>ERZ1026814.12-NODE-12-length-195361-cov-16.213615_pt1 | contig 195361 bp, 157 predicted proteins | sample MGYA00520871_ERZ1026814 | MGnify/ENA primary metagenome ERZ1026814 (study PRJEB33270, sample SAMEA104284478) | anaerobic digester metagenome | biome: Anaerobic digester microbiome; feature: mesophilic sludge digester; material: Anaerobic digester biomass... | reverse complement strand
GCACACCGTTCTTCACTCCCGATTCGGCTTCACTGATACGGGCTTCCAGCTCAGAGATCAGCACCGCGGTCACTTCAGCCTGGCTTCGTACGAGGAGGATCGGAAAGAAGAGGTTGTTAACCTGTTCACGAAGACGATATATATCGGCTTCGCTTTGCTGCATATTTAGCTCGCTGACCACCCTCTCCACCTCGCGTGCGCTGCGTGTCGCCCCGCCGTCCCAGATAACCTGGTTGAGGTCAACCGTGGCCCTGTACTGCTCATGCGGTATTGACGGCAGCGAGCCCGGAGGTACCGGCATGGAGCCAGGCATCTCGGAAACATCAACAACATCCGAATGATAGTTGAATGAGCCCCCCAGGTCCAGGGAAGGAAACCAGGCGGCAGCAAGGTTCCGGTCACGCAACAGTTTAATGCCCGCATAGAGGTCTTTCTCTCCAGAGAGAGGCGATATGACGGCGGCAGAGTCATAGCACTGCCAAAGGGTTACTGTCCGCTGTGGCATGAGAGGCAATACCGGCAGGAACAGCATCGTCAGAAAGGCAAGTCTTTTCATTTCTTCCGGTGTTTCAGGGAGTTGAGGATGAAGTCGGCGGCAAATTCCTTACGTTCATCCATGAATGTTTTAAACCTCCTGTTGTCATGCATCTGGGGCATCATGAGAGCTATCATGTCCCGTGCCGCATAGGGGAATACCGACATCGAAACAACAGTGATCATCAGCTGCGGCATATCACTTTTTTTAATGCCGTATCCCTTGAGTTCCTTTGCATGTTTCTCGTATATCAGGTCACGCATCTCTCCGTACAGGATTGTCTCCTTCAGTCCCGCCGCAATGGAAGGATTCCTTGAGACTTCATTCAGAAGGAAGATAGGCAGTTTTGGGTTTTTGCTCAGGAAGTCAATGTGATGATCAAGAAACTGTCTTATCTTTTCCTTGAAAGTGGTGTCCGCAGCAAAAATTGTCATGATCTTTTCAAACATCTTCTTCAGCAGCACCTGGAATACTGACATAAAGAGCTGATCCTTGCTGCGGAAGTAATAGTGCAGCAAAGCCTTGTTAATACCGGCCCTGTCTGCAATTTCCTGCATCCTGGCGCCTTCATAGCCCTTCTCTTCAAAAATATCCGAGGCTGCCCTGAATATCTTAAGCCTTGTCTGGCTGTCAGTTACTACCGCCTTTGCCATAATTATTAACTGTATAGTTTAACCAAATGAATTAACCAAAAAGTCAAATATATGAAGTAATTTAATTATTTGCAAGTGAAGTATTGATTTTTTAAATTTGATTGTCAATATCTGTTTCACAAAAAGACAATTGCCATGAAGAACTTTTTTAAAAAACTGGGTCGCTGGCTGCTGGGAATAGTATTGTTCCTGGTTGCCCTCATGATTGTTTTCATTGCCATGTCAGCATCTGCAAAGAAGAAGATGACTCCCGCTGATACCGGCCTGCTGACAGAAGACGTCTATGCCGTGAGGGACAAATACGTCAATATGTACCTTGTCAGGGACGGTAATGACTACATAGCAATTGACGCGGGCATAAAACCCGGTAATATCAGGGGGGAACTGAAGAAGCTTGACATTGACCCTGACCGGGTCAGGGCAGTGTTCCTGACACACAGTGACGCAGATCACGCAGGGGGCATTTCAATGTTCAAACGGGCAACTGTTTACATGCACAGGAATGAGGAGCAGATGATTAACGGGGAGACCGGACGGATGCTCTGGATAGGCAACAGCATTGATATTAAGGAGTACACACTTCTTGATGACCATACCGTCAGGATCGGCGACATGAGGATAAAGCCAATACCCACCCCCGGGCATACTGCAGGGCTTACCTGTTACCTTGTCAATGACATTTATCTTTTCACCGGTGATGCTGTAAGTCTTCACGACGGTGTCATCGGGCTTTTCCCGAAATACATCAACAAATACCCCCGCAAGGCCCGGAGATCAGTTCAGAATATCCTGAACCTTGAAGGTGTCATGTACATCTTCACCGGGCATCACGGCTTCAGCGCCAACTACTCTTCCGCCGTCCGCGGTTACAGGGAATAGGAGCCTGCCGGCTTCCGCAGAAGGCTGAGATACCCCTCATTCCCAACCCGCAGAGAACCTGCCTCTCCTTTTACTCTGCACACTGCTGCCGGAAGAACAAATTTTCTGTCATGTTGTTATTTCATTAAAGAGTAACGGCATGAAAACCAGGACAGCAGAAAAGATCATACCACCGCCTCCCGTCCATTTTGTCGGTGATGGCTTCAGGGTGCACAACTTCATTCCGGGCGTCTATCCGCTCACTATGGCCAGGATGGATCCTTTTATACTTCTGGACTATAATTCAAAGTTTTATTTCTCTCCCACGGCCAAACCCAGGGGAGTGGGAGTACATCCTCACCGAGGATTTGAGACTGTCAGCATAGCCTACAAGGGTCGCATAGCTCATCACGACAGCTTTGGGAACAGCGGCGTCATAGGAGAGGGAGATGTGCAGTGGATGATAGCATCATCAGGACTCCTGCACAAGGAGTATCATGAGAAGGAGTTTGCACGTACAGGAGGGGATTTCCATATGGTTCAGCTCTGGGTTAACCTGCCGGCAAAAGACAAGATGTCTCCTCCTAAATACCAGCCGGTTACGAATGACCAGATGGGAAAGTATATCCTGCACGGCGATCAGGGCATTATTGAAGTCATCGCAGGGTCATACCGTGAAACGAAAGGACCTGCCTCAACCTTTACACCAATGGCACTGATGAATGCCAGGCTGAATGCCGGGGGAAAAGCGGATTTTGAATTTCCTTCCCATTACAATACTGCCGCCCTGATCATTGAGGGCCGGGTACTGGTCAACGGTTCGGTGAAGGCTCCCGCAGATAATTTCGTCCTGTTCGCCAATGATGGTGAACAGTTCACAATAGAAGCAGAGGAAGATTCCATCGTCCTGATCCTCAGCGGCGAACCAATCATGGAACCTATTGCCGCCCACGGACCTTTTGTAATGAACACACGAACCGAGATCTACCAGGCTTTCGATGATGTGGAGAACGGGAAATTCGGATACCTGGAGGATTAGTTTACCGGGAAAGAACATTCATATTATTGAATTACATTTACAGCAGATTTTTAATCCATGCTTAAAAACCTGCTTATCATCGGATCCGGTGGCTTCATAGGCAGTATTGCCCGCTACCTGGTTTCCCACCTGAACCTCACCGTCACTTTCCATTCAATACCGGTTGGTACCCTGCTGGTGAACGTGACCGGGAGTTTCCTGATCGGGATTCTGACCGGCATTGCTGAAAAAAGCATGATCCCGGGCCCGGAGTGGAGACTCTTCCTGATGGTTGGCCTTTGCGGCGGATTCACTACCTTTTCAACTTTCACCGGAGAGAACCTGATGCTGATGCACAACGGTCAGTTACTGACAGTCCTTCTCTATACAGGGCTAAGTATCTTCCTCGGATTCCTTGCTGTTTACCTGGGCTATGTGACAACTAATCTCCTCTGATCATGGAAAAGAAACCCAATTCGGTTTTAAAAGTGTTTGCCAGCTCCACTGACAGGCTTGGCTCTCAGTTACTTTATGAGGCTGTTGTCCTTCGCGCCAGAGAAGCTGGAATCTCGGGGGCAACAGTTTACAGGGGAATGATGGGTTACGGGCTGAGCAGCCATATCCACTCTTCAAAGTTCTGGGAGCTTACGGAAAAACTGCCGGTGGTAGTGGAATTGATCGATACGGAAGAAAAATTAAGAACATTCTATGAGGTAATAGCCCCTGAGCTGGAGTCGCTACCCAAAGGCTGCCTGGTTACAATTTCACCTGTAGAAGTGATCCTGCACAAATCAGGGGAGAAACAGGGAAGGAGCCGGTAATTCGCGGAATCTGACAGACTCTCGAGAATACAGAGAACGGGAAGTTTGGCCATCCTGACGACTTGGGGCTAAAAATGCAAAGCTCCGTTGGGGATGCGGAGAACTGAACCTTTGGCCGCCCTGACGACTGACACCGTGGAGCCAGCCCTGGTTTTCTTCCACTGACTGTTGCATCTTATATTCCGATTGCTTAAATTTATGCTGCATTTCCTCCTTTTATTGTGCAACATAAAGACTGAGTCATGCTGGTCAAGACCTTCAGCGCTGCCGTTTCCGGTATTGAGGCTGCCCCGGTTACCATTGAGGTGGATGTCACCCGCGGTGTCCGCTATATGCTTGTCGGTTTGCCTGACACTGCCGTCAAGGAGAGCCAGCAGAGGATTGAATCAGCCCTGAGGGCTGTGGGACTTCACTGGCCGGGAAGGCAGGTGATAATCAACATGGCCCCTGCCGATATCAGGAAGGAAGGTTCGTCATATGACCTGCCCCTGGCTGTAGGCATACTGGTGGCTTCGGAGATGGTAAGCGGCAACCGTCTTGACGGCATGCTTCTTACCGGTGAGCTGTCGCTCGACGGGGTGGTACGGCCTGTCCGCGGAGTGCTCCCCATGGCACTGCGGGCCCGCGAGGAGGGCTTCAGGTGCATGATGGTGCCGGCCCTCAACGCGCCCGAGGCAGCCGTGGTCGAGGGACTGGATATCTACGGTGTCAGTACCCTTGGCGAGGTTCTGGGTTACCTGAGGGGTGACACCACTCCGGCACCTGTCACAGTCAACCTCAGGGAGCTTTTCAGCCGTGAGGGAAATGTCTATGACACTGACTTTGCGGATGTGAAGGGCCAGGAGAATGTCAAGCGCGCCCTCGAGGTGGCTGTGGCAGGAAACCATAATGCCATCATGGTTGGTCCGCCGGGTTCCGGGAAGACGATGCTTGCCCGCAGGCTGCCCGGCATTCTGCCGCCTCTGACCCTCGATGAGGCGCTGGAGACAACCAGGATCCATTCAGTGGCAGGAAAGACAGACAATCATATCCCGCTGATGACCTGCAGACCCTTCCGCAGCCCGCACCATACATCGTCTGACATAGCCCTGGTAGGCGGGGGCCCCGTGCCCCAGCCTGGGGAGATCAGCCTGGCCCATAACGGCATACTCTTCCTCGATGAGCTGCCGGAGTTCAAAAGAAGTGTACTGGAAGTTTTGCGGCAACCGCTGGAAGACAGGGTTATCACCATAGCCCGTGCCAGGCTGAGCTGCAATTTCCCGGCCTCGGTGATGCTCATCGCCTCAATGAATCCCTGCCCGTGCGGATTTCATAACCATCCGGTGAGGGAATGCACCTGCGCACCCGGAATGGTGCAGAGATATATGAGCCGGATCTCAGGGCCCCTGCTTGACAGGATAGACATTCACATTGAAGTTGTGCCGGCTGACTATCAGAATCTTTCGGTGACAGCTAAGACAGAAAATTCATCAGTGATAAGAGAAAGGGTGGTTAAGGCCCGGGAAATACAGTCAGAACGTTTTGCCGGCAATGACGGCATACACTCCAATGCACAGATGACCCCGGCCCTGATACGCAGACACTGCCATATAGATGACGCCGGAGGAAGGCTCCTGAGGGCAGCGATGGAGAAACGCGGACTCTCCGCCCGCGCCTTTGAACGAATTCTTAAGGTATCCCGTACAATTGCTGACCTCGACCGATCAGAAACCATCAGGCCTGACCACCTTTCCGAAGCCATTAATTACAGAAACCTCGACCGTGAGGGCTGGGCAGGCTGAAATTCATTTTAACTATAGCTTGTGACATTTCTTTTTATTTATTTTGTCTCATGGGAATATTGATACTTCATTTTGTCGGATTGTATGAAACTCATTAAGAAATTACGGAAGAAGCTTTCAGATGAACACCTGATGTTCGCCTACAGGGGAGAGGTGACAGGAGATAACTCCGTCAGCCTTCTGACCCTGCTGGAACGTGAGATGGAGTTTTCTGACTTCAGCATGCTGGGACGCAAACGGCTCTTCATGTTCGTCCTTGAAAACCTCCAGAATATAACCAGGCATGGCATCTCCCGGAGTGAGGACATCACCTCCCTGGTTGTTTACAGCAAAACCCCCGACGGCTACACCGTCAGCACGGGCAATGCGCTCAAAAAGAGCGAGGTCAGGGGGCTCAGAAAAAACCTTCAGAAGATCAACAATCTTGATCCTGACAAGATACGGGAGGTCTACAGAACCATGCTCCAGGATACCAAAATCGGCAAGAAGGGCGGGGCAGGACTGGGCCTGATGGAGATGGCCCGCAAGACGGGAAACAGGCTTGACTATGATTTCTACCCGATAGATGACAGGTATTCCTATTTCATTCTCAGCAAGACCATTGATTCCGGCGGTAAGGGGATTACAACGCCCGAACAGGACCAGGGCGAGAGCACGTTTGACTCTAAAAGGATAATGCAGATGGAGCGGATGATGAAGTCAAACAATATCTTTTTTATCTGGGCAGGGCCCATGACCCATGCCATCAGCAAGGAACTGCTGAACTTCAGCGAGACAACAATGCGCGAGGCCGAACTGGAACAGAATCTCCACAAGCGCGTTTTTGCCACACTCATTGAACTGCTTCAGAATGTGGCACAGCACAGCCCGGGCTTTGAGGCTGAGAAGCACTTCGGCATCCCCCTGGCCATGATACGGAGAACACCGGCATCATTCATAATCACCTCGGGAAACCTGATCAGGAAAAGCGACACTGATTACCTTACACAGAAGCTTGACATGGTAAACAGGTATGATGAGGAGGGGCTTAAGAAACTGCTCAAGGTGGCACTGATGGGACAGGATATGTCAAAGGTTTCCACCGGCTATATGGGTCTGCTGGAGATGGCCCGCAGGTCAGGAAACAGGCTTACCTACAAGTTCGATGATGTGAATGACGAATATGCCTATTACACCGTAACTGTCAGGGTGAGGGCCAAAGGATTCAAGTCGCCCGTGGCAGGTTAATCTGAATTAATCTTTTGATTGTCCGGGTGTCCGGCGGTGCCGGCACAGAAATCTCATTACTGAGTGTCCGACGCTGCCGGCACGGGAATATCATTGGAGGGTGTCCGGCCCTTCCCGCACAGGAATCTCAAGACAGGATGGCCGGGGCGCTGCCGGCACAGGAATCTTATTGCACAGTGACCAGCGTGAGTTCCTTTCCGTCATACACGGCATAACTCTCACGGCAGCCGGACCAGTCGCCCAGGATTATCATCCTTCTCCCATCCTCATCAAATGTCAGTGGCAGGTGCCTGTGACCGTAGATGTAATACTTCGCCCTGCATCCTGCCGCTGCAACACTTCTTGTATGCCTGATGAGCTCTTCCTTCTCCTCACCCATGAATGGAGGAGATATATGCCTTGCCAGCCTGCTGTTTTTTGACCATGCATGTCCTATAGCCACACCCCACCGCGGGTGGATGGCAGAGAAGAGAATACTCGCGATCCTGTTCCGGAACAAGCTGAAGAGCAGCCTCTCCCTGATCCTTCTGCTTCCGAGTCCTTCGCCATGGGCCAGATAAAACAGCTCTCCTCCGATGGTTGTGACGAGGGGTTCATAATGTACTGTAACGCCACATTCTTCGGCCAGGTAGCCTTTCATCCACATATCATGGTTACCGGTAAAGACATGTACCTTTATTCCGCTGTCAGTCAGAGAGGCAAGCCTGCCCAGAAACCTTGTGAATCCTTTCGGGATCACCTTCTTGTACTCCCACCAGAAATCAAACACGTCGCCCAGCAGCCAGACAGACTCTGCATCTTTTGACACCCGGTCAAGCCATGCTGTCACTCTCTGCTCGCATTCACGGGGATCAGTCCCTGCGGCCAGTCCCAGGTGAAAGTCAGAGGCAAAATATGCTTTCCGGGTTTCCAAATCACCTCTGTTTGTTGAATAACTGGTCCATCCTGATAAGCAGATTGCGCCCTGTCAGGTTGGTGTTTATTATATTGCCCTGCGGGTCATAAAGCAGGTTTGAGGGGAGGTATGTGATATTCATCAGCCGTGCATAAACCGGATTTTCCGGGTCAGGCTCCCTGACGCTGATCCATGGTATCTCCTCGTACCGTACCACGTTTTTCCATCGTTCGGCATCAGGGTCAAGACTGATCTGGTAGATTTCCAGTCCTTTCCTGTGATAGTCGTTATAGATAGACCTGAGTACCGGCAGCTGATTCATCGATTCTTCCGAGGTGGTGCTCCAGAATGAGACCAGCACATATTTTCCCTTGAGTGATGCAACGCTGACCATTTTGCCATTGATGTCAGGAAGTTCCGGTGATGAACTGGTTTCAGGCATTTGCATGGCAATGGATGAGATCCGGTCGATGTACATCTGGTTCAGCTCCGTGGTGACGTTTTCCTTAAGTGCGCGCACATGGCGCGAAACCGGATAGCGGACCGAAAGTGAATCAGATACGATCTTCAGGTACTGAAGGTCGCGGGGCTGATAAAGGACATATGTGTTTTCGTCGATCCTCTGGTAAAGAGCCTGTATTGATGACATTGAGCTTATATTCTCCACCACAAATTTGATGTTGAATTTGCGTTGTGCGTCTACAACTTCCGTGTATGCCTTCTGAAGCTCCGCTCCGCGGATATCCATATCATTTGCGCTGAGGGAGTTGTAGATATTGCTTATTGAATCGAGCCTTGTTTTTGTCACCAGCAGCTGCTGGTCAAGCATCCGTATGTCTGCCGATCCCGGCGAACCCTGCACGGTGTAATTCATTGCAACCGGTGTTTTCCCAATTTCGAGGGATATATTCTCGCCCGGCATTACCAGCAGCGCCACGAACTCATTGCCAGTGAATCTCAGCTGGTAGAACTCCGGACCCGTCACCTCGGTTACGAATTTAAACTGTCCTCTTTTTATCATGGCCGAGTCGACCCTTATATTCCGGTCAACTTCAGACTGGTCAAGGTATACCACACCTTCAGCCGGCACGGTAAAGGAACCCTTTATTACCACTTTATTTTCGTTGTTGCAGCCTGCCAGGAGAGATACGGCCAGGAGCACAGGTAAAAATCTCTTCATTCCTTTTTGATATTTCGGGTACAAATTAAACTAAAAATCGGCACTGGCTACTGAGCCTCCAGCAGTTCCTCCAGCTTTTTCTGAAGGTCATTGCCCCTGAGGTTAACCGCTCTCACTCTTCCTTCACGGTCAATGAGGAAGCTGGCGGGGATTTCGGTAAGGCCGTACTGTCTGACCACTTCCGAGTCGCGGTAACGGAGGTCGCTCACATGCTTCCACCGTCCCAGCCGGTCATTTCTTATTGCCTGGAGCCAATCCTCCTTCCTGAGGTCAAGTGATACCTGGAAGATGTCAAATCCCTTCCAGTGGTACATATCATATAGTTTTACAAGATTGGGGTTCTCCTCGCGGCATGGCGGACACCATGCAGCCCAGAAATCAACCAGCACAACCTTTCCTCTCAGGGATGACAGTCTGAGCGTGTCACCGGAAGGGTCCGGGAGGAGTATGTCAGGGAGCAGATCACCGGGCACCGGAGGCTCTCCGGTCTTTCTGCCCACGGAGACTCTCTTGCGCAGACCTGCCACGAACGAATGCAGGTCTAGCACCAGGTCAGACCCGGGGTAAAGGGCATACAATGTGGAATCGACACTATAAAAGAGCTCAGGGTTCTTTGCCGGTTCAAAAAGAGCCAGTCCCGGCACTACATGCTGGTTCAGCAGGTAAACGGGGATCATTGATGACCTGTTTTCTTCAAGGAGAGTCAAAGCCCTTTCACGGAAGTCGGCCACAATACCGGCGGCACACCTGTCGAGGCTGTCCATCAGCAGCGGACGCCGGGGGCTGTCAATACTGTCATTATAGATATCGGTGAGTCTCTTCAGCCCGGCAACCACCTCGTCCTGGTCCTTCCTGTATGCGAGGATAACTGAAGTGCCCCCGGATCCTGTAACCGAAGATGGTCTGGCCATTGAATTCCGTTCAGCCTTCACCTCAATCTTTTCTCCCGGTGCGATGAGCATGGTGAGAAAGTCATTGTCATCCATGCTGAGCATGAAGAATGCCGGCCACTCAGTCTCCGATCTGAAGCTGAACCTGCCGTCCTTGCCCGGTATCACCGAGTCGACCGGTTTCAGGATGCCGGGTTTAACCTCTTTCAGCAACAGATATTCTCCATCTCCGGCACCATCTATAGTCCCGCTGATACTGAAGCCCCCGCGCTTGCATCCGGATAGCAGAACAGACACACAAAACAGCATCAGAATTACTTTTTTACCCATATTGTAAAATATATATTAAATTTTCAAGGCCCATATTAAATTACCATTATTCCGTTCAAACCATCTCGCCTTGCATTGGTTCTCCTTCAGCAATGCAAAGATATTTTTTTTTCAGAGCCTTTATGGAGAGGCATACCAACGGCCGGCACATAATTAATCCCTTTTTTTTGCTTTTCTTTGCACGTGAAGAGATTTGTTATTATTATTAGAGTTAATTCTCCTGCTTTTCTTTAGCAGTAAAAACGGAACTCCAGAAAATATGGGATACATTAAATTTGACAAGGCACATGTAGTAAACCTGGAATATTCACTGACCCGCGAAATTCTGCGGAACAACAGGGCCGGAAGCTATTCGTCCACTACCATAGTCGGATGCAATACCCGCAAATATCACGGCTGGCTGGTATGCCCTGTTGATGCCATGGGAGGCGAAAGGCATGTTCTTCTATCATCGGTAGACTCCACTGTAGTCAGTAACGGTCAGAGTTTCAACACAGGTATCCACAAGTATCAGGGCGACCACTACAGCCCGAAGGGGCACAAATATGTGGAGGACTTTGATATTCAAGACATTCCCGGGATGACTTTCCGGGTGGGCAATGTAATCCTTAAGCAGGAGCGCATCCTGGTTCATTACGAGGAGCAGCTGCTTATAAGGTATACCATCATTGACACGGATGAGCCTATAAAGTTCCAGTTGAGGCCATTCCTGGCCTTCAGGAGCATTCACCAGCTGACCCGTGCCAACATGTGGGCCAACACCCGTACCGAGCCGGTGCCACACGGTGTAAAGATCAGGATGTATGACGGCTTCCCTTATCTTCATATGCAGCTGTCATGCAAGGCTGAGTTCGTGCCGGTACCTGACTGGTACTACGGGGTTGAGTATGTTGAGGAGCAGAAGCGCGGCTATGACTATTCGGAGGATCTGTTTGTTCCGGGCTTTTTCGAGATGACCGCTTCAAAGGGAGACGTTATAGTCTTTTCCGTTTCAACCAGGGAAGAGAAGTATGCAGGGCTGAAGGCCAAATTCAACCGCACCATAGCCACCAAGATTCCGAGGAGCAATTTTGGCAACTGCCTTCGCAATGCCGCACAGCAGTTTATCGAGAAGCGCGGCAATGACACCAACATTATTGCGGGGTATCACTGGTTCGGATCATGGGGGCGTGACACATTCATCGCATTGCCCGGTCTGGCGCTGGCCAGGGAATCAGAAGATCTTTACGCGGCGGTGCTTGACACGCAGGTACGCCGGATGAAGGGTGGTCTCTTCCCAAACATGGGAGACAATGACAATCCTGCATTCAACAGCGTGGATGCGCCTCTCTGGTTCTTCCAGGCGCTGTGGAACTACGGACTTGATCTTAAAGAGACATGGCAGCGTTACGGTTCTGCCATGAAGGATGTGCTCAATGCCTACAGGGCCGGAACCTCCTTCGGCATCCACATGAGGGGAAACGGCCTGATATATTCAGGCGCTCCGGGCAAGGCACTGACATGGATGGACGCAGTGGTGGAGGGTGTTCCGGTGACTCCGCGTGAAGGCTATGCCGTTGAGATAAATGCCCTGTGGTACAATGCGGTTTGCTATTCGCTTGACTGTGCCCGTGGCGCCCGCGACAGGGCTTTCGTGAAGGAGTGGGAAAAACTGCCCGAGCTGATCAGCAGCTCATTCATCGAAACTTTCTGGGATGATGAGCAGGGTTACCTGGCTGATTATGTAAAAGACGGTGAGAAGCGAAACATGCAGGTCAGACCGAATATGGTCATCGCCACCTCACTCCCGTATTCCATGCTGACACTTGACCAGATGAAGAGCATCCTGGATATAGCAAACAGAGTCCTCGTCACGCCCAGGGGTTTGCGCTCACTGTCGCCGTCGGATGAGGAGTATAAGGGTATCTATTCCGGTGACCAGGCAACGCGTGACCGTGCTTACCACCAGGGTACCGTCTGGCCGTGGCTGCTCGGTCCGTTCTGTGACGGATGGCTCAGGGTCTACGGCGAGGGAGGCGTCTCACGCGTCAGGAAGCTTATAATGGGGTTCGAGGAGACACTTACCGAAGCAGGCATTTCAACCATCTCGGAAATCTTCGATGGTGATCCGCCACATTCACCCAGGGGGGCAATATCACAGGCGTGGAGCGTGGGAGAGATTCTCCGCATCTTTACCCTGCTTGAAAAAAATTATCCAGATAATAACAAATGATATGCGTGTCCTGATGTTTGGATGGGAGTTCCCTCCTCATATAGCAGGGGGATTGGGAACAGCCAGCTATGGTCTCACCCGCGGCCTGGCCTCCCACCGCGATATTGAGGTCATCTTCGTCGTCCCGAAAGCTTATGGTGATGAAGACCAGAGCATGGTGCGACTGATAGGCGCCAACACCGTGCCCGTGGCTTTCAAGAAGGTTCAATACAAGTATTTCCGGAAACCTGTGGCAAAAATAGAGGTCTTCTCCAGGCTGGTACCATATACTGACCCTGATGAGTTCTGGAAGATGACCCGGGGCGAGGTGGCTGATACCGATGTGCTCATCAGTACAAACAAGCATGGCAAGGTTGACTTCACGGGAAGCTACGGTGCCACCCTGATGGAAGAGATTCACAAGTACTCGGTGGTGGCACAGGTTATTGCTTCGGAACAGAAGTTTGATATCATCCATGCGCATGACTGGCTGGCTTATCCGGCAGGGATGGCTGCAAAGGCTGTCTCCGGCAAGCCGCTGGTCATTCATGTGCATGCCACTGACTTCGACCGCAGCGGAGGGAATGTCAATCCGGTGGTATATGCAATGGAAAAGGAGGGGATGGATGCAGCTGACAAAATCATTACTGTCAGCAACCTTACCCGTGACATTGTCATAAACAGATACAACATAGACCCGGGGAAGGTTGAGACGGTCTACAATGCAGTGGAGCCGCTGCATCACTCCGAGTTCGATATCCCCGGGAGATCCTATGATGACAAGATAGTTACCTTCCTCGGCCGTATCACCATGCAGAAGGGCCCGGAATACTTTATCGAGGCAGCCAGGATGGTCCTTTCGCGAATGCACAACGTCAGGTTCGTTATGGCCGGTTCGGGTGACATGATGGAACGTATGATGCGTCATGCCGCTGCTCTGAAAATTACCGACAGGTTCCACTTTACCGGTTTTCTGCGTGGCAATGATGTCTTTACCATGCTGAGAATGAGTGACGTATATGTTATGCCATCAGTTTCGGAACCATTTGGCATATCTCCGCTTGAAGCCATGCAGTCAAATGTGCCGGTTATAATCAGTAAACAGAGCGGTGTGGCAGAGGTGCTGACACATGCAGTGAAAGTTGATTTCTGGGACATAGAAGCAATGGCTGATGCCATATATGGTATCCTGACCTATCCGGCTCTCTCAAGGATGTTCATCATGAATGGCAAGGAAGAGGTTGACGAGCTGAAGTGGGAGAAGGCTGCCGGCCATGTTAAGAGTATTTATTCAGAGGTTTTGCAACAGACAAGATAAACGATATGAGCACATCACAGAAAAAGGCAATCTGCCTTTATTTCCAGGTTCATCAGCCATTCAGGCTAAGACGGTACCGTTTCTTCGAGATGGGGCAGGAACACTATTACTATGACGATTTCATGAATGAGTCTATCCTGCGGAAGATAGCCATAAACTGCTACCTGCCGACAAACAGGATAATCCTTGACCTGATAAAAAAGCACAAGGGCAGGTTCAGGGTCACCTTCTCGCTGACCGGAATCGTTATTGACCAGTTCAGGTTATATGCCCCCGAAGTGCTCGCCTCCTTCAGGGAACTTGCAGAAACGGGATGCGTTGAGTTCCTGGCCGAGACAAACTCACATTCACTGGCATCACTCATGAGCAGGGAGAGATATGAACTCCAGGTCAGGGTGCACCGTGAAAAGATGTTGGAGTATATCGGGTATGAACCCACTTCCATCCGGAATACCGAACTTATCTATTCTGACGAGATTGGCAGCTGGATGGCAGAGCTGGGTTACAAGGCAGTTGTCACCGAGGGCGCCAAACATATCCTCGGCTGGAAATCACCCAACTACCTGTACTGCAATGCTATAAACCCCAGGCTGAAGGTCCTGCTGAGAAACTACATCCTCAGTGATGACATAGCCTTCCGCTTCTCCAGCAAGGAGTGGTCAAGCTATCCCCTGACAGCCGAGAAATATGCAGGCTGGATAAAAGGACTGGCATCAACCTCCGAACTGGTAAATATCTTTATGGATTACGAGACCTTCGGAGAGCATCAGAAAAAGGAGACGGGAATATTTGACTTCCTCAGGCATCTGCCCGAAACAATAATGAAGAGGACACCATTTAATTTCATGACGGTTTCAGAGGTGGCAGACAACTATCAGCCGGTATCTCTTCTGCATGTTCCGTCACCCATCTCATGGGCTGACGAGGAGAGGGACCTCACCGCCTGGATGGGCAACGAGCTGCAGACGGCAGCAGTAAACAAGCTCTACAGTCTTTCCGACAGGGTTGGCAGAAGTAATAATGAGCAGTTGATACGCGACTGGGTTTATCTGCAGTCGAGTGACCATTTCTACTACATGTCAACGAAGTTCTTCTCTGACGGTGCTGTTCACGCCTATTTTAATCCTTATGAGAATCCGTACCAGGCATTCATGAACTACATGAATGTGCTGAGTGACTTCGAGATAAGACTCAATGCATTATGTCCGGTGGATGTGCATGATGAGGAGATCAACCGGCTCTCAGCTGATGTTAAGAAACGTGATCAGATGATCAGCGAGCTTCAGGAGGAGCTGGCCAGGCTTGAAAAGCAGATGGAGGCAAAAACAAAGCCAAAGGCCGCAGCCACAAAAACCAGGAGCGTTGCCACAAAGGCCGTGACAGTAAAGATTGCCGCCGAAGCTAAACCTGCTGCCCCGGAGGCAGCCGCTAAGAAGAGTACCACAAAGGCCGGGAAAGCAGCCAGGAAGGCGACCACGACGAAGAGTGCCCCGAAGGCCGTTGAAGTTGTCCCGGAGACAGCCGTAAAAAAGAGCGCCACGCAAGCCGGGGAAGCTGCCCCCCAAGCCGGTGAAGCTATAAGAAAGGCAGCCGCTAAGAAGAGTACCACAAAGGCCGGGAAAGCAGCTCCGAAGAGCGTAAAAACTGCCCCGGAGGCAGCCGCGAAAAAGAGTTCCAAGAAGAGTGCCGCGGCAAAACCCGTTGCTGCCAGGAAGAGATCCGGCAGTAAATAATAACCGGGGTATAATTCATATGTGCAATATATCTGCGCCTCATGCGTATTAATTGAGTATTAACTATATGGAAATGAAAGCTGATTTTTTATTCGAAACTAGTTGGGAAGTATGCAACAAGGTAGGAGGAATTTATACAGTCATTTCAACCAAGGCGCTAAACGTAACCTATGAATTTGAAGATAACTATATACTGATCGGTCCTGATGTATGGAGGGACGACAAGTCCAATCCGGAGTTTACCCCTGATGACACGATGTTCCAGTCATGGAAGACCGTAGCCGCGCAGGAGGGTCTGATAGTAAAAACCGGTCGCTGGAACATCAGGGGCAATCCGCGCGTGATGCTGGTAGATTTCACGCCCTATTTCGGGCAGCAGAATGAAATCTTTGCCCGTTTCTGGGAGACCTACAAGCTTGACAGCATTTCAGGCCAGTGGGATTACATTGAGCCTGCATTATTCGGCTACGCAGCGGGAAAAATCATCGAGAGCTTCACCAACTTCTACCGTGAATATCCTCGGGTGATTGCCCATTTTCATGAATGGATGACCGGCACGGGTGTTCTCTACCTTGAGAAGCATGCCCCCTGGGTTGCCACCGCTTTCACCACTCACGCCACTGTTCTCGGTCGCAGCATAGCAGGCAACAACAGGCAACTCTACAGTCGTCTCAATGAATATAATCCGGTACAGACAGCTCACGAATTCAATGTCACCTCCAAACAGTCACTTGAAAAAATCACTGCACAGGAAGCAGATGTCTTTACCTCGGTAAGTGAGATTACCGGGCGTGAGTGTGAGGCGTTTCTTGGAAAGAAGCCTGACGTGATCACTCCCAACGGCTTTGAGGACACCTTTGTTCCCGAACCTGAAAATTTTGATGCGGCACGCAATGCAGCACGTGACAGGCTACTCTCAGTGGCAAAGGCTCTGATTGGCTGTGACCTGCCGGATGATACCCTCCTGGTCTCCACCAGCGGGAGGTATGAGTACAGGAATAAGGGCATTGACCTCTTCCTCTCGGCACTGGGCCAGGTGAACAGGAAGAGTAATTCCGGCCGACAGTGTGTTGCATTTATTCTCGTACCTGCATACCACAAGGGCCCCAGGCAGGATCTTGCCACTGCCCTTGCCAATGGCACAATGGTTACCGAAGGTGACAAATACCTGACGCACGGACTCCATTATGTGAATGATGACCCGGTGATGAACCAGCTGATACGCGAAGGCATACACAACATAGCCTCTGAAAGGGTAAAGGTCATATTCGTTCCGTCATACCTGAACGGCAATGACGGGATCTTCAATATGAAATACTATGATCTGCTTATCGGGTTCGATCTCACACTCTATCCCTCTTATTATGAACCATGGGGCTACACACCTCTTGAGAGCCTGATGTTCCATGTTCCAACCGTGACAACAAACCTTGCAGGATTCGGTATGTGGGTCGATACCTATTTCAAGGAACCCGGCAACGGATGTCTTGTACTGAACCGTACTGACGACAATGACAATGAGGTCATTGTCAGTATGGAAGAATTCATCCGCAAGTTTATGCAGATGAATCCTGAAGAGGCTGCCGCTGCACGCGGGAAGGCCTGGGAGATATCACGGATAGCTAACTGGAATACTCTTTTCAGCTATTATATCAATGCATACCGTTATGCACTTGAGAAAAGCGAAAAGAGAAGAGACCAGCCCAGGGATTACACCCGCATACTTGAAGCTACCGAGGTACAGGTAAGGAAACCCTTCCAGGCTCCTGTCTGGAAAGATATTTACGTGCAATCTGAGTTACCCGTACGTATCGCTTATCTCAAGGAACTCTCCTCAAACCTCTGGTGGTCATGGAACAGCGATGCTGAGTTTCTTTTCCGCCGGATGGACCCCACGCTGTGGGAGGAGGTTGGACACAATCCCAAGAGATTGCTGGAAGCCATCGACTACAAGAGGCTTGTAGTGCTTTCAGACGATGAGGTGTTTCTGCATGATGCTGACAGGATTTACAAGGAGTTTACAGAATATCTTGGCAGGCCTGATAACGAGGAGTTGCCCTCCGTAGCTTATTTCAGCATGGAGTTTGGCATACATCCAAACCTGAAGATCTATTCAGGCGGCCTGGGTGTTCTTGCCGGTGACTATCTGAAGGAGGCAAGTGACTCCAACGTTAATATCACGGGTATAGGTCTGTTATACAGGTATGGTTATTTCAGGCAGAAGCTGGGCCCGAGGGGTGAGCAGCAGGCTATTTATGAGGCTGAGGATTTCTCTCAGATTCCGGTTGAACCCGTGAAGGAGAGCAACGGCAATCACCTTACCATACAGCTTACCTGGCCAGGACGTATTGTGAAAGCCCGCGTGTGGCTGGCTCCGGTAGGCAAGGTTAAACTTTATCTTCTCGACACCGATTTTGAGGATAACACGCCTGAGGACAGGGCAATCACCCACTATCTCTATGGCGGCGACTCCGAGAACCGCCTGAAGCAGGAGCTGATCCTCGGCATAGGGGGAATGCGGGCTCTGCTTGCCATCGGAATAAAACCTGATGTCTACCACAGCAACGAAGGGCATTCAGCATTCATAGGCTTTGAGAGGATGCGTCACCTCATAGAGGATGAGCATCTGACCTTTGCGGAGTCAATGGAAATAATCAGGGCATCTACCCTGTTTACAACCCATACTCCTGTGCCGGCAGGCCATGATGCCTTTGAAGAAGACCTGCTGAGAAAATATATTTCACATTATCACACCAGGCTGAATATCACGTGGGATCAGCTGATGGCCTTAGGCCGCTGCCAGGATGATCATGAGCGCAAGTTCAACATGAGCTTCCTCGCAACCCGCTTCTCCCAGGAGATGAACGGAGTGAGTCAGCTGCACGGGCATGTCTCACGCGGGCTCTTCTCAAAGCTGTGGCCCGGTTACCTTCGTGACGAGCTTTACATAGGCCATGTCACCAACGGTGTTCACTATTCAACATGGGTGGCGCCCGAGTGGGAACAGGTCTACGAGAAGCTCACCGGCACACGTCATTTTGATCTGAGTGACCGTAAGCAATGGGCAAAGATACACAAGCTGGAAGACGAGAAGGTTTACGAGGTCAAGATGAAGCTCAAGAAGCGCTTGTTTGACAATATCCGCAAGCGTCTCCAGTCAGACATGCTTGAGAGGCATGTCAGCCCGCGCACTCTGATGAACATCAGCTCTCACCTGAATGAGAAGGCCCTTACAATAGCATTTGCCAGAAGATTCGCAACATACAAGCGTGCCAACCTCCTGTTCCGTGACCTCGACCGTCTCGCGAGAATCGTCAATAACCCCGAGAGACCCGTGCAGTTCATTTATGCCGGCAAGGCTCATCCCCATGACGGCGGCGGACAGGAACTCATCAGGAAAATCAATGAAATATCACAGATGCCTCAGTTTGCCGGGAAGATTATTTTCCTGGAGAACTATGATATGGATATGGCACGTTACCTTGTACGTGGCGCTGATATATGGCTGAATACTCCGACAAGGCCCCTGGAAGCATCAGGCACCAGCGGTGAAAAAGCCGTAATGAACGGAACCATTCACTTCAGTGTCCTTGACGGATGGTGGGTGGAAGGCTATCGTGCCTTCGCCGGATGGGCACTGCCAAAGAAACGGACTTTTGCCAGCCAGGAATTGCAGAATGATATTGACGCAGAAACCATCTACAACATGCTTGAGTATGAGATCGTTCCGGCCTACTACTCGAAGGATGAAAGCGGCATACCGCGTGAATGGGTCAGCTACATCAAGAACACCATGGTCAAGGTGGCTCCCGAGTTCACCATGCGCCGCATGCTCAACGATTATCTGGAGAAGTACTATAAGAAGCTGTGGGAGAGAAGCCGCAGGATGGCTGCTGATAACTATGCACTGGCACGCGAACTGGCCGGATGGAAGAGCTATATCTCAAAGGTATGGGATGAGATAGAGGTAGTTAAATTTGACATTAAGGATTTGGATAAGAATGTCTTCCGCTCGGGATACAAATACTCTACCGAGATCATTCTGGATATAAAGGATATTCCGGTGGAGAATGTCGGGGTTGAACTGGTTGTGACACGCCAGCTCAAGAACGGAGAGCATGCCTTCTTCTCGTCCCACGAGTTCGAATATGTCAACAGGAAGAAGGGACGGGTCATATACAGCGTTGAGTTCCAGCCTGAGATAGCCGGCACTTTCTTCTACGGAATCCGTATCTACGCCAGGCACAGTGAATTGCCTCACCGGCAGGATTTCTGCCTGCTGAGATGGGTTGACTGATTTCAGAGATCCATGATTGTCTTTACCCTCTCCTGCAGGAGTACCACAGCTGTTCTTGCGGGGAGGTAAAGCCTGAGGTGGTGCATAGCCGTCACCCCGTAACGTCCCTTGTCAGGTTGTGCGAAGTAGGTCTGGTTTGTGTCTATCCTGCCCTGCCCGCCGAACATGGGATCGTCGGTGTCAAGGATGATCCTGAATTTTCCCCTGACGGGAATCCCGTATCCGGTAAAGGAGATTGTCGGATTGAAGTTCATCACCGTCACAAGGTCACCGCGCCTGAATGCGATGATTTTGTCAGCATTGTTGACTAAGAGTGACTCTGTCAGCTGCAGCCGTGGCAACCCGTGCCTTTTACCGGTCTCAATCATTGCCCTGTCGAATTCATTCAGAAACCTGTACTTCAGCAGTTCATCATCTGCCAGACTCCACTGCCTGCGCGCGTATTTATAGCTCCACCCGTTTCCCTCTCTGGGGAAATCAATCCATTCCGGGTGGCCGAATTCATTACCCATGAAGGTGAGGTAGCCACCGCCTGCTGTCATGAAGGTGAAGAGCCTGATCATCTTGTGGAGAGCCATGGCCCGGTCAACTATCAGGCTGGGGGTGAAGATGCTCATTGAGGTGTACATCTCCTTGTCTGCCAGCCTGAAAATCAGGGTCTTGTCGCCTACCAATGCCTGGTCATGTGATTCACAGTATGATATCACCTTCTCCTCGGTCCGGTGCTGTGTCAGTTCATGGAGCAGGTACCCGAGGTCCCATTCCTCATCAGGGATATCCTTGACCATCTTTATCCAGATATCGGGCACTCCCATTGCAAGCCTGTAGTCAAAACCCATCCCGCCGGAGGCAACGGAGGCGGCAAGTCCGGGCATGCCACTCATATCCTCGGCCACGGTGGTGGCATCCTGGTTGAATTCATGTATCAGCTTGTTGGCAAGAGTGATGTAGACGATGGCATCCTTGTCCTGGTTGCCGTCAAAATACTGTTTGTAGGAGACGAAGTCGGATTCCAGGCCGTGATCATAGTACAGCATGCTGGTTATGCCGTCAAACCGGAATCCGTCGAAGTGGAACTCCTCAAGCCAGTACTTGCAGTTTGACAGCAGGAAATGGTTGACTTCCGGCTTGCCGTAGTCATAGCAGAGCGAATCCCATGCCACATGCTTCCTGCGTGAACCGGTATGAAAGTAGAGCCCGGGATCACCGTCAAGCAGGCCGAGCCCTTCAAGGATATTTGCCACTGCGTGCGAGTGAACCAGGTCCATTGTTACCCTCAGGCCCATGCTGTGGGCGGTATCAATCAGCTCCCTGAGATCATCGGGTGTGCCGAAGCGTGATGAGGGGGCAAAAAGACTGGAGACATGGTAGCCGAATGAGCCGTAATAGGGATGCTCCTGGATGGCCATAAGCTGAACGGTGTTGTAGCCAAGGCTTTTCACCCTGGGAAGCACATGTCTGGTAAACTCCCGGTATGTGCCGGTCCGTTCTTCTTCGGTGGCCATCCCGACATGTGCCTCGTAAACGAGAAGTGAGGGTGGTGGCGGAGGCGCCTTGTGTTGCATCACGTATTCGTTTTCAGGGTTCCACACCTGCGCCGAGAAGATCTTTGTCACTTCATCCTGAACAGCGCGGGTGGCATAGGCCGGAATCCTTTCTCCCTGACCGCCCTTCCATTTGACAATCATCTTGTACAGGTCGCCGTGCGAAAGCATTCCTGCATCGAACTCACCCACCCAGTCTCCTTCTGCCGTACGGCTGAGGGCATATCGCCCATCTTCCTTCCACTCTGAAAATGTTCCGGTGAGAATGATCGACGTTGCGTTCGGGGCATGCTCCCTGAAGACCCATCCTTCAGGGGTACGGTGCAGGCCGTACCAGTGATGTCCGTTGGCATAGTCGGTCATGGAGCGGCCACCGGTAAACAGTTTCTCACGGTAACTGATGTAGGCAAGCCGCGCCTCTATGATCTCCCTGAAGGGATCAAGCCACGGATCAGCCTTGTAAAATCTTTCTGTCATACTCTTTGCCCTGATGTTACAGACAAGATAAAGATAGGATTTTATTATTTTTGATGTCTCAATCGGGTCATGAAAGTCTATCACGGTTATACAGGCATCTCATTTAACAATCCGGTTATTACCATCGGTGTCTTTGACGGCGTTCACCTTGGGCACAGGATGCTTCTCCGGCGTGTCAAAGGGGAGGCTGCAAAAGATGGCGCTGATGCAGTGGCAGTCACCTTTGATCCTCATCCCCGCATGATCCTTTCCAGCGATCCGGGCCATCTGAGCTTCCTGACAGACCTTGAAGAGCGGACGGAGCTCATGCGGGAGACAGGCATAGACTATCTTGTGGTCATCCCCTTCACGGCTGAGCTCAGCAGGATGACCGCCCCTGAATTTATCAGTTCCATTCTTTGCCGTCATCTGGGTGTCTGCCACCTGATCATCGGGTATGACCACCATTTCGGCAGGCGCCGGGAGGGTGACGAAAACACAATCATAGAGTGTGCCAGAAGGATGGCTTTCAGGGTGACACGCGAGGAGGCATACATGGTTGAAGGGGAGGCTGTAAGCTCATCGCTCATCAGGAAGGCGCTCGGGGAGGGGAACATTGAAAAGGCAGCATCAATGCTTGGCTATGATTATTTCATCAGGGGCCGGGTGGTTTCCGGAAGGAAGATCGGCCGTGGCATGGGTTTCCCGACTGCCAACATCGCCACTCTCTCTGCATACAAACTGATACCCCGCTCCGGGGTCTATGCCGTGGAGGTTATCGTAGAGGGTGTCCCCGACAGGCACATGGCCATGCTCAATATCGGACACAGGCCTACCATCACTGGTGGTGACGGGTTATGTACCATCGAGGCTCATCTTATTGATTTCGATGGTGATCTGTACGGGAATGAAGTAACTGTAACATTCCGTCACCGGCTGCGTGATGAGATGAAGTTCGGGAGTGTGGATGAACTGTCAGCCCGTCTGACCCTCGACCGTGAGATGACCATCGCCCTGCTGGGCCGCTGAACAATTATCCCTTTTTTTGGTTAACTTTGCACACCTAAAAAATTATCATTATGTCATTCATAGACAACGATCTTAAGTACAGGGTAAAGGATATATCACTTGCCGGATTCGGCCGTAAGGAGATAGAGATTGCGGAGAAGGAGATGCCGGGGCTGCTCGCGGTCAGGCGCAAATATTCGGGTTCCAAACCTCTCAGGGGTGCAAGGATAACAGGCTCGCTCCATATGACCATTCAGACAGCCGTTCTCATCGAGACACTCAGGGAGCTTGGCGCAGATGTCAGATGGGCAAGTTGTAACATTTTTTCCACGCAGGATCACGCCGCTGCTGCCATTGCCGCTGCCGGCATCCCGGTATTCGCATGGAAGGGTGAGACGGCAGAGGAGTACTGGTGGTGTACCGCACAGGCCCTGACCTTCCCCGGAGGGAAAGGCCCGAACCTCATTGTTGATGACGGAGGCGACGCATCACTGCTCGTCCATCTGGGATACAAGGCCGAAAAGGAGAGCTCAGTTCTTGATGCAGAGCCGGCAAGCCGGGAAGAGGCAATAGTGTTTGACACACTAAGGAGGATACTGGAGGAGGATCCGCAGAAATGGCACAGGACGGTCAGTGAGATGAAGGGTATATCCGAAGAGACAACCACAGGCGTGCATCGTCTTTACCAGATGCTGGAGGCGGGAGAACTCCTGGTGCCTGCAATCAATGTCAATGATTCGGTAACAAAAAGCAAATTTGACAACCTTTATGGTTGCCGTGAGTCACTTGCCGACGGTATCAAGAGGGCAACGGATGTGATGATAGCAGGCAAGGTTGTTGTCGTATGCGGATACGGTGACGTCGGCAAGGGATCTGCAAGGTCAATGAGGTCGTATGGCGCAAGGGTCATTGTGACCGAGATCGATCCTATCTGTGCACTTCAGGCTGCAATGGAGGGCTTTGAGGTGAGGACGGTTGAGGAGAGCCTCGCTGAAGGCAACATATTCGTTACTGCAACAGGCAACCGTGATGTCATCACCATTGAACACATGGAGAAGATGAAGGATCAGGCCATCGTCTGCAACATAGGACACTTTGACAACGAAATACAGGTTGATTTGCTGAATGCATACAAGGGTATCAGGAAGATCAATATCAAGCCACAGGTTGACAAGTATCTGTTCCCTGACGGCCATGCAATTTTCCTTCTTGCCGAGGGCAGGCTGGTAAATCTTGGCTGCGCCACGGGCCATCCGTCGTTCGTGATGAGCAACTCATTCAGCAACCAGACGCTGGCACAGATTGAACTGTGGACCAAAGAGCACGCTATCGGTGTTTACAGGCTTCCCAAGCAACTCGATGAGGAGGTGGCACGTCTCCATCTTGCACAGCTTGGCGTGAGCCTGACCAAAATGACCAGGGCCCAGTCAGACTACATAGGCGTTCCCGAAGGGGGCCCCTACAAGCCTGACCATTACAGGTACTAGGAGGGTCTATCTCCTGTTCCAGACCCTTATACTGTAGCCGGAGAAGGATGTGCGGTAATTCTTGAGATAATAGTGACCGGGTCCGCTCTGCGGCAGGCCTGACCCTCCGAGTGCATAATTCGTAGAACATTTCGGGCAAATGATGAATACCCCGTCCACATCTACCGCCACGCTTAAACTATCAGTGACATAACAGTGTGGACAAGTGCGGTCATAGGCATAAAATATTAAGCCATGCGGCCCGATATCAGCGGTACTGTAGACTATGATGCCGTTGCCGTCAAAACCGGCTGTACCGAGACCAAGGTGCCTGTGGGCTGAAGATATCAGAGCGCTGGTGCCGGGAGCGTTGAAGAGATCAGAAAATTCAGGATCGGAAGCAGTAATGATGAAGTCAACCGTGATGTCAGGGATTACATCGTTCTTATCCCTTTCACAGGAGATTATAAGCAGTGTGAACAGAGAAAAGAGTAAAAAAATCCTTAAATTTGAAACTGACATGGGCTTGCTTCCGTTTCTGTAAATGTAGTTATTTTAAGTCTGACACGGCTAACGGAAAAACGAAATGAAGAGAGGGTTAGTATTATTAAGGTTTGTAGCAGCGGTAATCGTTCTGCTTTTCGTGGTGGAGGCAACTGAGTGCAATGCCCAGAAGAATGCCACCAAGCGGTTTGAGAGGGAGACCTTCGGCAAATCGCGTCGCAGCAAGCCTGTAAAGGAGAGCGGTGAGAGCAGAGCGGCTGCAAAAGCGATGAAGGAACAGGCCAGGAAGGAGGCCAGGCGGGAAAAGGAGGATGAGAAAGCCCTTAAGGAGAAGAGGGAGAGGCATTATCAGATCCAGAGCGAGGAGACGAAGATGCGGATGGAGAACAACAGCAGGAACACTGCTGACAGGTACAAGGTTAAAAGGCAGAAAGAGCGCAGGGAGCAGACGAAGCCGGAACTGAAGAAGCCACAGCAGCCGGTGCCTGACCGTGCCGGACCGAAGCCGAAGACCAAGGATCCCTCGAAGCAGCCGGTGCTGAAGCAGCAAAAGAAGAAGGCAAAGACGATTAATCCGAAAAAACAGCCTAAAATCAAGCAACACAAGGTAAAAAAATACTGAAGCAGATGGAAGATGTTGGCAACCTGATTTTTTATATACTACTGGGGATCATTGCCCTGGTAGGTTCATTCCAGGGTAAGGGCAAAAAGAAGAGTGGCAAACCGGGACCCGTGCAACGTCAACCGGGCACACTTACCACAAGGCCTCCGGTGAAAACCACGGCACAAACCGCCAGACCGGCGCCTTCAACTATAAGGCAGGAGAGACAGACGCCTTTCACCGTCAGAGAGGAGAGACCCGTTCCCGGACCTTCACCATGGACTATGCCCGCCGGACAAATAATTGAGGGGAGATATGAAGAGCCGATGGCCCGTGATTTCAGCCGGGAGGGAAACATCAGGAATGACATGGCGGGTGCCTTCAGCAGCGAAGGGTCAGTCGCATCCGGGATGGGCGAAGCCTTCGCCAATGAGGGCTCCATTGAGGATTCCATGGCTGCCGCTTTTGCTTCAGAAGGTGTCTCAGCCCTGGGTGAGCTGGCAACGGGTGATTTCTTTCAGGCTGATATAACAGATGGTGAGATAAGTGACGCTCCGGGCTATGATTATGAAGCTCTGCCCGGCACTGATATTCATAAGGAAGGATTTGACCTGAAAAGGGCTGTGATTTATTCAGCAATTCTTGACAGAAAAGAGTACTCACGTTGATTATCTGATAATTACCAGGCGGAGGGAATTTGTTTTTTATTTAGAAATTTTTTATATTTGTTCTCTGAAGAGTTCCGGTAATGCCGGGATTCTTCTTATTTTTTAACAAATTTACGGGAAATCATGTCGGAATTTGTTTATGTAACTGAAGAAGGGCTCCAGAAAATGAAGGAAGAGCTTGACCAGCTCCGTAATGAAAGGCCGGCTGTTGCAAGATTGATTGCCGATGCGCGTGATAAGGGTGACCTTACAGAAAACGCGGAGTATTCTGCTGCCAAGGAGGTACAGGGTATGCTCGAGATGAAGATAGCCAAACTCGAAGACACGGTAGCCAGGTCACGCATTATTGACAGCTCAAGGATAACTACCAAAACGGTACAGATTCTGAACAGGGTCAAGATTCTCAATAAGGCAAACGGCTCACTGATGGAATACCAGCTTGTGCCGGAGGGTGAAGCCAACCTCAAGGAGGGAAAAATAGCAGCCACATCACCAATTGCTCAGGGATTGATGGGCAGAAAAGTGGGTGAGGTGGTGGAGATCAGGGTACCTGCCGGCACCATCCCGTTTGAGATTATTGAAATATCAATCTGAAAACAAGATATCATGGCATCAATCTTTACACGCATCATCAACGGTGAGATACCCTGTTACAGGGTGGCAGAGAATGACCGCTATATTGCATTTCTTGACGTCAGGCCCCTTAAGGCCGGTCACACCCTGGTAGTCCCCAAGAAGGAAGTGGATTATATCTTTGATATGGATGATGAGGCACTCTCCGGAATGATAATCTTTGCCGGGAAAGTGGCCAGGGCAATGAAGGAGGTGATAGAATGCAACAGGATTGGTGTGGCAGTGATCGGGCTTGAAGTGCCCCATGCCCACATCCATCTTATTCCCATCTCCCGTGAAGGGGATATGCTCTTTACCAACCCCAGGGTTTCGCTGTCACCGGAAGAAAATGAGCGTCTGGCAAAAGAGATTGGAGCACATGTAAAGCTCTGATCGCGGTACTGACAACAATAAAACCGGCACCTGCCAGGTCCGGTCAAAAAAAAGACCCGGTCGCTGACCAGGGCTGGAAATGAACAGTAAGCACAAAAGAAAAAGGGTGCCCCTTTGAGACACCCTCTTTTTATTATCTGCTGTCTGGTTATTTCTTACCTGCGCAGCATGGAGTGGTTGCCTTAGTGCCTTCCTTTGCCGGAACCACTTCACCCTTATTCTCGCCGCATGCTGCAGCGGACGGGCACCCGGAGCACTCTTTGCCTTTCACAGCTTCTTTCTTGCATGCATCTGCGGTTGAACCGCATATATCACACTTACCGTCCTTGTTCTTATCGACAAAGACACACTCACTTTTGGTGTGCTTCTTTTCCTTAACGGTAGTCTGAGCATAGACCACTGCAGCCACAAACATCATCACGATGAGAAACAGGCTGCCAATCATCCATTTCTTCATACTTGTGCCAATTGGTTTGTTTATTAAACGGCCGCAATATAGAAAAATTTTAATTACCGTTACGGAGGTGTTATAAATATCATATCTTTGATTCTGCTTCTCGCTGTGAAGTGTTTCATATTAAAGATATTGCTGACGACTTTCTGAGTCTGTTCCTCCCGCGGCCATGCCTCTCGTGTGGTGTTCCGCTGGTCAGGGGAGAAGAGGTGCTCTGTACCGGTTGCATGCTTGACATGGCACGTACTGACTTTCACCTCCGCCGCGGCAACATGCTCGAGCAGGCTTTCTGGGGCAGGTGCATTGTGGAAAGGGCAGCGGCTTATTCGGTGTATAACCGCGGTAGCCGCATAAGAAAACTTATTCACCTGCTGAAGTACTCAGGCAGGAAGGATATCGGCATCATGCTTGGCAGGCTGTACGGCTCTGTTCTGGCGGAAAGCGGATTCACTGACGGGATTGATATGATCATCCCCGTACCGCTCGATCCGGTAAGGGAAAGGCGCCGCGGATTCAACCAGAGTAAGTGCATTGCCGAGGGAATTGCTTCACATTGCTGCCTGCCGGTAAGGAGCGATATTCTTCGCCGGACGGGCAAGTCTGGCTCACAGACAAAAAGGGGAAGGTATGAGAGGTGGGAGAATGTCGAAGGACTCTTCACGGTGACCAGACCCCGGGAGATTGCCGGCCGGCATCTGTTGCTGGTTGATGATGTAATCACCACCGGTTCAACTGTGGAAGCCTGTGTAACCGCGCTCCAGTCTGCCGGTGGTGTCAGGGTCAGCGTGGCAGCCCTCGCTGCCGCACAGAAGCTTACTGTTTGATTCTGTCGCTGTTCTTTTTTATGTAGTCGCCCCAGTTCCTGTATTTCCTGTCTGCAACCGGTTTGCTGCTCTGGTAGAAGTGACACATGGCTGCTCCCAGGGCATCGGTAGCGTCAAGAACCATAGACTCGCCGCGGAAGGCAAGCAGGGTCTGCAGCATGGAAGCCACCTGCTCCTTGCTGGCCTGGCCTCTGCCGGTGATAGACATTTTGATCATTCTCGGTGCATACTCGAATACCGGCAGGTCCCTGTAGAGCGCAGCTGATATTGCCGCACCCTGTGCCCTGCCCAGCTTGAGCATGCTCTGTACGTTCTTGCCGAAAAAGGGAGCCTCGATAGCAAACTCATCAGGATGATACCTGTCAATAAGCCCGAGCGTCTCCTCGAAGATGGTCCGTATCTTTCGGAAATGATCCTCCTTCTTGCGCAGGTCAATGATGCCAAGGGTGATGAGTGACGGGCTTTTTCCCGACACGCTTATAAGGCCGTAACCCGTGACGGTTGTACCGGGGTCAATGCCGAGAATTAACCTGCCGCTCTGCTGATCATTCACTTCCCGATCTCTTTCGATGGACCCAGGATGAGGTCGGTGGGCAACTGGTTTCCTTCAGACCATATGGTGGGTCGCCTGACGGGCTCTGCCGTCACTGACTTCTTTCCTTCAAGCAGGTTTATTGCTGCCTGCAGGGAGGCTTCTTCGGGATCGCCAAAATCATGTGTTATGTCATCAGCAGCCCTCACATCAGGCTTTATCCCGTCATAAAAACGGCCCTGGTCATCTGAGTTCAGATACTCAAAGGTTATTGGTGCAAAGACATACTTGTAATCCGGTTTCGGCACAGCGTCAGAGGGGAACGGATATCCCCAGATGTTCATGCCGGCAGGCTTGCCATGTGTTGTGTCACCCACAAGCTTCACATCAACCCAGGGCATCAGGCTGTTGATAACCACCTCGCTGGCAGAAGCCGAACTGCGGGTGGTGATAAAGACAACACGGTCAAGGCCCAGGGGGCTCTCCGTCCTGACGAAATTGAAGCTCTCATTCCACTCGGGACCCACCAGATTATTGTATGTCAGCTTGTAGCACACCTTTGTGGTGTCATCCCATGTCAGCACAAGGCTGGCAAGCTGCTGGGCTATACTCATGTATCCTCCGGTATTGTACCGGAGGTCAATTATGAGGTCGGTGACGTTACTGGCCTTGAAATCGGCAAAGGCTTCGTTAAGCTCCTGTTCAGACGGTTCAATGAATGTCTCAAAGCAGAGGTAACCCGTCTTGCCTCCGGTGAGGTCGAGGACCTTTGATGCCGTCACGGAGTTGATGGTGAAGCTCGATTTGACGGAGGTATAGGTCACCTCCTGGTTATCAGGATCGATGAATGTAAACGTGTTGGACGTTCCTGCCGTGGGGGGACCCATAAGGTTGTTGTAGGCTGTGTTGTTGCCCGAGATGAAGATGGGGGCAATGGCTGTGCCGTTAATCTCCTTTACTATCCATCCCCTTCTTACTCCTTTTGGCCAGAGGTCTGAGCCTTCGTAAAGGCTTACCACCCTGACATTGTTGGCATTATCAAGGCCCATTCTGATTCCGTGACCCACGAAGCTGCCCTGCATTGAAGCCATGAAACTCTCATAGTCTGCAATGAAGCTCCACTTGTCTCTCGGCCTGTATCTCACGGCTTCCAGGAGTTGCTCCGGGCCGGTGTAGTCAGATGTCTTGACAGTTGGCATGTTGCTGTACCAGAGATAGACATATTTCATCAGATCATACAGACCGTCGCGGGCCCTCTCTTCCAGGGTGGGAGTTTTAGACGGCTCCGGGTCTTTTTTGCATCCGAAAAGCAGGGGTATGATCAGAAGTGATACTATAAATACTCTTTTCATAATGAGTAAATTTGATGTAAAAGTAACAAAAAATGTGCCGGTTGATTCAGGTTTTCTTTGTCCTGTTCTGGAAAATGACGCTTCCTATGATGAGAAGCAGTCCTGCCGGGGTTGTATAATAAACGGGTTCGTCTATGATAAAGTGCAGCAGTATCAGGGAGATGAACGGAGCGAAATAAACCAGGTTGCTCACCTTGTCGGTTGTCTCGGAGAGTTGAAGTGCTTTCAGCCAGAGCCAGAAGGTAATTCCCATCTCGAAGAAGCCACAGTAGACCGATGCCGCCACCCCCCTGAAGCTCAGAGGCTGGTTGAAGGAGCCCACGGATGCCATCAGGATGATCATATAGGCTGAACCGAACAGGAAACCGGTAAACAGTTTTACCGACTCATCGCGCCTGTCGCGCACGTTAAGGACGAAATAAAGAGCCCAGAGGACGCTGCTGATGAGTGCCAGGATGACGCCCAGGGTGTCTGACCTGCCCGGGCTGAGCGGGGTGCCCTGTGATGATATTATATATACCCCGGCGAGGCTGATTGCGAGTGCGAGGAAACTGCGGGCAGGTATGCGTTGCCCCAGCAGCGGTATGGAAAAGAAGACAAGAATGATGGGCCATATCATGTTGATAGGCTGTGCCACCTGGCCCGGCAGGCGGCTGTATGCGGTCAGCAGGATAAGATAGTATGCGACGGGATTGACCAGCCCCAGCAGGGCTGACCAGAGCAGCTCACGGCCTGTCGTCTGCCGGAGGAGGCGGAGCTTGCCTGTAAGAATCATTATTGCAAACAGAACTGCTGTAGATATCAGGGTGGTGATCCCCAGCATGGTCACGATGTTCAGTTCGGAAAGGGCTATCTTGAAGGCGGTAGGAATGGTACCCCATAGTACCACTGCGAGGGAGGCATAAAGATATGCCTGCTGGCTCTTTTTCATCTCTCTCAGCTGATCATTCCGAACCCGGCGTAGGGTACCAGTACAGAGGGTATTTTTATTCCGTCAGGTGTCTGGTTGTTTTCGAGAAGTGCGGCCACAATACGCGGCAATGCCAATGCGCTTCCGTTAAGGGTATGGCAGAGGGTGGTCTGTCTGGCTCCTTTTTCACGGAAGCGGCACCTGAGCCTGTTGGCCTGGAAAGTCTCGAAGTTAGAGGTTGAGCTCACCTCCAGCCAGCGCTGCTGCCCTACAGACCATACCTCAAAGTCATATGTCATTGCAGAGGTGAATGAGAGGTCGCCGCCGCAGAGCCTCACAATACGGTATGGCAGCTCCAGCTTCACCAGGAGGCTTTCCACGTGGCTTACCATCTCGTCAAGTGACTCATAAGATTTTTCAGGATGTGCTATCTGTACTATCTCGACCTTGTCAAACTGGTGCAGTCTGTTGAGGCCTCTCACATGTGCGCCCCACGAGCCCGCCTCACGGCGGAAGCAGGGGGTGTATGCCATGTTCTTCACCGGCAGTACGGCAGCATCAAGGATCACATCGCGGTAGATATTTGTTACGGGCACCTCAGCAGTGGGTATCAGATAAAGGTTATCAATGCCAATGTGATACATCTGCCCCTCCTTGTCGGGCAGATTGCCTGTGCCGAAGCCCGACTCCTCATTGACCACTATGGGCGGTTCAACTTCACGGTAGCCGGCCTTCTCACCCTCGTCGAGGAAGAAGTTTATGAGTGCTCTCTGGAGCCTGGCACCCTTGCCCTTGTAGACGGGAAAACCCGCGCCGGTAATTTTGACCCCAAGGTCGAAATCAATTATGTCATACTTCCTTATCAGGTCCCAGTGGGGGAGGGCTCCTTCATAAAGATGAGGTATGGTGCCGCCGCTGCGCACCACCACGTTGTCATCGGCGCTTTTCCCCGGGACTACCAGCGCATGCGGCAGGTTGGGCAGCCTGACCAGTTCTGTCTGCATCTCGTCTGAAACCACTTCCATGGTCTCTGACAACTGCTTCTGCTTCTCCTTCATAGCCACTACGCCCTGACGGGCAGCATCAGCCTCATCCCTGCGCCCTGCCTTCATCATGGCACCAATCTCACGTGACAGGGTGTTGAGCTCAGCCTGGATGGAGTCACTCTCAGCCTGCAGCTCGCGGCGGCGGCGGTCAAGATCAAGCACATTCTGTACTATCTCTGCAGCATCGAAGTTCTTGATTTTCAGCCGTTCAATGACGAACGACGATTGCTCACGAATCAGGTTGATGGTTAACATACCGGAAGGAATCTTTGGTGATAAGCGTGGTAAAATTAAAACAAAAACTCCTGAAAATATGCGCCTCAGCGTATTTTTCAGGAGTTGCTGTAAGTTGTCAGTATCCTATTCTGCCGCGGGTTTAACCGAGACGTAAGATTTGTTGTCACGCTTCTTTTTGAACTCCACGGTTCCGTCAACGAGGGCAAAGAGGGTATGATCCTTTCCGAGCCCGACGTTTTCACCGGGATTGTGGACGGTTCCACGCTGGCGAACGATTATGTTGCCTGCCTTTACTGCCTGCCCTCCGAAGAGCTTGACACCAAGCCTTTTGCTTTCTGATTCGCGGCCGTTACGTGAACTGCCTACACCTTTCTTGTGTGCCATATCGTTTTCTTTTACTGTTTATCGCTTATTCCTTCGCCGGTTTCTTTGTGCTTTTTGCCGGAGCCTTCTTTACGGTCTCCTTCTTCTCAGCCGTTTCCTTGCTGGTGGCGGCTTTTTTTGCAGGAGCTTTTTTCTTCTCTGCCTTCACCTCTTCTGCAGCCGGTGCCTCAGCAGCTTTCGTTTTCGTCTTCACCTCTTCTGCAGCCGGTGTCTCGGCAACTTTCTTTTTTGTCTTCACCTTTTCAGCTGCTGGTGCTTTTTCAGTTTTCTTTTCTACCTTCACCTCTTCTGCAATGGGTACTTCTGCAGTTTTTTTCTCTGCCTTTGGTGCGGTTTTCTTATCAGGCTCAATGGCGGCGCCTATTCTCAGAATCTCCACCTGTGTGAATTCCTGGCGGTGCCCGGTCCTCTTCTGATAACCCTTCCTTCTCTTCTTCTTGAAGATGATGATTTTGTCTCCTCTTACATGACCGAGGACCTTGCCCTCAACAACAGTGTTGGGAACAAGGGGTTCACCAATGGTGACCACACCATCATTGTCTGTAAGAAGTACTTTTTCAAACTCTACACTGTCGCCTTCAGCTGCATCAAGATGGTGAACATATATTTTCTGTCCTGCTTCTACCTTGAACTGCTGACCGGCAATTTCAACGATTGCGTACATTTTCAATCTCTCTTATGTTACTCCGTGAGGCGGTCATGCTCCTCTGTGCATGACACTTCTGCAGGCCCCGCCGGATCTTGGTTTTTCGGACTGCAAAGATATAAAAATTAACTTATGTACAAATCGGTGACAATAATTTATCACCAATACAATGTGGATAAAAAATCGGGAAGGGGAGGAGATCAAGAGCCATATTATTTATATTTGTCTTATTGGCCTGTCAGGCAGAAAATCTGGTAAACTATGCAGAATAAACTCATTCGTCTGAAGGTTATAGGCATTTCATACAGCCAGACACAGTCAGGCGCCTATGCCCTTATACTGGCGGAGGAAAACGGGGAACGGCGTATACCTATAATTATCGGGGGGTTTGAGGCTCAGGCCATAGTCATCAAGCTTGAAAACCTGGAACCGCCAAGGCCGCTCACACATGATCTCTTCCGCAGCTTTGCCGCAGCCTGTGGTGTAACGGTGGAACAGGTACTCATCAACCGGCTCCGGGAAGGGATATTCTATTCGGAGATCGTGTGCAGTGACGGCGAAAGGCGTTTTAACATAGACTCGCGTACCTCTGATGCCGTGGCACTGGCACTGAGGTTTGAATGTCCGATATTCATTGAACCTCAGATTCTGAATGAGGCCGGCATTGTCATGAGCGCCACAACCGGGGATGAGGAGGAGAAGCAGCCGAAACTGCAAAAGGAGAAGAGAGAGCGCGTGAGCAGCGAATACAGCGTATTTTCCGTGGATGAGCTTAATGATATGCTTTCCGATGCAATCAGCCGTGAGGATTATGAGCAGGCGGCAGCTATCCGGGACGAGATGGCGAGAAGGAAAGGAGAAGGATAATTAATCAGGGAGAGATGAAGGTTTTAAGGATTTTGATTGCAGCAGGGCTGCTGATACCTGTGCCCCTGCTGTCAAAGGAGTACAAGGTGAAATCACCGGACGGAAAGATCACACTCCTTGCCGAGACCACGGCGGGGATTAATCTCACCGTCAGTTATGATAACAAGGAGATAATCACCGGGCTGTCGCCCGAACTGCAACTGGAAGGGGTGACCATTCCCGGACAGCGTCCGGCCATAACGAAGGCTGTCACCTCATCAGCAAATAATATGCTGGTTCCCGTGGTGCCACGGAAGAACAGCCGGGTGCCTGACATTTTCAACGCGCTTGAACTTCGCTTCAGGGGCGGCTCGTCACTTGAGTTCCGCGTTTATGATGACGGTGTGGCATACAGGTTCAGGACGGCAATGAAGGGAGACATCAAGGTAATGGATGAACAGTTTGCCTTTTCGCTTCCCGGCGGAGCCGGAGCATACTGGCCACTGGAAGAGGGTTTCATGTCACATAATGAGTGCACCTTCCACCCCGCATCAATGGATACAATCGGCCCGGAACACCTGGCCAGCCTGCCGGCACTCTTTACCTCGGGCTCGTTGAACATCCTCCTCAGTGAGGCAGACATACGTGACTACCCGGGCTTGTGGATAAACGGAGACGGCCGCGGGGGAGTGAAGGGTGTGCTTCCTGCATACCCTGCTGAAGTGAAAGCGTACAATGACCGCAACGTCTATGTGACCGGGCGCGAAGAGTACCTTGCAGTGACGCCGGGCACACGCACCTTCCCGTGGCGCCTCTTCATCATCACCCCTGATGATGCCGGCCTGGTTGAGAGTGAGATGGTCTTCAGGCTGGGAGCCCCACCGGCACCGGGAACAGACTTCAGCTGGGTCAGACCCGGAAAGGTGGCATGGGACTGGTACAACGCAAACAATATCTATGGGGTTGATTTCAGGGCCGGACTCAACAATGACACATACAGGTACTATATAGATTTTGCATCGGAGAACGGTATTGAATACGTCATCCTCGACGAAGGCTGGTACAAACTGGGTGATGTTATGGAGCAGTCGCCCGGATTTGACGTCGGTGAGCTGTGCAAATATGCCACATCGAAAAACGTGGGAATCATTCTGTGGGTTGTCTGGAAAACCTTTCATGACAAGATTGATGAAGCCCTAATACAGTTTGAGAAGTGGGGAGTGAAGGGGATCAAGGTTGATTTCATGCAGCGTGACGACCAGTGGATGGTCAACTATTATCACGAGGTTGCCGAAAAGGCTGCCAGACATAAAATGCTGGTTGATTTTCACGGCTCCTACAAGCCTGACGGGATAGAGCGAGCCTGGCCCAATGTAATCACCCGCGAAGGGGTCAAGGGAATGGAGAACAACAAGTGGAGTACGGATTGCGATCCGGAACATGACCTGATACTGCCCTTTACCCGCATGGTAGCCGGCGCGATGGACTATACCCCGGGTGCCATGGTAAACATGCAGCAGCGCGACTTCAGGCCGATATTCTACAGACCGGCCAGCCAGGGCACCAGGGTACATCAGATGGCTATGTATGTGGTTTTCGAGAGCCCCCTGCAGATGCTCGCTGACAGTCCCTCCAACTATAAACGCAACCAGGAGTGCACCTCCTTCATTGCCGCTGTGCCGGTCACCTGGGATGAAACCAGGGTGATTGAAGCCAGGAAGGGTGATAATATTGTCATGGCGCGCAGGCACGGTACTACATGGTACCTGGCCGCAATGAATGACTGGAAACCGTTTGTGACAGAGGTTGACCTTTCGTTCCTGCCGGCCGGTGAATACAGCATGGAGATATTCTCCGACGGAATTAACGCTGACAGGCACGGAGAAGATTACAAACATATTACCCGCAATGCTGCTGCCGGAGAAAAGATCACTCTCAGCCTGGCTCCGGGAGGAGGATGGGTGGCAAAGATCACTCCCAAAGCCAGATAGATAGTCCGGAATTCTATGAAACAATATCTTGATCTGCTGAGCCATGTCATGGAACATGGCATTGAGAAGAGAGACCGGACAGGTACCGGTACGGTGAGCACCTTCGGCTACCAGATGCGCTTTGATCTGTCCGGGCGGTTTCCGCTGATGACCACCAAAAAGCTGCACCTGAAATCAATCATTCATGAGCTGTTATGGTTCCTCAGCGGAAGCACCAACGTGCGATACCTGCAGGAAAACGGTGTCAGGATATGGAATGAGTGGGCTGACCCTGACGGTAATCTTGGCCCCATCTACGGTTATCAGTGGCGATCATGGCCGGCAAGTGACGGCAGATCGATTGACCAGGTAAAGAACGTGGTCACATCACTGAAGAATAATCCCGACTCGCGAAGACATATCATCTCAGCCTGGAATGTAGGGGAGATAGAAAAGATGGCCCTTCCGCCCTGCCATATCCTGTTCCAGTTCTATGTGGCCGGCGACAGGCTCTCATGCCAGCTCTATCAGCGCAGCGCTGACATCTTCCTGGGCGTACCTTTCAACATAGCTTCCTATTCGTTGCTTACCATGATGATGGCGCAGGTGACCGGTTACAAGCCGGGCGAGTTTATTCACACCCTGGGCGATGCACATATATACCTCAATCACATTGACCAGGTAAAACTGCAGCTCACCCGTGATCCGCGCATGCTTCCGGTTATGACCCTGAATCCTGATGTCATGGACATCCTCGGTTTCACCTACGCTGACTTCTCTCTTTCGGAATATGACCCACACCCAGCCATAAAAGGCGAAATTTCAGTATAAAATGATCACAATAATAGTAGCAATTGACCGCAACAACGGCATCGGATACAACAACAGGCTGTTGGCACACATCCCGGGCGACCTCCGGAGATTCAGGGAAATTACCATGGGCCATTGCCTTATCATGGGCAAGAATACGTGGGAGTCACTCCCGAACAGACCGCTTGCAGGCAGGAAGAATATAGTACTTACCGACGATGAGCGTGACTACTTCAGTGGTGCAGAAAGAGCCCTTTCAATTGATGAGGCGCTGGATCTCTGTGATCCTGGCAGGGAAATATTCATCATGGGAGGCGGATCTGTATACAGGCAGTTCCTGCCGAAGGCAGACAGGCTGATGGTGACTCATATCCACAGGGAGTATCAGGCTGACACCTTCTTCCCGAAGATTGATCCGAAGGAATGGTATGTTTCGGAACAGGAGGATTTCTTTTCGGAAGACCCCTCTGAGCTCAGTTTTTCATATACCACCTATCTCAGGCGCAGGTGACTTTACGGCCTGGTCTCATACTGCACTATGGGCACCGGGATCATCCCGGGCGCAGGTGACTTTCAGGTTTGGCGGTATACAGTGCTATGGGCACCGGGGTCATCCCAGGCACAGATAAGGTGACTTTCCGCGAATTATGATGCCTTGAGCACTTTCATGTCCACCCTCTCGAGCTTATTGGAGGCATATTCGGTGGTGACTGTAAACTCCTTCACATCGCCTGACGGCAGTTCGAACATCGCGTCCATCATGATGACTTCGCAGATGGCACGAAGGCCTCTTGCACCCAGCTTGAACTCCACGGCCTTGTCTACAATGTAGTCAAGGACCTCAGGGGTAAAGGCTAGTTTGATACCGTCCATGGCAAACAGTTTGACATACTGTTTTGTGATGGCGTTCTTCGGCTCTGTCAGAATGGCTCTCAGCGCCCTGGGGTCAAGGGGAGAGAGGTGGGTCAGCACCGGCAGACGGCCGATGATCTCAGGGATGAGACCGTAAGCGCGCAGGTCCTGGGGTGCAATGTACTTCAGCAGGTCATCCTTATCATAGTGGTCACGTGAGCGGCTGGCAGTGTATCCCACCACGGTGGTGTTGAGCCTGTGTGCTATCTTCTGCTCTATCCCCTCGAATGCACCTCCGCAGATGAAGAGGATATTCCTGGTATCAACAGGTATCATCTTCTGCTCGGGGTGTTTCCTGCCGCCCTGCGGGGGCACGTTCACAACTGCTCCTTCGAGGAGCTTGAGCAGACCCTGCTGGACACCCTCACCTGACACGTCACGGGTGATTGAGGGATTATCGCCCTTGCGGGCTATCTTGTCAAGTTCATCAATGAACACTATTCCCTTCTCTGCAGCCTTGACATCATAGTCGGCATTCTGAAGCAGACGGGTAAGCAGGCTCTCGATATCTTCACCCACATAACCTGCCTCTGTCAGGACGGTTGCATCAACTATTGTAAAAGGTACATGAAGCATACGGGCTATTGTGCGGGCCAGCAGCGTCTTGCCGGTACCTGTTTTACCCACCAGGATGATGTTCGATTTCTCAATCTCCACATCATCACTGTCAGTCTTCTGCATCAGCCTTTTGTAGTGGTTATAGACGGCTACCGAGAGAATCTTCTTTGCCCTGTCCTGCCCGATTACATATTGATCAAGGAAATTCTTTATCTCATCCGGCTTGCGGAGCTTGATGCTGTCAAGGTTAAAGCTTGACCTGCCACCCAGCTCCTCTGTCATTATATTATGTGCCTGCTCTATGCAATGATCGCATATATGACCCTCGAGACCAGCAATGAGAAGGTTAGCCTCTTTCTTGGTACGTCCGCAGAACGAGCATTTATCCATCAGGGGTATAATTAGTTTTTGTTCCTGATCAGAACCTCGTCAATCATACCGTATTCCTTAGCCTCTGCGGCTGTCATCCAGTAGTCGCGGTCTGAGTCTTTTTCAACCTTTTCGACAGTTTTGCCGGTATGTAATGCGATTATCTCGTAAAGTTCCCTCTTGGCCTTCAGTATCTCCCTGACAGCTATCTCGATATCTGATGCCTGTCCCTCTGCGCCGCCCATCGGCTGATGGATCATAATACGGGAGTGTTTGAGTGCCGAGCGTTTGCCCTTTGCGCCTGCCGAAAGCAGCACTGCTCCCATTGAGGCAGCCATGCCGGTGCAGATGGTGGCCACGTCGGCAGAGATGTACTGCATTGTGTCATAGATGCCCAGCCCTGCATGTACTGCACCGCCCGGGGTGTTGAGGTAGATCTGTATGTCCTTATCAGGATCAACCGAGTCAAGATAGAGCAGCTGAGCCTGTATGATATTGGCCACATAGTCGTCAATAGGAAGGCCGAGGAAGATAATACGGTCCATCATAAGACGCGAGAAGACATCCATAGATGCCACGTTCAGCTGCCGTTCCTCAATAATTGTCGGGGAGATATAGCTGTTGGCGATAGAGATGAAACGGTGCATCGTCATGCTGCTGATGCCTGACCGGTCAGCGGCGTATTTTTTAAAATCATTGATGTCTGGCATGGTCTGAATCTTTGATTGAATGCCAAATATACGAATTAATAGGCTTTAAGGTTTCACTTATTGCCGAATAGCTTGTTGAATTCCTCGGGTGTTACCCTCTTCTCATCCACCCTGACGGCGTCAATCAGAAGGCCGAGCACCCTTGTGTCAAGCACTTTTTCGGCGATGCGGCGGGCCTCCTCCTCATTTTTCAGGAAATTAATGGCAAATGATGTGACCTGCTCTTCAGAAACGTATTGCAGGCCATACTGGGCGAACTGGGCCCGGGTAAAAGCCTTCGCCTCCCCAAGAATCTCCTCGTCGGTGATCTTCACCTCATTGTCCTTTGCAACCCTGTTCTTTATCAGTTGCCAGCGGATGTCTTCACGGAAGTGATCGAAATCCTTCTCTATATCCTCTGCGGTTGTTTTTTCATTGACCCTGAGCAACCATCTCTTGAGGAATTCCTCAGGCAGTTCAAAGGCGGTTTTTGCCAGAGCCAGATCGCGGGCATCAGTGCGAAGCTTGTATTCAGTCTCACGGTTGAAGAACTCCCTGATCTCTTCAGTTACCTTTGCCTCGAACTCAGTGACTGATTTCACGGTTCCCTCTCCGTAGACCTTGTCCCATAGCTCCTGGTTGTTTTCAGCCGGAACGAAGCGGGATATTTCCATTATCTGTATCGAGTATTGCCCCTGGAACTCTTTAACTTCGTCCTTCTGCTTCTTTAGCAGGCCTGCAATCTCATAATCATTCGGGAATGCCCTGCGAAGATCGAACTCAACGGTATCTCCGGCTTGTTTGCCAAGGAAAGAGTTCTTTATCTCCTCATCCTTTACCATCTCCACCGACAGGGTGGCAGCATCATTTTTCACCGATCCGTCAGAAGACTCTATGATACCCTTGAGCATGTCCTTCTCCTCTGCTGCTTCGGCAGTGATGAACTCGCCGTACCTGCGGGTGTAGCTGTCAATGGAGTCGGCAATCATCTTTGTGTCAGGTTCAATGAGGTAGCGGGTGAGCTTATGCTTCTTGTTAAGGTTCACCTCAAATTCGGGTGCCAGCCCCAGTTCGAAGGTGAAGCTGAATTGATCCGATTTCTCAGGATCAAATATATGTCCGTCATTTTTCGGAATCGGGTCACCCAGGATGTCAAGATTTTCATTTTTGATGTATTCAGAAAGAGTTTCCGAAACAATGTTGTTGACCTCGTCGATCAGGACGGTGGTTCCGTACATCTTTCTGATCATCTGGACAGGCACGTGTCCGGGCCGGAACCCCTTTATGCTGGCTGTTCTCCGGTATTCCCTGAGTTTCTTTTCAACCTTCTCTTCATAGTCGGCTTTGTCAATATCAATCCTGACTGTTGCATTCAGTGCATCAATGTTCTCTCTGGTGACATTCATCTTGTAAAAGTTTACTATTGATTTAAAAACCGCCATAACCTGCGCCATGCGGCGAAGTGTCAGAGCGGTTCAGGTGTCTGGTGCGGATGAAGGGACTCGAACCCCCACGCCCTGAGGCACAAGATCCTAAGTCTTGCTCGGCTACCAATTACGACACATCCGCAAAAAGTGGTGCAAAATTAGTAAAAATTACGAAGTTGCAAAAGATGCGAAATTAAATTACCTCCTGAGTTCGAAGTTCTTACCGAGGTAGACTTTTCTTACCTGTTCATCATCAGCTAGCTGTGCAGCAGTGCCCTGTTTCAGTATCTTCCCCTCGAACAGGAGGTAGGCCCTGTCAGTGATAGAGAGCGTTTCGTGGACGTTATGGTCGGTTATCAGGATTCCTATATTTTTATCTTTCAGGTTAGAGACGATCATCTGGATATCTTCGACAGCAATGGGGTCAACGCCGGCGAAGGGTTCATCGAGAAGGATGAAGTTGGGTTTGAGTGCCAGGGCGCGGGCGATTTCCGTACGGCGGCGTTCGCCTCCCGACAGTTGAATGCCGAGACTTTTGCGTATGCGTGTCAGGCCGAACTCTTCGAGGAGTGACTCCTGCCGCTCCTTCCTCTCCTGTCTGGTCATGTCAGAGAGTTCCATGACGGCCATGAGGTTGTCTTCAACGCTCAGTTTGCGGAAGACGGAGGCTTCCTGTGCCAGGTAGCCGATACCGAGGCGTGCCCTGCGATACATGGGATAGTCGGTTATCTCGGTGTTGTCAAGCCATATCTGGCCTCCGTTCGGCCGTATCAGTCCCACAATCATGTAGAATGTGGTGGTTTTGCCGGCGCCGTTGGGACCGAGGAGACCTACTATTTCTCCCTGCTCAACATCGACGGAGACCTCGTTGACCACTGTGCGTGTCTTGTACCGTTTGACAAGATTTGTTGTGTAAAGCCTCATAGTTTCATGGTTAGTTGCCTGCAGTTTCATCCGGTTCTCCCGGCCGGCTGTCATTATTGCCCTGACTATCAGGGTTCTCCGGATTAGTCCGATTCTTTTCGGCAACTGCTTCTGCTGTCGCCTTTGTTTCTGCTTCTTTTTCCTTTTCGGCTGCCTCAGCCGCTTTTTGCTTATCGGCTGCTGCTTCTGCATCCTTCGCGTCGGCGGCCTCTTCTGCCGCCTTTTTCCTTCTGGCCGCCTCTGCCTGCGCCTCTTCTGCTGCCTTTTTCCTTCTGGCCGCCTCTGCCTTCGCCTCTTCTGCCGCCTCTTTCGCCTCGGCCGCCTCCCTCTGCCTGACGACCCTTGCTGCCAGAAAGATACTAACTTCATAGAGGATAAGCAGCGGAATTGACACAAGAATGAGGCTGAATACGTCAGGAGGCGTAATCACTGCTGCAACCACCAGTACCACTACAATTGCATGCCGGCGGTATTTCCTCATGAATTCAGGTGTCAGCACCCCGATGCGTGCCAGGAAGAAGACAACGATAGGGAGTTCGAAGGTTATCCCGGAGGCGAGAGCCACAGATGTGACTGAGCCGATATAGGATGTGATGTTGATCTGGTTGGTTACCAGGTCACTGACACGGTATGTTCCGAGAAAGTTTATTGAGAGCGGGGCTATGATAAAGTAACCGAAGATGATACCGGCGAGGAACAGAAGTGAAGCCATGGTTACGGCCCCGCGGGCATATTTTCGTTCTTTCTCGTAAAGGGCCGGGCGGAAGAACGACCAGAATTCCCGGAAGACATAAGGGAATGCCAGTATCAATCCTGCCACCAGTGATATAGTTATATGTGTGGTGAACTGACCTGTCAGCTTGATGCTGATCAGTTCCACGGGGTTCTGGTTGATGCAGAGCAACGGGACGTTCACCATGTCGGCCAGCCGGCAGAGAAGCCTGTTTGTAATAAAATCCGGATTATTCGGGGCAAGAATGATATGATCAAAGATTATATCCTTGAACATAAATGCCACAATTGCTCCGATCACGATGGCCACCAGTGACCTTATGATGTGCCATCTCAGCTCCTCAAGGTGCTGGAGGAAGGTCATCTCACCATCCGGGTTGCTGTTCTTCGCTTTGCTTTTACCGGCCATAATCGGCGCCATTGTTGAAGCGTGTAAAGATAGATAAAACTTAGGTTTCAAAGCAATATACCCTGCTTCCTGCTGCGTTACTTACTATTGGAGGGATATTTATTCCCATAGCTGACAAAAACTTTTGATATATATTTTTATTTGAGTTAAATTTGAGTGAAGGGTAACATGTTGGATAAACTTTGCGTAACTTGTTATATAATTATTAACGTCTGATTGCAGGCGGAGAGGAGTTGTTATATGCATACTGATGCTTCCATACACGACTATCTGAAGAGGTATTTCGGGTTTGACATGTTCAAGGGCAACCAGGGAGAGATTATTAAAAGCGTTCTTGCAGGCAATGATACTTTTGTGCTGATGCCCACCGGTGGCGGCAAGTCACTCTGTTACCAGCTGCCTGCAGTGATGATGGATGGTACGGCGGTGGTTATCTCGCCACTCATTGCTCTGATGAAGAACCAGGTTGACGCCATGCGTAACTTCAACACCACTGATGATGTGGCGCATTTTCTTAATTCTTCACTTACCAAAACAGCCATTGCCAAAGTAAAGCAGGATGTACTGCAGGGCAATACAAAACTTCTTTATGTTGCGCCGGAGTCACTTACCAAGGAGGAAAACATAGAATTCCTCAAAAGCGTGAAAGTCTCCTTCTATGCCGTTGACGAGGCACACTGTATTTCAGAATGGGGACACGACTTCAGGCCTGAGTACCGCCGGATCAGACCTATTATTGATACTATTTCCCGCGCACCCATTATTGCTCTTACTGCAACCGCCACCCTGAAGGTTCAGCATGACATACTCAAGAACCTGGGTATTACTGATGCAATGGTATTCAAGTCCTCTTTCAACAGACCCAACCTCTATTATGAGGTGAAGGCAAAACAGGACGCCACCCGCGAGATCATCAAATACATAAAAAACAATCCCGGCAAGTCAGGCATCATCTACTGCCTCAGCCGCAAGAAGGTGGAGGAACTGGCTGAGACATTGAAGGTCAATGATATCAAGGCCCTTGCATACCATGCAGGCATGGACTCGCAGACGCGTACCTCAAACCAGGATAAGTTCCTGATGGAGGAGGTGGATGTAATTGTTGCTACTATCGCCTTCGGTATGGGTATAGACAAGCCTGACGTCCGGTACGTCATTCACTTTGACATGCCCAAGAGCCTTGAGGGATACTACCAGGAGACCGGACGTGCCGGCCGTGACGGGGGAGAGGGGAGATGCATCGCTTACTACAGCTATGATGATATCGTAAAGCTCGAGAAGTTTATGCAGGGCAAGCCGATTGCCGAGCAGGAGATAGGCAAGCAACTGCTACTTGAAACAGTTTCCTATGCAGAATCATCAACCTGCAGACGCCGTATCCTGCTCCATTATTTCGGCGAGGAGTACACACAGGATAACTGTGAGGCCTGTGACAACTGCCTGCACCCCAAAACCCAGTTCGAGGGACAGGATTATGTTGTCAGCATGCTTGAAACGGTGCTGGCAGTGAAGGAGAAACACAAGGCAGATCATATTGCCAAGATCCTTGCCGGGACGATGAACTCCGCCATCAAATCATACAAGCACCATAAACTGGAGACATTCGGCATAGACGAGGAGAAGGATGAGCGTTTCTGGAACATGGTGATCAGGCAGGCTCTCATTAACAAGCTGCTGGACAAGGATATAGAGAACTATGGGTTGCTCGGGCTTACCCCGAAGGGGCATGAATTCCTTGATAAGCCCCAGAGCTTTTTGCTCCAGGAGGATCATGACTACACCGAGACAGAGGACGAGGAGGCATCCTTTGGAGCGCGTACTGCTGCAGCCGATGAGGAGTTGCTGAGCATACTCAAGGATCTCAGGAAGAAGATAGCGAAGCAGGCCGGTCAGCCTCCCTATAATATTTTCCAGGACCCCTCGCTGGAGGAGATGGCAATTCAGTACCCGGTTACCCTGGAGGAGTTGCAGAACATCACTGGCATCGGAGCCGGCAAGGCGCAACGTTATGGCAGGGAAGTGGTTGAAGTGATCAAGAACTATGTAGCTGACAAGGAGATCATCAGGCCACAGGATATGGTTGTGAAGTCGGTTGTCAACAAGTCGGGTCTCAAGGTTTACATCATTCAGAGCATTGACCGCAAGATGCCGTTCGAGGATATTGCCGACGCCAAGGGCATTGAATATGATGAGCTTCTGACAGAGATAGAGGCCATTGTGGGTGGCGGCACGAAACTGAACATTGATTACTATATAGATACTGTTATTGACGAGGACCGTCAGGAAGATATCTACTCATATTTCATGGAAGAGGCTGAGAGCGGTTCCCTGGAGGAGGCTATCAATGAACTTGCCGGCGAGTTTGAGGAGGAGGAGATCCGCCTGGTACGTATCAAGGTGCTTGCGGAGGGGAATTAGGGATGCCTTCGGTTATCAGCTGGCAGTCAGCAGATTTTTTTGCGGTTGGCGTATCCGGAAGTGTGGCCCGGATATCGGGAGAAGTATTTATTGCACATGGTGCATTCTGCGTAGTGGTTCGGGTGCCGGCAAAGCAGTTTGTTGCGCCTGGCGCATTCAGCATTATCCACCCTGCTTGTTTTTACCCTGGTATGTTTATCGCCTCCTGAATCTCCTCGACGACGGGAACAGACTCATCACAGCCACCGTCACGAACCAGAAGGGGTATAATATCTCTGACACCATGAACAACACCGCTTTCACCCTGGCGCCTCTCTTCTTCAATTCGGTGGCAATCAGCAGATAATCGGGCAGAGCTTTGACGCCGTACATTACAGCTGCCGGCAGCAGGTATTCAACAGACATGCAGGCAGTTACTACGGCGGTGGCGACGGCGGCGTTGCACGCCGCCGTCGCTGCGGCGAGGGTGAGAGTGGCAGGGTCACGGTAACGACCGGCTTTTGATGCCCATCGTGCGCGCTGGCGCAGCAGAGCCGCAGCCGTGACCGCACCGGCGGTCACCGCCGCCGCCGCGTTGCTGCCCTCATGCCTGACAGTGCCGCCGTCACGCTTCACGGCATGAAGCAGGAACATGTCATCACCTGACGGCAGGTCGGGATGCAACTCCTCTGCGTGACGGAGGTAGACATCCCTGCGAAATGACATGTTGGCTGCATTGCACATTACCGGGTGGCCCGGCACCGTGGAGGCTTCGGTTATGGCCTGCAGCGCAGCAAACTCATAAGCTCCGAAACCGTGCCAGAAACCTTCAGCCGGCTTCTGTATAACCGGTGCGAGAACAACATCCGGCCCACCACTGGTATACCATGAAGCATGCCGGCGCACCCATTCCGGCCCGACAACACAATCAGCGTCAGTAGTCAGGATAACCTCACCCGATGATTTTTCAATTCCATATCTCACTGCCCTCTTCTTGCCTGAAAAAGGGTTGTAAATAAGCCTTATACGATGAGCAGACATGCCCTTGTCAGCCTCAATGAATTCACTGGCTGCTACCGGGGTCCGGTCAGTTGAATTGTCATTGACAATAATTATCTCAAGAAGGCCATCCGGATAATCCTGCTTCACCAGGCTCCCGAGGAGGGTTTCTATATGTCTCTCTTCATTGCGTGCTGCAACAATCACACTTACCGCGGGCAGTCCTGTTGGCTCCTGTGGAGCCTCAGAAACACCTGCTCCATGAAGAGCGTCAGTTTCAGGAACCCCTCCGTTATCACCGGTTAACGGATGCTGTCCGGTCATGCTGGCGGCCATAGCCTCACCTGCTTCGGGCTGTCCTGCATCCCCTGCATCTGCACCATTACTGCGCCGGGCAATGCTTGCCCACAGGGCCAGAAGTCCAGAGGAGTAAATTATTACAGGTATTACAAGCCACCACATGACAGACTCCTGTTACACCATCCACTTGAAGGTCCGGTAGTGGTTTCCGTCCATTCCCATAGCCTCGTAGACCTGCTGTGCTAACACATTATCAGCCTCAACGTAGAGGCGCAGGCCGGCTGTTCCACACTCCATTCCCTCAGTCTCCATGTAGAGGCGCAGGCCGGCTGTTCCACGCTCCATTCCCTCAGTCTCCATGGCCATGGCCTGATGAAAGGAGATGATGGCGGGGGCGTCATCGGGGGTTGCTTTGCGGATAGTAATCATTGCTATGATGTTTGTGGCATTATCTCAGTTTGCAATTCCTGATGCTCTGCGCGCACCGGGTTTTTCGTATCAGTGATCTGCACTTCCTTATCCCTTTCGGGAATCAGCCTTGCGGTCCGGAACAGTCAGATTTACCCGCCTCACCAGTATTATGGGCTCTCGAGCCAGGAAGCAGCCCCCTTTGAATATCCTCCTTCATCATTCCTGTCCGGATTGTAAAAATACAATTTTTGTGACTGGCAACAGTTCACTGTATTTTTTATATAATCGCTCGTAACTGCCAGATTATCAAGATATATCACTCTTCCCCAATGAGCACTCTGATTAATTCATCATATGTCTGTTAACAAAAATTCACCGACCTGCCAGACCAAAATGCTTGTAATTATTAAAATAATGCATAAATTTGCACACTATATGTATAAAAATACAATATGAACAAATCATTACGACTGGCGCTTATAGAGAAGCTTGTCAGGGAGCATGTGATCGGATCACAGGATGAGTTGCTCAGGTTGATGGAGGGCACAGGGATGAAGTGTACGCAGGCGACACTCTCCCGTGATTTAAGGCAGCTGGGTATCAGCAGGGGATTTGACGGCAGCGGGGGTTACCGCTATATTCTTCCCTCAGGCAGGGATGAGTCTGCTGAGATGGTTCCTGACAACACTGCGGCTGCAATTTCCGGTATGGTATGGGCAAGGGGAGTGCTGCTAATCAGCACCCCGCCGGGGTTTGCATCAGCAGTAGCCATCAGGATAGACCTCGCCGGCCGTTACGAAATTGCCGGTACAATTGCCGGTGACGACACAATCCTGCTGATCCCGCGTGACAATATCAGCAACGAGGCAGTTGAAGAGTGCCTCCGCGCAATTTTCCATTCAGATATTAAATAACAGAGATCACAATGAAAAAAGTAATGCTTGCATATTCCGGGGGTCTCGATACCTCCGTGATACTCAAATGGCTCATAAACAAAGGATACGAAGTAATTGCCTATGTGGCTGACGTAGGGCAGGATGATGATTTCGGGGCTGTCCGTGAGAAGGCACTTGCAATAGGAGCCTCCTCGGTGATAATAGATGACCTGAAAAGGGAATTCGTCACAGATTATATTTTCCAGGCAGTGAAGGCAAACGCTGTTTACGAAGGCCGCTATCTTATGGGCACGGCTCTGGCACGTCCGCTGATTGCGAAGAAGCAGATTGAGGCTGCCATAGAACAGGAGGCTGATTATGTTGCCCATGGATCAACCGGCAAGGGGAATGACCAGGTGCGTTTCGAGCTGGCCTACTATGCCCTTAAACCTGATATCAGGGTTATCGCACCCTGGAAGGATGCTGAATTTCTTTCCCAATTCCATGGCAGGTCAGACATGATCAGGTATGCTGCCGTTCACAGCATTCCGGTAAAGGCATCCATCTCCAAGCCCTACAGTGAGGATGACAACCTGATGCATATCAGCCATGAGGCAGGTATCCTTGAGGATCCGCTCTACTTCGCCGGGAAGGATATCCTTCAGAAGATGGTGATGCCAATGGACGCACCTGATAAGGAGACACATATATCCATCACTTTCAAGGACGGTATCCCGGTGAATGTCACCAACAAGGATGACGGCACAAGCTACAGCGACCCCCTGGAGCTCTTTACCTGTCTCAACAGGCTTGGCGGCGCCAACGGGATAGGCCTGCTTGACATGGTTGAAAACAGGTTCGTGGGGATCAAGTCGAGGGGTATATATGAAACTCCCGGAGCAACCATCTTGTATGCTGCCCACAGGGACATTGAAGGTATAGCCATGGACCGCGAGGTGATGCGCCTGCGCAACATGCTTGCCCCGGTGTTTGCTGAGCTGGTTTATAACGGGTTCTGGTTCTCGCCCGAGATGGAGTTCCTGAAGGCTGCCATAGACAAGAGCCAGGAGGTGATAGATGGGGTGGTGCATATGATCCTTTACAAGGGGAACGTCATCATCGAGGGACGTGAGTCGCCTTCTTCATTATATAATAAGGAGTTGTCGAGCATGGATATCGAGGGAGGTTTCAACCAGTCTGACAGTCTCGGATTCATACGTATAAACGCAATTCGTCTGATGGCTCACAATGCCATCATGGAGGCGAACAAAAAGAAAGTGACGGAAGATGCACCTGTGGGATAAGGGAGGCACTGCGCGGGAATCGGTCATCAGCTTCACATGTGACAGTGACAGGCTGTATGATGCGAGGCTGGCGCCTTATGACATTGTGGGGTCAATGGCTCATGCAGTCATGCTTGAACGGTGCGGGCTGATAACAGCCGGTGAGAAGGAGGCTCTTCTGTCCGGCCTTGCCCGGCTCCTTGATGAGGTGTTGCAGAGCGATTTCTCAATCGGGAAGGAGTTTGAGGATATTCATTCGTGGGTGGAGATACGCCTGGGTGATATGGCAGGGGAAAGAGCGGGTGTGAATAGAGACCGCCAGGGCACCCGGGATGCCCGTAGTGCGGCAGGGGAGCTTCATACGGGCAGTCCGGGCACACAGGGGGGCCGGAGTGCGGCAGGTGAGCTTCATGCAGTCAGCCCTGGTGCGCAGGATGTCCATAGTGCGGCAGGGGAGCTTCATACGGGCAGTCCGGGCACACAGGGGGCCCGGAGTGCGGCAGGTGAGCTTCATGCAGTCAGCCCTGGTGCGCAGGATGTCCATAGTGCGGCAGGGGAGCTTCAAGCAGCCAGTCCGTGCACTCAGGATGTCCATAGTGCGGCAGGGAAGCTTCATACCGGCCGCTCAAGGAACGACCAGGTACTGACTGATCTTCACCTTTATATCAGGCATCACTCTTTTCTGCTGGCACATGAGCTGAAGAGCCTGGCAGTTGACTTTCTTGATCTGAGTGAGGAGCATAAATATGATCTGATGCCCGGATTCACGCATATGCAGGCAGCCATGGTTACCTCTTTCGGGCTATGGTTTGGCTCTTATGCAGAGAGTCTCTGTGATGACCTTCATATTCTGGCCGGTGCAGCTGCCCTGGCTGATGCTTCACCGCTGGGAACCGCGGCAGGGTATGGCACATCATTGCCTGTTGACCGTGAGCTGACAGCCTCACTTCTGGGTTTTCAGAGGCTGATAGTTACTTCACCCTATGCCCAGATGAGCCGGGGCCGCACTGAACGGCAGCTGACAGTGGCTATAGCCTCTGTCGCAAATACTATCGGGAGATTTGCTTCTGACATGATCCTGTTCATGTCACCCGGTTACGGATTTGTTTCATTGAAGGATGATCTTACGACAGGCTCTTCAATCATGCCGCAGAAGAAGAATCCCGACCTGTTTGAGCTGATCAGGGCACGCTGCAACAGGCTGCAGGCTGTTCCCGGCGAAGTGGCGCTGTTAACTGCAGGATTACCTCCGGGGTACAACCGCGATTTTCAGGAACTGAAGGCTGTTCTGTTTGATGCGTTTGACGGCATAGCCGGACTGGTGCAGTCTGTGCGCGGAGCGCTGGCGGGACTGGTGGTCAGGAAGGATATACTGAGTGACAACCGCTATAACGATATCTTCTCGGTAGAGGAGGCAAACCGCATGGTCCGCGAAGGTATTCCTTTCAGGGATGCCTATCATAAGGTTGCAGGAAAGGCAGGGTCAGGCTCTTTTGCCATTCCATCCGTATCACGGTATACTCATACCGGAAGCATCGGAAACCCTGGTACGGAGTTGGTCAGAGAGCGGCTGGAGGAGCTGACGGGCCGGTTTGTTGCAGGCAATTCACCGCAGGAGCTGGCTGGCAGGATCAGGGGGTGGAGTGGGAATGCCTGACTGCAGCTCTGAATAGCCAGCGGCTTACTGACTGATGTTTCTTACCTTGCACTCTTTAGCGCTGATTCTATCTGTTCAAGGGCGCGCATAACCGTTGCCCCCGGGCAGGCCAGGTTCATGCGCATGAATCCTTCGCCCCCCGGGCCGAAGCGCGATCCTTCATTCATGCCCACGCCGGCGCTTTCAACAAAGAAGCGGTTCAGCTCCTGCCCGTTCATGCCCATGGCCCGGCAATCAAGCCATATCATATAGGTGGCTTCCGGTCGCACCGGCCTGATAACAGGCATACGTTCACGGCAGAAGGAGACAACCAGGTCAATATTCTCCCCAACATACCGCATCAGCTGTTCAAGCCACTCACGGCCATGTGTATAGGCCGCTTCAGAGGCAACGTTGCCGAATATGTTACCAAGGTGAATGTGAAGTCCTGTCAGCGTTTTCCGGAATTTTTCCATCAGTACCGGATCGGAAATGATCATCGAGGAGGTCGACAGTCCCGCCAGGTTGAACGTTTTGCTTGGCGCCATACAGGTTACTGTCACTGCAGCCGCCTTCTCCGAGACCGATGCCAGCGGCACATGCTTCATACCCGGCAACAACAGGTCTGAATGAATCTCGTCTGAAAGAATGATAATTCCCTTTTCATGGCATATCTCTGCCAGCTCGTTCAGCTCATCCCTGCTCCACACTCTTCCGACAGGGTTGTGCGGATTAGAGAGGATAAGCATGCGTGTTGCCGGGGTGATTATCCTGCGGAGGCCCTCAAAGTCCATCTGATATCCCTTCTCCGTCTCAAGAAGCTGATTGAACACCAGGCGGCGCCCGTGATCATTTGCCGCTCCGTAGAAGGGCGGATAGACCGGTGGCTGAATGATTATCTCATCGTTGGGGGAGGTGTATGCAAGCGTGCAGACGTTGAGAGCCGGCACAACCCCGGGGCTGAACTCGATCCACTCCTGCCTGATATCCCATCCGTGCAGTGTTGAAACCCAGTTCATGAATGCTTTGAAATAACTGTCCGGCCTGTATGAGTATCCGAGTATTTCATGGTTCAGCCTTTCGCGGAGCGCCTCAATAATAAAAGGAGGTGTCCTGAAGTCCATATCGGCTATCCACATCGGGATCACGTCGGCTTTGCCGAAGACCTCCTCACGCTTGTCCCACTTGAGACAGTTGGTGTTTACCCGGTCTGGCGCCTCTTCGAAGTTGTATTTCATGAGACTATAAATGCTACGGGATGCAAAGTTAACAGAAAATGATAATGAACTACCGGCCTGATGCCGCTGTTCAGGATGGATGAACACCGGGTTTGCATTGACCCTGAATAATTCTGAGATATTATTCCGGCCATAAACTTAAAAAGTCTAATTTTGCGTAGCCAAAACACAAGTATTAAATATCAGTCATATGAAAAAGAGTTTCACGAAATTACTGGTCGCTGTATTGATCCTGACAGTTGCCGGTGTATCCGCCTGCAAGAACAGGGGTGAATCAAGGAAACAGAAGGAGATCAACGCCGTTGAACTCGGAGACCTGGAACAGAAGATAGAAGAGAATGTTTATCCGCTTCCCACATCGGCAGAGGTAATCAAGAGGCTTACCGACATGGACCTCGGTTACATTCTCGGTGCTATCAATCCTCCTGCAAATGCCCGCAACTATGTTGAGAGTTACAATCGCTCGGTCAACCTCGGCGTCTATGGCGCTGACCTCAGCTATGTAACGTTGTATAACATGCAGCAGGAAGTGATTGATTATCTGGCGGCCATCCGCACGCTGGCCTTAGAACAAAACCTGTCGAAGATATATGATGAATCTCTCTATGACAGGATCAAGGCCAGTTTTGATGATCGTGACACGCTTGTGACAATCCTTACTGATGCCTTTGACCGTACCTATTCATATATGCTTGATGCCGGTCAGGCCAACCTCTCGGTTCTCATGCTGGGCGGCGCGTGGGTAGAGGGTATTTATCTTACCCTGTTAGTCTCCGAATCAGGTGCCCATGTGTCAGGCTTTGAGACAGCCCTGCTGAGCCAGAGAAAGGCGTTTGAGGAGTTTGATGAACTGGCTGCTGCGTATAACAGTGACCCTCTTGTGTCGAGGCTCCTGACCGCCCTGCAGCCCATACGTGATCTCTACGCCGGGCTGGGCGAAGGCCTTACACTGGAAGACATTGAAAGGCTGAAACAGACCGTCACCACGGTCAGAGCGGAACTGATTAAGTAATAAAAAACAGATACCTGAAGACCGCAAGTAAAAACTGCGGTCTTTTTTTGGGGTTATGAGGGAATCAGTATTACATGCGCTGATACATATTTTTGCCATTATCTCTACTGTAAACCCTTCAGGGGTTACTGCAAGGGGCAAGAAGATCCTGCGCAGTTACCTTCGGAGATATCTTAACCAGGAGCTTGAGGAGGAGTATTTCAGACTCTATGAAGACAATCTCCATTTTTATGAGCATGAGCTTAAGGCTGTGGTGGAGGGAGAACTCTCAGACGAGGACTCCCTGATCACTTTCCAGATCACCAATATCTGCAGGCAGATAAGGAAAGGGCTCTTCATTGAGGAGAGGATGATAGTCTTCCTTCAGTTGCTCGAGTTCGTCTTTGAAGACGGGACTGTCTCAGAGCAGGAGAACTCCATTATTGACATTGTTGCGCGAACCTTTAATATCTCGAAGGAAGAGCGGACCAATGCCCATGCCTTCATGCTCGGGATGAAGTTTGACAAAATCACTCCTGAAAGCCTGCTGGCAATCGAGGGCGAGAGCAACATCGGTGAGCCCTCGTCAAGGTATGTTAACTATCATGAGTGGCACCATATGGTCTCTCACGGGATGCGCGGCACCATCTACGTACTCTTCGTCCGCAGCACCGGCCATCTGCTGTTCATGTACGATGGCAGGATGCACCTGCATTTCAGGGGGCGCAACGTTGTGCCGATGAGACCATACCTCCTCGATCCCGGGGTCAATATCCGCGGGCACGGCATGGCACCACTCTATTATACCGCCATCTTCAGAAAATTCATCAGGGCCAACTTTGCTGAGGATATCCTCTTTGAAGGGCAAAACATCAAGTATCACTTCAAAGGCTCGGAAAACGGTATTCAGCCCATGAGCTTCAGCGTGAAGTCGGGCAACCTGGTAGGCATAATGGGTGGCAGCGGTGTAGGCAAAAGCACCCTGCTGAACATCCTCAACGGTAAGCTGAAACCGGAAACCGGAGCTGTATATATCAACGGCTATAATCTGCATGACAAGCCTGACGAACTTAACGGCCTCATAGGCTATGTGCCGCAGGATGACCTTCTGATTGAGGAGCTGACAGTCTACCAGAACCTCTATTACAACGCGCGTCTTACCTTCGGCGACTATGACGAGACCAGGCTCAACCAGGTTGTGGTTGAAATGCTTAAGGAACTGGATCTGTATGAATTCCGTGACCTGCTGGTGGGTGATCCGCTCAACAAGAAGATCAGCGGCGGGCAGCGGAAGAGGCTTAACATAGGACTGGAACTTATGCGTGAGCCTGCAGTTCTTTTTGCCGACGAGCCTATCTCAGGACTTGCATCGCATGACTCGGGGAATGTGATGGAGCTGCTCAAGAACCAGGCTGTAAACGGCAAGCTGGTCTTTGTGATCATTCATCAGCCGTCGTCTGACATACTTAAGATGTTTGACCGGCTCTGGGTGCTTGACAGGGGAGGATATATGATCTACGACGGTGATCCGGTAGAAGCCATCGTCTACTTCAAGACAGAGACTTCACAGGCCAATGCTGCCGAGAGCGAATGCCCCTCGTGCGGCAATGTGGAGACAGATCAGATTCTCCAGATAGTTGAAGCCAAGGTGGTTGATTCTGACGGGAGGAGAGGGCAGGAGAGACAGGTGTCACCGGTGGAGTGGTACCAGCGCTACAGGCAGAAGATGGAACCCGCCCTCTCCGGCACTCCGGAGATGAAGCCGCTGCCTGCCAGTAATTTCAAGCTTCAGAAACGGAATAAACAGGTTGCCACATTTTTCAGGAGAAACCTTGCAAGGAAGTATGCAGACAAGCAGTACATGGCCATCAACCTTATTGAGCCACCCCTGCTTGCCTTTATCCTTGCCTTCGTCTCAAAGTATCACTCTGGCAGCGTATACCTCTTCTCTGACAACAAGAGCTATCCGGTCTTCCTGTTCATGAGTGTGGTGGTCGCACTCTTCCTTGGTCTCACGGTCAGTGCGGAAGAGATTTTCAGGGACAGGAAGGTACTTGAGCGGGAAAAATATCTGAACATAAGCCGCTCAAGCTATCTCCTCTCGAAGATCACCTTCCTGTTCGGGCTGTCAGCAGTGCAGACACTGATGTATGTGCTTATAGCACAGCATATCCTCCAGGTTGAAGGGATGATGTGGCAGCAATGGCTGATAATGTTCACCACTTCATGCTTTGGCAATCTGGTGGGTCTGAATATTTCAGCCGGCATGAAGACCGTCATAAGCATATACATACTCATTCCCCTTGTGCTGGTACCCCAGCTTCTCCTCGGCGGCGCCATGATCAGGTTTGATGACCTGCACCACTCCCTGACAAAAAAGGTGTACGTCCCGGTGATAGGTGATATCATGACAACGAGGTGGGCGTATGAAGCCATGGCTGTTGAGCAGTTCAGGTCAAACAGGTATATGAAGCCGTTCTTTGAAACGGATATGATGATCAGCCGGTACGACTGGCAATCAGGTTACCTGATCAACCAGTTGAAGCGCAAGAACAATGAGGCTCTCTATGCTTCGGATAAGCCGGAGTATGAATATGCCTGCAGGAACAGTCTGGAGAAACTCAAAACCCATATCGGCGAGCTCAGCGCTGAAACAGGGCTTGATCCTGCCCGGGCCATGATGGCGCTAAACAGTGAACCGTTCACCCGCGAGGCTTCCGGCATTGTAAATGAATGCCTCGATTCTCTTCAGAAGAGGATACGCGGGAAATTCCTGGAACAGACAGCTGTTAAGGACAGTATTACGGATGCTCTTGTGGCAGCTATGGGGAGGGATGAGCTGGTTCGTCTGAAAACGGCTGTCTACAACAATGACCTTGCTGATATCGTGCTGAGCCGGACAGTGCAGAACAAATACCACGAGACTGAAGAGCGGATTATCCAGAAGTCGGATGCTGTGCTGATGGTGCCTGATTCGCGCATCGGCAGGGCCCATTTCTATGCACCCTGTAAGATGCTTGGTAACCTTAGGATAGGGACACTCTGGTTCAACATGATGGTGATATGGCTCATGAACATATTTCTGTTTTTTACCCTTTATTACAATCTCCTGAAGCTGTTGCTGAACCTGATGGAGAGAATTAAAATCCCGGGCTTCGGATCAGACCGTCTGGTGCCGCCATGGGAGCTTATCAGATAGAAATCATCATGCCAGGCCCCCGGATAAGACCAAAAAAGCACCTCGGACAGCATTTCCTCAAGGATAAGCGGATTGCGGCTGCCATTGTAAACGCACTGCGTGCCGATGGCTGTGACTCAGTGCTTGAGGTGGGACCCGGGATGGGAGTGCTGACGAACCTGCTGGCGGAGAGAGAGCTTCCCGCCTTCAGGGTTGTTGAGATTGACCGGGAGTCGGTTGATTATCTGAGGCAAAATGTAACAGGGCAGGTAGAGATCATTGAGGGTGATTTCCTGGAACTTGATCTGCACCGGATGGGAAACCTGATTGCTGTTATAGGGAATTTTCCCTACAACATATCAAGCCAGATATTCTTTAAAATCCTTGATAACCGTGATCATGTCACCGAGATGGTTGGCATGGTTCAGAAGGAGGTTGCGGAGCGAATCTGCTCAGAGCCGGGGAGTCGTGTCTACGGAATACTCAGCGTGCTTCTGCGTGCATGGTATGACATTGAATACCTGTTCACCGTCAGCGAACATGTTTTTTCACCTCCTCCGAAGGTCAAGTCAGCCGTGATACGCCTGACACGCAACAACGTGGAGCGTCTCGGGTGCGATGAAAAGCTGTTTGTCAGCGTTGTAAAGCGTTGTTTCAACCAGCGGCGCAAGATGTTGCGCAACCCGGTGAAAGCGATGGTGAACAGCGGCGCCGGAGATATGCCGCTGCTCTCCCGGAGGGCTGAGCAACTATCGGTAAGCCAGTTTGTGGAGCTGACCAACTGGGTGGAAGAGAACAGGGTGTGAGTTAACCCTTGTGAGAATAAGTTCCCTCTCAACGGGGCGCCGGCAACATGTGTTGTCAGGGTGTGACTGACCCCTTGTCAGAATGAGTAGCCTATAGCCTCAACAGGGTTCATCCTCGAGGCAGATGAAGCAGGAGCAAAGCCCGCAACAATCCCTATGACAGCCGAGATAAACACTGCAAGCAGTATATTGCCCGCGGTAAGATGCATCCCCAGGGTAAAGAAATAGTTCACAAAAAGAGTTCCTATAAACACAAGTATCAGCCCGAGTATCCCGCCGGAGATTGAAAGCAGCACTGATTCGGTCAGGAATTGCTGAAGTATCCATCTCCTCTTTGCCCCGAGCGCCATCTGTATTCCTATGATGCTGGTACGTTCACGTACGGATACAAACATGATGTTTGCAATGCCGAATCCGCCTACAAGTATCGAGAATCCCCCGATGATCCATCCCGCTATGTTGATGCCTCTGAACACCGGCTTGAGGGTGCTAGTAATCTGGCTTGCCCTGTTTATCGAGAAGGTGTTCTCCTTGCCTGGTCCTATGCGCCTGGCGGCGCGAAGGATCATTATCACCTCATCGGAGAGCTCCTGAACTGATACCCCCTCTTTCCCCCTTATCATGATATCAGAGTTGAGGAACGGATTACGGAAGTTGATGAAGTGACGGCTGAAGTTAAGCGGTACCAGTACTACCTGATCCATGCCGTTGTCACTTATTCCGCCCTTGCCCTCCTTCTTGAAGACTCCGATGACCTGGGCTTTGTATTTGTCAATGGTTATCTCCCTGCCTATTGGCTGAACAGTTCCGAAAAGCTGGTCAGCCACCTCATAACCGATAATTGCAACCGGTTTGCCCGATGCTGACTCTGACAGGGAGAAATAGCGGCCTCTCTCTATCTCGAATGACCTTATATTCTCAAAGTCATGCGTGGCAGCCAGAATATATGTATCACTGGCCAGGTTGCCACGGTATTTTACGGCCTCTGATGCCCCGATAGAGTAGCAAACTGCCTCAGCAGTGGAAGATCGCTTCACTATGGCTTCATAATCATCCAGTGAAGGGGGCTGCCATTTCATCATATCCCACCACTTAATGTTGGCGTCAGGGGTCCATGGCCATTTCTCAACATAAATGGTGTTGTCACCAAGGGTGGCGATGCTGTCCTTGATGCTTTTCTCCATCCAGTCGAACACCGTGAATACCGAGATGATGGATAGAATCCCGATGGTAATGCCGAAGAGAGTCAGAAATGTACGCAGTTTATTCGCCGCCACTGAACCGAAGGCGAACATAAAGCTCTCCCTGAACATTCTGAACCACATCTCCCCGTCTTTAAAATGCGATCAAAGATAATTATTTATGAAACATCAACACATCCCCGATAATTCATCAATCCAATTATTTGATAAATTTGCCAATCAAAAAAATTATCTATTTTTATCTGATTACTTCTGCCTTGGCGCCGTTAATCCAAGTTATTAATGATGAGTGACATAAAAATAAAGAGAGCCTTTATTTCGGTTTATTGTAAGGATGGCCTTGAAGCGATTGTGAAAAAACTGAGTAAACTGGGTGTTGCCATTGTTTCAACGGGCGGATCATGGGATTTCATTACTGCTCTGGGTGTGCCTGCAGTGAAGGTTGAGGATATAACAACCTATCCTTCCATCCTCGGAGGACGGGTCAAAACCCTGCATCCCGGAGTATTCGGGGGTATCCTTGCAAGGAGGGGGAATGATTCTGACATGAAGCAGGTGGCCGAATATAACATTCCGCTCTTTGATCTGGTGATTGTAGACCTCTATCCCTTCGGGGAGACTGTAGCTTCGGGCGCCTCAGACCAGGAGATAATTGAGAAGATAGATATCGGCGGTATTTCCCTGATAAGGGCCGGAGCAAAAAACTGGGCTGATGTGCTGATAATTTCATCCAGGAACCAGTATGACGGCCTGATGAAGATTCTTGATAACGGAAAGGGCGTTGTCACCTCAGATGAGAGGTACCGGTTTGCCCTGGAGGCATTTGCAATGACTTCACATTATGACTCTGCAATATTCAACTGGTTCAACAGGAACGGCGATGTCAAGGTGTTCAGCAAAAGCATAACGCAGTCGCATACCCTGAGATACGGCGAGAATCCCCACCAGAAGGGGGTTTTCTTTGGTGATCCTGACAGCTCCTTTGTTCAGCTTCATGGCAAGGAGATTTCATACAACAATCTGCTTGACATAGAGTCAGCCATCAGTCTCATTGATGAGTTTGACGATCTCTCCTGTGCCATCATCAAGCATAACAATGCATGCGGAGTGGCTTCGCGTCCGGAGCTGAAGGAGGCATGGGAGGCTGCGCTGGCCTGTGACCCGCTGTCGGCTTTCGGGGGTGTGGTCATAGTGAACCGGGAGGTTGATGAGATAGCTGCTGCAGAGATAGACAAGATATTCCTCGAGGTGGTGATAGCCCCCTCCTTCACGCCAGGTGCGGTGAAGATCCTCAGCTCAAAAAAGAACAGGATCATTCTTCAGCGGCGCAGCAGCGGAAATGACAGGGAATCATTCAGGTCGATGCTGGGAGGAGTGCTCTGGCAGGAGCGCGACAGCTCCACTGAACAGGCATCGGATATGAGACCTGTCACAACAAGGCAGCCTTCTGAAGAGGAGTACGCTGACATGGTATTTGCCAACAAGATTGTGAAGCACAGCCGGTCAAATGCAATTGTGCTGGCAAAAAGCCGGCAACTGTGTGCCAGCGGGATCGGGCAGACATCAAGGATCGATGCCCTTCGCCAGGCTGTTGCGAAGGCAAAGACTTTCGGCTTCTCACTCGAAGGCGCAGTGATGGCTTCTGACGCATTCTTCCCCTTTGCTGACTCGGTCACCACCGCACATGAGGCGGGTATTTCAGCCGTTGTTCAGCCGGGAGGTTCCGTACGTGATCAGGAATCAATCGATTATTGCAATAAAACAGGCGTTGCAATGGTTTTTACAGGTATAAGGCATTTCAAACATTAAGATAGACTAACAAGAAACAGTTTCACGGACCGATGGGATTTTTTTCTTTTCTTTCACAGGAGGTTGCTATAGACCTTGGTACAGCCAATACAAATATAATCGTCAATGACAAGCTCGTGGTTGATGAGCCATCTATTGTGGCCATTGACAGGAATACAGGCAGGCTTATAGCAATCGGTGACAGGGCCAGGCAGATGCATGGCAGGACTCATGAGAACATACGGGTAATCAGGCCGCTGCGTGATGGTGTCATTGCTGACTTCAATGCTGCCGAGCTGATGATAAGGGGCATGATCAGGATGATCAGCAGCGGGCCCAAATTCTTTTCACCGTCGCTGAAGATGGTTGTTGGTATCCCATGCGGAAGCACCGAGGTGGAGATAAGGGCTGTCCGTGACTCCTCAGAGCACGCCGGAGGAAGGGATGTCTACCTGATCTATGAGCCAATGGCTGCTGCAGTAGGTATCGGCCTTGACGTGGAAGCGCCCGAGGGATGCATGGTGGTGGATATCGGAGGCGGAACCACGGAGATAGCCGTCATAGCGCTGGGCGGCATTGTATGCAACAGGTCGATAAGGGTGGCCGGTGACGGCTTTACCTCTGACATACAGGCTTACATGCGTCACCAGCATAATATCAAGATCGGTGACAAGACTGCCGAAGATATCAAGATTGCCGTGGGAGCAGCTCTTCCTGACATTGAAGACCCGCCTGCCGACTTCGTTGTACGGGGCCCCAACCTGATGACCTCGCTACCCATAGAGATACCCGTATCATACCAGGAGATCGCCTACTGTCTTGACAAGTCTCTTACCAAAATTGAGGCATCGATCCTTCAGGTACTCGAGCAGACTCCTCCCGAACTGTACTCTGACATTGTCAACAAGGGAGTGTTCCTTGCAGGCGGCGGCGCTCTGCTGAGAGGCCTTGACAAGCGTCTCACTGACAAGATCAACATCCCCTTCAGGGTGGCGGAAGACCCGCTTCACTCTGTTGTCAGGGGCACCGGTGTGGCGCTGAAGAATGTAGAGAAATACCCGTTCCTGATGAGATAAACCCCGTTCATGAATGAGAAGCCTTCTGAACTTCCTGCTCAGGTTTAAGACCCTGATCCTTTTCCTTGTGCTGGAAGCGGTGGCTCTTGTCATGATATCAACATCACACAATTACCATCAGACCGTCTTCTACGGCCTGTCACGCAATATTTCCGGATTTGTTGCCAGGAGGGTGGAAAGTGCCACTTACTATTTCCGCCTGCGAAGTGTAAACGAAGAGCTTGTCAGGGAAAACACCCTGCTGCGGAGACGCCTTGAGGAGCTGACCGCCAGGCCGGCGGAAGGATTTACCGGAGCAGATGATTCCATCAGCGGTGTCAATTACACATACATGAGTGCCAGGGTCATCAGCAATTCAGTCAACAAACAGAAAAACTTCATTACCCTTGACAGGGGGTCAAAGCACGGAGTAGAAGTTGGCATGGGGGTAGCCTCCCCTGCAGGAGTGGTAGGAGTGGTGGTGGGCACCTCGCCAAACTATTCGGTGGTGATGTCGCTGCTTAACATTGATTTCCGCCTCAGTACAAGTATTGCCCGCAATGACTATTTCGGATCACTGGCATGGGACGGCATAAATTACCGGTATGCAAAGCTCTCGGAGATTCCTCATCATGTGACGGTAAGTGAGGGTGATACAATTATTACAAGCGGCTATTCAGCCATCTTTCCGCCCGGTTTGATGGCCGGAACAGTTACCGGTGATCAGAAGCGGGGTGGCGACTTCGTCTCTATGAAGGTTATGCTCTCGGTAGATTTCAAGAAGCTTACCGATGTTTACGTAATAGGCAACCTGACCAGGGAGGAGTGGGAAAACCTTGAGGAGGAGGTGGTAAGATGAACAGTTTCTTGAGGTACACGGGCGCCTTTGTGCTGCTGGTAGCGCTGCAGCTCCTCATATTCAACAATATTGAGTTCAGCGGGTATGTCAACCCTTATGTGTACGTGATGTTTATCCTGATCCTGCCGGTGTCAATACCCTCATGGATACTTCTCCTGCTGGGCTTTCTTACCGGCTTTGTGATCGATATTTTTAGCGGAACCATGGGTGTTCATACCTTTGCAACCGTACTTGCCGGCTTCGTCCGCCCATGGGTGTTATCACTCAATGTTACCGCCGAAGCTGCCGAGGATGACATGTCTCCCTCTGCCAGGCGAAGCGGACTGCGATGGTTCCTGGTTTATACCGTTACAGTGGTGCTGGTGCATCACCTGGCTCTCTTCTTTGTGGAGCTGTTCAGCTTCAGGTATTTCTTCCACACTCTGCTGAGAGTGTTGCTGAGCACTGCGGTTACCACATTCTTCATTCTGCTTTTCGACTTCATCAGGCCACACAGATGAGGATGCAGATATGAAGGACCGGTATGCACACAGGAAATACGTTATCATGGCGTTGGTGCTTATGGCGGCCATGATACTCATTGCCCGGCTTTTCTATATCCAGATAGTTGACAAGACATACCGGGTATCTGCTGCCAACAACGCACTGCGGCCTGTAACGCAATACCCGGCACGCGGGCTTATCTATGACCGGAACGGCAAACTGCTGGTATACAACCAGGCAGCCTATGACCTGCTGGTGATACCCGTCCAGACCAGCGCCTTCGATACCACAAGGTTCAACGAGATCCTTGGTATCACCATGGATGATTTCAAGACCAGGATGAAGGCTGCCATATCCTATTCGCGCCGGGCGCCTTCAGTCTTCATGAAGATGATATCTTCAGAGACATACGCCATATTGCAGGAGGAGCTTTACCTCTTCCCCGGCTTCTACGTGCAGCCCAGAACCCTCAGGAAGTATACCCGGCCGGTGGCAGCTCACCTGTTGGGCTACGTGGGCGAGGTTGACAACAAGCTGATAGCAAAGGACAAGTATTACAGGTCGGGCGACTATATAGGCGTCAGCGGTATTGAGAAATCATACGAGGAGCATCTCAGGGGCCGGAAGGGGGTCAACATATTCCTTGTTGATGTGCACAACAACATCAAGGGGTCATATGCCGATGGAAGGTATGACACGGTGGCCATCCCGGGCACCAACCTGTGGTCTACCATTGACCTTGCCCTCCAGGAGTACGGTGAACGGCTGATGCAGAACAAGACAGGCTCAATAGTTGCAATCGAACCCTCAACAGGCGAAATTCTCACTCTCGTTTCTTCTCCCTCCTATGATCCTTCACTGCTGGTTGGAAGAGTCAGGTCAGATAATTTTGCTGCCCTGCAGGCTGATACGGTAAAGCCGCTCTTTGACAGGGCCCTGATGGCCTCATATCCGCCCGGTTCCACCTTCAAGATAATGAATGGCATCATAGGCTTGCAGGAGAATGTTATCAGGCCGACTTCCCTTTTCAGTTGCAACTACGGTTACCATGCCGGATCGCTGACGGTAGGCTGTCACTCGCATGCCTCGCCCCTTAACCTTCCCCAGGCTGTGGCACAGTCGTGCAACGCCTGGTTCTGCAACGCCTTCCGCAGTATACTGGAAAACCCCTCATATGGATCAATACAGGATGCATTTGACAAGTGGCGGGAGTACCTGGTGGCTTTCGGCTTCGGGAACAAAACAGGGATAGACCTGCCAAACGAGTTGCCGGGAAACATTCCCACGAGGTCATACTATGATCGTTATTACGGTAAGGACCGCTGGAGGGCTCTCACGGTGATCTCACTGGCTATCGGTCAGGGGGAGATTGGCGCCACACCGCTGCAGATGGCCAATATGGCAGCCGTAATTGCCAACAGGGGTTCATTTTATATTCCTCATGTGATCAAGAAGATAGGTGATGACGGAACACCCTCACCCCTCTATACCCAAAAATATATTACAGGTATCTCACCGGAGAATTTTCAGCCTGTAATTGAAGGAATGGAAGGAGCCGTCAACGGAGGCCCCGGTTCTACGGCACGCGGTGCACGCCTTGACAGCATCATTATATGCGGAAAGACCGGCACGGCACAGAACCCGCACGGGAAAGACCACTCCATCTTCGTGGCCTTTGCCCCGAAGGATGACCCTGAGATTGCAATTGCAGTTTACGTTGAGAATGCAGGTTTTGGCTCCACATTTGCAGCCCCGATTGCCAGCCTGATGATAGAAAAATACCTTACAGGCAACATTAAAAGAAAATACCTGGAGACCCATGTCCTGAATATGGTAATAACACCAAGTGGAAAGGAGCAATAACATACTGGCAAGACTTGACTGGGTCACGGTGATGCTGTGGCTGGTAATGATGATCATGGGATGGCTGAATATTTATGCGGCTGTCTACAATGAACAGCATACCAGCATCTTTGACATGTCACAGCGCTACGGGAAACAGCTGATTTTCATTATCGCGGCAATTGTCCTGGCTGTTATGGTGATGGTTACTGACAATAAATTCTGGTTCTTTTTTGCATGGTTCATCTACGGTTTCTTTATCCTGATGCTCATACTGGTGCTGATTATCGGGAAGGAGATCAACGGTGCAAAAGCCTGGTTCGGAGTTGGCGCCTTCAGCATTCAGCCCTCTGAGTTTGCCAAGTTTGCCACCGGCCTGGCGCTTGCATCGTATCTTAACTCCAAACGGCAGATGCTTGGCGCCAGGGAGGTATTGGCCGCAACAGCTATCATCATTGTCCCTGTACTGCTGATTGCCCTCCAGCCTGACATGGGATCAGTGGTAACATATTTTGCATTTTTCATTGTCCTCTACCGCGAGGGGGTAAGCATATGGGTATTTATCACCGCAATACTTGCCGTGGCATTGTTCTTCCTGACCCTGATACTCGGCAACCTGCCGGTGGCCATAGGGCTGCTGGTGGCAGCGGCTATAGTCCTCCTGATTACTTCCGGATACATGCTGACCCTTAAGGCAGCAGCAGTTATGGCTGTAACCGGAGGAGTGGCTTTCCTTATCGGGCATTATATTCTTGATCTTGACACGGTGCTTATCATTGTTCTTGCAGTGATCCTTGCAGGAATGGTGTACGCCTGGTTCATTTACCGGCTGAAGCTGGTAAACCAGGCAATCATATACGCTTTCCTGCTGGGTGGATTGCTCTACCTTTTTACCGTAGACTATGCATTTCATACGGCGCTGAAGCCCCACCAGCAGACCAGGATCAATATCATGCTGGGCATGGAAGATGACCCCTTCGGGGAAGGATACAACCTTAACCAGTCACTCATCTCAATCGGCTCCGGCGGATTCACCGGGAAAGGCTATCTCAACGGTACCCAGACAAAGTTCAAGTTCGTTCCTGAACAGAGCACTGACTTCATCTTCTGTACTGTAGGAGAAGAGTGGGGGTTTATCGGTTCCGCGGTTGTGATAGGGCTGTTCGTCTGGCTGCTTCTCAGGCTGATGATGATGGCTGAGCGACAGAGGACAACCTTTGTGCGCGCTTATGGTTATGGAGTATTCGCGCTTTTCCTGGTCCACTTCTTTGTCAATATCGGGATGACCATCGGGGTAATGCCCGTGATAGGCATACCCCTTCCATTCTTCAGTTACGGGGGGAGTTCGCTCTGGGGATTCACCATGCTTCTGTTCATCTTCCTGAGGCTTGACGCAGGACGAACCGAGTACCTGGGCTGATCAGGGCTGATCAGAAGGGCATGCTGATTTCCGGCGAAAGATCTATCCCGAACTCTGATTCAACATAGCTGATCAGTTGCGGAAAAAACTCCATGAAATCTTCCTCAATGGAGTAATACTGTTTATTCCAGACCCTCATTGCCCAGCGCGTCTCCTTTGGCAGCGAGGTAAAGCTGCTGAGCGTTTTCAGCACCCTGCGTATTCCCCTGCGGGTCTGGTATGTCTCAAGCCAGTTGTCAATAATGAAGAATGGCATCTTTTCACGTACTGACTCGGGCAGGATCTCATAATTGTTTACCATGGCCCTGTAGAAGTTATAGGTTACGCTCTCAAGAGGTCTCCTGGAAAAGAGGTCCCATTCCTTTGTAAGATAATGATCATAAAGAATGTCAATAACCACACCAGCATACTTGCGGTAACGCCCTGTGAAGTGCAGCTTGCTCCGGTGAACCACCGGATGCCTGTCAGTAAAGGCATCGATATGGCGGTGAATGATGATTCCCTTGCGTATTCCCTCAGGGTACTTCAGGTAATCATGGCCCTTCACATAGTCGCCTATGTAATTGCCGATGATTATGTTATCAGAGTCGCCTGAGAGGTATATGTGCGCCAGGACATTCATCCGCCAAAAGTTAGTGCAAAGATTCTGCCAATATGTTTTGGTTTAAAATATTAAGAAGCGAATTAATCAACAAACCCGACTGACTTATTAACTTGCATAATATCAAAATATTATAAGTCTCAGAAAGATTGGATGAAACTGATTATTATCACTTCCGATTTCAGTTACAAATTATAAATTTGCGGGATACTCCAATTGACTTATACAATTATTATTTAAAAAAATCAATAACTAACTAGGAGGTTATATGTTAAAAAGGAATGTTATTATTATTGGTGCCGCGGGCAGGGATTTTCACAATTTCAATGTCTTTTTCCGTGACAATGAGCTTTACAATGTGGTAGCCTTTACAGCTGCCCAGATACCCGATATTGATGGCAGGAAATATCCGGCTGCACTGGCGGGAAAACTCTATCCTGACGGTATTCCCATCTATTCTGAAAATGACCTTCCTCGTTTGATCAGTGAACTCAGGGTTACTGACTGTGTCTTCGCATACAGTGATGTCCCCTATCAGAGGGTAATGGCTCTGAGTGCCATTATTAACGCTGCCGGAGCCAACTTCATGCTGCTTGGCTGGAAAGAAACCATGTTGACAAGCACCAAACCGGTGATTGCAGTCGGTGCAGTCAGAACCGGGGGTGGAAAGAGCGAAACATCACGCAGAATAGTGGATGAACTGAAAAGACATGGTCTGAAGGTAATAGCCATCAGGCATCCGATGCCTTATGGTGATCTGGTGAAACAGGCAGTGCAGCGTTTTGAGACGATAGATGATCTCCATAAGCATGAATGCACCATTGAGGAGATGGAGGAGTATGAACCACATGTTGTCCGTGATACCATAATCTACTCCGGCAATGACTATGAACCCATTCTGAGGAAGGCGGAAAGTGATCCGGCAGGATGTGATGTAATCTTATGGGATGGTGGAAATAATGATTTTCCATTCATTAAGCCTGACCTGATGATAACACTTGTTGATCCTCAGAGGGCAGGCCATGAGCTGACTTATTATCCGGGTGAGATAACCCTCAGGCTTGCTGATGTGGTTATTGTGAATAAAATAGAAAGCGCTGATCTGAATGACCTGTTTGAGGTAAGAAAAAACGTGGCAAAATTGAATCCGGATGCTGTTATCGTTGATGCATGTTCACCCACAGTGGTGCAGGACCCCGGGTTAATACGCGGTAAAAGGGTACTGGTCATAGAGGAAGGACCTACAGTGACACACGGAGAGGTCAAATACAGTTATGGTTGTTTTACTGCAATGAAATATGGTGCAGCCGAACTGGTAGATCCCAAGCCCTATGCCGTCGGTAAACTGAAGGACACCTTTGATGACTACCCGAATCTGGGTCCGGTCTTGCCCTCAATGGGTTACAGTAACCAGCAGATGAAAGACCTCAGTGAGACAATCAAGAATACACCCTGTGACCTGGTTTTAATTGCCACGCCGATAGACCTGAAAAGGGTGATAGAAATTGACAAACCGACTCTTCATGTCAGTTATGACCTCCAGGAGATAGGCCACCCTGATCTTGGTGATGTAATTGACGAGTTTGTAAAGAAGCACAAGCTGGCCTGACAAGGCAACAGAGAGTTGAGGGATCACTGCAGACTATTCAGCATTGTTGGATGTATGCGATAATGACACTATTCCACACAGGTGATTACTGATTGTAACCCTGCCATGGAATCAATATCTTTGTCTTGACCTAAAACATAAGGTGATGAAACAGACGATCTCCATCAACATAAAGGGAATCAGTTCTTTTGCTGATAGTTCTGCGCTGAATTCGATCCGTGCCAGAGCCATTGCAAACCTTAAGACGCTGCGTGAGGGAACCGGCCGCGGCAGTGAGTTTACCGGCTGGCTGCGTCTGCCTGACAGGGCTGTCAGTGAGACTACGGCAGTCAGAGCATGTGCAGCGCGGCTCCGTGCCCAGGCTCCCGTGACAGTGGTTGTCGGCATAGGTGGCTCATACCTTGGTTCCAGGGCTCTCATCGAAGCTCTGAATGACCCCTTCGCTCCGAAGGAGCATACGCTTCTCTTTGCAGGCCATACCCTCAGTGAAGACTACCATGCAGCCCTGCTCAGATTCCTTGACGGCACTGAATATAATATAGTTGTCATCTCCAAGAGCGGCACTACCACCGAGCCGGCCATAGCTTTCCGGGTACTGCGTGACCACATGAGGAACAAGCTGGGCACGGCTGCCATGAAGTCATATATTGTTGCCATCACCGATGCCCGGCGTGGAGCATTGCATGATCTGGCCGTGAGCGAGGGTTATGAGACCTTTGTTATTCCTGATGACGTGGGCGGCCGCTATTCGGTGCTCACCCCGGCAGGTATGCTGCCCCTGGCGCTGGCAGGGTATCACATTGATGCTTTTGCACGTGGCATGCTTGACATGGCCCTCTCTGTCAGGGAGGGGAATGACAACCCTGAAAATATTGCCGTCACCTATGCGGCAGCCCGTAACGCACTGTATGGCAGGGGGTACTCAACCGAGATACTTGTCAGTTATGAGCCTTCGCTTGTTTTCCTGGCCGAATGGTGGAAGCAACTCTACGGCGAGAGTGAGGGCAAGGAGGGCAAGGGCATCTTCCCGGCATCGGTGTCATTCACAACGGACCTTCACTCGATGGGGCAGTATATCCAGCAGGGCGAACGCAAACTGTTCGAGACGGTGATCCATGTTGCAGATTCATATCACAGGCTGGTTGTGCCCGGCGCCACTGACAACTCTGACGGCATCGGCTTCATTGCCGGCAAAAGGATGACCGAGGTAAACCACAAGGCTGAGGACGGCACACGCATTGCGCATATTGACGGCGGTGTACCAGTGATAGTTGTCAGCATGGAACGCATTGATGAATACAACCTGGGCCAGCTGATGTACTTTTTTGAACTGGCCTGCGCCATCAGCGGTTATATTCTGGGCGTCAATCCCTTTGACCAGCCGGGTGTGGAGTCATACAAGAAGAATATGTTTGCCCTTCTGGGCAAACCCGGCTTCGAGAGTGAGCGCGCCAGGCTGGAGCAGGATTTGCGGGATAAAGAATAGTTCAGTATGTGATTACACCTGCTTCTGCGCCTCAGACTGCTGACCGGCTGCCTCCGGTTTCATCTGCGGGAAGAAGAGCACATCCTGTATAGAGGGCTGGTTAGTCATGAACATGGTGAGCCTGTCAATGCCCATACCCATTCCCGAGGTGGGAGGCATGGCATATTCCAGAGCCCTGACGAAGTCCATGTCGATGAACATCGCCTCGTCATCACCCTTTTCAGAGAGACGAAGCTGATCCTGAAACCTCTCGAGCTGGTCAATGGGGTCATTCAGCTCGGAGTAGGCATTTGCCAGTTCCTTGCCGTTGACAATCAGCTCGAAACGCTCAGTTACACCATCCTTGCTGCGGTGTTTCTTTGCCAGGGGTGAGGTCTCCTGCGGGTAGTCAATGATGAAGGTGGGCTGGATGAAGTGATGTTCGCACTTCTCTTCGAAGATATGGTCAATCAGCTTGCCCTTTCCCATCGTGGGGGTGTGACCTATCTCCATCCTGTCGCACTCCCGGCGCAGGTCATCCTCCGTCATGTCCGTTATATCAATGCCGGCATACTCTTTTATGGCATCGGTCATGGCAATGCGCCTGTAGGGAGCCTTGTAGTCTATAACATGTTCACCCAGGGGCACCTTCGTTGTTCCATGGAGGTCCATGGCCACCTTCTCCAGTATCTTTTCGGTGAACTCCATCATCCAGATGTAGTCTTTATAGGCCACATAGATCTCCATCACCGTAAACTCAGGGTTATGGGTGCGGTCCATTCCCTCGTTGCGGAAGTCTTTTGCAAACTCGTAGACTCCGTCATAGCCGCCTACTATGAGGCGCTTCAGGTAAAGCTCATCCGCTATGCGGAGGTAGAGAGGTATGTTGAGGGCATTATGGTGAGTCACGAATGGTCTTGCTGCGGCACCGCCGGGGATAGGCTGAAGCACGGGAGTCTCCACCTCGAGGTAGCCACAGGAGTCAAAGAGCTCACGCATAGACTTGATTATCTGCGTGCGCTTGCGGAAAACCTCGCGCACTTCGGGATTGATGATCAGGTCAACGTAACGCTGGCGGTAGCGCATCTCCTGATCAGTCACCGCATCGTACAGCACCCCGTCCTTCTCCTTCACTATGGGCAGAGGGCGGAGCGACTTGCTGAGCAGTGTCAGCTCCTTCACATGAACGGTGATTTCGCCCATCTGGGTACGGAATGCAAAACCCTTCACTCCGATGATGTCACCAATATCCAGAAGCTTTTTAAACAGGGTATTGTACATTGTTTTATCCTCGCCCGGGCAGAGGTCATCACGGCGCAGATAGATCTGTATGCGGCCCGATGAGTCCATCAGCTCGGCGAATGAGGCGTTGCCCATGATACGGCGGCTCATGATCCGGCCTGCCAGGCATACATCCGGGAATTTATTCTCAGTGTCACTGAATCCTGCCAGTATCTCTGCAGCCGAGGTGTTGACCGGATACATTGCAGCAGGATAAGGGTCTATCCCAAGTTTGCGTATCTCTTCAAGTGACTGCCTGCGAACCAGTTCCTGCTCACTCAAATGTGGTGTGCTCATGCTGTAAAAAATTTATGCAAAGGTAGCACTTGAGAGGCAAAAGGCAATAGCGGAAATTCGCTGCAGGGGATAAAACAATGCAAATATATGCCTGTGTCTCTCACCAGCAGTATCGTACTCCGATACTGGCGCTGACTGATGAAACTGCCTTGATTATGCCCATGGCGCTTACCCCGAAGTTCACCTGCCAGTTTTCTCCGGTACGCACATTGGCCCTGCAACCTGCGATACCCCCGAAGAAGGTTCCTTCCACTACTCTGTTGACATATACTATATCTGTCATCCTTCCAATGTAACCAGGACTTTCAGGCATCTCATAGTGGTTCAGGTCAAACACATTTGACTGCCATGTTATTACCGGTCCGGCAAAAAGTTCCAGTGAAGCCACCCCGGCGTTGCCTGTAGTCACAACCGGAGCCACATGCAAACTATATGCTGCATGATGGTAGTCAAGGTCGAGCAGCCTCACGTTATTTACAGTTTTGTTCCTTTTGATTGTGCGAGAGCCGAGGGTATAGCTTCCCCCGATCTCGAGTCTGAGCCATGGCTTCAGGCTTTGCTGAAGGGATATGGTATAACCGGCGCCGCTCATCCGGTACTGTGGCATATAAATATATGAGCCCGAAAAATTTAGTGATCCGTTCTCCTGTGACCAGAGTGCACCGCCAACGGCAAGCAGGATCATTGATATAATCAGCTTTTTCATGGTTTCCGGGTTATCTGTAGTTTAATATATTCATTAATCGCACTGAAGCCAGGCTTGATTTATCAAGTATGACAAACTTTGCCTCATCACTGTCAGCCGAGATCTTAAGGGCCCATGCAGACTCTTCATCAACCTCATCGCCGGTCCAGTAATAACCTGCGCTGTTCTGTTCCCGCAACAGGCCTTCAGTAACTATCCCCGGCAGGGTGAGTTGCAGTCCGTGCTCCGCCTCTACCTGCAGGTTGAATCCTGCCAGGGCTGCTCCGCCACAGTAGTTGATCATCTCCTGCCAGTCGGCCTTTGAGGGAAGGTGGTAGTTTTTTTCCAGGGTGTCTGCCACAGACCATGGCATCAGGCTGCCGTATGCGAAACGGTCTGCAGCAGCAGTATAGTTGTACCACCCGTCTGAGTCAGGAAGCTGAATGTTCTCACAAGACCACATCCATGCCCAGAGGTGACCGGGATGGTAGAACCGGTAGGTTATTACTGAGAATCCAATCTCAAGATTCGTATGGGGCCTGAAAATCTCGTAGTTCAAATCGGTAATGAAACCCTGGTAAAGTTCCGTAATTCTTCCATCGCTGTTCCTCACCTGAAGACCTATATAGCCGCTGATTGCAAAAGGGAACTCTATTGTGACAATGGGATTGCCGCTCCAGTCTGTTTCCCATCCGAGGTGATCGCCGTTAATATCCCAGCGGTATTCGAGCCAGTCAACATCTTCTGTCGGAAAGGAGCCTGACGCATCAAGATTTACCTTGAACTTATATATCGGTGGCGTCTGAGCGCTGAAAAGGGCTACCGGCGATGTCATATCTTCCCGTTCACATGATGCCATGAGCGCTGCAGCCAGCAAGAATAGGAGTATATTTTTTGCTTTCATCTCAGGTAGTCTATTTGTTATAACTGAATAAAACTCCGAACAGAAAACTTATCTGGAATCCGAAATCCTTGTCCAGAATGTTGTAGTTGCATGTAAGAGCCGAATCGAAATAGAGATGGTAGTCGAGCCGCTGCTGGTACCCGATGCCTGTCTCCGGAGTGAGCGAGCCCTTGATGTACCGTTCAAGGTAAGGATCACGTGACATTGGATCAGGGTTTTCGTCATCCGCCCTGAGGGTTATCAGGGCGAGCAGGTTACTCATTTTGAAGAGCCCGTAAACACCCTGACAGTTATTGCCGCTGCGTCCCTGTTCAATTTCTCTCTTTTTGAGGAAGTAGTACCGGCCTCCCAGTGATATACCCTGCTGGTGAAATGCCTCCTCTTTGGTCCAGGTCATGACAGAATTGATCTCGGTCACTGTGGTGAGTGACGTGTTCATCTTCTGCTCAAAGCCTCCATGCAGTGTAAATACCAGGAAACTGAAATTGTCGCTGGGCTTGAAAGGCTGGATGCCTATCTTCAGCAGCCTGTCTTCATCTCCCAGTCGCACATCGAGGTAGCGGTACTTGTTGCGGTAGTAGAATTCCTGGTCCTGCTTCAGTTCGGTCTCAACCAGTACTGTATCGGTCTGTGCAAGGCAGTTCGTTCCTGCGATGCTGACTGTAAGGATAAGAGTTATGTATGCTGTTATCTTCATCTCTTTACTGTTTTTTAAAGAGTTCGCGGGCATCGAAGCCGATACCTACAGTGATCATTGATATGGCCGAGGCGGTACTGAAATGTGTCCGGAAATCGGCCCGGGCATTCAGGTATAGTGCCGGAGTAATCTGCCGGTGGTAGTTGACTCCGAAAGTAATTCCGAAATCAAGTGTTTTTATCAGCACCTGCTCATAATACTCCATGTAGCTGTAATCACCGGTGTCAGGGAAGTAGACAAGCCATCGTCCGCCGTTGGTTGGATCTGAGTTGATAAAAAAGGCACTGCAGACACCACCGTGTATGCTGAAGAAGCGCTGACCCATCCTGAAGGGCGAGAAACCCAGTTCGGCACTCAGGTCGATGGCAGTCTGGTTCTCGAAGGCCCCTTCAATCCAGCTCTCTCCGTTGATTATCCATGATGTCAGGTTCTCCCGTATATAGAACCGCCTGCCAATGGTCTTCAGGTGAGATAAGCCGGTACCGATTCCCCAGCAGTCGCCGTCGCCTGAAAAGACAGACCCGCTGTTAATGCTGAAGATCCGCTTATTGTAAGGACTCTCCCTGAAATCCTGTCCATTTGCCTCCCGGCTCGTCAGCAGAGCCAGGACCAGGGCTGTCAGACAAAGCAAATATTGCCTTCTCCGTAAGACCCGTGTTATCAGTTTATCCTTTGTTTTCATGGCCGGATTATTTCTTTGCTATTGTAATGTCACAGTATGAAGTGGTTACATCAATAAGCCCTGCAGGAGACTGTGGTGTGACTTCCACCGGCTGGTTCCGGTATTGTTTCCCGTCAGACATGATTATTCTTCCCTGCGGTGCCTTGAGTGAATACTGGAATCTGCCCGGTTCGTCAACTGAGATGTTAACCGTGGTACGGTACCCCTTGACAATCAGAGGCCCTGATCCTGACATCTCCAGGTTTGCAGTCCCGTACGAGCAGTTAATGACTGTTGTGGCTCCGAGGGCTGTAGTTAATATGTCAGATTTTTCTGCTTTGATATCAGCCCTTCCGCGGACAGATGTCAGTTCCATATCCGAGTAGCGGGCTGTTATCCTGGCTGCCGAGCTGATATCTTTCAGCCGGAGCGAGCCGAAGGAGACATTGGCGGTTATTGAAGCGAGGTTACCGGCTTCAACGGGGCCATACAGGTTGGTGATGCTCACCGGGAGGGAAGAAGGCATGATGATCTCGATCTCCATGCTGAGGTTACTGGTTATCTGTTCCAATTTACCCCTGAATGAATTCCTGATCACCAGGATGTCACCCTCTTTCTCAGCTGAGTAATGAATATATTTCAGATCGGCTATAGCCAGCTCCCTGGTCCTGTTCCGTGAGACAGGCCTGAGCAGCACCTTCACGTCGCTGACGGCTGCGCCTCTGACAGTTATGGAGGCCTTCTCCCCATATACTGAGACCCCGCTGATACCCTTTCCGAAGCTCCTCTCATCACTCCTTGATGCCTTTTGCATCACCTCCTGTGCTGTGAGGTCACAGGTTCCCAGGAGAACAAGACTCATTGCTATGTAATGGAGAATTTTCATGAATGGATCAGTTGTATGAGTTCCTGCAGGGTGCCCGACTTAAGATTCTCGATCCGTATTACCGACTGTATGATTTCGGAGGAGTCGCCTACCTGGTCAATAACCATTTCAAGCTGGCGGAGCTCCTCGTTCAGTTCCTGATAGAGCTGCATCTTTTCCCTGAAGAGCTCTGACTGGCATATCGGGGCGCCGGTCCTGCACAGCTCCCTGATGACTTCAATCGGGTCTTCGTCTGCGCCGGTCATAGTCACGGGGGAACCGTACTCTTCACCAGGGATGATTTCACTCTCAACTGTAATGCCTTTTTCTGTTGGCAGAAGTTGGGGGATTGCAAACAAAATCAGGGCAGCGGCCGCAACACTGCCTATAGTCATGAGGAGCGTCCTCCGGCGAATTCCGGCACGCTTTTTCCCGGTCAGCATGATATCATCACTATCAGGAGGCATCTGCAGGGTCCTTTTCACCGTGCTGCGGAAATCTGCGTCTGACGATCTGTCCGGACGCTCCTCCTGCAATGCAGCCTCAATGTTTTCCCATACCGCGGATGACGGGTGATGAATGGGCAGATCATGGAGCTGGCTCAGGATGGCATCTTCCCTGTCAAGGAGAGATTCTATCTCCTTCCAGAGAGCCGCGGAAGGCTGGTGGGAGGGCAGCTCCCTTATTCTTTCAGATAATATGTCATCAAACTCTCTGTTCATCTGACGGTTTTGTCAGTCTGTTTCTTAACAGCTTCTTTGCATAATTCAACTGCGACTTTGAAGTCCCTTCATTTATACCCAGTATTTCGGCTACCTCCTGGTGCTTATAGCCTTCTACCTCAATCAGGATAAACACGCTCCGTGCCTGTGCCGGCAGTGAGAGTATCGCCTTCTCGAGGTGTTCAGCGGTGAAATTGAACGAGCCCTCTGACGCCTGGTCGGGAATCTCGTCGGTAATTACCTGCAGCCGGGCATTTTTCCTCAGGTAGCTCATCGCATTTCTGATTACTATAGTGCGCATCCATGTAAACAGTGACGATTCAAACCTGAAGGTTGCCAATGACCGGAAGATCTCAATGAACGCATCCTGAAGAACATCATTGCTGGCATCATGATCGCTTATCAGCCTGTATATCAGAGTGTAGAGGCGAGCGCTATACTTTTCGTACAGGGCACGCTGCACCAGCCTGTTGTTTCCCAGGCATCCCCGGACAAGCTCCCTGTCGCCCTGATTCTGTTCACTCTGCTGCATCTTTGTCTTCTGTCTATATAGTGCAGATCAGGCCTGAAAAGGTTGGAAGAGGAAAAAAATTTTTATGTGACCACTTGACATCATGGACTCAGACAGCCTGACATTCAAGGTGCAGGCTATCTATACAAAATTACCGGGATTGTTTGTAATTTACAATTCTTTATCGTCTGAGACGAGGGGGCGGATGCCGTTATCTACCGATGCGGATCACATGACTGAATGAACTCCCTGAGCAGCACCTGCAGCTTCCGTGTCAGATGGCCCGGATTACCATCCCCGATAACCTGATCACTGATCCGCGTCACTGGCACTATCTCTCCGGTGGTGTTGCAGATAAACGCTTCGTTCATGTAGGGGATCATGTCGGTGGCGACAGCCTCCTCAACCACGCTGACATCATTTGCCCTGGCAACGGAGATAATGTTTTTCCGGGTAATCCCTGAGAGGATATCATTGTTTTCCGGATGGGTGTAAAGTGCTTCGTTCCTCACAAAAAAGATATTCGAATGAGCTCCTTCGGTCACAAAGCCGTTCCGCACGAAGCACACCTCTGCAAATCCCTGGTCATGTGCCTCCTGGTAAGGCAGTACGTTGGCTATCAGGGCAGTGGTCTTGATATCGCAGCGGTTCCACCGGGGATCAGGGGTGAGCCATATAGCGACACCCCGCTCAGCAGCAAGCGTATTGATGTTGTGGCGGCGGGCAAAACCGTAGATGGTTGGTTTGACCGGCGGATCGGGAAAGGCATGGTTGCGGGGTGCAACGCCACGTGTTGCCTGGAAATAGACTATCGCACAATCAGCGCCAAGCCCGTTTCGCTCTATAAGCTCTTCAAAGATCTCCTCCAGCTTTGCTTCATCTTTCCATACCATGTTTGTCTCCTTCATGCTGCGCCTGAACCTGCCGGTATGGCCCGGGAGATCAAAGAAGTACCCGCCATACCATCTGGCTACCTCGTAAACACTGTCCCCGAAAAGAAAACCCCGGTCATCAGGGCTGATCAGCGCCTGATCCTTCGGGAGAAACTGACCGTTAAGATATACTACTTCCATATTTTAAAATTTACACTTTACCGGCCGGGTCATGTTGGCCTGCGACTCTTTTTTCCCGCATACGCGGGATTATGAAAACCAATCGTCAAAGATACATTTTCAATGGATTGGTCATACAAATTTCAACCCCTCCTTTCTCTTTTATTATGTACCTTTGCATATTCACAAAATTCGTCAATCAGGATTTATGAGAGGCAAGAGGCGACTGCCGTCGTGGCTCAGGATGGAAAGGGCAAGCGGGGAGAGTTACACCATGGTGAAGAACCTCGTTGAGAGTCACCGCCTGCATACCATCTGCACATCGGGCAACTGCCCGAACATCGGGGAGTGCTGGAATGCCGGCACTGCCACCCTGATGATCCTCGGTGACATTTGCACAAGATCATGCAAATTCTGCGGCACGAAGAGCGGCAGGCCGCTGCCGCCTGACCCGGGAGAGCCTGACAGGGTAGCTCAGGCGGTGAAGACCATGCATCTGAAGCACTGCGTCATCACTTCCGTTGACCGTGACGACCTGCCTGACGGCGGTGCTGCTCACTGGGCAGAAACGATCAGGAGGATCAGGGAGGTGAATCCGGGCGTGACCATCGAGACACTGATCCCCGACTTCAGGGGCAAAACAGAGCATATTGACATGGTGATTGATGCAGGGCCCGATGTCATCTCTCATAACATGGAAACAGTCAGGCGCCTGACTCCCCTGATCAGGTCAGTTGCAAAGTACGAAGTAAGCCTGGCGGTGCTCAGACACATCGCTTCGCGCGGTGTGCGCGCAAAATCCGGTATTATGCTTGGCCTCGGAGAGAGCGAAGGGGAGGTGACTGAAACGCTGGCCGATATTTATGCAACCGGTTGCAGAATTGTGACTATCGGGCAGTATCTTGCTCCAAGCCTTGAGCATATACCGGTTGTTGAGTATGTTACGCCTGAGAGGTTTGAGGAGTACAGGAAAACAGGGCTTGAGACCGGATTTGAATTCGTTGAGAGCAGTCCGCTTGTCAGAAGTTCCTTCCATGCTGAAAAGCATGTGAAAGAGCGACTGCACGATTTATAGTGACCAGGGAAGTTTTTGTAACAGATTATGATAAACAACGCCGGCATAAAGGTAATTTTTGATGATCTCGGTCTGAGAGACTTCAAGGAGACCTGGGATTATCAGGAGCATTTCTTCAATCTCAAGGTGGCGGAGAAGGGCAGACCGGAGAGTGATGGCAAAACTACTCCTGACCGGCTGATCTTTGTGGAGCATAACCATGTTTACACTCTGGGGAAGAGCGGATCAGAGCAGAACCTGCTGCTTGACTATATCCAGTTGCGGGCCCGCGATGCCTCGTTCTACAAGATCGACAGGGGAGGGGATATTACCTATCATGGCCCCGGCCAGCTCGTGGGTTATCCCATCTTTGACCTTGAAAAGCTGAAGCTTGGGCTTCGCGAATATATTCATCTGCTTGAAGAAGCAATTATCAGGTGCATCTCCCGTTTCGGTATTGAGGGGAGTCGCCTGGAGGGCGCCACGGGAGTATGGATTGACCCAGACAAGGGAGCCCGCGCGAGAAAAATTTGTGCCATAGGCGTAAGGGCCTCGCGGTTCGTGACAATGCACGGCTTTGCCCTGAACGTGAACACTGACCTCTCCTACTTTAACCATATCAACCCTTGCGGCTTCACCGACAAAGGTGTTACCAGCATCGGAAAAGAGACGGGAGAAAAGAGAGAAATGGATGATGTGAAGCGAGTGATGTACAACACAATGAGGGAGGTCTTCGGATATGAATATTATTAAAAATAAATATAATGGACAAAAGGTGGCTCTTGAAAGAGAGGGGCGACGAACATGTCGTCACGACCCTGGCGACAGAGATGGGGGTGCCTGTCACTGTCGCCGGCCTGATGGCTCAGCGGGGCATCACAACGAAACAACAGGCTGAGGAATTCTTCAACCCGACCCTTGAATCCCTGCATGACCCCTTCCTGATGAAGGACATGAACAGGGCGGTGGACAGGATTGCCACGGCAATATCGCGAAACGAAAAGATACTTGTTTACGGCGACTATGATGTTGACGGTACCACGTCGGTGGCAATGCTCTATTCCTTCCTGAGGGAGAGGCATTCCTGCCTTGATTACTACATCCCTGACCGTTACCATGAGGGGTACGGACTCTCCTCAAGGGGTATCGACTATGCTGCCGGGGGGGGCTGCAAACTGATTATTGCGCTTGATTGCGGAATTAAGGCAGTTGAGAAGGTGAAATATGCACGGTCAAAGGGTATAGATATCATTATTTGTGACCATCACCTCCCGGGCGAGGGAATCCCGGATGCCACTGCCGTCCTTGACCCCAAGCAGCCGGGGTGCGGTTATCCATACAAGGAGATGTCAGGGTGCGGTGTGGGATTCAAGCTGATGCAGGCTATCTGCATGGTGCAGGGAATACCGTTTGAAGAGATTATTCCCTATCTTGACCTGGTTGCAGTCAGCATCGGCTCTGACATTGTGCCGATGACCGGCGAGAACAGGATACTGGCTTATTACGGGCTGAAGCAACTGAACGAGTCACCCCGTCTGGGATTTCAGAAGATCATTGAAAAGGCAAAGATAAAAAAGCCGCTGGTCATTGAAGATGTGGTTTTCCGCATCGGCCCCCGGATCAATGCCGCCGGCCGGATGGAGTCGGGGAGCAGGGCGGTAGATTTGCTGGTATCGCAGAATTCGCAGGAAGCAATGACTATCTGTGATGCCATAGACGTCAATAATGACCACCGCAGGAAAAAAGACAGCGAGATCACTGCCGAAGCGCTCCGCATGGTGAGCGATGACATCAGGTCAGGCAACGCCCGCACTACGGTACTGTTTCACCGGGGATGGCACAAGGGGGTGATTGGTATTGTGGCATCGCGGCTGATTGAGACATATTACCGGCCTACCGTGATACTGACGGAGTCGAAGGATGGATATGCCACCGGGTCGGCACGCAGCGTTCCCGGATATGATCTTTACCAGGCAATCGAATACTGCTCTGACCTGCTCGAGAGTTTTGGAGGGCACATGTTTGCAGCCGGACTGACCCTGAAGCAGGAGAACCTGCAGGAGTTTCGCGAGAGATTTGAGCAATATGTCAGCGAGACGATAAGGGATGAGCACCTGGTGCCATCAGTCAATATTGATGAGGAGATTCCTCTTGAAGAGGTCACCATGGAATTTTGCCGGCATCTTGAGAAGTTTCAGCCGTTCGGCCCTGAGAATACGGCGCCGGTGTTTGTCTCAAGAAGGGTCAAGACGCTCTCATGCCAGCCTGTGGGTGCCAACGGTATTCATCTCAAGCTCTCCTTTGCCAGGGAGAACGGTGAGCCTGTGGGAGCCATTGCCTTTGGCCAGGCTGACATGATTGAGACCTTCCGTGAGTCCGGCGGTGTTGTTGACATAGCCTACTCAGTGGAGATGAATGAGTTTCGCGGAAAGAGGTCAGTGCAGCTCAATATCAAGGATATCAAGGGGTAGAGGTGTCAGCCATCCGGCATCAGACAGCAGCGTCTCTAGTGGGTAGTATTCCGCTACATAAGGCAGAGGTATGAGCCATCCGGCATCAGACAGCAGCGCCGGCATTGACATGCCGGCTTTCTGACGATTGCCTGTTGCTAATCGTCTGTTGACTTTTTTCTCACTTTTCCTTGACATTCTCCTTTCCCTGTCCTAAATTTGATGGAGTAATTATGTCTCATTATGATGCTGCGGTGGAATGCAGTGTTTATGCTGCTGTTTTTTCATTTTACCGTCATACATGCCGGTGAACCATTGTTTGTGCCTCATGGCGCGGGTGCGATGGGGGTGGCTTTCTCGGTTACGGCAACGCCGGGTCACTGGAACTGCTTCCATAATCAGGCGCTGCTCACTGCCGTCCCTTCATCAGGGTTCTCAATCGGACTGGAGAACCGGTTCATGATGCCGGCGCTCTCATCAAAGGCAGTCAGCGGTGTGCTGGCCTTCAAACCCGCTCCCCTGGGGATCATGGTTTCTCATTACGGTAACGCTGACTACTTCCGGATTTTCACGGGGCTTGGCAGCGCTGTCAGGATCAGTGACGGCATCTCCCTTGGTCTCCAGGTAGATTATATCTCTGAAAACGGAGCAGGAGAATACCGGGATGTGTCATTTGTTACATTCGAGACAGGAGTCACATGTCTCGTTGCACCTGCGCTGACTCTCGGGGTGCATCTCTTCAACCCCTTCTCTCCCCTGAATACCCTTCCTTCATCAATTGATGCCGGCCTTCACTGGAAGCAGTCCGACGAACTTTTTCTCACCCTGACCGGCTCGAAGGTGAGCAACGAGCCGCTCTCCGTGCAATGCGGCATTTCATGGGATGTAATGAAAAGGCTGACTTTGCGTACCGGGTATATGAGCTCACCTTCTGCCTTCGCTTTCGGTATCGGGTTCAAGACCGCCCTTCTGGAGGCTGATGCCGGATTTCTGCTTAATGGTGTTACCGGTGTTACATCTTCTGTGTCAATTACATGGTTGATCAGATAGAGTGTTGACCCTCATGGAGACCATAAGCATGACCATATTGGAAATCAGATTAACCCGGGTATCACGATCATGACTTTAATTATTCACTTATGAGTTTCAGGAGCGCTGTTGCAGTAATGATATTGTTGCTCCTTTCGGGGACTCTCTTCTGCCAGGAGGAAAACCTGTCACTGAGGGAATCAGTTGAAGAGATTCTTGCGCTGTCTGATGATGCCGATCCGGCTGCCTTGCTTGAGGAACTTGAGGAGCTGAAGGCTTTTCCCGTGAATATTAACGGCGGAGATGAAAAGGAGATCTCACGGCTCTTTTTCCTGACAGAATTCCAGGTCATGGTACTTGCCGATCATGTCAGGAAGAACGGCAGCGTGGTGACCCTCTATGAGCTTGCCCTGCTTCCGGCTTTTGACCGCAACACGGTGCAGCTGATGGCTCCGTATATATCGCTTAAGCCTGCGAAGCCGAAAGGAGGGAGGAGCTACGGACGTATCCTGGTGACGCTGACGGCGTCAGCCCGGTTCAGCAACGACGAAAGCGCTGCGGAGGGCATGCGGTCATTGATGAAAATGAAACACAAGCAGGGAAGTTTCACTTTCGGTCTGACGGCGGAGAATGACCCCGGCGAGCCATTCATCTTCAAAAATGCTCCGGGGGCCGACTTTCTCTCGGGTTATGTTCAGTATGAAGGCAAAGGATTAATAAACAGGATTATTGCAGGCGACTTTTCCGTCAGGGCGGGAGAGGGGGTGCTCCTGAACAGCAGCCGGTGGATGGGTTCATGGCTCAGCTCGCCGTCGTTCATGTCGGGACGAAGTGTTTCATCGCCCTATACATCAACAGAAGAGAACAGTTTTTTCAGGGGAATAAGCCTCACCCTCGGAGGAGTGAATTCCGGCGCCCTGCTGTTTGCCTCTTCAAATAAAATCGATGCCCGTTTGCTCTTTACAGATGACAGTGTTGCCACCGGGGTGAGAAACCTTGTCAGGGGAGGCATTCATGTCACTGAATCACAGCTTGCAGCACGCAACAGCCTCACTGAAACGGTGACCGGCCTGCGTCTGATTGCCGGTACGGGAAAGGCCAGGGGCGGGGTGACTGCAACTGCCACCTGGTTCTCCCTGCCGTTTGTCCCCGACGTGACTGAGCCGGAGAACCTTCATGCCTTTGCAGGCGACAGGCTGCTCAATCTGTCTGCCGACATCAGGGCAGGGACAGGCTCCATACTGTTTTTTACCGAGGCAGGCCTGGGTCTTTCCGGTCCTCTGACAGGCACTGCAGGAACAGATAATCCGGGTCCGCAGGCAGACACAACCGGCACAGACCCTCCGGGTTCAGTGTCAGCCATAGACAGACTGAATCTTCGTGATTCATGGGCAGCAACAGCCGGGTTGAGGGCAAAACCATCCGGAAGGGTTACGTTTAATCTCCTTGCTCGTCACTTCGCCCCGGGATACCACGCGTTCCATTCCGGGGCCTTCAGGGCGGGATCGGGATCAGGCAATGAGACCGGTCTTTCAGCATCGGTACATCTTGAAGCCGCAAGGCATCTGTTTATCACTGCAGCAGCTGATCACTACCGCATACCCTGGCCGCGATACCGTTCATCATCACCTTCGTATGGCAGCAGAATTGAGATCAAGGGAGATTACGTTCCCCGCGAAAACATCTCTCTGAGGTTGTCATGGACATCCTCAGCACGGGAGTATGATGCTGCCGCGGAGACGGGCACAGCCGTCCCGGTGACGCGTACCAGGCAGCAGCTGGGTCTTGTGTTTGATATGAGCATAGCCTCGACTTTGCGTCTCACCACCCGGGCTTCGGCATCCTTTATCCATCCTTCGCAGGAGAGAGGTTATCTGCTCGGCCAGGACTTTTCCTGGTCATTCCGGCGTGTACCTTTGAAGCTCTGGTTCAGGTATGCACTGTGCTCAACGGGAGGTTGGGACAGCCGTCTCTATGCCTGGGAGAATGACCTTCTTTCCTCTTTCAGCATTCCGGCACTTTACGGAGAGATGGCGCGCTCATTCCTGATGCTTTCCTGGAAGCCCGCTGAATTCATTGAGGCGAGGGTGAAGTACGGTTATACAGATGGCAGGAATAACTCATCGGGCGGTATGAAACAAGAATTGAAGGGTCAGATCAAGATTGAGTTTTAAGTGACGGCCAACAGGCCATGCCCGGATCATTTCTGAAGTCAGTTTAGCATTAATTTATAAAGAAGCCTTGTGGAAAGCATATTAAAAGAGGACGAAAGTCTTTCAAATGTCAACACTTTTTTTAAAATTCGTATTTCAGTGCTTATAAAATATTCTTCTTGATTGCCGGGTTTTCGTTTTTAGAGGAGTTCAAATAACTAAACATGGAAAACAACAAGATCATGAAAAGAAACATTTTAAAACCTGTATTGCTTTCCCGACTGGAAGCATTTATCATAATCGTATGCTTTATCCCTCTTTTATCCGCCTGTTCATCACTGGAGGATACAGAAGGAACGATATTAGCACACAACCCTACTGAAAAGGTGATCGTAACGATTTCAAATTTCAAAACAGAGGTTGACTTTAGCCTTGATGAGAATATGAGAAGGGTTATAACCTCGGAAATGGGTCAACATAAAATAGATAGTATTAAAACGCGTGAAGATTTAATATGCTACTATAAGAATCTCACCCCTCTTTTTCAGCCCGGATATTCCAGCCTTAGCGATGACAATCATTATATTTTTGCAAAAGTAGAGTACTTATTGGCGCAAGAGTGTTTTCAGGACAACTGTAAATCACTGACAAGAAGGGAGATTTTAGAAGCAGCCGTTGAAAAACAAAAACACAAGTTTGGAGTACCATACACTGCCCCTTCTTATACAAGAAGAACGGGCACATTTTTAATAGCTGTCATTTTGATCAAGGAGGGTGATGATTCTTTTATTCAATCCATTACAAATAATACTGACCTGCAAAAGACCTTATTATGCCTGAATAGTAATTTATGGATGAATGGAGAGGAATTCAATGATTTGTTGATCCAATATGCAGAAAACTTCTTGGCTAATGATTGACAGATTCAATTATGAATTTCTGATAGTGTACCAACCAGTTTGTCTTGATATAAGGCTATAAGCACCCGGACAATGCGGAGCGGGGAATACTGTCTGATGTAATGGCCCCATAATTCATCAGACAGAATTATAGACAGAAATCTGTAATTTGGGCTTGTCTTGTCAAAATCGAATAGGATCATTTTCAAAATTCAACTTATAAAAACTTAGTAAAGCAACAATAGCATCTGACCTCTTTAAGATTGGCTGACTGAAAATTGGTAGTGTTCCAATTAGTGTGTCTGGGGTGGCAGGTTTTCATCGAAGTTTTACATCTTAAAATTACACTTTTCTACTCAATTTTCTGGATTACGAAAACAATCCAACTAATTGTTAAGTAAATCCAGAAAATTGCCTGAGTCGTCAGGGAATAACACCCTGTCCTTTTCGATCCCGGGCAATGCCCTGAAATAGGCTTTTTTATCCATTGCAGTTTTTGCCATGAGAACGATAACGGACTCCTCTGTGGGCATAGCTCCACGCATGCGCAAAACTCTCCTGAAGTCTCTCTGAAGACGCTCGATCCAGTTAGTCGTATAGATCATACTCTGAACCCTGGGATGGTAGTTCAAATAGGTGAAATAATACCTGTAAAAGGGGTCATTACCCAGTTTCTTGATGCTGCGGTAATCTTCTCCCCATTTGCCGCAAAACGCCTGCCAGGCTTCCCAGCCCTGCTCGGGGGTGTAATGAGGATCTCCTGTGCGGAATACATCCCTGAGGTCTTCTGCCATCACTCCTTTATCACCATGACGAACCTTGGAGAGCATATTACGCTTGAGGTGTGTCACACACTTCTGGAGAGGAGTTCCAGGGAAGACTTCAGTCAAAGAATCTTCAAGACACTTTATGCCGTCGGCAACCAACAGACCAATACTCTTGACGCCTCTATGCTCCAATGATATAAACATCTCTTTCCAGCCTGTTGCGCTCTCGCTGGGACGATTGAATATGCCAAGCACTTCCCTGCTCTTGTCTTCCTTTACGCCCAGAACAACGTAGAAAGCCTCAGTCTCAACACTGCGCTTGCGGTGGACCTTGACATGAATAGCATCAACAAAAATAATCGGGTAATAAGCCTCAAGACTCCGAGAGAGCCATTGCTGAACATCTACCCTCAGATATTCAATCATACGACTGATGCTAGCCTTGCTGTACTGCTTGCCGTATACTTCTCCAAATACTTCTCCTACCTGAGACTGAGTAAGTCCTTTGCAGTACAGGCTGCTTGCCAGCAACTCACACTCTTCTTCTTGATCTCTCAGGAGTGCCAGGATCGTAGGATGAAAGTTGCCGTACCGGTCGCGAGGTATCCTGAACTCAAGTACTCTACCCTGGCCGTAACTGCGACCAAGGCGAAAACCATTGCCCTTGTTCCCTTCACTTTCTTTGAGAAACTCACGGCGCTCGGCCATCATCATACTCTCAATCATCAGTTCCATCAAATCCTGCAAACCTTTTTCACGGTCCAAATGCTTGACAAATGCTTCAGAAAGCTGTTCCTTTGTAAAATTCATGGGTCTTCTTTTTTGGTTTAACATTTATTTTTCATAATGCAAAACTAAGATTGAAGACCTTTTCTTATGGCTACACCAGACACACTTTTTGAATCACTATCTGAAAATTCCAATGTTTACTTAAAACTATATTTTGTAACTCACAGATGGTATGATGGGTAAGAGGGTCACCTGTTTCAGCTCGCCGTTATCCAATGTCAGATGCCATGGATTAATATTAGGATAGGCATTCTTCAACCGTTAAAACTGCAGTGTATCCTTATCAACAGAGTACATGGCAAAAATGCCGCACCCATTGCTGGTATTGCTGTGAAGCCTGATCGGCTCTGAGAAAGGATCATTAGATACTTTATAGTATTTCCACCTGTCAATCATATAGTTGTAATAATCATAACTCAAAGAGTAGAGAGAAACCACATAATATGCACCGTCGCCTGGAGGAGGGGCTATAATCTTAAACGCATGACTCCTGCCGTTAAAGCTTTTATCACTCCACAGTAACTCCCACGTTATCCACTGAGTGATTGGTGCCCAGGTATAACCCTTCATTGAGCCACTATAACGATGAGCTTTTGATTTATAACTATATTTCATATACGGGGGATCGGGATCAGAATAAACTGCGTATTGCATTCTGGAATCTCTGTCAAGATATGTGGACGAGAGAGCTACATGATTCAGTCCCATACGATAAAAATTCTCTGTATCGGGCGGATCATCGATTACGACTGTAATTTCGATCAGAGGATCTCCTTTGCGGGTTTCTCCCATAAGGCTGATTCTATAAGCCGGAGTGTCAAAAAACCATTCCGGCCATTCCCCGTTAAAACTGCGCCAGGATAACTCTTTAATCTTTACAGTGTTGGGCTTGGTGTCTGTTGCTGTCACGGTTTCAAAGCCCGGGTAGTTTACTTTAACAGTATATTCTTTCCCTTCAGAAAGAACAATTGATGAATCCACCGGGAAATCCAGATACCCTTGAGTAGAAATTGTTCCTGACAATATTGCCGGGGTGTCAAGGGTTAAACTCTTATAGAACACTCCATTTTCAAAAAGGTCAACCTGACAATCAATGTCCATTTGAATTGCAGGATCCTGTATCCCTCTTGCCATTGTAACTCTCACCCTGCTATCTCGGTCTGGACCAATAAATGATTGTACAGCTAACAGAGGTTCTGTTTCAGGTAAGCTGAAGGTCATATCATCGGAGCATGAGGAGAGGATAAACAGAATCACCAGGCAGGATGAGTAAATGGTATATGGTGTGGTGAATGGTTGTTTCATCATATTATAGTTTCGATTTTAAAGGGTATGATGGAGCCCGCATGACTGAAAACTTCTTCTGTTTGCTTAAAACTCTATTTTGTAACTCACAGATGGTATAATGGGGAACAGAGTCACCTGTTGCAGTTCACCATTATCTAGTGTCAGATACCATGGATTCATTTTCGAATAGGCATTGTAAATGTCCACCCTGAAAGTTTTTCTTCCCCACTTTTTGTAAGTTTTTCGTTCAAGTCCGATATCAAGCCTGTGATATAACGGGAACCTGATATTGTTTATCCTTTCCAGGAATGGCAGATCACCCTGTATAATCCTGTCGTAAAACGAGAATACAGTCCCGCTCTGCATGACGAAACTGCCACTGATACTAAGTTTATGGTTGATCTTGTAGCCAAGGGAGAGCCTGAAATCGTGAGGCCTGTCATACTTGTGATCAAATCTCTCACCATTATTTATCTCAGGCGATTGCCGTGTTGTCTTAGAAAGGGTGTAAGTAAGGAGTGCATAGGTTTTATGCAGTTCAGCCTGAAGGAGGAACTCGGCACCGTAACCAAGACCTGTTACCGGGATGATATTATCTTCCCATCGGGGATATAGTACGAAGCTTGCACCTTCCCTGTACATGTAAAGATCTCTGCTGTTTTTAAGGAACAGATTGACCTCACCGCGGAAGAAAGTTCCGGGATTGAAAAAAGCAGCTACCTCAACCTGCTGTGTCCTGGATGGCTTTATATTACCATAGGAGGGAATCCACACATCGTTTACTGCCATTACATTTGAAGAACTTACAGTATGGATCGACTGTGAGGAAAGGGTATAGGCACCCATCAAAGTCAGATACTCTCTGACTTTAAAGGAAGCCAGCAGCCTGGGCTCTGGTAAAAAGTAAGCAGATTTAAGGTCTGATAAAAGGGTAAGCCTTATTCCCGGCCGGAGTGTGAACCTGTCACTGAGTATAATTCGGTCTTCAATATAAGCTCCTGCTTCGAGCTGGGAGATTCCTTCAAGGCTGGCATTTTCACCTGCCGGGTGGTTTACAAGTTCCCCGTTTGTATAGAGAAATGTGCCAATAACAGGCTTCACAGAGCGTAGATTGGTAAAGATGCCTGCCTCAAGATTATGGACTTTATTTGAAATGGCCACGGTGCTGTTAAAACCAAGCTCTTTGATCCTGCTGCTGGTTGTATTTATTGCATCTTCAGTCTGAGTTTCTTCTTCATAGCGGGTCAGATGGATCTCTTCACCGGACTCTGACAGGAAATCCTGAAAGAACAGACGAGTGGTAATGCTTTTGTTCGCAGCGGGCCGGTTGGTCCATGAAATCCCTGCAAGCATATCTTTCCAACCTGAGATCACTCTGTTCTCGTACAGAGTTTCAACATCATCGTCGAATTCTGTGTAGCTCGTGTACTTCTCAAGCTTGTCACGGTTGAAATAGAGGGTAAGGCATAAGTCATTATCATTTCCGATATCGCGTGATGCATACAGGTTCAGATCATGAAAATCAAAAAACGGGAAATCAGGGAAACTGCGGTTAAGTGTTTTGTTAAGGAATTTGGTTGTGCCGATCCTGCCGGCCACTGCAACCGTTGTAACGGAGTCGGGTGAAAAAGCAACGCCGGCGCCCGATACCAGCAGCCCGGCTGATATGGAAGTAAGGACTGTGTCAGAGACACTTCTGCCGGTATTGAAATTAACCACTGATGACAGCTTTCCACCGTATCTTGCAGGAAATCCTCCTTTCATAACTTCCACGTCGGAGACCATGAAAGGATCAATAGCCGAGATCAGTCCCGAAAAGTGAAATGGCTGATAGACCGGGAATCCGTTAAGATTAAAAAGGTTCTGATCGTACTGCCCTCCCCTTACAATAAGTCCGGCCGATCCTTCACCCCCTGATTGGACCCCGGGCAGGTACTGGATTTTTTTCAAGAGGTCCTCACCGCTGCCGATCACGGGCAGGAAGCTCACCTCGGCAGGGGCAAAGCCGGTTATCTCAAGATTGGCGTCTCGTTTAAAACCTGGCTTACGGGATCCGGTTACTCTGATCTCTTCGATTGAGACCAGTTTGTCATAGTATAGCATCAGGGTAGTATCATTTCTAACGGTCAAATCCGATTTCATCTCTTCATACCCGCCGTACTTAATATGCAGTGTAAGTGAGCCGGCAGGATGATAAAATGAAAACCTGCCCCTGATATCTGTAAGGTACCTGTCTTCATCGACTTTAATCACTGCATCGGGAAGGGGAATTCCAGTTTGGGCATCAAGGACGAATCCCTCGATCCGAAGGCGTTGCCCGTTGATTAATGAGCATACAGCCAACAGAAGCATTATGAATATAAGTTTTTTCATTCCTCAACGATTAAAATTGCAGGGTATCTTTATCAACCGAGTACATGGCAAAAATACCGCATCCATTACTGGTATTGCTGTGAAATCTGATTGGCTCAGAGAATGGATCCTGTAATAACTTACAATACCTCCACCTGTCAATCATATACCTGTAGTAATTTTCACTCAGGGAGTATAGGGAAATAATACATTTTGCTCCTTCATCGGGCCTGGGAGCGATGATCGTTATTGAATGCCTGCTGCCATCGAATTCGTCGTCTTTCCACAGAAGTTCCCAGGTAGTCTGATAAATAATCATGGAATTTCCATTTTTGGTATTACCAGTCCCGGAGGCCTGAGATTTATTTTTTCTGTAATTAAATATGACATAAGGGGGATCCGGATCTGAAACAATAGCATATTGTATTCGATAATGGATAGTGTCACGGGGTATTGAGTAATTGTCAGGAACGAGATAATTGATACCGATCTGGTAGAAGTCTCCAATTTCAGGGGGGTCATCAAAGTTTATGACGTACTCAATCAAAGCTGTGTCCCTATTTGTCTGCCAGTTGTCGTCAAACGTATTTTGATATCGTTTCTGTGGAGTATTATAGTACCATTCCGGCATTTCGCCTGTAAAAAAACACCAGCTTATGCTGTTGATCTTTACTGCGTTTGGTTTGATATCCCTTGCCGTCACGGTTTCAAAACCGGGGTAATTGACTTCAACTGAGTATTCCCTCCCCTCTGTAAGTGCCAGGGAGGACTCTGCAGGGTAAACCAGATAGCCTTTATTAGTCATTGTTCCGGATGCAATAACCGGGGTGTCAAGGATTAATCTCTTATAAAACACTCCGTCTTCAAACATGTCAACTTTACATTCAATGTCCATTTGAATATGCGGATGCTGTATCCCTCTCGCCATTGCAACCCTCACCTCACTGTCCTTATCCGGACCGATAAGGGATTGAACGGTTAAGAGAGGTTCTGTTTCGGGTAAGCTGAATGTCATATCACGGGAGCATGAGCAGATACCTCCGATGATTATTATCAAACCAATTACCCGTAAAGCTGTCTTGGCTTTTATATGTCTGAGATTACAAGTCATACCGGACAAATCCCTTTCTCTCCTTGACGGATTTTCAACCTTCCGGCATTGCGCGGTATATCAAACTTGTTTTATTGCATCCTGTTCCCATACACCTGATTTCCTTATTACCTAATACGAAATAAACTGCCGAAACGCTGCCTGAAAAATGAGATATTTTCAGTAATGCGTTGCGTAGAATAGAAAGAGTCCGGACACGGGGCGAATAGCACGGAAGTATTTGGAATTGGTAGTGTTCAAACCAGTTTGTCTTGATATAAGGCTATAAGCACCCGGACAATGCGGAGCGGGGAATACTGTCTGACAGCCGGCTCAATTATCCCGGTGCCTGTACTTCACCGCACCCGACTCAATTGGTTCGGTGCCTGTACTTCACCGCACCCAGCTCCTCATTCGCCTTTACGATCTTCTGCTTCAGGCTTTCCTTGTAGGCGATCAGCTTCTCCATGACAGCCGGGTCACCGGTGGCAATCATCTGCGCTGCCAGGATACCTGCATTCAGCGCTCCGTCAATAGCAACAGTTGCTACAGGAATCCCGGGAGGCATCTGAACGATGGCCAGCAATGCATCCATCCCGTCAAGTGATGCCTTCACAGGCACTCCGATGACCGGCACGGGGGTCATCGCAGCTATCACTCCCGGCAGATGAGCCGCCATGCCCGCGCCTGCAATAATCACCTTTATTCCCCTGTCCGCTGCACCGCGGGCAAACTGCTCGACAGCCTCCGGGGTGCGGTGTGCCGAGAGCGCGTTGATCTCAAAGGGGATTCCCACACTGTCAAGAAACTCCGCAGCCTTCTCCATGACCTTCAGGTCAGAAACACTGCCCATAATGATGCTTACAGCCGGTTTCATATACTCTTTTTTATCGTATGAATCATTGCCGGAGCAAAAATAAGCTTTAAATTCATAACTTAGCGGCATCAACCACCTCAACCATGAACGAGATAACTGTACTGGACAGAGAGTTCTCGGTGTACATCACCGAGGATGAGATACAGAGCCGCATTACGGCTCTGGCGGAAAAGATCAATGAGGACATGAATGGTAAGGATGTGCTCTTTTTCGGTGTTCTCAACGGAGTCTTTCTCTTCGCAGCTGACATTTTCAGACAGATAAACTTCGAATGCCAGGTCTCATTCATCAAGCTGGCATCTTATGACGGTTCATCAAGCACCGGAAAGATCAAGGAGCTTATCGGCTGGAACGAGGATATAACAGACAAGACAGTGGTTGTGCTCGAGGATATCGTTGACACAGGAACCACCCTTGAGAGGGTGATAGCTGAACTGAAGCTGAGAAAGGCCGCTGACATAAAGATATGCACCCTGCTGTTCAAACCGGAAGCCTATACAAAGGATATCCCGATAGACTATATCGGCTTTGAGATTCCGAACAACTTCGTGGTTGGATACGGACTTGATTATTACGGTTACGGCCGCAATCTGAGAGCGATTTACAAACTGACAAAATAATCTCATAATGGTAAATATTCTAATGTTCGGCCCTCCCGGTTCAGGGAAGGGAACACAATCAGTAACGCTTGCTGAGAAATACAACCTCCTTCATCTTTCCACCGGTGACATGCTCAGGGCTGAGCTGGCCGCAGGCACCCCGCTGGGAAAGAAGATGGAAGCCATCATGGCAGCAGGAGAACTTGTGCCTGATGATGTTGTCATAGCATTGATTGCCGGCAAGATAGACTCAACAACCGGCAAGGCAGGTTTTATTTTTGACGGTTTCCCACGCACCGTGGAACAGGCCGAGGCACTTCAGAAGATGCTCGGAGGGAAAGGTATGAAGATAGACCTTATGCTGGTGCTGGAGGTGAATGATGCGGAGCTGATGGAGCGGATGAAAAAGAGGGCCCTGGTGTCAGGCAGAGCCGATGATGCTGATGAGAATATCATCAACAATCGCATCGCCGTCTACCGCGCCAAGACTGAGCCTGTCATTGATTTCGGGAGGAAGGCAGGATTCCTGAGAAGCGTTGACGGAGTCGGGTCAATAGATGCCATCTTCGGGAGGCTATGTAAAGAGATGGAAACTGTGATATAGCCTATGGCTGAGACAAACTTCGTTGATTACGTAAAGATCTTCTGTCGCTCGGGAAAGGGTGGTGCGGGGTCAGCACACCTGAGGCGCGAGAGAACGAAACCCAGGGGTGGTCCTGATGGTGGCGACGGCGGCAGAGGCGGTGACGTAATACTCAGAGGTAACTCTCAGCTATGGACTCTCCTCCACCTGAAGTTTACCAGGCACCTTTTCGCCGGTCACGGCGGATCAGGCTCATCAAACCAGAAGAGCGGCGCTGCAGGCAAAGATATTATTGTTGAGGTCCCCCTCGGAACAGTTGCACGGGAGGAGGAGACGGAAAAAATACTCTTCGAGATAACCTCTGACGGTGAACAGAAGATACTCCTCAAGGGAGGCAGGGGCGGCCTGGGTAACACCCATTTCAAGTCGGCCACCTTCCAGACCCCCCGTTTTGCCCAGCCGGGCGAACCAGGGCTTGAGGGATACTTCATCCTCGAACTGAAGCTGCTGGCAGATGTGGGGCTGGTGGGATTTCCCAATGCCGGCAAATCAACACTGCTGTCAGTGGTCAGTGCCGCGAAGCCTAAAATCGACAATTACCCCTTTACCACACTGACGCCCAATCTTGGAATTGTACAATATCGCGATGACAAATCGTTTGTGATGGCTGACATCCCCGGAATCATCGAGGGTGCTGCCGAGGGCAAAGGCCTGGGTCACAGGTTCCTGAGACACATTGAGCGCAACTCAGTGCTTCTCTTTATGATACCGGCTGACAGTGAGGATATTGCGAAAGAGTATGCGGTTTTGCTGGAGGAGTTGCGCAGGTACAACCCTGAACTCCTTGACAAAAAGCGGGTGATGGCAATATCAAAATGTGACCTGCTTGACGAAGAGCTCACTGACGCAATGAGACCTCTTCTTCCGGGTGGTATACCGGTGGTTTTTATCTCATCCGTAAAGGGCACGGGGCTCATATCCCTGAAGGACCTGCTCTGGAGAGCAATAAACAGCTGACCATGGTAGAACTGGACCGTACCATATTCCTCTTTCTCAATTCACTTCACACCCCATTGCTTGACCGGGTGATGTGGGTGCTGAGCATGCGGAGTGTATGGATACCGTTTTATGTGTTGATTATCTGGCTCTTGGCGTCGATATACGGTAAGCGGGTGTGGATTCCCCTTGTTCTTGTGCCGGTATTGGTACTGCTCACCGACCAGGGCTCCAACCTGCTCAAAAACCTCGTTGAGAGGCCGCGGCCGTGCCATGAGCCGGCCCTCGCGGGGATGGTCCACACTGTGAAGGGATACTGCGGTGGCATGTATGGCTTTGTTTCGGGGCATGCTGCAAACACCTTCGGCCTGGCAGCATTCACAATCCCGCTGCTGCGGAGGAGATGGTTTACACTGACCGTCATCATCTGGGCTACGGCTGTCTCATATTCAAGAATTTACCTCGGGGTACATTACCCCGGTGATATACTCGGCGGAACACTGCTGGGACTGGTGTCAGGCTCCGTACTCGCCCGGACGGCAATAAAACTGGACAAAAGCATTAAATGATGGACCTAATCAAGTCACTCTGGGTTTGGATTTCGAGCATCATATTGATATTGCTCGCTTTGCCCGTTGCAATACTCCTATGGCTGCTTGCACTTGTCTTTGATCGCCGGAGGCTCATGAACAACAGTTGGATGATCATCCAGGGGATAGTGCTGACAAAGATGAGTCCCTTCTGGAAGGTGATAGTTGACGGCCGTGAGAAGATCAACCGGAAACAGGCATACATTATCGTCCCGAACCACCAGTCGTTTCTTGACATAGTTTTTTTCAACATGCTCCGTCACCGCCTGAGATGGGTCTCCAAGAGTGAGATATTCCGGATTCCGCTGGTTGGCTGGGAGATGAGAATGGTGAAGTACATTGAGCTGATCAGGGGCAACAAGTCAAGCGTCATAAGGATGATGGATAAATGCGTTGAGTCATTGCAGGACGGCATCTCCGTTGTGATCTTCCCCGAGGGGACACGTTCACTGACCGGCGCTATAGGCAAATTCAAGGCAGGAGCTTTCCAGCTTGCCCTGAAGACAGACAAGCCGCTGCTGCCGGTGCTGATTGACGGCACAGGTGAGATCATGCCCAAAAACGGAGGGATCATATTCAGGAACAGGCGGATAGTGAGAATAAGGGTGCTTGATCCCATCTTCCCGGGGCAGTTCGGGACAGGTGATCCGGATGAACTGGCGACACGTGTGCAGGCTCTTATGGTCACTGCCATGGACCAGCTGCGGAGTGAGGGATAAAATCCGGAAACAGTAGCAAAGCTGCAATGCCGTATCTCTTCAGGAAACTCAGCAGTTTTTTACAACTGAACACAATGTTGTATCCCCCCGGGGGGCAATAGTGAAAATGCCGGCTGTCATGCTGCAAAACCTGATCAGTTGCGGCGATTGTAAACTACCAACTGCTGCTGCCGGCAGGGTATAATTACCATCTGTTGTTGATAAGTCCCCGGGCATCGCCTTTTCTAATTCTTTATATTTGCCCCAAAATTTGGGATGATGGACGGCAATTATTCTGAGGAGAATGTTATAACCCTTGAATGGAAGGAGCATATCAGGCTGCGTCCTGGTATGTACATCGGCAAGCTGGGTGACGGCTCCTCGTTAGATGATGGTATATATGTCCTGCTGAAGGAGGTGATGGATAACGCGGTTGACGAGTATATGATGGGTTTCGGCCGCAGGATTGACGTCAGCATCGTCGGTTCGGAGGTGAGGGTCCGTGACTTCGGCCGCGGCATTCCCCTCGGAAAGGTACTTGATGTCTCCTCAAAGATGAATACCGGAGCCAAATATGACTCAAAGGCATTCAAGAAATCTGTAGGCCTCAACGGTGTGGGTATCAAAGCCGTCAATGCCCTCTCATCATCTTTTGTTATCAGATCATTCCGTGACAGGCGGCTGAAGGAGGTTGAGTTCAGGCGCGGTGAGCTGGTCAGGGATGAGCCCCTGAAAAAAACTGAAGAGGAGAACGGCACAGAGGTGATATTCGTGCCTGATGAAGCCATGTTCGGCAACTTCCATTACATTGCCGAGTATGTTGAGAGCATGATGAAGAACTACTCATACCTCAATGCGGGTATGGTCATCAACCTCAACGGCAATAAGATAGTCTCACGCAACGGACTCGTTGACCTCCTCAATGACAATATGAACTGCGAGGGCCTTTACCCCATCATCCACCTGAAGGGTGATGATATAGAGGTGGCCATGACGCACGGAACCCAGTACGGAGAAGATTATTACAGCTTTGTAAACGGTCAGCATACCTCGCAGGGAGGAACACACCTTATTGCGTTCCGCGAAGCGATAACCCGCACCGTCAAGGAGTTCTACAAAAAGGACTTTGACGTTTCCGATATAAGATCATCAATTATCGCGGCCATCTCGGTCAAGATAGAGGAACCTATCTTCGAATCGCAGACCAAGACCAAGCTGGGATCGAAGGATATGGGACCGGGAGGCCCCTCGGTACGCAACTATGTGGTTGACTTCATCCGCAAGCACCTCGACGATTACCTGCACAAGAACAGTGAGACAGCCCGGATCATGCTGAAGAAGATTCAGGATTCGGAGAAGGAGCGGAAGGCCATCAGCTCAATACAAAAGCTGGCGCGCGAACGTGCGAAGAAGGTGAGCCTTCATAACCGCAAACTGCGCGACTGCCGTATCCACTACAATTCAAACGATGATCGCCGGCTGGAATCAACCCTCTTCATCACCGAGGGCGACTCGGCAAGCGGTTCCATCACAAAGTCGCGCAACGTGGAGACCCAGGCTGTCTTCAGCCTCCGGGGCAAGCCGCTCAACAGCTACGGCCTGACAAAGAAGATAGTTTACGAGAACGAGGAGTTCAACCTGTTGCAGGCAGCTCTCAACATTGAGGAGTCTCTCGATGACCTCCGTTACAACTATGTGGTGATAGCCACGGATGCGGATGTGGACGGGATGCATATCAGGCTGCTGCTCCTGACCTTCTTCCTGCAGTTCTTCCCTGATCTCGTCCGCAAGGGCCATGTTTACATACTGCAGACTCCGCTTTTCAGGGTGCGCAACAAGAAACAGACACGTTACTGCTACTCCGATGCGGAGAGGCAGAAAGCAATAAAGGAGCTCGGTCCTGACCCCGAGATCACCCGCTTCAAGGGGCTGGGTGAGATATCTCCGGATGAGTTTGTTCATTTCATCGGAAAAGATATGCGACTGCAACCTGTGATCATGAAGAAAACAGATCCGTATACCCAGTTCCTTGAGTTTTATATGGGCAAGAATACTCCTGAACGTCAGGATTTTATCATTGACAACCTGCGGGTTGAGGAGGATATTCCGGAAGCAGTCCGGGTGTGAGTGAAGGTTTCTGCAGATGATGAAAGAAAGTGATTCTTTTGAACTGATCCCTGAAGAAGAGGGAGGAGGTAAGGAAATACCTGAATCCGGTAATATACCTGAGGCCCTGCATAGTGTCACGGCTCTCTCGGGCATGTACCAGAACTGGTTTCTTGATTATGCGTCATATGTGATCCTTGAGCGTGCTGTGCCCCATATTTCTGACGGGCTTAAACCGGTGCAGCGCCGTATACTCTACTCCATGAAGCGCATGGATGACGGGCGGTTCAACAAGGTTGCAAATATCATCGGCCATACAATGCAGTTTCATCCTCACGGTGACGCCTCCATTGGCGATGCACTTGTACAGCTGGGACAGAAGGAGCTCCTCGTGGAGTCACAGGGAAACTGGGGAAACATTCTGACAGGTGATGGTGCTGCGGCACCCCGGTATATCGAAGCCAGGCTCTCAAAGTTCGCCCTGGAGGTGGCCTTCAACAGCAAGACCACCGAGTGGATGAACTCATATGACGGGCGTAACAGGGAACCCGTTACACTTCCCGTTAAGTTCCCGCTGCTCCTGGCAATGGGTGTGGAGGGCATCGCCGTAGGCCTCTCTTCAAAGATTCTCCCTCACAACTTCAATGAACTGATAGAGGCTTCAATAAATTATCTGCAGGGCAAACCCTTCGAGCTGTACCCTGACTTCCCGACAGCAGGCATGATTGATGTGTCAAAATACAATGACGGAGCCCGCGGAGGGGTGGTCAAGGTCAGGGCCAGGATCGAAAAGGTTGACAAAAAAGGACTGGTAATATCCGAGATTCCTTTCGGACGCACCACCAGCTCACTCATCGAGTCAATAGTCAAGGCCAATGACAGAGGCAAGATCAAAATTAAAAAGATAGATGACAACACCGCAGGGGGAGTGGAGATAGTCATTCAGCTGCAGAGCGGTGTCTCGCCTGACAAAACCATTGATGCACTCTATGCCTTCACTGACTGTGAACTCTCAATTTCGCCCAACGCATGCGTCATCACTGACGAAAACAAGCCTGCGTTCGTTGGCGTGAGTGATATCCTCAGACACAATACTGACCGGACGGTAAATCTTCTCAAACTGGAGCTTGAGATACGCAAGGCCGAGCTGGAGGAGGAGTGGCACTTCTCATCGCTTGAAAAGATTTTCATTGAGAAGAGAATTTACCGTGATATTGAGGAGTGTGAGACCTGGGAGGCTGTAATAACCGCCATTGACAATGGGCTGAAGCCATATAAAAAGCTTTTCAGGCGCGAGATCACCCTTGATGACATCACCAGGCTCACGGAGATAAAGATCAAGCGTATCTCGAAATATGATTCCTCACGCGCCGATGAATATATCAGAGGCCTTGAGACAGACCTGGAGGAGGTCATCAACCATCTTGCCAACATTATTCCCTATGCCATCAACTACTTTCGTCAGATCAGGAAAAAGCACGGCAAGGGCAGGGAGCGGAGGACCGAGATAAGGAGCTTTGAGACCATTGAGGCCACCAAGGTGGTTGCCAACAATGCAAAACTTTACGTGAACCGCCAGGAGGGATTCATCGGGACGGGGCTTAAAAAGGATGAGTATGTGTGTGATTGTTCTGACATTGATGATATCATTGTTATCAGGAAGGATGGCACTTATCTGATCACCAAGGTTGAAGAGAAGCAGTTCGTCGGAAAGGATGTCATTCACGCGCAGGTATTTCTCAGGAATGATGCGCGCACCATTTACAATGTGGTATACCAGGATGGCCGGGAAGGGCCCTGTTATGTCAAGCGTTGTGCAATCACAGGGCTTACGCGCGACAAGGAATACAACCTCGGGAAAGGCACAGCCGGGACGAAGATCCTCTATCTCAGCGCCAATCCCAACGGTGAGGCTGAGGTGATAAGGGTGTACCATAAACCCAGGGCCAGGCTGAAGAAGGTGACCTTTGATTTTGACTTCGGGGAGCTGGCAATCAAGGGACGTGGTTCAATGGGAAATATCCTTACAAGGAATGCGGTTCACAAGATCACCCTTAAGGAGAAGGGTCTCTCGACCCTTGGCGGCCGCAAGCTGTGGTTTGATGATGCGGTGATGAGGCTGAATGCCGATGGCAGGGGAAAATTCCTGGGTGAGTTTGCTTCCGATGAGGTGCTGCTCGTGGTCACCCGGGGCGGTTGGTACCGGACCTCCGGCACTGATCTCTCATCACATTTTGAGGATGACATCCTGTTGCTTGAGAAGTACCGGGAGTCAAAGATCTTCTCCGCCGTGTACTGGGATGAGGAGCAGCAGTTTTACTATGTCAAGCGGTTTGCCTTTGAGGAGACGGAGAGGCTTCAGTGTTTCATCTCTGACAGTGAGGGGTCACGGCTGGTGAGCCTCACCGAGGTGGAGTATCCCAGGTTTGAGATAAAATTCGGCGGTAAGAACGAGGGGCGCAGGCAGGAGATAATAGAAGTGGCGGAGTTCATAGGTGTAAAGAGTTTCCGTGCCAAAGGGAAAAGGCTTACCAACTACAGTGTTGCCGGTATCAGGGAGCTTGAGCCCGTGGTCAGAAGTGAGGCAGCACCGGCACCCCGCGAACCGGAGGAGGACACTGTGGATAAGTCGCCGCAGGCTCACATGCCTGATGATCCGGCCCAGATGAAACTGGATCTCTAGATATATCAGTGAATATTTACCTGATAGGATTCATGGGCAGCGGAAAAAGCTCCGCCGGGAAGGGTATTGCCGCATGTCTCAGGTGGAGTTTTACCGACCTTGACAAACTTGTTGAGGAGAAGGTGGGGATGACGGTAGCCGGTATTTTTGCCTCGAAGGGTGAGGAGTTTTTCCGGAAGGCTGAGGCAGAGGCGCTGCAGGATGTGTCAGGTCAGACCAGGAGAGTGGTAGCCTGTGGAGGTGGCACTCCCTGTTCTGATAAGAATATTTCGCTTATGAAGGCAACCGGGGTAACCGTCTACCTGAGAGTGACCGTTGATGAGCTGGTGTCACGCCTGAACCGGTCTGTGACAGAGCGCCCCCTGCTGAAAGATGCAGGGCCTGATGAGCTTCATTCAAGCGTGAAGAAGCTCCTGGATAAAAGAAGTTCATGGTATGAGCAGGCTGACCTGATCCTGGATCCGGAGACCATGGGAGAGGAAGAGATGACCACGATGATTGCAGACACTGTAAGATCAAAGGGTGTCTGTTTGTAGGTTTCATTTTTTCCCCGTACCTTTATTAAGAAAGTCTATACTTAAACCCGGATATGTCAAAACCTCGGAGGGCTATGAAAACCGGTTTCAACCGGGTCTTCCTCACGGCATTGGTCCTGATGGCACTAATCGCCGCAGCCCTTGTTGCAGTGCTGACTGACATGTCTCTCTTCCGCGCCACACCGCTCCTCTACACTCTGACTCTCTCGGTAATAATCATCGGAACAGGCCTGGTAATCAGGAACCGTTACTATCTGCCCGTACTTCGCAACCTTGACCTTCGCGGCAAGCTGCTACTGGCGCCGGTGGTGCTGCTGCCACTGACCATTCCGGCAGCCCTGTTATATATCTATTATGACCTCAATGGCAGAGAGTCGCTGCTGCTGCTGTCAGCACTCATCACATCAGTTGCAGCCGCCTTCTTCCTCCCGTCGATGGCTATGATAACCCTGCCAGCGATGGCATCCGTGAGCTGGCTGGCTGAAAAGGCCGGGTTGACGTCAGGCAGGATAAAGGCAGAAGAGATTGTCAGGCGGACGGTCATTGCTGCCGCATTCCTTGCCGTGGTTTTAGTGGCAGTAACAATAGCTGCAGATTTGAGGATTTCCGGCATTATCTTCCTTTTTCCGGTGGCCGCGATTGCGCTGATGCTTTTTGACATCGTCATCATGGTTCACTTCCGGAACCGGCTTGCCATGATGCTGGAGGCCCCGGTTCCTCCGGAAACCTCCGGAGCAGACCTGGACCAGACGACGGCGAAGTCAGAGGGCTTCATGAGCGTGGTGCTCGTTGCTGACCATTACCCTGACCTGATTGGCGGTAGACTTGAGTACCTGTTAAACAATGCGGGTGATTTCTATGCCAGGGAAGTTATTTCACTGGCTTCCAAAACGTATAACCCGGCACTTCTTCCAGCCATGAAGGTTATTGCCTCCGCCGGCCGTTTCAGCGACAGGTTGAGGCATGAAGCTGCCACCGGGGTTTCAGTGATTGAAAGGTATTATTCTGACCCGGTCAGGAATGCAGATCTTTTACGCCTTCCGGGTATCCCGGAGAAGGCTGCCGCCGCCAGGGCGGTATTTTTGAGTAAAAGCAAACCTTCGGAGCAGGAGATTATCAAGCTCCTCGGTGATGCCAGCGCTGAAGTAAGGAGAACGGGTCTGATGGCAGCGGGCCGTTACGGCATGACGTCGCTTCGGGAAGAGGTGATGAAGGGGCTGGATAACCCGGATACTGCCCGCGAAGCCTATTATGTGCTCAGGCAGTTCGGTCCGGAGGTGTACGGTGAACAGATTGGAACAGTTATCAGGCCCGGCAACAGTGAACGGAAGAACTACATTATCCTCCGGCTTCTGGATGCCATGCCGTACAGCGAGGCATTTCCGTGGCTCAGCGAATTTGTCGCTGCCGGTCACATGGGCGTCCGCCTTAAGGCAGCTTCCTCCCTCTGCAACAGAGGATGGTCACCGCAGGGAAGGCAAAAGCAAAAGATCGAAGAGACACTCAGTGAAACGATTCATGTCATGGCAAGGCTTATCGCCATGCAGACTGAGGCATCAAGATCGGGATATTTCCTCCTGTCGGCAGCCCTTGAACAGGAGAGGGCTAATAACTATGAACTCATCGGGTGTCTGGTTCGTCTCCTTGCAGGAGCAGCGGCTGCTGACTTAATAGTTCCGCGCAAACGGGATGCCAGACCATGCCAGGCCGGTGTCGCCTCGGAGGCAATAGAAAGTGTAATAGTGGATCCGGTGCGCAGACCGCTTAAGGCGCTTCTGGGAAACAGTACTGACAGCCGCAGGCTGGACGAGCTTTCACTTTACTTTCCGGTCAGGAGCGTGAAAGGCCAATCAATTTCATCATTTCTCCTGGCTTCAGAGCAGAATATCACCGGCACCTGGAGCAAAGCGTGCGCCCTTCACCTGGCAGCTGATGAAGGCAGAGGCCTCGACAGGGAACATGCAATCTCATACCTGTTCAGCAACAGTCAGATACTGCAGGAGGAGAGCGCCCGCGCCATCAGGTCAATTGACCCTGGCTGGTACAGGGATGCGGAGCAGCGCCTCCCTGACCCGGCAAGGGCAAGAATATCAGCAGTCATGGATGGCTCCCTTCCGCAGGTGGCAATGTGCTTCGAGAAGACAAGGTTTCTGAGCCTCTGCTTTTCCGGTATACCTGAAGAAACCATGATCATGCTGGCCTCACACCTCCATTACTCGGGGTCATATGATGCTGGTTCCCTGCCAGGGGTGATTTCATGGGTGGTGCCCTCCCGCGACGGGAAGACCGGCCTTTACTCTATACCGGTAAATGATATTGCCTCCTTTGTGTTTTACCATCCGGAATTCACTGATATCTTTGTAAACTATACAGATAGCCAGGAGATATTACCTGCAATTTAAAAATGTTTTCTATGCCAGAAACGAATATTATTATCAGGCCAAATCCATTTCCGGGGCTGAGAGCATTCAGACCTGACGAAGGGCACCTCTTCTTCGGACGAATGGAGAGCACTCTCAAGGTTGTTTCCAAGCTTAAGGAAAACAGATTTGTTGCCGTATTGGGTGCCTCGGGCAGCGGCAAATCATCACTTGTCATGTCAGGAGTAATTCCTGCTCTTCTCAAGGAAAACAGAGAAGAAAAAAAATCCTGGTCATATCTTGTCTTCAGACCTGCACTCAATCCGGTTGACCACCTGGCAAAGGAGTTGTCAGCACTCTCCGCAGGAGCAGGATTCAACCAGCTGTCAGATGTGAGCGTGGCGGCATCACTGCATAACAGAACTGAAGGGCTGACTGACGTGATCAACCGTATCAGGAAGAACCTCCGCCAGCAGGTGGTGATAGTCATCGACCAGTTTGAAGAGATCTTCCGGTTCAGCCCGGTAACTTCCAGAGGCATCCCCGGTGATGATGCCACCGACTTCATTGACATGATAGTCAATGCTATGCAGAAACCTGACCATGGGCTGTATATTATTCTGACACTCAGATCTGAATATGTCTCTGACTGCGGGCGTTTTCATTCTCTGACAAACCTGATGAACAGCAGCAGTTACCTTCTGCCACAGATTCCCGTTGACCAGATGGTTACTGTGATTGAAGAGCCCGTGAAGCTTTCGGGAGCTTCAATTGACAGGTCGCTGGTGAAGCTTATCCTGAGTGATCTTGAAGAGAGGCCGGGGCAGCTGCCGGTATTGCAGCACCTGATGATGCGTATCTGGAACCACTGGAGCAGGCTGGGTGACCTGAGCCACCCCATTGGTCTTGCTGACTATGAAGCTGTCGGGATGCTGAAGGGAGCCATCTCCCAGCATGCCGGGCAGGCCTATGAGTCACTGGATGAGAGGCACCGTTATGTCTGTTCACGGCTCTTCCGCACCATCACCACACGCTCGGATGACGGCAGGGAACTGAGTAAACCCGAGCGTATTTCAACAATTGCAGCGCTGACGGGGTGCGCTGAGCATGAAATCATTGATGTAGCCGAAGTGTTCAGGTCACCTGAATATTCATTCCTGACCCCTTCAAAGGAGGTGCCGTTGAACGGGGAAAGCATCCTTGACCTGGCCCATGAAAGCATCATAAGGCTCTGGGGGACATTGCGGCAATGGATGGATGATGAGGAAGCATCAGTAAAGCTTTACAGGCAGCTGGCCTCTGCAGCTGCACGGTACCAGGAGGGTACAGGCCGGCTGTGGACAGCTCCTGACCTGCTGATGGCCCTGAGGTGGAGAGATGAAAACAATCCCACCCTCGCCTGGGCTGAAAAGATTGATCCTGCTTTCGAAAGAGCACTCATCTTCCTGAAAAACTCCGAGGAAGAGTATCTCATACGGCAGGAATACGGGAAAAAAAGCAGTAAAACTGTCAGGCGTTCACGCCTGATAACAGGGTTGCTGGGTTTACTGGCCATTCTTACGCTGTTTGCCCTGGGTGCTGTTCATTCACTCAGAAACAGGGCTGAAAGGCAAAAACTGGTTGCCATACGGATGAAGGACGAGGCCGTTGCCCTGAACGAGAGGCTCAGTGACAGCCTGGAGGCATTGTCGTCAGTCCTGGGATTGGCTTCTGCCGGTGCAGACGGCAGTCTGATCATGCCTGATGAGAGGGTGAGACAGGCTGAAGCACGGGCAAGATCAGCCGAGGAGGCAATGAGGGAGTTGGCTTACGGCAAGGCTAAAGATATGGAGAGAGTATCGAAGGCAAACAGCAGCCGGATGCTCTCACTGGCCAGGTCACTGGCTGTGAGGTCACTGAACCATGCAGGGAACAGGGACCTTCAGATATTGCTGGCATGGCAGGCTTATCTCTTTAACCGTAAGTATGATGGCATTGCTGAGGATGCAGATATCTTTGCCGGTCTCTACGATGTTTCAAAACGTTACGGAAGCAGGTTCTGTGCAAGGTTTACCCCTGACGGAGCTGAGTTTACCGCTATGGCTGAAGGCTCTGACGGCATATTCTTTACCGCTGATTCCAAAGGCAGAGTGCTGAGCTGGAAAGCAGGTCAGCCATCTGCAGGATATGATCTGGTATGGTCGGGAAACAAAACCATCAGCGCCATGACTCTCAGCCCTGACAGATCATGGCTCGCCTGCGGAACGGAAGATTCGAGAATCCTTATGATACCATTTGATGATGATTCGGTTGGTTACTGGTTACATGACTCTACCGGCACAATAACAGCCCTGCACTATACTGACACTGACCATCTTTACTCTTCAACCTCAGGGGGCAGTGTGAACGAATGGAATCTCAGAAACCGAGGAGTGAGACATGTGACCAGTGATAATTCAGGAATAGTGGCGATGGAAATATCGGATGACAATAATATGCTGGCAGCCCTGACGGGCGATGGCAGGCTTATCTGCTGGCAGGCGGGGTCACCTGAAAAGCATGTCACCATAAAAACGGGAGATAAAAACATAACTGCTCATAAATTCATTCCGGGGGGATACAGGCTGGCAACGGGTGATGATACCGGCGCCATTGATATATGGAACACCTCTACCGGTCTTGCTGACAGAAATGCGTCAGGTCACATGGCAGCAGTGAGGGGTATTGCCTTCAACGGGGCTGACGGGCAGATGCTGACGGCTGATGAGACAGGAGAGGTCAGGCTATGGACGATGGTTAACCTGGAGCAGCCTCCCGTGGTCTTTTCCGACGGAGGGCCTGCAGTTTTGCGCATTGCCTTCATTGACAGCGGAGAGTCATTCCTTGCTGCCACACAGACAGATGTCATCAGGCGCCCCGCACACATCAGGCTCATGACTGACGGCCTCTGTGACAAGGTCACAAGAAACCTCACCGAACAGGAATGGTCAGCTTATGTGGGAGGGGATATAGAATACGAGTCCACCTGCCCCGATAAGGAATACCGTATCAGAGTCAGGGAGATCAGGGGTGCCCGCTGATTCAAACTATATAGCTTTTGCCGTGTTATAATAATGCGATGGCAATTTTGCCGGAAATGGCTATTTTTGCAGCCAGCTTAAAAAATAATTATTAATTTGATGAAAGAAAACAGAATACTACTGATGATCCTCGACGGCTGGGGGATTGGTGACGGCTCCAGAAGCGACGTGATCAGCACAGCCGGAACACCGAAAATTGAAGCCCTGAAGAAGGCCTTCCCCTCGTCTCAACTGCTCACCTCCGGCGAAGACGTGGGTCTTCCCCAAGGTCAGATGGGCAACTCGGAAGTAGGTCACCTGAATATAGGGGCCGGACGGATTGTCTACCAGGACCTGGTCAAGATAAACAAAGCATGCCGCACAGGCGAGATACGCATGAACGAAACGTTGCGCCAGGCATTCACCTATGCCCGTGAAAAAGGGGTAAAGGTTCACTTCATGGGACTGCTCTCTGATGGTGGGGTTCATTCGCTCGACAGTCACCTCTATGCACTGTGTGACATGACCATGGAGTATGGCCTGAAGGAGGTTTATATCCATGGCTTCGGCGATGGCCGTGACACTGACCCGAAGAGCGGGAAGGGATATATGGCGAGCCTGCTCAAGCATCTGGAAAAAAGCAACGGCAGAGTGGCATCTTTTGTAGGCCGTTACTATGCCATGGACCGTGACAAGAGATGGGAACGGATCAGGGAGGCATATGACATGCTTGTTCACGGCAGGGGAACAGAGACCGGGGATATACTCCGGGCAATGCAGGATTCCTATGATGCCGGAGTCACAGATGAATTCATGAAGCCTATTGTGGTAACCGGAGCTGACGGACTGCCTCTGGCAACCATCACGGAAGGCGATGTGGTTATCTTCATCAATTTCAGAAATGACAGGGCCCGTGAGCTGACGATAGTGCTTACGCAGCAGGATATGCCGGAGGCCGGCATGAAGACCATTCCGCTGCACTATCTCACCATGACCCCGTATGATGATAAGTTCCAGGGACTTCACGTCATCTTTCCCAAGGAGAATGTTGACAGAACGCTCGGAGAAATCCTTGCTGATGCAGGCAGGAAACAGCTTCGCATTGCCGAGACCGAGAAATATGCCCATGTGACCTTCTTCTTTTCCGGCGGAAGGGAGAAGGAGTTCCCGGGTGAGGAACGTATCCTGGTCCCTTCACCGAAAGTGGCTACCTATGACCTGCAGCCCGAGATGAGCGCTTACGGAGTCAGGGATGCAGTCATCAGGGAACTAGGCAAAAAGAAGTATGACTTCATCTGCCTGAATTTTGCAAACGGTGACATGGTTGGTCATACCGGCATTTATGAAGCTATCCTGAAGGCTGTAAGAACTGTTGACGAATGTGCCGGTGATGTTGTGAAGGCTGCCACGGCGAACGGCTATGAGGTGATCATAATTTCTGATCACGGCAATGCTGATTACGCGATCAATCATGACGGATCACCCAATACCGCCCATTCACTCAACCCGGTTCCCCTTTACCTTATAAGCAAAAGGTTTAAAAGCGTCAGGGCAGGTATCCTTGCCGATGTGGCGCCCACCATTCTGACTATGATGGATATACCTGTTCCCCCGGAGATGACTGGCAAATCACTTGTGTGAGGGAAACGATGCTGCAGATTGATGACACCATAGTCTCCCTGGCTCTTATTGAGAAGAAGTTTGTGTGTGATCTGGCGGCCTGCAGGGGAAGTTGTTGCAGATATGGTGACTCCGGCGCTCCTCTGACGGCAGAGGAAGCATCAGTGCTGGAGCGGATATGGCCTGACCTGTGGCCCTGGCTCCGCCCTGAAGGCATCAGGGCAATAGAAAAGCAGGGCACAAGCATCACTGACTTTGATGGTGAACTGGTCACACCGTTGATCTCCAACGAGGAATGCGCATATACCATCATGGATGATGATGTTTACAAGTGCGGCATCGAAGCGGCTTTTAACGCAGGGGCCGTGGACTTCCGCAAGCCCGTGTCATGTCACCTCTTCCCCGTGAGGGTTAAGAGCTACAACACTTTCAGGGCAGTGAACTACGAGGAGTGGTCTATCTGCAAACCCGGTGTCGCCTGCGGCGCGAAACAGAATACTGAACTTTACATCTTCCTTCGCGAACCCCTGATAAGGGCTTTTGGCGAGGAGTGGTACAACAGGCTGCACTGGGCGGCCGGCGAATATCATAAATACAACGATAATGGAAAGCATTAAGAACTACATTGAAACAAACAGGGACAGATTCCTGGAGGAACTTTTCGGGCTGATCAGGATACCTTCGGTCAGCGCTTCTGAATCAAACAAGGCCGATATGGTCAGAGCTGCTGAATACATCCGTGATCTGATGGCTGCCAACGGAGCGGACAGGGCAGAGGTCTATTCCACCCCCGGCAATCCGATCGTTTACGGTGAGAAGATGGTTGATCCGTCCCTTCCCACGATACTTGTCTACGGCCATTATGACGTAATGCCTGCCGAGCCTCTTGAGAAGTGGATTTCGAACCCCTTCGAGCCGGAGATTCGTGACGGAAAGATATGGGCGCGCGGCGCTGATGACGACAAAGGACAGCTCTTCATGCACCTGAAGGCGTTTGAGATGATGAATGCCACAGGAACCCTGGCATGCAATGTCAAGTTCATGCTTGAGGGTGAAGAGGAAGCCGGTTCGACGAGCCTCCCCGGTTTCTGTACCGAATACCGCGAGATGCTCCGCTCTGACGTGATCCTGGTCTCGGATACCACAATGATCTCACCTGAGACACCGTCAATCACATCAGGATTGCGCGGATTGTCATATATACAGGTAGAGGTGGAGGGGCCGGACCATGACCTCCATTCAGGAATCTATGGGGGAGCAGTGGTGAATCCGTGCAATGCACTGTGTGATATCATCGCCAGGCTGAAAGACAGCGACGGCAGGGTGACCATCCCGGGCTTCTATGACAGCGTACATGTTCCCTCTGACGCCGAGAGAGCCAAGATGGCCGAAAGACCGTTTGATCCTGAAAAGTATATGAAATCCATAGGCGTTGATGCCCTGGCTGAGGAGAAGGGATTCTCAACACTGGAGAGCACAGGCATCAGGCCCACCCTTGATGTGAACGGCATCTGGGGCGGTTATACCGGCGAGGGGGCCAAGACCATCCTGCCCGCGAAGGCCTCGGCAAAGATCTCAATGAGACTTGTGCCATACCAGAAAGCTGAGGAAATAGCTGAACTGGCAATCAACCACATCAAGTCACTGGCGCCTGCCGGAGTGAAAGTCAGTGCCGAATACCTCCACGGAGGAGAGGCTTATGTGAGCCCGATTGATACCCCGGAATACCTGGCAGCCGAAAAGGCCTATACCGATATTTTCGGCAAGAAGCCCATACCCATAAGGAGCGGTGGCAGCATTCCGATCATCTCCACCTTTGAAAGGATACTGGGGGTAAAGTCGATTCTGATGGGATTTGGCCTGGAGTCAGATGCAATTCACTCACCCAATGAGAATTACCCGCTTGAGAATCTGTTTGCAGGGATGAGGGCAATCCCTCTCTATTTCAAGTATTATGCTGAACTGAAAAAGAAAGGTTGAGATCATAACCAGCAGTCCGGCCTGCCCGGGCCTGAAACTACTGCCTGCACCCCGGGTCTGACAGCTCACGGCCCCGGGCCTGACAGCTCCCTCCTGTACTCCGGGCCTGAAACTACTGCCTGCACCCCGGGCCTGACAGCTTACGGATGCCTGTGACAGTGCGGGACCATTCAGTCGATCTGGAGCTTCAGCAGTTCTACCTTTGTTGAGGAGCTTTTCAGCACCGTGAAAAGATTGTGTCCTATCCTGATTTTTTCCTGCTGGCGCGGGATGTTGCCATGAGCAAACAGTATCAGGCCTGCCAGCGTGGTGTACTCATCGCTCTCCGGCAGGTCGAGGTCATACTCCTCGTTGAGGTAATCTATATCAAGGCGTCCTGACAGGACATACTCCTTTTCATTTATCTTCTTCTCCACGAGGTCACTGGTGTCATGCTCATCTTCAATGTCACCAACTATCTCCTCGAGGACATCCTCTATGGTGATCACCCCGGCAGTGCCGCCAAACTCATCAACAACAAGTGCAATGCTCTTCTTGGCATCAGAGAGCAGCCTCAGCACCCTGTTGGCGGTCATGGTCTCAGGGACGACAGGCAGCTTGCGCATATCAGTGGCAATGTCAGCCGGCCCGTGCAGTATATCCTTCAGCTCGTAATACCCTACCATGTTGTCAATGTTGTTACGATAGAGGAGTATCTTGGAGTGGCCTGACTCGATGAACTGATGCCTTAGCTCGTCAGGTGATGAGTGTACCGGCAGGGCCACAATCTCTGTCCGTGGCACCATGCACTCGCGTGCCTTTACCGACGAAAAATCAAGTGCGTTCTGAAAAATCCTGAGACTGCTGATTTCCTCTTCCTTCTCCTCATCCGTCTCAACCATGTCATTGACGAAATGGTCAAGGTCAATACGGGTGAATATCCTGTTTTCCTGCTCTTTTCTCTCGGTTTTTATACCGAAGAAAACCCTCATGATGATGTTTGCAATCCAGAGTGTGAACTTGCTGACCGGGTAGAAGAGATAATAGAAGACAGCTGTGGGGACAGCAAACAGGCGAAGGAAGAAATTCGGGCTGATCCGCACCACCGACTTGGGAAGGAAGTCGGCAAACACAAGAATAATCATGGCTGTGATTACCGTCTGGATAATGAAGATCAGTACCTCTGAGGGGATCAGGTTTTCAAACCATGATTGCATCAGGTCAGCGGCGAGCATACTGAATATGACCGTTGCAATGTTGACCCCTATCAGCATGGTTGATATATAGAGGCCCGGGTTGCGGGTGAAGATGGCAATTATACCCGATCCGAAATTACCCTGTTTGCGGTCAAGCTCTATGCGAAGCTTGTTGGAGGCAATGAATGCAAGCTCCATTGCCGAAAAGAATGCGGCAAGGAGAATTGCGAAGGGGATTATGACCCATGGGTTCATATCCCAAATTTACAGCTTTTTTCGCTGTGAGTCACGAATCCATGCCAGAACAAATGCTGCGACGGCCATCACATAAAACAGCCATGCCCTGCCTATGCCTGCGTTGACTGTCTCACGGACAGCTATTCCAAGGCACATCAGTCCCAGAATGATCCAGATGATCTCAATCAGCAGGAGTGACTTCCTGTTCATCCCTGATATAAATAGTTCCTGTTACGTTTTTTATCGTCCAGTTGGAGAAGCGTGAGTCTGAATTAAACCCTGTGCCCATCACAATCTGGTCATTATGTGTGAATCTGACAAACCTGTCAGACCAGATTCTGTCCCTGGGCTGGCTCCAGAAAAGCAATTCCGTCTCCAGCACTTCTCCCTTATTGCTCACGGCCACCACACTGTCACGAAGCTCCCATACATCATCCTTCTCCGTGTAACGGGCATAGTTGGAAGTGATGCTTGCCTGAGGTTTGTCTGTCCGGTCATAGAACAACACTGTCAGCCCTTTCGGGAAGAGGGTATACGGATTCTCTTCCGAGGAGTACTGCTGTATCAGGGGTGTCTGCACCACCATTGTTACTTTGCCGGAATCAGAATACATGGTTTCTACATTCCTTGCCGAAAGTGTCGGCAGCCCCTTTATCATCAGATCCTTTACCGTTATTTCCTTCTTGTCACATGATGAAAACAAAGCAGTCCCGGCAATCAGGACTGCTATCATGATATTGTATGTTGTGAAGGGCTTCACTGCCGTTATTCCTTCCTGAACCTGATGGTTGTGGATTCATTGATCCAGCCGCCAACCTGGTAGGAAGCGCCCTCCTCAACGAGGCTCCTGAAAAATGCCTCTTCCTTTGTTGGGAAGAGTCTGGAGTATATGCTGATACGCTCGTCGATCTGTTCCTTTAGTGTGGGATCAGTGTTTCTTGCCCTGACGAGGTAGTCAACCACCACCCAGTAAACGGTCTGGTTCTCGAATGTTTCGCCTATCCGTGACCCGGCGTATGCTTCAGCGATGATGAAAAGGGCGTTGCCGTTGGTGGGATCAAGTGAGTATGCAGCTCTTGCAAAGTCGCGTGCAGCCTGCCTGCTGTCTGACATCAGCTCAAGGGTGGCCAGTTTGGTAAGCAGAACTGATTTGACTTTGTTGTCTGTCTCCAGTTCAATGGCTTCAGTGTAGTATTTTTCGGCTTCGTTGTATTTCTTGCGGACCAGATTCATTTCAGCCAGCTGAGCTGCTGATGATGCACTCGGATCAGCGCGGTAAAGGTTGGTGGATGCCTTGTAGTAAAGCTCTGAGTCTTTGCATCCTGTTTCAGTGAGCAGGGTGAGGACCTTCCTGAGCATGGCGGTGTCACCGGGGTTGTTGTCAACGTCGGCAGTGAAGAGATGCTCAAGGTTCTCACATGTGGCAGCACCGGTGGAGCGGAAGATTGCATCAATGTTCTTCCTGGCTTCAAGATATCGTGTATCACCGGGTTGGCGTGAAAGCTGGTTGTCAACCACCTTCATTGACTGTGAGTATGCAGTGATAATTTCGGGCGCCTCGATGAGCCTGAGGGCATAGGATTTTGCTATGACGGCCATATAGAGACTGGAGTAGGTATGGTCAAAGCTTTCGGGCGATGTTTCCATCACACCCTTGATGAGATCATAGCACTTACTGGTGTATTCAACATCATTTCCCCCGAACTCGTACAGGGCAAATGCCTTCCGGAGATTATTTGCGGGCTCTTCGTTGAAATACCTGGTTCGCTGGTCAAGGATCATCAATACAGTATCAAGGTAAGCGTTGTCCTTCGTCTTGCGGAAAAACTCCTTGTACATCGTTTCACCCTTAATATAGGTGTTCTTTGATGATGCGGGACACTCATTGAAAACCAGTCTCCAGAACTGAACAGCCATGTTGTAGTCCTTGTTATCATAGTAGGTTGAATAGAGTGATGTGTTGCGCAGGCACCTTGTGCTGTCCTCACCTTTTCCAAACGGTGTGCCTGTTTCAATCCCCATCTGTGCCTGGAGGGTAAATGAAAACACAGACAGAAGCAATCCGGTCAAAATAGTGCTGGTTGTTCTTTTCATCTCTTTCTTATTCATTTTTTAATCATACTGCCTTTTAATGAACCAGTAATCATACAGATTCAGGCTGGCTCCGACCGATATCCTCGTTTCTCGCGGTATACTCCCGTTTCCTCCCCTGGTTGACAGGTCTACCATCAGTGAGATACGTGATCTCGATCTTTTCATTGGTATACCTGTTCCAAAAGTTATGCCGTACTCTTTCAACTCATCTGCTCCAAAAAGGGTATAACCCTCACCATAGCGGCATCCTATGCGGTATTCAATACGGTCAAAAAAACTGTAATTCGAATATCTTTCAGGTATGTATTCTGCCCCTGCATGGAGTGAAAGTGCATCAATGTAGGTTCCATAGGTCCCGGGGAGTGAAGCTTTGGTCCAGCGTGTATACACAACATCTGCTCCGGCTGTCAGCTTGTCAGACTTGCCAAGCGAGAAGCCTGCCCTGAATGACTGTGGCATCCTGCTGGTGGTTGAGAGTTTTGCGTGGGTAAGCGTATCAATTGAAAATATGGAGGTGGAGGCGGTGGAGTACCTCATTGTAACATCCTCGTTGTTGGTTTTCAGATCATATGCCGGCGTGTAGGTCAACCCGGCAATGATGAACCTGCCCCCGGAAAGATTGAGCATGAATTGTACCGATGCATCATAACCGAATCCTCTCATACCTGATGTGCCCTGTTTCCTGGTATTGAAATGATTGTTGTCAGCAGTGAACGCAAAGTCATTGATCCTGGTTTCCTCCCCGAACATGTAGAAGATATTTGCTCCTGCCGAGACAAAAGGAAGCAGCCGGAGCCCGGTGCCAAAAAGAGCTTTCTGGAATCCTCCGCTGCCGTTATGCAGTTCGTAAAGGGAGCCGGTCACTCCGGAGCCTTCGGAACGGTATCCGATACTGTATGATCCGTTGGCATAAGGCATTACCGCGGCAGCAACGCCCCAGCCCTTCATTATCGGAAAACCCAACATGAGATGGGCGAATGTAATGTCCTGGGAATAATATCTGAGGCCGTCTCCTTTAAGCTTTGCCATGGCGTAATCAATACCGAAGTCGAAAAGGAAGGAGGTTGTGTCAGTGCTGCTGTACGAGGCAGGTGTCAGGTAGTTCAGCGTGAGGTTGTCCCTGATACCGCTGCTGATGCCCCCCATAGCCAGCGTTCTGGAATTTCCCTGAAGCTCCAGGTTGCCAATTCCGTACCTCGCGAAAGGTGTATTGACTTTTTTCTGACCTGCAACTCCTGTAGCCAGGAGAGCAAGGAGACTTATCATAATTGCTCTTATGCTCTTATACATTTGTTTCCAGTAAAAAATTCAATCCCTCCGTTACCAGGTCAGGGTAGTGAAGTAGTCTGCCTCCTGCCAGCGGTGTGACCAGGCCGCTGTCTCCGCCCGTAATGACCGCAACGGAATTATGGTATTTTTCCTTAAAGGTGCGAATATACTCAATTATTTCATACACCAGACCTGTTATAACACCGCCAGCGATAGCATCTTCCGTTGTTTTTCCCGGGACAGTGAACCCGGTTCTCTTTGTCACCAGTGGCAATTTCCCGGTGAATTCATGAAGTGCCCTGAACCGCATTGCCAAACCCGGCGAGATGCTGCCGCCTCTGTAAACACCACCGGTCACCTGGTCAACTGTCAGTGCGCTGCCGGCATCAATCACCAGCAGGTCAGCCCCGGGATGATGATTAACAGCCCCTGCTGCGGCAGCCAGACGGTCAGTGCCGAGAGTCTCCGGTGTCATATAGTCTATTGCAAACGGGTATAGTGACCGTGAGGTGAGGTGATGTACACGCCCGGCCCTGGTGCGAAGCCAGTCAAAAAGCTCCGACTGGTCACCGCTGACACTCGAGACAATTGCTCCTGACAGCCTGCGGCGGCCAGTGAACATGCCGAGCATCTCCGGATCAGCACTGTCAAACCGCTCCTGGCTTATGATCACACCCTCGCTGACAAGCGCTGCCTTGACTGAGGTGTTTCCGATGTCAATTATCAGGTTCATCAGTTAATTTGCTTTTGCAGCCTGAGCCGACTCATGCCATGCGAGTATCTCTGTGAAAAGGTCAATAGCCTGTACCACAGTGGTGACACTCCTGACCGTCAGGCTCAGCTTGTTGTTGTTCTGTTTCACTGACATGTTGCTCTGCCTCCTGTTGACATAGTTCATCACCGACACGAATAGTGGCGAGCGATAGAACTGCGACGACTGGTCCGTCACAAAGTTAGCAATCAGTGTGTTATTTTTCAGAATTACTTTTTCAATTCCTGTCCGGGCTGCTGCCCATTTAAGCCTGACGAGCTGCAGCAGCGCCAGCGCAGGCGGAGGAGGCGGCCCGAACCTGTCAGTAAGGTGCGACTCATAGGCTTTAAGCCCTGCCTCATCCCTGATCTCATTGAGCTCCTTGTAGAGCCTTATACGTTCGGGTATGTTGGAGACGTAAGCGTCAGGGAACATTATCTCGAGATCGGTCTCTACCGTCACATCCTCAACAAATTGTTTCTCTTTTTCTCCGGCAGCGTGCTCCCTCTTCTCTGCCGGTGCGGTGAAAAGGTCTCCGAACTCTTCATCCTTGAGCTCTCTGACAGCCTCGTCAAGGATCTTCTGGTAGGTATCATAACCGACATCGGCTATAAAGCCGCTCTGTTCACCTCCGAGGAGGTTGCCTGCACCGCGGATGTCAAGGTCCTGCAGTGCGATATTGAATCCGCTGCCGAGCTCATAGTTCTCCTCTATGGCCTTGAGCCTGCGCCTGGCGTCACCGGTCAGTACCGAAAGCGGTGGAGTGAGCAGGTAACAGAAGGCTCTCCTGTTGGAGCGGCCCACCCTGCCGCGAAGCTGATGAAGCTCAGAAAGACCGAAACTATGTGCATCATTGATGAAGATGGTATTGACATTGGGGATGTCGAGACCTGATTCGATAATGGTTGTAGCCAGCAGTACGTCATAATCACCATGGATGAAATCAGACATGACATTTTCTATCTCCTCACCCTCCATGCGGCCATGTACCACTGCAATCTTTATCTCCGGACAGAAGCGGAGCAGGGAGTCTTTCACCTCCATAATGTTTTCTATCCTGTTGTGGATGAAGAAAACCTGCCCGTTACGGCTCACCTCATAAACTATCCCCTCGCGGATGATATCCTCATTGAAGCCGTGAAGTTCGGTGATGATGGGCATCCTGTTGGGTGGAGGGGTGTTGATCACTGACAGGTCACGGGCTCCCATCAGTGAAAACTGCAGTGTCCGGGGTATGGGGGTGGCGGTAAGGGTGAGGGTGTCAACACCTGTCCTGAGCGTTTTGAGCTTCTCTTTCGCGGCTACGCCGAAGCGCTGCTCCTCATCGATGATGAGCAGACCCAGGTCCTTGAACTTCACCTCTTTGCCGGTGAGCTTGTGGGTTCCCACGATGATATCAATTTCGCCGTCGGCGAGTTGTTTGAGGATTTTCTTCTGTTCCGCAGGTTTACGGTGCCTGCTGATGTAATCAACCTTGCAGGGGAAGTTCTCAAGCCGTGATGAAAAGGTTCTGAAATGCTGCAGCGCGAGTATGGTTGTTGGTACCAGCACTGCCGTCTGCTTCCCGTCAGTGGCTGCCTTGAATGCTGCCCTGATTGCTATCTCGGTCTTGCCGAATCCCACATCACCGCATATGAGCCGGTCCATCGGCACCGGGGTCTCCATATCCTCCTTCACTGCCATGGTGCCGGCAAGCTGATCCGGCGTATCCTCCCAGATGAATGAGGCTTCCAGTTCGCGCTGCAGGTATGAGTCGGGCGAGTAGGCGAAACCGCCGGAGGCTTTTCGCTTTGCGTAAAGGAGAATAAGGTCGCGGGCTATATCCTTTACCTTCTTCTTCGTAGCCTGTTTTACCCTCTGCCATGCCCCTGTGCCCAGCTTGTTGATGCGCGGCGGGGTGTCATCCCTGCCTTTGTATCTGGAGATGCGGTGCAGGGCGTGGATGCCAACATACAATATGTCATTGTCCTTGAATACCAGCTTAATGGCTTCCTGCATCCTGCCGTTGACCTCAATCTTCTCAAGCCCGCCGAACCGGCCTATGCCATGGTCTGTATGTACAACATAATCACCCGGGTTGAGATCAGTAAGCTCTCTCACGGTCATGCTGTCACGACGTGTGAAGAAGCCCCTGATCCGAAACTTGTGATAACGGTCAAAGATCTGATGATCAGTGTAAACGGCTATCTTAAGGTCATGGTCTGTAAAGCCCTGGTGCAGGTTGAGCAGGAGTGGAGTGAACTGAACTGCCGGATCACTTTCTTCGAAGATCTCCTTCAGGCGCTGTTTCTGGACCTCGCTCTCTGAGATGATAAAGTTGGTGTAGCCATCCTGAACGTTTGAGGCCAGCTTTGATGCCAGCAGGCCGAAGTTCTTGTTGAATGCCGGCTGCGGCTCGGTGCGGAACGCGATATTGACCGTATCAGGGTTGTGCCTCCCCCTGCCGAAGAAGATACGCCGGTGACGCGAGCAAAGTTCTTCAAGGTGACGGCCCGTGATGATAATGTCACTACGGTCGGATATCTCTCCCTTCAGGCTGCGGCTGCAGGCCTGCTCCCATATATTGTCAGTCTTCTCAACGATGTAGTCAAAACTATCGCTCCAGATGATTGATGACGGAGGAATGAAATCAATGAAGCTGTCAGCGTTCTCCTGGAAGGCAAGCAGCTGGATGTCAGGAATGACCTGTATCTCGTCATGGAGCTGCAGGGAGAGCTGGTCATCAGGACTGAACGAACGGATTGAGTCAACCTCCTCGCCGAAGAAGTCTATCCTGTACGGCTTGTCTGTGGAGTAGGAAAACAGGTCGGTGATGCTTCCCCTGATTGCGTACTGTCCCGGCTCATAGACAAAATCAGTGCGCTGGAAGTTATATTCACGGAGGACCTCCTCGAGGAACTCGATTGAGAGTTTTGCCCCTTTTTTTATGAAGAAGGTGTTTTTTTTGAGGCTTGTTTTGCTGATGACCTTCTCCATGACCGATTCCGGGTATGAGACGATAATGCATTTCCTCCGTCCCGAACTGAGGAAATTGAGCACCTCAGCCCTGAGAATGATGTTTGCCGGCTCAGTCTGCTCATACATCACTGACCGTTTGTAGGTTCCCGGGAAGAAGAAGATGTTGTCATCACCCATCAGTGATGTGAGGTCATTGTAGAAGTAGGCGGCCTCTTCCTTTTCGGGCAGCAGCACCACGTGTGTGGTTGGTTGCTGTGATAGTGCGCCGGCCATCACGATGGAGCGTGATGAGCCCGTCAGCCCGTGTATGGTCACCGGCTCTGCGCTGTTGGCGGCCAGCATCTCCTCAAGCCTGCGGAATGATGGATGCCGCCTGTAAATCTCCCTGAAAACGTTGCCGGCCATTGATTTTGTCTGAGTGTGCAAAATTAACAAAGCTGCTGCTCACCGCAAAGAGAATGAGATTCTCTTTCAGTGGAAATCACTCATGACAGTTCTGTAGGGGGCAGTATACCATGTGGGAGGCGCGTGCCTCATATACATCCCGGTGCCGGTTCGGGCATCCCGCTCGCGCATCCCGTTTCCGGCCCGCGAGTCTCATTTACGGTTCGCGGGTCCCGAGAGTGCGTCCCAATTCCTGCTCGCGGGTCCCGTAAGCACAACACATTGCCGGTGCACCCCGCCTGTGGGTCCCATTTCCGGTTCGGGCATCCCGCTCGCGCATCCCGCAACATCCCATTCACTGGCACATGCCCACAAGTGTCCTGATCATGTCAGGTGATCCGCAGTAGAATGGCGTCCGCTGATGGAGGCTTTCGGGCTTCAGCGAAAGGATTCTCCCCGTGCCGTCAGTGGTAACGCCGCCGGCCTGTTCGATAATAAACGAGATGGGATTGCATTCATAAATCAGCCTGAGCTTCCCGGAGGGGTAGGTGATTGAAGGCGGATAAAGGAATATGCCCCCTTTCAGCATGTTGCGATGCACATCGGAAACCAGCGACCCTATATACCTTGAGAGGTATGGCCGGCTGGTGTCAGGATCGTTCTCCTGGCAATATTTGATATATTTCTTTACCCAATCTGGAAACTTGATATAGTGTCCTTCATTGATTGAATAAATCTTTCCTGTTTCCGGTGTCCTCATGTTTGGGTGGGAAAGACAGAACTCCCCGATGGTAGGGTCAAGGGTAAAGCCATTGACTCCGTTGCCGGTGGTATAGACCAGCATGGTGGATGATCCGTAGATAACATAGCCGGCAGCAACCTGCTTGCTTCCTTCCTGAAGGAAATCCTCGATTGAAACCTTCTCATCGCGTTCAGTGATACGGCGGTAAATGGAAAAGATTGATCCGACCGATACGTTTACGTCAATGTTTGATGAGCCGTCAAGCGGGTCGATACAGACCACATACTTGCCCCGGGAAGCAAACTCACCGGTGAAGCCGACCTCGTTCTGGTTCTCCTCTGAGGCGATACCCGCACACTGACCTGACGCTTTAAGGGCATCGATGAATACCTCATCAGCATAACGGTCAAGCTTCTGCTGTTCCTCACCCTGCGGGTTTTCAATTCCGACCCTGCCCAGTATCTCTACCAGTCCGGCTTTGCGGATCTTGGCGTTGACCATCTTGGCAGCAGTGCCAATGTGATGAAGAAGGCTCGAAAGCTCTCCCTGGGCAAATGGAAAGTCTTTCTGTTTGCTGATGATAAAGTCATTCAGGCTGGTGATATCATAACTTGGCATACTAAAAAGAGTTTTGGTTAGTCGTTTGTCAGTTCAGGTCAGCCCGGAAAGCTGCCCTGTATGCGTAAACCTTACCCACATTGTTGTAGAGTTCATAACCGAAAGTGACTGATTTTGTCCTTTTCTCAACCCGGTTTTCTTCCGGAAAATAGTACCAGTCTTCTGTAAATGAGATCTTCCCGATCTTTGTCCTGTCGTTTTTAAACTCACCCTCAATCTTTTTTACATCAGCAGGCTTGAGCGGCTCGCCGCTGTGATAGTCATACACTGTCATGGTGCCGTCATAGATATTGCTGAAGATACCGTCAACAAGTGACCCTCCGTTGTAACCTGCCACCTTTTCCACCTCCCACGGATCACCTTCAGGATCGGGCCTGATGATTACTTCGGTGACTATGTCTCTGGCAATGAGTACTGCGCCGGCAGGGAGTTCATTACCGGCGCCGGGGTTCAGTGCGGTATTGCTGTCAGTACCGGCGCCGGGGTTCAGTGTGGTGTTGCTGTCTGTGCTGGCACCGGGGTTCAGTGTGATGCTGCTGTCTGTACCGGCACGGTTCGCCGCTGAGGTTCCTTCCAGGGTTTTTGTGATGGCGTTATCTGCGACCTCAGTTGCATCCGTACCGGCAGGGGAGGCCCCTCCCTTTTTCCTGCTTCCCTCACCGCAGGAGGCGAGAAGTACAATGAGTATGACTGGCAAAAGAATTCTGTTCATACTGTCTCTCTATTTATCTTTTGAACCGGAGCATCTCCGGAGCCCGGCGGCCTGTCAGCCTGCCTTCCTCAAATACCGGTACCCCGTTTGCAAATACTGTTATGACGCTGCTTCTGAAAGTGGTTCCTTCCAGTGGCGACCATCCGCACCTGTAGAGGATGTTCTCCTTGTTGACAGTCCACGGTGCGGCTGGATCTGCCAGGAGCAGGTCGGCCTTATATCCCTCCCTTACAAAGCCCCGGTCAGTGATGCCGAAGAGCAATGCCGGGTTATGGCACATCTTCCTCACCACCAGCTCCGGAGTGAGCTCGCCGCGATGGCACAGCTCCAGCATCATCACCAGGGAGTGCTGTATAGTGGGTCCGCCCGAAGGCGCCTTGAAATAGGGAGCACTCTTCTCCTCAAGAGTGTGGGGAGCATGATCTGTGGCAATAACGTCAATGAGCCCTTCCCTCACTGCGCTTAACAGCGCCTCCCTGTCAGCTGCGGTGCGCACCGGGGGATTCCATCTGACCAGGTTTCCTTTGGAGGCATAAGAGCTGTCATCAAACCAGAGGTGATGAACACATGCTTCAGCTGTAATCTGTTTCGCGGCAGGATCAGCTCCGGGTGTCAGCAGTCGTGTCTCCTCTGCAGTCGACAGGTGAAGCAGGTGGAGCCTCGCTCCGCCACGGCGGGCAAGATCTGCTGCGGTTTGTGATGAGGCAATGGCTGCCTCGCGGCTTCTGATCAGCGAATGGCAGGAGGGATCAACGGCTTCGCCGTATTTGGCACGGTATCCGGCAATATTTGCCTGTATGATCTTTTCATCCTCGCAATGGCAGGCCACCGGGATATTCCTGAGTCTGAATATTGCTTCCAGCGTTGAGCTGTCACTTACCAACATGTTGCCGGTGGAAGCGCCCATAAAGAGCTTGATGGCAGGCACCAGGGATGAATCTGCCCTGCGGAGCTCGTCTATGTTGCTGTCAGTTGCTCCTATGTAGAATGAGTAATTGATTACGGATTTTTCTGCTGCCAGCCTGTTTTTTTCTTCCCACTCACTGATGGTAACCGTCTGTGGCAGGGTGTTTGGCATCTCCATGAATGATGTCACCCCTCCGGCTGCAGCGGCAGCACTCTCGCTGGCAATGTCACCCTTGTGCGTCAGCCCCGGCTCCCGGAAATGGACGTGATCATCAATGATGCCGGGCATGAGCCATAATCCTGATGCTTCAATGATCTTTGTTCCGGCTCCTGAGGGCGCCTTGCCGGGAGAAAAAATTCCGGCTATACAATCACCCGCAATCATGACATCCGCCTTCCGCATGCTCTCTTCATTGATGAGCAGTGCGTTGCGGATAACAGTTTGGTTCTCTTCTATTTCCTGCATGATAAGAGGGTCAGACTACTGTCCTGGTCGGTTTCTTGAAGATACTGACAAGTTTCATACGAAGAACACCCCACATTGCTTCGCCGAAGATGCTTCCCGACATTTTTGACGTGCCAGCTTTCCGGTCAGTGAAGATAATGGGCACCTCAACGATTTTATATCCCAACTGCCATGCAATGAATTTCATTTCAATCTGGAAACCGTAGCCGCAAAGCTTTATACGTTCCGGTTTTATATTCTGCAGCACCTCGCGGCGGTAGCATTTAAAACCCGCGGTTGTATCCATGATCTTCATGCCGGTCACCAGCCTGACGTACATAGAGGCGATGTAAGACATAAGAACCCTTCCCAATGGCCAGTTCACGACGTTTACGCCGGATATGTATCTTGATCCGATTGCCAGGTCGGCGCCACCATTCTCACAGGCATCCCAGAGCCTGACGAGGTCTTTTGGATTATGGGAGAAGTCGGCATCCATCTCGAATATGTAATTGTAGTTTTTCTGCAGTGCCCATTCGAAGCCTGCGATATAAGCCCGGCCGAGCCCCATCTTGCCGGGTCTTTCAAGAAGGTGGAGGTTGGGAAACGAGGTCATCATCTCCTTGACTATTGAGGCTGTTCCGTCAGGAGAGTTGTCGTCTATGATCAGTATCTCAAAAGGCACTGACAGACCGGATATTGCCCTGACGATTCCGGAGATGTTCTCCCGCTCGTTGTATGTGGGTATTAAGACAAGATTTGCCATATTGATCTGCTATAAATGCGAATTTAATTATTTTTATTACTCTGTCCTGCAGAAGCGTGCTGAACCTGAGGCTCAGGCTATGCTTTTGTGAGGGCCGGAAAAATATTTCCGAAAATATTTTGGATGTTTACAAGGAAGCGTTACTTTTGTGACCCCGATGATTCAAAATCGGGGCGTTCTTTATAGTGTGCGCTTATCTCAGTCCCATAGCTCAGTTGGTTAGAGCGCTACACTGATAATGTAGAGGTCCCCAGTTCAACTCTGGGTGGGACTACCAAAAAAGCAACGGGGATTTAGCTCAGTTGGCCAGAGCACCTGCCTTGCACGCAGGGGGTCAAGGGTTCGACTCCCTTAATCTCCACAGAAGAGTCTTCAGAAATGAGGGCTCTTTTTTTGTTTGCACGAAGACTCAATGCAGCAGGGTTGCAACGGTACATTTGCTTCCAAACGGAATGAAAGGGACAAAATGTTATTCCCGATGACTCAGGCAATCTTCCGGATTTACTCCGGCAATTCTTGAGATTGTTTTCCAGGTCTCGGGCAAAAATCATAACACCAAGAGGGGGTTTCCGACGGCAGCCGGGCAGGCCGTGACGTCAACCGCAAAACCCCTCTTTAGTGCCCAATTGTCATGTCACAAAGCGCCATTGATATTGGCACTTTGTTGGCGTATTGTTGTGTTTATTCTTTATTTAAGTCAAAAGTAGTTTTAGCATAATTCCATATCTTAATATCATCAACAGTATATCTGTCTGTTGAAAAATCTTCATCCCATGGAGCTGCTACTCTGAAACTGCCAGATGTGTTATTTGTTCCCCAATCATTATTTGTGTCATTTACAGCTACTTTACCCCCATTTACATAAATCCTCATGTATTCAGAAGTTTCATCAATGCCGGTTCTGTCCCAAACACATGCAATATGTATGGGCGTATCTAAAGCCGGGTTAAAACCTGTTAATTCAGCATGTCTGTCAGTTCCATTAAACTGTAATGAAAACTGAAGCAAACTACGGTCATTATGCCATGAAAATAACATTACATTATGGGTCCAATGATGAACATTGATAAAACCATATACACCATATGAATATGCAACAGGGGCATAGTAAAATTTTACCCACATCTCAACACAACCTCTTTCAGGATCAACAACTGTTGTTGGAAAATTAACTCCACTTCCCGCATCACCAGTATTAGGAGTAATTCCTTTACTAAACTTCACAGTATTGTTAAAATTAACACTGCCAACAATAGTGCCATTAGGTCCGACTACACTATGTTCAACTTCATCGATTGATCCCAATTTATTCCATAATATCAAATTACTGTTCCCCAGAGTTTCTATTTGGGATATCAAAAAATCTACATAGGCTTTGGTGGCAGCATCCTGGTTATCCGTAGGGTCGGTAATGTTTTTAATCTGAATCCCATTGGCATCGTTGCCCAGTGTTAAAACCTCTGAGAGGTTTTGAGTTTCGGTGTAGCTGCCTAATTTGTTGTTCCAGTTGGTAATGTCAGTTGCGGTTATACCGCTTGCAACTGATGCATCAAAAACAGGGTCGGTTTCAGTGTAGCTGTCTAATTTGTTGTTCCAGTTAGTAGTGTCAGTTGCGGTTATGCCACTTGCAACTGATTCATCAAAAACGGGATCGGTTTCGGTGTAGCTGTCTAACTTGCTGTTCCAGTTAGAAACGTCAGTTGCGGTTATGCCACTTGCAACGGATGCATCAAAAACAGGGTCGGTTTCAGTTACTGGACTGGTAATAGTTTCGGCAGTTTTTGCATGCAGGGCATAAGGCACACTTAATAACTGGCTGGTGCCGGTAATGGTGTAATTTGTGCCACCTTTCAAATCCGTTTCTGTTTTAATAAAATAAGGTCCGTTTGCCCAGTCAATTGAAGAGAAGTTTCCTGAGACAACTGTACCCGAGCCAATTTCCAGACTCACCAATCCATTGGCATTAGAAACAGGCTCCTGTATTTCCACGTAAACAGCTGTGCCATCAGGCGAACCTTGCAAAATGCTTATTTGCATACCAACAGTTTGATTTGTTGCCAACTGGTTGTTACTGTTGCGAATTACCGCCTGATAGCTCATTTTTTCGGGTGATTGTGCAAATACAATTGCCGTTAATAATACGGCTATCAAAAATGTAAATACCTTTTTCATTCTACTGTTCTCCCTAATGTTTAACGATTTTAAATGTTTTTATCTCTTTGTTTCCCTGAACAACTTTTACAGAATAGGTAGCAGGTGCAAGATTGCTCATAACAATTCTTGTCTGGTTGCTTGTGATTTTTTCGTTCCGCAAAAGTTTTCCCTGCATGTCATACAATTGGTATGATAAATCTGAAATATCAAATTCATCAATACGCAATGTAAGATAATCGGTAGTTGGGTTTGGATAGGCCGTAACCAACAGGTTTATGCCTTTGGCTTCTTCAATGGTTGTTTCTACCCAAATTTCATAAGGTTGTTGTACTCCTTGTGCTACAGTACCGCCTGTTTCAGTGTTGCTGGTGTAAACCGCTTGTCCGACGGAATAGCTCGCCGAGCCTCCGCTTCCCGAAGCATTGCCGCCTGTGGAGTTAACGCTTTTTTGTGCTTGCAATCCCATCAATCCAAGTCCCAAGAAGAATACGACACTTAATTTTAATCGTTTGTGTTGCATTTTCGACTTTCCTTTTTAATTGAATGTTTATTGTTCTACGATCTCAACTCGTCTGTTTTTCGCTCTGCCCTCCTCTGTATTATTACTGGATACTGGTGATAATGATGATACTCCGTAACTTTTCAGCTGGCTGTCACCTACATTATACTTTGTTATTAACTCACTCATAACCGATTTTGCTCTTTCTTCCGACAAAGTCATGTTTGATGCAAAATCACCTGTGTTGTCTGTATGGCCAACAATAAAATACTTTTTGTCTTTGTTCGCATTTAAATAATCAGCTATTATTTTCAGAGATTCTTGCGATTCGGGCATTATTGTTGATTTGCCAACTTCAAAGTGAATATCATATATTGCGATGTGTCCTTTGTTGGTCAGGTCGCCTGATATATCGTCAACTGAAACTAATCCGGTCTCAACAACTTCAATTTCCACTACATCAAGAGTAATAAGAGTGTAGTTGTTATCAACAACAGTGTAGACAATTGCATAAATCTCTTTGTCACTTTCTTTTCCCCGGGCAACAATAAAGCTATGGTTTGGTTTCCAGTTTGGGAAATTCAATCCCAGCCCAAATTTTTCATTATTCAGGCCATTGTAATATCCACCTGTCTCATAGTACCGTTCTCTCCATGTATGTGGTCTGTCCCCCACACCAAGCTCTTCATTAGCTATAGCTGTTAAGACTTTATAACCCGCTTTTGAAAAGGCTGATTTATAATTATGTAAAACAAATTCTTCGCTATTCTCTTTGGAAGTGGTATACTGGATGCGGATAACCTTTCCTTCCAAAGTCATGGGGTTTTTCCAATCAATAGCATTTTTATCATTCAAGGGTAGTTTATAACTACCCCAGTTTGTTTCTTTGTAAAATTCAATTACAGAACCTGTAAAACGGGAAATAGCAGGGTAGTCCTTGCCACCTTCAATATCGCTGGTTCTTTGTGCGAAGGTGATTGTAGTACTCATCATAAAGATGACAGCGAAAATCAGTTTTAGTTTTTTCATGTTTGATCCTCCAAGATTTGGTTTGAAATTTATATTACTGCAACTTGTTTGCTCGACCTTAACGTGTCTTGTTTTTCAATAATTCCCACAGGCTGTTTTGCCTTTTTTAATGCCTGGCATCCAATATCAGAATAATAAGGAGCAAAGTCATTCTCGATTGATTTCCAATTGATTTGCTGAGCCAGCTCTGCCAGCTCATGCTTCATATTAATCACATTCACCAGCGGAGTACGGAATATGTTCGAATGTGGTTTTTTGTCTGTTTTACCTGTCATTTTGCAAGCTATTTAACGAATCTAATAACAAGCCTGCAATCAGACAAATAATGATATTAACTTATATCATTAGTTATCAACAATATATATATTTTATGAGGATCAACTAAATAATTCGTGTCCTGCTGATCTTAATAATGGAGTCTGACTTGTTTACATGCGTAACGAAAGTATACGTGTTTTTCTTGACCGGGTTCTGTTTTCATCACCTATCCGTGGTAATTTTATAAAAAACAGATATTTATAGAATCAGCACTTCGATTTTGATTTTTCAGGGTGCTCCACCATCTTATGGGTTTGTTTGTCCGGGGGCAAAGAGCTGTTCGGTAAGCGTACAGATCATTGACAGGAGCAGTGGCCATTGTCACGTAGCCAGGAGTGCTTGATATTCTTCTGATCCGGGGGAAATTGTCACTCTGCGAAAAAAGGTTTATACAATAATGACTACCCTGATTGGTCAGACCAGTATTGACTTCCGGAGCCACGGAAGAGTCTTCAGAAATGAGGGCTCTTTTTTTGTCTTATATGAAGACTCAATGCAACGAGGTGGCAACAGTGCATTTGCTTCCTGCCACCCCGGACACACTGATTGGAACACTACCTAATCTTTGAAAGGTTAGTGGAAATGTATGGTTGAATAATCGGGTTTAATCATCATTTCCGAAAATATTTAAATACGGTTCAAAAATAAAAATCCGGTTACGGCTTTGCCCGGTAATTTCTTTCAAATATTTACTTTCCTGCATCTTTATTACTAAATCGTTGGCAGCCTTATAACTCAGCTTACATATTTTGGCTGCCTGGTCTATAGTGACAATGGGTTCTTTAAACAGTGCTGTTAACAGTTTTAAAGCCGAATTGCTCCTTCGTCCAAAAGTTGAATATATCTCATTTTCAAGACATTCCTTTAGTTTAAGGATATTTGAAAGTGTGTCTACAGCTTGAGTCGCAGTTTGTTCTATCCCAACTAAAAAGTATTTTACCCACTGCAACATATCATTATGAGTACGTACACGACTTAAATTGTCGTAATATAAGCTCTTGTTTTTTTCGAAATAGAGCGACAGGTAAAGTAATGGTTTATCCAGAATTTTTTCAGATACAAGATATAAAGTAATCATCAGACGTCCAATACGACCATTCCCGTCTAAAAAGGGGTGGATAGTTTCAAATTGATAATGAGCTATGGCAATGCGCACCAATGCCGGTACATTTATTTCATCATTGTTCAGAAAAATTTCCAAATCGCCCATCAATTCGTTAACCAGTTGATGGGTTGGAGGTATAAAAACGGCATCAGCCAGCGAATTGCCGCCAATCCAGTTTTGGCTGGTTCGATATGTTCCCGGAAGTTTATGTTCGCCGCGAACACTTTGTAGCAATGTGCGGTGAGTGTTTTTCAGTAATCTTGATGATATGGGCAATTTTTCCAGTTCCACAATAGCCTCATTTATTGCCCTGATGTAGTTGTTTACCTCCTGCCAATCGTTTCTCCTTTCAGGACGAATCTCTTCAATGGGCAATAAGGCTTCATTCATATTGGTTTGTGTTCCTTCAATCCGACTGGAAATTACCGCTTCTTTGGTCACATGTAATTGGATAAACAGGTCGATATTGGGAACCAATCGCGCAAAAGAATTGAGTTCACCAAGTTTTATCGCAGCTTTTTCTATCAAGCTGTTTATTTTGGGTGTTTTCCATATCCACTCACCATTTATTTTGTTCGGGACAAAATACTCGTAGCCTGATTGTCTTTCAAAATGCCCGGCTTCATATTTTTCAAGTTCAATCATCTTTTTATTTATACACTATGTACGTAACGAGAGTTGTTATTTTATTTTTAAGCACAAAAGTAAAATAAAAATTATCGTATTTTACTTTTACTGTTTCATTTTAATCTTTGAGAAGTTGGCGGAAATAATTTCGTATAAGCGATCTTCTTCCTTTAACTGCTCTTCAAATTCCGCTTTCAGGGCTGTAAAACGTTCCTCAAAATTAAAATCGTCTTCTTCTTCGGGCAGACCTACGTAACGCCCCGGCGGGAGCCGGGGCAGGCCGTACCGCTGACCACTTAACGTTCCTCTTCAGCCAGAAAGTTCTCGCGGTGCGGAGCGCAAATTATATGTACCAACCTGTTGCCACACGTTTATTATTAATCATAATGAAATCTGCACTTAGCGATCCATATCTCGTCCTTTTTGACTTGATATATTAACCTGTGCTCTCCGTCAATTCTGCGAGACCAGAATCCTTTATACTTAAATTTCAGTGGCTCTGGTTTTCCAATACCGGAATAGGGGCTTCTGGAAATATCTCTCAATAGCTCATTAATTCTTTTCAAGGTTTTCTTATCGGTCTTCTGCCAATAGAGATAGTCTTCCCAGGACTCATCAACGAATATGTATTTCATTGTTCGAGCAGGTCTTTTTGAAATGCCTTTTTACTTTTCAATTTTTCTAAAGCAGAATCCAGTCGTTTCTCATTAGTTTTTGATGAAAGTTCATGCTGGGTTGCAACCAATGAATTATATTCATCAATAGACATGATAACCACGCCTGTATCTTTACCTCTATTGATTATCAGGGTTTCAAAATTTCGGGTAACGTTATCAAGATATTTCTTGATATCTTTTCTGAAATCTGATATTGTTGTTGTTATCATGGCATCAATTTATTAGTACATATAGAAGTACAAATATATGTACATTATTTCAAGTTTCCAATTTTCCCCGGATATTCTTAACTGTGTGGTAACTTGTTTATAAGCGTAACATCAAGGTATACGTATTTCCCCGTAAACTTTCATCAATGTTTAAAAGATTGTCTGCCTGTAAAAAACAGGCCTATACAATAATAACTACCCTGGTTGGTCAGACCAGTATTGGCTTCCGGGTCCAGTGAAGGGTCTTCAGAAAAGAGGACTCCTATTTTCAGTTTTATACGAAAAACTGATTTCGCAGTGTGGCGGCGGAACATTTGCTTATTAAAAGTGATGATTCGAAATATTAATACTCGGGCATAACAATTCCCTGCGTGATTCAATTCTCCCCGGACCTGATCACGTGGCAGGGGTCAGATTCTGTTTCGCCGGAATAGATTGTTCACAACTTTCCGGTTCAGAAGGAACAAGGTCTGTTACAGTTGCTGACAATTTTCAGATCACCATACTTCCCGCAGGAGACAATGTTGTATCCCGGCTGGTGGAATCTGCTCCAGATAGCAGCTGCCCGGGTGAAGGGTTGAGCCGGGGCCCGGGCCCCGGGTTCAGATGGAGGATGAATGCCGACGGGCTGTAAAAGGCAGTGTGCAAGCCTCATGATCAGAAAAAATAATAAATATTTCGGACCGGGCAATATCTTGACAAACAATATTGTATTGCCAGTTTACGTGTTAATAACGGAGATTAAGGAAAAATTAAATCTATCAGGAGTGATATAAAAAATGCAACAAAATTCGCGGATTGCAGTTATAATAGGTACCTGTAAAATAAAAAGGCGGTCCCCGTCATATGTTAGTCAAATATACATTCGTCAAAATATGGACCCAGAAAGGGTCGGCGAGGTAGGGGACCGCCCATTTCAAAATTAACAAATATTTTAATCCAAACGGTATTATTTATTAACAGTTACTCTTTTTTTTTGAGTAGCTGTCGTTTCGGTGGTTTTCCGGGGCCTGTCAGGCATTGGGAGAGTGATCAGTTACCTGTGTCAGGCTGATCAGAGAAGCGTGGGATGGTGCGTTTTTCCGGAAAAGAAGATCCGGGAGTTGGCATGCGTGACAAGGTAAATTATCTGCTGACACAGACTGTTGATCTTTTTTTCATGCCGGGCATTACAAATTGTGCGCTGACACAGAGTGAGGATTTTTAAATTGTCTCTTATATAATATAAGGTATATAATAAAAGCAGGTTTTTTCTCGTTTTTTCTCTTCACAAAAAAAGTGCAAAAAAAAGTATGAAAGGCTTGTTTTATTGAAAAAGCTCCATATCTTTGCACCCGCTTTTGAAGAAAAGCACGTTCCCTGAAAGAGTGATTTGGCAAGGCTGACTTAAGATTAATGATCTGAGATGGTCAGGAGAGTTAGAAAAAAAATTTTGGAAAAAGTTTGGTGGAGAAGATTGGGAATAGTATCTTTGTCGTCCCTTGCCTTCAAAAATTGGACAGGGAAAAGTTCTTTGAATTAATGATGAAGTAGTAGCACACAGGCGGGAGAGATCTCGCCAAAGACCTAGCGATTTCGATTGAGTTTTTGAAGAGACCGGATTGATCTTCAAAGGATATTTAAGAAATAAATAATACAATGAAGAGTTTGATCCTGGCTCAGGATGAACGCTAGCGGGAGGCTTAACACATGCAAGTCGAGGGGCAGCATAGGGTAGCAATACTCTGATGGCGACCGGCAAACGGGTGAGTAACGCGTATGCAACCTACCCTGTACAGGGGGATAACCCGGAGAAATTCGGACTAATATCCCGTAATAATATCCGGAGGCATCTTTGGATATTTAAAGTTCCGACGGTACGGGATGGGCATGCGTAACATTAGCTGGTTGGTAAGGTAACGGCTTACCAAGGCTATGATGTTTAGGGGTCCTGAGAGGGTGGTCCCCCACACTGGTACTGAGACACGGACCAGACTCCTACGGGAGGCAGCAGTGAGGAATATTGGTCAATGGGCGCAAGCCTGAACCAGCCATCCCGCGTGCAGGAAGACGGCCCTATGGGTTGTAAACTGCTTTTCCAGGGAGAGAAACTTACGCACGTGTTGCGTGACTGACGGTACCCTGGGAATAAGCATCGGCTAACTCCGTGCCAGCAGCCGCGGTAATACGGAGGATGCAAGCGTTATCCGGATTCATTGGGTTTAAAGGGTGCGTAGGCGGGCTATTAAGTCAGTGGTGAAATCCTGCAGCTTAACTGCAGAACTGCCGTTGATACTGATAGTCTTGAGTTTGGTTAAGGTAGGCGGAATGTGTAATGTAGCGGTGAAATGCTTAGATATTACACAGAACACCAATTGCGTAGGCAGCTTACTGAGCCGACACTGACGCTGAGGCACGAAAGCGTGGGGATCAAACAGGATTAGATACCCTGGTAGTCCACGCCGTAAACGATGATTACTCGCTGTTGGCGATACACTGTCAGCGGCTAAGCAAAAGCAATAAGTAATCCACCTGGGGAGTACGGCCGCAAGGTTGAAACTCAAAGGAATTGACGGGGGCCCGCACAAGCGGAGGAACATGTGGTTTAATTCGATGATACGCGAGGAACCTTACCTGGGCTTAAATGTAGAGTGCATTTTCTAGAGATAGAAATTCCCTTCGGGGCTTTCTGCAAGGTGCTGCATGGTTGTCGTCAGCTCGTGCCGTGAGGTGTCGGGTTAAGTCCCATAACGAGCGCAACCCTTATCGTTAGTTGCCAGCTGGTAAAGCAGGGGACTCTAGCGAAACTGCCACCGTAAGGTGAGAGGAAGGTGGGGATGACGTCAAATCAGCACGGCCCTTATGTCCAGGGCTACACACGTGTTACAATGGCCGGTACAGAGGGCTGCTACCTGGTGACAGGATGCTAATCTCGAAAACCGGTCTCAGTTCGGATCGAAGTCTGCAACTCGACTTCGTGAAGCCGGATTCGCTAGTAATCGCGCATCAGCAACGGCGCGGTGAATACGTTCCCGGGCCTTGTACACACCGCCCGTCAAGCCATGGAAGCTGGGGGTGCCTGAAGTCCGTAACCGCAAGGAGCGGCCTAGGGTAAAACTAGTGACTGGGGCTAAGTCGTAACAAGGTAGCCGTACCGGAAGGTGCGGCTGGAACACCTCCTTTCTGGAGATGATCAAAACGGTAAAATCAATTCTGCCTGTGACTACTTCATTATAAAATATTGTGCCCTCAACAGCTTTGGCAAAGGAGGGCAATGCCGAAGAAGCAGAAATGGAATAGGAGAAAACCAGTTTCCCCACTGCTTCAGAGGTTAAAAGTTCTTTGACATGCTGGTTTTTGAGAAGATATCAAATCTGATATTTTTTTAAATAGTAAGATTAATAAGAGATTACTCAAGAAAGTAATTAAGAGCAAACGGCGGATGCCTTGGCTCTCAGAGGCGATGAAGGACGTGACAAGCTGCGAAAAGCTGCGGGGAGGAGCAAATATCCGTTATATCCGCAGATATCCGAATGGGGCAACCTTCCAGGTTGAAGACCTGGAGTCCCGGTGCAAACCGGGAAGCGAACCCGGAGAACTGAAACATCTAAGTACCCGGAGGAAGAGAAAACAAAAGTGATTCCCGGAGTAGTGGCGATCGAAATGGGAATAGCCCAAACCGGCAATGTTTAGGCATGGCCGGGGTTGTAGGACCGGCACCATTATTATAAATATCAACGGAAACTACCTGGAAAGGCAGGGCATAGAAGGTGATACCCCTGTACCGGAAAGTATTTATAATATAGCTGGTATCCTGAGTAGGGCGGGACACGTGAAATCCTGTCTGAATCCGCGGGGACCATCCCGCAAGGCTAAATACTCCTGAGAGACCGATAGTGGACTAGTACCGTGAGGGAAAGGTGAAAAGCACCCCGAACAGGGGAGTGAAATAGTACCTGAAACCGTTTGCTTACAAATCGGTCGGAGCCTTGTCGCAAGACAGGGTGACGGCGTGCCTTTTGCATAATGAGCCTACGAGTTATCCTTACTAGCGAGGTTAAGACTTTAAGAGTCGGAGCCGAAGCGAAAGCGAGTCTGAACAGGGCGTATAGTTAGTAGGGGTAGACGCGAAACTTTGTGATCTATCCTTGGTCAGGCTGAAGTTCCGGTAACACGGGATGGAGGGCCGAACCAGTAAACGTTGAAAAGTTTTTGGATGAACTGAGGATAGGGGTGAAAGGCCAATCAAACTGAGAAATAGCTCGTACTCCCCGAAATGCATTTAGGTGCAGCCTTGAGTCGAGTTTTGCAGAGGTAGAGCTACTGATAAGGCTAGAGGGCTTCATCGCCTATCAAACCTTGATAAACTCCGAATGCTGCAAAATAATGACCAGGAGTGAGGCTATGGGTGCTAAGATCCATGGCCAAAAGGGAAATAGCCCAGACCATCAGCTAAGGTCCCCAAGTATATGTTAAGTTGGAAAAACGAAGTGCGACTGCCCAGACAGCTAGGATGTTGGCTTGGAAGCAGCCATTCATTTAAAGAGTGCGTAACAGCTCACTAGTCGAGCGGTTGTGCGTGGATAATAATCGGGCATAAACATATCACCGAAGCTGTGGATTCGTCGTAAGACGGATGGTAGGGGAGCATTCCAGTCCTGCGTTGAAGGTGTACTGTAAAGTATGCTGGAGCGTCTGGAAAAGAAAATGTAGGCATAAGTAACGATAAGGCAGGTGAGAAACCTGCCCACCGAAAGACTAAGGTTTCCTGATCAACGTTAATCGGATCAGGGTTAGTCGGGACCTAAGGGTAAGCCGAAAGGCGATCTCGATGGACAATTGGTAAATATTCCAATACCACCGCATGTTGCGATGGGGTGACGAAGTAGTGAAAGAACCGCCTGGTGACGGACATCCAGGTTAAAGGGTGTAGTTATATACATGGGTTAACAGCTTGTGTATGATGAACCTGATAGTACCGTGAGGCTTCGGCTGAGCGGATAGTGTTCCTAATCAGACTTCCAAGAAAATCCTCTAAGCTTCAGACATGTGGTGCCCGTACCACAAACCGACACAGGTAGTCGAGGAGAGAATCCTAAGGTGCTCGAGTGATCCGTGGCTAAGGAACTAGGCAAATTGAACCTGTAACTTCGGGATAAAGGTTCCCCTGTTTATCAATGGGGGCGCAGAGAAATGGCCCTGGCGACTGTTTAACAAAAACACAAGGCTTTGCGAAATTGAAAGATGAAGTATAAGGCCTGACACCTGCCCGGTGCCGGAAGGTTAAGAGGGGGAGTCATTCTCAGCAATGGGAAGAAGCTCTGAATCGAAGCCCCGGTAAACGGCGGCCGTAACTATAACGGTCCTAAGGTAGCGAAATTCCTTGTCGGGTAAGTTCCGACCTGCACGAATGGTGTAACGATCTGGGCACTGTCTCAGCCACGAGCTCGGTGAAATTGTAGTTCCGGTGAAGATGCCGGATACCCGCAACGGGACGGAAAGACCCCGTGAACCTTTACTATAGCTTAACATTGATTTTGGGTAAGTGATGTGTAGGATAGGTCGGAGACTGTGAACCGGTTTCGCCAGGAATCGGGGAGTCAACGTTGAAATACGACCCTTCATTTACCTGGAATCTAATCCGTCAACCGACGGAGACATTGTTTGGTGGGTAGTTTGACTGGGGTGGTCGCCTCCAAAAAAGTAACGGAGGCTCCTCAAGGTGCCCTCAGCACGATTGGTAACCGTGCGGAGAGTGTAATGGCACAAGGGCGCTTGACTGTGAGACTGACAAGTCGATCAGGTACGAAAGTAGAGCATAGTGATCCGGTGGTTCCGTATGGAAGGGCCATCGCTCAAAGGATAAAAGGTACTCCGGGGATAACAGGCTGATCGCCGCCAAGAGCTCATATCGACGCGGCGGTTTGGCACCTCGATGTCGGCTCGTCACATCCTGGGGCTGAAGAAGGTCCCAAGGGTTCGGCTGTTCGCCGATTAAAGTGGCACGCGAGCTGGGTTCAGAACGTCGTGAGACAGTTCGGTCCCTATCTGTTGTGGGCGCTGGAGATTTGAGAGAAACTGATACTAGTACGAGAGGACCGTGTTGGACAGACCGCTAGTGTACCTGTTGTGGCGCCAGCTGCATCGCAGGGTAGCTATGTTTGGAACAGATAAGCACTGAAAGCATCTAAGTGCGAAGCTCGTCTCAAGATGAGATCTCCCTTAAGGGTCGTTGTAGACTACGACGTTGATAGGCTGCAGGTGTAAAGGTGGCAACATCAAAGCTGAGCAGTACTAATTACCCGTGAGCTTTCTGAGAAATATCTTATTATTCTTACAACAACCGGCATGTCACGATATTGAAAGTCTTAAGGTGGCTATAGCGGAGGGGCTCCACCTCTTCCCATTCCGAACAGAGAAGTTAAGCCCTCCTGCGCCGATGGTACTGCAGAGCAAAATGTGGGAGAGTAGGTCGCTGCCGACTTTAAAACCAAAACCCCGCTCCGTCAAATGACGGACGGGGTTTTTTTGTAAATATACCCCGGCGGCACTCTCTTTTCTCTGCCGGCCTGTTATAACCAACTGTCTAACTTCTTACTACCATACTGCTGAACGATGTCCGGAACATCGCAGGCCATCATTGCCTTATATACATCGCTCATACCCCCCGGTGGAACTCCGGAGGCAAGAGGTCTGAAGATCAGTGGTTCTCTGGGAGTCGAATGTCTGAAGGTCAAAAGAAACACCTGCGCTGTGCCAGGTGGGTTCACTGCCAGATTCAACCCTGCTCAGGTGGAAGTACCAATTTCAGGTAAACGTAATGAATCTGAACCTTGTCAGGAAAATATTTAATTTTATGAAATCGGTTGCATTTTGTAAATCGTTTATTATATTTACAATGTTATAGACTATTTCCCAGGGAAAGAGTTTAAGGATTTTGCCTGGAATATGGCAATAATAAGGATTGTGAAGGGGTTTGCTCCGGATCTGTCACTGTGGTAAGTAAGATGTTGTGATAAACAGACCTTAATATTAATACATCAGAAAAACTACCAGCATGCAAGCAGATGATAATACCTCGTAAATCAGAGAGCCTCCTGCCTGAATTATCATGGAGGAGGCTTAATCAACTTCAACCCTCATATAAACCAGGATTTTTAACCTTGTAAACCAAAGTCTTATGATCAAAAAAACCCAACACCCAGGTATTCTGTTAAAGAAATACTTCGGAAAACTTCTTATGGGCTTTGCGCTCATGACAATGCTGATGCCTGCCGGCACAGGTACTGCATCAGCCTCCGGATTACTGCCTGACGGTCTCTCTTCAATGCAGCAGCGTGTCATAACCGGCACTGTTGCGGAGAGTGACGGAACTCCTTTGCCTGCAGTCAGTGTCAGGGAGAAAGGTACAACAAACGGGGCTCTGACGGATGCTCAGGGAATGTATCAGATTACTGTTACAACCCCGAACCCGGTACTGGTCTTCTCTTTTGTGGGCTATATCTCCCAGGAGATAAGTGTCGGCTCACAGAACGTGATAAACGTTCAGCTCAGTTCTGATGAGATAGGTCTCGATGAAATTGTTGTAATTGGTTACGGTACGGTAAAAAAGCGTGATCTGACGGGCTCAGTAGCCTCCATCGGCGGTGAGGTGATGCGTGACGTGCCTGCCCCGAACATCTCCCAGGCTCTGCAGGGAAGGATATCAGGCGTTGACATGTCACAGACCTCCACCAAGCCGGGAGCTGCAATGCAGATCCGTATCCGTGGCACCCGCTCACTGAATGCCAGCAATGATCCCCTGGTTGTGATTGACGGTATACCCTTTGCAGGTTCTATCGGAGATATAAATCCGGGCTACATCAAAAGCATAGATGTACTTAAGGATGCATCTGCAACCGCAATTTATGGTTCCCGTGGTGCAAACGGCGTCATACTGATAACAACCAACCAGGGTTATGCGGGCCAGAAAGCGCAGGTGAGCTATAACAGCTACGTGGGACTTAAAGATGTTTTCGCCGAATACCCGATGATGAGCGGACCTGAATTTGTTGCCCTGCGTGCCGCCCGTGGTCAATATACCAATGGAGTTGATGAATCAGATAACCAGGATACCAACTGGCAGGACCTCTTCTACAGGACAGGTATTGTTATGAATCATGACCTGGGAGTTACCGGCGGTACTGCACATGGCAACTATAACTTCTCCGTCGGCTACTACAAGGATCAGGCGGTCATTCCAGGTCAGGACTACACACGTTTTTCGATGCGTGGAACTCTTGATCAGCAGGTTGGAAAGCTGTTCCGCTTCGGTTTTATTACCAACAACAACTACTCAATCAACGATGGGAACAACATGGGTCTCTACGGAGTGCTCAGCCTGTCGCCGATTGCAAATCCTTATGAAGCCGACGGCTCCTGGAAAAGAGTGATTAAGATGCCGCTTGATGATCAGTGGACATATTCGAGGGAGATAATTGAGGGCCTCGGAGATACATGGATTGACAGGAGCAAGGCATACGGTTCTTACAATACACTCTTTGGCGAGCTGGCCATTCCGGGTATTCAGGGGCTGAAATACAGGATCAACCTCGGAGGAAACTTCCGTATGAGCAATGGTGGAAGCTATACGGGCGAGGGTGTGTTTTCAAACAATGCAACCACTCCTTCAACCGCATATGTTTCCAATTCACTTACAACAAACTGGGCAGTTGAGAACCTGCTTACCTATGAACGTACCTTCGCCGGAAGGCATCAGGTTAATGCCGTTGCAATGTACTCTGCAGAGCAGACAATGTATAACCGTTCACAAATGTCTGCCAGGAGTATTCCGGCTGATGCTTTCCAGTATTTCAATCTCGGTCATGCTGCCGGAGAGAAGACAATTGACCCGAACGGCCAGGATTACCAGGTTAGCGGGCTCATGTCATGGATGGGCCGGGCAATATATTCATATGACAACAGGTACATGCTGACAGCCACTCTTCGTGCTGACGCATCATCACGGCTTGCTCCGGGGCGCAAGTGGCATACATATCCTGCAATATCAGCCGGATGGAATATCAAGAATGAGTCGTTCATGCAGAATGTTACGGCAATTGATATGCTCAAGCTCCGTTTCGGGTATGGACAGACTTCAAACCAGTCTATTAATCCTTATCAGACCCTTGGCCGCCTTTCTACCAGGCCATACAATTTCGGTTCAGTTTTTTCAACGGGATACTATGTGTCACAGTTGCCCAACTCCAATCTTGGATGGGAATTCTCAATCACCTGGAACTACGGGCTTGACATATCTCTGCTGAAAAACAGGATATCAGCCACAATAGAGTATTATGTAACAAATACAAAGGATATCCTGCTCAGCGTAAACCTGCCTCCCACATCCGGTGTAAGCAGCTACATGGCCAACATCGGTGAAACACAGAACAAGGGTATTGAATTTTCGGTTGACGGTGTGATTATTGATTCGCCAGGAGGCTTTACCTGGGAAGCCGGATTCAATTTGTATGCAAACCGCAATAAGCTGGTTGCACTGGCTTCAGGCCAGGAAAGGGATGAAGGCAACGCCTGGTTTGTAGGCCATCCGATCGATGTGATCTATGATTATGAGAAGATCGGGCTGTGGCAGGAAGGTGATCCATATCTTGACATCCTTGAGCCGGGCGGCAATGTCGGGATGATTAAGGTCAAGTATACAGGTGAATATAACAGTGACGGAACTCCTGTCAGGCAGATCGGGCCTGATGACCGTCAGATTACAAGTCTGGAACCAAACTTCATGGGAGGCTTTAATACACGACTCTCCTACAAGGGATTGGATCTGACAGCTGTTGGTGTATTCAAGAACGGTGGCAAACTCATCAGTACTCTCTACGATGCATCAGGATATCTCAACCTGATGACAGGCCGCAGGGGCAACGTAAAGGTTGATTACTGGACACCGACAAACACTGATGCAAAGTATCCCAACCCTGCAGGTGTACTCAGCGGTGATAACCCGAAGTATGGCAATACACTTGGCCTGTTTGACGGATCGTATCTCAAGATACGTACCGTTACTCTCGGTTATAATCTTGCAAATACGAGTCTGATCAGGAATGCCGGTATTGACAGGATGCGTCTTTACGTAACTGTCCAGAATCCTCTGGTTATGTTCTCACCATACCATAAGGAGTCGGGGATGGACCCCGAGACAAACTCCTATGCTAATGAAAATGCTGCCACTACCGGTGCGTACCAGCGCCGTCTGCTGACCATAGGTACCAATACTCCATCGACACGCAACTACATGATCGGTATAGATTTGACATTCTAAAAAGGAAAAATGATGAAAAGCACTTATATAAAAACTGTTATTGGAACTGTCATCATGACACTATTCCTGGCTGCATGCTCTGATATTCTGGAAGAGCAGCCCCGCAGTATCTATGAGCCAGGGTTTTTCAAAACCGAAAAGGGTGTTCAGGGCGGACTGACTGCCATGTATGCGCACCTCAGGTACATATACGGACAGGCTTATTACTACAATGCCTGTCAGACCGGTACCGATGAAGCCACCTATGCCCAGAGTGCTGACGGCAACTTCAAGGATCATGACCTCTCGGGTGTTGGATCTCTTACCCCTACTTCAAGCAGGTCAGATGTACTCTGGGGAACGGCATTCTCCAATATAAACACCGCCAGCGGAGTGATTGAGAATGCTGCAGCTGTTGGTGTTTCTGACGCTCTGATAGCCGAAGCAAGATTCTTCCGTGCCTTCGACTATTTCCTCCTGGTGCAGACTTTCGGAGGTGTGCCGCTTGACCTTGGCTCGGGTGAACTCATGTTCAATACCACTCCTGTCAGGGTATCCGTTCGCAACACCGTACCGGAGGTTTACACAAAGGCAATATTCCCTGATTTTATCAAGGCTGTGAATGATCTGCCGGAAACTCCCCGTGTTCCGGGAGCCGTGACAAAGACCGTGGCACGCCTGCATCTGGCAAAGGCATACCTTACCTACGGATGGTGGCTTGAGAATCCAAACAGTATTCCGACTTATCCTGCGGCTGACAGGGTTGATCCTGACGGGCATAATGCACAGTGGTATTTCCAGCAGGCATATGATATTGCAGTAACCGCAATAAAGAATCCTGGTCCTTACGGCTTAATGGAGACATTCTATGATGTTAACCTTGCTCAGAATGACCGTAACAAGGAGATACTTCTCTGGGCTGACCATACCCAGGAAAGTGAATTCTACAACGGAGGAAGTCTGACTTATGGGAGCGGCGGGGCTCCGGACAACTTTGCCGGATGGATGATGACCTGGAACTACACAGTCATAAGAAGTTCAGGAGTAAGCTCGGTTCAGCGTGAGGCTGAACAGCATCTGGGCCGTCCATGGACCCGCATGTGCCCGACGATTGGTGTAATTGAGAATACATTTGCCGATAAGGTCAATGACTCACGGTATGACGGTACGTTCACAACTGTTTACCGTGGCAACTGGCCCAAAGGCGGAGTCACCGCCCCTTCACTTGTGAATGCCAACGGCATGTCGGTAGTTCCGGGTGACGCAATTCTGACCTTCCTGAATGATAACGATCCGGGAGTAGTCTATGACGTTGCAAATGCCAACATCGGAGCCGGTGTGCTGCCTGGCAGAGCTGACTTCGTAATTGCCCCGCGCGGCATCAGCAGAGTGGTCTATCCCGGCCTTTGGAAGCTTGGTCCATACCGCACGGATAACGGCAACGGACTGGGGCAGCCCAATGCCGGCTCAACCCGTCCGTACAACATTGCAAAGTTCTCTGAACTATACCTGGTGGCAGCAGAGGCAGCTGTCAAGGGTGCAACAACCGGGGCCGGAATGACAGCATATGACCTGGTTAACGTGCTTCGCGCGCGCGCTGGCATATGGCGCTGGGATAACAACGGAAACATAGCCAAAACAGCGGATAACAGTGCCGAAATGGTGGCAGCCACTCCTGCAACAATTACTGTTGATTATATTCTCGGTGAAAGATCACGGGAGTTTTATGGCGAAGGCTACCGCTGGTTTGACCTCGTCCGTACACAGACATGGGCTTCCAAGGCGGCTACCTATGAAATCTGCGGCGCAAGCTACGGTGACCATACTCCGGTAACCTTTACCCGTACCATCGAGCCAAAACATTATCTGAGGCCTATACCCCAGGGTCAGATTGATGGAATGGAAATGACAGCTGAGGAAAAGGCTGCCTATCAGAATCCCGGATATTGATCATCCGTGATGTTTTTGACATACAGCATTGAAAAACCAACGACTGTTTCTATTTGAATATATGGTTAGAGTTTTAGATTAGGGTTGGTTCAGGTTAAAGTGTCCGTGGTTTTGTCCACGGACACTTTTTACCTGTTTTTCTTGTTTCTTTGTAAAAGCCTGCCACCAGGGCAGTCAAGGTTTATTGTAATGATTCCTGAGATGACTGAGATACTTGAGAGAATCTCAACCTGTGTTGAATTAGGCAAGGTTGATATCAAATCACCCTATCCTCCCGCAATGAAGGGACAGGAGGGTGCCTTTGAGCTTACAAGGCTTGCCCTTGATGAGGGAGTGAGCCCGGGAGACATACTCGAGAAAGCGCTGATTCCGGCAATGTCAAGGGTTGGGCAGAAGTTTTCAAGAAATGAGATATTCGTGCCTCAGATGCTTATGGCAGCCAAGGCTATGAGCAGCTCAATGACCCATATCAAACCCTTTTACCTCTCGGGAGAGACAAAAAGGAGAGGCACCTTCATAATTGGTACCGTCAAGGGCGACCTTCATGACATAGGCAAGAACCTGGTCTCAATGATGATAGAAGGATCGGGCTGGGAGATTGTCGATCTGGGGGTTGATGTCAGCACGGAGAAATTCATCGAAGCTGTTGAGAAGCATCCGGGCTCCGTGGTCGGACTCTCTGCCCTTCTGACAACAACCATGGAAAACATGCGCAAAAGTGTGGAGGTCCTGAAAAACAGATTCCCTGCCATGAAAATCCTTGTCGGGGGGGCGCCGGTCACGGAGGAGTTCTGCAGAAAGATCGGAGCCGATTTTTACTCTCCTGATCCCCAGGGAGCAGTTGAATATCTCAGAACCCTGACCTGAATCAAATAATTATTTGTTATTTCGCTTTGCAGTGTACGGAACCAATACGGTGACGATGCACCGGAATTGTTTTCTGGCAATAGTTGCCGGGCATATACATATAATCTTGATAATCAGACAATGAAGACAATTCTGAAGGGAACGTCAAAAGAGGTGGTAATTGATACCGAAGGTCCGGTAGTGATTATCGGAGAATGCATCAATCCGACAAGGCGGAAGAAACTGGCATCAACGCTTCAGGCAAATGATTTCAGCTATATGCTGGAGCTTGCAAAGTCACAGATTGATGCCATGGCAGATGTCCTTGACGTAAATGTCGGCTTTCCGGGAGTTGTTGATGAGGAATTATTGCCACGGGCGGTTATTGAACTGCAGGAGCGCTTTGACATACCTCTGTGTCTTGACTCACCCAATCCGAAAGCCATCGAGGCTGCTCTGAAGGTAGCCAGGGGCAAGTGCCTGATAAATTCTGTTAATGCAGAGGAAGCCTCCCTGCAGAGACTGCTTCCGGTGGCCCGGGAATACGGGGCAGCGATAATAGGACTGGTGCTTGATGATGATGGCATAACCCATGATCCGGAGAAGCGACTGAGGATTGCCGAAAAGATAATTGAGAGGGCGGTCAGATCAGGAATTAAAGAGGAGGATGTGATCATTGACCCGATGGCGATGGCTGTCAGCGCTGACCCCAACGCCTGCAGGGCTACCCTTGAGACCATCAGACTGGTTCATGACAGGCTTGGACACAACATAACACAGGGAGCCAGTAATATCTCATTCGGACTGCCTAACCGCGAGAACATCAATAACGCCTACATGGCCATGTCAATCATGTACGGCCTCACATGCCCCATTGCCAATCCTGAGAAGATAACAGGGCTGGTAAGAGCTGCTGATCTGGTACTCGGGAGAGATGACTATGCGATCAGGTTCATAGAACACTTCCAGTTGACACAACTGCCCTGATGAGGTTAAGCTACAGATACAGTGAACTTCTGCCCTCTGTAGACGCCCTGGCCGGGGTCATGGGATACCTGCCCGGCACCGCACCTGAGCCGGTAACAGATCTCATTGCCGGGCTGTCTGAGGAGCTTATGACTACAGGAGAGGCCAGGGCAGAGTACACCATCTTCGATCATGTCAAACTTGACCCGCTCAGTAAAACTGTTGAGGTTGAGGGCGTTGTTTTTCATGTTAAGCCAATTGTCTTCAGCCAGATAAAGAATGCCGAGAGTGTTGCACTCTTCATATGCACCGCCGGCAGTGAAGTGGATGAACTCAGCCGGAAAAGCATGAAGGAGGGTGATCTTCTGCGTGGTTATGTTTATGATGTGATAGGATCAGAGGTGGCGGAGGGAGCCGCCGACAGGATGCAGGAGAGTATGAAAACCGCTGTAGCATCATCAGGTATGAGCATTACCAACCGCTTCAGCCCGGGTTACTGCGGATGGGATGTGGCTGAACAGCATAAACTCTTCACTTTCTTCAGGGAGAACTATTGCGGCATCACCCTCACCGACTCTGCCCTCATGAATCCTGTGAAGTCAGTCAGCGGGATGATCGGTATCGGGAGCAGGGTGAAGTATTCACCTTACCGGTGCCATCAGTGCGATGACAAAAACTGCATCTACCGGGGTAAGAAAAACCGGTAGAGGCCGGCAGTTTCCGGTCAGCCGTTGCCCCCCGGCCTGCTATCCGGAATCGGTGCTGCGTGCAGGTCGCTGACTCCCTGACCTGTTATCAGGTGTCAGTGCTGAGTGCAGGCCGCTGCCCCCCTGATCTGACCTGCTACCAGCCATCGGTACGGAACGGTGCTGCAGGCAACCCTTCCCTGTTATAGAGATTTGCTCCTTCAGGGTTATCAGCCCAGGCATACCTTACGGCTACCGGTCTCTTCACTTTTCTTGCCCTTACAATCACCCTGTCGCCTTTTATCCTTGCTTTCGCCCATACGAACTGCATATCCTCGCCGGCGATGGCGAAATGCCCCGGTCTTTTACCGTTACGAACCGTCAGTCCCGATCCTGTATTGTCAAACGAAATGATGATTCTCCGGCCCCTGACTCTCATTGACTTGTATGTAGGGCCTGAAGCTACCACCTCTGAATCACCGTATGCTACTTTCCTGGCAATCAGGGCCAGCCTATGTCCCACGTCCTTCTTGTTAAGCGGATGGATGTCATTCCATTCTCCTATGTCATATGTGACCGCCATTCCCGTTGCCGGCAGTTCAAGCGCCTCTGTCTGTGCCTCCCTGAAGAGCGCCCAGCCGCTGTCATAGGGAGTCTCCCTTGATTCCATGAAGTTTGGCAGCTGGACCACCAGGAACGGCACATCGCCCTGGCCGAGGCTGTTCCTCCAGTTCCGGATCATTGCCGGCAGGAGGCTCCTGTACTCTTCAGGTCTTCCTGTGTTGGACTCGCCCTGGTACCACAGGATGCCTTTGATGCTGTAATTCAACAGCGGAGCCAGCATAGCGTTATAAAGCCCTGCCGGCTTATAACCAAAAAATGTCTGTCCTCTCAGCGGTGGCAGAACAGCCCCTACCTTGTATTTCCACTCACCCTCGAGGCTGGTTTTGAAGTCACCGGCCGTCAGTTCATAAGTCTTGTCAGGGACGAAGCCGGCATCACCGATATTGCTTATTAATCTCACCGTCAGAATGTTTTTCCCCTCTTTCACTATACCTGCCGGTACTGTGTACCATCTCGGAGGATATTGGTAGGATACTGTCCCGATAAATGTGCCGTTCAGAAATGCAGAATCCGCATCCACGATACGCCCAAGGTTGACCGTTCCCGGCTGGCCGGCTGCAGATGCAGGTATGTCAATCTCTTTTCTGAACCATACCACGCCGTTGATCCCTTTCAGAGGTGTTGCCGAAAAGAATCCCGGCACAGTAAAACTGCTCCAGTCATCACTATCAGGGTCGATATCGCTCCATCTCAGACCCCCAGCCCTGTATGCCAGGTCTTCCTTCTGAAGATTGCTGTACCAATCAGCAATCCGCCGCCGGTCTTCCTTTTCTATATTGCTTATATAGGACTCTTCTTTCAGTTTCCGGAGTTCAGCATAGTGTTCAGGAAATGCCTCAAGGCTCTCTTCGCTTATCCATGCTTCTGCCGGCGAGCCTCCGAAGGCTGATAGCAGAATTCCTACCGGTACCCCGCAGGTTTGCTTTATCTCTCTGGCAAAGAACCATGCTGCGGAGGAAAAATCAAGGACCGTCTCCGGGTTGGCAGCTCTCCATTCGCCTCCCGGCAGGTCACTCTCCGGCCCTGTGAAAACAAATCTCTTTGGCACTGTAAACGACCTGATCGAGTTGTTCTCTGCCGCTGCAATCTCGGCCTCGTAGAGTGGCCTTACGCGTCTGACCGGCAGTTCCATGTTCGACTGCCCGGAGCACAGCCATACATCGCCAATCAAAATATTGCTGACAGTCAGCTTGTTGCTTGCCACAATGGTCATTGTATGAGGCCCTCCGGCCTGCATTGGCGGCAGCGTTACCATCCATTCACCGGAAGAATCAGTGGTGTTTGTGTATTGTTTACCTGCAAATTCTACTGTAACCTTTTCTCCGGGTGCAGCCCAGCCCCATATCTTCAGTTCAGTATCGCGCTGCAGCACCATGCCGTCGCTTATCAGCCGTGGCAACCGCACCTGGCTGTTCAGTGGAATGGTGATGAGACTTGCAAACAGTATTGCGGAAAGGATATCAAGTTTTGTTTTCATAATAATATGAGACGTTTGAGTTTGCTGTTATACAATGCTTTATGCCCTGCGGGGCGATATCATGAATCTTGTCTTTCTTTTACATTTCTACATGTCGTGGCGGGTTATAATTGCCAACATCATTGCCCTAACTGCAGTCCGGTTCTTTCACTAAAATGAGCCGCCGGGTCATGTTTTCACGTCTGCTCCTCTGCTGCCTTTTGCTTCCGGCCCCTCTCACCTGCAATAGCTCTCCGGCGGGCCAAGGTATGATGATCTGAGACCGCCGGTGTTTACCACAACCTTTTCCAGTACCATTCCCGGGTCAATCATCCACACCTTCAGGGTATGGTAGCCGGGCCCGGCTACCATGATTTTGCCCTTTACGTAGCGGATGCTGTTGCGGACTGTCTCTTCCCATTCCCTGTTGAAATTCTCGGCGTTGAATCCCGCGGGGACAACCGTTATCAGTTGCGGTTCGCTGTCATCAACTGACAGCCCTATTCTGAAGTTCCTGTCAGGCAAAAAGTTGAGTGAAGGAGCCATATAGAGCACTGTTTCAAACTCGCCGGCAGAGAAGAAGTATATCCTGTACTCCAGCACAGGTGAGTCTTTGCCGGGCACTGCAGGAGGCGCATCCGTAAATGCCCGGGCACGCATGCCCGAGCCTGTCCTGCCGTAATCCTCAATCTGCTCCCAGCCTCTCTCACCGCTGTCATGTCTGCCGGTATAGCTGACTGCCTCCATTGATACGTAGCCGTCAGCCTCAACGAATCCCTCAACAGTCTCAGGATCGGGCTCCTCCGGCCGGAAGGCAGTAATACCTATTTTAAATTCACTCCTTTCAGCAGCGACGGTTACTGTTCCGTTGTGCTGCCCGTAAGGAAGTTCCGGCCAGTTGATGGAGACGTCAACTCTTTCCTGGTCAGTGACGGTGCCATGGCTGCTGCTGAGGATGATCCAGGGGTGATCAGCGGAAGCGGTGTAAACGAACGGCTGGTCTCCCCTGTTGAAGATTTCAAAATATCTTGTCTGTTTGTTGAAAACATCAAACGGGGGCAGGAGGGGAGTTGTCGCTGATCCCGGCCATGCTTCCGCAGAACCCTCCGCCGTTATGGCAGGTAATGCTCCTTGGGCGGGGACCGGCCGTTCAAGCCTTATATGTCTGAGGCTGTTCACAGGCGGATCATTCCAGGCGATATATCCCAGGTGGGCCTGGTCCATAAAGTGTTTCCACCTGCCGCCTGCATAAACACGGTTATAGTATCCCATCAGGGCAGTGTCGGCAGCAAAGAGCTGCTCTGTGCGGTCAGCCATCTTCCCGGCATTCGCCCTGCCCTGTGAAGCGTACAGGGCATTCTTCCCGGCGGTGACATAGAGCTCATTTACCAGGGCACATGCCTTTACAGGGAAGAGAACAAGATGAAAGTAGGCATCCTTCATCTCTGCAGGCAACAGATGTCCGATATGCTCAGCCTTGTCTGCCAGTCTGTTATACTCTTCCACAACCCGCTCAGCCTCATGGTAGTCAACAAGAGAGTAGGTTGAAGGTGAAAGAAGCTCAGGTTTGCGACGGCCGTTGAACATGGTGTAATCTCTTATTATTTCTGAGATTTCGCTGGCATGCTCCGGACCAAAAACATCTGCAGCCCATTGCTCAGTCCATGCCGACATCCCTTTACTGCCCATGGCGCCGGTATCCCAGGCCAGGTCAAGAAAATACTCCAAAGGGATTTCGTATCCCCTGAAGTGTCCCACATTGACAATCCATATCCTGTCGGCACCATACTGTTTTGCCAGTGACATCTGGTCCCATATCTTCGGGATGGGACTTGTGTTTATCCATTGGTAGCTGCGGGGTCCGCCGTGGTAATCAAAATGATAGTAAATCCCGGCTCCGCCGCTGCGTTTTCTTTCATTGGCAACAGGGAGACGCCGTACGTTGCCCCAGTTGTCCTCTGCCCACAACAGGGTCACATCGTCGGGTACCCTCATCCCCTCATGATAATAGTCCTGTACCTCCTTATAGAGACACCATGACTGGGGAACCTTTGTGACATCACTGTCTATCTCCTCCGCAATCATCTCACGCTGGACCTCAACTATTTTTTCCAGCTTTTCGATATTGGCCGCAGGTCCGCCGGGTCCCATTTCCGTATCGTCAGCGCCACGCAGCCCGATGGTTATTATGCTTTCATAATCTTTGTTGCGCCGTATTCCTTCACGCCAGAATTTCACAAGTGTGTCTTCGTGATGTGTCCAGCTCCAGTTTCCAAGGGTTTTCAGGTACCGCCGGTCCCATTCCTTCTGGGCCCTGATCATCGGTTCCTGGTGACTGGTACCCATGACAATGCCATACTCGTCAGCCAGGCTTGCGTTGCGAAGGTCGTCTTCATTGAAGGCATTGTTCCACATTGCAGGCCAGAGATAGTTTGCCTTCAGCCTGAGCAGCAGTTCGAAGATCCGTGAATAGAACTCACTTCCATAATTGGCCACATCAGGAGGTACCGGCGGATTGACAGAAGGTGTGACGTTTCCGTATTTGAATGCAACCCATCTTGTCAGTGCCGGGTACTCATCATTAAGGAATATGCCGCGGTATTTTACAGAGGGTTCGCCCCATACATGACGCCCCGGAATAACATATAATTCACTGCTTTTACCTGCCGGCACGTCTGCCCACCAGTGCCATGGAGAAACACCGGCCTGCCTTGATATTTCGTAGATGCCGTAGATGGTGCCCCGTTTGTTGCTGCCGGCAATGACAAGTGCACTCTTCACTCCCGGGAAGGGTTTTTCAACAGTCTGGATAATAAAAGATTCCCACTTGTCTTTTATGGCGCTGACATCAATCTTCTTCCTTTTGGTCAGGCGGTCTATGGCGGCGCTTTTACCTATCGTTCCTGCTATAATCATGAATTCAGCCCGGGGCGGTTTTGAGGCTGTGATCAGATCCGGCATCGCGCCTGTTACCAGGCTGAGGTCATTCTGCAGGTCGGCAAGAGCCCTTGTCACTCCCGGCCACTCCCCGGGGCTGACGACAAGCGGGGCGCAGCTGCCGGCTGAGGCAAGGATAATGGCTTCAGCTCTCTTCCCGGCAGAAATGATCACCTTTGCCTGCTTCTGGGCGGCAGCAGAAAAGGAGCAGAGTAAAAGCGCGACCAGCAGAGAGGCGACACGGGCTCCGGGGTCTGAAGGTTGCGACCCCTTTCGGGAATCAGGATTTCGGCCCCGCCGCCGGCTCCTCAGTCCGGAAGTTGAAAGTTTGAAAGTCAAAAGTTTGAAAGTCAAAAGTCTGGAAGTTGAAAGTTTGAAAGTCAAAAGTTTGAAAGTCAGAGGTCGGAAGATCAAAGGTCCGAAGTCCAGAGATCCGAAGTTCAGGAGTTCTGAAGATCTGGCAGCCGGAGGGTCCCGGCGACGGGTTGCAGGGTAATTATTCATCAGCAGAAATCTTGATTTGTTTACAGAAGATCAAGAACGACAGTGGTTACTGATTTGGACTTCAAGGTAATATACTTGTCACTGCTGAGAGGCTGGATCTCCCTGTAGTTGTTTATTCCGTCAGTCTGGAATGCACGGATTGATGTTATTGTCCTGCCTGTTACTTCGAATTTGTAGTTGGCCGCATCAATAGTCGGATTGACCGCCACAACCGTAATCTTCCTGCCTGAAGGATCAATGAATGCTGACATCGGAACCGACTGGGACGATACTTTAACCCTGAAATAACCTCTGTCAATCTCCTTTGAAAAATGCTTCATCATGTAATAGAAAGGAGTGACAGTAAAAGTGCCTGATGGAGTCAGCCTGATCATGGAGTCATTATTGGAGTCGTCCCACGCCATCAGCCAGTAGATATAACCTGCGGCATTTGCCTCGTTGATGTTCTGGATGATGAACCATGCTGTGTTGAACCATGTGAAGTTTGAATACTCGGTCATTATGCAGGGTTTGTTTCCGTAGGAGTCACGGATCATGTTGAGATCAGCCTTTGTCTGGGCAATGAGGGTAGAAGCAGTATAATTGTACGTATGATATGCATAGGCTTCCAGGTGCGGTTTGTTTTTGAGAGGATCTGAAAAAACGGCGAAAGTGTTTCCCCCCAGCTTACCGCTGTAACCTATGTTTTCGGCCTCGGGTCCGATCATCTTCGGCGGATCGGTTCTTGTCATGATCTTGTTGTAAACAGCGTCGAAAGCTGCATCATAACCGGCAAATTCCGTTGTCTCCACAGGCCTCCATTCGCACGTTTCCCAGTCGGGCGTGATCCAACCCGGTTCATTCTGAATGCTGATGTAATCAGGATTGAACTGCAGGTTGTCAAGAAGGTCATTCCAGTACTCCCCGAAAGCCTCATACACAAACGCTCCCTTATCCTTTTTGAGGGTGCCTTCGCGCAGATTGCCGTTGCTCTTCAGCGCCGACGGGGGAGTCCATGAACTCACGAGTGTCTGTATTGCCGGATTGAGTTGCTTTGCTATGGCATAGAGATCTCCGGTCACACTCCACAGCGTCTTTATTGAACCGTTCTCCATGGTGGCAGGGCTTTTTACGGCCGGGTAACCAAGCGGATAGTAATTATTCTTGAACCTGATTATATCCGTTCCCAGATCCTCGAAAAGAAGAGTGCATATCTGCTCCTTATGCGGGCTTGAAGTGATCCTGTCAGAGTACCAGGTCAGTGATCCTCCGAATCCGATCATCTCCTGGTAAGTCACCGCAGGGTCAATGGCAATATTAGTTATAACCGGATCAATATCAGGCTTTTCCGGAACTTCGGGTTCGCTGCACGACTGGTACAGCAGAACCATTCCTGTTGTAATTACAAGGAGTATCGCTCTTTTCATAAAATCAGAATTCACTAAATCTGCGGACCATTTCAAAGAAAAGGTCCCGTACCAGTCCCTGTTCCGGGCTCTTAAACAACGGTCAGCATCGTCTTCTGCAGATCCTCATCCCTTGAAGAAGGGCCGGTCATTATCTCAAAATCACCCGGTTCCACTACATATTTCATATCAATATTGTGGAATGCAAGTTTGTCAGGAGTGATTTCGAAGGTGACCTTCTTTGTCTCACCGGGCTTCAACGAGATCCGCGCAAACCCCTTTAGTTCCTTGACAGGACGGGTCACACTGCTGACCATATCGCGTATGTAAAGCTGCACGATCTCATCACCGGCCACTTTACCGGCGTTCTTCACCTCAACCATGACCTTCGTGGCTTCACTCTTCTTTATAGTCGTCTTCTTCAGAACCGGCTTGCCGTATTTGAATTTTGTATAGCTCAGCCCGTAACCGAAGTGGAACAATGGTTTGATATCCAATGAAATGTAGTCCTGCCACCGGGCGCTGGGCTTGTGGTTGTAATACATCGGGATCTGTCCGACCGATTTCGGGAAGGTGATGGTAAGCTTGCCGGACGGATTGACCTCTCCGAAGATGATGTCTGCGGCTGCAGTACCTGTCTCCTGCCCCATGTACCATCCCTCAACAATAGCGGGAACTGTTTCAGCCAGCTTATTGATGGAGAGCGGTCTGCCGTTAGCCAGGTAAAGCACCACGGGCTTGCCGAGGGCTGTTATGGCGTCTGCCAGTTCATTCTGTTCGCCGAAGAGATCAAGGGTCATGTTGTCACCAATATGGTTCTGAGCCCATGCCTCGCGGCAGAGATGTTCATTTTCGCCCAGGGCAAGTATTACCAGGTCAGCTTCCTTTGCCACTTTCACGGCTTCCTTTATGAGTTTGAGATTCTCTTCACGCGAAGCGAAGATGATCTCATCATATTTCCAGTTGAAATAGCTGAGCGTAGTGTTGATGGTCAGCCTGCAACCCTGTGCGAAGAGCACTTCGGTGCCGCTTCCTGCCTTCGCCCTGATTCCGTCAAGGAGACTCACCTTCTCATAAGGCTCGCCCGAATAGCCTCCGAACCACACATCCTTCGCGCAGGGGCCGATGACAGCAATCTTTTTGTATTTCCCCTTCTTCAGCGGGAGAAGCCCATCGTTCTTCAGCAGGACAATAGACTCATGTGCGGCCTTCAGTGCTGTCTTCCTGTGCATCAGTGATTTACTTACCGCTACGGCCTCTTTCTCATCTATATATGGATTCTCGAAGAGCCCCATGCTGAACTTGAATGCCAGCGCCTGCTCAACAGCATGGTCAACATCTTCCTTTTTGACTTTCCTTTTCCTTACCAGTTCGGGAAGGAGGCGATACAGGTTTGCCTGCGGGAACTCGAATTGCACCCCGGAGTTGAATGCTGTGATGGTTGCATCCACAGCATCGGTACAGACAAAGTGCTTGTTAAAGAGATGTTCTACGCCATTGTAGTCCGATACAATCATTCCCTTATAGCCCCATTCATCGCGAAGGAGATCTTTCAGAAGCCACCTGTTCGCGTGCGAGGGGACTCCGTCGACCTCGTTGTACGAAGGCATGATTGACACCGGTTTTGCATGGTCAATGCACATCTTGAACGGCGGCATGTGATAATCACGCAGCACCCTTATTGAATGGTTGGCAGGCGCCTGGTTGAGTCCGCCTTCAGATTCGCCATGGCCCACAAGGTGCTTGAGTGTAGCAGCAACATTGTTCTTGTCAACTTTGCCGTTGTCACTTCCCTGCAGTCCCTTTACTGCTGCTATTGAGAGCATCCCGTTGAGGTACGGGTCTTCTCCATAGGTCTCCTCGGTGCGCCCCCAGCGCGGGTCGCGGCAGACATCAATAACCGGGGTAAGTGCGTGATGGGTACCACGCGATCTCATTTCATGGGCTACAATGCCGTACACTTTTTCAAAGAGCGCGGTATCCCAGGAGCATGCCAGCCCTATTGCCTGCGGGAATACGGTGGCTTCCGGCCTCATCATGCCATGCTGCCCCTCGTCAACAAAGAGGGCGGGGATACCCAGGCGGGTCTCTTCAACCAGATACTTCTGGATGGCATTGCGCATCGTGACGGTGTCTTTAATACCAAAGGGAGCCGGATGAACCGAGTGGCAACCGAGACCAAAGATCTCCTTCATCTTTGCAGGATCACTGAAGATCTCAGGTTTGAAATCCTCTACTCCTCCATTCCAGAGTCCCATCAGCTGGGCACATTTCTCCTCAAGAGTCATTCTTCCCATCAGGTCCTCAACTCTTTTCTTTATGGAAAGAGAAGGATCCTTATACGGTGCATTTACTGTTTTTTTCATTATGATGTGATTTTTATTTAAGTTTTTTCACCTCCCGGATGACAGCATCATAGGCTGGTTTGGGAGTATAGTCACGGTTGAAAAGAAGCGGGTAGTTGGTACGGCCGGGGATGGGCCATCCGTTCTTCCATGAATAGCCGTCATGTACGCCCCAGAAGGTCACCCTGGTAATGAGATCGTCATGCTTCAGTAGTATCCTGAAAACCTCTTCATAGCGATTTGTAAGTAGCATCTGAACGGAATCGGGAAGCCCTTCCACGTAGGGATTGAGTGAGTCAAGGTACGCACCCATGTTAGATATCTCTGCCCCGAAAAACCTTGTAGGAGTAGGCAGCACGTTGATTTCCATCTCGGTGATCATCACCTTTATCCCCAGTGCGCCATACAGGCCGATGCTCTCGTCGATGATTGCCAGGTCAGGTGAGTCGAGGTGCCAGTGCCCCTGGATTCCCACACCGTCGATACGAATCCCTTTTGCCTGAAGGTTCTCTATTATTGGTATCACCCCGGCAAGTTTGGCAGGCTCCTCAATGTTGTAGTCATTGTAATAGAGTTCTGCATCAGGGTCAGCCTCGTTGGCGAAGATGAAAGCCTTTTCGATGTAGTCTTCACCTATTATTTCGAGCCATTTTGTATTACGCAGCGTGCCATCTTCGTTCAAGGCTTCGTTGACCACGTCCCAGCCGAGGACACGGCCTTTGTAGTGTCCGACGACGGTATGGATATGCTCACGCATCCTTTCCAGGAGAGCATCGCGTGTCAGCTGATTGCCAAGTGAATCCTGGAAAACCCACCTGGGCGTCTGGGAGTGCCATACCAGTGTATGACCGATGACTTTCATGCCGTTCTGTTCCGCAAAGTCGACAATACTGTCGGCCAGGCCGAAGTTGTAAACACCCGGTTCGGGATGGATACGTTCCCATTTCATTTCATTCTCAGCGGTGACGGAGTTGAACTGACTGGCAATGAAAGGCAGGGCCTGCGGATCAGTACCGGAGATCTGCATCCCGTTCATGGCAGTGCCTATCAGGAAGTGATCTTCAAACGCCTTCTTCAGGGTGATGTCATTGTTTCCGCATGCTGAGAGCATGATCGCAATGGCTGCAACAGCCGGCATAAAAATCTTTTTCATAGTTGTTTTATCTGTTTATAATTCATAATATCTGCATCTGCCAGTTGGTTTATTCCGTATAGGCTTTGCGCCTTTCTGCCAGTTCATCCTGCATCTGGTATTCAACCTTTTTCCCGATGTCGTATCTGAAGAGCGCTACAACGCAGAAGACCAGTGCGATGACCGGGAATATGCTCACCGAGAGTCTGATCCCCTGTACGGCTGTTGCTGTCTGTGCCACGTTGGCAACATATCCGTATCCATTAAGCAGCCATCCGGCCAATGCACCGCCGACAGCCAGCCCGACTTTCAGTCCGACCACTATTCCGGCAAAGACAATACCTGTAGCACGCCTGTTGAATTTCCACTCTGAATAGTCAGCCACGTCTGCCATCATTGCCCACGGCAGCGGCATTGTTACGCCCCATGAGAAGTTGAAGAGTATTGAGAGGATCAGTATAGCCCATATTCCTGAGGGGGGTACCACAAAGAAGAGAGCGGCCATGATGCCTGCAATAATCAGCCATGATCTGAAGACATCGCGCTTGCCGAATCTTTTTGCCAGGGCGTTGCCAACGGCTATTCCCGGGATCGCGCACAGCTGACATATTATATTTATAACGCTGAAACTGTTGTCTGCATAGTTGGCGCCGACGGCTGTAAGCTTAAGGCTTTCGAGAAGGCCAAACAGCCCTTTGTCAATGTTTACAAGGAACTGACGCATGCTTTCCGGATCAAGATAGTACTTGAAGTAGTAGAGAAGGATGCTGTTGCGCATTGACAGGAATATGAACATAAAGAGGAAAACAATAAACATCAATACCCACTGCCTGTTGTGCACCAGATCCGTGAGGTCCTGCCTGAGTGAGCTCTTCTGCTGCGGGGGAGGGGCTATCCTCTCTTTTGTGGTGAAGAAGGTTATGAAGAAGAAGATTATTGCAAGGAGGCTGAAAATACCCATTGTGATCTGGTATCCCTTTGCACTGTCACCGGCACCGAAGTGGTTGACCATTGGCAGTGCGAATCCCATGATTGCAATGGTAGCAAGGGTGACCACAACAAATCTTACTGATGAGAGGCTGGTACGTTCCTTCATATTCCCGGTTATTACACCGCTGAGTGCCGAGTAGGGATTATTGTTTGCCGAGTAGACTGTCAGAAGGAGCAGGTAGGTTATATAGGCATAGATCAGTTTGCCGGTCCCCCCCAGGTTGGGTGTTCTGAAGGCCAGATACCCCAGAACGCCGAAAGGAATAGCGGTCCATAGTATCCAGGGCCTGAATTTACCCCAGCGAGTGTTGGTACGGTCAGCAAGTGCACCGAAGATAGGGTCACAGACTGCTCCCCATAGCCTGGCAATCAGGAACAGCGTGGCAGCTGCCCCCGCCGAAAGCCCGAAAGTATCAGTGTAAAAGCTGAGCTGAAGCAGCATCATTGTCTGGAAAATGAAGTTGGCTGCACCGTCACCAAGACTGTAGCCCAGCTTCTCCCTGAAAGATAGTTTTCCTGTTGCGGATTGCATGGTCAATTGATTGTTAGAATTATACTTGTATAAGGTTGATAGAATCGCATTTGTACATGGCACCGCCATTTACGGTATAAAATGTTATTAAAAGTATATATTATGAATTAAATGCGCAACCGATTGCAAAAAATAATTCAGAAAATTTCAAAAATAGCAGTTTTCTTACTTATTTTGAGAAATTATGACCGGAATGAAGAAAAAAGGCGAAGTTACAATCTATGATATCTCCAGGGCTTTGAATATCTCTGCTTCGACGGTCTCGCGTGGCCTTAACAACAGCCCCCAGGTAAGGAAGGAATTACGGAAAAAGATAATGAATAAAGCCCGGGAGATGGGCTATCAGCATAATAAGTTTGCATCTAACCTCAGACAGAAGCGCACAAAGACCCTCGGGGTAGTAATCCCAAGAATTGACAGTCACTTCATGTCAACCGTAATTTCCGGCATGGAGAAGGTGGCTAATAATGCGGGTTATCAGCTGCTTATCAGTCAGAGCGAGGAATCTGCCACCCTTGAGGAAGCCAATATACAGGCACTGTTTAACAGCCGTGTTGACGGGCTGCTCGTCTCTCTCACCTATGAAACAAAGACAAAGGATGCATTTGCGGATATACTGCGAAAGGACATACCCCTGGTCTTTTTTGACAGGGTGTTTGATTGCGGCAATTGCGTCAGCGTGGTAATTGACAACTACAGGGCAGGATATGAGGCCACACAACACCTGATTGATCAGGGGTGCAGAAAAATCGCACATATTGCAGGAAGCCTCAACAGGAATGTTTACAATGACAGGTACCGCGGATACCGCCAGGCGCTCACGGACAATTCGATGGACTTTAATGACAAGATGCTCATAATTACTGACCTGGGAGATGATCTGGGGGTATCAATAATCAATCATCTGTTGAACAGCGGTACCATGCCTGACGGCATCTTCACAGCCAATGACAGTTCGGCCGTATCTCTCATATGTGAACTGAAGCGAAAAGGATTCCGGGTGCCTGATGACGTTGCCATAGTGGGGTTCAATGATGATCCGGTGTCACGAATAGTGGAACCCAACCTGACAACGGTACATTACCCCGGCAGGGCCATGGGCGAGGTGGCCGCATCAACTATGATAAGGCTTCTTGAAGGTGAACAATTCGGAAAGATCAATTCAATAACCCTCAGTCATGAACTGATAATCAGGCAGTCATCGATCAGGCAGGGTCAACCGGAAAGCCATGAATAGAACTTTAACCACTCTGCTGATAATACTCTTTCTTGTTCCGTTATCGCCGGCACGGGCTGATGACGGGTACCGGCTCTGGCTCGGGTATAAGCCCGTAACTGACAGGGCCGCCCTGGAGAAGTACAGGCAAAGGTTCGGGAACGTAATGATAACCGGAGACTCACCGGTGATGAAGAGTGCCCGTGATGAGTTCATTGCAGGCCTGACGGAGCTCACCGGCCTGAAAGTCCGGGAAGTGAATTCACCGGAGGGACGGGGCATAGTCGTTGCCGGCACATTCAGCTCATCACCCTTCGTCGCCTCGCTTCTTTCTGATGTCAATCCCGGAACTACCGGGGAGGAGGGTTACATAATAAGAGGTATAAGGCAGGGGCGGAAAAACATTACAGTGGTAGCCTCCGATGGTGATCGAGGGGTGCTGTACGGACTCTTTCATCTTCTGAGACTCATAAGCACGGAATCACTGCCTGACAATCCTGATATCCTAGAACGTCCGGCCACGGCACTGCGGCTTCTCAATCACTGGGACAACCTTGACGGATCGGTTGAGCGCGGTTATGCCGGTGGCTCGATCTGGAACTGGCATCTTCTGCCTGGTTACATATCTCCACGCTACCGTGATTATGCCCGTGCCAATGCCTCTGTTGGCATCAACGGTACAGTCATCACCAATGTCAATGCAAATGCACTTGTACTTACTCCTCAATACCTTGCGAAGGTAGCCGCCCTGGCTGAAGTGATGAGGCCTTATGGCATAAAGGTTTATCTCACAGCACGTTTCAATGCACCTCAGGAGACTGGCAATCTCTCCACCTCTGATCCGCTTGACCCTGGCGTCATACGCTGGTGGAGGGATAAGGCTGCCGAGATATACTCATTGATCCCCGACTTCGGTGGTTTTCTTGTGAAGGCCAACTCTGAGGGGCAGCCGGGGCCACAGAACTATAGCCGTTCACATGCTGACGGTGCAAACATGCTTGCTGACGCCGTTGCACCGTATGGCGGAGTGGTTATGTGGAGGGCATTTGTATATGACAACAATGTGCCAGTCGACAGGGCAAAACAGGCATATAACGAATTTGTGCCTCTTGACGGCAAATTCAGGGACAACGTGCTGATTCAGGTCAAGAACGGTCCAATAGATTTTCAGCCCAGGGAACCCTTCCATCCGCTGTTTGGCGCCATGCCATCAACCCCCCTGATGATGGAGTTCCAGATTACCCAGGAGTATCTCGGCTGTGCCACCCACCTCGTGTACCTTGCACCCCTCTTCAGTGAGGTGCTGGAGAGCGACACATACGCTGCCGGCAGCGGATCAGAGGTCTCGAAGGTTATTGACGGCACGCTCCACAAACATACCCTGACCGGTATTGCCGGGGTGACAAACATCGGCAATGAAAGGAACTGGACCGGGCACCTCTTCGGACAGGCCAACTGGTATGCTTTCGGCAGGCTGGCCTGGAACCCGGAGCTGTCGCCTGCAGAGATAGCATCAGAGTGGATCAGGATGACAATCACCCATGATCCCGACATTGCCGGAGGAATAGAGGAAATGATGCTTGGCTCGCGCGAGGCAGCAGTCAATTACATGACACCCCTGGGCCTGCACCACATAATGGCCGAGGGGCATCACTGGGGGCCAGGCCCGTGGGTAGACCGGGGACGCCCCGACTGGACGTCAGTCTATTATCATCGCGCCGACACTGCCGGAATCGGATTTGACCGCACCACCTCAGGCAGTGATGCCGCGGGCCAATACTTCCCTCCCCTTGACTCGATGTTCAATGATCCGGAGAGATGCCCCGAAAACCTGCTGTTATGGTTCCACCACATGCCATGGGATCACGTGATGAAATCAGGAAGGAGTCTCTGGGACGAGATGTGCCTTAAATACCAGGAAGGTGTGAACAGGGTTAACGAATACCGTGAATTCTGGGAGTCACTGAGGGGCAGGATTGATGACGGACAGTTTGAGCATGTGAGACAGATGCTTGATATTCAGGCATATGAGGCACGATGGTGGAAAGACGCATGTCTCCTTTATTTTCAGACATTTTCACGTATGCCCATCCCCGACGGGGTGGAACAGCCACAGCATAGCCTGGAGTATTACCGTGGATTGAAGTTCCATTATGTTCCGGGCATCTGATTATCTTATAACGAAGCATAACCTGACCTTATGAATGACAGACACTGGGATACCCTCCTTAAGATAGTAAGAGGAGAAGAAACGCAGGAGCCCCCCGTGGGCTTTATTATAGACAGTCCCTGGCTTCCCGGCTGGTACGGTACCACGATACTCGAGTATTTCAGTGACCCTGTAACATGGTTCGAGGCCAACCTCCATGCCATGAAAGTATTTCCTGACGTAATGTTTTTTCCCGGTTTCTGGTCAGAGTATGGCATGTGCACCGAACCCTCTGCCTTCGGCACGAAAATGGTATGGACCGAAAACGATTTTCCACATCCCTTAAAACTGAATTGCACCACTGATGCTATTGCTTCGCTGGCGAAGCCATGCGTGAAGACCGACGGGCTTCTTCCGTTTGTCATAAGCAGGATGGCCAGGTACCACGACAAGGTTAAGGCATTTGGTTGTCACTACAGGTTTGCCTGCAGCCGGGGCCCGCTTAACATAGCTTCGTTCCTGTTCGGCACAACTGACTTCATGATGGCGCTGGCGCTCACCCCCGATGAGGTGCAGAAGGCGCTTACCGTCATCACCGACTTTATCATTGACTGGCTTGAACTGCAGCATGAAAAGTTCCCGGACATTAAGGGAGTATTGATCCTCGATGACATTGTAGGCTTTTTGGGTCAGTCTGATTTTGAGACCTTTGTGCTGCCTCATCTTAAGCGCATATACGCAACATTCAACCCTGAAGTGGGATTCTTCCACAATGATGCGGCCGGCCTCGTTACTGCTTCGTACCTGAAGGAGACAGGCATCAACCTCTTTAATTTCAGCTTCAATCACAGCATAACTGAGATGAGGAAATTGGCCGGTGACGGCGTTATCCTGCTTGGTAACCTCCCGCCGAGAGACATTCTTGCCAAGGGTACTCCGGCTGATGTGGAGGCCGGTGTCATCAGCATGATGCGCGAGGCCGGCGACACAAAGGGAGTTATCTGGTCATGCGGAGGAGGAATGCCTCCTTATGCTTCTACAGAAAATATCCGTACTTTTATCACCGCAGTGAGAAATTATTCCTAATACAAAATCCGTATGCTATTACTTGGTATTGATCTTGGCAGCTCATCAGTAAAAGTCTCCGTTATTGACGGAGGGAAAGGCAGAACTATCTCCGCCGCTTCTTATCCTCCGTCTGAGATGGAGATTTCCGCTCCTCTCCCCGGCTGGGCTGAGCAGGATCCTGAACAGTGGTGGAAAAACTTCACCCTGGCACTGGCAGCATGCCTGAAGCCGTTAGGGCCAAAACGGAAGAGCATAGGCGCAATCGGCATCTCATACCAGATGCACGGACTGGTGATGGTTGACAAAGAGAGGAAGGTACTCCGCCCTTCCATAATATGGTGTGACAGCCGGGCCGTGGAGACGGGTGAAAGGGCATTTGACAGGCTGGGGAAAGACTTCTGCCTGCACCACCTGCTCAACTCTCCCGGCAATTTCACGGCATCAAAGCTGGCCTGGGTAAAGGAGAACGAACCGGATATCTACAGGCAGATATACAAGATCATGCTTCCCGGCGATTATCTCGCCATGCGGCTGACGAATGAGATAAAGACTACCATATCAGGCCTTTCTGAAGGAATTTTCTGGGATTTCATGAGAAGTGAAGTATCACAGGAGTTACTTGACTATTACGGAATCTCACATGACCTGCTGGCTGATGCCCTGCCTTCCTTCTCCCTCCAGGGAGAGCTGACGGCTGAGGTAGCTGCCGAACTCGGGCTTACGCCCGGAATACCGGTATCCTACAGGGCAGGTGACCAGCCAAACAATGCATTGTCACTCAACGTCATGAAACCGGGAGAGGTAGCCACAACTGCCGGCACCTCCGGAGTAATTTACGGTGTCACTGACAAGACCCAGTTTGACCCGATGTCACGCATAAACACCTTCATACATGTAAACCATACAAAAAGGCTGACGCGCCTGGGTGTGCTGCTCTGCATCAACGGAACAGGCATTCTCAACTCCTGGCTGAAGAAGAACACCGGCGCCGGGCTCACTTATCCTGAAATGAATGATCTGGCTTCTGCAGTGGAACCAGGGAGTAACGGACTATTCATCTTTCCTTTCGGCAATGGCGCCGAAAGGATGTTCGGGAACAGGAATATAGGAGCTTCGGTACACGGCCTCAATTTCAATATCCACCAGCAGGGACATCTTTACCGTGCCGCACAGGAGGCAATAGCCTACTCATTCCGCTACGGTCTTGAGATAATGAAGGAGACAGGCATCAACCCGACGGTAATCAGGGCCGGGGAGGCGAACATGTTCCTGAGCAAGGTGTTCAGGGATATCCTTTCAAGCCTGACATCAACAGTGATCACTTTGTACAATACTGACGGCTCAGTTGGGGCAGCCCGCGGTGCAGGGATAGGATGCGGTTTCTACAAGACGGAGGAGGAGGCCTTCCACGGCCTTGAGGTGACAGGCTCAAGCGAACCCGATCACCACATGGCTTTGATCTATGACGCGAGGTACAATGAGTGGCTCGACATTCTTGAAAACTATCTTTATGAATAATTATAAACCTATGACAAAAAAGAGTAAAAGTGAATTTTTCCCCGGAATCGGGAAGATTCAGTATGAGGGAAGGAACTCAAAGAATCCCCTGGCATTCAAATGGTATGACCCCGAAGCAAAGGTAGGCAGAAAGAAGATGAAGGATATCCTTCGCTTTGCGATAGCCTACTGGCATTCCTTCTGCGGCGACGGCACTGACACCTTCGGTGCGAAGACAAGGGATTTCCCTTATGACGGTCTGGAGGGTGATGAAAGGATCAGGGTCAAACTGGACATGGCTTTCGAATTCTTTGAAAAAATAGGAGCACCCTTTTATTGTTTCCATGATGTTGACCTCGTTGGTGACGGATCAGTCTTCGAGATTGAAAAGCGCCTCGAAAAGTGGGTGCCGATCATAAAGGCCAGGCAGAAGGAGACAGGAATGAAACTGCTGTGGGGTACGGCAAACGTCTTCGGGAATCCCCGTTACATGAACGGCGCTGCCACCAATCCTGATTTCAATGTACTCACCAACGTCGGTGTGCAGCTTAAGAATGCCATTGATGCAACAATTGCTCTGGGCGGACAGGGTTATGTTTTCTGGGGCGGGCGCGAGGGTTACCTCACCCTTCACAACACAGATATGAAGCGTGAGCTTGATCACCTGGCAATGATGCTTACCATGGCCCGTGACTATGGGCGCAAGAACGGCTTCAAGGGTCTGTTCTATATTGAGCCCAAGCCCATGGAGCCCACCAAGCACCAGTATGACTATGATGCAGCCACGGTAATTGGTTTCCTGAGGCACTACGGCCTTGACAAGGACTTCGCCCTTAACGTGGAGGTCAATCATGCCACCCTTGCCGGCCACTCTTTCCAGCATGACCTGCAGACTGCAGCCGATGCCGGCATGCTCGGCAGCATTGACGCCAACAGGGGAGACTACCAGAACGGTTGGGATACCGACGAGTTCCCGACAAACATAAACGAGATCACCGAAGCGATGCTGGTAATCATGATGGCCGGAGGCTTCAAAACCGGCGGCATCAATTTCGACGCACATGTACGCCGCAACTCCACCGATCCGGAGGACCTCTTCATTGCCCATATCAATGGCATGGATACCTTTGCCCGTGGACTGGTGATTGCTGACAGCATCCTGAAGGATTCAGATTACCTGAAAATGCGCAAAGCCAGGTACGCTTCGTTTGATCAGGGTAACGGCGCTCTCTATGAGAAGGGCAAGCTGACCCTCGAGGACCTTCGTGAGCTGGCCAAAAAGGTTGGTGAGCCGAAAAAGATCAGCGGCAAGCAGGAGCTTTATGAGCAACTGATAAACATGTATATTATCTGACAGATCAATGGCTGTCTTCACGCCCCTCCGGCGCTGGCAGCCTGCATTCCGTCCTTTCAGCAGGCAGTCTGCCGGAAAAAGATTGCTTGCACTGACAGAGAGGATCATCAAGGGTCCGCTCTTCGGATGCAGGATGTGCGGCAACTGCCTGCTGCAGGAGACTGCATTTATATGTCACATGGCGTGTCCCAAGGGGATACGCAACGGCCCGTGCGGCGGGGTGAACAATGGCTACTGCTATGTTGACCCCTCACGCCGCTGTGCATGGAACCTGATTTATGAGCGGTCACGGGGCATGCACCGTGAACACAAGCTTCTGGAGGTACTGCCACCCGTAGACTGGGAGAAGGCCGGAACTGAGACATGGGGCGAAGTGGTACGCACGGCACGGAAAACAGGCATCAGGAATATATTTGTCCCCTCCCGGAGGAAAGGCCAGACCATGGGCAGCGTACTGGAGGAAAGTATTTTCAAACCCATCCGCCAGCCCGACTGGTGGAAAGGTGACTCAGAGTACCATCCACCTGCCGTTTCCGGACCTCAGTCATCACTCGAGACAGAGCTGCGCAGCGGCAGGTTTGTCATCACTGCCGAGGTGACACCTCCGCTTACTGCCTCCACGGTGAAGCTGCGTGAAAAGATACTGATGGTCATGCCTTATGTCTCGGCAGTCAATTTTACTGACGGATCATCAGCGGTACCGAGGATGTCAGGCGCTGCCTGCTCTGCCGTGGCGGCCTCACTCGGTGCCGACCCGGTTATGCAGATCTCGGCGCGTGACAACAACCGCAACAGCCTGCAGTCTATGGCCATAGGCGCCAATGCCCAGGGTGTGTACAACATACTGTGCCTCTCGGGCGACAGCCCCAGGGTGGGCCGCGCTCCATGGAGCAGCATGAACATCATCGACGTCGACTCGGTGCAGATGCTATGGATACTGAGAAGGATGCGTGATGAGGGCATTTACCTTGATGGAAGGGAGATAAAAAACAGACCGAAGCTCTTCCTTGGCGCTGCTGCTGCCCCGTTTGCACTTGATCCGGCAATGCAGGCCATCCGTATACGCAAAAAAGTCAATGCCGGGGCCCAGTTCATTCAGACAAACCTGGTCTTTGATCCTGACCGCCTCGATCCATGGCTGGAACAGCTTGAAAAGGAGAACCTTCTTGACAAGGTTTTCATTCTTGTGGGTATCAGCCCAATCAAATCACTCTCCGTTGCCCGATATCTGAATGAGAATATACCGGGAGTGACCGTGCCGGAGCGGGTGATGCAGAGACTGGCAGATGCCGGTGACCGTTTCACCGGGGAGAGTATTGACATCACCGTTGAGACACTGTTGAAGCTTAAGTCAAAAAAGGGAATCAGTGGAGTACATATAATGCCACTGGGCTGGGAAGATGCCATCCCTCTGATAATAAAACAAGCAGCATATGAAACTACTGACTTCAAAGGAGCTGGCCAGGGCCGCCAATCTTGACATTCCGGGCGGGGTGGTGATTGCCAAAGCCCTGATGCAGATCTTCCGTTACAACAAGCTTAACAGGGTCTACACAAATACCTATGACAGTGACCCCGCAATTTTTATCAATTCCATCCTTGACCACCTTGACATCAGGTATGACATACCTGAAAATGACCTCGAGAATATTCCGCTGACGGGCCCCTTCATTACGGTCTCGAACCATCCCTTCGGCGGGATTGACGCTCTTATACTTCTGAAGATACTTGCCCGCCGGCGTTCTGATGTCAGGGTGATGGCCAACTTCCTGCTGCAGAAGATTGATCCGCTTAAGCATCTTATCGTTCCTGCCGATGCAGAAGGAGAGAGGTATCAGGGAAAGGTATCCCTCAAAGGGATGGAAGAGGCGATGAATCATGTCAGGGAGGGCCATGGCCTGGCTCTTTTCCCCGCAGGGGAGGTCTCAGCCTACCATTCGGAATCAGGACTGATAACTGACATGGAGTGGCAGGAGCAGATACTGCGCGAGATAAAGATGGCTGAGGTGCCGGTCATTCCGGTCTATTTTCACGGCACCAACTCAAGGTGGTATCATATACTGGGGCGCATTCACCCGTTGCTGAGTACTGCAAAGCTGGGCTCGGAACTGTTTAACAAGCGTCACAAGGTCATCAGGGTACGCATCGGACGGTCACTGTCAGTCAGTGAGCAGGCCGGATTCGGAGACATTGCCCGTTTCGGACGTTACCTCAGGGCCCGCACCTATTCACTCGGCTCATCCCTGGAGGCTAAACCTTTCTTCGCCGGTCTGGCACGACGGCGCAACAAGCGGCAGGAACCGGTTGCCCCTCCGTCTGACAGAGCAACGCTTGCCGCTGAGATTAGTAACATAAGACGGACACATGAACTGTTTGCCATTGGTAACTTCGTTGTCCTTTTTGCCCCTACACGGGCTATCCCGAACCTTATCAGGGAGATCGGCAGGATGCGCGAGGTGACCTTCAGGGCAGTCGGTGAAGGGACCAACAGAGCGACCGACCTGGATGAGTATGATTTCTACTACCACCACCTGGTTATCTGGGATGAGGCAGCCGGTGTACTCGTCGGGGCTTACCGCGTTGGAAAGGGAAGAGAGATTATCAGCCAGTATGGTATCAAGGGTTTTTATATCAACTCCCTGTTCAGGATACGCAAGTCATTTGAACCTGTCCTGGCTGAATCTCTTGAGTTGGGACGCTCATTCATCGTGCAGGAGTACCAGAAAAAGGCGATGCCACTGTTCCTTCTCTGGAAGGGTCTTCTGACAGTGCTGCTGCAGAATGCCGGATACCGGTTTCTTATAGGCCCGGTGAGCATCAGCAATGAGTTCTCGGCGTTTTCCAAATCCCTGATAGTTGAATTTGTCAGGAGCAACTACTTTGACCGGGAGATGGCCAGGTACATCAGGCCGAGGAAGAAGTTCACGCCCCAGATAGACAGGCGTATTGACAGTGAGATCATCATCTCATCAGCGGAAAGGGATATCAATAAGGTGGAAAAGGTGGTCAGTGATGTGGACAAGGGTTACCGGATACCGGTGCTGCTGAAGAAATACCTTGAGGTCAATGCCCGGATCATCGGCTTCAATGTTGACCCTGATTTCAACAATTGTCTTGACGGGCTGATCATGCTGGACATTCACAATCTCCCTGCCGGATTTGTCAGTTCCCTGTCGAAGGACCAGAACGAGGCAGAGGTGGCACGGCGGCTGAGACGCAGGGATAGTTAGGTATTTCCCTCTTACATCCTTAATACATGGTATGTAAAATCGTAGCGGCAGATCTCGGATCTGCCGCTACCATATATGTTTATTTACCGGATATCAATAGAATTTGTACCTCATATCCTTGACCTCGTTCTTGTCGCGCAGGGCCTGGTAGGCTTCGTATGAAGCACGGATCTGATAGCTGGAGTTCATTCTCTCCTTCACCATTTCCAGGTCTTCGGCAGCCACGGGAGTGACCTCACTGACCATGAACATGTAGACACCGTTGTTGCCTTCAACCGGTTTTGAAAGTTTACCGGCCTCAGAGGCTGATGCTGCGGATATCAGGGCGGGCTCTATCCCGGCGCCGGGGATTGAGTATGACCTGAAGTTGATGCCGCTGGCATCCTGAACGGTTGTGTTGTAATGAGCGGCAATCTCATTGAGGCTCTTGCCTTCGGCTTCAAGCTTTTTCATTTCTGCAGCAATGATCTCCGCCTTTTTCTTCTTTGCCAGGATGAACCTGATTTCTGAAGCTACATCCTCCACGGGTGCAACTCCTTCTTCCTGGGCCCTGCTGCAGTAGGCAACCACATACTGGTCAGGAAGCTCGAACACTGCCTGATTGCTGTTGTCAGTGATAATGCTGCCCGCCTTGCTGTTCTGGAAGAGGGCCATGACAAGTTCTCTTGACTGTGTCAGGCCGGGAAGCTCCTTCTGGTCAGGTGTAACGTTCAGGGCAAGTTTCTTGTTGAGATTGCCCTCAGCCACAGCCTTGTTGAACTTCTCGTATGTCTCATTGTTCCCGGCAAAATATGAAGCATCAGAATAGATGCGCTGCGTTGTCATGCTGCCGGGGATGATCTGACGGTCAACGATGCCTATGTCATACTTCCTTACCCGGCGGCTCTGGTCAATTATCTTGATGATATGTATGCCGTAGGTCGTCTCTGCCGTCACAATGTCACCCTTTTTATTACTGAAGCAGGCATTATTGAAGGGTATCACCATCATCCCTTCGCTGAACCATCCGAGGTCGCCTCCTACCTGTGCCGAGCCCTGGTCATCGGAGTTGGCCATTGCCAGCAGGTTGAAGTCAATCCCTGACCTGACGAGCGCAATAAGGCTGTCAGCTTCTTTTCTAGCCTGTGCAAGGGTTCTGTTTGCGTTGGGAGAGAGAAGAATATGTGCTGCCCTGACAGAATCAGGACGATCGGCTATGTCAATTATGCGTGCCAGTTTGAAGGTTTCGTCCTCAAGATAAGGCCCGAGAACGGTAGTTTTGTCGCCTGTCTCAGCCAGTGGCCTCAGGCTTTCAGGAAGATCATCCATTGTCAGGTAAGAGCCGGTATACCTGGTGTCAGCCGTCAGGTTGATATACTGAATCACTTCAGTTGCTGCAGCGAAGTTCTCCTTCTCATTGACAGCCCAGGTCTCGGTCTCCTTGATGTCTTCCTCCGAGGGAGCAATCTCAAAGGTTATATACTCAATATCCCTGGAGGCACCACGCTTGAATTGATCCTTGTGCTTGTCGTAGTAGCTCCTGATCTCGTCAGAGGTAACCTTCACCAGACTGTCAGGAATAGATGCATAGTTGCGCACCATATAGCTGAAGCTGACAGTGTTCTCATGGAGGCTGTTCTCATACTCCGACTGTTTGCCGGTGACATAGAGACCCTTTGACATCAGGTTGACCAGCTTGGTATTGAGCCTGTCATTGATTATCTGATCCTCGAAGAAGAGCCAGTATTTTTTTGTTGCGTCATCAGTCTCGGTGGCCTTCAGGAAATTAACAAGGAATGATTCATTGAAGGTGCCGGTGCCGGGGTCAGTAAAAAGCTGCCTGACAATAGGATGGCGGTCGTCACCAAAGACGAGCATCTCCACCTCGTCAGGGCTGACGCCAAGGCCCACCTGCCGGTAGGTTTTGCCCATCAGCTTCTCTGAGAGCATCTGCTGCCATACCTGTTCCCTCAGGCTCTGCATCATTTCTTCATTGATTTCTGTAGAGCCAGACATTTTGTATATATCTGCAAGGTCCTGAACACGGGCTTCGAACTCCTGGTATGACACGGACTCCCCGTCAATAGTGGCAAGCTGATAATATTTGTTTGCCTTTCGGCGCTGGGAAGTGTTGCTTCCGAAAAAATCACTCACTATAAAGAGAAGCAGTGAAATACCTATCACAATTGCCAGAAGCGGCCCTGCTTTCTCTCTTAAATCCTGAAGTATTGCCATCTGAATACTAATTAAACAATGAATCTTACCTCTTGAAAAATACAGGCGACAAATATAACAAAATTCAGTTAAACAAAAGGATGGGCCTCCCTCTCATTTTATTTAACTTCCGAAGAAATACCATGAGCTTCTGATTATCCGGCAAACGGTTGATTTATTACCATTAATTATGGTTTGCAATACCCTCTGTTGAAGAGGGCATTATTTTTGCTGCAGATTACGGGTGCCGGTAATTAATGAAACGGCCGGACGTTAACATTAATAACAATCATTACTTTTGTACAAAACAGTATCGTGTCCGGAATGAACAGATTAATAATATTGATAGTTGCTGTTACCCTTCTCTGCCCATCTGTGCTTCAGGCACAGAAACGGAAGATGGAACGCGCATACGACGCATACAACGCCGGAAGCTATTATGAGGCAATAGACTATTTCAAGGATGTCTACTCCAAGACTCGTGATAAGCAGCTGAAATCTGACATGGTATTCATGGTGTCAGAGTGCTACCGCCTCATCAATGACCCGAAAAATGCCGAACTGTGGTACAAAAGAGCTGTCAGGTCGCCTTTCCCGAAACCTGAAGCGCAGTACTGGCTGGCAGAGAGCAACAAGAAGCTGGGACGGTATCCCGAGGCCATAGAGGAGTTCCGTGAATACCGCAGGCTTGTGCCGGGAGATCCCCGTACCGAGCAGCAGATACGCTCATGCGAGCTTGCCATGCAATGGCAGTCAGCGCCTGAATCCTATAACGTCGAAGAACTGAAGGAAGTCAATACAGGGAAATCTGATTTCAGTCCCGCCTATGGCCGCGATGATCATGGTCTGTTATGGTTCACCTCCTCGCGCGATGATGCCAGGGGTAACAAGGAGCACGGGGCAACAGGACAGAGCTTTACGGATATCTTCGAGACCAGGCTTGACAAGAAAGGCAAGTGGAGCACTCCGGTGCCTGTTGATTTCCTGAACAGTGAATTCGAGGACGGAACCCCCTCATTCTCATTTGACTACTCAGAGGTGTGGTTCACGCGCTGCGAGGCTGGTAAGCGCGAGAGCAAGGGATGTGTCATAATGTATTCAACCCGCGAGGGCACCCGCTGGAGTGACCCGGTAAAGGTTGATCTCCTGGCAGACTCCCTTGTTGCAGCCCATCCCTCAATATCACCTGACGGGCAGACTCTCTATTTTGTCTCCGATATGCCGGGAGGATTTGGTGGCAAGGATATATACCGCACTACACGAACCTCGCCGGGAAGTGCATGGTCACGCCCGGAAAACCTGGGCGCTGATATCAATACCCGGGGCAACGAACTCTTCCCCTTCATACGTGAAAACGGAACGCTCTATTTCGCCTCCGACGGACACATCGGCATGGGCGGACTAGATATCTTTAAGGCTACGCCGCAGGGCGGCGAAAGCTGGAGCGTTGAGAACATGAGGCCGCCAATCAACAGCCCGGCAGACGACTTTGGCATCACCTTCGAGAGAGATGCAGAGAAGGGTATCTTCAGTTCGTCACGCAAGGGGAGGACTTATGATGACCTCTACACCTTCGAGATGCCGCCTCTGCTCTTCAGCATCACGGGCCTCGTCAAGGATGAAAAAACGGCTCTTCCCATACAGGGAGCCACCGTGCAGCTGATAGCCAGCGACGGCGCCAATATGCAGACAGAGACGGGTAATGCAGGCGACTTCAAATTCAGCCTGAGACCGGAGGTTGATTACATTTTCCTTGCCTCCAAGAAGGGCTACCTCAACGGGAAGGAAAAAGAGACGACAAGAGGACAGGACAAGAGCCGCGAATTCATGGCCACCATACTGATGACCCCCATCGACAGGCCTATCGAGCTTCCGAATATATTCTATGACTTCGGCAAATGGGACCTCAGGCCTGAATCAATGGTTTCACTTGACAAGCTGGTAGAGACCCTCAACGACAATCCGACGGTGACCATCGAGCTTATGTCACACACCGACTCCCGTGATACCGAGGAGTTTAACCTCGATCTGTCACAGAAGAGGGCACAGTCGGTTGTTGACTACCTGATAGGCAAGGGAATAGCTGCTGACAGGCTTACTGCCAGAGGCTACGGCGAAGCGAGCCCGAAAGTGGTCGATGATGAGATCATGAAGGATGCTCCGTTCCTGCGCCCGGGTGCATCGCTTACCGAGCAGTACATCAACAGCCTCGCCAACGATGAGCAGAAAGAGATAGCCCATCAGGTCAACCGTCGTACTGAGTTCAGGGTGCTTCGGACCGACTATGAACCTGCAAAATAATTAAGAACCGGGGACGGGGTTATGACAGACAGATCACGCTACGCATTGAGAGGAGTCTCTTCAGGAAAGGCTGAAGTTCATGCTGCAATCAGCCGTGTTGACAAGGGCCTCTTTCCCCGGGCATTCTGCAAGATAATACCTGACATGCTGGGAGGTGATCCTGCCTGTTGCAATATAATGCATGCTGACGGCGCCGGAACCAAGTCGTCACTGGCATATATTTACTGGAAGGAGACGGGCGACCTGTCGGTCTGGAAGGGGATAGCCCAGGATGCCGTGGTAATGAATCTTGACGACCTGCTATGCGTAGGAGTAACTGATAATATTCTTCTATCATCAACTATTGGAAGGAACAAGAACCTTATTCCCGGTGAGGTGATAAAAGCCCTGATAGAAGGCACGGAGGAGTTCCTTGCCCGGATGAGGGATGCCGGCATCGGGATATGGTCAACGGGAGGAGAGACGGCTGATGTGGGTGACCTGGTCCGTACGGTGATTGTTGACTCCACGGTGACAGCCCGGATAGCCCTGGCTGATGTCATTGACAATGCGAACATCAGGTCGGGGGATGTTATTGTGGGGCTTGCATCGTTTGGCCAGACAACATATGAGAGTGAGTACAACGGTGGTATGGGAAGCAACGGGCTGACCTCTGCACGGCACGATGTGTTTGGCAAGTACCTTTCCGGCCTTTATCCCGAGAGCTATGACGGTGCTATTCCCGGGGAACTCGTTTACAGCGGACCGATGCGGCTTACCGATCCCACAGCGGTGCCGGGCGTCAATGCAGGCAGACTGGTTTTATCACCCACACGCACCTATGCACCGGTGATAAGGAAGGTATTGGATGTTATGCGGCCTGCCATACACGGGATGGTGCACTGTTCAGGCGGCGGGCAGACCAAGATCATGCATTTCATTGACAACCTGCATGTGGTCAAGGATAATCTTTTCCCGGTACCACCGCTGTTTGAACTGATTCAGAAGAGTTCCGGCACACCGTGGGATGAGATGTACCGTGTGTTCAACATGGGTCACCGCATGGAGCTTTATGTTGATGAGGCAGATGCTGCCGCGATCATTGAAATTGCTTCATCATTCAATCTTGATGCCCGTGTAGTAGGGCGCTGTGAGCCTGCCGCAACCCGCAGGCTTACAATCAGTACTGACCAGGGGAAATTTGTTTACTGATCCTCTTCAGCGCATAACTGCCCGCAACCAAAAACCCCACACCACAACCCTTTTGCCATAATATCCTGCACCCAACCCACTGCCACTTAATTACTAATTGCTCATTGCTCATTGCTCATTGCACATTGTTAATTGCTAATTGATAAATATCAATACATCGTTTACATAAAATATCAATACATCGTTTACATCTAAGGAGGACCAAAATATCAATACATCGTTTACAAAACGACAGATTACGTTCTTTGAATTATTGTTTTTTCGTCTGCATAACCTTAATGATTATGGAAGACGAAATCATTCTCAGAAAACAGGCAGTGGAACTGCATCTTCAGGGAGTTCCGATATCTGACATTTTTCATAGTCTTGGACGTTCGCGCCAATGGGTGCATAAATGGATCAACCGTTATCGGTCTGTGGGTGGTGATGACTGGTATCTCTCCATATCGACTGCACCTAAACGACCTCGCCAACGAACTCCCCGAAAAGAGGAGGATCTGGTAATCAATGTCAGAAAGGCTTTGGCAGGCCGTCGTTACTCTCAAACGGGTGCATTAAGCATCATGTATGAGATAAAGCGTATGGGCTTCCATTCACCTTCAATAGCGACTATAAATCGAATATTGAAGAGGAACGATCTGATTACTTCCAGCAGTGTAAAACAGAAAAAAGGCATTGAATACCCGAACTATTTTACACTTGTCCAACAAATGGATCTGGTAGGTCCCAGGTATCTTACCGGAGGATCCCGGTTCTATTTTCAAAACATTATAGATGTTGAAAATCATCATGTTGGTGTTTATCCGATAAGAGACAAGAGTTCACAAACGCTAGCCAAACACCTTGCTCACTTCTGGACTGTCTATGGAATGCCGGATTACCTGCAGATGGATAACGAGCTTTCCTTTAGAGGAAGCAATCGCTATCCCAGAAGTTTTGGTATAGTAGTGCGTCTGGCTCTGTCACAGGGAGTAACACCCATCTTCATACCTCCATCTGAACCCTGGAGAAACGGAGTAATTGAAAAGTTCAACTATAACCTGGCCAAATACTTCTTCTCCACCCAGATGTTCTCTTCGTATGAGGACCTGGAAGAGAAAACGCCTGTGTTTTATGATTTTCACAATCAGAACCACCGTTACTCTACTCAGGGAGGCAAAACTCCAAATCAGATAAGGTCTCTTTGCCAAGAACATAAGTTAGGACCAATCAACATGAAGGATTATATTCCCCTGATTGAGGGATCTGTAATCTTCATACGTTTTATACGAAGCGATAAAAGCCTTACGATCCTAAGAACCAGGTTCACAGTAAAGAAAGAGTTAATCTACACGTATGTTGTTGCGGAAATAATCGTGGACAAACACGTCCTTTTAGTGAAGCAGGATGGAATTATTCATCATGTGTTCCCATTTGTAATGCCTGTAGACTGAATAACAATATGTCAATGAACTGATGATATTTTGCCTTCCTTAGAAGGCGCGCCCCCTAGGGGGCCTTGTTTGAACGTACTTTTTACCTTGTGTAAACGATGTATTGATATTTTGGTCCTCCTTAGATGTAAACGATGTTCTGATATATTACAGCTAATTGCTAATTGCTAATTGCCAATTGCTCATTACTCATTGCACATTGTTAATTGCTCATTGCACATTGTTAATTGCTCATTGCTCATTGCTAATTGCTCATTGCTAATTGCTAATTGCTCATTGTTAATTGCTAATTGCCAATTGCCAATTGCCAATTGTCTTATATTGATTACATTTGCACCCTGAAATTTTGCATCTGATGGCAAACAATCTTATTCTTGACAGGCTGACTGGCATAAAGAAGCGTTTTGTGGAGGTGGGTGAGCTTCTTGCCTCCCCTGACGTAATGTCTGATATGAAGCGCTATATAAAGCTTAACAAGGAATACAAGGAGCTCAAACCTGTGGTTGAGGCGTATGAGAAATACAAATCCTCCATTGACAATCTCGAAAGTGCAAAGGAACTTCTCTCCTCGGAAAAGGATGAGGAGATGCGTGAGATGGCCAAGGATGAGATAGATATGCTTTTGCAGTCTATTCCGGAGATGGAGGAGGAGATCAGGTATCTTCTCCTGCCTGCTGACCCGGAGGATGAAAAGAATGCTGTCATGGAGATCCGTGCCGGTACAGGGGGTGACGAGGCAAGTATCTTTGCGGGGGACCTCTTCCGCATGTATTCGAAGTATATAGAGGAACAGGGCTGGAAGATTGATTTGAACTACTATACCGAAGGCACTGCAGGAGGGTACAAGGAAATAGTATTCAACGTGATAGGTGACGGTGTCTATGGTATCCTGAAGTATGAGTCGGGTGTCCACCGCGTTCAGCGGGTGCCTCAGACCGAGACACAGGGCCGCGTCCACACATCGGCAGCAACGGTGGCGGTGCTTCCGGAAGCCGGCGAGTTTGACATAGAGATCCGCAACGAGGATATCCGCAAGGATACTTACTGCTCTTCGGGTCCCGGCGGACAGAGCGTCAACACTACCTATTCGGCAATCAGGCTGACACATATCCCCACAGGGGTCGTGGTTACCTGCCAGGACGAAAAGTCACAGATCAAGAACCTTGAGAAGGCGATGAGGGAGCTTCGCACTCGTCTCTATAACCTTGAATACCAGAAGTACCTCGACGAGATCTCAAAGAAGCGCAAGACAATGGTGTCTACGGGCGACAGGTCGGCCAAGATACGCACATACAACTATCCGCAGGGACGGGTTACTGACCACCGCATCAACACAACCCTTTACAACCTGCCGTCAATTCTTGACGGGAACATCCAGGAGCTGATTGAAAAGCTGCAGATGGCTGAGAACGCTGAGCGTCTGAAGGCGCATGACTTATAAAATATGATATCATGACCGCGAGGGAATTATTCCAGCATATTCTTAAAAAGAAGTCCTTCCTCTGTGTCGGTCTCGATCCCGAGATCTCCAAACTGCCGGCATGCCTGGCAGAGCTGGAAGAACCGATTTTTGAGTTTAACAGACAGATAATAGATGCCACCCACAGGTATGCGGTGGCCTATAAGCCAAATTTCGCCTTTTATGAGTCCTATGGCGCAAGAGGCATGGCAGCACTGGACAAGACAGTGAGGTATATCAACAAGCTTGACACAAATATCTTCATCATAGCTGACGCCAAGCGGGGTGACATAGGCAACACCTCAAAGATGTATGCCAGGGCGGTTTTCGGGGAGATGCCGTTTGACGCGGTGACCGTTGCGCCATACATGGGAGAAGATTCTGTTACGCCGTTTCTCTCCTACGGAGGCAAATGGGCAATCATTCTTGCGCTTACCTCAAACAGGGGAGCCGATGATTTCCAGTATCACACCGATAAAGGTCAGCGGCTTTTTGAGCGGGTACTGACTCTCTCTCAGCGGTGGGGCACCACTGACAACCTGATGTATGTTGTAGGTGCAACAAGGGCTGAGATGCTTGCTGACATTCGTAAGATTGTGCCGGATCATTTCCTTCTTGTGCCCGGTGTAGGTGCACAGGGAGGCAGCCTTGAGGAGGTTGCCCGGTATGGCATGAATAATCAGTGCGGCCTGCTGGTAAACTCATCGCGGGGTATAATCTATGCGGATTCATCCGACAACTTTGCCGACGTTGCCGGCGAAAAAGCCCGTGAGATGCAGGAGGAGATGGCCCTGTACCTGGCAGACAGGTTTAAAATCTGACCAGCCGGCATCTGGCACTGCCTGCCGGCTTTAAATGGCTTGTTTGCTGCACATTACGCACTGACGCCTCTCGCCGCAGCAATAAGCCTTTCCGCTTGCATACTGACGCCTCTCTCCGCTGCAGTATGCCGTTCCGTTTGCGCACTGATGCCTCTCTCCACTGCAGTATGCCGTTCCGCTGATGTACATACTGTATTAAACCGTCACAGCCGGGGCTTTAATCAGCCTCTTCACAGGGTATGGAGTTAAGGAGTTATTATCTCCGTCACATCAATTTTTGATTGCTTCGTCGGATTATTATGGGGCTCCCCGTAACACCTCCTTTTTTTTGTGCTTTTGGAACATTGTTATTAAATTTGATAAGCTGCATTTCTTAAATAATACCGACCATGAAAGAAGAGTTCATCCACTGGTTGTGGAAAAACCAGTTCTTTGACGGCGGGAGTCTGTGCGACAGGGAAGCCGGCTCCATTGGGGTGATAACCCCGGGAGTGTACAACCGTGATTCAGGACCTGATTTTTTTAACACCAGGTTGATAATAGGAGGTACCGAATGGGCCGGCAACACGGAGATCCATGTCAATGCCTCCGACTGGTACCGTCACGGCCATCACACTGATCACGCTTATGACAATGTCATCCTGCACATTGTATATAATGAGGATGCAGACGTCTATACTGCTTCCGGCCGCAGGCTGATAACCATCCGCCTCGTTTTTGATCCTGTATTGTGGGAAAACTACCTCGATTTCATGAATAATCCTTCTCCGCTGCCCTGCAGCGGACTGATAGGACTTACTGACGGTTTCAGGATCAAGCACTGGCTGTGGTCGATTGCCGTTGAACGTCTCGAAAGGAAGCATGACGATATCAGGGAGATTCTGTCAAAGACCGGCAATGACTGGGAGGAGACTCTTTACCGGCTGGTAACCCGTTACTTTGGTTTCAGGGTAAACACTGATCCCTTCGGGATGCTTGCCGCCCGCCTTCCTCTTAAAATCATAAGGAAGCACTCTGACCAGCTCATACAGGTTGAGGCCCTGCTGTATGGCACAGCGGGGTTGCTTGACGAGGCTCTTTTCAGGGAGGCGGTGAACGACAGTTATTATCTCCTGCTGTTGAGGGAGTACCGTGTGCTTCGCGCCAAGTATTCACTTCAACCCGTTGACGGCTGGCTCTGGAAGTTTCACAGGCTGCGGCCCGCCAATTTCCCGACTGTCAGGCTCTCCCAACTGGCGGCGCTGCTCAGCCACAGTGATGGTCTCTTCTCGAGGGTACTCGGCTGCAGTGACCGCGAGAGCCTCCGTGCACTGCTGAGCGTCAGCGCCTCTTCTTACTGGAACAATCACTACCAGTTCGGACGCGAGGTGCCGCCGGTGGCGGGTCGCGCCGGCAGGCAGTCTGCAGACCTGCTCATCATCAATGCCATTGTGCCACTGCTCTTCGTCTACGGTAAGGTCAGGCAACAACAGGAGTGGTGTGACAGGGCAGTGGAGATACTTGACTCTCTGCCTCCGGAAAAGAATAGCGTGGTGACCGACTTCACCCGGGCGGGGCTGAAGCCGGAGTCGGCCTTTGCTTCTCAGGCTCTGCTGGAGCTGAGAAACATGAGATGCAGGTATCACAGGTGTCTCGACTGCACCATAGGGTCATCGCTCATTGCCATGGGTCAGAAAATCAGGAGGTCAGACTCGCTTTTTCTGGAGCCCTGACACGCTTCCGCTAGTCAGGTATTCACGTCCCGGGGCAGATGAAGGCTCCTCCGGTGCATTACTCCCCCTCCCGGGCTGGCAAGCGCTCTTCCGGCATATTGCCCCCCCTCCCGGCGCAGGTAAACTCTTCTCCAGCATATTACCCCGTTCCCGGGACAAGTAACTGCTCCTCCGGCATATTGTCCCCCCTTCCCGGGGGCGTCTCAGCCGGGTTATTAACAATTAAATAAAGTTTTTAGCATGCGCAACTACTGGCATTCAATTTGCATCATTTATACATAAGTCCGCGAGTGCTTCACTTCCCCGCATGCTGCTGAGGCTGCCCGGCGTTAAATACAAAAAAAATTTGTTCAAATTGTTTGAATTATTACAAAATAGAGTTGTATCTTTGCGTTCCAAAATTGGAGAAATTATTAACAATCTATTGGATAAGGATATGTATTTGACCACGGAGAAGAAACAGGAATTTTTCAGGACATTCGGATCATCAGAGTTGGACACAGGCAGTGCTGAGGGTCAGATTGCTCTTTTCTCCTATAGGATTTCGCACCTCACCGAGCATTTGAAGAAGAACAAGAAGGATTTCAGTACACAGAGGGCGCTGACCAATCTGGTCGGAAAAAGAAGGCGTTTGCTCGACTATCTGAAAGACAAGGATATCAGCAGGTATCGTGAGATCATCAAGGCACTGAACCTCCGAAAATAAGCAAAAAAGGCAATTTCATATTGCCTTTTTTAATTCCCGGAGAGAAATGCCCCTTGACTATCATTTATCCCGTAATAATCAGTAGTTTAGATGTATAAGTTAATCGAAAAAAGCATTGACCTTGGCGATGGCCGGTCAATAGTAATTGAAACGGGCAAGCTGGCCAAGCAGGCCGACGGTGCTGTGGTTGTAAGGATGGGTAAGACCATGCTTCTGGCAACCGTCGTTGCAGCTAAGGATGCAAAGGAAGACACAGACTTCATGCCGCTGTCCGTAGAGTACAAGGAAAAGTATGCGGCATCGGGCCGTTTTCCCGGAGGCTTCCTCAAGAGAGAGGCAAGACCCGGTGACAATGAGATTCTGATCTCACGACTGGTTGACAGGGCGCTGCGTCCGCTCTTCCCGGACGACTATCACGCGGAAGTGTTTGTAACCATTAACCTCATCTCGGCCGAGAAGGATATCATGCCTGACGCGCTTGCCGGACTCGCCGCATCAGCGGCACTGGCAGTGTCTGACATACCTTTCCATGGCCCGATATCAGAGGTAAGGGTATCAAGGGTTAACGGCGAGTTCATCGTCAATCCTACATTTGATCAGGTGGAGATTGCGGACCTTGACATCATTGTCGGAGCAACATATGAGAATATCATGATGGTTGAGGGTGAGATGAAGGAGGTTTCAGAGGATGTCATGCTCGAAGCGCTGCGCATCGCCCATGAGGCTATCAAACCGCAGTGCGTTGCACAGAAGGAACTCTCTGAAATGGTCGGCAAGTCAGTAAAGAGAGAGTACTGTCATGAGAAGAATGATGAGGAACTCCGCAAGAAGATATGGGATGAGACTTATGACAAGTGTTACAGTCTGGCTGCCAGCGGCTCTGACAAGAAGACCCGCACTGACGGCTTTGAAGCAATAAAGGCTGAGTTCCTTGCACAGTTCCCGGAGGATGCACCGGCAGATGAGATGCTGGTGAACAGGTACTTCCATGATGTGGAGAAGGAGGCTGCCCGTCGTCTTGTCCTTGATGAGCACAGGCGTCTTGACGGCCGCAAGCTTGATGAGATCCGCCCCATCTGGTGTGAGATTGATCCGCTTCCTGCAGCCCATGGCTCAGCTATCTTCACCCGCGGTGAGACACAGTCGCTCACCACTGTCACCCTTGGCACCAAGCTTGACGAGAAGATGATTGACGAGGTGCTCAAACAGGGTTCCGAGAAATTCACGCTTCACTATAACTTTCCCCCTTTCGCCACCGGCGAAGCCAAACCATTGCGCGGTACCAGCCGCAGGGAGATAGGTCACGGGAACCTGGCACACAGGGCTCTCAAGAACATGATGCCGCCCGAGGAGACCAATCCATACGCAATACGTGTGGTATCAGATATCCTCGAATCAAACGGCTCATCATCGATGGCAACCGTCTGCGCCGGGACACTGGCCCTCATGGATGCAGGTATACAAATTGCCAAGCCGGTTTCCGGTATTGCTATGGGGCTGATTACTGACAAGGACGGGAAGAAATTCGCAGTTCTTTCAGATATACTGGGTGATGAAGACCATCTCGGCGATATGGATTTCAAGGTCGCAGGCACCCGCGATGGCATTACCGCCACACAGATGGACATCAAGGTTGACGGTCTTTCGTTCGAGGTTCTCAAACAGGCGCTCGAACAGGCGCGCCGTGGCAGGATGCATATCCTCGACGTCATGGAAGAGACCATTGCCGAGCCCAGGCCTGACCTCAAGCCTCATGCACCGAGAATAGAGAAGATTTTTATACCCAAGGAGATGATAGGTGCTGTGATAGGCCCCGGCGGAAAGATTGTACAGGATATTCAGGCCACCACAGGTGCAACTATAGTTATCGAGGAGACCAACGGCCAGGGTGTGGTCGATGTCTTTGGCGAGAACTACGAGGTTATCAGGGCGGCCCTTGACCGTATCAACGCTATATGTGCTGTTCCTGAGGTAGGAAAGGTCTATACCGGCAAGGTGAAAACCATAACACAGTTCGGTGCGTTTGTTGAGATTCTCCCGAACAAGGACGGACTGCTGCACATCTCGGAGATGGACTGGAAGAAGGTAGGCACTGTTGAGGAGCTCTTCAAGGAGGGTGACACTGTTGAGGTGCAGCTTATTGAAATTGACCAGAAGACCGGCAAGCTGAGGCTCTCGCGCAAGCCCCTCATCCCGAAGCCGGAAGGCTGGGTTGAACCGCCCAGGCGCGAACATACGGAAAGAAAGGAGCGTCAGGGATCACGTGACGGAAACCGCGGTGATCGCGGAAACCGTGACCATCGCCCGCATGACCGCCGTCGTGACAACAACCGGCAGAAATCCGATTGATCAATCACAACTGACAGAAATCCGGTGGATCATTACAACCGGCAGAAATCCCCGGTTGATCATCCAGGATAGTTATTAAGGCGGAGGCTGTCTCATAAAAGGGACAGCTTCTCTTTTGTGCACCCTGTTACAACTATTTCGCGGAAACGCGGGCCTTCGATTTATTTGCATTGTGAAGGCTAAATGTTAATTTTGATATCCGGTGCAATGTGGCAACAGGGATGGAGAACATAAAGTACAACTATATTGTTATTGAGGGGAATATCGGTGCGGGAAAGACTACCCTGGCGTCAATGATTGCAAGGGACTGCAATGCCAAACTGATCCTTGAACGGTTTGCCGATAACCCTTTCCTCCCCAAATTCTACAATGATCCCGCACGGTACGCCTTCCCCCTCGAGCTATCCTTCCTGGCTGACCGTTACGGGCAGCTCAGGGATGAACTGGTGGAACCGGATCTTTTCAAAAGCTTCACAGTGGCTGACTACTACTTCATGAAGTCGCTCATCTTCTCTTCCAAAACCCTGGAACAGGATGAGTTCAACCTTTACCGCCAGATATTCTATATTATCTATAGCTCCATTCCCAAGCCTGACCTGTATGTTTACCTGCATGTACCCCCTGAGAGACTGCTGAAAAACATTGCAATGAGGGGCAGGGAGTACGAAAAGTCAATTACTTCCGATTATCTCTCGGGAATTCAGGAGAGCTACTTTACCTTCTTCAGGCAGCATCAGGAGAACCGTTACCTGGTGCTCGATGTCTCAAATATTGACTTTGTTGCATGCCATGATGACTACCTTAAAGTTAAGGAAATGATCTTCACTGAACCTGTCTCCCCGGGGATTAACCTCCGGAATTTCTGATTTTTTCATTCAGGAGTTGCAGGTAATGACTAAAAAATATCTTAAATTTGCAGACAAATCAGAAATATCGTATAATTGCTCTAATTAACAGAAACTGATCGCAACTAATTAAAACACACATTATGAAAAATTTCACCAGACTTTTTGTCATTCTGCTTGCTGCTGTACTTATGTCAGGTTGCAGCAGTCTTGACAAGATGAAGAAAAATGCCAATCTCGTCAAGTATGAAATTTCCCCCAAAGTGCTTGAGACTCACGCAGGCATTGTTGCAGCACAGGTTAAGGTAACCTATCCGGAGAAGTACTTTGACAAGAACACCACGCTGAAGATCACCCCTGTTCTTTCATATGAAGGCGGTGAGACGGCATTTGATGAACTGCTCTTTACCCAGGGAGAGAAAGTTCTGGCCAATAACAAACCGGTTGCATGGACTGGCGGAACGGTAAACTGGTCAGGTGATGTAAACTATATACCTGAGATGAAGGTGTCTGAGTTCCTTCTTTACATAGATGCTGAAAGAAAGGGCAGGACTCTCTCATTTGATCCCATCAAGCTGGCTGACGGTGTAATTGCAACTTCAACCCTTGTTGAATATCACGCAATGCCCATCGTACTGAAAGACAACTACCAGCGCATAGTTCCCGAGCAGAAGGTGGCCGACATTCTTTACAACATAAACCAGTCGAATATCAGGCCTTCAGAACTGAAGTCTGCTGATATTAAGGCTCTCAAGGATTATATTGCACTTGTAATGGAGAACGAAAGGATGGAGGTTAAGGGTGTAACCAACAGCTCTTATGCTTCACCTGACGGTCCGCTTGCACTTAACGAAAGGCTTTCAGTTGAGAGGGGTAAGGCTGCTGACAGGTACCTCAAGAGGGAATATGGCAAGATACCCGAACTGGCTGAACTATTCGCAAGCCAAACCACTGCTGAAGACTGGGAAGGTTTCAAGACTCTCGTGCAGGAGTCGTCAATCGCTGACAAGGAACTCATCCTGAGGGTTCTCTCGATGTACCAGGATCCTGTCGTCCGCGAACAGGAGATCAAGAACATGGCAACTGCATATGAAGCACTTGCAGATCAGGTTCTTCCGAAGCTGAGAAGGTCAAAACTGATCGTTGACGTTAACCTGATCGGCCTCAGCGATGAGGAGATACTCGCCGCCATCAAGGATGATCCGTCAATACTCAGCCTTGAGCAGTTGCTCTATGCTGCCACTCTGACCAATGATACCAAGGATATGCTGAAGTATTATGAGATGGCTGCCGAGAAGGATCCCAAGTGTTACAGGGCATGGAACAATATCGGCTGGACTTATCTGCAGATGGGCAAAGCTGATGATGCCATGGTAGCTCTTGAGAAGGCCAAGGCTCTCAAGAATGATGACAACGTGAAGAACAACATGGGCTTTGCCGCTCTTCTGAAGGGTGATATCAGTGCAGCTTCCGAGTATTTCAACTCGATGTCAGCTGCCACTCCCGAATCAAAATTCGGACTTGGCACAATTGCAATTCATGAAGGCAAATATGACCAGGCAGTCAACCTGCTCAGTGACACGCCCACAATGAACCTTGCACTGGCACAGCTTCTCAAGGGTGACATCAACAAGGCCAAGACGACCATGGATGCAGTTGAACCCTGCAAATGCGGCGCTCCCTCATACCTCAAGGCTGTAATAGCAGCACGCCTTGACAACAAGGATGGTGTCATCAACGGACTGCGCGAAGCATTCGGTTACAACGCTAAATGGAAGAACTACGCTCTGACAGACCTTGAGTTTGCCAAGTACTTCACAGATGATGCATTCATTGCAGTAACGAAGTAACAAAACCACAGATATTGAAAAACCCCGTCCACCACATGGCAGACGGGGTTTTTTAATATGTTAGCGTTTGATTCTTCCTGCCAGCTCCCACAGGACTATCCCGGCACTGACAGCCACATTGAATGAGTGTTTGGTGCCATACTGGGGTATCTCGATGCATGCGTCTGACAGATTCACCACCTCTTCGGTAACCCCTCTGATCTCATGGCCGAATACCAGTGCATACCTCTTTCCTGGCTCCGTCACAAACAGGTCAGGTGATACGGCTCCCTCGGCCTGCTCCACGGAAACAATGGTGTAACCCCTCTCCTTAAGCTGCCTGACAGCATCGGCAGAGCTCTCAAAATACCTCCATTCAACCGATTCAGTCGCCCCCAGCGCAGTCTTGTGTATCTCGCGGTGAGGGGGTGTGGCCGTGATGCCACAAAGCCATATTGCCTCCACCAGGAAAGCATCGGCCGTCCTGAAAATTGACCCCACGTTGTTGAGACTGCGAACGTTGTCAAGGACAATAATAAAAGGAGACTTCTCCGAAGCTCTGAATTCAGTAAAACTCTTCCGGTTCAGTTCATCGTTTGTCAGCTTCCTCATTGGTTGAAATTTTAACAAAAATAGTTATAAAAAGGAGTAAATTACCTGTCTGTTCTTCACCTGGCACTGATAGAAAGCTCAGGGCTAAAGGTCATTGCCGCTTCAACATTCACCGGTGCCGATGTTACCGGAAGGCCAGGGCAGTCATGAACTGATATGGTCATTACCACTCCTCTGTTCACCAGTGCTGCCGAAAGGTTCATATAAGCCCTGAACCAATATGGTCATTGCCCTCAAGTTCATAAATTCAGGCCGGAGAGATGGCCTTTTTTGACGTTTATTCTTAATTTGCCGCTGTTTCAACCAATGAGCAGACAATTCGCAGATATCATCATTCCTGTTGCCGTGCCCGGCTCATTTACCTATGAAGTTCCGGAGCATCTTCAGGGTGCGGTCCGCCGCGGCAGCCTGGTGAACGTTCCCTTCGGTCAGAGCAGGAAGAGTACCGGGCTGGTGGTAAAGATCCATGAGATACCACCGGCAGAGGTCTCTCTCAGGGAGGTTGACAGCCTCCTTCCCGGCGAAACGGCTGTCAATGACCGTCTTACCGACTTTCTTCTGTGGATATCTGATTATTACATGGCCTATCCGGGCGAGGTGATGAAGGCAGCAATACCGTCGGCCGATGATCTTCCCGGGCGCGTGTTGAAACGCAGGCAGAAGGAGGAGTCTGATGTGCCGGAGAGTGAGTTAATCATGCCGGCAGAGCTGAACAGGGTTCAGATGGAGGCCTATAATTCAGTAAAACAGCTGTTTGCAGACCGTGAGACGGTGCTGCTGCATGGCGTTACCTCCAGCGGCAAGACCGAGATATATATTCATCTTATGCGTGAGCAGCTTGACCAGGGGAAGCAGGTCCTTTACATGCTTCCTGAGATAGCTCTTACAACGCAGATCATTGAGAGACTCAGGAAGCATTTCGGCAGCGCCATCGGGGTGTTTCACTCACGTCTTACCCCCGCGGCACGAAGAAAAGTGTGGAAGAAAGTCAGTGAGGGAAGCCTCAGGGCTGTTCTGGGTGTACGCTCATCACTCTTCCTTCCATTCAGTGACCTGGGTCTGATCATAGTGGATGAGGAGCATGACTCATCATACAAGCAGTATGATCCGGCCCCGCGGTATCATGCACGTGATGCCGGAATGATGCTTGCCCGCATACATGGAGGCAGGGTGCTCCTCGGTTCAGCCACGCCGTCACTTGAAAGTTACCACAACGCACTCTCCGGAAGGTACGGGTTCGTTGAGCTGCTGACACGTTACGGTGAGGTCATGATGCCTGAGATGGTCATCGCTGACACTCGCCGGGGTGGTAAAAAGAGGGGTCCCTCGGCTCGTTTTTCACCCCTTCTTCTTGAGGCGATGGAGGAGGCGCTGAAGCGCGAGGAACAGGTTATCCTCTTCCAGAACAGGAGAGGCTTCTCACCCTTTCTGATGTGCTCTGACTGCGGACATGTCCCTGCCTGCACCAACTGTTCGGTAAGCTACACCTATCACAAAAGCATCAACCGGCTGGTGTGCCACTACTGCGGCAAGAGCGTGAGACCACCCTCGGAGTGCCCCGATTGCGGATCAGTGAATATCTCCACCATGGGCTTCGGCACTGAAAGAATCGAAGAGGAAATAAGACTGCTGTTCCCTTCGGCGCGTGTCGCGCGAATGGATCAGGACACTGTCAGGAACAGGGGCGCTGCCTCCGATATACTGAGCAGCTTCGCCGCAGGCGAAACCGATATCCTTATCGGGACACAGATGATCTCCAAGGGACTCGACTTCGAAAGACTGACGGTAGTGGGTATCCTCGATGCCGACAATATGATGCATTTCCCCGATTTCCGGGCTCACGAGCGCAGCTTCCAGCTCATGGAACAGGTGAGCGGAAGAGCAGGAAGGAGGACACGCCGGGGGAAGGTGATTATCCAGACCGCTGACCCTGCAAACATGGTCCTCAGGCAGGTGCTGAAACATGATTACAGGTCGATGAGCTCGGTGCAGCTTGAGGAGAGGGCTCTCTTCGGCTATCCCCCCTTTACAAGGATAATCAGGATAGCGCTGAAACACCGTGATCTTGACGAGCTTTCTGCCTCGGCAGCAAGACTGGCTGACACCCTCCGCAGGCACCTCGGCAACCGTGTGCTGGGGCCGGAGTTTCCGATGGTGATGCAGGTTCAGAAGTGGTACATCAAAACGGTGATGATAAAAATAGACAGCACGCTCTCCCCCTCGAAAGTCAAGGAACTGGTGAGGCGCACAATGGAGAGCGAGCTGAAATATCCCAGGAAAGGGCTGCTGCGCATTCATGCCGATGTCGATCCGCAATGATCTCATTTGCCCTTTAATTTTTAAAGGTTATTTTTACAGAATCAAAGCTGTTTTTAATGAAAATAGAGGTTTCAAACGGAGAGATAGCAGACAAACTGACGATTATTGAACTGAAGCTGGAACGGATCAGTGACCCCGATAAACTGAAGAACCTGAAAAAGGAGTATGCCATTCTTGATGAGGCGGTTATGAGTTTCATGAAGAAGGATGACCCGCTGTACCGGGAACTCTACCAGATCAACTCCGAATTGTGGGAAATTGAAGACCGGATAAGGGACCTTGAAAGAAACAAGGATTTTGGAGAAGAATTCATTCAGACTGCCAGGTCAGTATACTTTTCAAATGACAAGCGTTCCGAAATCAAACGGAAGATTAACATGATAACCGGTTCGGGTCTCGTAGAGGAAAAGTCGTACGAAAAATACTGAGATGAGCCTTCTCGTGATACGCACATCATCGATGGGTGATGTGATTATGACACTGCCCGTGCTCAGGTCGTTTGCCGCCGCATACCCGGGCGAAGAGCTGGTCTTTGTCACCAGGAAGCCTTTTGATCAGTTTGTTACCGGCATTCCAGGGGTGAAGATTTTTCTTTTCGATCATCGTGGCAGGCACAGGGGTTTCCGGGGCATCCTGAGATTATGGAAGGATCTTCGGTCAATGTATCACATCACTGCGGTGGCTGACCTCCATGACGTTATCAGGTCGAAGGTTGTGCGCCTGTTGTTTCGTATGGGCGGCTGCCACGTGGCCAGGATAGACAAGGAGCGTATCCGCCGGCGCAAGCTGGTTCGCGGGAGGCTCACCGGCTCGCTCACCCATACCATTGAACGCTACCGCACCGTATTTAAGCAAGCCGGATATCCGCTGAAGCTGATCTCCGGCCCCTGGTTATTACCCTCTGATGAAGGGAGAGCGGTGGCAGCCGCCCGCACCGGGGGCATGAAAAGACCTTTCCTGGGAGTGGCGCCGCTTGCGAAACACCCTCTCAAGGTATGGCCCCTGGAGAAGATGGAGGCCATGCTCCGCATGTTGATGTCGCGAAAGGAATGCACAATATTCCTTTTTGGTTCTCCTGACGAGTCTGCTGTAGTGGATGAGATAGCTGCCCGTGTGCCCGGAGCCATATCCATGGCAGGGAAGATCAGCCTGGGAGGAGAGATTGCACTTATTGCTGACCTTGACCTGATGGTAGCCATGGACTCGTCAAACATGCACCTGGCTGCCATGACGGGTGTTGAAACGCTCTCAATATGGGGCGGCACCCATCCCCGTGCCGGATTCAGTGCCTGGGGTATGCCGCCTGAAAACCAGATACAGATACCAGATACCGAACTCACATGCCGTCCCTGTACCATCTACGGAAAAGGGACCTGCCGGCGTGGCGACCTCGCCTGCCTGGAGTGGCTGACACCGGAGGCGGTTCTGCAAAAAATCCTGAATAAACTGAATTGACATATGAAATTCACCGGAACCAACCATCTGATTATTGCTTTGGCTTTCATAGCCCTTGCCGGCGCCGGGTGCAGAGTGACACCTGAAGGTAGTGCAGACCGCATCTCTGCAGAACCTGCTGACCTGGTAAACACACTTATGGGTACAGATTCCGAGTACCTGCTCTCTCACGGCAACACCTATCCGGCAGTGGCATTGCCGTTCGGGATGAACTTCTGGACACCGCAGACACGTGATAATGGCAACGGCTGGGGATACACCTATGATGACCATAGGATAGTGGGTATTAAACAGACACATCAGCCAAGTCCCTGGATAAATGATTATGCAGCCTTCTCGCTGATGGCTGTCACGGGTGGCAACCGTCTCACCGAGAAGGCCCGTGCATCATGGTTCTCGCATAAGGCTGAGGTGGCAAAGCCATGGTATTACAGCGTTTACCTCGCCGACTATGACATCACTGCAGAGGTGACACCCACGGAGAGGGCAGCCCTCTTCAGGTTCACATTTCCTGAGAGCGACTCCTCCGCTGTGGTCATTGATGCCTTTGCCGGCGGATCAATGGTAAGAATCATTCCGGAAAGCAACAGGGTTGTGGGTTACTGCCGCAACAACCACGGGGGAGTGCCTGAAAACTTCCATAATTATTTTGTCATTGAGTTTGACCGGCAGTTTGACTTCTGGTCGTTAGTCCTTGACGGCACTCTCCGGCCCGGTGTCATGGAGACCGGTGGTGACCACGCCCAGGCGGTCATTGGATTCCGGACTGAAAGAGGCCTGCAGGTAACTGCCAGGGTGGCTTCATCATTCATCTCTCCCGAACAGGCCATTCTTAATCTTGAACGTGAGACGGGCGGGCGCGGATTCGATGCTGTCCGTGACGCCGGACGTGAACGCTGGAACGCTGAGCTGGGCCGCATAAAGGTGGAGGGCGGTACTGATGACCAGAAGCGTACCTTCTATTCAACCCTCTACCGCACGATGCTCTTCCCCCGGATGTTTCACGAGATTGACAACTCCGGGAATATTGTTCACTACAGTCCTTATAACGGCAAGGTGCTTCCAGGCAGGCTCTTCACCGACAATGGCTTCTGGGATACCTTCCGTGCTGCGATGCCGCTTATTACCATTATCTACCCCGATCTGAGCTCGCACATCATGGAGGGTCTGGTCAATACATACCTGGAGAGCGGCTGGTTGCCTGAATGGGCCAGTCCCGGCCACCGCAACTGCATGATAGGGAGCAATTCCGCCTCACTGATAGCTGATGCCTATCTGAAGGGAATAAGGGGATATGATATCGATACCCTGTGGAAGGCATTGGTGAAGAACACCCTCGGCCACGGTCCGGTGCATTCCGTCGGCAGGTACGGAGCTGAATACTACAACAGCCTGGGTTATGTACCATACGATGTGGGCATAAATGAGAATGTGGCGCGTACACTGGAGTATGCCTACGCAGACTGGTGCCTGTGGAAGCTGGCGCAGGAGCTTGGAAGGCCGGAGGAAGAGACTGCCCTTTATGAAGCCCGGGCCCGGAACTATAAAAACGTTTTTGACAGTGAGAGAAAGCTGATGAGGGGCAAAAACCTCGACGGTACGTTCCAGTCGCCGTTCAGCCCCTATAAATGGGGTGATGCCTTCACAGAAGGAAACAGCTGGCATTACACCTGGAGCGTCTTTCAGGATGTAGCCGGACTGGCAGAGCTGATGGGCGGCGACAGGGAGATGGCACGTATGCTCGATTCAGTATTTGTGGTGCCGCCGTTGTTTGACGACTCCTATTACGGCTTCCCCATTCATGAGATACGTGAGATGCAGATAATGAACATGGGCAACTATGCCCACGGCAACCAGCCGGTTCAGCATATGATCTACCTCTATAACTACACACCTGAGCCATGGAAGGCACAGATGAGGGTACGCGAGGTTATGGACAAGCTTTATAACTATACACCTGACGGTTACTGCGGAGATGAAGATAACGGGCAGACCTCAGCCTGGTATGTTTTCAGCACTCTGGGTTTCTATCCGGTGACGCCCGGAACAGGCGAATATGTACTTGGCTCACCGCTGTTTACCAGGGCAACGGTAACCCTCTCTGACGGAAGGAAGCTGGTAATCAATGCTCCGAAGAACAGCCGTGATAACATATTTGTAAGAGATGTAACCCTTAATGGCAAAAAACTGAATCTCAATTTTGTAACCCATGAAGAGCTGACCGCAGGAGGCACCCTGGAGTTTGACATGAGCAATGAACCTGCCATGGAGAGGGGTACAACGCCTTCAGCCAGACCATATTCGATGAGCACAGATGACAGACAAAATTGATTTTTCAGATCGTCGCCTGGGCTCTCCTCCTGCTTCTTCGGCTACAGGTTTCCCTGGTTTTTCTCCGGTCTGTGGCAACAGTTCAAAAAGCTCTTCTCCTGCCTGCGGCGACAGCTCACAGGGCTCTTCTCCTGCCTGCGGCGACAAGTTTCCCTGGTTTTCCTCCGACCTGTGGCTGCACGTGAGGCTCTTCCGGCCGGGTGACAGGTCGAGGGTGATTTCCACCGGTGGCGACGGGTTGTCTGAGATCTCCTCCGGTCTGTGGCAACAGTTCAAAAAGCTCTTCTCCTGCCTGCGGCGACAGGGCGCGGGTGATTTCCACTTGTGGCAACAGGGAGTAGTATAAATTCGTATATTCATGAACATAATAATACCAATCAGCAACATGTCACTCACAGAAAGAATTGCAAAGGACCTGATGGCAGCCATGAAGGCTCAGGACAAGGGGGTACTTGAAGCCCTGAGGGCGGCAAAGACCGCGTTTATTCTTGCCAGGTCAGAGAGAGGGCAGGATACCGTTCTCACTGAAGAGGAGGAGATAAAGATCATCCGTAAACTGGTGAAGCAGAGGAAGGAGTCGGCAGCCATATACCGCGAGCAGAAGAGGCCTGACCTTTGTGAGAAGGAGGAGAATGAAGCCTCAGTGCTGGAAAGATATCTTCCTGCAGCAATGACAGAGCAGCAGTTGGAAGCTGTTCTCAGGGAGATCATCAGCCGTATAGGGGCAAAGGGCCCGTCAGACATGGGGCGTGTTATGGGTGTTGCCACGAAGGAACTGGCAGGCAAGGCCGATGGCCGTGAGATTTCAGCAAAGGTGAAGCAACTGCTGGGATAAGGCGGCAGGGCCGGTCATAAACCGGGTACTGTTTCCGCCCTCTTGTTGTTCTCAAGCATACGCAGGATACCGCGACGCTTTGCAACCAGGTCAGTCAGCTCGATAAACATGTCATTGTTGACCCTTTTGGCCATTGGAATGACATATTTTTCCGTCTGGTCAAGATAGTCGGAGATTTTCTGTTCCGACTGTATATCGCGGTGAAGGTCTGTAATGTTACTGATCCGGTCAGCGCACTTGAGCAGCAGGGCATCCCGTGACCCGTATTCAAGAAGGCGCTGCAGGTACTGCTCCTTCGTCTCATCCTTTCTCTTGGTAACCTCCAGCACAAGCTGTACAACATTGGTGCCATCACTGTCAATACACCTTATCTCTTCAACCTGGGTCTCAGGAAGATCTTCAAGCAGATCATGCAGCAGGGAGGCCTTGAGCAAGACGGTGTCAGTAAAGAACTTGTAGTCAAGCAATATACCCAGCGTAGAAAAACAGTGCCTGAACTGGTTGCCACCCACAGCCCTCTGTACGCTTATCAGGGCAGTGGCCTTCAGAATATAAGGCGCCAGCACAAGGTTCTTCAATGTCTCAAGGGCACTCATGGTAAAGGTTGCAAAGCCACAAAGTTAACAATTCCGGAGATTCCAATCTGTTATTATGTCATACAAATTATAAACAGTCTCTGAACAATGATAATACCTGTGAAAAACAGATAGGTGACAATAATTAGATGAGATCGGAGAACACTATCCCTCCATTCTGAGAAGAGTCAGCATTCTGCGGAGTGAATTCATGGAGTCAGTTTTTTTCCTGAAAACAGATAAAACAACCGGCCGGAGCCTATGTTTAGTTTTTCTGACACCTCTCAGTTTAATGAAAATGTTACCTTTGTTTATGAAAACTCAAAATGGTATGATTTTGACACGTGTTCTGCCAGCATTTGTACTGATAATAACCATGGTTGCCCCCGGAGTTGTCATTGCACAGGTACCTGTGGAGGTGTCAACTGAGAAGGTGGTCTCTGGCGGCAGGGTTTATTACATGCATGAGGTTCAGAAGAACCAGACTCTCTATTCCATTGCGAAGGCTTACAGAGTATCCGTTGATGACCTGTCACGTGAGAATGTCATTCCCCCAAACGGGATCCAGGCAGGGCAGATGCTGAAGGTACCCGCACCCGATCAGGAGGGCTCGGCCACATCGCAGTCGCGTCCCCCGGCTCAGCAGGCTGCTGCTGTCACCCAGCCACGTCCTGCAGTGCAGCCTTCGCGTCCGGCGATTGCCAGCGGCGTTCCCGGGATAGATATTTCAGGTGAAAAGATTGTTTCGGGCGGAAAGACTTATTACATGCATGAGGTGCAGAAGGGCCAGACTCTCTATTCGATTGCCAGGGCTTACCGGGTTACCATCCTGGATATTGACCGCGAGAACTCCATCCCGCCGGGAGGCATACAAACCGGCCAGGTTCTGAAGATACCGGCATCATTGGCGTTTGAGGTGATTGAGGAGCAGACACCTCCTGCAGATGCTGCTGCCACGCCTGTCAGGGGCACTGCAACTGCGACAAATGCACCCCGTGGCAATACTGCTGCAGACGCAAAGATACCAGGGCAGGCGACAGCTCGCCAGCAAACCCGGATGCCCTTCCAGGAGCAGCCTGCTGCCAGGAGTGATACCGAAAAACCGGTAGTTGACGATGACATGACTGTTAAAACCACGGAAGTGAAAGAGAATGCGGATGTAAAGACCCAGACTGCAGCACAGGCGCAGCCTGAACCAGAAATGCAGCAGCATGCTCAGCCTGAGGCAGAAACGCGCCAACAGGCTCAGCAGCAGACACCTTCAACCGGTAAGAGTAATGATCAGCCAAAGCCCGTCCAGCCTGAGAGGAGAAAGGTTCATAAGGTGCAGAGAGGAGAGTCTCTTGCTGATATAGCAAAGAAGTATAATATCACCGTACAGGAACTTAAAAAGGCCAACAAGGGAGTAATATTTGCCATGCCTGACATGAGGCTGGTCATCCCGCCAAGCAAGGAGGAGTAGTTTGACTGAGTATGTCTCTTCTTTCAGGCCTCTGTTCTGGCAATGTCTATCAGGCAGGCTATGAGGGCTATCATCTCCCGGAGGCGCTCTATGCATCTCTCAAGGAACACCATGTAATCATCAACCGAGTTGTCAGCCTGTTTTTCAGGAATGATGTTCAGGTACCCCTCCACCACGTTGATTGGCGATTTCAGTTCATGTGACAGCAGTGTTCGGTTTTGCTCTTCCTTTTACGCTCCCGCCACCGGAGTATCAGGTATGTGGTCAGTCCGGCAACAGATGATACGATAAGTGCCATAACGAGGCTGCCAGTCACGAACTGAAGCACCCCTGTCGTGATCTCTTTGAAGTCTTTGATACTGTTATAATCGATATCAATTGCCCGGTTGCCGAGAATCACTCCTCCGAGCTTGTAGCTTCCGTAGATGATTAGAGGAATCAGCGGTGGCAGGCTTATGGCACTGAAGCCTATGGTCAATATCTTGTTAAGCCTGAAAAGATAACTTGCTGCAATTGCAGTCACAGTCTGAAATCCCCATACTGGAGAGAGGCCAATGAATACACCCGTTGCAACAGAAAGTGTCTTGCACCTGATAGTGCCCGAGGTTGAGAATAACTCAGCCGCTACCTTTATGAACTTTTCCTTCAGGCCGGGCTTGTTCCCATTTTCCTTTATGCTGTGTTGGCTCTCCTTTTTCTTCACGCTGCTCCTGTCTTCTTTTCCCTCATGTTGTGCCTGTTCCCTTTTTCCTTCATGCTGTTGCTGCTCTTCTTCTCCTTCAGGTTGCTTCTGTTCTCTTTTTATTTCAAGCTGTCCATTGGAAAGACCATAATGAAAGTTCACGAATGGTTATGTTTGTTTGTTCAATAAACAGGATTGGCATACTGACCGTCCCGGCAGCAACTGTTTCAATCACGGTTATTATTAAGACAGCATTTCTTGTACTTCTTTCCGCTGCCGCACGGACACGGGTCGTTCCTGCCCGGTTCCCGGGAGTTTTTCCGGGGGGATGTCTGGTACTCATCCTGGTCATCAATCCCTTTACCGTGAATAGTAAACTCAGCTTTTATCTGTTTGTATCTGTCATATATATTGAGCAATTTCTTTTTGAATATTCTCCTTCCGGGAGTTTTGATCTCCTGTTTAACTTCACTCAGTTTTCCACATATGCCTTGACTGACATAACCGAGATTAAAAAGCGCCTCAATTTCAGGTAAGATCTGAAACGCTCTGAGATCAAGGGCATCTGATATTGCAAGACCTATAAAGTCACTGTCAACCAGACCCTCATCGGGAGCTGCAACCGCAAGCCGCCTGAATACCTTCCGGTACCATTCAACCACCTCAGTTCTTCTTTCAGGATAATGCAGCCCTATCTGGCTCACGCAGCATGACACTTCACTTCTTGCATAGACATAGATATTGGGAGAGAGAACAAAATCCTCCAACTGGTTCAGTCTCTTCTCTGCCATGTAGAAAAGAGGTTCCCACAAACTGCCAGTCAGAAAATCTCCGTACCAGAACTCAAGGAATTCTTCACTCTGACCAAAGGTTTCAAGGACGTCGCCAAGGGCCTCCTCAGCCCTTAATTCTCCAAGCAGGTAAATTGCATGAATCGGAAAGGTCAGGATGTTTTCAGGCCACTCTTTAGCCTTGCGGGATAATGATCTGAAATAATGATAGCGGAGAATACAATCCTTGACAACCTTTCTCAGATCTGAGATAAGGGAGTCATGCGGCAGGAGAAGAAGTTCCTTAAACTTCCAGGTATCTATTTCAAGACCATTTTCATACAGCCATTCTATTTTGCTGTTTGAAAATTCAGGTTTGATTCTGGTTTGTTTTGAGGTGTCCGGACCGAAAGAGGATACACGTATTTTCGTTTTTCCTTCCTCCTTCATCCTCTTTGCTGCTTTCTTCATCCTGGCTCTCATTAAATAGGTGAAGACATCCTCAGTGTCAGGGTGACCGGGGGCAATATTCTCAAGGATTTCATAACGGGATTCGGCAGCCTCGAGGTTGCCTATCGCACAGAAATACATTATGGCAAGTCTGTTGAAACCGGTGACTTCTGAAATATGAAAGCAATCCCTGTCGGGATACAGATCCTGAATCTCCATCATTTTTCCCATCACCTCCGGAATCTTTTCGTATTGCTTATTAAAATAATATTCAAAAGCCAGGTTTAATCTTCCAAACAGATAATCAGGATGTTCCTGTACAATACGACGATTTATTGCCTTCGCTTTTTCATAATTGCCAGTGTTCATCCAGGCAACAGAAAGATAGTTTTTCAACTGTGGGACACCCGGATACTGCTCAATTAGCCTGATCAGTTTTTCAATGTTCTTATTCCCGCCCTTCAAGGCTCTTTCGTGAAGGACGCCCATCTGCCGGTAAAGTTCCTCCGGGATGCCGGACTCAGCGCCGGAGTCCTTCGGGTCAGTGGTAATTG
>ERZ1026814.11-NODE-11-length-213651-cov-10.500585_pt1 | contig 213651 bp, 207 predicted proteins | sample MGYA00520871_ERZ1026814 | MGnify/ENA primary metagenome ERZ1026814 (study PRJEB33270, sample SAMEA104284478) | anaerobic digester metagenome | biome: Anaerobic digester microbiome; feature: mesophilic sludge digester; material: Anaerobic digester biomass... | reverse complement strand
GTGTAGTCGGTTCGTAGAGTGTGGATGTAGTCGGTGTATAGAGAGAGTTTGAGTTTATTACAAGTATAGAGATGGTGGGGTGTTTGGCTTGTAGTTGTGTTGTTTTTTTTTTTTAATGAGACGGCGACCACCGAGATCTACACAGAGTAGATCGTCGGCAGCGTCAGATGTGTATAAGAGACAGTCCCTACACTCACCAGGATTTTTTTGTGAAGGCTGTTAATGGAATGTTTTGTTAAAAACTCCTGAGCGCTTTGTGATTCTATGATTGGCAGGTCTTTGAGATTGATGCCATTTGGGATGTGCTGTAACCGTTGCGGATTGATCCCTCTTTTTTCACATTCACGTTTCGTATTAAGGCTTACGGGGAATAACAAATCAGCCCTTTTTAAGAAAAAAGGAATGATCAATTGGTAGAGGGGGTGATGATAAACGATATCCAGGCCGTTAATGATGAAAGTGATTTTTGCCCTGGAAAAGAGGCGAATAACCGGGATAAAAGGCGCCATCACCGCATCATTGAAATGGATTATGTCGAAACGGCTTGAATGAAAGATCAAATAAAAAAATGTTTCGATGAAAAACTGGACAAGCCGGCTTTTTCCCTGCGGGTTCGCCAGAAGATGTGTTTCAGTGATCGCCGACATGTGTTGATAGAAGTTATAGGCGTTGTTCTCCAGCCCCCCAATGATTGGCGGGTAATTCCTGGCGATGAACAGGACCTTCGGAAGTGTTCTTTCTTGGGTCATTGCGGTTTATCCTTCGGAGTTGTGTTCTGGTAGCGCAGGCTGCGGATTTCATAAAGGATTTTATCCTGGTTGGTCTTCATACGGTTCAACATGTCTGCCACCAGGGCAATCACCAAGATAATCAACCCGAAAAGTCCGAACCCCAAAGCGATAAACCCAAAAGATTTATATGGAGTGAAACTACCCGTGAGGATATAATGAAAAAAGAGAAACAGACCGAAACCCATGCCGATCGCCAGGAAACCACCGCCTATCACGCCAAAGACTCTCAGCGGTCGATAGTCCAGCAGCACGCGAAGAATGATCTGGCTGGTTCGCGCAGCGTACTTAGAAATTGATCCGGCGACCCTTGATTTTCTATCGGTGTAATAGGTTACTGCGATTGGAATCTCAACCACCTTTAGCCCCTGGTAAACCGATGACAGAATGGTTTCGTGCGTGTATGTGAACTCTCCATAGATGTTGAAGCGCAGCAATGCTTCGCGTCCATAAGCGCGAAAACCGCAGGACACATCGGTAAATACTTGACCTGAGATTTTGCTGATGAACCTGGAGACCATCTTATTCCCAATGAATTTAATTCCAGGCATGTTCGCAGGCTTGCCAGACAAAAAACGGTTTCCAATCACCATGTCGGCTTTGCCTTTGAGGAGGGGAGCTATCAGGGTGGGAATTTCGAGCGGGTTAAACTGACCATCAGCGTCAATGCCCACCAGGATGTCACAGTTATGCTGCAGCGCATATTGGACAGCGGTATGAAACGCAGCGCCAACTCCGCGGTTGCGCGTGTGAGATACAACTTCCGCGCCTGCCACCCTGGCAAGTTCGGCAGTTTTATCCGTTGACCCATCATCCACTACCATAACAGACACATCTGTAACCCCGTCATACATTCTTGGAATGTTGGCAACCGTTTCTGTGATACGTCCTTCCTCGTTAAAGGCCGGGATAAAAATGATCATTCTCATTAGAAACTCCGATACGAGCTCTTATATGCAAAACATAACGTGCAGCTTATCAAGATTATATCCTTTCGTTTTCCTTTTGTGTCACAGGAATGACCATCGCATTTTACGACGGGCATACAAAACCGGTTGTACTGCTTTTTTATTCACCGATGATCATAACCAGAAAATACAACTGCTCAGGCAAGATGACCTTCCTCAGGCTTGCCGTGTAAAAGTGATTTAAGGGTCAGAGCCTGGGGAATCAGCCTCTTATATTGCCAGCGGTTCTTCTTGAAAAACCATGGAACGGCTAGTTTTTTTTAATTTTTTTGAGGAGATTTTCAATGTCGCGAAGCGGCTTTATCCATTTCCAGATTTTCCGCTTGATGAAGTGAACCAGCTGATACTCTTGCTGGTGCACCTCTTCGTGGAACACATCGCGCGAACCTGACAGTTGGCTAAAAGTGTTCGGGGTAAATTGATAGTATTGCTTCAAAGCCGCTGCTTCCCGCGGATCGTTCAGCAGGTCGAACAACACCTGTAACCCGAACAGCCAGCATACCGGGTCATCTTCCTTATCCAGCGCGGCGCGCGCGATCAAAAAGCGATGATTATAGTACTCCCCCACTTCATACCTGGTAATGGCGGGTAACACCCGCACCAGTTCATCGCGGTCCGTTAGAGCCAGGTAATTCTGGTATATTTGCAGCTTTTCAAAGTTGCTGCGAATCAGGTTGATCAGCGTGGGGCTGCTGGCGTTAGCGGAGTCAAGCAACAGGCGGTAATTCACCAATTTTTCTTGCAGCACGTGGATCTCGTACTTCAGGCACAATCGCACCCACATATCAAAATCAGGCAATTGCACCAAACCGCGGCGGTAGCAGCCGCATTTTTCATAACATTCCTTGCGGATGAGAACGCTGGGATGGCAGAGCGCGTTACCATAGTAAAAAAAGTAGTTCAACCAGCCAAAACGGTCACGGTTGGGCTGGTTGAAGAAGTTAATGGGGAAAGAAATATTCCCGCTGATTGGGCGGCTGTTTTCATCGATAAACGCCACGCGCGTGAACACTGCGCCAACTTCGGGGTGGGCCTCCAGGTAGGCGACCTGTTTTTCAAGCTTGGTGGGTTCCCATACGTCATCTGAGTTGTGCATAGCAACGTATTGTCCCCTCAAATCAGGAAGGAAATGACCAAATTGGCGCTGACGGTTCACCTCGTTTCTGAATGCCGTTATCCGAGAGTCAGAATAACTGCAGATGATATCCCACGAAGAATCTGTGGAAGCGTCGTCCTTAATAATCAATTCATAATCAGTGAAGGTTTGCCCGAGGGTACTGTCGATAGATTCGCGCAGAAATTTTTCGTGATTGTATGAGTTGAGAAAGATGGAAATGGTTGGAGTTCGCCGCATATCTTCTGTTTCCTTAACCCGGGGATTCAGCCATTGAATTTTTGTAAAAACTCCTCCTTCAGGATAGAAAAGAGCAAGACATCAAAGAACTGCCCATCCTGAAAAACAGCCTTTCTTAAAGTGCCTTCATATGTATATCCAGATTTTATTCCTGATTTGATCGAACCGGCGTTATTCGCTATGATCCTGGATCTAACCCGCTCCATGCCCAACTCAAGAAAAGCGTATCGAAGAATCATGATCCTGGCTTCGGTGCCGAAGCCACCTCCCTGGTGCTCTTTGTTTCCGATTAAGGTATGAATCTCACATGACCGGTTTTGATAATCAATATCAGATAAATGGATGTAACCAATGAGTTGATTGTTTTCTTTTAAGCATATGGCCAACCTTACCGATTTCCCGGTCTCATGCTCCTCAATTATCCTAAGTACCCATTTTCGTTCTGTTTCTTTACCCACATAGCGGTGAGTTTCATATTGAAGTGCTTCGAAATCGCTTCGCCACCTATAAGAAGTAAGATAGTCCTCAGGCTCAACCGCCCGCAGGTACACACGGTTAGGGCTGGTATTCTCCATAATGATTTTTTCTTTTGCCATTTATTTCCTACCCACCCTCAATTTGTCAAGAAGCGATTTGCCCTGTTCTATTTTCGCTCGCTTTGCCCATATCTTTCCATGAATTCTTCCTTCAACATTGAGTATATATTCACATCGATGAGTTGCCCGTCCTGAAGTTCCGCCTTTCTAAGCACCCCTTCCTTTACATAACCAAATCGCTCTCCTTCTATTATGGCAGCGGTATTGGTGCTCAATACAAAAGCGCTGATACGTTCCATACCCAAGTTGAGGAACGCGTGCCGAAATAGAATGATCCTCACTTGGGCCGGGATTCCCTTCCCGTGATAATCCCTGTCACCAATTATAATGCTGAACTCGCAGTTCCGGTTCCTGTAATCAATGTTCAACAGGTTGGCATAGCCGATGAGCCTGCCTTCTCCAACTGTGCAGATTCCCACGCGCACCGACCGCCCGGATTCATTCTCTTCGATCACTTTTTGAACCCATTTCCTCTCCGTTTCCAAACTCACAAATCTCGGAGCGGTATATCCCTTGATCAGGTCAAAATCATTGCGCCATTTCTGTGAAACCAGGTAGTCATCAGGTTCAATCGCACGCAGGTATATGTCCATGTTTGTTATGTCACAACTCCCTAATTTGGAATAAGGTTATTACACATCAATATACAATAATTCAGCAACTTTTTCAGTTAAGAAGCAGCCAGCCTGACTGAACTATCTCCTGTGACTTTTCAGGATTATCTTCAATATCCGTTCAATGTCCTCTTGGCTGAGTCTTTGGTCAACCGGTAATGCGATCAGCATCCTCGCCAGTTGGTGCTCCCAGCTGCCAGGCTCAGCCAGCTCACGCACCCCTGGCCAGTAGCGGGCTGTGTAAATATTTTCATCCAGCAATCTATCATACAGGTGAACATCCTCCGTTAAAAACGGGTAGATCAAGGGCACCTGAGTGCCATTCCAGGGCATCTTGAGCAGGTTGTGGTTCTTTAACGCCCGTTCATAATAACCAAAGTTGTCAACTCTCACACGCCTGATATGTTCATAGTCAATATTCTTAAGCAGGGCCCTGGTCAAACCCGACATGGTTCTTAAAGGCTGGGAGGATAAATGCTGTTCATTCTGGCGGTAAAAAGCAAAACCATCTTCCGCAGAAACGTCAATCCTCCTCAACAGGTGTTCCGCCCGATGGTAAGAATGGTCAATTTCTAACGCCAACTTCACTTTGGTTTTCAGGTAAAGATACGCGCCATCGGGCACGCCGAAGAACTTCCTGGTTGAATAGAAGGTATCTGTATCTTGTATGGGTTTCGAAAAAAAAGATTGCGCGTTGTCTACAATCAAATTGCTCGTCTGTTTTCGCAGCGCTGCGATTGAGTCGTCTTTCAAACCAAAGTAATTGACAATGAGGAATCCCTCTCCTTCCCTGAGCGATCCTATTTCAAACACAGGGTCAAGATGATGGTCAACCGGATAGAACTGGTAAGGGATTTGCAATTCCTTAAGTGGCTGCAACACAGAGTCACAGTTATAAATGGGCAGGTAAATCTTCTGATATTTTCCTGTTAGGAGGATCGCCATAAAAGCATTTGCACCGGTATTCAACCTGATGGCGTTCGTGTGGTATTCCTCTCCATCACGCAATTCCAACCCCAGGTACCCGCCCAAAGGTTTTAATAAATGAAGTTGAGGAGCGCGATCAAATTTCGCCATGGCTCTATTCTTTCAACGTGAACTCACTCTGCGATCGAACTTATTAACCACCTGGATTGAATTCGCCCAGGCGGTAAAGCGGAAAGTAATTACTCCCGGCGGCGTTCTTCTGATCGCAGAGTTCCTGGTAAACGCCTTCATTCAGCACCCTGCCGCAAAAATAAACCGGCTTGATTAAGGTTGTCCATCGTTTTTTGTATTGTACCAGTCCATTTTCCGCATTCTCCAGACCAGCGCCGGAACCCTGGTCAAAAAAACGCAAGGTATCTGCATAATATTTTAAGATGCTCCAATCAAGCGCGTATGACGCATTATGTTCGTATCCAGTTGAGCTGATGGCCAGCAGGTGACCATAGCCTATAGAGCCCTGGCGCATAACGATCTCTGCGCCAACGATCTCACCTGCCAGACGAGCGAGAAACAGGTCAAGACCAGGAAGACTGAGCAGTTGAGAAAAACAGTTCCTGGAAAATGCGCGGATGCCCGTGATATTGTGCCTATTAATCAATACAGTATAAAGATCGACCCACTCATCAAGGAACTGCGCAGGTTCGTGGCATCTCTCAACAACGATTTCCCGTAGTGCCCTTTCTGCAAGTTTTCTGGTTTTTCTGCTGATTGTTTGTTCAAGCGGCAGAGATAAATCCGTTATGTAATGGTCTTTATAATGGTAACAAACCGGAAAGGTTTCACTCAATTGTTCAAATGAGCCTTGCATAAAAGGGTCTGTTACCAGCGTTACGCTCACCAGCTCGTGATTCAGGTCGTGAATGTCCTCCTGTAATAAGTTCCAGTTTTCGCACAGGAACAATGGGTAACACCCCATCGCATCGAAATAACCGCTCCCTGGGACGGGTCTTTTGATCAGCCATCCCTTCGAGCGGGGTAAGAAGAGCGCTGTCCCGACTTCAGAGAAAGAATCCGCGTAGCTGGGATGCAGGTAGCCTTCTGCCATTTGTCCTTGTTCTCCGCTCCTCAATCAAAGCGATGCAAGTATCGTTTCTGTGATCAACGCAACTTCATTTTCGCTCAAACCCGTATACAAAGGCAGGCACAAGACCCGGGGAGAAATCTCATCCGATCTCGGGCAGCGTTTTGTCGAAACATAAGGCAGAGAAGTCAGTGAAGGGTAAAAATACCTGCGCGGGAAGATTTGCCGGTCGTTCAACGCTTCTCTAACCCGCAGCAGGCTTTTTTCTGCAGGGAATAATACCGGGTAATACGCGTAATTGTATTCGCTGCCTTCGGGAATCAAAGGCCGGGTCAGCGCTGAGCCAGCCAAACGCTCATCGTACCACCCGCATACCTGCTTGCGCGCCGCGATACACTCCGCTAAATGGGGCAGGATGCAAAGCCCCATGGCGGCGTGAAACTCAGAATTTTTACCATTAATACCCAACCCCCAGAAGTCTTCCTGCCCCTTATGACCGAAATTGCGCATATAACTGATTTGATGCGCGACCTGGTCATTATTGGTGATGATCGCCCCGCCTTCTGCTGTGTGAAATAATTTCGTCGCATGAAAACTGAGCGTTGAAACATCGCCATAGGAAGCCAGAGAATAACCTTTATAGCGCGCACCGAAGGTGTGAGCAGCATCGTAGATCAACTTCAGGTTGTGCTTCATTGCGATGCGCTGAAGTTCAGCCACATCACAAGGGATGCCGTATACATGAGTGGCCAGGATGGCGGTTGTTTGAGGGGTAATGGACTCCTCTACCAATTGCGGGTCGATGCACAGCGTGCGGGGGTGAATATCCGCGAATACTGGCGTGCACCCTTCCCACACGATACTGGAGGTGGTGGCCACGTATGAGAAAGGCGTGCTGATGATCTCTCCGCGCAAGCCCAGCGCCCTGATCGCAATTTGCAGCGCAATCGTGCCATTACTGACAAAAAACAAGTGCCGAACCCCCAGATATTCTTTCAGTTTTCGTTCCAGTTCCAACACCAATGGGCCATGATTGGTTAATTGATGCGATTCCCAAATCTGGTTCAAGTAATGGAGATATTCTTCCATGGGGGGTAAATAGGATTGAGTGACCGGAATCATGTGACCTGCTTTGATGAAAAAGAAACAAACCCAACCATCGCAAATGGTGCTGCACAACTTATATTTCATTATACCTTGCAATGGTTTGTTAGATTGAAACGCTGTCCAGACAATTCATCAACAGGGGAAACGCAGCCAGCTGCAGTCAATCGTTTACTCGCGAAAAGCCTAATCAGAAGTATTGTATAATCCTAAGCAATATGTTCTTTGTTTCCGTGTTCTTTTATGTTGCCATCGCTTTATTACTCGTCCTCAGGCATTCCAACGAGGTAAGAGCGAGCCGCTTCATTATTTCTCTTTTCATCACCATCTCTGCGCTAAATATTCTGGTCATCCAGACCCTGCATTTTCTGCGATTGTTGGATAACCCCCTGGCTTACCTGCTCGTACAGGTTTTTCTTTGCGCTCTCTGCGCCTTGTGGCTCATAGATCCGAAAAAAAAGCTCTTCAAATCGTCCTTGAGCTGGCCCCAGGTCTCCCGCAACAAACTCTCATGGGTCGAAGGTATTTTATTTTTCTTTTTATGCATCATTCTGGCTGGGGTTTTTTACGTTGGAACACTCAGCCCGATCAATAACTCAGACTCGTTGCAAACTCATCTGCCCCGTATGTATTACTGGCTGCAGCACCGCTCGCTTATCAGCTGGCACCCCACAGCCGCCACCCAACTTTCGTATCCAGTCAATATCACCTTTTTAGGTTTGTGGGCTTTCTTGTTGAGCGGCTCTGAAATGTACCTGTTCGTGCCGATGTGGTTGTCTTTCGTCGCAATCGCTGCCCTGGTCTTCGAAATCGCCCTCCTTCTTGGCGCACAACGTGAGGCGGCCATCACGGCCAGTCTAGTCGCTATCAGTTTGCCAGTAGTGCTGATGCAAACCTACTCCTACCAGGGAGATGCCTTTGTGGCTGCCCAGGTGCTGTGTGTCATCTTTTTTCTACTGCTTTATTCCACCCAAAAAAAGAACACCGACCTGGTTCTTTCAGCCTTTGTCATGGCCATCGCCCTGGGCTCCAAACAGACAGCCATCCTTTTCCTTCCCATTTACCTGCTCTCATTGCTGTTGCTGTTTTTAGGAAAAACCCTGAATTTTCGCTCATTCCTGAACACTATCTTACTCGCCATCCTCTTCTTTGGCGTTTTCTCATCATTGAAATTCGTGCAGAACCTCACTGAAACGCAAACAGACGCGGCGCACATGGTGAATCCTGGGTTTGTAGAAAACCTGGTGGAAATGGATAAGGTGCCAGTAAAAGGATATCTGACCAACGGGTTCAGGTACCTGTACCAGGCGATCAGTTTGGATGGACTGAATGGACGTCTCAAGGTCAACCTAGAAACTAGTAAAAAGGCTCTCTTTAAAAAAATCACTTCCGCTTTGGACATTGATCTTGAAGCGCGTGAGTATCTCCCAGAATACGAAGAGGGGTTTTTTGATTATGCTGACAATTGGGCAGTGAGTGAAGACGCCTCCTGGTTCGGTCCTCTCAGCTTTACACTGCTACCGTTAGCAATGGTCTTCACACTCGTCAAAAAAGGAAAACTTCACAGATGGTATCTGCTACTGGCGTTTTTACTGCTGCTCATTTTCATTTTTGGCCAGGTGATACTTAAATCAGATGGATGGGGCGCTTATCGAGGAAGGCACATGACCATCGCCGTACTCGCCCTGTGTCCGTTGTTGGGCTTCTTAATCCCCCGTCAGAGAGTGATCGGAAAAGGTCTATTACTCCTGCTCGCATTCATTTCTTTTTACCTTTCCACCTCTACCATCCTGATCAATGATAACCGCCCCCTCATCACCTCAAATGCCATTTACTCCTATTTAACCCGTAAGATCGATCCGATCAAGGTAACCAACATATTCGAAGCACAGTTTGTTTCAAAAAACCAGAGAATTGCCAAATCAATGCTGCTGACCGTGCCTGATCGATTGAACATCTTACAGAATGACTATTATGGAAGGTTGTTTTATCAAGACACCCGCAATATACAGGATATTGAATGGGTGAATACCCATCTCGCTAAAGATACCCCGCTTTATCTAAAAATCGAACGCTCCTTGCTTGAATACGCCTTGTTCGGACCTAACAGAACGAGGGAGCTTTACCCCGTAAAAAGCCTGGATGAGGTACCTGCCAATAGTTACCTGCTGGGTTCAAATGCCTTAATCAAGAGCCCTCCGCCTGGTTTTTCACGCGTAACGCAAAACCCGAATTACACGCTCTATTTCAAACCCTGACCAATCCCCATTAACCCAGCCGGAGCAACCTTATTTCGTTATGTTAAAATCCAAACTCATGAAAAAAGTACCCACAAGGCAAACAAGGTGAGCCAGAACAACCCGGTCAGTCAACCCGTATCAAAAAGGGTTAAGCTACTTACCACCATTTTTGGTATTGTGGTGATCGGGCTGCTGGCGCTTTATCTTTACCGCAACCGGGAAGTCTTTTCTTCTTTCCAGCGTATTGCCATCTGGCAGATCATCGTCATTTTGCTCACCGAGACGATTGGCATCACCCTTGGTAGCCTGATGAATTACTCATTGACCAGGCGGCTTGGCTGCCGGGTCACATTTCTGGATAGCTTGATGCTGCAATATATCAATAACTTCCTGAATAAGGTTTTGCCCACCATCGGCGGAGGAGCTGCTTTCCGGAGCGTGTACCTAAAAAAGAAATACGATTTCCCGTATTCACAATTTGTTTCAACTTTAAGTGGGTTTTACGTCATTTCGTTCGTTGCCATTTCATTGATTGGCTTGTTGTGTATGCTCTACTTTTACCTCCAATACCGTGCTGTAAACTGGGTGATCATCATTGCCTTTCTGGCATTATTGCTGCCTTCGCTTGTTATCATCCTGTTTTCGCCGTCTATCCCTGATAAAAAACAACGGCTCTTTCGTATCCTGAAAAGCGTGGTTGAAGGCTGGAACCAGATCAAAGCGGATACGCGCTTCATCCTTTTTTACACGTTCATCGTCATCGCCCAGTTGCTCCTTTCAGCATGGCAGATGCAGGTGGCTTTCCAAGCTTTGGGAGTGGAAGCGGGGTTTGTGCAAACCACTTTCATCTGCTCCTTAGGTATTCCCCTGGCTTTTCTCAACTTCACCCCCGATGGTATCGGCATTCGTGAGGGCGTCTACATGTTTTCATCCAGCCTTGTCAACATTCCAGAGGCGATGATGGTGCTTACCTCGCTGCTGCTGAGAGGCCTGGCGATCTTCAGCACAGTGTCAATTGGGGTTATCGCTTACCTTGTTTATCTGAAGAAGCTCAAAGACTTGCAAGGAGCGCCTGAACATCCAGCGTGAACCTAACTGGGCAGATCGATTTTCAATTTGAAATAAATTCGTACCCGCGTAACACTCAACAGCCGATTTCATCGCGTGTGTAAAACACCCGCGTAAAATTAATGATAATATTGTGTAGAAAGCAATCGCTCGCACACCTCTCAGGCAGAGATATCCGCCGGCACTTATTTGGAGACCTCATGTCGAAGAACCTTTCTGTGGTCATCCCGGTCTATAACAGTCAGGATTCTCTCCCTGTATTACTTCCACTGCTGCATAAGGAATTAACCAGTATTACTGAGGATTTTGAAATCATCCTTGTCAATGATGGCAGCTATGACCAAAGCTGGCAGGAAATTGAAAGACTATGCCAGGAGTATAAAGGCATCCGTGCCTTTGACCTGGTTCGCAATTTCGGGCAGCACAACGCGCTCCTGTGCGGAATCCGGGCGGCGAAATATGACATCATCCTGACAATGGATGATGACTTGCAGCACCCGGTCAATGAAATCAGCTCCCTACTGAAAGAATTAACTCTCAGCCTGGACCTGGTGTATGGCACCCCAAAAACCGAGAAACACAGAGGGTGGCGCAATCTCTCCTCCAAACTGACCAAATGGGCGCTGAAGGTCAGCCTGCATATACCTTACGCGGAGAGGGTCAGCGCGTTCAGAATTTTTCGTTCTTCATTAAGAGACAGCTTTAAAGACTACTCAAACCCGTATTTGTCCATTGATGTTCTGCTTTCGTGGGGAACAACCAGGATAGGTTTCGTAGAAGTCGAGCACAATGAAAGAAAACTTGGCAAGAGCCAGTATGATTTTCACAAACTATTGCGGCATGCTTCCAACATGATCCTTGGCTTCAGCGTTCTGCCATTGCGTATTGCCAGCCTGTTGGGGCTTCTGTTCACGCTGATTGGTTTTCTCATTCTTATGTACGTCCTGATTCGTTATTTTATCCATGGCGGCGCTGTGCCAGGGTTTTCTTTCCTCGCTTCAACAATTTCAATTTTTTCAGGGATCATCTTGTTTGTACTGGGGATTATGGGAGAATATTTAGCGCGGATATACATCAATATGATGAGCAAGCCAACCTATTCAATTTACAGGCAAATTGGGGGGTAAATTGGAAAAAGACCTGATCATTTTTGGAAATGGAGGGTTAGCTTCACTCGTCCGCGTTTATTGCGAAACAGAGGGGATAAGGGTGGCAGGTTTCGTAATTGATAGTGGATACCGCAATGCTGAACATTTCGAGGGCCTGCCGAATATCGATTTCCAGTGCGCCCCTGATGAGTTTCCTCCGTCCAATTACCAGCTTTTTATTGCCATCGGCGCCACTGACATGCTGGGTTTTTCACGAAAAGAGAAAATGCAAATCGGCAGAAGCATGGGGTACGAACTATTCAGTTTTAACTTCGCCCAACCCAACCGCTCACCCAACATCTCAATAGGGAAGAATACTTTGATCATGCCGGGTTGCTCGGTTGATCCGTTCGTCGTCTTTGGTGATGGAATCATCGCCTGGAATGGTTCGACCATTTGCCATCATTCAACAATTGGTGACTACAGTTTTATTGCACCCGGCGCGACGATTTGTGGCAAGGTCATCATCCAGGAGCATTGCTTCATCGGTAGTAACGCGACCATCCGCGACAATATTTTCCTGGCTGCTCAGACACTTGTAGGCGCAGGCGCAGTGATTACCAAATCCACTGAGCCGGGTGGGGTCTACATGCCCGCGCGGACAGTTCAAATCAGCCGTCAAAGCGATCAAATCCAATTTAATCAGCAGTAAGGTTTTTCTTCTTCAAGATTACCAAATCAAAGCGTTGTGAATGAATGACTTGATATACCTTTCAGGTTTTTAATCCAGAAGAGGATGGCGCGAATGAATAGCATTCCCTTTAATCGACCTCCATTTACCGGTAAAGAAATCGGCTATATGCAGCAGGCTATCGAATCAGCGCATTTGTCTGGTGATGGCTCCTTCACCAAAAAATGCCACGCGATTTTGGAACAAACCCTTGGTATTCCGAAGGCTCTGCTCACCACATCTTGTACACATGCGTTAGAGATGGCTGCTTTATTATTCGACATTCAGCCGGGCGATGAAGTGATAATTCCCTCTTTTACTTTTGTCTCCACAGTCAATGCCTTTGTTTTAAGAGGGGCTCGACCGAAATTTGCCGATATTCGACCAGACACACTGAACATCGACGAACAGCAGGTAGAGCGGTTAATCACAGAGAAAACAAAGGCGTTGGTTGTTGTGCATTATGCCGGGGTAGGGTGTGAGATGGATGACATCCTCGATTTAGCGAATAATCACAAAATGGCTGTTGTTGAGGACAACGCTCATGGATTATTTGGTAAATATAAGGGTAAGTATTTGGGCAGTTTTGGTTCAATGGCTGCTCAAAGCTTTCATGAAACAAAAAATTTCTCCTGCGGAGAAGGCGGCGCCCTTTTAATAAATGACCCAAATTATTTCGAACGTGCAGAAATAATCAGAGAAAAAGGGACGAACCGGAGTCGTTTCTTCAGAGGGTTAGTGGATAAATACAGCTGGGTAGACATGGGCTCCAGCTATTTGCCCTCAGACCTGCTGGCTGCCTACCTGTACGCGCAACTGGAGTCATGGCAAAAAATTCAAGAAAAGCGTAAAAGAATTTGGGAACATTACCACTCATCATTAAGAGACTGGTCATTAGCCAATACTGTCCGCCAGCCGGTGATCCCCGAATACTGCGATCAAGCCTACCATATGTACTATCTGCTGCTGCCCTCATTAGAAAAGCGACAGGAATTTATCGCGCGCCTCAAGGAGGCAAATATTTTGAGTGTTTTCCATTACCTTCCCCTTCACTTATCAGAAATGGGATTAAGGTTCGGAGGAAAACCAGGGCAATGTCCACATACAGAAGATTTGAGTGACCGGCTGGTAAGGCTGCCCTTTTATTATTCGCTGGAGAAGGCAGATCTCGACCGGGTAATTGAGACAATTCTGAGTTTTCGAATCTAAGGTTCTTTCGGCATATCTAAGTGGGAAAAAAACGCTAAAAACCGACCGTCGATGATATTCTTTTTGTATATAATCTAATCGTTCTTTCCTACTAGGTAAATTTTCCGGAAGAACCGACATCTTTTACTCTCAAGGAGGGACAATGAAGTTTATCAAGTCGGTTATTCGCCACTGGTCTACTATCTGCCGGGCGATTCAATCGATCTTCCTGGCAATGGCCACATCCTATGTTTTTCGTAATTATTTTACTGTCCTGCTATTGGCGGAAAAAAATTTCTCTGGCAGAAACTCCCTCATCAAGATTTCTTTGTTTTCTGTTTACACGATCGTATTGACGGTGATTTATTTTTTTGCCCTTGCGCGAGTAAAAAACCCGCTCCCATTCTTCAAACGATTCAAAGAGAAAACAGCCCCTTCTCAAAGGTTGTATCGTACTTTATTCATACTCGTCATCGGAGTGGTATTGATCTCTTTTTTGAACAATGTTTACTCAATGATCCATTTACACAATCAAACCTTTGAAAGTTTCAAATATTTTGTCTATTTCTCCCCTGTTGGAGTGGACTTCCGAAACGGCATCTACCAACCTCCGAAAACATTTTTAGGCGCAGGGGAGTATTATCTCGCTTACCCGCCATTCACCAACGTGTTTTTTACTCCTCTGCAGTTGTTCAATGAAAACAAAGCTTACATCATCATCGTCTTCCTTTTGTTTTTCTCCAACATCGTCTCGCTGGTCTTGGCTGGTCTAATGATGAAAGACCTCCTACTCAATCGACTTGGTTTAGGAACCAGTGCCACATGGCTCGTGTCCCTCGTCCTTGTCGCGGCTTTTTGCTGGTTCACGTTATCGGGTTATCCCTTTATCTTTAGCGTGGAGAGGGGGAATTACGATGCCATTACCATCCTTTTTGCGATTGCCTCCATCTATTTGCTGCTAAAAAAACCAGAAGCCATTTGGGGACAGGTCATTCTGCTTTCGATTGCCACGCATTTAAAACTATATCCCGCGGCCTTGTTCATCGCCCTGTTTATTTTTCACCGGAAGAAAGTGATCCTCCCCGCCATCGTGGTCAATACCTTGATGCTGTTTTCGCTTGGATTTAAAAACGGGCTGAAGTTTTTCTCATTGATCATCCCGTACACGCAAAACCCCGCGTTGGGAACGTACAACCATTCCGGGTTCGGGTACTCCCAGGTTCTTTTAAATAATTTTCCGAATCACATTTTAAATATCGATTTATGGAGAATCGGGTTAACTTTTACTCCTATTCTTCTTTGGGGGGTTACCTGTTACTTGATTGTCAAACATTTAAAAAACGGAACGCGCTACGGGTACCTGTTAATGGCCACGATTCCTTTAATGTGTGTTGTGCCTACGGTCAGCCATGATTACAAACTGGTCATTCTCAGCCCTGTTTTATTAATGTTATTTTCGCTCATCCTTTTCAAAATCACCTGCCAGGCAAAGTTGGCAGATTACCTGCAGCTGTTGATTCTTTTTGGTTTTATGTTTCTCCTTGGAAGATCCTACGAAATTTTCTCCCCGGCATTTTTCTTGATCAGTAATAAATACCCGGTCATTATCGGGTTGATGCTGATGGCGCTGTTCAATATCGTGCCGCTTAAGAAAGCGCTCCAACAAAAAGATCTTCCCGCTTCTCTCTCAATAGAAAGCCAGGAAGAAACAGAAGGACTCGCACTGACCGCTCATTCATAGTTGAGCAATGTTACAGGTTTGAACCCTCCAGCCTGACGGAAAAGCCTTCCTGAATGCCACGCCAATAATGTTGAAATCGCTTTGGTTTTAAATTCATTAAAAAACCACGCACTACTGCCGCAACAATGAACACTGTTCGCGGGAGTGGTTTGAGATGCTTACGCGCAAATATAATCTGGTTGCGGTTGATCAGATAGATTTTATATACGTTTTCACCTTTGGTTGAATAAGAATGGTAATGCCTCACCGTTACCGGCCAGATCATCTCAAGTTCACAACCCTTTTCTTTCGCCCTGTAGCAAAAATCAACATCTTCATAATAAGTGCCGAATGTTTCATCGAATAAACCAACCTTCTCCAGCACCTGCCGCGGAATAAACAGTACACAACCAGAGAAATAATCTGGCTTGACCTTTTTGAGCTGGTAATCAGGGACATGGTTATTGAGATTGACTGTACCCCCAAGCCAGAGGTGAACTTTTCCGCCAGTGTTGTAGATAAGATGAGTGTCTCGAAAGTAAATCAATGGAGAATAAATGCTGTTATTGCCTTTAGCCTGCTGCAACATCCTATTGATGAAATCTGGTCTCAACTCAACATCATTATTCATAATGATGATGTGAGTGATGCGCTCGTCTTTCATGAGTTCGCGCAGCCCCATATTCACTCCGCCTGAAAAGCCCTTGTTAACCTCGGAATGGAAAACCGTGATGCGCGTATCGTTCACCGGGTTGGCATCAAACTTCTCCTTCTCTTCAAATGAGTTATTCACCACCACCAATCGCAAATCAGCAAATTCGCTGGCCATCACCTGACCCATTAATTCACTGGTGATCTCAAAACCTCGCCAGTTGACTGTGACTATGCCGATCATACGCTTCTCGCTCTTTTCTCACACAGGGTTTTCTATAGGGGGTTGGCTTACCGCGAACGTTGGTCCATTCTACCCCATCAACAGCCTAATGCTGCTCTTCCAGTCCGGCAGGTGGATGTTAAAGGTTTCCTCGAACCTGTCGCAATTCAGTGCTGAACACACTGGACGTCGGGCAATGGCGGGGAAATCAGCGCTCTTGGCTGTTAGGATTTGCTTCACTACCTGTTCTTCTTTATTGGGGTCAAACTCAACAACCGCTCTGGCCCATTCATAGCGGGTGGCTGCGCCTGCGCCTGCCAAATGGTATAAGCCGCGGTGCTGACACAGGTAGTCCAAAATACTTGTACCGCCCTGGATGATGACCTGAGCGCTCGCCTGGGCCAACATCCTGGCCCAGGTGGGGCTGCCAATCTGGTCGTCAACTATGCGCATCACCTCTTGCGTTCTTGCCCAATTGAGCACTTTGCTGATAAATCCTGCCCGTCGCAGGCTGTACACCCAGCTGGTTCTGAAGATCAGGTAAGTGCCTTCCACGGCTGCCACCTGCTGCTCTCCTTCCAGTTTGGTCACGCCATAGGCGTTGATCGGGTTGGGTGCATCATTTTCGATGTAAGAAGATCCTTTTTCGCCGTCAAACACATAATCCGTGGAATAATGGATAAGCGCGCCGCCAAGTTTTTTCATCTCCTCAGCCAGCACGCCCGGGGCGACCCCATTGACCAGACGCGCCACTTCAAATTCACTTTCCGCTTTTTCCACAGCGGTGTATGCTGCAGGGTTTAACAGGATATCTGGTTTGACCGTTTGAACAAGCTCACGCAACGCGTGGGAGTTTGCCAGGTCAACTTCAGGATAGTCCACGGCAACAATCTCCCCCAGGGTCATGCAGGTGCGCATGAGCTCCCATCCCAGTTGCCCATACTTACCGATCAATAAAAACTTCATGAAACGCTCTCGATAAATTGCTTCAGATAGTTACCATAGCTATTGGACTCATATATTTTCGCTAATTTAAGAAGCTGATCCTTATCAATAAACCCCATGCGGTAGGCGACTTCTTCAGGGCAGGAAATCATAATTCCCTGGCGTTCTTCCACCGCCTGGATAAAATTCGAAGCCTGCAGCAATGACTCGTGCGTGCCCGCGTCCAACCAGGCAGTACCGCGGCTCATCTGGTGCACGTTGAGCTCCCCTCTTTCCATATACATGCGGTTCAGGTCAGTAATCTCAATCTCACCGCGCGCAGAAGGTTTAAGCGATTTTGCCATCATCACCACTTTTTCATCATAAAAATACAACCCTGGTACAGCAAATTTGGACCGTGGATTGGCCGGTTTTTCTTCCAGGCTGATAGCCTTGCCCTGTTCATCAAATTCGACCACTCCATAACGCTCGGGGTCTCGTACCGGGTAGGCAAACACAATGGCTCCCCTGGTTAAGGCCGCGGACTCACGCAGTTTCTCTGGTAACCCCTGACCGAAGAAGATATTATCGCCTAAAATCAAGCAGCAGGGTTCACCGTTGATAAATTTTTCGCCCACGATGAAGGCGTCTGCCAGCCCACGGGGTTCAACCTGTTCAGCGTACGCAAACTCCAGGCCCCATTGAGAACCGTCACCCAGCAGCCGGCGAAAGGATGGTAGGTCCTCAGGAGAGCTGATGACGAGGATCTCACGGATGCGCGCCAGCATCAGCATGGAAAGAGGATAATAGATCATTGGTTTGTCGAAAACTGGTAGTAATTGTTTGCTCGTGCTCAGGGTGAGTGGAAACAAGCGCGTGCCTTTTCCGCCAGCCAGGATGATCCCTTTCATTTTTCACCTCTTTTTGTATAGTTCTTAACCATCCACTCTTCATACTGTTTTTGCGCTCTGATGGAATTGATCCAGGCTTTGTTTTCAAGGTACCACTGCACCGTTTTACGCAGCCCTTTCTCCACATCATGACGCGGTTTCCAACCAAGCTCACGCTCAATTTTGCTGGTGTTCATGGCGTATCGCCGGTCGTGCCCGGGACGGTCGGTTACAAATTTTTTCAGTTTTTGGTGTGGGCGGAACTCAGAATCGGGTAAAAATTCGTCCATTAATGCGCAAATCGCATCAACGATCTCGATGTTCGGCGGCTGGTTGTTGCCGCCAACATTGTAACTTTCACCTACTTTACCTTCTTGAAGCACTTTCCAAATCGCCTCGCAATGATCCTCCACGTACAACCAGTCGCGAACCTGCATGCCATCCCCATAAATGGGCAACGCTTTACCTTCTAGCGCGTTCAACACCATCAAGGGAATCAGCTTCTCCGGGAACTGGTAAGGGCCATAATTGTTAGAGCAGTTGGTGAGGGTTACCGGCAGGTTGTACGTGTGGTGGTAAGCGCGCACCAGGTGGTCGCTGCTGGCTTTGGAAGCAGCGTACGGGGAATTTGGTGAATAGGGCGTGGTTTCACTGAACGCTGGGGCACCTGGCTCGAGTGAACCGAAAACCTCGTCAGTAGAAATATGGTGGAATCTCACCTGTTCTGGTTTGAGTTTTTTCTCAGCCAGCCATACAGCGCGGGCAGCTTCGAGCAGAGAGAAGGTGCCCAAGATATTGGTGTTCATGAACGCTGCGGGTCCCAGAATCGACCGGTCGACATGGGATTCAGCGGCGAAGTGCACCACGGCATCGATGTTATATGCGCGAATGAGTTCAGTAACAGTTTGCTGGTCGCAAATATCCGCCTGCACGAACAGGTACCGGGCTTCAGCCGGAATATCCTTGAGGTTTTCCAGGCTGCCTGCATAGGTGAGCAGGTCCAGGTTCAATATAAACACGTCGGGAAAATGCTTAAGCGCATAGTAGATGAAATTAGAGCCGATGAAGCCGGCGCCGCCTGTAACAAGCACGCGTGAAAAGTTCATAAAAAAACCTCCGCTTGCAAAAATGAAACACCGCGCGCATCTTTTTCAGAAAGGATCAGTGTTTGCTGCACCTGTTCAGGCCACTGAATGCCAATTTCCGGGTCATTCCAAATGATGGTACGCTCATCAGGCTGTGAATAGAAGTCCGTGGCTTTGTAAACCACGTCAGCCCAATCAGAAAGAGTATAGAAGGCATGCCCGAATCCAGGCGGAATCCAAAGCATATGCTTGTTTTCCGCAGACAAATTGCATCCCACCCATTTGCCAAATGTCGGCGATGATCGACGCAGGTCTACCGCCACATCGAAGATTTCGCCTGATATAACGCGCACCAGTTTCCCCTGGGCGTGCTTGATCTGGTAATGCAATCCGCGCAACGTGCCGCGAATTGATCTGGATTGGTTATCCTGGACGAATTTTTGGTCAATACCCGCATTTTTAAACCTTTCCTGTTGAAAGGTCTCCATGAAAAAACCGCGTTCATCGCCAAAAACACGGGGTTCGATGAGCAACACATCAGCTAAACGAGTAGGAGTAAATTTCATCCAAGTTCACCTGTATCAACTGTACGCATCGGCAAGAGACCTGGAATAAATCACACTTACCTCTGCTCCTGTGCCTGAAGACACGATATGACCATTTTCGAGCAGCACTGCCCTTGTACACAACTCGGAAATCAATTGCGCATCATGGGTCACAAGGAACACAGTCGCGCCGCTCTTGATCAATTCCTGCATTCGGTTGCTGCATTTTTCTCTGAATGCAGCATCGCCCACTGAAAGCACCTCGTCCAAGATTAGGATGTCAGGTACCCATGCAGTGGCAATTGAGAAACCCAAACGAGCCACCATCCCGGATGAATAGGTTCGAATTGGAGAATTAATAAAATCTCCAATCTCACTGAAAGCCAAGATCGCATCAATCTTGTCTTTTATCTCAACCCGTTTGTGTCCTAAGAGAGTGCCATTTAAATAAATGTTCTCGTAACCGGTTAATTCAGGGTGAAATCCCGCACCAAGCTGGAGCAAAGGCGCAACAATCCCCTTTACCCAAACTCTACCGGTCGTGGGGTAAAGCACTCTTGAGATCACCTTAAGCAGTGTGGATTTGCCCGCTCCATTTCTGCCAATGATGCCAAAGATTTCGCCCCGGTTAATCGAAAGGTTGATATCGTTCAAGGCAAAGAAATCTTTATAATGGACTTTGCCCAGCACTTTTTTGATGGCATATTCTTTGATCGAAGCGAAGCGTTCAACAGGCAAACGATATGCCACACTGACATCTTTCAGGAATACGGCGGTCTGTTCCTCAGGATCGTTTAAGGTCATTTGATTACTGGTATCCAAAACGTTTAGATTTACTGGTAAAAACCCACCAGCCAATAACGAGCATCAATATCGCCATCAGGAACGCAATTAACCAATCAAGCCCAGAAGGGATAACGCCATCATAAAGCAGGTTGCGTATGAGCTTGATGAAGTAATACATTGGGTTGATCTTCAAGAACAGGCCGCCCATAATGTCCAATTGCAGCTCTGCCGGGTAGATGATGGGTGTAATGTAGAACCAGGCCTGAAGGATAACCGGCGCAAATTCAGCAATATCAGGGAAGAATACCACACCGGTTGATAGCAAGAGCCCTAAGCCTAAAGTAAATGTCGCTAAAAGGAGTAATCCAACAGGGAATAACAAAACGGTGGGATGGATGGGCACCTTGGTCACCAGAAAAATGAGAGCCATCGGGATGATCGATAAAAGGTAATTGAGAATTCCTCCGCCTAATACGGAAATCACAAAAGCGGTCTGAGGTAAATAAATCTTGTTATAAAGATCGCTTCCTCGCAGGGTGGTATTAAGAGAAAACAAGATGGTTTGAGAAAAAAAAGACCAGGTGATCAATCCGGTGATAATATACGCCGGGTACACGCTTCTCATATTAAAAAATCGAGAGAAAACAATTGTTAGAATAATCATGGTAGCAAGCGGGTTCAACATGGTCCACAACACACCCAGCGTGGAACGCTTATACCTTGCCACAATATCTCTCTTCACCAGCTGAACCATCAAGTCTCTGTAAAACCAAACGGCTTTAATCTCTTCGATCGCTACCCACTTGACCTTTTCACTGTCGTAGATCTTGACCTGATTCTTAGACCGGACCATTGCCACCTTTGCGATTAGGATTTCCTCCTAACAAGATTCAACTACTGACTGTAACTCAGAAATGGTTGAGGTTGTTCCATTTTATCGACCAATCATTATAACCGATATGCTTTTTGCCCAAATCAATCGGGTGGGTTATGCCAAAGAAGTTGCGCTCACGAAAATCATCGTGTCTTTACCAGTCAATACTGGTCGGGACCTCAAATACTTTCTATTTGTTCAAAATCCGCATCAACCATCAAGTGAACCAGCTCTTTAAAGCTCACCTCTGGCGACCAGTTCAGGTCAGCCGCTGCACGGGTGGCGTCTCCAATCAATGGCACTTCCTCGACAGGGCGGTAGAATTTAGGATCAAAAGAAACAAAATCGCGGTAATCCAACCCTACTCTCTCAAACGCGAGTTGGCAAAACTCACGTATCGTGTGACCAATGCCGGTCGCAATCACGTAATCGTGGGGGGTATCCTGCTGCAGCATTTTCCACATCGCCTGCACGTAATCAGGGGCATAACCCCAGTCCCGTATCGCTTCCAGGTTTCCCAGCACCAGTTTTTCCTGCAGCCCTGCTTTAATCATTGCGACCCCGCGAGAGATCTTGCGCGTTACATATTCAAACCCTCTGCGGGGTGATTCGTGGTTATAGGCAATGCCCGTGCAGGCGTATAAGCCATAATTCTCCCGATAATTGGCTGTGAGGTAATAACCTGTCACCTTCGTGATTCCATAGGCTGAGCGTGGGTTGAATGGCGTTTGTTCATTTTGGGGGGATTTTTTTGCGCGACCGAATAATTCGGATGAGCCGGCAAAATAAAATTTACAGCCTGGGGAGGAGTTCTTTAACGCAGAAAGCACATTATGAGTGCCATGGATGTTCGTATTAAAAACGGTGAACTCTTCATCAAATGAATACGAAACGAAAGAATACGCCGCAAGGTGATAGCACTCGTCTGGTTGTTCTTTTTCGAAGATCGCCTGCAAGGATGGGTAGGACTCGATCGACCCCACATGCAGGACAAGATCGTTCATGCAGTTTTTTAATCTCGTCAATGAACGTTCCGGGTCTTCAATTTCATTACGCAGCACAAGCCCATGAACGTCATACCCCTTGTGCAGTAAAAACTCAGCCAGATACGAACCATCTTGCCCGGTAATTCCCGTGATAAGCGCTTTTTTCATCATCCCTCAGTCATTTGACCATCTCATCGACCAGTTGGATACTCAAATTAATACCATTTTACATTCATTAATTCAAAAACACCGAGGTGAAGCACACATCAAGTCAGTCAGTCGATCTTCAGTGCGACAATATTTTTCCAACCCCCAGTGCGCTCCAGCCTTCGTTGATGCCAATTATTTGTAGAGTATAATGCATTGGTCAACCCAGAAATAGCAAGTCTTCAGAAAGGTGAGAATTTGAAGGACAAAACTCGAATCGGTATCATCGGAACAGGTTTCATCGCAAATGGGCTGATGAAGGCGATCGAGTGCCAACCAGACATGGTAGTCTCCGCGGTTCTCACCCGCAGGCCTCTGAGTGATTTTCCTCTCAGCGAGTTGCACACCCAATCTGTAGATGAATTATTGAATAAAAGCCAGGTGATTATCGAATGTGCCGGGGACCCTATTTACGGCACTGAGGTCGTGGCCCGCGCATTGGAGGCGTCGCTACCTGTCATCACCATGGACGCTGAGCTTCAGGTCACTTCGGGAACATACCTTTCCACATTAGGAGTACTCACCGAAGCGGAAGGGGACCAGCCAGGCGCCCTGGCCGCCCTAAAACGTGAAGCCCTGGCTATGGGATTTAAGCCGCTGGTTTATGGCAATTTAAAAGGGTTCCTCAACCATTTGCCAACAATGGAAGACATGCAATACTGGGCAAAAGTTCAAGGCATCAGCCTGGACCAGGTGACCGCTTTTACCGATGGCACGAAGCTCCAACTGGAACAGGTTCTGGTAGCCAACGGGCTCGGCGCGACCATCGCCTGCCAGGGATTGCTTGGGTATTCTTCTGCGGATGTAGAAGAAGGATCCTATCGATTAGCAGCCCAGGCGAAAAACTTGGGCCAGCCAATCAGCGATTATTTGCTCTCTCAACCAGGCGCGCTAAAAAAACTGCCTGCTGGCGTATTCATCACCGGGGAACATGATCCGCGGCAGGCTCCGTCTTTAAAATACCTCAAACTTGGCGAAGGTCCATTCTACACGTTGTTACGGAATTATCACCTTTGCCACCTTGAAATACCTAAAACAATCCGCGAAGTGATGCAAGAAGGTCAGGTGCTGCTGGATAACAGCAGCAAACCATCTACCAGTGTGGTGGCCATTGCCAAGACAGCGTTAAAACCAGGCCAGTTCATCAAGCAAGCGTTGGGCAGCTTTGAAGTTCGGGGGGAAGCCATCTTGATTAATGCTATGCCTGATCATCTTCCGATTGGTCTCATGCGTAACGCAAGGATTAGGCACCATATCGAACCGGGTCAACTGCTTACCATGGGTGATGTAGACCTGCCAGACTCTTTAGCCTTAAAAGCCTGGCAGTACACACTCCATCAATCGCAGTAAAACCTATCGCTCTGATTGTGAAAAAAAACCCGCGGCTGACCGTTCACATCGGTCAAACCGTTAATGCTACGCTTCAAGAAAAAAGCGCATCCAATCCACCGGTTTTTCTGCCAGGTCAGCGAGTGCAGCGCCAACCCGTTTTCTGATCAATTAACAGGTTGGCTTCGTTGTCCAGTTGAATAATGGCGATGGACTCTACGATTTCGCGTTGGGCTGCCCATAAGGTATCGCGCTGGATGAGGCAGCCCACCAGGATAACATCACTGCCATCAGCGAAAGTTTCCCTGGGGATGATCCCCGTTGAGTAACCCACCAGCACATGGTCTTTGGCTAGCAGCATCAACTCGAAACTAAGGTTGCCCGGCCGAAAAAAGTATCCCCGATAATAGCGCGGGTGATACGCCCTGCCTTGAACAAGAATGTGATTGGGGTCTTGCAGGAACGCGTTCCACTCATCAGCATTTACCAATTCGCGCTGCGAAAGCGTGGCGTACGCTTTCCCCTCAACCGTAGGATCTGTCTCTTCTGGAAGTTGTCCAGGGATAAGGTTGAGGACCGGTAAGATTAACCCCAGCACCAGGAATGTTGCTAGCAGCGAGGGGATAGCCAAACCGCGCCGTCTGCCCGGTAAACCAGCGCTGGTCTGCCCCACGGCGTTTGGTTTTGGTGAACCTTCAGCGGCAATTCCTGAGAAGACCTTGATTCCACATGAGCTTAATGTGAATAACCCAAGGCAATAATACAAAAGCAAAACCCAGACCACCGGCTCAAGGTAACGACCGCCTGAGGTTTGTGATACCGCGTTCCCGCTGTAGTACCCCGTCTGAATGATCACCCCGCTGAGCCCTGCCCAGCCAAAGCGTTTCCATGCGGCCATAATGCCGATGAGCACCAGGATCAGGTTGATGCCCATAGCAATCAGATTCTCCAACCGAAGGCGGGTCTTCCAGATTGGCTGCGCTTCGGTAAAAGCCCATATGCCATCTTTGACCTGTTCCTGTATGGAATACAACACCAGGCTGGTGGGCAATTTAGCCAGGCCGGTATAAACATTATTTAGGAAATGAAAAAGGATGCCTGGAACCCCAGCCTGATCGATCTCCCCAATCTTAAAATGCAGTATCTCATGCGGTTCATTGGAGCCTGTCTCTGCCTGCACATGTGGAGGGAACGCCGTAGAGGGAGACGAGACCTCGCTATCCGTTTCAGCTTTCTTGTCATCATGGCGCAAGAAGTAACGGCTGTTAATGACCTCTTCAATCTTGGAAATGTAATGGCTTTTCCCCTGGTTGTTGGTCGCAGAAAAGAACCAAGGGCTAAACACCAGGAGAAAAGCCAACCCGGAAAATAAAACCGTGGTGAACACCTTCTTGAACATGCCTTTGCCCGCCAGGAATACTGCCAGGATCAAGAACGGAATAGTAAAGACCGGGTTGACGCGAATTAAAACGCTCAGTCCCAGCAGCCCCCCGCTCAGGATCGCCCAACGTGTATCTGTGGGGCTTGTCAACCATTTAAAAACCGCAATGGCGAACAGCAGTAGCAAAACTCCTGCCAGCATTTCAGGGTTCTCGAGCTTGACATTTACGCTGCCAATCTCGCGGTAGAGGGCAATGCCGTAAGCCCCTTGCAAAATAGCCAGCAGCGCGAGGAATATCCCGAAGGCAAAACCAATCTTCTTGCGCCCAACGAGGAACAACAACGCCGGCAAGCACGCAACGACCGCTATCTGCAACTTCAGGTAATCATCGATCGATGGGCCAAAGATCGCCTGACCCAGCGCCAGAAACGCCATGTAAAGCGGTTTGTCTGTTAACCAGTGATTGTAGACTCCCTCCCCAAGGGTGATGTAATGCGAACCGATACTGTAAACAGCATCATTGATATCCGGGTAGCAAATCCCGTTGGGAGGATACGGACCGGGGCGGTCATCTGTGCACGGGAGGGGAATGATTGACCAAATAATAAAGGTGACCACCCAGAGCAAGAGAAAGAACAGCGCAGTGCTCCATTTACGTGTGGGGGTTCTGGAACAGGCCCTTTGCTCCAGTCTGAACAAGAGTATAAATGCAGTCCACGCCAGGATAACCTGTAAGCCCGAAAGCGGCGCGCCAGGGGGGAAATACAATTGTTTCGCGCTGAAATTACCTTCCGTATGGACCAGGATTGTGAATACCAGAATAGTTAAACCAGTGAGAATGCCTCCTGTAAGCAGGTATTTGCGTGACACCTGAATATTTCGCAGCCCAGATTGAAGTTTACCCGGCTCCCTGTTCACCCAGAAAGCAAGCACCCCTTGCACCACCATCAGCTCGACCCAAATGAGCAAAGGCTGCAACCTGGTAAAGCTCGACGCCCACGCCTCCAGCCGATACGCGGGTACCCAGATGGTGAGCCACAGGGATAGCATCGTCAGTCCCCCCACCCACGGCAGGGTTTTCTCCAGGGGAGCAGCGGGTGTAAGCCAGCCGGTGATGCGCGTTCTTAATCGCCGGTCAATCAGCAATACCGCCAAGCAGAGCAGCACCGCCAGCACCCCTCCAAGCATGATCAAACGGCTCTTGGAATAACCGAAATAAAAGGCATTCTTTGGGTCAGAAGGAATGGAGAGCAGGGTCGCTATGACAGCGATACCCTCGATGAGAGAAATGAGCAGGAACAAAGCGGTGATTTGATCTTTGCGCCGGGTCATCTTCAGCTCAAATAACCTTTTCTTCGCAAATTTGGGCTGTACATGGTCTTCATGCTCCACGCCCGCTGAACACGATGTAAAAAGTTTTAAACAGAATGAACACATCCATCAACAAAGAGAAATTGCTGATGTAGTATTCATCCAACTTCAAACGGTCTTTGAAACTCACGCTGTGCCGCCCCATCACCTGCCACCAGCCGGTAAGCCCTGGCGTGACGCGATGGATAATCGCGGCAGAATCTCCCATCTTCTCCAGCTCCGCAGGCAAATAGGCGCGTGGTCCAACCCAGCTCATTTCTCCCTTGATCACATTAAGAATTTGCGGGAATTCATCAAAGCTGGTCTTGCGCAGGAATCTGCCCACCCTGGTGACGCGCGGATCATCCTGAAGTTTGTGATACCTTTCAAATTCCTCGCGCCGGTTTTCATCCGCAGCCAGCAATTCCTGCAATTTTTTATCCGCCCCCACAACCATCGTGCGGAACTTGTAAATATTGAATGGTTTTCCTCCTTTGCCCATGCGCGTCTGTGTATACAGCACCGGTCCAGGTGAGTCTATCCAGATAATGAGAGAAAAGAGCAGGAAAAGCGGAAAGGTGAAGACCAGGCTGAGCAGGCTTAAAAACAGATCCGCCGCGCGTTTAACAAACAATGCAAAAGGATTCAATAAGTTGTACTGCACCTGCAGTGCAGGATGCCCGTCTAAATCCATGGTTTTCATTGCCAGCATGTTCAAAGGTGAATCTCCTAAAACATACAGTAGTTTGGGAAAAACCAGGCTGAAGGTCTGTAAATATTTACGAAAACCCAGGCGGGTTGAAACCGTGTAGCTGGTGAAAATCCCCAGGCGAATATTCGCCTTACGGAATTCATTTAGTTGCTTTTCAGAGAACGGATAGACCGGCACCTCGTGAATTTTTTCCTGCGGGGCGTCTTTGTCGAGAACGATAGCCGCAATCGGGCGGTAGGCAAGGCGCCGCGCTGATTTCAACTGCCGGATGACCATGGTCGCATCTTTGCTGCCGCCGATAACCACAGCGGGCTGACCCCACCAGGGGCGCAATGACCCGCGGTTATGGAGCCATAAGCGGAAACTGGTGACCAACACCAGCGCAAAGCACCAGTTGAACAGGAAAACCATCCTCGAAAACCGAGGACCGTAACCCAGGATGAAGATGATCATCGCCACGATAATATGAGAGAAGGAGACGATGTACACAATTTCTCTGAACTCGACCACCCCCGTGCGGCCATGACCAGGGTAGAGACCAAAGAAAAGAAAGGTCACCAGGATAAAGAGGATAATTAACAAAAATAATGGGGCAATCTGGTAAAAATCGAGGACACCGCCGATGAGGGGAATAAGCGCCTTTCTGAGATAGAACGAAAGGATAAAAGATAAAATGATGGCGGTCAGGTCAGAAAGTAACAGCAGCCCGGAAACCAGCCACGGTTTATATTCATTCGAGAGAGCGAGTTCAGTAGTACCTTTTTGCGTATTTTGGGTCAAAGAAGATCCTCCCCTGCTAATAGAGAGTATTTTACTCAATAAAAAAGTGCTGCGGTGCGTTCATGGTGCCTGGACGAACTGCCGGACCTGGGCGATAAAACGCTCGCCATTAAATTCCCCAGCCCAATCACGGATTAAGCGGGCGTCAAAGCAGCTGCTTTCGAAGCGCCTGATCCCTTCAACCAGGCTGTCCTCTTCCTGGCGTTCAAAGAAAACACCACTGACATTTTCTTTGACTGTCTCCAGCGCTCCCCCTTTACCAAAAGCGATGACCGGTACCCCCCAGGCTTGGGCTTCCAGTGGCACGATACCATAATCTTCATAACTGGGGAAGATCAACCCGCGCGCGCGGCTGAATAACCTCTGCACCTCTTCATCGCTCGCTCTGCCGACAAACCGAACCGTTGGGCCGGCCATTTGTTCCAGGAGAGCTCTTTCCGGTCCATCTCCCACCACCAGCAGTTGTCTCCCTAAACGGGTACAGGCTTTTACCGCCAGATCCACCCGCTTGTGCGAGATCAGGCGTGAAACCGAAAGATAATACTCCCCTCCCTTTTCAATGGCCATTTGCGGGGGAATTTCCACAGGCGGGTAGATAACCTGCGCCTGCATATTGTAAACCTTGTGAATCTCATTCGCCATGTTGCGACAGGTGGTGGCAAGCTTGGGGATTTCGCGCGTCCGCTTCAAATCCCAGCGCCGCAGAAGGGGAGTAACCCATTTCACCAAAGAGGTGATTGCGCCGCGTGTGGGCAGGCTTTCGGGGGTGTAAGATTCAGGCTTCCACAACAGCCGAAAAGGAGCGTAAAGGTAACATGCGTGTCTTACGGTTGAAGCAGGGCGAATGAACTTCGCCAGATAAGTAGAAGATGACAGCACGGCATCGAAGTTGCTGAAATTCTCGCGCTGGATCAAGGCATACCACAACGGGTACAGCAACTTGAACTGGCGCTCTGATTTAACCAGGTGGGAGAACGGCAGCGTGTTGACCTGCAGCGCTTTAAAACCTTCAAACGTATTCGCTTGCAGGTACACAGAAGTGTAAACCGGCGCTTGAGGGAAAGCCTTTGCCAGCCATAACACCATCCGCTCGGCGCCGCCTGAAACGCATAATGCATCATGTACAATCGCGATACGCATCAAGCTCTCCTGCCCGCATAAAAAGGGTTAAGCAAGTATAACGTAAACCAGTCAACGATACAGCCGTAGAAATTCTCACCCACCGCGTTGGCTTTGAATTTTTCAATAGTTTGTAGTATTCTAAAAACTGTGCAAGGCGGCTCACATTGAACCAGCAAAAAAACTTGACCCCAAACGTACCGCTGCCCATGCCTTCCGCCCCGCTCTTTCAGGTGTTGCGGCGGGCATACGGCTACCTGCGCCCTTACTGGAAAAAAACCGCGGGAGCATACATCGCCCTTTTCGCGGTGTTGGGGTTCAATACACTTATTCCGCAGTTCATCCGCTGGATCATCGATAATGGTATCGCTGGCAAACAAATGAGCGTTTTAACCTGGTCTGTGCTGGCGTTACTGGCAATGACCATCATCAAAGGGGCGCTTAATTATTTTGTAGGGCTTCTATCCGAAACTACTTCTCAAAACGTGGCGTTTGACCTGCGGAATGACATCCAGCGGAAACTGACCCAGTTGTCTTTCTCCTTCCACGACCAGTCTGAGACCGGCGAGCTGCTCTCACGCGCGGTTCAAGATGTAGAAAGGGTGCGCTTTCTCACCGGCCGGGCAACGCTGAGAATTGCCGAGGGTGTACTGCTGCTGCTCATTACCAGCATTGTGCTGCTGGTAATGGATTTTAAACTCGGGTTGCTGACCTTGCTCACCATGCCGGCGCTGGTCTATCAGGCTGTGCGTTTTGGGTCCAGGTTCCGACCGCTCTCATTGCAGGTGCAAAAGCAGCTGGCTGCATTGACCACCGCGGTAGAGCAGAACCTGCGCGGCGGTCGGGTGGTCAAAGCATTCGCACAAGAAGAAGCCGAAATTGAACGATTCGGCATTACCAATAACACCTGGCTCCAGTTGTCCAACCAGGCGGCGCGCATGCAGGCGTTTAACGTTCCAATGCTTTTCCTGATTGCCAACCTGGGAATGGCCATCATCATTTTCTATGGCGGCAGGCAATACATAGAAGGCATTATCAGCATGGGAACCATCGTGGCGTTTGTCAGTTACGTTGGCAACCTGATAGAACCGGTGCGAAGGCTGGGCATGATCATTCCTGCCATCGCGATCGCCGGCGCAGCTTCTGAACGCATTTTTGATGTGCTCGATTTCAGCTCTCAGGTGCGCGATGAACCCGGCGCCAAAGCGATAAAAAAAATCAACGGGAGAGTTCGTTTTGAGCATGTTTCTTTTCATTACGGGCGCAATCAAATCTTAAAAGATATCTCTTTCGATGTTCAACCTGGTCAGGTGGTGGCTTTATTGGGGCTCACCGGTTCGGGAAAATCTTCCATTGTCAATCTAATCCCGCGGTTTTATGACCCAAGTGCAGGGCGCATCCTGGTTGACGAGGTGGACATCCGCGCCATGACCCTCAAGTCTTTACGCCGCCAAATTGGCATCGTGCTGCAGGAAACCACATTATTCGCCGCCACAATTCGTGAGAACATCGCCTTTGGCAATGAGAAAGCTACAGATGAAGAGGTCATCGCCGCCGCCAGCGCGGCGCAGGCGCATGAGTTCATCATGCAAACTTCTCAGGGTTATCAAACACGGATTGGCGAAAGGGGTGTCACCCTTTCTGGCGGGCAGAAACAGCGCATCGCCATCGCGCGGGCGATCTTGATGAACCCGCGCATCCTCATTTTGGATGACGCCACCGCTTCCGTAGACACCGCGACCGAGCAGCTCATTCACCAGGCGCTCACCAGGCTGATCCAGGGGCGCACCACCTTTGTGATCGCCCACCGCCTTTCTACCGTGCGCCACGCTGACCTCATCCTGGTGCTCGAAGGCGGAACCATCGCAGCGCGCGGAACGCACGAGGAACTGCTGCGCAGCTCAAGCACTTACCGCGCCATTTACAACCAGCAGCTGAAAAAACAGGAGGAAACCGGGTGAGTTTTTCCATCGGACCCACCAGTTCTGGTTCAGGACCCCGCACCCTGCTGGAAGATTTCGGCAGTGTTGGTGAGCAGAACGGCGAGGTTTACAACCCGCGCGTGGTACGGCGCATGCTCGCTTACCTCGCGCCCTACCGCTGGCGTATGGTCGCTGCCCTTCTCTTAACACTGGTGGAAGCTGGTCTGACCTTGCTCACACCGTACCTCATCAAGGTGGCCATAGACCAGTACATTATTCCCGCAAACCGCCAGGGGTTAGCGCGCATTGCACTCACCCTCACCATTTCGTTTATCCTTTTATTCGCTGCCAGCTCGTTTCAACGTTATATCGTTTCATGGGTTGGACAAAATGTGCTCACCACGCTACGCGCTGACCTCTTTACAAAACTTCAATATCTGCAACAGGCATATCACGACCGCCATATCGTAGGCGTGACCGTGTCTCGCGTGATCAACGATGTGGCGGAGATCAATGAACTGCTTTCTCAAGGGATCATCACCCTGCTGGGTGATCTGGTTGTGCTCATTGGCATCATTATTGTCATGCTGAGCATGAGCCCCCGGCTGGCGCTGCTTACATTTACCGTGCTGCCCATCATGCTCGCTGCCACATGGTTGTTTTCTCGCCAGGCGCGTAAAGCCTTCCGCAAGACCCGTTCAAGTGTCGCTGCGGTTGTTGGTGACCTGGCCATGGACATCAATGGCATTCGCGCCATCCAGGCTTTCACCCGGGAGAAAGCCTCTCAAGAACGGTTCGAGCAAGTTAACTTGAAAAATCGCGACGCTTACATCAACGCCATGAACCTATCGTTTATTTTCCTGCCGGGAATTGAGTTCCTCGGAATGCTGGCAACAGTGATTGTGCTGTGGTTTGGCGGGCATTATGTAATGGGCGGCGCGGTCACCCTGGGGGTGATGGTAGCGTTTTTAAGTTACGTCAACCGGTTCTTCCAACCCATTCAGGAGCTCAGCCGTATTTACACCACCTTTCAATCTGCGATGGCTGGCGGTGAACAGGTGGTTGAACTGCTGGATACCCCGCTTGAAATTATCGAAAAGCTGGGCGCACCTGACCTGCTCCCGAAAAATGGAGAAATTCATGTGACCGGCGTTTCATTCAAGTACAATCCCGATTCAGCGGAAGTGCTTCACGATATCCATATGGTAATCCCTGCCGGCAAAACCGCTGCGCTGGTAGGACCAACCGGCGCCGGTAAAACCACCATCGCCAACCTCATGGTCAGGTTTTATGACACCACAGTGGGTTCGATAACCATTGACGGCGTGGATATCCGTGATGTCTCCATCCACTCCCTGCGCAGGCAAGTGTGTGTGATCTCGCAGGACCCTTTTCTCTTCTCCCGTTCCATCGCGGAGAACATCAGGTTTGGCAACCCAGCCGCCACGGATGAAGCAGTGATGCAGGCGGCCAGGCAGGCCAATGCGCATGACTTTATCGCCCGCCTGCCGGATGGCTACAACACCCGCGTACTGGAAGGCGGCGTGAACCTCTCACAGGGTCAACGCCAGTTGCTCAGCATCGCACGCGCGCTGCTGACCAATCCCGCGGTGCTCATCCTGGATGAGGCCACGGCTAATATCGATTCGGTGACAGAAGCACTGTTGCAAGACGCCATCGCGCGCATGCTCAAAGGTCGCACAGCCATGGTCATTGCGCACCGGCTCTCAACCGTGCGCAACGCGGACCTGGTTTTTGTAATCGCTGAAGGCAAAATCGTAGAACAGGGCACTCACAACAGCCTGCTGAAAAAGAATGGCTTATATCGCCAATTGTACGAACGTCAGTTCATGGATGAGCCTGGAACCTGAGATTCGCCTATCCGGATAAATATCACCAACTCTCAATCTGGCTGCGCATCTGATTGATGGCTAATTGGGAGGATTTCAGCTCATCCAGGATTTTCTCATTATGCGCGCTTTCCGAGCGCACAAAGCGGGTGTAAGGAGAAATCGCTTCTTCGATGCGCTTGAGGCTGAGGTCAATCTCTTTTATAAACTCCTGCCTTAAAGAATCCACCAGTTCAGCGCGCAGGTTTGATAATTTTTGATGCAACTCGCTTTTGGCTTTTCGGCGTTTGGCGGGGATGATGAACAAACCCAGCGCCGCCACTGCTCCAGCCGCCAGTATGCCGGTTACATCTGCGGACATGGTGGTAGCCAGAACAGTTACCAGCGTTCCCAAACCGATTGCCCCCACCTCAACTGCCGCAGAAGCCGCCACCGCGTTTTTGGCGTTTTCCGCGATGGCCGCCGCTTCGGCGTGTTTGTCAAAACCAGCCACCACCTGCTCTGCTTCTCTGCCGATGGCGTCTAACAGCCGCTCCCGGTCATACGTGAAATGGCTGTTGATGCCTTCACCGATTAACTTCTCCTTGTGCTCGCGCTGCCGATCCGCCAGGTAAGAAGTAACCGCTTTCCATTGCTGCAAATCACATCCCACCAGCCAATCGATCAGCGCGTTCACCCTGGTTTCTACCTGTTCTGGCAGGTCAGCCACCACCTCGCGGGTAAAGTCTGACCGCATGCGTTCTTTCTTAAGCAGGTCCATCACCTTTACCAGCCTGAAACGGTCTTCAAAGAAAGCGTCACCGCGCTGTTCCATCTCATAAAAGATGTTTTCCACATCCGCCATGCGGAAATCAAAATCTTTGCGCATATCATTGCGGTAAACTTCTTGCTGCCTTTCCACATTTTGCAGCATGCTGATATCTTCCTGGAGGATTTGCCGTTGAGCCTCTGCCTTCGCGTAATATTTACCTGTCAGGTGCGCCCCCACCCCAAGCGGGTTAAGGAACTTGAGCCGCACCTGTTCAGCCTGATCCAAACTGTTGTGAATGTAGGTTTCCAACGCTTCAAAACCACTGTCCTGCCAGAGCTGGGGTTCTCCCATCTTTGCGCGCAGCGCCAGCCTGGAACTTACCGGAAAGATTTGCGGCGTGCTGTTCAGTAGAACCTGGGCGTTTTGTTGAACAAATTCAACCACCTGTTCAAGTTCGCTTTTCTCCTGGAACAGGTCGGTCTTATTAAGGATAATGACCACCTTCTTCCCCCAGGCGCGGATTTGCTCCATAAAAACCCGTTCGCTTTCTGTAAAGGGGCGGTCAGCGGAGGTGACGAACAGCACCAGGTCAGCGCGGGGGATGAAATGCGTGGTCAGTTCCTCATGCTGCCGGATGACGGCGTTGGTTCCAGGCGTATCCACAATGCTCAGCTCCGACAACAGTTCAACCGGATACAGCAGCAGGGTGTGCCCTTCTTCCACCAGGCTGGGCGCGCCTTTCTCTCCGTAGCGTAGAATGTTGATCTGAGACGTTGTTGGCGTCACTCCTTCCCTGAGGAGCTTTTGACCTAACAGCGCGTTAATGAACGCGCTCTTGCCAGCGTTGAATTCGCCCACAATCACCAGCAGAAAAAGATCATCGAGTTGAGAGATGGAATGCCCGAGAGAGGTCACATCTTCATGAGAGGCGTCATAACCCAATAACTTTAAACGCAGGTCATTGAGCAGGCTTCTCTCACGAGACAGTAGATCTTCCTGCGATGGTGTCAAGATTCTCATAGCGCTCCTTCCTTCTCTTTACCAGCTTTCATGTTGCTGCCCGCTCTGGAATACATCTCTATTCCAGCCTTTGTGTGCAGGCAAGGTTATTATAGCCTTATTGCCAACGCCTTTAACAGGGTGGAAATGAGCAGCCCTGAACCAAACCGCCGCAGATTGGAACAGGGTTGCGAAGGTGGTTACTCATTGAGTTACCCTATGCGCCTGAACACAGGGAGGTTGTTAATCCTTCTGCTGTCCTTCCATCACCTGGGGCTTACCATGGCGGGTGCCCCCGAAGCTGGTAGCGAAATTGTCATTCGAAAACAAACAAAATAATGCCCCGCGCGTGACCGGTAAAAAGAACACTCTGGTCCTTCAGGCAATTCCTTACGCGAAGTTATTATCGGTTCGCCTGATTATTACTGTTTCATGCCAGCCCAGATCGGCTTGAGCGCAAAATAAAGCAGAACCAAAGGGAAAAGGTGGATGAGCGCGCTGATCTTGAAGGGAGTGCCCTTGATCGACATAAACAGGAAGATGGGGACAAGCAGCAAAATAAAATAAATAAATACCCAAAGCTTTTCTTTCTTGCGCCACATCATCCATGCGGCTGCGGCAGCCAGGGTGCTGAAAACCGCGTCAATCCACCACACCCATAATCCAGTTGTTTGAGTGGCGCTCCTGACCGCTGTGTAAGCCATATAGAGGTTCCCCAGGCCAGCCATCAAAATCAGGTAAGAGAGATTTTTCCAGATTCGAGCGAACTGCTCTTCGGTCAGGGCTGGTTTTTCCAGCGGCGCCCTGGCCGCAGCCCCTTTGTAACCGGGTTGAGCCTTCAGTTTGCCTTCTTGCCTGGTATTGACCTTTTTGATCGCTTTTCGATAAAGCACAATCACCAACAGGATGACTCCAAAAATAAGCGCGTAATATTTGAGCTCTTCAGGATTAAACGTGGTCATGGTTGCCTACTGACCCTCCGATTACAGGAAGTATCCACACAGGGATTTGGCGGCGCCCAAAGCCAGTGACCTTGAGCGCCTTTCATTATACACACCCAAATTCAGTTGAGCAGCCTGCTGATGATCTCTTTCCGCTTGTAACGCATGGGAAAATCAGGTATTTTCCTTTTCCTCCTCGGTAATCTTGCGGAAGGCATTCCTGATGGGCAAAATACCCAAATGCAGTTTTGGGCTCATATTGATCGGTTCACCGTAGTAGTCTACCAGTTGCTTGGCGGGATCCTTCTTTTGCGTTGCGAGAGAAACCACAACCATCAGGATGATCGCGGATATGAATGCCACGAAAGACGCCACATACACCGCGTCCCAGAAGGCGCACCACCAGGGTTCAGAAAACGCACCTTCACCGGCGTATCCGCAGACGAGCGCAGTGGATTGCCCTCCTAAACCAGTTTTAAAGAAGAAGATAGCCGCTGTAATCCAGACCGCGAAACCTCCAATAAAAGCCGCGTTCGCCCCCGATGAATTGGCTTTCTTCCAGTACATACCAAAGGAAAAAGGAGTGAAAAGACCCACCAACAGCAGCGTCCAGGCCACAACGGAGAGCTCATAGATCGTATGCGCCCACAAAGCAATTGAAAGCCCGAGTGCAGCATTGACGAGCACCATGATCCTGGTTGCCCACAGCGCCTTCTTCCCCTCCAGCTTCTTACCGGTGAGCAATGGAATCAGGTTTTCCGTCACAGCTGAAGCCCCCGCCAGCAGCGAGCTATCAGAAGTGCTCATCAACGCCGAAACCAGAGCAGCAATAAAAATAGCAGTCAGGATTGCTGGCATATGCCCCATGGCTGCATGCACCAGCAGGTAGCTGGTGTCTTCCATGCCTGGATTCAGTTGATAGGCCATAATACCAACCAGAGGGCTCATGATGCCAAAGAACAGATAGAGAACCCCAGCGAAATACGAACCGTAAACCGAAGTCGCCTGGTTGCGGGCGGCCATCGAACGCTGCATAAGATCTTGTGTGGCAACGGAGCCAAGTCCTATAGACATCCAGGCGGCTATCCAATACATCCATCCGGTGGGGCCGGTATAACCCAGGTAACCTTCACCCTTGGTCGGCAGCAGTTTAAAGGGTTGAGACACATACGTCGACCCCGCTCCTTCGATCAAGCCGGGGAAGCCGCCGACCGCTTTAAGCATAAAAATGAACACCAGCGAGATGCCAATAGCCGTTAAGAACATCTGGAAGAAATCCAGCAGCGTATCCGCCATCATGCCGCCCATCATGGTATAGCCGGCCACAATCGTGATAACGATTACGCACCCCCATACCGGGTCAAGCCCAAAAATACCTTGGGCGATGGCGCCACCCGCCACAATTTGCGCGGCAGTCCAGGAGAAGTAGGTCAACATTTCCGCAATGACCGAGAGAACAACCGTCAGCTTGTTGTAGCGTCTTTCAAAGAAGTCCACCACGGTCAGATACTTCGCGCGCCGCATCAGGCGGACAAAAAGGAAACCTGAAAGGAAAAGACAGGCTGAAGCGCCAAAGGGGTCAAAGACCACCCCCTGGAAGCCGTAATCATAAGCCGTCTCTGAAGCACCCATCAAGGTTTCAGCTGCGAACCAGGTAGCCATAATGGAAGCCGCAGCCATGTGAATGGGCAGTCTTCTTCCTGCCACCACATAATCTGTATTGTCTTGAACTTTTCGACCGGCCCACACGCCCACGATGATGCGCACGGCGAAGAAGAGCGCAATGAACAGAAAAACCAGCCAAGCGTATTGATAACCTTCAAGAACCATTCGACCCTTCCTTTCTGACCTGAGACGGATAAGTTGAGGTATCAATCATTCAGACGCTTACCTCTTTCAATGTATCTTCCAGGCGGTTTAAAACCTCATCAATTTGAGCGTATTCAATAACAATAGGCGGTTCAATGCGAATGGTATGGGCGCTGGTTAGCGTTCCAGCAACCAGAACGCCGCGTTTAAAAAGCCCTGCCGCGACCTTGTACCCGACTTCCGCATCCTTGAAGTGTTGCCCGATAAGCAATCCTTTTCCACAGATGTAGTCGTATACGTTCGTGTATTTTTTCTCCAGCACCTTGAGAGCCTTCATAAAGTAATCGCCTTTTTCGCGTGCCTGCTTCGGAAAATCATCTCGCAACGCGACATTGATGGCGGCGATAGCCGCTGAACAGGCCAGCGCGCCGCCGCCAGTGGTGGTGGTATGAATGAACGGATTCGGCTCCATCATCACCTGCCAGATCTCTTCTGTAGAGCAGAAGGAGCTTACCGGCATGACCCCACCGCCCAAAGATTTGGCAACCGCAATGATATCAGGTTCCACCCCCCAGTGCTCCACACCCCACATGGTTCCAGTGCGCCCCATGCCCGTTTGCACTTCATCGGCAATAAGCAGCACACCATGCTCCCTGGTCGCTTTTCGAATTCGCGGCCAGAAGTCATCCGGGGGTACGATCGCGCCGGCTTCACCCTGGATGGGTTCCATCATCACAGCCGCCACGCCGATACCCACCTGGTCGCAAATTTGAAGCTGGCGCTCAACCGCAGCCGCGTCGCCATATGGAACATGGTAAACCTGACCGGCGTATAGCAAGCCAGGCGGTACGCGGTAATCTGCTTTGCCCAGCATGGAGAGCGAACCCATGGTCTTGCCGTGGAAAGCCTTGGTCGCAACAATAAAGGCCGATTTCTTTGAGTACATTTTGGCCAGTTTGATCGCGCCTTCTACTGCTTCAGTGCCGCTGGCGCAAAAGAAAGAATACTTGATATCGCCCGGGGTGATATTGGCCATCAGCCTGGCCAACACGCCGCGCAGTGGGTCGATCAATTCCTGGCTGGGCATGGGTGTGCGGCGCAACTGCGCTGCCACCGCCTTTACCACATCAGGGTGGCTCCACCCATGGTCCATCATGCCGTAACCGCCCAGGCAGTCAATGTATTCACGACCTAACACATCTTTAAAAATCGCCCCCCTGCCTGTCCATTCCACACAGGCCCAATCGCCTGCTTCGGTAACGGATTTTCGATAATCCAACCAGCCCTTGTTAAAAAATTCCGCGAAATTTTTCTTGCTTTCTTCGATGATCTGTTTGCCTTCGGCTTCGCTCACCTCGGCTTTTTCGATGATTTCCAACCAGCGATCTGAATAGTCAAGCGCTTCCTTAAAATTCTGTGCCATCTCTCCTCCTTCGATCTAGAACTATTTTGGGTTTCAAATAGAACAAGAGAGCAGGGAAATTGCTGATTTCGTGCAAGTGCGGGTTGGAGAATACCGACAAACCAGGAGTCAATGGAAAAATGGATGTTTTTCCTATTGATTTATTATGACAAGAAAAAACATCGTGTCAAGTATTTTTTATTAACAATTTTCCGTAGAGCATCTCCTATTGGAACACGTTCCTTTTTTCTAATCTTAAATTTTTCACGGTTTTTCAAAAACACTTGTATTTTCGGAAAGTTTATCTATACTTATTGTATATTTCAGCAATATTCAGGTCGAAATTGATAAAAATCGACGCGACTGATAAGAAGATATCTGACCTCTTACTGCAAGACGGCAGGATGAGTTGCGCGCAAATCGCCAAACGCATCGGTGGCGAAGTTTCTGAACGCGCGGTACGCTACCGCATTAACCGCCTGGTAGAAAACGGCATCATCAGCGTGCGCGGCAATGTCAACGCTGAAAATATCGGGCTGGTGGTCTGCGCGGATGTGTTCATTGAAGTCGAACCGTCGCAAATCAAAACTATCGCCATGAAACTGGCAGAGTATGAGTCAATAAGTTACATCGCCTACGCCACTGGTGATACTGATATCAGCATACAGCTTTTTACCCCTGATAACAGCACGATGTTCGATTTTGTCACTGAGGTCATCGGGAAAATCCCCGGGGTACGTAAAACCCACATTTCCTTTGTGCCGATTAAGATAAAAGACGACCACGTCTGGCCAATCCCTTCCTTTATTGTGACGCAAGACTGAGCCTTAACATCCATTATGGGTATGTATTTGCCAGGACTATCTAACGCAGGCTCCCTGCGTTTTGATTGATTTTATTCTTCAGGATCTTCACAGGAGGATACATGGCACCAGAGATCGATAAGGCAACGCTCGTCAGATCAGAGAAGCAAAAATTAAAAAGGGAGCTGACCATTCTCCCGTTATTCGCGCTCATTTACTTCACCGTTTGCGGCGGCGCGTTTGGCGCAGAACCCATGGTAGGTCTCTCTGGCCCTGGGTTGGCCTTGCTGTTGATGGTCATCACCCCGCTCGTCTTTAGCATCCCCAACATGTTGATGGTGCGTGAAATGCAATCCATGATGCCAGTAGAGGGAGGTTATTATCACTGGGTCAAGCAGGCTTTCGGACCATTCATCGGTTTTATGTCAGGATGGATGAACTGGGTGGTCTCGTGGGTGGATGTATCCATCTACCCGGTGTGGACCGCCTGGTACCTGAGCTACTTTATTCCCGCGCTCAGCGACGGCGCCACCATCGGCGGGATTCATTTTTCATCCGACCTTCTCTCCTGGCTGGTATCAGCCGCGCTCATCATCACCATTTCTCTTTTGAACGTTCGCGGCGCCAAACTCTCTGGTCTCACCGCCAGTTGGCTGGGCGTGGCGATGATCATCCCGATCATTATCATGTCTGGTTTTGGCATTTACGCTTGGATCGTCAATGGCACCCCCAGCAACATCCCATTCCTCCCGGGTGGCGCTGAGGTAAGTGGGCGCAACCTGCTGGGGGCATTGAGCGTGGGTATTTATGTGGCCATGTGGAACTTCATGGGTTGGGAGCTTCCCACTGCCGCGGGCGATGAAATTAAAAACCCCAAGAAGACCTACCCGCGTGCCATGGTGCTGGTGCTTATCGCCACCATCCTTTCTTACTCCGTGCCAACGGTAGCCGGCCTGTATGGCGGAGCTGGAGAAGACGGGCAATATCTGGCCTGGGGGCTCGAAGAATCCGCCCCGGGCACAGGCATTGGTCCCATTCTTAATGACTATGGTATCGCGGATGAAAAAATGCTCACCTGGGGTATCGACCCCGGGTCAGATGCGGGCTGGGAGTTTCCAACGATTGCCCACCGAATTGGCGACAAGGTCGCAGGCAAAGACAGCCCGCTTTCCTATTTCCTCGGGGCGATTGTAGGAATTTCTGCCATCTTCTCCATGGTTGGCTTGTTCATTGGCAACGGCTTAGGAGGTACGCGGGTGCCTTACGCGATGGCAGAGGACGGTATGATGCCAACCTGGCTGAATAAAGTTCATCCAAAGTACGGCACGCCGTGGGTTTCTATTCTCATCTGCGGCGCATTTTACCTGATATTCTCCACCTCCGCATTCCAGAATCTGGTCGTCATCGATGTGTTTCTCAACATGCTGGTGCTGATGGCTGAGATTTTCGCGCTGGTCGTTTTGAGGTACAAAAAACCAGATATTCCGCGCAAACGGGTTCCTGGGGGTATATGGGGGTTGATCTACATTGTTGTGGCGCCATTAACCATCATCATCATTGCCATCGTCAGCCAGATTATCGATTACGGCTGGCAAGGGGCTGTTGGGCTGGCTTTAATCGCCATGGCGATTGGTGCGGTATTGTATTTCCCAATCCGCAAATGGGTAAAGAAAGACATCCCTGATGTGGATCCGTATGTGTTAGAAGCAGCAGAAGAAGCATAAAATCACTAGTACACAGGAGGATAATATGAAAGTATTGCTGGTTGGAGTGGGTGGTGTTGGCGAAGCCATCGCGATAATGGCGGCCAAAAGACCCTGGTTGGAAAAAATGGTGCTGGCTGACTTCAACAAAGAACGCGCGCTGGAAGTACAGGCCAAAATCAAGGACAATGAACGCTTCCCCGTGGAATTCGTAGACGCGCGCAACCGCGGGATGATCGAGGAGCTGGCGAAAAAGTACAAAGTAGACCTGATCATGAACGCCTGCGACCCGAGCTTTAATGAAACCATCTTTGACGCCGCGTATAATGTGGGCACCAACTATATGGATATGGCGATGACGCTCTCTCATCCCCACCCTGAAACCCCTTACACGAAGACAGGCATCAAACTGGGAGATTACCAGTTCGCGCGCGCGGATAAATGGAAAGAAAAAGGCATCCTCGCCCTGTTGGGGTTGGGTGTAGAACCCGGCATGGCGGACGTCTTTGCCAAGTACGCGGCTACCCACCTCTTTGATGAAATCGATGAAGTGAATGTGCGCGATGGCGCCAACCTCATTGTGAAAGGCTATGACTTCGCCCCCAACTTCTCCATTTGGACGACCATCGAAGAATGCCTGAATCCGCCTGTTATCTGGGAAAAAGGCAAGGGCTGGTTCACTACCGAGCCATTTTCCGAAAAAGAGGTCTTCGACTTCCCAGAAGGCATTGGCCCCAACGAGTGTGTCAACGTGGAGCACGAGGAAGTGCTGCTCGTACCGCGCTATATCGATTGCAAACGGGTAACCTTCAAATACGGGTTAGGTGATGAATTCATTGGCATTCTGCAGACCTTACACCTGCTGGGGCTGGACAACAAAGAACCCATCAAGGTTGGGAAAGTAGAGGTTGCCCCGCGCGATGTGGTGGCTGCCTGCCTGCCCGACCCCGCCCACCTGGGCCCGTTGATGGAAGGACAGACCTGCGCTGGAACCTGGGTCAAGGGAAAGAAAGACGGTAAAGAAAGGAATGTGTATATTTACCAGGTCGCCGATAACAAAGAAAGCATGGACAAATTCGATTGCCAGGTTGTGGTGACACAAACAGCCTTCAACGCCGTCATCGGCATGGAACTGCTGGCAGAAGGCATCTGGAAAGCCACCGGTGTAGAAGGTCCTGAATTCTTTGACCCGCTGCCCTTTATGGATCGCATGGCTGGAATGGGCTTCCCGTGGGGCATGAAGGAGTGGTGAGTAATTTCATAGAATAGTGATGATTTCTATGAATTCCCCAGCCGTAACTTTTGAGTCATAATAAAAAAGTGGTTTGGTTGGGGAATTCTTTTTTTGCCCGGCATCCGTTTCAAATCGCAGGAGCGGGATGAGCATGATTCCATCTTCAGAAATCAGGCTCAACGCCTGTGGTCAAACTCAACCATCTTATCAATTCCACTCACACAAAGGATTGTCTTATGGTCAATTATCAAGAAAACCTCAAACACCTATCACCCGTTTGGACGCATCTTACTGACATCGTTGTTGACCACGCCGAAGGCTGTTACCTGTACGCCACGGATGGGCGCAAGATGTTGGATTTCACCTGCGGGATTGGCGTGACCAACACGGGTCACTGCCATCCCAAAGTGGTAGAAGCCATCCGGCAGCAGGCCGGGTTGCTCATTCATGGGCAGGTTAACCTGGTGGTGCATAAGCCGCTGCTTGAACTGGTAGACGAGTTGCGTACAGTTCTTCCCTCCACGCTGGACTGCTTCTTCTTCAGCAACTCAGGGGCTGAAGCGGTTGAAGGCGCGCTCAAACTTGCCCGTCATGCCACCGGGCGCCCGAACGTCATCGTCGTTCAGGGCAGCTTCCATGGGCGTACCAACGCCACCATGGCCATGACCACATCCAAGAATAGTTACAAAATTGGCTATCAACCGCTGATGCCGGGGGTTTACGTCACTCCCTTCCCATACGCGCTGCGCTATGGTTGGGACGAAGAAAAAGCCAGTCAGTGGTGCCTGGACGAACTGGAGCTCTTGTTAATGACCCAGCTCGCTCCGCAGGAGACAGCCGCGATCTTCATCGAGCCTATTATCGGTGAAGGCGGCTACCTGGTTCCGCCAAAAACTTTTATGAAAGGTCTGCGCGAACTGACCCAAAAACACGGCATCCTGTTGGTGGCTGATGAAGTTCAATCTGGTTTTGGTCGTACAGGCAAATGGTTCGGCTATCAGCATTTTGAAATCGAACCGGATATCATGACCGTTGCCAAAGGCATCGCCTCAGGCATGCCTATTTCTGGCGTCATTAGCCGGCTTGAGTTGATGTCCAAATGGATCCCTGGATCACACGGGGGCACCTATGGAGGAAACGCCGTCGCGGCTGCCGCTGCGGTGGCAACCATCCGCACGATAAAAGAAGAGAAAATAATTGAGAACGTCGTTGCCCGCGGCGCCCAGTTAAAAGCGGGTTTGGCTCACCTGCAGGAGAAATACCCCCAAATCGCTGATGTGCGCGGGTTGGGGTTGATGGTGGGGACTGAATTCCGTGATGCGCACGGCAAGCCTGATAAAAAAACCACCAAAGCCGTGCAGGCTGAATGCCTCAGCCGGCAGATGATGCTGCTCACCGCCGGCCCCTGGGACAACACCATTCGCTGGATACCTCCACTGGTGGTCACAGAATCCCAGATGAATGAAGCCTTAAACATCTTTGAATCAGCACTGGCGGCTGTCATATAATAACAGTACGTATACATTAACAATAGGAGAGGTTCAATGAGTGAATTAATCGACCATTTGTTGGCGAAAGCGCGTGAAGCGCAAAAAGTGATCGAGTTTTGGCCACAAGAAAAAGTAGATGAGACGATTCTGGCAGTCGGATGGGAAGCCTACAAACGCGAGACCGCTGAAACCGTCGCCCGCCTTGCGGTAGAGGAAACCGGATTGGGGGTTTATGAAGATAAAGTCCTCAAACACCAGAAGAAAACCATCGGCGTGCTGCGTGATTTACAAGGAGAAAAAACGGTAGGCGTGATCGAACGCGTACCCGAAAAAGGATTGGTGAAAATCGCCAAACCCATGGGCGTTATCGGCGCCATCACCCCCATGACCAATTCTTCCTCCACCATGCCCTGTAACGGGTTGATGATCCTCAAAGCCAGAAACGCGGTCATTTTCGCCCCGCACCCCAGAGCAAAAAAAACCTGCGCGGTGACCTGTGAAGAAATGCGCAAAGGTCTGGCTAAAGTCGGCGCGCCGCTCGACCTGGTTCAGTACATTGAAGAACCCAGCATCGAACTGACACAAGAACTTATGAGCAAGGTTGACCTGGTGCTGGCTACAGGGGGCGCCGGGGTAGTGAAACCCGCCTACTCCAGCGGAAAACCCGCCTACGGCGTGGGCGCTGGCAACGCCACTGTGGTTGTGGATGAGACCGCTGACCTTCCTGTCACCGCCGCGAAAATCTGCAAAGGCAAGATTTTTGACAACGCGACATCTTGCTCAGCCGAAAACAATATCGTCATCCAGGAAAGCATCTTCGATGACCTGCTGGAAGAATTAAAGAAAACCGGCGGTCACCTTGTAACAGGAGAAGACCGCGCCAAATTGAAAGCGGCCATGTGGCCAGATGGTGTGCATCTAAGCGGCAAGATCGTGTGTAAAAGCGTCAAGTTCATCGCTGAAGAAGCCGGCATCCACGTACCAGATGGCACCAAGTTCATCATGGTGCTCGGGGAACACATCGGCCCCGAGGATATGTTCTCTGCCGAAAAACTTTCACCTGTGCTGACCCTGTGGAAGTACAAGACCTTCGATCAGGCAGTGCAAATGGTCATCGATATCACCGGCTTCAGCGGTTACGGCCATTCTTGCGGTATTCATTCAGTCAATGAAGAACACATCCTGGAGCTGGCGACCAAAGCCAAAGTCAGCCGCATGATGGTGAGACAGGCTCAGAGCGTGGGTAACAGCGGTGACTGGGAGAACGGCATGCCCTTCAGCATGTCGCTCGGTTGCGGCACCTGGGGCGGCAACATTACCAGCGAGAACATCACGGTCAAACACTTCCTTAATGTGACCTGGGTTTCTTACCCTATCCCGGCTGAAATACCTGACCCCGAGGTCATTTTCGCCCCGCATTTCGCAAAGTACGGAAAATAGAACTTTACCCTCGTAAAAAAAAGCAGCCTTTGCGGCTGCTTTTTTTAATCCCTGGCTGCTGCCTCGGCGTGGAACTGCTGATAATGGGGGAGAAAGTCATACGTGGGGTAGAACTCAGTCGTAAAGGCTTTCCAGGCTTTCTTCTCGACGATCATATTTAATTCGCGTAAGCGAGATTGTGGAAGCCTCAGGGTGACCACGTGCCCGATACCCATCATCACCACCCAGGAGACAATTTCCATTCCCTCCGGCGGGAAATCCCTCCAGAAGCCATTTGCCCTCAGGTGAGCCTGTATCTCATCCAGGCTCTTGGATTGGTCATGCCTGAAAAAGATGGTGAGCATCTGTGTCTCTTTATCCATTACGTCTCCTTTTTTCTGGTCTTGTAGTATGAGAGGGGTTTTCATACCGTTACTGTATCACGGTTTTATGAATGACTCAGCCATTTCTGCTTCGCCGTACGGAAAAGGTCATAATTTTCACCCGAACGATGTTACATTAATCCTGATTTCTTCTTAATCATCCGGCAATTGTTGACTTCAATTGTCCGGAATGCTATACTCTAAGCAACAAAATATTATAAGAAAAGGATGCAAAATGAAAATAGAATTCCCGACTCCTGTTTCAACTGAAGAAATGAAAATCGATCTGCGCGAGATCGAAGGCATTCTTCAGGGCGCCCCAATGGATATGCCCCCCATCCCGGAAGCCACAGTTACCTTAAAAGACGGTCGTATCGTTTATATCCGCGGTATCAAGGATAGCGACATCGATCCCATGCTTGGCTACCTCGAAAAGGTCATGAAAGTTGATAAGGACTTCTATGATATTGTGGGTGTACGTGTTTATGGTGAGGTTCTCGCCCTGCGCCGCAAACGCCTCAAAGATCCTTTCACCATGGTCGGCCTGGTCGATGGCGAATGGCTCGGTTTCGCCAATGGTCGCGCTTGGGATAAAGACATCGCCATCAGCCTGCACACACTCACCTTTTCTCGTAAAGCTCGCCTGGGCTGGCCGATGTACTACGCCAAGACCTATTACGCCATGGAATTGCTCAAGGTCAAGGAATGGTGGTCAACTTTCGAAAGCTACAACGGCTGGCGTATGGCAGGCCTTTCAATGGCTCAGCCTACCAAACCCTGGCCAGAGTACCAGCACGAGCTGGGCGGCGCCAAGGTCTTCTACCTTAACCAGGATATGTGGCATAGCCGCGTAAAAGACTATGTCCGCGAAATCGTCGGTCAGGATATGGACTTCAACGTAACTGATGAAGTTCGCAAAGCCAACGAAAACTTCCGCGTACCGGAGACTGTCGACCTGTAAGTTAGGAGTCTTATGAATTTGAAGAACCTCCTCTGTGCACCGTATCAAATGAGGAGGTTCTTTTATTTGGGAAATAATGTTATTTGTCATTTATTTTACGATTAAGGTAAGTTGACTGGCTTGATTTTTTCGTGATATATTGAAGAAGGTGAACCATGGGGTCAGATTGTTTTTCCCCATCCACTCGCCGTTCAAAGCAAGTTCTTTATCATCCAAGGGAACGGTGCACAAATCGATCGCGGTTTTCTGAATACGCATCTGCGTGTGTCACCCCCTAATACCCATTCTATGAAGGAGCGATTATGGCAACATTTAAAACAGAAGTCCGTAGTGGTGTTTATTATGACTCGGCCAAGCTCATGTCTTTGCAACGTTCGCTTGCCGGGTTGCCTGGCGTTTTAGATGCCGGCGTGGTGATGGGAACAGATTCAAACAAAGAATTACTGGCCCATATCGGTTTAGACACCCCTGAAGTAAAGGCCACCAAACCTGACGACCTGGCCATTGTGATCAAAGCTGAGAATGAAAAAGCCGCTTTGGACGCGCTCGCCCAGGTGGATGGATTGCTGGCTGCCCGTAAAGGCGGTTCAGAACAGGAATATCAGCCGCGGAGCATTGAAAGCGCCGCTGATATGCTGCCCGACGCAGAATGGGTCATCGTTTCAGTCGCTGGTCGCTATGCGACCGCCGTCACCCGCGAAGCGCTGCGGCTGCGCAAGCATGTGCACCTCTTCAGTGACAATGTCAGCGTTGAAAATGAGATCGAATTAAAGAAAGAGGCCCGCGACCTGGGTCTATTAGTGATGGGACCTGACTGCGGCACCGCCATGGTCGATGGTTATGGGCTGGCTTTTGCCAACAAGATTCGCAAAGGACCCATTGGCATTGTTGCCGCTGCTGGCACCGGTTTACAACAGGTAGCCACCCGTATTCACCAGTTGAACAGCGGTATCACTTTCGGCATCGGCACCGGCGGTCGCGACCTTAAAGCAGAAGTGGGCGCGATCACCTTTTTAATGGCACTGGACGTGCTGGCGAGAGACGACGATACCAAGGTGATCGTTCTTACCTCCAAACCACCTTCACCCAAAGTGGCTGAAGAAGTGCTGAAGGTCGCCCGCAAAGCCGGCAAACCAGTCGTGGTGAACTTCATCGCGCGGCCAATCACCACCACGCGTGACGGCAACCTGTTCTTCGCCACCGGCTTGGATGACGCCGCCCGACTGGCGGTGGAGCTGGCACACAACCCGCCCAAGCTCGTCAGTGATGCTGACCTGCCGATTAAAAAGTTCACCGCCAAACAGAAATACCTGCGCGGTTTATTCTCTGGCGGCACACTGGCTTACGAAGCCCAGCACATCCTTTACGGCTACATCCCCAGGGTGCTGGCAAACTCACCCATTAATAAAGAATTCCAGCTGCCCGACGCGTTCGTGAGCCAGGAGAACTGCATCGTCGACCTCGGCGAAGACGAATTCACACAGGGCCGCCTGCACCCGATGATGGATAACGAACTGCGCATTCGCCGGTTGTATGAAGAAGCCAAAGACCCCGAAGTGGCGGTTATTTTGTTGGATGTGGTGATTGGTTACGGCTCACATCCCGACCCCGCCAGCGAGATCGCTCCAGCCATCGCCAAATGCATCGCTGATGCCAAGAAAGATGGACGGCACCTGGAAGTGGTTTGCGTGGTTTGCGGCACAGATGAAGACCCCCAGAACCTGAACAACCAGATGGCCCAGCTAAAAGCCGCGGGCGCCCTGGTAGATACCAGCAACGAGGTCATCTGCCGCTACGTCGGTCGCATCTTGCGCGCGTTGGCTGAGCGCGATGAGCCCAAAGCCCACGCGCTTGGGAAACCGGTTGACCTCGAAAAACTCAAAAAACCGTTAGCTGCCATTAATGTGGGTCTTGAATCCTTCGCTGCCAACCTGAAAGATCAAGGCGCGCCTTATGTGCAGGTGGATTGGAAGCCGCCCGCTGGTGGTAACGAAAAATTGATGAATATTCTGCAAAAGATGAAATCACCCAGAAAGTAGTTCCTGATAATCCATAATGACCCTGGAGGAAGCAAATGGTTGATATCGAAAAAGCAAACGCACTAGCAGTAGAAAAATTCATGGAAGCCCGCCCCGTCGCCATCACGCTGGCGAAGGCGCTGGAAATCGTACCGGGAATGCACGAAAACATGCTCTTGCACGCCGGCCCGCCCGTGACCTTTGAAAGAATGTCCGGCCCGACCAGAGGAGCCATGATTGGCGCCTTGCTCTTTGAAGGCAAAGCCAAAAACCCCGAAGAAGCCGAAAAATTATTAAAATCCGGCAAGATCGAATTCTCCCCCTGCCATGAGCATATGTGCGCCGCACCAATGGCAGGCGTCATTTCACCTTCACAGCTGGTGTATGTGATCGAAAACCAGACCCACGGCATTAAATGCTACTCCAACCTCAACGAAGGCCGTGGAAAAGTGCTGCGCATGGGCGCGTACAGCGAGGATGTGCTGGAAAAACTTCGCTGGATGGAGGCTGTTCTGGGCCCAACCATTAAAACCGCGCTCGAAGCGATGGGCGGTATCGATGTGCGCGCCATCCTTGCCAAAGCGCTGCACAGCGGTGATGATGGGCACAACCGCCTGGATACCGCTTCACTTTTATGGACAACCCAACTGGCGCCTTACATCGCCAAAACAGCCAAGAATACAGAAACCGCCTTCGAGGTCACAAAATTCCTGGGCGAGAACGCGCTGAGCATTCTTAACCCGGTGATGGCTGGATGTAAAACCATGACCGCTGCCGGTCACAACATTGAAGGCAGCACCATCGTCACCATCATGTCGCGCAACGGCACCGATTGGGGCATCAAAGTGAGCGGCCTGGGAGACCAATGGTTCACCGCGCCCTCGCCTGTGGTCAAAGCCCTTTACTTCCCTGGCTTCACTGAAAAAGATGCCTGCCCGGATATCGGCGACAGCGTGATCACCGAAACAGCCGGCATTGGTGGCTTTGCCATGGCAACCGCGCCCGCCCTTGTCACCTTTGTTGGCGGTGAACCGCGCGATGCGATCAACACCACGCTGGATATGTACGAAATCACTGAAGGAGAACACAAGCAGTTCACCATTCCCTTCCTTGATTTCCGCGGCACCCCCACTGGCGTGGACATCCGCAAAGTGGTCGAGAAACAAATCACCCCGCGAGTCAACACCGGTGTGGCGCATAAAGACCCAGGTGTTGGGCAGGTTGGCGCTGGCGTCGTTTCAGCCCCGATGAAATGTTTCGAAGACGCGCTAATTGCCTTCGCAGACAAATACGGGTATAACTAATCCAAACATATTAAAAAATGGAGGAAAAATGAATCGAGAAGATTTTATCAAAATGCTCACCGATGCCGAGCTTTATGACCTCACGCAGGACTGCAGCATTTTCACCCCCCCTCACCCGCATGAAAAAGGGCTTGAGGTGCATTTCTTCAAGCGTGTTACCGGCGCCTATGGTGGCGGTCAGGGCGCCAATGGTCAAATCCTCAACTGGAGCAATACCGTTGGCACCCACCTGGTGGGCGAACGGGCGTTCAATTCCGGCGGTCGCGCCATTGCGGATATCCCGCTCACCGACCTGTGCGGGCCCGGCGTAGTGGCAGATATCTCTGACCTGGTTTCTGATTACAGTATTTACACCCCTGAAATGATCACCTCCAAGGTCGAGGTCAAAAAGGGTGACATCCTCATCGTCAACACCGGTTACCACAAGTATTCCTGGGACCAGCCGGCGGTGCGCAATAAAACCGCCCAGGGCGGTGTTGAAAGCATGGAGTTCGGTTTCCTCGTCCGCCACCCGGGTCCTTCAATGGACTTTTACAAGTGGGCCATGGATATGGAACTCAAGGTCATCGGCGTGGACTGCGGTTCAGCCGAGCACCCCATGAACACACCCATCCGCCGCTGGCATGAAGATCATTTCAAACTGGCTGAAGCCAAATTACTCAAAGAAACCGGCAAAACCTGGGACGAGACATTCCCACAAGGACCTTATTACCAGCTGACCCACATAGACATGCCGAAAAAGCACCTTTTGCTGGCAGAAGCTATTGTCGGCGATATCGACAAACTCAAGAATAAACGCGCCTGGATCAGCATCATGCCGATCCCTTACATGGAAGTCGAGACCGCCTGGAGCCGTGTTTTCGCCTGGACCGCCCCCAAGCACATGAGCGAGGAAGAATTCTTTGCCGCGATGAAGAAATCGGAAATGATCGACATGACCGTGCCCTTCAGCGTGCAAACCCCGCAGTGGCTCAACTACGTGCCTCTCACAGTTACCTATACCAAGCGCGTCGGCGGGCAATACTTTGGCATGGGCCGCAACGGCTCCATCTGCAACGCCAGCATCCACCTCGGCACGCACATGGATGGTGAAAAACACTTCTTCCCCAACGGTCGCACCATTGGCCAGGTTCCCCTTAAGGATTGGGTCGGCCCCGGCGTGATCGCCGACATTTCAAAGCTTGTGTCCGATTCGAGTGTTTACACCCCGCAGATGATCATGGACCAGGTGGAAGTTCGTGAAGGCGACATCCTTGTCATCAAGACTGGGTGGAACAAATATGGCTGGAACAGCAAGGATTCTGACGAATTCCGCTACATGGTCAAGCACCCGGGTCCTTCACCTGATTTCTCCGAATGGGCGATCAAGATGAAAATCAAGTGGATCGGCGTGGACGCAGTATCCGCAGACCACCCCATGAACACTATCATGCGCATCTGGCACCCCAAGACCTTTGCTGAAGCCAATGCCAAGTTGATTAAGGACTTCGGCAAGGATTGGGATCAGCTCTACCCGCTCAAGGACTTCTACCAGGATATGCACCTCAACCTCTTCCCGCACACCATTGTGCACGCGGAGAACCTGGCTGGTCAGCTCGCCACCGCCAAGAGCGGGCGCTACTACATCGGTTGCTACCTGCAGAAAGCCATGGAAGCAGAATCCATGTGGGGCCGCTTTGTAGCCTTTAAGGAATAGCAGTTTGACGATCGAACCTTCAGGGGAGATACTCCCCTGAAGGTTCCAACTTTGCACGTGATTCACTTTTTACCGTTAAAATACCTCTTTGAAACCCCAATATTTAGAATCCTCAATTTAACAGGAGGTTGTAATTAATGAAGCCAGTTAATTTTGATTATTATGCACCCTCCAGCGTTGATGAAGCGTTGGATACACTGGCGGAACTTGGTTACGATGGAAAAGTCCTCGCCGGCGGTCAAAGTTTGATCGCGGCGATGAACTTCCGTATGGCGAGACCAAGCGCGCTGGTAGACCTTAATAATGTAGCGGAACTTTCCTACATTAAACCAACCGCGGATGGCGGTTTGGCGATTGGCACTATGACCCGCGTCAGCACTGTGGAACACAACCAGGATGTCATTCAGCGTTTTCCGCTGCTGGTCGAAGTCGCCAAGTTTATCGCCCATCCTCAGATCCGCCGTCGCGGTACTTTCGGCGGGGCAATCGCCCACGCTGACCCCGCAGGGCAGCTGCCCAGCATTTCAATGGTCATGAACATGCAGGCGCTCATTAAGGGCAAGGGTACTGAACGCTGGGTCGCAGCGCCAGACCTGATCATCGGACCGTTCATGACCGTCATTGAGCCCAACGAGATGCTGGCAGAACTGGTCATCAAACCTCATCCTCCGCGCACCGGCGCCAAGTACGTCCAGGTATCCCGGCAGAGCGGCGGTTACGCGCAATCTGCGGTCGCATCTATCGTCACCCTGGATGAAAACGAAACCTGCAAGGACGTGCACATGGTGTTGATGAGTGTGGCTGAGGTCCCCATCCTATCAGAAAAAGCGCGCGAAATCCTCATCGGCAATAAACCCAGCAAAGATGCGATTGAAGCAGTGGCTGAAGCCGCCTCAACCAGCGAAATCGACCCGGCCTCAGACCTGCACGCCAGCGCTGATTATCGTCGCAGCATCACCCGTGTATTGATCGTACGCAGCCTTACTGAAGCCTTCGAACGCGCGAAAAGAGGAGGTAAATAATGAAGAAACTCTTTCCCATTACCGTAACTGTTAACGGAAAAGTCTATGAACGCCAGGTTGAAGCCCGCCTGCTTTTAAGTGATTTCTTGCGCCATGACCTGGGTCTGCTGGGAACTCATGTGGGCTGCGAGCATGGCATTTGCGGTGCCTGCACCATCCTCTTCGATGGCGAAGCCGTCCGCTCCTGCCTTATTTTCGCGGTTCAGGCTAACGGTCACGAAATTCGCACCGTGGAATCGCTTGGAACTCCTGAAAACCTGCACCCTCTGCAGCAGTCCTTCACCGATAAACACGCGCTGCAGTGCGGTTTTTGCACCCCTGGTTTCTTGATGACCCTCGTCCCCTTCCTCGAAGAAAACCCCACACCCACAGAAGACGAGATCCGCGAGGCCATTGATGGCAACATCTGCCGGTGCACAGGATATGAGAAAATCGTCGAAGCCGTGCATGACGCGGCCGAGAAGATGTCTCAGAAAAAGTGAAGCGAGGTGATACTGTGACTGGAAAATATTTCGGTAAACCAATCAAGCGCTTGGAAGATAAGCAACTGCTGACAGGCAACGCCAAGTACATAGACGATATTGAAGTCCCCGGTCAGCTTCACGCGGCTTTCTTGCGCAGTGATTTCGCCCACGCCAGAATTCTAAAAATTGACGTGAGTGAAGCATTGAAGCGGCCAGGGGTTGTGGCTGTTTACACCGCCGAGGATTTTGGTGATTTCTGGAAGCCTGGCCCCTTACAGGTGCCCCCGCCTACCGCCATCCCTGGTTCCAAGTTTAACGCGCGCACGCTGGTGCCCATCGCCAAAGACAAGATCCGCTATTCAGGTGAAGTACTGGCGGTGGTGATCGCAGAATCGCGCTATATCGCCGAAGACGCCTTCGACGATATCATCGTGGATGTTGAATCTCTGCCTGCCGTGGTCGATCTGGAAAAAGCCTGGGAGGACAGCTCGGTATTGGTTCATGATGACCTGCCCTCCAACATGGCTGCCCTGGTAACCCAAGAAGTGGGCAATTACGAAGAGGCGAAGAAAAAGGCCGATGTGGTGGTTGCCAGGCGGATGCTGATCGAACACGTTGCCGGCGCGGCCATGGAAAACCGCGGTTTCCTCGCCAGCTGGGATGACCAGAACCAGGTGATGACCATTTGGGCGAATACGCAGTCTCCGCTGACCGTGCGTGGCTCTGTATCCCGCGCCCTGGGTCTGGCTGAGAGCCAGGTGCACGTGATCACCCCGGCGATTGGCGGCGGTTTTGGCCCTAAGGTGATGACATCGCTGACTGATGATGTGCTGCTGCCCTGGATATCCAAACAACTGAAACGCCCAATTAAATGGGTCGAAGATCGCCGCGAGAACTTCCTCGCCACCACTTCTGAACGCGACCAGGTGCATCACTGCGAAATCGCCCTCAAGAAAGACGGCACCATCCTGGGGTTCAAAGATGTCTTCTACCACAATACCGGGGCTTATGACTCCTACGGTATGACTGTGCCGCTGAACACCCAAACGCACATTATCAGCAACTACCGGGTGCCAAATTTTTACACTCAAATCCGGATGGTCTTTACCAACCAGATGGTAGTCACCCCCGTGCGCGGCGCCGGACGTTCAGAAGGCGTGTTCGCCATGGAGCGTATGCTGGATTTCGCCGCGAAGGAAATGGGCCTTTCGCCAATCGAAATTCGCCGGAAAAACCTTTTACGGGCGGACGAACTTCCCCTGGCAACCGGTATCACCGGACAGGATTTTGTAAAGAACACGCTGGATAGCGGTGATTACCTCGGCAACTTTGAAAAATGCCTGCAGGCGATTGAGTACGATAAATTCATTAAAGAAACCCAGCCCAAAGCCCAAAAAGAGGGAAAGAGACTGGGCATCGGTGTTGTGGCTTTTACCGAAGGAACCGCGGTTGGTCCTTACGAAGGCTGCAAGGTAACGGTAAGCACCAGTGGAAAGGTCACCATGACCACCGGTTACAGCTCTCAAGGTCAGGCGCACTACACTGTGTTTGCTCAAATCATCGCGGACCAGTTAAATGTGAAGGTTGAAGATGTGAAGGTCATCACCGGCGATACAAACCACTTCGCCTGGGGCGCGGGTACGTTCGCCAGCCGTGGCGCCACCCTGGTGGGCACGGCCGCCCTGCTGGCCAGCCAGAAAGTACGCGCAAAGATCTTCTCCACCGCCAGTAAAGCCCTGGGGGTACCTGAAGACCAGGTCGAGCTGGGTGAAGGCAGCGTCAGCATCAAGGGGAAACCCGACTCCGCAATTCCCCTGGGCACCCTGGCAGCCATGGCCAACCCCATGCGCGGTGTCATTGAGCCTGGCGTTGAACCAGGGCTTGAAGCCACCGCGTACTATGGTCCTCCGCATGGCTCCACTGGTTGCGGCGCTATGGGAGTGATCCTGAGCATCGATGAAGAGACCTGCAAACCAGTCCTTGAGAAGATGGTTATCGTGGATGACTGCGGGACCATGATCAACCCCTTGATCGTGGATGGTCAGCTTCAGGGCGGCATCTCCATGGGTATCGGCAACACTCTGTACGAAAGGCTGGTCTATGACGAGAATGGTCAATTGCTGACCGCATCCTTCATGGACTACCTGATGCCCCTGGCAACAGACATGCCCAAGAAACTGGAGATCATCCACAATCATGCTGAAAGTTCGCTGAAATTAAACCCCCTGGGCATCAAGGGTGTTGGAGAGGCGGGTGCAATTCCGCCGGGTCCGGCGATCGTCCAGGCGATTGAAGACGCGTTCGCCGACAAAGGTGTTGAAATTCTCGAAACAAACCTGAGTCCAAGCAGCATCTACGGCTATCTTAAAAAAGTTGAGCACAAGTAATTCAGGTGTACAATTAAGTATTACCTGTAAGTGAAGCGAAACCAAATAGGAGGAAGTGTGTTATGAAAGTTGAAGGTGAACATCTGTTTAAAGCGCCCCGTGAAGTTGTGTACGAGATGTTCAATGATCCTGACGCGCTGGGAGCCGCGGTTCCTGGCATGCAAAAAATGATCAAGCTTGACGAATCCCATTACGAAGCCGTGCTGGGCATTCGGGTTGGTCCGGTTTCTGCCAACTTCTCCGGTAATCTCAGCCTCACCGATGAGGTTCCCCCTGAGAGTGTCACCCTCGTCATCGAGGGCAAAGGCGGAGCGGGTTTTGTCAAAGGGGTCGGTTATGTGAAGTTTGAAGACCTCGGCGACGAAACCACCTTGTTGAAATACACAGGTGAGGCCAATATTGGTGGTACTCTTGCCAGTGTGGGACAGCGGATGATCGACAGCGTCGCGAAGTCCATGTTCAAAACTGTGTTTGAGAAACTCGACAAAATTTTGGAGGAAAGATGGCAGAAGAACTGAAAGAAGCAGCAACAAGCGCAGAAAAACCAGCGGAACCAAAGAAAAAGTTCATGGAAGTCGCTGAATACCGCATGATCTTGTACGTTGTGCCAGTTGCGCTGGTATTCCTTGTGCTGGCGATAATTTTAGGCAAATAAGAAAACCAGCCCAGTGGGGGAGAGCAATCTCCCCCTTTCACCATCTTGACAAAATGATGTATTATTAACATATGTAGTTTTCTTCAAGATGGAATAGATAACTTAATAAGGAGGTGCGTATCGGAGAGCGTATTTTGCGTTTACGGGGCGAGCGAAAAGACATTTATCTTTTTTCGTTTTGAGCTCAATCCAGGTAAGTAGTAATCGATCGAAGAAAACCAATTAATCAAAGGAAAGAAGGATAAAACCTATGGCAACTACTTCTAAAGTGCTGGGTTATCTACCACAGGATACCCCGCCGTTTGGCAGGATGTTATTGCTCGGTTTTCAGCACGTGCTGACCATGTTCCCGGCCACCGTGCTGTGCGCCCTGCTCATGCACTTTGATGTGTCAACCGTTTTAACCATCACCGGTCTTGGCACTGTCGTCGCATTACTTGGATCAAAATTCGCGATTAATACCTATATTCCCCTGTACTACGGCTCAAGCTTCAGCTATATCGCAGCCGTGGCCTCCATTATCGGCGTCCTGGAACCTGACCTGGCTTTTGGCGCCCCCGCCAAACCTTCAACGATCGCCGTCGTTACCGCCGGCTTCATCGTCACTGGTATTCTCAACATCCTGGTCGGTCTGCTCATCCGCGCAACCGGCGGGAAGAAAGGCCTCGATAAGATCTTGCCCGCTGAAATCACCGGTTCGGTCGCCGTCACCATCGGTATCGGCCTCGCCTTTACCGCCCTGACCATGGCCTCCGGCACCTGCTGCGGTGTTGAACCCAATATGCCCCCAACGCTCAAGTGGTGGCTAGCAGCCGCCCTCACCTTCCTGTCAGCGGTCATCTTCTCCGTCTACCTGCAGGGTAAGGGTTTCATCGGCATGCTCCCCATCCTCCTGGCCATGATCTTCGGCTACATTGTCGCCATTCCCATTGGCCTGGTCGATTTCTCGATCATTGGACAAAGCGGTCTGCTGACTGTACCCAAGATCGTGTTCCCGGTCTTTAATAACGCGCTTACGGCAACAGCGATGATCGGGGTAGGCGTGATGGCCATCGCCACCATTCCAGAATCCACCGCCCACCTCTATCAGATCAGCCTGTATGTTGACCACCTGGCGGAGGAAATGGGACGCGAAAAACCGTATTTCGCCAAACATATTGGCCTCAACCTGATGCTCGATGGGCTGAACGACTTGGTAAACGGTCTCTTTGGCTCCACCGCTGGCACCAACTACGGTGAGAACAACTCGCTGATGGTGATCACCCGCAACTACTCCGGCCCGGCGCTTATCACCGCTGGCGCCATCGCCGTTGTCCTCGGCTTCATCGGCCCGCTGCGCGATGCCATTTACAGCATCCCGACTGCGGTCACCGGCGGCCTCGCCATCTACCTGTATGGTGTCATTGGCGTGCAGGGCATCGCCCTGATGATGGCAGAAAAAGTTGACCTGTATGATCCGGGTAAACTGGCGATTGTCGCGCTCATCCTCGTCGTCGGTATCGGCGGCAACATCGGTTACGGCGGCAACCTGCCCATCCCGCTGCTCAGGGGTGTCTTCCCCTTCGGCTGGCCCGCGATCGCGACTGGCGCCGTCTTCGGCATGATCGTCAACCTGCTCTTCCTGGTTTGGAAACCGCCGAAGGTGCGCTCAACTGACGTTCTGGAGTAATCCTCCGAAAACAGCACGATAAAAAACTCCCCGGGGAAAAATACCGGGGAGTTTTTCTATTTCATCGATTATAATCAGGAAATCATCCTTCATTGGCGAAAAGAGAAACCATTGATCTTACTCACTGGCGCAGCCGGGAAAACCGGTAAAACCATTCTAAACAGGCTCATTCCTCACGGTGTGCACGTGCGCAGCCTGGTTCGTAATGAGCAACAAGCTCAGGAAATTCGCCAACTGGGCAGCACCGATGTTGCCATTGCTGACCTTCGCGACCAACAGGCGCTTTCACAGGCGCTCGATGGCATTCACAAGATCTACTTTATCTGCCCAAATATGACCCCTGACGAGGTGGAAATCGGTCGTTCGCTCATTACCCTGGCCAAGCAAAAGGGCATCAGGCGCTTTGTTTATCATTCTGTGCTGCATCCGCAGGTGGAAGAGATGCCCCATCATTGGCAAAAAATGCGCATGGAGGAGTGTCTCTTCAAATCTGGCCTGGATTTCACTATCCTGCAACCCTGCGCCTATATGCAGAACATCCTGGCAAACTGGACATCTATCATTGATGAAGGGATCTACCCGGTACCTTACGACACCTCTGCCCGCATCAGCGTTGTTGACCTGGAGGATGTAGCCGCCGCAGCCGAAGTAGTGCTCACCCAGATGAACCATTCCCACGCCATCTATGAGCTGGCAGGACCGCAAGCGCTCAGCCAGGACGAGATGGCGGAAGTGCTGACTCAGGAGATCGGTAGACCGGTGAAGGCGGTCGCCATTGATCGATCAGACTGGGCGGTCAACGCGCAACGTTCAGGTCTTGATGAAAACTCGATCGACACCTTGCTGAAAATGTTCGAGTATTACGAGCACTACGGGTTTCAGGGCAACCCAAACGTGCTCAACTCCCTGCTTAAGAAACCCGCGACAAAATTTGTTGATTTTGTTAAACGCACCCACGAGTCACGATTACGCTATGGTTCTAACGGTCAGAACGGTCAAAATCATCATCACAGGAAGTAGGAAATGGATAAAAAGAAAAGCCATCAATGGAATTTTGCCTTCGACGCTATGCCCGCCCTGTTTCACAGTCAGACAGACGGGTTTGTAAAATACCTTGACAAAGACGGGGTGAAATTCCTGAAGTTCTACTGGGACCTCCTGGGGGATAAATTACCGGAAGAGAAACGCATCTCAGCGGCCGGGCTCACCTTTACAAAGGAAGTGATCGACTCCAAGAACCACCTGATCATCATCACCTTGCCTTCTCCCAAAGAGGATGGCGACCCTTATTTTATCGGGCTTGTCCCCAAACCTGAGCGGCGGTTCGCTATTGTGAGGTTTTATAACTCCACCATGTTCGTGCTGCTGCGTAAGGATGATACAGACCATGCCAATCGCACCAGTTTCGGCGAGGTAACGCCAAAAGGGAATTACCATGAACGCGGGATTGGGTTGAAACCCACCCAGCAAGACTTTAAGCGGGTCATCAAAAATAGATTGGAGCGTAAAAAATGAATAGTAAAATTTCGACTGAACTGATCGTCGTTATCGTCGCCATTGTCATTTTTTACCTGCGCGTGGCCATGCTCAGGGGTCAAAAAAAGCGCTATGAAAGGGATTTGGCGCTCAAGCGCCGAAAAGTGAAAGGCAGATCAAAAGGTTCTCCGCTGCCGCAGCAACCCAAAGGCACCCCGCCGTTTACCGTGCGCAGTTGGGTGTTGGTGGTGATCTCCATGCTGCTGATGCTCGCTGGGGTCGTCGCCTATAATAAATTTTATTTCTTAGGTATGCAGCTGGTGCCAGATACCGCATTCGTAGAGGCCTATGCGAAATACTGGTACATTCTCGTATCTGCCGGCGTTATTCTGCTGGCATTTACCGTCACCATCCGTAAACCCATCGAAGATTCGGTAGAGTGATACGATGAAGGTTCGTGTTGTCTCTTTCATCCTGATGGTTCTCCTGCTCACCTCTTTGAACGCCTGCGCAAAGGCAGCCGTTCACACGCCCACGGCTGCAGTTGAAGAGCCTGTCGAGGTGGAAACCTCAACTCCTACCGAAGTTGCAGTTGATATAACCAGTGCCACCGCGTAGGGGCAAACAGACGCGCCCGGTCCTAAGGTACTACCGCCTGTGGCGCCAGTGATCGATGGCAAGGAACTGCTTGATTCGCGCTGCGCTTCCTGCCACACACTAGCGAAAGTTACCGACACCACCGCCACCGCGGAAGAATGGGCAGCCATCGTTACCCGGATGAGCGCCAAAGGGGCCAACCTGACAGAAGAAGAGAGAAGCATTCTCACGCTTTACCTGGCTGAGAATTTCAAAAAATAACACAATGACGTTTTTCAAGAGCAGGATTCCACAAGGAATCCTGCTCTTTTTTTTTTTACAGCCCGCTTCGGAGGTAAAAACCCTTCGTTCAGTTCGCCTGCGCGCAGCGCAGGTTGGTTTGTGAGATCGCAGGGTCTTGGTAACCCGGCAGGCCTACACGCCGTCCACGGGCAAGCCATTCTCAAGCCGTCTGGTCGGATGGCATGTCAGCGCCATCGACCAATCGACTCGCGCATACCCATTCTTCTGTTGAGTTAAACCTTGGGATCAATTGATGGTCACTGAATCCACTATCCCCACGATCACCGAGATGATGCAGGCATCAGGGTTGTTCAGCACCTGGCGCGCACCGTTTCCTTCACGGTTGACGAGCACAGTGTCACCAATTCCAGCGTGCGTGTTGTCAATGGCGATAAAATCTTCCTCGCTGCTCTCGCCCTCCGTGACCAATGGCTGAACCACCAACAGCCTGCGATTCTTGTAGTGTGGGTGGCTGATGGTGGTAACCACAGTTCCGACAACCTTTGCCAGAATCATAATCCGCCTATGTGTATTCGCAAGTGCCTTTCAGCATCACCAGGTCAAATACGCCATCAGGTTTTACGCTCAACTCATCCACAATTCCCACCAGTGCCAGGTCAACCGGCACAAACTTCACCTCCGGCATCGCCAGAGAGGCTTCACGCGAGCGCACCATCACACACAGGTCTCCCACTCCCGCCTGCACCACGTCGACCGCCACCTGCAAGGGCCCCAGCGGTTCAAGCTTACGGTTTAAGGGTTGGACCACCAGGAACTTCAAGCCCTCCGTGCCCGGAACTCGGATCGTGCAAACAGCCGTACCGTGGACGCGACCAAAAAGCATGGGTTACTTCATCCCCACGTTGTTCAGCACACGGGTGATAATCGTCTCCAGCAGCGCCGGGTCTACCTGTGTGCCCAGCCGGGCGGCCACCGCATCGCGGATGCGCTGCCTCAGTTCAGCTTCAGCGGGTTTCTGCGATGTGCTGCATTCAGGGCAGGGATTTACCGCCTGCGCCAGGTAAGGGCGTATCGGCGCGGCGGAAGGAAGCGAATTTGTCTGGTGCAGGCGCACGCCCAGGCGCTGAGCTTTTTCATACGCCAGTTCGGTTAAAACAACCTCGTCGCTGACCTCCAGGAACATTTCGCCGCGGGCAGCCATTTCTTCAATATCACGTTCCGTAAAAATTTTTTTCGGCATCACTCGCTCCTGCTTTTTTCTACGCTAACCCTTGATCCCTTCAAGGCTTTCGAGCGCGCTGGTGGCGGCATTCCGGGCGTTAATGATCTCCGCCTCGCTGCCGCTCAGCCACATCCGGCCAAATCGGCCAACCGAAGAGACATGGATGATCTTAATATTCGCCTTTTTTTCAGCCTCATTAACAGCATAGTTAATGTAGGCAGCCGGAGCACATTCCAGCACAAGCATCGTTTCTCCCGGCACCAGCATACTGCCGCGCCGAAAGCGGTTGATAAGCTGCGACTGGTAGGGATCAATGCGCGTGATAATTTGCGTCGAAACCACTTCAGGCTTAATGCGGTCTTCTTTGTTCAATCCCAGCCTGTCCAGCACCACCTGCCCGGCTTCAATCACCGCCGCCTGGTTGAGAGAATGCACTTCGAACATGCCAAATTCGCGTTCCACAATTTGCGCGCCTGGTTTGGCTTCCGTGGCCTTCACCGCGATATCCACAACGCGGAAAACTTCGTTGCCGGGCGCCATCTCAACATAAAGCGCTGCCATCCCCTCCACCGGCAGGTCTCCCTGGGTGATGGTACCCACAAAAGCAGCGTATTGTGCCTGCATGCGGTCAATGAAACAATAACACCGTAATGAAAAATCCTCAGCCATCCTGCCTCCTTGGATCAAGTATCGTTGTCCGAAAGCGCGATTCCCAGCGGGGTAATGAACATGGGGTGCGCTGGTACCCGGGTAGGAATGCCTGTAACCTGCTGAACTACCTCAGCCATGCCCGGGAAGAGCGCCGTGCCACCTACCAGGGTGATGGACTCAGGCGCGCTGCCACGGAGATGGCGCATAATAATGGTGCCCACTTTTTCCATTACTGGCCGCACCAGGGGGAAAAGGCCGGCCTGTTCAGAGGTTGTCTTTTTTAAAACCTCTGCCTGGTCAAAGCTCAAACCGGTGGCCCCGGCAATGACCAATGAAAAATGTGTTCCGCCGGTAGCCTCATCCGCGGTATACACCACCTTACCATTTTCCAGCACCGCGATACCCGTTGTACCGCCGCCGACATCCACCACCACGCCATTGTGGATTCCCAAAACCTGGTTGGCTGCCTCAGGTTCCGCTACCAGGCGCTCACAGACCATACCGGCAGCCTCCACCACATGGGTGGTTGCACGCACCTCGGCGCGCGGCACCCCCGGCGGGTAGCCGCTGGCGGCCCGGGTGAGCAGCCGGCCAATCCTTCGTTCGGCTTTGTCTTTCAGTGTTTTCAGCAGATTCACCGCGCCAAAAAAATCCACCACCAATCCATCGCGCACTACCTGGGCGAACTGGTATTCTCCGGCAAGCGGATTTCCCGCTTCGTCCAGTACCACCAGCACGGTATACGCGGTTCCCAGATCCACGCCCACGCGCAGGTTCCCTTCAGGCGGTGCCGCCAGAGATGGGGCTCTGCCATCCGGGTTGAGGTGAATGACTTTTTCCGCGCGTGAAAGCCAACCCTCCGGGTCAGCCCCCGCGGTCTGCCATTTTATGGTTGTCACAGGTTGAAACCCGGTTTACTTTTTTGTCTCAGACCCGCGCCCGCCAATGCTGCCTTTGGTGCTCTGTGGCAGGATCATTTCAACATCCTGATGGGGGCGTGGAATGACATGCACTGAAACCAGCTCGCCCACGCGTTTGGCAGCCGCTGCGCCGGCATCTGTGGCCGCTTTTACCGCGCCTACGTCTCCGCGCACCATTACGGTCACAAAACCGCCGCCCACGTATTCCGAACCAATGAGGACGACATTCGCTGCCTTGACCATGGCGTCGGCAGCTTCCACTGCCCCGACCAACCCCTTGGTCTCAACCATTCCTAACGCGATCAATGCTGTATCTAATGCCATTTCTACATCCTTTCTCTATCGAAATTTAGGTGTTTTTTAGTATTTCCTGCACCACATCCCGCACCAGCTGCTCGACCAACCGGGTGCTCGTCTCCTGTGGAGCGGGCCCAGCGGAGAGCGCGGCGGGCGGAGGTGAGGTAATTTCATAAGCCAGACGCTTAACATTGAAAAGATGATAGGTGGTAACGTTGTCCCCTGTGATCGATCCGCCCACCCCGCCAGCCCCAAGTGTGAGTGAAGGGAAAACGCCAGTGGTTAAGCCAATGGCGCCCAACGTCGACATGGTGTTCACCGCGATGCGGAAAACCGGCTTTTCGAGCCCAAACGCCATAATGACCTTTTCATCAGTGGCGTGAATCACAAGGCTATGCCCCCTGCCGCCAAACTGGATCAATTCAATGCAGCGTTCACAACCGGCTTCCCAGCCATCCGCTTCATACCAGCCAAGGACGGTGGTGAGCTTTTCACGAGAAAGCGCTTCTTCTTTGCCCACGCGGTTCAGCCTGGTCACCAGCACCCGCGTTCCTGCTGGTACGTTAAAGCCTGCCAGCGCTGCCAGGTAAGGCGCTGGTTTACCCACCGTAGCAGGGACCATGACGCCTTCTGAATTGAAGAGCAGCCTTCGCAGCAGGTCAGTCTGCGCCTCATCAACAAAATACGCGCCTTCCTGCTCCATCAACCGTTGTAAAGAACGCGCTATCGGCCGGTCTGCCACCACAGCCTGTTCAGTGGCACAAATGGTGGAACAATCAAAAGCTTTACTGGCGGTAATATAGCGGGCGGCTTTCTCCAGGTCAGCGGAGCGGTCCACATAAGCCGGCACATTGCCGGGTCCTACGCCATATGCAGGTTTGCCGGTTGAATGCGCCGCGCGCACCATGGGCGTGCCGCCGGTAGCCAGGATAAGCGCTGTATACTTGTGACCCATGAGTTCCTGCGTTCCTGCCAGGCTGACGTGCTGCATACAGGCGATCAAACCCGGCGGCGCGCCGTTCTCTTCAGCCACTTTTACCATTAACGCGGCGGCTTCATAACTGCACCGCGCCGCGGAGGGGTGCGGGGCAATGACAATGGCATTGCGCGCTTTTACCGCGATGAGTATTTTATAAATGACCGTAGAAGTCGGATTGGTACTGGGGGTCAAACCAGCAATCACGCCCATCGGCCAGGCAATCTGGTAAATTCGTTTTTCCGGGTCATGGTGAATGACGCCGGCTGTCTTGATATCCTTAATACTTTCCCATACATTCCTGGCAGCAAATTCATTCTTAAGGCGCTTATGCGCCGGAATGCCGTAGCCGGTCTCTTCGTGTGCCATTTGACCCAGACGGTCAGCGGCATTAAAAGCAGCGGCGGCCATGGCAGCACAAACCCTGTCCACATCCTGCTGTGAAGCTTTCGCCCAGGTCTTCCAGGCTTCGAACGCCCGGGTGGCGAGGTTACGCGCTTCTTGAATCGAGAGAAGGTCCTGGTCAAGGTCCGGCATTGTTCCCTCAGCTCTTGCGGAAAGTAACCACCCCGTCGACCTCCAGCGTGTCGATCATCGCCATGATCACCGTATCTACCGGGGTATCTTTGGTGATCGCAGTCTGGCGGGCGCTCGAGCCCGCCGCGGTGAGCACCAGGTCTCCCACCCCAGCGTCAACAGTATCCACCGCCACAAATGGCTTACCAACCGCTTCGCCATGCTCGTCTGTCTGGCGGACAATGAGCAGCTTGCGCCCGGTCAGTTTTTCATCCTTCACCGTTGAGACGGTTGTGCCGATCACTCTGGCAATAAGCATGAGTTCCTCCTAATAGGCCTTCACCTCGGGCGCGGCAGGCTGCGGTTTGGTCTCGCTTTGGTCCGCCCGGATAATCTTCACCCCGGCGCTGGCGCCGATGCGCGTGGCTCCAGCCGCCACCAGGGCTTCAGCCTCCTCGTGGGTGTGAATGCCCCCTGAAGCCTTGACCCCCAGCGATGGTCCAACTGTGCGGCGCATCAGCGCGACATCATGCACGGTGGCGCCCCCGCCCGAGAACCCGGTTGAGGTTTTTACATAATCTGCCCCGGCTTCCTTGGCCAACAGGCAGGCAATCACCTTTTCTTCATCGGTGAGCAACGCGGTTTCGATGATCACCTTCACCAGCGCGTTGGCCGCGTGCGCCACCTCCACCACACCGCGTATATCTCTGGCAGCCAGGTTGGTGTCGCCTGCTTTTAACGCGCCTATGTTCAACACCATATCGATCTCGGTCGCGCCATTTTCCAGCGCGTTGCGGGTTTCAAATGCCTTGACCTCGGGTGAGGTCGCGCCCAGTGGAAAGCCGATGACTGTGCACACCTTCACCTCGCTATCTTTTAGCAGGTCAGCGCATAGTTTTACATGCGTGGGGTTGACACACACGGAGGCGAAATGATGCTTTTTGGCTTCAAAACACAACTGCGCGATCTTGTCGCTGGTGGCATCCGGTTTAAGCAGGGTATGATCGATCATTCCCGCCAGCGCGCTATCCCCAGGGATGACACCGACCGTCGAGGTAAGGCGTTCGGCGCCAGCGCTGATCACATGCCCGGCATTATCAAAACAGGTTTTCACTTTTACCCCGTTGGCGACCTCCACCACGCAGGTGGCGCCAGGAGGATTTTTTTGTCTCTCCTCCTGTTCGATCATCGCCAGCAGCACTTCGCGGGTGATGATCTCTACCAGGGTTTCAACGGTCTTGATATCAGGTGTCATGCTGTTTTCCTGCCAAGATATTTCTTCTCGATCTCCATGATCTTATCCACACGTCTGGCGTGCCTGTCGCCGCCGAACTCAGTGGTCAGCCAGGTTTTGAGCACCTGTTTGGCAAGGTTGACCCCGATCAACCCGGCGCCAAGCGTGAGCACGTTGGCGTCATTATGCTCGCGGCTGTTCACCGCGGTAGCGTAATCATAGCACAAAGCCGCTCTCACCCCCGGTACTTTATTGGCCGCCATGCAAGAACCAATGCCCGCGCCATCAATCACCACGCCACGCCAGGCTGCGCCTTGCGCAACCTGCAGCGCCACTGCCAGGGCAATATCCGGGTAATCCACAGGGTCGCTCGTGTTCGTGCCGCAATCCACAACCTTAAAGCCCATGTTAGTAATTTCCTGGATGAGAACCTTTTTTAACTCCACGCCGCCATGATCGGTTCCAATAGCCACCACCCGTTGTTCTATTGAAGACTGCGCTACAGGTTTTTCCACGAACGGCAGGAGTGTGGTCGGCTTGTCGGTTGAATGACCTGAAAGAGCAGCGCCAGTGTTCGCGCCGAGAGTCTGGCGTACAACCCTTGCAACGATTTCGTGGATGTCATTTTCGGAGACCTGACTCATCGAGGGTGATACTCCACACTTGACTTCTCAATCAAAATATCGGATAATGATACTGGTAGTGACCACATTACCAGTTATTTCCATCATACCACTTTAAGAACAAATGTCAAGAACGATCGATCCATTTACCGCTGTGCCCAAGTATTTTCAACTCGCTTCTATTTTACGTCAAAATATTGATGATGGCGAATGGGCTCCGCGCTCCCCCATCCCTTCAGAGCGCCAGTTGGAAGTGCTATACAATATCAGCCGCACCACCATCCGCGAAGCCATCAACTCCCTGGTTCAGCAGGGATATCTTTACCGCGAACACGGGCGGGGCACTTTCGTCTCGCCGCAGAAATTACAAAAAGGCTGGATGGAATTGACCAGCTTTTCAGAAGACCTGGTCAAGCGCGGCCTGGTACCCGGGCAGATAATTCGCAGCCTTCAGCTTATGCAGCCACCACAACGCGTGCTGCAGCGCCTGGAGCTTCCAGCCGGCAGCCTGGTTCACCGCATTGAACGCGTGCGCCTGGCTGATGGCACTCCCATCGGCCTGCAAACATCCTATCTGTCGCTGGCTCCCGGGCAGGAGATCACCATGCAGGAGATGGAAAAGGCGGGCTCACTCTACCGCATCCTGAGCGAGAAATTTCATATCATTCCTACGGAAGCAGATGAAACGTTGGAAGTTACCCTCGCCACCCCTGAAGAAGCCGGGCTGCTGCAGGTGGCCACCGGCGCGCCGCTGCTGCTCAACGAACGCGTGCTGTTCTCGCAGGAGCGCACGCCAGTCGAATACGTCAAGATCCTGTACCGTGGCGACCGGTATCAATACTTTGTGCACTTAAAGCGCCAGGCTATTGCTGAAAACCCCCGCTAAGCGCCGGCGATACCAGATAAGTGTAAAAGTCCCGGCCATCCGCCATTCCAGAATGATAATTCCCAAACCCCTCCGGGTAGAGGGCGGTTAGCCGGCTCATCCCGGCGGTGTCATCCGCCTTCACAAAGAAGAGTTTAGGGCCCGCCTGCCCCAGGGTGAGTTCAAGATCATCCGCCCAGATGGCGTAATCACGGTCAAAAACTCCCGCGTTCATCGCCACCAGGCGCGTATCCACCCAATGGGCAACCGCCACCACGTACACACTATCGGTGCTGCCAATGGAATGGATATACGCGCGCGCAATGGCGCCCATCTGCCCTGAATTCCAGGTGGCGTCTTGATACTGCAAGCGATACTGGCGAAAAACAAGGTCATAGTTCTGCTGGGCTGAAACCAGTAATAGACCCACCCCCAGTGCCACCACCAACGCCCTGCCGAACCAGCCCCTGGATGTATGCCATAGACCCCTCAACAAGCCTTCCAGGGCTATGGCAGCCACGATCAAAATGGGGATAAGCGAGCCTCCCGCCCGGCTTAAGGATGGGTTTTCGATCGGGAAAGCCAGCGCCAGTATCGACGGCAACATCAGCAGCGGGATAGAGAACAGCAGCGCCAGGTACTGCCAGGCGCGTTGCTTAAACCATGCAAATAGTAATATCACCGCCCCTGATAAATAAAGAGAGGCGGAAACCAGGTCGAGCGCTGGTCTTCCGGTTACAGATATGACCCAGGTATTGCCATCGCGCCAAAAAGGCATCAAAATGGCATTCCATAGATTTTGCAGGAATATCACTCCTAATGGCCCGGCAAGCGCCTGTTCAGCGCCGGTCATGCGCGTAACGGTGCGCATGGCGATGAGCTCTGGGTACTGGAAGGCGAAGCGCAGCAGCGGGAGCGCGCCCACAACGGCGAACAGGGTTACCAAAGCCAGCCCGGCGGCTATGCCTTCTTTTTGCTTCGGTTGGCGATAAGTGAGCGTGAAAACCAGGAAAATCAACAGGACCACCAGCGGCATGATGCGGAAAGCAGAATAACCCAGCAATCCAAAACCCAGGAAAATACCCGCGACCAACAGGTCGTTGCGCCGCGAAAGGCGCAACCCCCTCAGTAAATAGAATAACACTGGCGCAACAAAAACTGGCGTCAGCACCAGGCGCATCCCTGAACGCGCAAGGATATTGGCCCACGATGAAAAACCCACCAGCAGCATGGCCAGCAGGCCGGTCCATCGGGACCCTACTTCACCTCCCAGGCGGTAGACATAATAAAGTGAGCCCAAGAACGCCAATGCCATTCCCAGCTTGAGCGTGGTAAAGCCCAGCGGCTGACCGAAATACTTTACCAGGGCAGCGCTGAGGTAAAACTGCAGCGGTTCACGGCCTGAATTACGGGGAAAGAAAATCGAGTAATTGCCATGCAGGATGTCGTTGACATCCAGCAGCTTTTCCGCGTGGTCGCTGGTCATTTCCAATGGAACCGTGCCGAGCTGGTTGAGGTGGAACCAGGCGCTGAGAATGAAAACCGCCAGCACGAGCAGGTGCCACCAGTTCAGTTGCAGCAGGAGATGACCTCCCCGGAAAAAGCCCGCGGTTTGTTGCCTGATTTTTGCCCAAACAGATCCATTTTCTTCGCGCTGCCAGAAAGCCCATAACCCGGTAATCAGCGTAGCCGCCCACAACACCAGTCCGCCAGTGGTAAAACGGTTGCCGCCAAAAGCCAAAAAGGTGATAACCAGCAAAGGCAAGAAGATGAACAGAGGTGTCTTCCGCGCAGTGGCAGCCCAAAGGGGTTGATTGAAACACTTCGCTTCCGGCGTCGTCCACTCGCCTTTCAGCAGTGCCGCGACAAGCAACCCTCCTGCGACCAGGTAGAAACCAATCCCCAGCCTGGGCAGTGCCGCTCCCGGCTCAAAGAAACGTTGACCGCTCAAAGCCAGGCCCAGCGCCAGCAGGGAGCGCCACGGCAGCGACGCCAGGATGAACTTGCGCTTTTTTGGCTCAGGCTCCTCCTCCTCCGCGCTGGGCAGGTCAGGCGCAACCAGCGGGGTTTGCTCGCCCCTGAACAGGCGGCTTAAATTCAATTGGCTTTTCAGGTAGTCCAGAAGGCTGGGTTCATCCATCTTCAATTCTCAATTTTCTTCCGCGTTATATAAAAAGTGTACACACCCTCTGCTTGTATGGAGGCTTCGTTGTACGCTTTTAAGGTGATCAAACGGGTGAAGAACAGGCTCCATTTCCAGGGCGCAACTATCCACCTGCCCCATAACAGGCGGGAAAGCAGCGATGGTAGACCGAAATAATGCCCCCATTCCAGCACATGCAGCGCGCGCGGGGAGAAATAATCCCAGCAGTCCACCAGCTCAAACCCTGCGCCTTCCAGGCGTTGTCGCCAGGTAGAGGGATCATCACAGTGATGATGCCGTGAAATGCGGTTGAAAAAACGCCGGTAAAGGTCACCTAAAAATCGCAGGCGCAGGTTATCGAAGAAACGGCCAATGGAAAGCGCACCCAAAAAGCGCTGATTGGGCACACAAAAAACGAACGCCGCTCCCGGGCGTAACACCCTCCCCAGTTCCGCGAGCACAGGTTCAAGCGCCGGGATATGCTCCAGCACGGAATTGCTCACCGCACTGGAAAAATACGCATCAGGGTACGGGATCTCGCTCGCTTTCGTCAGTACCGCCTGCTGATACACACCGCGCGCTTCAGCTTCACGTAAAGGCTTCTCCCAGGGGTCCAGGCCAACCTCAAGCGCACGGTTAAAAGCCAGAGAGGCAAAGTGCCCATCACCGCAGCCCAGGTCCAGCGCTGGGGCAGGCAGGTCAATGTTCTCATAGAATCTCGCTTCCACCGCCCTTAAAAGAGCGCGAAAGTACGGCAACGAGCTGATTTGCAGCCACAGGTGGTCTTTACCGGCCTGGCTGGCTTCAACAGGTATGTGTCGCTGCAAGGTCACGCTTGCTCCTGTAAAATAATCTCATCATTTTTATAACACGGCGCTTATGTATTACCGCGCCTATTATAAACGTTTTGAAATGGAACGAAAGTTCCCGTCAACTCAATGAGCTGGCGGGAACCAGTATTTGGGCGCAAAGATAGAACAGGTCTGTAAATTATTGGCTCATTTGGGCGAGGGCTTTTAAGAGAGAGTTCGCCACCAGAGTGCCAGATTGGGTGCGATAATTTTGCGTGCCCATACGACTCCCAGCCATTAAGGCGCTTAAAAGGGCGTTGATGTCACTGCTGCCGGATTGTTTGGCCTGCATGTAAGCCATGCCGGCTTTCAGCAGCTGTGCGGTGTCGATCTTAACCGGTTTTGAACCGCTGGGGGCGGCAGCGCCCGTTAATCCGCCGAGGAGGCTGCTTAACAGGTCATCACCTGTCCCGGCGCCGGCGGGCGCCTGTTGCGCGCCGGCAAGCCCGCCGAGCAGTGAGCCTAAGAGATCGCCGCCTGCGCCAGCGCCTGAAGGAGTCTGCTGCGCGCCGGCAAGCCCGCCAAGCAGTGAACCCAACAGGTCGCCGCCTGCTGATTGCCCGGAGGGTTGCTGTTCAAAGGTTTTTCTGGCTTGCGTTTGCAGTGTTTGCGGGGTGACCTTTTTCTGGGTTCCCATTAACGCCTGAAGCAGGGTCAGCGCGTTGTTGGTGGTGAGAGTCTTCTTTCCTCCTAGCTGAGCAGAGGCGTCTTGCAACCCCTGAGCATAAAGTTTTGCTGAACTGCTCTGACTCTTGGCCTGCAGCAGCTGGCTGGCGTAAGCCAGTTGTTCAGCCGGTGTGGCGTTGCTCTTCGCTTTCATCGCCTGGGTGATTACCTCGAAGATCTCCACCATGTTATCGCCGTGATTGTGGTTGTAGGTATCCGCCTGGTTTAAAGCCGCCTTATGCTGGTCCAATGTGGAAACCACGCTGCCAAAAAGTTGCGCCAGATCAATACTCTGGTTTGTCATGAGAATTTCCTTTCCCTGTTTGTTTTTGTCTGCACATTATATCCTGGTTTTGTTGACAAACGAAATTCAGTATGTTATGATTTACCTATTCAAATATTGAATATTCATCCTATGAACGATAAAAAACTCCCACTCAACGCTGCTGAATATGCCCTGCTTGGTTTCCTGGTGGCTGGACCGTGCCACGGGTACGAGCTGCACCGAAAGCTCACAGAACCAGACGGCGCGGGGATGATCTGGGGAATAAAGATTTCAAATATGTACGCCCAACTGGACAAATTGGAGCGGCGCGGGTTGATCAGCGGTCGTTTGTTGGAAAACGAACAGCGCCCAGCGAGAACGCAGTACTCGCTCACTGCTGCCGGAAAACAACTATTCGAGGAGTGGCTGCATCAACCGGTACGGCACCCGCGTGATTTCCGCCACTTTTTTTTCTTGCAACTATTCTTTCTCTCTCAATACGAGCCTGACGCGCTTGACTCTCTGGTGGAACGCCAGCTGGAGTTCTGCCAGGCGTGGCAGCAAAATTTGTTGGCAGCGAGGGGGAGTTCTTCCAACTCCTTTGACTTCGCTGACCTGACCAATCGTTTTCGCCATTCACAGATCCAATCCATGATCGATTGGTTGTTCTGGATCAAGAGTGAAAAAATCAAAATCAAACCAAAACGAGGTAATCAATGAAACGTCCCCTTCAATTCTTACTGGTACTTGTTCTTTTCGGCAGTTTACTGGCAGCATGCGCTGCACCCACGCCCATCGCCGCACCTTCTCTCACTGAACCCCCAGCCACAGAAGCTCTCCCAGCCGTGAGCACGCCAGCCCCAACCGAGCCACTGGAGATGGAGAAAATCACGGTCATAGACGCGCTTGGGCGGGAAGTTATACTTGACCAACCCCCCTCGCGCATCATGGTCGTGGGCAAGGCAGCCTTTATGTTGCTTGACGCGGCTTTCCTCTTCCCTGAGGCTCCTGAAAAAATCATCGGGTATGAGCTGCGTTCTCAAACCGGGCTGGATTTCATCCACACGGCTTTTCCTCAAAGCCATAACATGATCGTGCTTGAGATGGACGCTGGACCGGAACAGATCGCCCCGGCAAACCCCGACCTGGTATTGATGAAGTCATACCTTAAAGAACAACAGGGAGACCAGGTTGAGCTGCTTGGCATCAAGGTGGTGTACCTTGATCTGGAAACGCCCGAAACGATCAACCAGGATATCCGCACCCTTGGAAAACTCTTCGGTAACACTGAGCGCGCTGAGCAATTGGTGACCCTCTATGACCAGGCGCGCGCGAAAATCGCCGATATCACCAGCGTCATCCCTGAAGAAGAAAAACCTTCCACCCTGCTTCTCCAATATTCCGATAAAGGTGGCGAAGTCGCTTTTAGTGTTCCTACAGGCGGCTTCTTGCAAACACAATTGGTCGAAATGGCCGGCGGGGCGCCCGTCTGGAAGGAAGTGACGGGAAAGGGCTGGTCTGTCATTACACTGGAGCAAATCGCCGCCTGGAACCCGGAGATCATCATCGTCGTTGATTACCGCGGAAAAGCCATGGAGGCCGTTGACCGGCTGAAAGCAGATGAAAACTGGCAGCAACTGGACGCGGTAAAGAATGAGAAACTCTACGCCTTTCCATTGGACTTTCAGAGCTGGGATCAACCAGATTCACGCTGGACCTTGGGCCTGACCTGGCTCGCAACCATTTCGCAGCCAGAACGTTTTGCATCCTTGAAAATGCACGAAGAGATTCCGGCCTTCTACACGGATTTCTACGGGTTAAGCGAATCTGTGATCGAGCAGAGCATTCTGCCGTTGGTGAAGGGCAGTTTTTTAGAGTAAGCGGGTAATAAAAAATCACCCGGTTTGTGCAGGCAGCATTGAAAAACAACAAAAACCTCACCGCCTTCGTGCTCGTGGTTACGCCGCTGATTGTTCTTGGTATCTCTTTATTCATCGGCAGATACCCAAAACCGCTCTTAATGCCCCTGTCTGTGTTGCTGCACGACCAGCTGGGGCAAAACCTGGTTTACAATCTGAGGTTACCACGCTTGATCACCTCCGCCCTGCTGGGCATGTCACTGGCCACCGCCGGAGGTGTGATGCAAATGCTTTTCCGTAACCCGTTGGTAGAACCGGGGTTCCTGGGGGTTACTCAGGGGGCAGGGTTTGGCGCCGCCTTGAGCATCCTCTTCCTTACAACCGCGCCGCTGGTGGTAGAACTGAGCGCCGCTGGTTTCGCCATCATCGGCTTGCTGCTCTCTTATTTCATCGCCCGGCGAATCCGTTTCGGCGGGTGGGTGCTGCGGCTTGTGCTCTCAGGTATCGCGGTTTCAGCCATCTTTTCAGCGGGGCTTGGTATCCTTAAATATATGGCAGACCCCACCTCTCAGCTGCCAGAGATCGTGTTCTGGCTGCTGGGAGGTTTGTGGTCTGTTACCTGGACGGATCTATGGTATATCCTGCCTGTGGTGGTTATCGGTCTGGTCATTATCTACCTCATGCGCTGGCGCTTGAACCTGCTTTCGTTGAGCGACGAGACCGCTTTTTCGTTAGGAGTGGCGGTAGGGCGCGAACGCACCTTGCTGCTGGCAGCCAGCGTGGCGATTACCGCTGTGGTGGTTTCCGTAGCGGGCATCGTGGGTTGGATCGGTTTGATCATCCCCCACATTGCCAGGCGCATCGCCGGTGCCAACGCGGCCTCCTTCATACCGGTGAGCATGTCATTAGGCGCAGTCTTTGGCATCATCTGCGATGACCTGGCCAGGGTGCTGACCACCGGCGAAGTGCCGCTGGGAATTATCACCTCGCTCATCGGCGCTGTCATCTTCTTGATCATGATGACTTCTCGTTCCATGAGGATCGCAAGATGAACCCAGCGGTGATCCAGGTCAACGATCTGTCCTTTTCGTACAACCCGGCAGGCAACGCGGCTGTTCACCAGGTTTCGTTTGAAATCCTCCCCCAAACGGTTACCGCTATCCTGGGGCCCAATGGCGCAGGAAAAACCACTTTATTGCACCTGCTCTTGCGGCTTAAAACTCCGCTCACAGGCTCCATCCACCTGCAAGGCAGACCACTCGATCATTATTCCCGTCATGAACTCAGCCAGAATATCGGCTTGGTGCCGCAAACAGAGTACATCCCATTTGAATATACCGCCCTGGAGTATGTAACGCTCGGCAGGGCTCCTTACCTGGGCCCGCTGGAAATTCCCGCTGAAAAAGATACTGAAATCGCCCGTCAATCCTTGAAAGAGGTAGGGGTGTCGCATCTTGAAAACCGCCCCATCCCCGCCCTGAGCGGTGGTGAACTGCAACTGGTGTTGCTCGCCCGGTCTCTATGCCAGCAGCCCCGCGTGCTATTGCTGGATGAACCCACCTCTCACCTGGATCTCGCCAATCGAAATATCACCCTGCAAATAATGGACCGCTTGCGCAGGGCAGGCACGACCCTGGTCTTCAGCACGCATGACCCCGAAGCCGCTGCCTTGATTGCCGACAAGCTGGTTTTAATGCGCGCCGGGCAAGTCCTGGAAACCGGGTCGTTGGAAGAGGTGTTCACCACAGAAACGCTGAGCCGCACATACGGTACGCGGGTGGAGGTGCTCCAGGTGGATGGGTTGCGTGTTGTAAAATCCATTGAACGTCTTGGTGGAGAACAGAATGGCCAAAATAATCCTGCTAAGCGCTGAAAAAGGCAGCGGTAAAACCACCGCGCTCCTTAAACTGAGGGAGAAACTTACCGGCCTGACCTTAAACTCACGCGGGGTGCTGAGCCCCCCGGTGATGGTTAACGGGGAGAAGATCGCCATCGAATTAATGGATGCCCGGAGCGCTGAACGCAAGCGACTGGCAGTGCCAGCCGCGCTTGATTCTCCAGAAGCATCTGGACTAAGATGGCATTTTTTCGAAGATACGCTGGATTGGGGAAATCACCTTCTTTCAGAGGCGGTTCCCTGCGACATCCTTTTTGTTGACGAAATGGGCCCGCTCGAGTTCGACCGAAACGAGGGGCTGACCAAGGGGTTCTTCGCCATCGACTCGCGGCGTTTTCTGGTGGCGCTGGTGACCATTCGCCCCGCGCTGCTGGAAAGAGCCCTTGCGCGCTGGTCAGATGCCCAGGTCTGTAAGGTGACTATTAAGGACCAACCTCACCTGGTCAACAACCTGTTCCGCCTGATCACTGGTTAACCGTATTTTGCCCCAGCCGCAGTTTGAAATTTTTACGCCAATCCCACGTATACAATATTGATATGAACCCAATCAGCGAGTTGTTGAGTAAGGTAAAAACCTTGTTTCCGAAAAAGGTCATCGGCCTGGCTTTGAGCGGCGGCGCCACCTTTGGCGCTGCGCACGTGGGCGTGCTGCAAGTACTTGAAGAAAACGGAATTCGCCCGCACCTGGTCGCAGGTACCAGTGCTGGGGCGCTGATCGGCGCGGCTTACTGTGCGGGTATCCCGTTGAGCGAGATTGAAACCCTCTTTCGCACGATGAACTGGCCGACATTGCTCCGCCTTTCCATCCGGAATTCACTCTCTATTTTCGATACACAGCCCATGGAAGAATTTCTGCGCAAGAAGATTGGTGATATCGAATTTCAAGAACTCAGGATCCCGTTCGCCGCGGTCGCCTGTGACATTCACACCGGCGCAAGGGTCATCTTAGACCGTGGCGCGCTCGCGCCCGCCATCCGTGCCAGCGCTGCCATTCCAGGCTTGTTTTCACCTGTTGAGGTCAATGGCCGTCTGCTGGTAGATGGGGGAATCGTGGATAATTTACCAGTTGAACAGGTGAGAGCCATGGGCGCGAGATACGTGATTTCAAGCGATGTATCTCACCGTGGACCAAACTCCAAGAAACCGGAAAATCTCTTCGAAATCATGCTGTCGATGATCTACATTATGCAATCTCGCGCCGCTCTTCCGCTTGAAGACGCATCGGATTGTTACATTCGTCCCCAGGTGTCTCAATACTCATCCTGGGGCTTCAAGGATGTCCCGCAAGTTATGGAGGCTGGAAGAAAAGCCGCCAGGCTGGTTATCCCTCAACTGCGCCGGCAGTTGCGTATCCGCTAACACGCGCGCCGGATAAAGAAAATGGATGGCCCAAGCCTACGGCCATCCATTTCAGATTTCCCCCTTTAGCGAAGAACAGGTATGCCTTGCAAAGGCAATAAAGAAATTACTCCAGACTGTCTTTCTTATTGAATAATTGAATGAATAATTGCACCACTTCACGGTCATAGGCGCTTCCTGCCTGTTCAAGCAGTTCCTGCAGTGCCTCTTGATGCTTGCGCTTCTTTTGATATGGCCGTCCATCCGTCATGGTTGTATAAGCGTCAGTCACAGCCAGTATACGCGCCCCCAAAGGGATCTCGTCACCACGCAGACCATTGGGGTAACCCTTTCCATCCATGCGCTCGTGGTGAGCGAGGATGAGCGGCGCTATCTTTTCAAGCCCTGTCACCCCGCGGACAATTTGCGCGCCAATTTCAGGATGGGTTTTAATGATCGCCCATTCTTCTTCGGTGAGGGGTCCTTTCTTTTTCAAAATTGTGTCTTTCACGCCAATTTTTCCAATATCGTGTAGCAACGCTGCCCAGCACAATTCTCTTGTCTCACGGGCAGAAAAACCAAACTCTTTGGCCAGCTGCTCAGAAAGAGCTGCCATGCGCTTGCTATGAGACGCGCTATGCAGATCTCGGGTTTCAAGCGCCTTTGATAAAACGATGACGGTCTCAATAGATACAGACTCGATGCGCTCATTCATTTGGGCGCGAAAGACCGCGCTCGCCAGCTGGTCGGCAATCAGATCCACCAGGTAATAAGAATCAGGCGTCAGTATCTGTTCTTGCTGGCTGGCAGACTGCCCTAAAATGAGCACACCGATTGGGTTCGTTTCTACCCGCATGGGAATAATCCAGGATATATCCTGGTTGGATATTCCCAGGCTCTTTCGTTCTCTTTCCGATAAGTGTTCCATCCCCAGGAACAGCCTGGTATTGTTTTCAGCATCCAAAAACCTATGGCAGATGTTTTCTATCTCAATCGGGTCCAGAGAGGCTTTCTTTTTGATCAACATTTCACGTGCGGAATAACGCGCGCGGCAATTACATTGCCCGTCAAGTTCCATTAAAAGAATCTGGCAAAAATCCACTTCCAGGATCTCAACGATACGCCTGGAAGCGCTTACTGCCAGTTCTTCCAGATTCTCTGAACCCGCCAGGAAGCGGTTCAGTTCTGAAAGACCATTCCATTTTTCTTGTAGATAAGTTGGGACCCCCCTCTCCCTGCGTCTGTCATACCGCGCAAATGCATCAATTGTCTGTGCCATGTCTCTTACCCTGTTGATGGGGAGTCAATAATGACGAACGATCGTTTCGTTCGTAGAAAATTAGTTGGTTGTCTATCTACTCCGCTAAATTGAGCGAGGGCCGGGTCATTTCTGCGTTCATCTGCCGGGCGAACTCAGCCAGGGTGGAAACGCGGATGGCAGAAATCCTGCGGGTTTCTTCGGCGCCAAGGTGAAACGCCTCACCGGCAAAACCCTTCTTAATCGCCATGCTGGGGTTTGTTAATAGCAATCTGCGGAATTTTTCATTCACAACTGCTGCAGTGAGAATGCGGCTGTATTCGCGTTCTTTTTGCACAACGGTTTCATCGTGATGATGGTAATCGTGAAATATGTTACTCATTTTATTCTCCTATACATTTACACTCTTTGGTCCACCCAGCGACCAGAGCAGCCAGACGATTCCCACAAAGAGGATGATATCGCCTGGGCTGAACGCCACCTGGTAGTTGATCCAATCGGGTAAAGAGAAGCGGTCGCTCAGAAACCACAAGCGGGTGTTCTCAGGCAGCAAGACGATATCTTTGCTGTAGCCGAGGCGCTCGCCCACCATCCAGTCGCCTGCTGTTGAATCTGGCAGCAGCCGTTGCACCATCTCTGGGCTTATCGGCATCCAGCCGCCATTGAGCAAGATGACCAGCGCGTTCAGCAAAAAACCGCCGGTGATTGGCCAAAAACTGGGTTTACGGATATTAAAGAGCGAAAATATGATCAGTACAACCAGTGAAATGATGAAAAGGAAGGAAGCCGTTTCATCGGGGATGCGGGTTCGGGTAGATGGCAAAAAGAAAATGAAGCCCTGGGGAATGAAAGCCAGTAAGACCAATCCAGCCGCTTTAAGGTCATAGCCCCTGTATTCCCTTTTACCATATTTCGCCCTGCACAGCCCGGCGGCTAAACCAACCAGTACTGCGACGACCAGGATCATTTATTGTCAGCTATCCGCCAACAGTGCCGGTGGCGAAAGGAGCGCCCGCCGCCAGGGTGAACAGCACCAGCACGAGCACGAAGAAGACGAACCTTGCTTTGTTGGAAATGGTTTTCATGAGAGACTCCTTTTTTACTCTAATCATTTTGTCAGGACGGCGCTAAAAGCACACAGGCTTGCAGCAGCCAGGACGATTGAGATGGATCTATCCGCCAACAGTGCCGGTGGCGAAAGGAGCGCCCGCTGCCAGGGTGAACAGTACCAGCACGAGCACGAAGAAGACGAACCTTGCTTTGTTGGAAATGGTTTTCATGAGAGACTCCTTTTTTACTCTTATCATTTTGTCAGGACGGCGCTAAAAGCACACAGGCTTGCAGCAGCCAGGACGATTGAGATGGATCTTATCCGCCAACAGTGCCGGTGGCGAAAGGGGCGCCCGCCGCCAGGGTGAACAGCACCAGCACGAGCACGAAGAAGACGAACCTTGCTTTGTTGGAAATGGTTTTCATGAGAGACTCCTTAAATGATTAGTCGTTTTTTTTACTTTACCTGATGATTATGCCTGCAGGCAGGATGCAAAACAGGATGCATAATCGACTCTTAACTTCAGGGAGCTATCCTGACTTGTTAAACACCAAAATTCAGAGATGGTCTTATATTCACCTCTTTCTCATTTGATCTTCAATTTGGCTGGATAAATGCTTACTGTTGCATTAATGAATGGAATAACTTGACGGTCTGTGGCGAGGGTTCAATGTCAAGTTCTTTTTTCAATACAAGCTTGCACCTTTCAAATTGCCTGGCCACCGCAGAACGATCATTCATGGCAGAGTAGGCCAACATCGCAGAACGGTACGCGGATTCGTTATAATTATCTTCCTCAAGCGCCCTGTTGGCAAGGGTGGCTGCCTGTGAATACTTGCCAACTTTCATATAGAGATTGATGAGCGTCTGCGCTGCGTTCAAGAAGGTTGTGTGAAATTTTTCGCGCGCGATGAGCACCCATTCCTGGTCTAATTTGGGCAAGAAAGGACCGTGATAGCAAGAGACCGCCGCGCGCAAATGTTCGATTTTTTCTTCCGTGCTTTGCGCCCTTTTGGCGTTTTCCAGCTCATTCATAAACGTATCCACATCATATTCATAATCCATTGAGCGATTGAACCGGTAGATATCATCATCAAAGGCAACGCAATCGCTGCCCGCTGCCCGGCGCAACCGGTAGATCGAGTTCTTAAACCGCAGTTTCACCGTATCACGGTCTGCGTCTGGCCAAAATGCGGCCCCAACCTCTTCTTTGGTCGCTCCCTCAGGGTGAGAAAGGAGGAAGAAAAACAAATCGCGTACTGTATGTGTTTTCCAATCCTTGTTGGTAACAACCCGGTTCCCCAGCCGCACCTGCATGCGTCCCAAACCACTGATGCTTAACTTGGGGTTGGAGAAATCCACCGCTGAGGAATGCCGGCGCACCACACGATGTATTTGCGCTAAATGTTTTTCAAAAGCCGCCACTTCTGACTGTAATTGCGTTACCACAGGGTACTGTTCATCCTCCGGGTTGATGAGCTCCAGATAGCTGCCAAATTCCATCAGTATTTGGATTAAAACCTGGCGCATGCTTCCTTCTGATTTTTGCATTTCAGGATCTAAGATAGGCTTTGTGTGTGTTCTGGCTGTTTCAACCAAAGACGCGAGGTTACGGTACACCGCCGCCTTAAATCTCTCCATTTGGTAGCCTGCCGCGGTGAAGTAATCTTCCAGTTGTTCGAAAGTATGCGCCAAGTCCGCTGGTTTTTGGTTCTTAAAATCCAGTATCGCCTGTTCCAGCAGGCAGAGATGGTGTTCATACTTCGAGCCGCTTTTTTGCGCTTTTTCTAATGCCGCTGATATTTGTTCCTGGGCGGAAGAAAGATAGCCGGTTATGCGGTCAAGCGTCGCCAGCGCCAGTGTGAGGTAAACATCCAAAGAAAGGTCGCTGGTTTTCTGCAACACCTCTTCTGCCTGGCGATAGGCCTGCCTGGCTTCTTCAAGCGCGCGCACATCACGATACAGATCACCCAGGCTGGTCAGTACATACCCTTCGATCCTGGGACTGGCCAACCTGGAATAAGACAGCGAGCGTTCCAGGGTAATGACGGCCTGTTCAAACTGGTTGCGCAGGTACTGGATCATGCCGATGTTGTTTAAGACATTGGCCAGCCATAGAGGGTTTTGCACCGCCTGCCAGTATTCCAGTGAAGTGGAGTAACATTTTTCGCTTTGCTCAAAATCCGCTCGGGCGGAATAAATCACCCCAAGATCCATCAATACTTTCGCGGCGTCCGATTCCAGTCCCAGGTCTTGAAAACGGCGGTAAGACTCGCGTAATTTCCACTGCGCATCATTCAATTCACCGGTTTGCAAATACACCAACCCTTCCGCTCTCAATGCCTCGGCGTATTTTTGAGGAGCGCCAAAGGGTGGTCTGGTCAATTCAATCGCGTCCTGGGCGTCTTTAAGCGCGTTTTCATAATGCCCGGTATGGCGGTTGACAGCGCTGCGCCGGATCAGCGCGGCAGCTAATTCTTCTGCGAAGCCCACTGCGCGCAACTCCTTGATCGCCCGGCTCAGCAATTCCAGGCTGACCTCATAATCACCTCGCAGCATGGCAATCGTTCCCCTGATAGACACCAACTCCGGCTTATTTTCCACCAGGTCAAAGGGAAGCGCGTTCAACCAATCCGTCAGCGTTACCAACCGCCCGCTGAGGATCATCGCTGGAGCAGCCTTGCGCACCATTTCAACCCTTTGTTCCGGGGTTCCAATCCTCAGCAAAATGGCAATCGCTCTTTCCCATTCCTGCACACTTTCGTAATAAGCCACCAGTTCAGTTTCGATGCGGAGTGTTTCCTCCGGCTTCTCTACGCGCATGCGGTTCTGCAGGAAGTCGCGGAAGAGGTGATGGTAACGCAGGAAAAGCGTTTCATCCCCTACCGGCAGCACAAACAGGTTGTCGCGCTGGATTTTCTCAATGACCTCGTCCCAGTTTTGCCCCTCTAACCCCAGCGCTTTACCCACGATTTTTTCACAAAGGTTGGCATCAAATTCTTCCAGCAGGGATGTGCGCAATAGAAAGCTTTGCATGGCCAGCGGCTGCCGGTCAAAGACCTGCTGGGTAAGATACTCATAGATACCCACGCCCGACACCTTCTCTATGCGGCTGCGTTCGTAAGGTCCTTTAGGCGAAACCTGCGCGGTCAACAGCAGGCCGGTGATCCAGCCTTCAGTACGCGTGATCATTTCCTCGGCTTTTTGGTCCGAAATGGACTGATGATAATTCACCGCCATCAACTGCTTGATCTCTTCAGGCAGAAAAGCCAGTTCTTCAAAGCTCAAGCCATCCACCTCAGAGCGCGCCACCAGCAGGCTCAAGTCTGGCAGAGTGAGCAGCGTGCGAGAGGCGATGACATAATGGCAATTCTCCGCTGACTCTTGAATGATGCGGTTGATAAACACTTCGATAGGTTTAACATCACGAACCAGGTGGTAATCGTCCAGAACGAAGATAAAGTGCTCGCTGATGTTTTCATAGGCGTCATTGACGATCGCTGAAATCACCAGGTCCAGGTTCAAATTATCCTGGCTCAATTCAGCGAGCGCTGCTGAAGCCATCTGCCCGAAGGCGGGGAACTTCCCCTGGATGGCAGCGATAAAATGCGCAATGAAGCGCTTGGGGTCGTTGTCCAGTGAATCGAGCGCGTACCAGCAGACTGGTATTTGAGTGTGATGTGAAAAATCAACCAGCAGCGATGTTTTACCATAACCAGCCGGAGCGGCGACAATTAAGAGCTTAAGGTCCAGCAAATTATCAAGCGCGGCGAGCAGCCTGGGGCGCGAGAGGATTTCGCTGCGGCGTCGAGGTATAAGCGTTTTTGTGCGGATGACCGGAAGATCTGGAGGCATATGTATCTACTATAATCCAGTCTTTGTCATGCTGGGCTTAACGAATATGTCTACTTGAATTATATACAAAATAAGAGTCCTCTTCGGACTCTTATTTTGTATGATTCGATAAATATTAATTTGGCTACATTGGTATTGGTGGGTTTATCAGAGGGGTTTACACGGCCGGTTGGCCGGCGATTGGGCCCAGGTACTTGGCATCACCAAAGGCTAAAATCGCCATGAAAATGACACCCAAGAAGAGCAAGCCAAACCCAAAACCCGTGCTTTTTCCAAATACTTTAGCCAGGTCGAAAATCACGATAATCCCAATCACGATATTCACCAGGGGTATGAATAAGAGCAAAAGCCACCACCAGGGACGGCCGATGATTTCCAATTCAGTTATTATGTTATAGATTGGAATGATCGCAGCCCAACCTGGTTTTCCAGCTTTTACAAATACTTTCCACAAACACACAATGGAAAAAACGCTGACAAGCAAAAGAAAGAGATAGTACCCAAAGCCTAAACCACCATCATAGTTGTAATCCATACGTCCTCCTTTTTAGGTTATGATTACGTTGAATTAATCATAACATAATTGTCAATATATTGGATATATATTATCCATTTTGAAAGGGCAAAATGAGCATCTTCTTATCCAAGTTCCTTCCCCTCTTCCTGTACCCAGCGGGGCTGGTCACGCTGCTTATACTCCTGACCCTTGTTTTCTGGAAGAAACGCCGGGCGGCCTTCACATTTCTTGTCCTGGCTTTCTTCATTCTGCTGCTCGCCGGCAACAAATACGTCGCCACAGCCTTCGCGCGGACTTTGGAATGGCGTTACCCGCCGCTGGCGGAAAACACCACTGCCGATGTGATCGTTGTTCTGGGCGGCGGCACTGAACCAGCAATAGAACCGCGCCGCATGGTGGAGTTAAACGCCGCCGCCGACCGGGTGCTTTACGGTATCAAGCTGTACCAGGAAAAAGCAGCACCTATGCTCTTGCTCAGCGGTGGAGACATTGACTTTATCGGCGATTCTCCCTCCACTCCCGCTGATGACATGGCAACGTTGATGGAGATGCTCGGCATCCCACGCGAGAAAATGATTATCCAGAACGCCTCGCTCAATACACAGCAAGACGCTGAGTTCAGCTGCGAGCTTATTAAAAATAATGGCTTTAAAAAAGTCATCCTGGTGACCTCGGCGTTTCATATGCCGCGCTCGGTCGCCCTTTTTGAAAAACAAGGCTGTCCGGTCATCCCAGCACCGGTAGATTTCAGCATCACCCAGCTAAGTTGGGATAACCTCACCCACCCAACCACTGCTGAATTCATCCTCGACTTGCTGCCTTCGTACTCGCATATTTCCACGGTGACCAAGACTTTAAAGGAATACTTTGGCATATGGTACTATAAGCTTTCCGGGGTATTGTAAACAGCCCGGGTTGAAAGAAGGAGAAGATTATGAAACCTAAGTTCATCGCGCTTGCGCTTATCAGTCTACTCCTGGTGGCTTGTTCGCTGCCAAAATCATTAACTTCCATTATTCAGCGATTTAGATCTCAACCAGCAGCGGTGGCAGAATCCAATTCCTTGCTTAATCTGGTTGAAAACGGGAAAGTGAGTGTGGTCGGCATCCACGGCAACGTCGGACTGGGCACCTTCACTGGCAGGACGATCGACTTACAGCTCCAAAACAACACCGACAGCAAACTCGATGTGCTCATCCCTTGTGGGCTGGTATTCATCGCTGATGACGAGAAAAGCAGCCGCATGATGGTTGTTCAACCCACCGTGACCAGTCTGAACAAAGGGAAGACAGCGGTTGTAAAGCCGTTCGTCCTCAGCATTGACGCCCTAAAAGGTTTACCCTCGCCCGAAAAGACATACAGTGTCGCTGAACTGGAAGAAGGGAAAAACAAAGATTTCGCCACATGCTTATGCGAACAGGACCTGCCCGCGGAAACCGAGACCAAAGACCTTCTCGACCTTCAGCTCGCCGCCTGGATGGTCAGCGGTGAAGGGCTTCTGTCCAATATCCCGGTGGACCTCAACGACCTGTTCAAAGACTTCTCCGGGCTGCCCATCACCATCCCTGGGCTGGATGAAGTGATGAAGGATGTGGCCGGGAATGTCGCGCCCAATGCGCAAGCCTGGCTGGATAAATGCGGAATATCCTTTGGCAAGTGATTCACAAGAGGCTGGTCGGTAACCCTGACCAGCCTCTTTGATATTCATTTAAAGAAGGTCTATACCAGCTGTTTGCGTATCTCAGAGCTCAGAAAGTCCAGCGCCCACACCACCAAGATGATCGCCAACAGGGCTGTGCCAGATTGGGAATACTGCAGCGTGTTGATGCGCTGCGAGAGGAAATATCCGATTCCACCCCCCCCGACAAAACCGATGATGGTAGAGATGCGCACATTGATATCCCAATGGTAAATGGTAAAAGAAAGAAAGTCCGGGATGATCTGCGGCACCACGGCATATACCACCACCTGCAGTTTGTTTGCGCCGGTCGCGGTGACCGCTTCGATAGGGCCAGAGTCGATGCCTTCCACTGATTCTGAAAACATCTTTCCCAGAGAAGCGGCTGTCGTAATGGAAAGCGCGATGACACCAGCGAACGGGCTGCCAAACCCCACGATCATGGCAAAGATGGTGGCCAACACCAACGGCTCGTATGAACGTATGATATTCAAGAAAGCCCTGACAATATAGTAAACAGCCGAGCCAAGCCATCCCTTGCGGGTGATATTGGAGGCTGCCAAGAAACTGAGCGGCACGGCAAAGATGGTGCCGATGGTAGTGGCGATCAAGGCCATAAAGATGGTCACAAACATCGCGTCCAGTACATCCTTTAAGGTCTGAGATGCCACAACCTTGCCTTCCGGGAGGGTAATTTCAAACGCCAGTTGGGCGGGCTTCCCGTCAACCGCCGCTGTGATCGGTCGCAATTCCATTGTTTCTGTCAATTCACCATTGGCATTCGTCACCGCGTTCTTAATACTTAACAGCCCGCCATCCGGCAATATCCAGCGAATGGACAGTTCAGCGTTCTTAGGCAGTTCATATCCCCTTACCTGAACTTTGTCCTTGGGGTTACCGCAGGGCGGATCGACGGTGATTCGCGGCCCGCTGGCCGGCACTTCAGGGTTCGCGACGCTGCCGCAGGGTACCGGCACCACCTGTGCCACGGTGATTTTTTCCGATTCGCGCCCCAGGATCTCAGGTCTTAACAACTGACCCATAATCGATTTCGCCTTGGGGAAAGAAGAAACCAGCTTAACCAGGTCGGGTTTGGTCACACGGATACTGAGCACCAGCAGCGCGATCACGGCGATGATGATGAGCACCCGTTTGAGTGAATGCAGTAACGATTTCAGCGTCTCCATGTCACACCAGCCGTTCCCTGATACGGGCGCTAAAGAAGTCCAGGATGATCACAACCACCGCGATGGCCACAAACGCGGTGCCCACAGCGCGATAATCCTGCAGCACGATCCACTGCCACAGGAAGAACCCAATACCGCCGCCACCGACAAAACCGATGATCGTGGAAGAACGGATATTGATATCCCATCGGTAAATGGTCAACGCGGTAAATGTCGGCACCACCTGAGGAATAACCGCGTAGCGTACCACCTGCGGCCAGCTGGCTCCGGTTGCCTTCACCGCATCGATCGGTCCGCTGTCAATCCCTTCAATTACCTCTGAGTAGAGCTTGCCCAGCGCCGCGACGGTGTGAATGGTGATGGCAATCATGCCCGGAAAAGGTCCAAGACCCACGATAATGACAAAGATGATGGCGATAATCAGAGACTCGATCGAACGCACGATATTGAGGATTGTCCTGGTGACCAGGAAGATCGCCGTGGTCACTGGGTTGCCGGTCATCAAGTTGCGGGCTGCCAGGAAGCCAAACGGAATGGCAATGAGCGCGCCGACAATGGTGGACAGAAAAGCCAGCGCCAGCGTCTCGTAAATACCCTGCACGACATAGCCGCCCACGTCTGAAAGCTCGATACCGCCAATGGGGCGAGACTGTGAGACTTTGATGCGATGAATCTGCGGCACTGTGGGGTCCGGCGCGGTGCTGTGAACATAGGGAGAGACCACCCATTCCAGGCTCACATTCCCCTGCGCATCTGATTTAACCTGCGCGTCCATCGCTTTACCGCCAATAGGGTTCTGCCAGTAAATAAGAGTGGGCGTGTTCGGCCAGAAACCTTCGCCTTTGACCGTGATCGTTTGGTTCACAGTGGCGCAAGGTTCAACCACGTACACCCGCACCCCGTTCACCGTCCTGTCTGGAACAGGAGGCGTGGCTGAACAGGGTGACTGAATATCGGTAAACCCTTCCTTTTTTTCGGTTTTGGGCTGGGTAAAATCCAGCTGGAACATAGCGCTGACGATATCCTTCGAACGTTTTGAGTTTTCGACCAGCGCGCGTAAATTAAACTCGGTTACCTGCCCGCCAATTCCGTACGCCATGAGTAGCCACAGGAGTATCGGGAGAACAGCGTTCTTTCCCCCGGGCAGCGAAGATGCGTCCCAAATGTTCCACAACCATATAAGCGCGGGCAGAATGTACCAGGCGGGTTTACCATACCACGCCACAACAGCAATCGAAGTGGCAACCGCCAGGAAAATGGCGATCGCAGCACGATATTTTTTCTGGATGAGTTGTCCCAGTCCAGGTACCAGGGCAGAAAGAAAAATCGAGACCAATCTGGAGCGAGATGTTTTTTCTTTCATGAGTGTCAAACAAGAGCGGTGGCGCGCATATCCTGCGCTTCTTCGCCATAAATCTCTTTGAACTTAGCGCGGTTGATTTCAGATGGCAATCCCTCAAAAACCTTGACCCCATCTTTCAAGCCGATCACCCGTTCCGCGTAGCGCTGAATGAGATCCAGATAATGGAGGCTGCAAATAACACTTACATTGTCTTCTTCATTTAACTTTTCGATATATTGCATGATCGAATGCGCCAGCACCGGGTCAAGGCTGGCAACCGGTTCATCCGCCAGGATCAGCTTGGGTTCCTGCATGAGCGTACGGGCAATGCCAACGCGCTGCTGCTGCCCTCCTGAAAGCGCGTCAGCCCGGCTGTGAACTTTATCCGCAATACCGACCCGCGTCATCGCGGCAAGCGCGCGCTCCTTCTCTTCATGGGGGAAATATCCCAGTGTGGAGCTCCAGGAGTTTAGATAACCCAACCTGCCGCTTAACACGTTGGTCATAACCGAAGAGCGTTTCACCAGGTTGAAATGTTGAAAGATCATACCAATTTGCCGTCGGATATGACGCAACTCAGCCCCTTTGGCGGCGGTAATATCAATCCCGTCCATGGTGATCTTCCCTTCTGTGGGGTCAATCAACCGGTTGATACAGCGCAGCAGGGTGGATTTACCTGAACCGGATAGTCCAATGATGACCAGAAATTCGCCATCCGGCACTTCAAAACTGAGGTCTTTGAGTGCCACCGTACCATTGGGATAAACCTTCGTCAAATGTTCGACTTTAAGCACGGTTAATTCCTTTTTAACTATTTAGGGGAAAAACCGGAGGGGGTAAACCCCCCTCCAGCGAAACAGAAGAACTTATTTCACCATGGTGGTGATATCCACACCTGAAGCCTGCAGAGCGGAGCGGAAAGCGTCATAGAACGAATCTTCAGCGGGTTTGAGATCCTCGATTTCATAGCCAGCATTTTTGAAGATCTCTTTACCAGCCTCATCAGCGGCCATGGCAACAAAGCCATCATAGACTTTGGCGCCGATCTCTTCTGGCATGGCAGAGGAGAAGGAGATATTGTCATTGGGAATGATGTTGTCAGTTCTCCAGATGACCACGATCTTCTCGTTGACATCCGTATGAATCTTATCACTGGTGCGGGCGTCAATATAGGTGGCACCGAAGTCGCAGATAGCGCCAACTTTTTTATCACCAGAAACGGTCACGCCAGCGTAAAGGGCCTGCACCACCGCGGGGTGAGATTGCACGGCTGCGGGGGTCTTAAAATTAACCCCTTGTTCTTTGAGAACACCAAAGGGAATCACATAACCGGATACTGACAGAGGATCGGTAAAACATGGGCGTTTGCCTTCGAACTGGGCGAGCGCGGTGGCGGCGTCAGCGGTATCGGTATTGGTGTTGGGGTCAAAGTACGGGGTGAAGCCCATATCTTTGTGGGCGATGAATTGGGCACCGTAGAAATCAGAGCCATTGCGAACAACGACCAGCTTGACGTCCATTGCGCCCGCTTGCTTGCCCAGCAGGTATGCCAAGGTGGGCATAAAGCCAATATGGGCGTTGCCGGAAGCCATGGCTTCAATGAGGGCGGTGTAGCTGTTGGGAATAATCACCGAATAGGTCAGTCCGGTGAGTTCTTTCATCTTCGCTGCGATCGCCTCACCGCCAACGGTCAACTGTTCAGCGGTGGCAGAAGGCGCCAGGGCGATGATGATGGGGTTTTCCGCAGTTCCCAGTTCCTTTGGCGCTTCAGTCGGTTGGGGGGCCGGGGGTTCGGTCGCTGCTGGTGCTTCGGTCGCCACGGGTGCTTTTGTGGGAGCCGCGGTCGGCTGGGCGCAGGCACTCAGAACAAGGGTGCTCAACACCAGCACTGAAATGAGAACAAACATTGCTTTTTTCACTTCTCTCCTCCTTGGATTAAACGTACAGGTTTGGCGTCTTTGATAAAAACGCAATATCAATCATATACCACATATTTTTAAAAGGCAAGCAACTAGCTTTGGGTTCAACCTTAAAATTTTCCCGTTCATAAGCCATCGCAATAGAACCCCGCACAATACCAAGAGAGAAATTCGGACTGTAGTCAGTTTTTTTTGGTGCAATTTTCCAGGTCCTGCAGCGCAAACCTATATTACATTTATCCTCATTTGTCCGACAAGGACAACTTTTTCCTTGTATTCATTTTTTTTTCATGCTAATATCAATATGGCAAAGATCCTCAATTGTTTGGTAGTAAAAAATAAACTGCGCTCTTTTATGCGTCAGGTTTTTGCTGTTCAAAATTACGGTTGCCAAGAAAGCGAGGTGAAAAAAGCCCGATAAGAAGAATTCAGAAATCGATTCCTTCAAATGTAGTTCTATTCTCAACAGCGGTCAAAAAACCGTGCAACACAGGGTGAGAAAAAGCCCTCAGGCTTGAATCTAAAAACAAAAAGATAGGACATACTATGATCAATCCTCATCCAGGACTTCCAGAACTAGAGTATGTAAAACCCGGTACCCTCGCCGAGGCGTGTAAGTTCTTAGAGCAACACGAAGGGAAAGCCCGTCCTTTCTCCGGCGGAACAGATTGTTTCGTCCGCCTGCGCGATGGTGTACTGAAACTGGAGTATCTCGTTGACATAAAAGGTCTCGACGGTACAAAAGAGCTTTCGTTTGACCCCAAAAAAGGGTTAACGATCGGGGCCGCTATTACAATGAACCAGGTTATCGCCCACAAAGACGTGGTGAAGCATTATCCTAACCTGGTTGAGGCGGCAAAATCGGTGGCAAGTTACCAGTTGCGCAACCGCGCCACCATCATCGGTAACATCTGCAACGCCTCGCCTGCCGGCGATACCATCGGCACCTGCCTGGTGTTGGATGGCGTCCTCAACGTGCACGGCACAGGCGGAAAACGCACTATTCCATTAAACACTTTCTTCCTGGCTCCAGGACGCACCGTTTTGAAACCGGGCGAAGTGGTCACCTCCATTACCCTTCCTCCTCCACCAGCCGGCATGGCGGGTGTTTACAAGAAGTTGGGCAGGAATAAAATGAGCGATCTCTCCATCGTCGGTGTTACCGTCATGGGGTATCCCAACAGTCAATCACCATCAGGCTTCTCTTTCCGTATCGCCCTGGCATCGGTCGCCCCGGTTCCTATGGAAGCATTGAAAGCGGAAGCCATTCTCGCTGAGAAAAAGATCACAGCCGAATCGATCGCGCTGGCTGCTGAAGCGGCGATGGAAGCCGTCACCCCAATTGATGATGTGCGCGGCTCAGCCCGTTATCGCAAGTACATGGTACGCAACCTCACACGCGAAGCGATCACGGAAGTGTGGAACACATTAACCAAATAGCTCCGGCTGTTTGACCTTTACAGGAGGAATGAATGTCTTATTCAAAAATCACACTCACCGTTAATGATGTCGTCGAAACGGTTGATGTCCCCCATCACATGACCCTGCTGCAAATGCTGCGCGAAAAACTCTCCCTCACCGGTACCAAGAACGGTTGTTCGGCTGGTGAGTGCGGAGCCTGCACTGTTCTGATGAATGATGAACCTGTCAATAGTTGTATGGTTTTGGCTGCAGAATGCGATGGTGCGCGCATCGTCACTGTTGAAGGGCTGGCAAAAAGTGGTAAATTAAGCAAGTTACAGGAAGCCATCATTAAGACCGGCGGCGTGCAGTGCGGTTTTTGCACCCCCGGCATGCTTATTTCAGCCACTGCTTTGCTCAAACGCAACCCAAACCCAACCGAAAAAGAAATCAGGGAAGCGCTGGTTGGCAACCTGTGCCGATGCACGGGTTATTTCAGAATTGTCGAAGCGGTCAAAGAAGCTGCGCATTCATAGACCTTAAGACGCAATAACCAACTTTAGACAGGAGAAATCCTTTAAAGGAGCCGAAATATGGCAAACGCGAAATCAACTGAAAAAACCACGGCGGTCGTCGGTACGAGTGTTATCCGTAATGATGTGTTGGAAAAAGTGACCGGCGCGGCCACTTACGTCGACGACATCCAGTTTGGTAATAAATTGCTATACGCCCGCGCTGTACGCAGCCCACATCCGCACGCGCTGATCAAGCATATTGATACCAGCAAAGCGGAAAAACTCCCTGGTGTCAAAGCCGTTGTGACTGGTAAAGACTTCCCTGAACGCATCGGTCTTTACCTTAAAGATAAGACCATTTTTGCCACCGACCGTGTGCGCTTCTTGGGAGAACCGGTAGCGGCTGTGGCTGCCGTTAGCGAAGAAATCGCCGAAAAAGCCTGCAGCCTGGTGGAAGTAAAATACGAACCGCTCGAGGGTGTTTTTGACGCTGAATATGGCGCTTCAGAAAAAGCCCCCGTCATTCACCCTGACCTTGGCAAATATGATTGTGTCAATTTCATCTTCCCCAAGCCCGGGACCAACATTTCCAACCACTTTAAAATTCGCAAGGGCGATGTGGAAGCCGCCTGGAAGCAGTGCGCGCACATAGTGGAAAAGACCTTCAAAGTCCCACATATTCAACACGTGCCTATTGAAACGCATGGCGCGGTAGCCATGATGGATGAAAAAGGGAAAGTCACTGTGTGGGCGGCGTCACAATCACCGTTCGCCCAACGCAATCTCATCGCCAAAGCCCTGCACATTTCACACAGCGACCTGCGCGTTATCGCGCCGCTTGTAGGCGGAGGGTTTGGCTCCAAAGCCGGTCTCACCATGGAGGCCATCCCCGTAGCCCTTGCCACCAAGGTCAAAGGCTACCCCGTGAAATTTATACTCACCCGCGAAGAGGAATTCTATACTAACTTCGTGCGCCAGGGTCTCACCATCCACGTGAAAGTCGGCTGCGATAAAGATGGCAATATCCTCGGTCTCAAGAATGTGATGTACTGGGATGGCGGCGCCTCGACTGAGTACGGCACGAACATTACCCGCGCTGGTGGTTATTCCAGTTCCGGTCCTTATGATATCCCCAATGTGTGGACAGACAGTATCTGCGTTTACACCAACCACCCCATCGGCGGCGCCTACCGTGGTTTTGGTATGTCTGAGCTGCACACCGGGATCGACCAGGCGATTGACGAACTGGCAGAAGTAGCCGGTTTTGACCGTGTCGAGTTCCTCAAAAAGAACGCCATCTCAGAAGGCGACATTGTGGTCACTGGTATGACCATGCATGCCACTGGCATCCAGCAATGCATCGATAATGTAGCCAAAGCCATCGAATTTTCAAAGAAAGAAGAACCTTCTTCTCCTGACCGTTTGCGTGGTAAGGGCATCGCCATCATGTGGAAAGCCCCCGCCATGCCCCCCAACGCCGGCTCGAGCGCCTGGGTGGAACTCTCTGAAGACGGTAAAGCGACCGTCGGACTTGGCGGGCAAGAAATTGGGCAGGGTACTTTCACCGTGATGGCCCAGATTGCTGCTGAAACCCTGGGCGTCAAATATGAAGACGTGCGCATCGCCGGACCGGTAGACACGCAATACAGCCCTTACGAATGGCAAACCGTCGCCAGCCGCCTCACCTGGAGCATGGGGAACGCAGTACGCCTGGCGGCGCTCGACGCCCGTAAACAGATTTTGGACGTGGTGGCTGAAGCCTGGAATGAAACACCAGAAGACCTGGATATCGTCAACGGCATGGTCGTCTCTTACAAGAGCGAACAGGAAACCCCGTTGGCCAACCTGGTCATCTATGGTCTTCCCAAGCCCAATGATGAAGGCTGGATGGGCGGCCCGATTGTTGGTCGCGGTTCCTTCATGCCCAAGTACGTCACCAACCTGGACGCGGAGACCGGTCAGGGCGCGCGCGCTGTGGTACATTACACCGTGGGCTGTGAAGGGCTCGACATCGAAATTGAAAAGAACACCGGCCGCATCCACGTGATCAAAGCTGCCGCTTCCTTTGACGTGGGCAAGGCCATCAACCCGGCGCTGGTCAAAGCACAGGTTGAAGGCGGCTTTGTGCAGGGGCTCAGCTCCGCCATGTTCGAAGAAATCCGCCTGCGCAACGGCATCATGACCAACCCCAGCTTTGTGGATTACCGTATCGCCACGGCGGCCGACGCCGACTTCAAACTGGATACTCAGTATGTCGAGGTGCCGCAGGATGACGGACCCTGGGGCGCGCGCGGCGTGGGAGAGCACCCCATGGTGCCCACCATCGCAGCACTGGGTAACGCCATCTATGACGCCACTGGCGTCCGCCTGCAAGGCCCGCCGTACTCAGCCGAAAGCATCTACCTGGGTATGCTCAACGCCGGCGTTGTCAAGTAGAATAACCTTTGAATGCCGGATGTTCTCATCCGGCATTTCACTGAAAACCACAAGGAGAATTATGACTGACCATTACGACCTGATCATCCGTAACGCGACACTGCGCAACGAGCCAAAAAGCACCCAAGATATCGCCATTCAAGATGGGAAGGTTGCGCTCATCGCCAACAAGATAGAAGCCAAAGCCGCCAACGAACTGGATGCCCGTGGTAACCTGGTGACAGAATCCTATGTCAATACCCATCTGCACATGTGCAAGGTGTATACGCTGATGATGATGGACGAAGCCGCCTTGAAAGACTATCACGGCGCCGACATGGGCAAAGCCATGACCGCCATCGAACTGGCTGCGCGTGTGAAAGAAAAATATGACGAAAAATGGATTATCAAGAACGTCAGAAAGGCCGCTGCCCTGGCTGCCCGTTACGGCTGCACCCACATCCGCGCTTTCGCCGATGTAGATTCAAAGGGTAAGCTCGAGGGAATTAAAGCGCTTATCAAAGCGCGCGACGAATTCAAGGGCATCGTGGATATTCAGACTGTCGCTTTTGCCCAGGATGGATTGGTTCGCGAGCCCGGTGCTGACAAACTGATGCGCCAGGCAATGGATCTTGGCGCTGATGTGGTTGGCGGCATTCCCTGGATCGAATACACCGATGCTGATATCGCCGAGCATGTGCGCATCTGCTATCAACTGGCAAAAGAGTATGATAAACCCGTCTCCATGCTGGTGGATGATGCTGGTGATAACGGGTTGCGCTCGCTTGAGGTGATGGCGCTGGAAACCATCCGTACTGGCTGGCAGGGACGCGCGCTGGCACACCACGCCCGCGCGATGGCGCTCTACCCCAAGCCGTACCTGCAAAAACTCGCCGCAATCCTCAAGAAAGCGGATATGGGCGTGGTGAGCGATCCGCATACCGGGCCGCTACACGCGCGTGTACGTGAACTGCTGGAAGAAGGTGTGCTCGTTTGCCTTGGGCAAGATGATATCTCCGACGCCTACTACCCTTATGGGCGCAATAACATGCTTGAGGTCGCCTTCCTCAATTCTCACTTGCTCTGGTTCACCACCCGCGAAGACATGGAAGTGCTCTATGATATGATCACCACCAAACCGGCTCGCGCGATTGGTCTCAAAGATTTCGAGTTAAAGAAGGGTGCCCCCGCCAACCTGGTGGTCCTTGACCAGCCCAACGTGCTTGAAGCGCTGCGCTACCATGAAAAACCGGTGTATGTGATCAGCCATGGCAAGCTTATTGACCAGGCGAAGATGGACAAGATCATTCAGGAAAATTCGTAGCCCGCTATCAGTTGCTATGAAGCACGCGATTATGCTATCCTAATAAAAGTGAGAAAGGAGGAAGAGTCCTGGTTTTACCAATACGAATAGTTGAAAACGCAAGTGTATTCAAAACTAGCAAAGAAGGAGAAAAAAATGTTTAAAAAGTCATACTTGCTTGTGTTCGTCGCAATTCTGATGGTCGTCAGCCTGATGGCTGGCTGCGCCAAGCCGCCCGTTGCGCCAACGACCGCCCCCGCTGAAGTCGAAGCACCTGAAGCCCCCGCAGCTGAAGAATCCGGGGTAATCAAGGTCTATGGCGCGTTTGCCACCCCCATTGAAGAGCCATGGGATGGTGTCATCCATGACGCGCTGCTCAAAGCCAAGGAAGAGGGCCTTATCGAGTACACCTACACTGAAGATATCGGTTACTCAGGTGATATGGAACGCGTGCTGCGCGAAATCGCAGAACAGCAGAAACCCCAGTTGATCATGGGTGACGCGTTCGTGAACGAAGAAGCCGTGCGCCGTGTGGCTGCCGATTATCCTGAGATCGCCTTTGCTTTCGGTTCTGAGCTTGGCCCGGTCGCTCCAAACCTGGCAGTATTTGATAACTGGATCCACGAACCGGCTTACCTGTGCGGTATGCTCGCCGGCGGGTTGACCAAGACCAACACCATCGGTGTGGTCGCGGCTGTGCCCATCCCCGAAGTTAACCGTCTGGTGAATGCTTTCATCGCGGGAGCCAAGGAAACCAACCCAGAGGTTAAGGTTCTCGTTTCCTTCATTAACTCGTTCTTTGATCCTGCCACTGCCAAAGAGCAGGCCCTGGCGCACATCAGCGCTGGCGCGGATGTGCTCTTTGCTGAGCGCGCTGGAGTGATCGAAGCGGCCGCCGAAAAGGGTGTCTTCGTGTTCGGCAACATGAGCGACCAGAACGAAATCGCCCCCGAATGGGTCATCAGCGGTCCAGTCTGGAATATGACCCCCACCGTTGAATACGTGGTCAAACAGGTCAAGGCTGGCACTTTCACCGCCATGGACCTGAAGGACTTCAACATGTATGCGTTGGGCGGCGCGAGCTTGGCACCATTCCACGGCAATGAAAGCAAGATCCCGGCCGATGTGCTCGCCGCGGTCACTGCCAAAGAAGAAGCCATCAAGTCTGGTATGTTCCGTGTTCCCATCGACGAAGCACAACCAGCCGCTGTAAATTAATCCGAAAATCAGGGGCGGCAGAAGGTAACTCTGCCGCCCCCCTTTAAATCCGTACCGAAATCTACGATGAAGGATTTGCCATGTTAGCTGTTGAAATGAAGCACATAAATAAAACCTTCGGCCCGGTAAAAGCCAATCAAGACGTGAGTTTCGAATTGGAGCAGGGTGAGATTCACGCCCTGTTAGGAGAAAACGGCGCCGGTAAAACAACCTTGATGCGTATTCTCTATGGTTTATACAGAGCCGATAGCGGTGAAATCGTCATTAATGGTAAAAAAGTAACCATTCATTCACCTAAAGACGCCATTGCCGCCGGCATTGGCATGGTTACCCAACATTTCACTCTCGTGCCCACCCTGACTGTTGCTGAAAACATTGTCCTGGGTTATTCAAACAAGATGGTTCTTTCTCAAAAAGAAATCGAGAAGGATGTTGCCCAGGCTTCTGAAAAATATGGCATCCCGGTGGACCCTTCCACCCTGGTGAAGAACCTGTCAGTTGGAGAAAGACAGCGCGTGGAAATTCTCAAAGCGTTATACCGCAACGCGCGCATCCTCATTATGGATGAACCGACGGCTGTGCTGGTGCCACAGGAAGTTGATGTTCTGTTCGAATCCCTCGTCAGATTGGTGAAATCTGGCCTTTCCGTGATATTTATCAGTCATAAACTCGTCGAAGTGATGACTGTTTGCGACAGAATCACCGTGCTGCGCGACGGCAAGGTCGCCAATACGGTTAAAAAATCCGAAACCACCCAGGTTGACCTGGCAAAAATGATGGTTGGTCGTGAAACTTTCGGCGTCCAGCGCCAGTCTGCACGTGAAGCGAGCGAACCTGTCTATGAAGTCACTGAAATCACCCTCGAAGGAAAACACGGGCGCAAAGTGCTGGATAAAGTCACTTTTAACGTCGGTGTAGGCGAGATTCTCGGTATCGCCGGAGTATCAGGTAACGGACAGGGAGAGCTTACTGAGGTGCTTAACGGTCTTGTAAAACCCAGCAGCGGCACAATAAAAATCAATGGGAAAGACATCACCTGCTGCTCACCGAGCGCCATTTCTGATTGTGGCATCGGTCGCACGCCGCAAGACAGACACGAAGGCACCATCGGTGAACTCACCGTGGCAGAAAACCTTGCTCTGGAGCATATTTCCAATTACCATCGTAAAGGGATGTTGGATCGGAAAAAAATCCAGGAAGACGCTGCGCAGACCATTCAGGAATTCCAGATCAAAGCCTCTCCAGGCGATCAGTTGCGCAAGTTATCCGGCGGGAATATGCAAAAAGTTGTGCTGGCGCGCGCTTTATCGCGTAAACCAAAAGTGCTCATTGCTTCACAACCCACCCGCGGGTTGGACGTCGGCGCGACCGAATATGTACGCAACAGGCTGCTCAAAGAAAGAGAACGCGGTACTGCGGTGGTCTTGCTCTCAGAAGACCTGGACGAAGTACTGGCGTTGTCTGACCGCATCGCAGTGATCTATGAAGGCAGTATCCGGGGTATCATCCCGGCGGTTGAAGCCACCCCTGAGAAGCTGGGGCTGCTGATGGCCGGCGCCGCTTAGGCTTATTTCTCGCATTGGAGGATTTATTGTGATCAAATTCCGACTTGAACGATCTCCCGCTCCGGTTTGGACCAAAGCGCTCATCCCGGTGGTAGCGGTGCTTGTAACATTCGCTATTACATCCATTTTTATACTCCTGGCGGGGGCGAATCCATTTGCCGCATATTACAACTTTATCATCGTCCCTCTTTCCACCAAGTTCTCTGCCCTTGAAGTGCTCGTAAAAGCCACTCCTCTCATCTTTACAGGTATCGCGGTTACTTTTGCTTTCGCCGCCGGTTACTATAACATCGGCGCGGAAGGTCAACTTTACGCTGGCGCGGTTGCAGCTGCCTGGGTAGGCGCCACATTCACCACCCTCCCCTCTATTGTGGTCATCCCCATGATGCTGGTGCTGGGTTTTCTCAGTGGCATGCTTTGGGCGCTCATCCCGGCATTACTGAAAGCCAGGTTGAAAGTGGATGAGGTGGTGACAACCCTGCTGATGAATTCCATCATCATGTATTTCATCTCCGCGCTGCTTAACGGTCCCTGGCGCGATCCTGAAACGGGATGGCCAAAATCACCAGAGTTCTTCGAGGCTGCAAGGTTTATGCAGCTTATTCCCAAGTCACGCCTGCACATCGGTTTTATCATCGCTCTGGTGGTGGTGATGGTCGTTTACATCATCATCAAGCGCACACCATTTGGGCTGCAAATGCGCGCTGTTGGCGCCAGTAAGGCTGGAGCGCAGTTCGCTGGTATCAACGTAAACCGCACCATGCTCATCGCTGCTTTGGTCAGCGGCGGTATCGCCGGGTTGGCTGGCGTGAGCGAAATTGCCGGTATTCATTACCACCTCATCAGCGAACTATCAGGCGGCTATGGCTACACCGGTATCATCGTAGCCACCCTCGGCGGATTGAACCCAATTGGCGCTACCATCGCGGCGCTGTTTATCGGGTTGATCAACACCGGCGCGCAAACGGTGAGCCGCGTGTTAGGCGTACCTATTTACCTGGGAAATGTGGTCCAATCCACGCTTTTGCTTGTCACCCTGGGCATGCTGCTGCTTCAGAATTATCGGATTAAGAGGATATGATCATGGGAGACTTTCTGGTCGATCTTATCGCAGCCACGCTGCGTATCGCAACACCGCTTATCTTCGCCACGCTCGGAGAGCTTTTCTGCGAACGTGCAGGAATTTTAAACCTTGGCGTTGAAGGAACCATGTTTTTTGGCGCGTTTAGTGGGTTCACCGCCGCGTCGTTGACCGGTTCTTTATGGATGGGCATTCTTTGCGCCTTTATTGGTGGAATGATCTCCGGTCTGATCATGAGCCTGTTCTCCGTAAGATTGGGGGTGAACCAGCACGTCTCTGGTTTAGGGGTGACCCTCTTAATGACTGCGCTCTCGTTATTTGGGTTCCGGGTCATTTTCGGCGAAAACCGTATTCTGCCGTCGATTCAGCCTTTCCAACAACTCAGTATCTTCTCCGGAAGCCGTGTGCTGGGTCCAATTTTCTCGCAGTATACCCTCACCTACATCGCCCTGGCTCTTATTCCCATCGTTTGGTGGGTGGTCTTCCGTACGAATTTTGGGCTGAACCTGCGTTCAGTGGGAGATAACCCAGAAGCGACTGACGCGGCTGGCATTAATGTGTATCGCCTGCGCACCATCGCCCTGGTCATCGGCGGCGCGCTTATGAGCGTGGGTGGTGCTTACCTTTCAGTGGCACAACTTGGCTCGTTCACCTTCGGTATTGTCGCTGGACGCGGCTGGGTATGCATCGCCCTCATCATCTTCGCTAACTGGCACCCGGTAAGGGTGTTGTGGGGCGCGCTTCTGTTTGGGGGAGTGCAGGCGCTGCAATCCAGGCTGCAGTTGACCGGTCTCAAGCTCCCTTACGAGCTCTTTCTCGCCCTGCCATACATCGTCACCATCATCGCGCTCACCATCGCCGGTCGCAACGCATCTTACCCCGCGGCATTACTCAAACCCTATAAAAGAGAGTGAGAATTTTTTCTACTCAGTTCAAAAAGCATGTGATTCAACTCGGTCACATGCTTTTTTTATTCTTTGCTGTAAGATTTATGTGACAATCAACCGTTCAGGATGCTAAATGTATCACTTGTAATGCCAGATGGATAAGCATAAACTATAATTGTTCTTAAAACATCAAAATTCAAAGATGGAGGTAGTAATGGCGCAAGATTCAACAGACAAGATAGCCAAATTGAAGGCCCTTCGCGAAGAGAGCCGGCTAGGCGGCGGCGAAAAAAGGATCGCAGCTCAGCACGAAAAAGGCAAGAAGACAGCCCGTGAGCGTATCGACGCCCTCTTAGACAAAGGATCCTTCAACGAAATCAATGGCTTGATGAAAAATCGCCATACCGATTTCGGTTTAGACAAAGACAAGATCCCTGGTGACGGTCTTGTCGCTGGCTTTGGCACCATCAACGGCAGAAAAGTCTGCGTTTACGCGCAAGATTTCACCGTAATGGGCGGCTCTTTTGGCGAAGTCGCTGGTGAGAAGGTTGCCCGTGTGATGGACCTGGCGATGGACGCCGGCGTGCCCGTGATTGGCATCAATGACGGCGGCGGCGCGCGCATTCAAGAAGGCATCTACAGCCTGTATGCCTATGGCGAGGTATTCTACCGCAACGTTCAGGCTTCGGGTGTGGTGCCGCAGATCAGCGTTATTATGGGACCCTGCGCCGGCGGCGGCGTTTACTCTCCCGCCTTGCAGGACTTTATCATCATGACCCAGGGCATGGGGAACATGTACATCACCGGACCGGAAGTGATCAAAGCGGTTACCAATGAAATCGTGGACCACGAAACATTGGGCGGAGCCGTCACCCACACCACCGTTTCGGGTGTCGCGCACTTCCTGGGACAGGATGAGGATGACACCTTCCATATCATCCGCAAAATCCTCGAGTACATCCCCGATAACAACGCCAGCACTCCCCCTGTTCTCCCAACCAATGATAGCCCATTCCGCGCCGACAAAGAATTGAACACCCTGGTACCCGCTGACCCCAACCAAACTTACGACATCAGGGACGTGATCAATCGCGTAGTGGATATCGATTCGTTCTTTGAAGTTCACCATAACTTCGCCACCAACGCGGTGGTTGGTTTTGCCCGCTTGAATGGTGAAAGCGTGGGAATCGCTGCAAATCAACCTGCTTCTATGGCGGGCGTTCTGGATATCAACTCCTCTGACAAGATTGCCCGTTTCGTGCGTTTCTGCGACGCCTTCAATATCCCCGTGATCACCTTTGTGGATACCCCGGGGTTCATGCCCGGTACACACACAGAGCACAACGGGATTATTCGCCACGGCGCAAAAATCCTGTTCGCCTTCTCAGAGGCTTCAGTACCCAAGATCTCTGTTGTCACCCGCAAAGCATACGGCGGCGCCTACATCGTTATGGGCAGCAAGCACCTGCGCGCTGACATGAGCTTTGCCTGGCCTGGCGCGGAAATCGCGGTGATGGGCGCGGGCGGTGCAGTGAATATCCTTCACGGAAGATCGCTCAAGGATAAAGATCCCGAAGAAGCCAAGAAATTGCGCGCTGAATTGGTAGCAGATTACGAGGATAAATTCTCCAATCCTTACCAGGCTGCTTCTGCTGGTTATATTGACGAGGTGATCATCCCCAGTGAAACCCGCCAGCGTCTTATCGCCACTCTCGATATCTTAAGGAACAAGCAGTCCACTTCTCCTGCCAAGAAACACGGGAACATCCCGCTGTAACAGAAAGGATATGGATAATGGAAAACCTCGGACTAGCGTTAAAAATATCCGGAATCGGCATCGTGGTGCTCCTACTTGTCCTCGCTATCCTGGCAGGGATCATCTACCTGCTTACCTTGGTTCTGGTTGACAAGGAAGATGAGGAAGAAAGCAAAGACACCGTAGTAGACGCAACAACTGAACCGGAGAAAGAAAAAGCGGATTCGAAATCGCATGCCTTACTGGCAGCCGCCCTGGCAGTGGCGATTGCGCGGGCAAAAGCTGAATCGGTTGTTTCATTCGCAGATGCTTCCACCGGAGAAGTCAATCCCTGGCGCCAGTTTGGGCTTCAGCGCCGGCTAACACAATCTTCCACAATCAGGAGAACAAGATGACACAATACAAGATTACCGTCAAGGACACCACCTACGATGTTGAGATCCTTGATGACCCACGCAATGATGAAGTTTTAGTAAAAGTCAATGGAGAGGAACTGACAGTTGTCACTGAAGAAGTCAACAAAGCGGTTTCAGCTGTCAAAGCCGCCAAACCCGCGCCCGCCCGTGCGGCCGCGCCTGCGCCTAAACCCGCAGCGGCTGCTCCTGTGGCTGCCGGTCCTGGCACAATCAAATCACCTCTTCCCGGTGTGGTCAACTCGATTAAAGTCCGCGCAGGCGATAAGGTTAAAGCCAATGACGAGATTTGTGTCATTGAAGCCATGAAAGCCATGAATATCATCCGCGCTCCCCAGGATGGTACAGTCGCTCGCATCCATGTGAATGAGGGCAACCAGGTTGCTTATGGTGCTCCGCTCATGGATATCGAGTAGGCGGAAAGGACACGATCATGGGCTTCGATTTATCAGGTTTGCTCGGAGGACTTCTCGATATCACATGGCAGCAGCTCATCATGATTGCTGTGGCTCTACTCCTGTTGTACCTCGGGATTTTTAAGGATTATGAGCCCACGCTATTGATACCGATTGGTTTCGGGTGTATCCTGGGGAACCTGCCCGTTGCTGCCAACATGATCGGTGAGGAAGGCTTATTTGGAGTCCTCTACCGAGCAGGGATCAGTAACGAACTCTTTCCCCTGTTGATTTTCCTGGGTGTTGGGGCGATGCTCGACCTGCGCCCGCTGCTCAGCCAGCCTGTTATGTTCGTGATGGGCGCGCTGGCTCACCTGGGAATTTTTGCCACGTTGGTCATTGCCATCCTGCTGGGCTTCAACCTCGCTGAAGCCACCGCCATTGGCATGATCGGCGCCATCGATGGTCCAACCGTCATTTACGTCAACAGTAAGTTAGGCTCGCTGTTTGTAACCCCCGGTCTTGCAGCCGCAATTGCGGTCACGGCGTATTCCTATATGAGCCTTGTGCCTATCATCCAGCCTCCTCTGATGCGCCTCTTCACCACCAAAAAAGAACGCGCAATCCGCATGGAATACACCCCAAGACCGGTTTCCAGAATGACGGTCATCCTTTTCCCCATCCTCCTTACTGCGGTCGCCGGCATCTTCCTGCCAGAAGCCGCGCCACTCATCGCCACCCTGATGCTTGGCAACCTCATCAAAGAATCAGAAGTTGTGCCAGGGTTGGTGGAGACCTCTAAGAACGCCATCACCAATACAGCCACAATCTTCCTGGGTATCACCATCGGCTCAACCATGCAGGCAGCCACTTTCTTGAACACGGGCACCCTGCGGGTTCTTATCTTGGGCTTGATTGCTTTCGCCCTCAACACCATCGGTGGTCTACTCTTCGGAAAACTGGTTTGCCTCCTTTCCGGGCGCAAGATCAACCCGCTCGTTGGCGCAGCCGCCATCAGCGCCTTCCCGATGAGCGGTCGCCTGGCGCAGAAAGTCGCGCTTGAGGTTGATAATCAGAACTTCATCCTCATGCACGCGCTTGGCGCCAACGCAGCCGGGCAGGTTGCTTCTGTTCTGGCAGCCGGCATCCTCATGCAGATGATCTTCCCGATCTTGCTGCACTAGTGAGAATATGCACTTCAACAGGTATCTCACCCACTTGTAAGAAGAACAGTCATGGAGAATGATCCGTAATTCCCCATGACTGTTTTCAATTTCAACACCATAAGTGTTGAAAAAAATTCAAAAAAGGAGCGTATCATGAAACTACTTGATTTGACCATCCCCATCGGAATTGGTACTCCACCCTGGCCGACTTATGAACCCTTACAGGTGAAGTACTTCAAACGCCTGGCTCCGAATGGCGCCAACGGGCAGGTGCTCACCCACTCCAACCACCTCGGCACCCACCTTGACGGAGAGATCCATTTCTACACACCCGGCCGTGACATCGCCCAGCTGCCCATGGATTTCTTGGTGCACGAAGCAGCCATTGTAGACCTGAGCGACGTCTGCGGTGATTATGATGTTTACACCAGCAAAATGATCACCGACCGTGTGGAAGTGAAAGAAGGCGATATCCTCGTCATCCACACCGGTTACCATCATTTCGGCTGGGATCAACCCACCGCTGATGAAGTGCGCTATATGACCAAACACCCGGGTCCTGACCACGAATTCGTCGATTGGGCGATCAAGATGAAATTACGCTGGATTGCTGTGGACTGCGGGTCTGCTGATCACCCGATGAACACCATCATCCGCACCTGGATGCCGCGTCAGGCGAAACAGGCTGAATACGTGTTCAAGAAAAAATTCGGCAAGACCCTTGAAGAGTTCTTCACTGATGATAAGTACCAGATGATGCACATCGACCTGTTCCCCAAAGAAATCATTCACGCGGAATGTTTTGGCGGCATGATCGACCTGCTGCTCAACCGCCGTGTGGAGGTTGGTTTCTTCCCCTGGCGCTTTGTCGATGGCGAGGCTTCCATTGGACGCGCGGTGGCATTCGTCGATGACAAAGAATACGATGAACTGATGAAGAAAGCTGCCACCATGCCCAAGACCAAATTCGGTGACGTCTATGATCCCAAGCATGTTGAAAGCCTGAATAAACTCAGCAAAGCCAACCTCGCCTAGCAGTTGCCGGTTAGGAGACCAGAATGAAATTCGAACTTCCCGAACACGCGAGTCAGGAGGTATTAGAGATCGATGTTCGCGAGATCGAAGCCTTGCTGCAGGGCCCGGCTATGGACCTGCCCAAGTGGCCAGGCGCCCAGGTCAAATTGAAAGACGGCCGCACCCTCTATATCCGCGAAGCCCGCCGTGAAGAAGCTCCCAGGATGATGGAATATATGAAGCGCCTGATGGACGTGGACCATGATTTCTACGACATCGTGGGAGCCCGTGTCTATTCTGAGATCCTTGGCTGGTATCGTCATCGCCTTAAAGACCCCTATACTCTGGTTGGTCTCATTGATGGGGTTTGGGCTGGCTTTGCCAATGGTCGGGTGATGAATGAGAAGGTGAACGTCAGCCTGCACACCATGGCTTTGCTGCGTGGCGGTCGTATCGGCGCGGTGATGTACTACGCCAAGGCGTATTACGCGTTCGAGATGATAGGTAACACCGAGTGGTGGGCGACTTACGAATCCTACAACGGATGGCTGCGTTGGGGTCTCGGTATGGCACAGCCTTCTTATCCCTGGCCGGAAGTCCAGCATGAGCTGGGTGGCGCGCGTGTTTACTACATCACCAAAAAGTACTGGGATCAGCTGGTCAAGGCATATGTTCAGCAGATGGCTGGCGCAGAATTGGATTTCAATGTGCCCGATGCTGTTCGACAGGCAAACGAGGAAATGATCGTTCCTGAAGAGATCCTGGTCTGACAGGCTTGCATTACGCGAAAAAACAGGAGCCGAATCTGGCTCCTGTTTTTATTCTCAGACTAAACGAGCAGCGAATCCAGCCCGTACGAGATACCAATGAGGGTATCAACCCCTGAAGAGTGACCGAAATCCACCAGATGTCTTGCCTTTTCAATCCCAAAGGCCACCTCGGGGGTGAAAAGGTGGTCTATCAACGTTAAAAATATTTCTTCCGCCCAACCACGCCCTGCGTATTCCAACCGGTTGGCTGAGATCGTGGTTGTTTTCTTAAATGCCAGCCGGGTAAGTTCTTGCCACCATTCATTCAATAATCCTGGCTCAGAGTTGACGGATTGCAGGTAGCGGTAATGGTACAGCAGAAAGCCGGTGAGGAAATCATCGCCTGATGGGGTCAACCCGCCGCCAGCGCCAAGGATTTTTTCAGCCGAAGCGAAAAAACCCTCTTTATTTTGACTTCGATAAGCCAGCACTATCTGGCGAGCCGCGTGATGAATTTCGCGCTGAAAGACCTCCGTCTGGTCGTCAGGTTGCCCTGCCAGGAAGAGAAACCCCTTATCAGGATCGATGCTTTTGATCGTGTCGAGCAATAAATTGGCACGTAGTCGCTGTTCCTGCAGAGAAGCCACCATCCTCGCAGGTTGAGGTGGATGCCACACAGCCGCCCCGTGGGTGAGCAGCGTAATCTCCCGCCCACTGAACACAATCTCATTCTTGTTCGTTTCAAACGTGTCACCTGGCTGCAGCCGGGTAAAAAGTTGCCCAATCGAGTTAAGAGTGAGGTTAAACGGGCTGCGGTAATCTGAATTAGTCAGGAAAAGCACCCTGTCATCAGCGCGCAGAAAAGCCCCCTTGGAGGTCACCCCGGCTACCCACCTGCGAGCCGCTGCCTTCATCAGGGATTCCTGCGCTGCGGCTCCTATCAAGCGTACCTTGATCGTTTCCACTCCTTAACACCCTCCGTTCTTGAACCAATCCATCAAACCACGGTATAAAATTACACTCCCTTGAGGGAGTGTATGGTGCCGAGAGCCAGGATCGGACTGGCGACCCCACAATTTTCAGTCGTGTGCTCTACCAACTGAGCTATCTCGGCAGGTAAGGCCAATTCTACCCGACGCTCCAAGGATTGTCAAGAAATTCACCCAGAACCATCAGGTTGCTGCTTTTTCTTACGCGCTGTGAGCCATTTATATCCATCCCAGAGCAACCCGCTGAGCAAGATCCCAGCAGATGCCAGGGTGATTATCAGTGCCATATCAAAGAAACCTAAATATCCTTTGATTATATGGTAACGGAGCAAATACCAAAGCAAAATGACCGAAAAGAACACCAACACCACTCCCGTCCAGCGCAGGAACCAGGCCAGATGACCCTGCCTGATGCGCTGCCAGCACCAACCAAGCAGCAGGGCAAACCATGGGATGAGCAGCGCGCGATAGCGCGGGTTGTCCCACAGGTCTCCTCCAGCGCGAAGGGAAGTGACCAGCGTCCAGGCGGTTAACGCCAGCGCGATAAACACCATCAACCAGCGTTCTGAACGCGGTTTAGCCTTCCAAACGGCAAAGAACCCGTAAAGCAAGAAGGGGAGCATGAACCACCACCCTAACCCCCGGATGATCGCGGTTACACGCCAGAACGGCAATGAAGGATAAACGAGCGCGGCTGGCAAGAAAGGCTGGGCCAAACCATAAAAAGTGGTCAGTGGAATATGCCACTTTTCATCTATCAGTTTAAACAACGCCGCAATTAAGCCTGAAGCAGTACGGGTTAAGTAAGCATCGTAATAGACCGTGGGTTTGACCCACATATACCCGGCTGTTAACGCCGCAATACCCGCGAGGATAAGCAGTATGATTCCTGTTGTCTTGCTGCGCGGCGTTTTCTGTTCAGTTATCCATTCGATCAACCCCCACATTATCAGCAATCCCGCCAGGAGCCCTCCCAATGGAAGCGAGATCGCCAGCGAAACACCCGTCAGCAGAAGGAAGAAAAGCAGCTTTCGCGTGGTTTTCTCGCGCCTGGTGACCACCATCCAAAAGGCAATGCAGAAAAGCCCAATCAAGAAAGGCTCCCGCATCTGCGAGCTGCCCAACAACACACTATCAGGGTAGAGTGTGTAAAACCAGGCGGCAACCCGGGCAACACCGGCTCCCCAACGGCGTTTCAGCGCATCATACAGGAAAGGCACCCCCGCGCTCATAGTCATGGCGGCCAGAATCGTAGTGAACAGCGGGCGCGGTTCATCCACGCTGAATAAACGATAGAGCGAGGCTGAAATAAACTGCAGTCCTCCGTACTGGTCTCTGCTGTTCTTGCTGGAAAATATTGAGACCAATGGCGTTTCACTTTTCGCCCATACAAGTGCCTGGGTGTCACGGTGATACGCGTCACTGTAAACATAACCAGCGTTCTCCACCTCGTTGTCGTTACCAATCTGCGGTAAAGCAATATAGATGAAAAGACCAAGGAATACGCGTAAGAAAAAACATACCAGCAGTAAGACAGCCAGCCATCTGCCACCCTGGAAAAAACGCCAGGTCTTGATCAACAAAAACAGGCTGACCCATAGCAGCAGCCAGCTGCCAAACCAGGCTTCGAAGAATGGCGCAGGTTGGAACACTGCCATGCCTATACTGATGGCCAGCGCAGCAATCAATGTGAGAAGGAGGTCGCGAGTGGTAATGCTGAGCTTTTTCATCGGAAAAACAATCATTCAGGGTAGCTGTTATTATAACTTGGAAAAACACCTGGAGAAAAGCAAAGAAAATGACCATCAGCAAACTGCTGTTTTGCCAATTCGGTACAAAATGAACCAACCGGTTTTTTTGCCCATTCACAACACCTTCTTTTCCGGCGAAAAATGAACGCGGATTCTTGCGCAAATAGATGGGTTTGGGAAAGGAGTCGCGTATGACCACGGCTTAGGAGTTGGCGTCAATTTTCTTTACAGAGATTTTTCGCTTTTTCGCTGGGGGAAGGTCACATGAAGCGCGGGTGACACCTTCCTGAAGGCTCTCATCCATATTCTAAGAATGAAAGCCCGCCTTGCGGGTGAATCACCACTGAAGTGCAGCAAGCATGCGCCGGCCAGGCCTTGCTGCCCGCAGCCCTTTCTTCCTGGGTTCAGAAAACCAGTGAATTGCGTCAGCGCATGCACAATCTAATAAAGACCATTTTTCGATTTGAAGAGTTGAAAGGTGATTTACGGGTTCCGTGCCATGGTGTTTGGTAATGAAACCCCTGGTGAACCAAAAATGACCTGGGGAGTGGGCCCGGCAGGGATCGAACCTGCGACAAAGCGGTTATGAGCCGCCTGCTCTAACCACTGAGCTACGGGCCCCAATACCCGCATCGATTATAACATTAAGAAATTGAACCGTGCTCGCAACTCATTTCAAGGGGTTCTGCACAGCGGAATCCCCTTTCTCAACAATTGTTGCTTTCTTCACCATATGCTGAGGTACTCCCCTGGGCCATCCCCGTCCCTTGACCCTTCATCAAGCAGCGTTTATAATTCAATGATTGAATATTGGAGATTCATGAGTTACCCATCCACCTCTGGCCGAGACCTCGTCATCTTAGAGCAAATCGAACAGGATCCCGACACCACCCAGGCAGCACTCGCTTCAAGCCTTGAAGTGGCTGTGGGCACGGTGAACTGGCACCTCAAACGATTGATCGAAAAAGGGTATGTCAAGGTTAGCCGCCTGGAACGCAAGAAACTCAAGTACATCATCACGCCAGAAGGCATCGCCCTCAGGGCGCGCCTGACAGTTGACTTTATTCAAAATTCGTTTAATCTTTACCGATTGGTACGCGAACGCGCTGCGCACGCTATCCAAAACCTGAAAGCGCTGGGTTATCACCAGGTACGGCTGGAAGGCAGCGGTGAAGTGGCTGAGATCTGCCGTCTGACCTGCCTGGAGCACGAGATCACGCTGGTTGAAAATGAGTCAGCACCTGTGCTCAAACTTGTGGGGCTGAAAGTTATTCTGGAAACGAAGGAGCATGAGCATGTCACCTGATTACTGGCAGGATAAACGCGTGTGTGTCACCGGCGGGGCCGGTTTTCTTGGTTCGTTCGTTACCGCCAGGTTACACGAGCGCGGAGCAAAAGAGGTTTTCATCCCCACCATTGAAAAATATGACCTCGTGCAACTGGATTCGATCCGCCAGATGCTGGATGACAGCAACCCGGATATCATCATTCACCTGGCTGCCCAGGTAGGCGGTATCGGCGCCAACCGCGAACACCCGGCGGAGTTCTTCTACAGCAACCTGATGATGGGCGTGCAATTGATCCACGAAGCCTGGCTGCGCGGTGTTGAAAAATTTGTCGCCCTGGGAACCATCTGCGCCTACCCCAAATTCACGCCTATCCCTTTTAAAGAGGAAAACCTGTGGGATGGTTACCCCGAGGAAACCAATGCGCCGTACGGACTGGCGAAGAAGATGCTGCTGGTGCAATCACAGGCTTACCGGCAGCAGTATGGGTTCAATTCGATTTTCATCATGCCGGTCAACCTTTATGGCCCGCGTGATAATTTTAAACCCGAGAGCTCGCACGTCATCCCCGCGCTCATTAAAAAATGCGTTGAAGCGGTTGAAAGCGGCGCGGATTCCATCGAAGTATGGGGTGACGGCACACCCACGCGTGAATTTCTATATGTAGAAGACGCAGCGGAAGGCATTTTACTGGCAACCGAAAAATACGATTCTCCTGAACCGATTAACCTGGGCTCGGGCATGGAAATCAGCATCAAGCACCTGGTTGAACTCATCGCTCATCTCACTGGTTTCAAAGGGCGCATAATCTGGGATACCAGCAAGCCTAACGGTCAACCGCGCCGCCGACTGGATGTAACCCGCGCTGAACAGGCGTTTGGCTTTAAAGCCGGGACCTCATTTGAAGAAGGTCTGGAGAAAACCATTGAGTGGTATCGCGGTCAGAAAGGGTATTAAAAGCACGAATGGCAACTGTCAACACGCTTGAACAGAAGAGAAAGCCCCCTGTGGTAGTCATCCAGCCATCCCACGGTTGGGTGGGGCTCAAGCTCAAAGACCTGTGGCTCTATCGCGAACTGGTGTACTTTCTCACCTGGCGGGATATCAAAGTCCGCTACAAACAGTCCGTGCTCGGCATTTTGTGGGCCATTCTCAAACCTTTTATGGCGATGGTGGTGTTTACCATCTTTTTTGGGAATTTCGCCAAGATCCCGTCTGACGGCGTACCCTACCCCATCTTCTCCTACACGGCTACCTTGCCCTGGGAGCTCTTCGCTGCCGCGTTGGGGGTTGCCAGTCGCTCGATGGTTTCAAACAGCAATATGGTGTCCAAGATCTATTTTCCACGCATGATCATCCCGCTGGCTTCGGTGATGTCCAGCGTGGTGGACTTCTTCATCGGTTTCACTATTCTCATTGGTATGATGATCTTCTATAAAGTAACCCCTACTATTGCCACCTTGTGGCTGCCGCTGCTCATCCTGCTGGCGCTGATTACCGCCCTTGGTGTGGGTTTTTGGTCTTCAGCGCTTATGGTAAGGTACAGAGATGTTGGTTACATTATGCCCTTCATCGCCAATCTTTGGATGTACCTCACCCCCGTGGTCTATCCTTCCAGTATGATCCCGGAAAAGTGGCGACTGCTCTACGCGCTTAACCCCATGACTGGCGTGGTTGAAGGTTTTCGTTATGCCCTATTGGGCACCACGCAATCTGTTTCTGGGGGGATGATACTGGTATCCTCCCTGATTGCCATCGCCGTGTTAATTAGCGGTATGTTCTACTTCCGGCGTATGGAAAAGCAATTCGCCGACATGATTTAAAGGACCTGTTAATGAGCAACCTGGCTGTCCGCGTTGAAGATATAGGGAAACAATACAATATTTTTCAGGAAACCGCCCGTTATATCACGCTGCGTGAAAAGATCGTCGAAACCCTCAAGACTCCGGTGAAGACCCTGCTTAACCCTACCGGCAGCGAGAAGTTTTGGGCGCTCAGGCACGTGGACTTCACCCTTGACCATGGGCAGGTGCTGGGGGTCATCGGCAAGAACGGCGCCGGTAAGAGCACCCTGCTTAAAATCCTGTCGCGCGTGGTCGAACCAACTGAAGGTTTGGCTGAGATCCACGGTCGGGTGGGCTCGTTGCTTGAAGTAGGAACTGGGTTTCACCCTGAACTCACCGGCCGCGAAAATATCTTCCTCAACGGCGCCATCCTTGGTATGAAGAAATCCGAAATCGAGAGAAAATTCGACGAGATTGTTGCTTTTTCAGAAATCGAGAAGTTCATCGACACGCCGGTGAAACGCTATTCCAGCGGCATGTACATGCGCCTGGCTTTCGCTGTTTCAGCCCACCTTGAACCAGAGATACTGGTGGTGGATGAAGTGCTCGCGGTGGGAGATGCTGAATTCCAGCGTAAATGCCTGGGTAAGATGAGCGATGTCGCATCAGAAGGGCGAACCGTGATTTTTGTCAGCCACAATATGTCCGCCATTCAGCGTCTCACACAGGAGTGCATTATCCTGGACAAAGGCGCGATGGTGCTGCGCGCGCGCACCCCCGAAGCGGTGGATTATTACCTCACCAATGATTTTTCCGCCAGCGGAGAACGGCGCTACACGGAAGAAGAGTCCTCTTCTGCTGCGTATCCTTTCAAACCTATCGCGGTGCGTGTAAAAAATCCCTCCGGGCAGGTAACAGACAGCCTGTTTTCAGTAGACCCTCTGACCATTGAAGTGGAGTATCAGCTCGACGCTGACATCACCGGTTTGCGTATCGGCATCTACATGATGACCTCGCGCGGAGAATTCATTTTCACATCCTTTGACACCGATGAACCGGAAAAATTCCAATCCATGAGCATGCGCAAGGCGGGTCATTACATCAGCCGCTGTGTCATCCCCGCAGATACCTTCAACGAAGGACGTTTTGTGATCGGTATCAACGCCAGCTCTTATATGGTTAAACGGTATTTCAGCGATGAACGCGCTATGAACTTTAGTATCAACACTACTGGCGCACCTGGTATGCACTGGGTGGAAATCCGCCACGGTCCTATCCGCCCCAGACTTGACTGGAGAATTGAGGAAATCGCGTAAATGGCGAGCAACAAAGAGCTACTAAAGAAAATCCTGGGGGAGCTTCCATTGACAGCCGAGGTTTACCAGTTGCTGCAGCAATCTGATCGCCCGCTGCCGAATCATTTTTCGTTGCGCAACATCCGAAAGGTACTTCCTGAAGCAGTGGCGGCTGTACAAAAGTCATGCGCTCAATACCCTGCGGGCAAGAACGTATTCATCTTCGCATCCACCCATTACTGGCTGGAGCATGGCGTGATAACCGGATTGGCGCTTTCAGGGCTCGGTCACGATGTGACCATCGGCTATTACCCTTACGGTCGTTGGGATTTCAATTCCCCGCAGTTTGACGTGCGGCGCCAAAGTGTATATTCAGCCACCGTCTTGCGTCCAGCCTCCGCGGTGATGAATTTCGAAAACCTGCTACACACCCATTCTTCATTCTCATTGCTGCCTGAGGCCCTGCAACAGGCTGTTGACCAGGTGACTGACTTCGACTACATGTACGCGTTCCAGACAGAAGAAGTGAATAGGGAAGACCCTTTTTACCTATTCAGGCATGAGCGCAATCTACACGCGGCGAAATCGTTACTCACCTACCTGCGTTCGTTGAAGCCTGAAGTTGCCATCATCCCGAATGGCACGATCCTCGAATTTGGAATCGCATATAAGGTATGCGGTTACCTGAAGATTCCCACCACAACTTACGAGTTCAGCGATAAACGCCATTCGATGTGGCTGGCGCATAACCAGGAAATCATGCAGCAGAACACTGATGAGCTGTGGAAAACCCACGCCAATTATCAACTCACCAACGCTGACCTTGAGGAATTAAAGGTACTGCTCTCTTCACGGAAAAACGCCTCCACTTATGGTGATTTTTCTCGCCAGTGGCAGCGGGTTCCCGCTGAAGGACAGGCAGCCATTCAAGCGAAACTGGGGTTTGATGGAAAGCCCATCGTCCTGTTGGCTACCAACGTCCTCGGCGACAGCCTTACCCTGGGGAGGAACACCTTCTCCAGGTCCATGTCTGAGTGGATCATTCGCACCATCCAGTATTTCATTGAAAAACCTGAAGTGCAACTGGTTATCCGCATCCATCCGGGTGAAGCCTTGATCAAGCATGGCAGTATTCTGGACCTTATTCGAAAAACGCTGCCAACCTTGCCGCCGCATATTCACCTTATTGAACCGCTGGCTGAAGTGAACACATACGACCTGATGGATATTGCCGATTTGGGGTTGGTATACACCACCACCGTTGGGCTCGAAATGGCGATGCGCGGCATTCCTGTCATTGTGGCAGGTAAAACCCACTACCGCAACCGCGGCTTCACCCATGATCCCAACACCTGGGTGGACTACTTCAAGCTGCTCAACAGGCTGCTGACCTGTTTACGTGAATGCCGCCTGCAGGAAGACCAGGTCAACCTCGCCTGGAAATACGCTTACCTGTTCTTTTTCAAGTATCCCCTGCCGTTTCCCTGGCATATGACGCGCCTGAAAGAAGATCTCGAGGAATATCCATTAGAATACGTGCTTTCAGAGCCTGGTTTAGAGAAATTTCGTTCAACGCTTCAACTGCTGCTCTCTACAAGATAAAGAGGTAGATGATGGATGATCAAGAATATGAAAACCTGCTTTTCAGGCGGCAGTATTTTATAGGTCCTAAAGAATTAGGGATTTCCGGTTGGAACCTTACTCACCTGCCGGATGGCAAAATCCTGAGCGCTCACCCTGAACTGGAAGTTACTGATTGGAATGGAAAGCACACGCGTTACGTTCTCATCGGCTACATTTTTGATCCTTTCCATCCTGAGCGCACAAATCAAGGCATTTTAGAGGCAATTGACCGCTGCAAAACCGATACCGGGTCAATCTTCGAGATGCTTGAAGACAAAAGCGGGCATTATGTGCTATTCGTTTACGATGGTGAAATGAACATTGCTCTCACTGACGCCTGCGGGATCAAGCAAATCTCATACTACTGTGATGAGAATGGAAAGAGTTATTATTCATCACAACCAGCCCTGATCGCGCAAAAACTCAACCTCCCCGTTTCGGATGAAGCCATTCACTATATGGACTCGGCGAAATACAAGAAAAAGCTGGAGCCCTGGTGGCCGGTGGAGTCTTCACCTTATAAGGGAATAAGGCGTTTGGTGCCGAATCACTATCTGAACATTGCCACAAACGAACAGGTTCGCTTCTGGCCGAATAAGAAGCTGAAGCGTTATTCTCTGAAAGAAGGCACGATCCTGGCTGGGGAGCTATTAAAAGGCATCTGTAAAGCCTGTTTTCAACGCTACCCCATGGCATTAACCTTTACCGGAGGATACGACTCCCGGGTCGTTTTGGCCGCCTGTAAAGAATTCGCTGATCAGATTGAACTTTTTTCTATGATTTATCGCAACCTCACAGAACAAAGTGAAGACCTGCGGATTCCCCAGGCAATCGCGGCAGAAATACAACTCAAGTATCATCAAATTAAATGCGACGCGGAAATACCAGCCGGGTTTCAAGATGTCTATGAGCGCAGTAATCAAGGGTATAAAACTGATTGGATGAGCCTTGTGTATGGCAGGTATATCCATTTTCCTGCCAATGTATTGATCGTCAAAGGCAACATTGCAGAAGTGGCTCGTTGTTCTTTCTGGCAGGATGGCATTTACCCTGTAGAAGTAACTGTGGATACGCTTGTGGATGCTACCGCCTTAGGACACGAACCCCTTATTTTACAATCCATGGGAAAATGGTTGGATGAAGCCAAACCCACCGAAAAGTTCGGATATAAAATCATGGATATTTTCGCCTGGGAGGTGGAGGCAGGGGGGTGGCAGTCTATGAGCCACAATGTTTTTGCTTTGTCGCAGGAAGAATTTTCTCCATTTGGCAACCGGCGCCTTCTTGATATTATGTTAGGCGTGCACAAGCGCTATCGCTGCTGGCCCGATATTACCCTCGAACAGGAAATCATCAAATACCTCTGGCGTGACCTTTCACAATACTCCTATTTCTCTTCGTGGAATTTGCATAATTACAAAAAGAAGTTTTATGATGGCGACCTGTTGAATTTCCTGCGCAAGATTAAACTTATACTGAAGAGGAGCATTAAATGAATTGGTCTGACAGTGTCGTTCTGGTAACCGGAGGGACCGGTTCGTTCGGTAAGAAATTTATCGATATCATGCTCAAGGAATATCATCCACGCAGGCTGGTCGTTTTCAGCCGGGATGAATTGAAGCAATTTGAAATGCAGGCGGCCGGGTTTTCACACCCTTCGCTGCGTTACTTCATTGGAGATATCCGCGACCTGCAGCGTTGCCGGCGCGCCTTTGAGGGTGTGGACCTGGTGGTGCACGCTGCCGCGCTCAAACAGGTGCCCGCCTGCGAATACAACCCCATGGAAGCCATTAAGACCAATATCCTTGGGAGCAGTAATGTCATCGATGCCGCCATCGACGCTGGAGTCAGCCGGGTTGTGGCGTTGAGCACGGACAAAGCCGTCAACCCCATCAACCTTTACGGCGCGACCAAACTGGCTGCGGAAAAATTATTTGTGCAATCCAATGCATATGCTGGTGCCAGAAAAACACGTTTTGCCTGTGTGCGTTATGGAAATGTCGTCGGCAGCCGCGGCTCGGTGGTGCCGTTTTTCCTCAAACAACGCGAGACTGGCAGGGTGACGGTCACCGATGAACGTATGACGCGCTTTTGGATCAGCCTGGAGCAGGGTGTGCGATTTGTCATCCGCGCGGTTGAAAACATGCACGGCGGGGAAGTGTTTGTTCCCAAGATCCCCAGCATGACGGTCACCGACCTGGCTCGTGCCATCGCTCCCGAGGCTGCGATTGATTTCATTGGTATCCGCCCGGGTGAGAAACTGCATGAAGTTCTCATCTCAGAAGATGAAGCGCGCCAGACGGTTGAACTGGAAGATATGTTCGTGGTGCAACCGGCGGAGTCTCTCTGGTTCGGCAGGGATTGGGAGGGCAAAGGACGTATGCTGGAAGATGGCTTCCGATACTCTTCCAATAACAACGATCAGTGGTTGAACGTGGAACAAATTCAAAGCATTATCGCCCCCATCGAAGCCGATTACCTGGCAGGCAGGCTGGGATGACGCGCTTTCTGGTTACCGGAGCAAGCGGTTTATTAGGGCTGAATTTTGCCCTGGCGGTGGATGGCAAAAAACACCAGGTTACCGGTGTTGCCAACACAGCCCCGATGTTGTGGGCAACTTTTAAAAACGTCCAGCTCGAGCTCACCCAACCCGGTGTGGTGGATGAGATGATAAAGGAGCATCAACCTGAAGTAGTGATTCATTGCGCCGCCATGGCGAATGTGGACGCCTGTGAAAATAACCCCGCCCAGGCACGGCTGGTGAACGCTGAACTACCCGGCACGATCGCTGCAGCCTGTAAACGCCACAGGGTGCGCCTGGTTCACATTTCCACCGACGCGGTTTTTGACGGTAAGAAAGGGGACTATAGCGAAGAAGAACCCCCCCATCCGCTGAGCGTTTACGCCAGCACCAAGCTGGAGGGTGAACGAGCGGTACTCGCTGCCAATCCCGATGCGCTCGTGGCGCGCGTCAACTTCTACGGTTGGAGCGCCGCGGGCAATCGCAGCCTGGCAGAGAATTTCGTGCGCAACCTGGAAGCAGGCAAGGAAATGATGGGCTTTACAGATATCATCTTCTGCCCAATGAATATCCTCGATCTCAGCAGTGTGCTGGTGGAGGCTGCCGAACTGGATATCAGGGGTGTATATCACATGGTTGGCGCGCAGGCGATGAGCAAATTCCAGTTTGGCGTGGTTCTGGCAGAGCAATTCGGCTTTGACACCAGGCTCATCAAACCTGTCTCTGTAAATGACAGCGGTCTTAAAGCAGCGCGTTCGCCCAACCTGAGCCTCTCAACGGAAAAAATCGTAAAAGCCCTGGGGCATGAATTACCAGATTTTCACGAAGGCGTGAAGAAATTTTTTGACCAGTACCGCCGCGGGTATCCGCAATACATCATGTCACTGAACGGCTAACAGGTAGGCGAAAGGAGCAAAAATGGAATTGAAAATTGGTCAGCATTTTATCGGGTTGCAGCACCCTACCTACTTCATCGCAGACATTTCAGCCAACCACGATGGCAGCCTGGAGCGAGCCAAGATGCTCATCAGGCTCGCCAAAGAAGCTGGCGCTGATGCTGCCAAGTTCCAGAACTTCCGCGCCCCAAAAATCGTGTCAGATTACGGCTTTAAAGCCATGCAGGGGCAGGTCTCTCATCAGGCTACCTGGAAGAAATCCGTTTTCGAAGTCTACTCAGACGCCTCCATCCCTTTTGACTGGACTCCCATCCTCAAAGAGGAGTGCGATAAGTTAAATATTGATTACTTCTCCTCTCCCTATGATTTTGAAGCGGTTGATTATCTCGACCCGTTCGTGCCGGCGCACAAAATTGGTTCCGGCGACATTGACTGGCTGGAAATGCTGGAACACATTGCCCTCAAAGGAAAACCTGTCATTCTTTCCAGCGGTGCCGCCACCATCGGCGAGGTGCAGCAAGCGGTACACACCATCTTACCGCTTAACCAGCAGTTGGTCTTGCTGCAATGCAATACCAATTACACTGCCAGCCCGGTGAATTTTGACCATATACATTTGCGCGTATTACAAACCTATCAGACGCTCTTCCCGGAAATTCCTGTCGGGCTGTCAGACCACACGCACGGTCACGCTACTGTCCTCGGCGCAGTGGCGCTGGGGGCGAGGGTGATCGAAAAACATTTCACTGATGACACCAGCCGTGTAGGGCCTGATCACCCCTTCTCGATGACTCCCGTTACCTGGCGTGAGATGGTGGATCGCACACGCGAACTGGAACGCGCGCTTGGCTCAGCTGATAAATCGGTCAGCGGTAACGAGGTAGACACTACCATTGTGCAGCGCCGCTGCCTGCGCGCCTCTCGTGATATTCGCTCCGGTGAGGTTTTCACCCGCGAGATGATCGATGTGCTGCGCCCGGCTACTCCCGGCGCCATCCGCCCTGACCAGGTTTTTCAGGTGGTCGGAACCCGCGCACTCAAAGACATTCCCATGGGAAAAGAGTTGCGCTGGACGGATTTGGGAGAGTAATTTGAAAGTTGTTTATTTCACCCGCGATTATTCACCTCATGACGAACGCTTTCTCACCGCGCTCGCGCAAACGCAACACGAGGTGTATTTCCTGCGGTTGTCGCCCTCAAGCGAAGTCCATTTACCACCCGGAATACGCGAAGTGAAATGGGTCGGCCCCCTCGCCGGTGAAATAATTTCTGATGACAGGCGCGCGGGAGATCTGAATCAGCTTCTTTCCAGGCTGCAGCCTGACGTGCTGCACGCCGGTCCACTGCACGGGCCGGCATATATCGCCGGGTTAAGTGGCTTTACCCCGCTGGTGAGCATGTCCTGGGGTTCAGACATCCTGCATGATGGAGAAGTTGACGCCCTCGCCGGGGCAAAAATCAACCTTTCACTGCAACGTTCCACGGTTTTCCTGGGCGACTGTCAGGCGGTGGTAGAAAAAGCGATCAACGCTTTCGCGTTTCCCGCGGAGCGGGTATTCCGGTTTCCGTGGGGGGTAGACCTGGCGCACTTTTCACCCTCAACAACCAGCCCGCTGCGCGCATCATTAGGCTGGCAGCAGCAATTCGTCTTCCTCAGCAACCGCTCCTTCGAAGAGATATATGGTGTAGACGTGGTCATGCGCGCCTTCATCCAGGCGCAATCTCGCGCCCCAAATATCCGCCTGTTATTGTATGGGAAGGGCAGCCTTCAACAAGAAATCATGCGCATGGCTGAAAACGCGGGAGTGATGCACAAGATCCATTTCGCTGCCTTTGCCGGGCATGAAGATCTGCCAGCCAGTTACCACGCCGCGGATGTATTCCTCAGCGCGTCTCATTGTGACGGTTCCTCTGTTTCACTGATGGAAGCGTTGGCCTGCGGCAAACCCGCGCTGGTTTCCAACATCCCCAGTAACCTCGAATGGGTGCACCACGGCGAAAATGGCTGGCTTTTTCAAGACGGTGATACTAAAGGGCTGGCAGATGCCATGGTAGCGGTCAGCCGCAAGCCGAATCTTGAAAAGTTGGGTCAAAAATCCCGGGCGCTGGCCGAAGAAAAAGCTGACTGGTCGTGTAATTTCGCCGTGTTATTGCAGGCTTACCAAAAAGCCGTGGAATGGCGTACGCCCGCCCTGGAGATTACGGAGCGGGTGAAATGAAAGTGGTGGCCATCATCCAGGCGCGCATGAGTTCCACCCGCCTGCCCGGCAAAGTTTTAAAGCTGGCTTCAGGTCGCACCATGCTGGACCGCATGCTTGAACGCGTTAAAAAAGCGCGGACGATCAGCGAGGTGGTAACAGCCACCACAACTGATCCTTCCGATGATAGTATTGCTCGCGCTTGTAAAAAACTGGGGGTGAGTGTGTTCCGCGGCAGCCTGCAGGATGTGCTCGATCGGTTTTACCAGGCATCGCGCATGCATCAAGCAGATATCATCGTGCGCCTCACCGGGGATTGCCCGTTGATCGACCCCGCGCTCATCGATGATGTGGTGAACGCTCTCACCCGGAAAAAGGTCGATTTTGCCTGCAACCGTCTTCCGCCGCCCTTTTCACGCACCTACCCCATCGGACTGGATGTGGAAGCCTGTACTTTCAACGCGCTGGAGCAGGCCTGGTATGGAGCGAAAGAGAAGTTCGAACGCGAGCATGTGCTGCCTTACCTTTACGCTGTGCCTGGCAGGTTTTCCGTGCTTCAATTGAATCACACCACAGACTTCGGTCACTTGCGCTGGACATTAGATACGCCCGAAGACCTGGTACTGCTGAGGCGTATCTACCGGTATTTTCAAGGCCGCAATGACTTTTCATGGTTGCAGGTCTTACAATTACAGCAGCAAAAACCCAGCCTGTTCGCCATCAACGCGCAGGTGCGCCACAAAACCTACCTGGAAAATGAATCCCCGAGATGACCATTAAAGAAATGTCAGAAAAAATCGTCTGTCCCCGATGCCAATCCTCTTTTGATAAGCACGATCCTGCTGTTTGGAGCTGCTCTTCCTGCTCTTACACAGTGCCATTATTTCAAGGAAAGCCGGTGTTCTCCGGGCATCCGCAAGAGCAGCAGCCGCAAGACAAGATAGAGCGCGGCGCAGACAAAGGCACAGCATGGCGCCGCGCCAATTGGCGCTTTATCCAAGCTATTGCGGCATCTCTTCCCGCAGGAGCTGACGTGCTGGATGTTGGCGCCGGTCGCGGCGATTTTCGACAAATCTTCACCCACCACTCATACATCGGGTTGGATATTTACCCTTACCCGGAAATTGACCTGGCGGTGGATCTGATCGAGATTAACCCATTCAAAGAACGCTCGTTCGACCTGGTTGTGTTGGCGAATGTCATTGAGCATGTATACGAATATCGCAAACTGATCAGCCGCTGCGCTTTCCTGCTCAAGCCCGGTGGTCAGTTGCTGATAACAGTGCCATTCCTGCTTAAGCTGCACCAGGAACCGGTGGATTACCATCGTTACACCCACTATGCCTTATTCCAGTTAGCAGAAGAAAACCAACTCAGTGTGGCGCGTTTTGAGGTTTATACCAATCCATTCGCGCTGCTGGACGAAGGGATTGCTGATGTGTGGGAGAACGTGCTTCCGCTGCGCCAAAGAATTGACCACCTGCACACCAAGGTGAAAGTAGCGCTTATTCAAAAGCTGGCGAACAGCATGAAAGCCAATCAGGCGGATGGTGTGGTGAAACCCGTCCAAGAGAACAGCAATCCCCGGGTGCTGGGGTATATGTGTCTGTTTCAAAAGGATGCCCTTCAATGACAAGCGTGGCTTTTTTCACCGCTCCCAAACCATTCACAAACGCGCATATCCGCATCATCCAGCGCAACGCCATTCAAAGCTGGAAATCACTGGGCAGGCAGGTCGAAGTGTGGCTGGTGGGGGATGAACCAGGTGTGGAGCAGAACGCGCGCGAGTTGCAGGTCGGTTATATCCCGGAAGTTGCGAGGAACAGCTTCGGCACGCCGCGCATCGATTCCATCTTTCACCTGGTTCGTGAACAATCGCAGGCAGAATACCTGTGCTATGTCAACGCGGATATCCTGGTTTTCCCGGATATGTTACGCGCTCTCGAAGAGGTGCGCGCGCGCGTCGATCGTTTCCTCATCATCGGCAGGCGCTGGGACGCCGCAGTGACAGAAACACTCGACATAAAAGAAGGCTGGCATCAACAGTTCCAGGCTGCCGCGCTAGTGACCGCAAAACTGCACCGCGCCGCGGGCAGTGATTATTTTTTATTCCCGCGCAACGAATTCATCGATATCCCGGGTTTCGCGGTTGGGCGCGCCGGTTGGGACAACTGGATGATCTACAAAGCCCGATACGAACATATGGCAGTGGTCGATGCCACTGGCGCCATCAAAGTCATCCACCAGAATCATGATTTCAGCCATTTTGCCGACGGCAAGATTCACCGCCTTCAGCCGGAATCCGCTGAAAATATGCGGCTGGCAGGCGGTCGTTACACGGTCTTCACCATTCACGACGCCAATTACCAGTTAGACAACGACGGTCTGCAACGCGTACGCCTAAATCGCTGGAAATTGCTGCGAGAATTCGTCATTTTCCCAGCCGTTACGCTGCACTGCTCCTGGCTGGCGAAAGTCGTTTATGCCATCTTCAACCCGAAACGTTTGCTTAAAGACAGGCGCCAGGCAAAAGAAGCGCTGCGCCGCTCAAAGGAAGGGTAAATGAGAAAAGGTCAAAACCCGGTAAAACAACTTCAGACGGTGTCTAAACCGCAGCGGGTGACCGTGGCGGTGTTGAACCACATCCCTTTTCTGGATGGCTTTTACGCGCAGATGCTCGATGTTTTACAGCTCAGCTTGAGCACACTGCGCCAGAACGCAGGCTTGGATTTTGACCTGCTTGTTTACGATAACGGCTCTTGCAAGCAGGCTCGCGACTTTTTACTCGCAGAATACGAAAAAGGAAATATCCAGTCACTGATCCTCTCAGACCGCAACATGGGCAAGGGCGGCGCCTGGAACGTGATGCTGCAAGCGGCGCCGGGTGAGATCATCGCTTACGCAGACAACGACGTTTTCTATCATCCCGGGTGGCTGCGCGAATCTGTGAAAGTGCTCGAAACTTATCCCAATGTGGGTATGGTCACCTCGCGGCCGTTTCATACCAAACCAGAATTGTACAGCGCTGACCTCGATTGGGCGCGTAAAACACCTGAAGCGTCAGTAGAAAGAGGTTTTTTTATCGACCGTGACTGGATGCGCGAGTTCTGGCTCAGCGTAGGTCGCAGCGAGGAGGAGATCGCCCTAGACCAGGCGGTTGAAGATGTGCGCCTCACGTATAAAGGTCTTGTCACCTACTGCGGGGCTTCCCACTGGCAATTCCTGGCCTGGAAGAAGGTCCTTCAGGAATTTCTTCCTATTGATCTATCGCGCCCGCTGGGGCAGGTTCTTAAGCTGGATGAGATGATTAACCAGCAAGGATACCTGAGGTTGATGACCGCCCAGCCGTTCACCATGAACTTGAGCAATTCAGTCGAACTGCCCTCGAATGAACCGACAAGCGCAGCAGCTCAACCCCGTACGCGCAAACGGCTGGCAGATTTTCCTGTGGTCAAATCCCCGCTGATGCGGTTGTACAACGCCATATTCAAGCTTTATTATGACGATAAGAAGCGTTGAGGAGAAAAAATTGAAAATCTTATACGCGACGGGAAGATACAGCCCACTCAAACACGACGACGGCAGCGGCACAGATTACCGGTTGTATCACGCGCTATTGAGCCAGGGCATAGAGATGAAATTCATCGGCCCATTCCCTGATCACCCGTCGCTGATAGAGCGCCTTTACCGCAAGGTGCACACCGTGTTTTCGCATAAGCGACCGGCGAAATATACCGCCGCAATGCTCAAAACAGCCGCGCAAACATTATCTATCACTGTTAATGAATACCAACCAGACGTGATCTTTTCAAAAAACCTTGCCCCCCTCGTGCGTTTCCATGCCCAACTCCCAGTGGTGTACATGCTGGATTCCACTGTGGCGGCATTTAACCGAGGCTGGCCAACTTTTTCTCGTTTGGAAAACTGGCGCATGGTTGAATGGGAAAAGAAAGTGCTTAAGCAATCCAGCAGCGTCATCACCCGCAGTGAGTGGACAAGGCAATCGCTAATAGAAGATTATCACTATCCGGCTGAAAGAATTCATATCGTTCACAATGGCTCTTCCCTTCCTGATCATGTTATTCCACAAGAGATTGAGAACGAACCGCCCGATTTTTCCACCATACGATTGCTCTTTGTCGGACGGGTGATGCATCTGAAAGGAATCGATATCGCGATTGAAATCGTCAACCAGTTGAACGAATGTGGCAGGCAGGCTGACCTCAGAATTGTCGGGCTTGATGGGCAGGACCAAGACCACATCCACTACATGGGGTCATTTAAAAAAAGCATTGAAGATCAGTTAATCGCCTATGCAAACCAGTACCGATGGCCGCATTTCCTTTTACATCCCGCCCGGTATGATGCGGCCCCCATTGTTACCGCAGAAGCTGCCGCGTTTGGCGTGCCTACCCTTACCAATAATGTGGGGGGTATCGCCTCCATGGTTCAAGATGGTCTGTCTGGGGTCGTGCTCCCTGCTTTAAGTCCGGCCGCAGAATATGTAAAGAAAATTGTGTATTACGCTGACCACCCGCAGGAATACATGGCACTGCGCCGCACTACGCGCGAACGATACGAAAAAGAACTCAACTGGAATGTAGCTGGTAAAAAGATAGTTACCATCCTTCAAAGTGTGGTGGAAGAAAATCAGTTGAAACCCGGGCTGAAGAAAGAGCAACCATGAAAATCTTAATTGCGGGTTATGGTTCGATTGGCAGACGCCACCTCAACAATCTGCGCGCGCTGGGTCAAACTGACCTTTTATTGCTCCGCTCTCACCGCTCCACGCTCTCCGACGTTGATATACAGGATGTGCCCGTGGAAACCACCATCGAAGCCGCGTTGGCGCACCAGCCGCGGGCGGTGGTCATCGCCAACCCCACTGCCCTGCACCTGGATGTAGCCATTCCAGCGGCGCAGGCTGGCTGTTCCATCTTGATGGAAAAACCTGTTTCGCATTCAATGAGCCGGGTAGAGGAACTTCGCCGCGCGCTCACCAGCGGGGGCGGGGTTCTGCTCAGCGCTTTTCAATACCGTTTCCACCCCGGGCTGCGCCAGGTCAAACGCTGGCTGCAAGAAGACCAGATCGGCGTCATCTCCTCGGTCAAGTCGCATTGGGGCGAGTACCTGCCAGGCTGGCACCCTTGGGAAGATTATCGCAGCAGTTACAGCGCCCGGGTGGACCTTGGCGGTGGAGTGGTAAACACCCTGTGCCACCCGTTTGACTACCTTCGATGGATGTTCGGCGAAGCAGAACAGTTAGTTGCTTCTACCTCCAGCCGGGGGTTGAACCTGCCGATTGAAGACACAGCAGATGTGCTGCTTCGCTACCAGGGTGGTGTTTGTGCCAATATACATTTAGATTATTTGCAGAGACCCGGTCAACATGACCTGCTTATCACCGGCAGCGCCGGCACCATACGTTGGTCAAACACGGATGGCAGCGCGAAAAGATATGACCCCATCCATGACCAGTGGGAAGAGGTGCGCCCACCAGAAGGTTTTGAGCGCAACACCCTCTTTTTAGAAGAAATGGCGCATTTCCTGCGCGTGGTGGAAAGGCAGGAAGCGCCACTGTGTACACTGGAAGACGGAATTGCCGTGCTACAACTAACGGAAGCAGTGCACCGCTCTGCCCGTGAAGGATGTCTGGTAAAATTTTAGCGGCCTATTGGAGGTTGAATGACCAGTATTTTTGAAAAATTTTCATTGAAAGGCAGGGTTGCGCTGGTGACTGGCGGCGCCGGCCTTTTAGGAAAAGAGTTCTGCCTAACCCTCGCCCAGGCTGGCGCGCAGGTGTACGTCGCAGACCTCAATCTGAGCGCGGCTGAAAGCGCGGCGCAAACCATCACCGCCCAAGGTCATTCTGCCTGCAGCATCAGGCTGGACGTCACCAACCCGGATTCAGTGCAGTCTGTGGTCGATGAAATCGTTTCCCGCTCCGGCAGCATTGATGTGCTGGTGAACAGCGCCGCAATGGACCCCAAGTTCGACCCTGGTCACGCGCAAACCAACAGCAACGCTTTTGAAACATATCCTCTGGGGTCATGGCAAGATGCGCTCAATGTCAACCTCACCGGGCCATTCCTGGTTTCTCAGGCAGTTTGCCGCCAAATGGTGCGGCAGGGTAAAGGTTCTATCATCCATATTTGCTCAACGTACGGGTTGGGCGGGCCTGATCAGCGTATCTATGAAAAACCCGGACAGTCAAAAGTGTTCAAGCCAGTGTATTACACCGTCACAAAAGCCGGGATCCTGGGTCTTACAAAATACATGGCCACCTATTACGCGGGAAGTGAAATCCGCGTGAACGCACTCACTCCTGGAGGGGTCTTCGCCGGGCACGATGACGTTTTCGTGAAGAACTACTCGGCGCGCACGGTCATTGGCAGAATGGCCCACAAAGACGAGATGAATGGCGCGCTGCTCTTTTTAGCCTCTGACGCCTCCTCTTATATGACGGGTGGAAACGTGGTGGTGGATGGAGGATGGACAGCTTGGTAAAAAAACCGGAGGTATTAGCGCTTATTCCTGCGCGCGGCGGCTCAAAAGGTATCCCGCGCAAGAACATCAAACTGTTCGCGGGTTTTCCCCTTATCAGTTACAGCATTGCTGCTGGCCGGCAGGCTCAGAGCGTCACACGGGTCATTGTGTCTACCGACGATGAAGAAATTGCTGCTGAAGCGCGCCGTTGGGAAGCCGAAACGCCCTTTTTGCGCCCGCCCGAACTGGCGCAAGATCAAACCACTGACCTGCCTGTCTTTCAGCACGCGCTGCGATGGCTTCGTGAAAACGAAGGCTATACTCCCGACCTGGTCATCCAATTGCGTCCCACCTCACCTATCCGTCCGCGTCTTTGTGTGGATGAGGCTGTGGCGCTTTTGAGAAATCATCCAGGCGCAGATAGTCTGCGCGGAGTGGTGCCCAGCGGACAAAACCCCTATAAAATGTGGCGGTTGCAGGGCAAAGACGAACCGATGACCCCCTTGCTGAAACTGGATGGAATCGCTGAACCATTTAACGCGCCCCGCCAATCGCTGCCGCCTACTTACTGGCAAACCGGGCATATTGATGTGATCCGTCCTCGGGTCATCCTTGAGGACAATTCGATGAGCGGCAGAAATATTCTGCCCTACCTTATTGACCCTCGGTACACGGTGGATATCGATACTCCCTTTGACTGGCTGCGTTACGAATGGCTGGTGCGCAACGCTGACCTGGATATGGTTGACCCGGCCAGCAAGCGGCGCAAACTCCCCGCGAAGATCTCGCTGGTGGCAATGGATTTTGACGGTGTGCTCACCGATAACCTGGTCTATGTGGATCAGGATGGCAGCGAGCGCGTCGCTTCATCGCGCGGTGATAGTATGGGCATCCGCCTGGTGCGCGAAGCCCTGCCGGTAAATTTTGTGGTCATCTCCACCGAGACCAACCCGGTGGTCAGCGCGCGCTGCCGCAAGCTAAACCTGGAGGTCTACCAGGGGGTCAATGACAAACCCGCGGTCCTCAAACAGCTGCTGCAAGAACGCCAGGTTCCTGCTGGGGAGGTCGTCTTCATCGGCAATGATGTAAATGATGTCGGTTGCTTTGACCTTGCTGCTTACGCGGTCGCCCCGGCTGACGCCGAGCCAGAAGTTCGACGCCGCGCCGACCTTGTGCTCACCCGTAAAGGCGGAAAAGGCGCGGTGCGGGAGTTTTGTGACCTTCTTTTACAGAATGCTGGGAAAATTTTGCCTACACAGGAGAAAAAATGACACGAGAAGTCAAGATTGGCAATAAATGGGTCGGCGACGGCCACCCCGTCTACATCGTGGCTGAAGTTGGCATCAATCATAACGGTGATATTGAAATCGCCAAAGAACTTATCCGCGCGGCCAAGCACGCCGGTGTGGACGCTGTAAAATTCCAAAAACGTACCCCTGAACTATGCGTTCCACCTGAACAACGCGGACAGATGCGTGAAACCCCTTGGGGCTACATCTCTTACCTGGATTACCGCTACAAAGTGGAATTCAACGAGGCTGATTATGATGAAATCAACCGCTACGCGCGTGAAATTGGCATCGAATGGTTCGCGTCCGTTTGGGATATCCCTTCCGTTGACTTCCTGGAAAAGTACGAGCCCATCTGTTACAAAATACCTTCCGCGTCGCTGACCGACGTGGAACTGCTGCTGCATCTCAGAAAGACCAGTCGTCCGCTCATTCTCTCCACGGGTATGTCTACCCAACAACAGATCAAAGACGCGGTTAAATGGATAGGCGAAGAAAACCTGGTCATCACTCACGCCACCAGCGCCTACCCTTGCGACCCGTATGAATTAAACCTCCGGATGATCCAAACGCTGCGCGGTATCTTCAATTGCCCTATCGGCTACTCTGGTCACGAAGTCGGACTGGTGACCTCTGCAGTGGCGGTGGGTTTGGGAGCCTGTATGGTTGAGCGCCACATCACGCTTGACCGTGCGCTGTGGGGATCTGACCAGGCGGCATCAGTGGAGCCGGGCGGTTTTGAAAAACTGGTCAAGTATATCCGTGTCACCGAAGCAGCCATAGGCGACGGCGTGAAAAAGGTGTACGAAAGTGAGATGCCCTCGCTGCGCAAGTTAAGGCGGATCCAGGATTGAATAAAGCCTTTTTGCGGGTGAGAAACGGTATCAGGCAGCGCTGGGTGCATAAAAAAGCCAACCAGCGCTGGCGGGCTTTAGCCACAGCCATCACCCTGCAATCGCCACTGCCCAGCGACCCGCGACCAGTGATATTTTTTAACGCTTCCACCCGGCTGCAGGCGATGAGCCAAAATGCCGCTTATGCGCTGCTCACCGCGCAGGCGTTGCGCCTGCAGGGTGTTCCTGTCATCCAGTTCGTGTGCGGCGGGGCGTTGCAGCGTTGTGTGTTGGGCAGCCAGCAGGATAATTTCAACCTGCCGCCGCCATGCCAGGCCTGCACACGCCAAAGCCAGGCAGTTTTCCAGGAGTTGAATACCCGTTGGATGGAAACGCGTGAACACCCCATGCTTGGAAAAGAGCTCGAAACCCTATCCTTCAATGAGTATGAAACCTTCACCTATCAAGGAACTCCGCTGGGTGCCTGGGCGGTCAATTCTCTGCGTTGGATGATGCGCCGCCATCACCTGCAGGAGGATGAAACGACGCGCGCTTTCTTCCGCTCTTTTATCCTCTCCAGTTGGAATGTATTCACTCAGTTCTCTGAGTTACTGGATGAAACCCAACCCCGGGCGGTGGTGCTGTTTAATGGCATGTTTTTTCCAGAAGCCGCGGCGCGCCACGCCTGCCTGGAACGGGGGGTGCGCGTGATCACTCATGAGGTCGGGCTCAGGCCCTTTACGGCTTTCTTCACCACCGGCGAAGCCACGGCTTACCCGATGATCATCGACCCCGCCTTTCAGCTCGATGATCAGATGGAGAAGAAACTCGATAGGTATCTCTCTACACGTTTTCGCGGTGAGTTCACCATGGCAGGCATTCGGTTCTGGCCTGAAATGAAAGCCCTTGAAGCTGATTTACTCGAAAAAATCAATCACTATTCCAAACTCGTGGCGGTGTTCACCAATGTGATTTTCGATACCAGCCAGGTGCACGCCAATACCCTTTTTGAGCATATGTTCACCTGGCTTGAGCATGTAAAAACAACTGCTCTTTCCCATCCTGAGGTGCTGTTCGTCATTCGCGCTCACCCTGACGAATGCCGACAGGGAAAAGAAAGCCGTGAAAGCGTTGCCACGTGGTTCTCTTCATCTGAAATTTCCCGTCTCGATAATGTGGTGTTCATTGGGGCCGATGAGTACCTCAATTCATACGACCTGATCCGCCGCGCGCATCTGGTGATGGTTTACAACTCAACCATCGGGCTGGAAGCCGCGCTGCTGGGAAAACCTGTGCTCGCCGGGGGCAAGGCGCGCTTCACACAGCTTGAAACCGCCTTCTACCCGCAGTCTGCGCAGGAATACACCGTGATGCTTGAGCGGCTTCTGGCAACGCCGAGCACTGACACACCACCTGAGTTCGCCCGTAATGCCCGGCGCTTTTTGTATTACCAGCTTTACGCCACTTCCCTTGACTTCAGTGACTACCTCGAGGAAGACGGCGTGTGGAAAGGTTACGTTAAACTCCGCGAGTTCTCACCTGACCTGCTTAAGCCAGACAATTCTCTTACAATGAAGGTGCTGTTAAATGGCATCCTTGAGAATGGAGATTTTACTCTGCCGCTATGACCACTCCAGTTTGTTCGATTATCATACGCGCCTATAACGAGGAAAAACATATCGGCCGCCTGCTGCGGGGAATCCAGGAGCAGGACCTCCATGATGTGCAGGTGATCCTGGTAGATTCAGGCTCGACGGATGGTACTCGCGACGTTGCCCGCGCCTACCCGGTAGAGATCGTAGAGATTGACCCGCGTGAATTTACTTTCGGTCGTTCACTCAACCTGGGCATCGCCGCCGCCAGCGCACCCCTCATCGTGATGGCCAGTGCCCATGTCTATCCAGTCTACCCCGATTGGTTGACAAAAATGCTGCAGCCATTCCAGCACACTGAAGTTGGCTTGGTTTATGGCAAGCAACGCGGCACAGGCACAACGGCTTTCTCTGAGCATCAAATCTTCAGTCACTGGTTCCCTGATGTCTCAGTCAAGAAACAATCGCATCCTTTCTGCAATAATGCCAACGCGGCTATTCGAAAAGAGTTATGGCAACAGCACCCGTATGATGAAACCCTCCCAGGGTTGGAAGACCTGGAGTGGGGAAAATGGGCGCAGGAGCAGGGTTATACCATCTCTTACGTCGCCGAGGCTGAAATCATCCATGTGCACAACGAGTCGCTCGACGGTATTTACAATCGTTATAAACGCGAAGCGATGGCGTTTAAACGTATCTACCCGCACGAAACTTTCACGCTGCGCGATTTGAACCGCCTTTTTTTACAAAATGTAATCAGCGACTGGCGCGAAGCCCGGAGGCAAAAGGTCTTCGCTCACCATTTTTTCCATATCATCGGATTCCGCTGGCGGCAGTTCTACGGAACCTACCAGGGGTACCGCCAGTCTGGCCCGCTCACCTGGCAGTTGAAGAGGGCGTTTTACTACCCCCGAGATTTCCGCCAGGCATCCGGGCAAACCAGCCGCCGAGATATCGAGCCAATTAAGTATAATTAGGCAGGTTGATAGAAGGTACTTGCAGGAGGATAAAATGGCCCATGTAACTATTGAGTTTACCGGTCTTTCAAAGTCAATTACAGGGGTAAACGAGGTAAATTTGCCGATCAACCCCACAGATACCTACCGCGACGTGGTACGCCAGCTGGGAACGCTTTATCCCGCATTGGTAGGGATACTCATCGCTGAAGATGGCGAGACTTTCCTGAGTTCCAACATGTTCATCATCGATGGCGATTACGCCAATCCCGCTATGGTGATGGAGAACTCTCCCAGGGACGGTGAACACATTCACCTCATGTCTGTCATCACCGGTGGCTGAAAGAACCAAGAAAGTCGAGGTTTGGGTGCCTGAGAAACTGCAACACCCCAAGATCTCCGCTCTGGTGCCGATGCGGCATCACTCTCAACGTGTGCCTGGGAAAAACTACCGCCCTTTGAACGGCATTCCTCTCTACCAGCACATCCTTACCACCTTAACGCAGGTGCCAGAAGTGGATGAAATTGTCGTGGATACTGACAGCGACATTATTCTGCACGGGATCCAGTCAAACTTCCCTGCTGTCAAGGTGATCAATCGTCCGCCAGAACTACGAGCGGATGATATTTCGATGAACACCATCCTGTTGCACGATATCAGCCAGTCAACAGCCGACCTCTACCTGCAAACGCATTCCACCAACCCGCTGCTCAAAGCCTCCACAATCTCGCGGGCGATCAACAAGCTCTTACAGGTCTACCCGGAACACGACTCGTTGTTTTCAGTAACCCGCCTGCAAACCCGGTTGTACGACCATCTGGGCAAGGCGATTAATCACGACCCCAAAGTACTCATCCAAACACAAGATTTACCGCCAGTTTACGAGGAAAATTCCTGTATCTATCTGTTTACCGCTGCCACCCTGCGTAAGAACGGCACACGTATCGGAGAGACCCCTCTACTGTTTGAGACAGATCCAGAAGAATCCTGGGATATCGACGAAGAGGTTGATTTTAAATTAGTCGAAATGATACTGAAAGCGCGCTAACGAATGAAACGCTTTTCCTCGTTTTCAGTGTTGTTGCAGCTGGGGATCTTCCTCCTGGGGGTAAGCGGTAGCATTTACGTGGCTTTTACTCCCGCAAACAGCATGATGAACTGGTACAGTAATGATGATGCCTTTTATTACTATAAAGTTGCGCAAAATGTGCTCAGCGGGCATGGTTTCAGTTTTGACGGTATCAACCTTACCAACGGGTTTCACCCGTTGTGGATGGTCATTTGCCTGGGCGTTTTCTGGCTCTCCAGATTCCATCTGCTACTGCCGCTAAGGGTATTAATCGTCATCAGCGGGGTTCTCAACGGGCTCACCGGCGTTGTGTTGTTGCGCGTGCTTCAAAAATTTTTACCGCTTGTCGCAGCCATATTAGGCGCATGCGTTTGGATTCTCCTCCCTTCGATTTACAATAATTACACTGCCCACGGCCTTGAATCAGCGTTGAGCGCTTTCTTCGTTGCTGTGTTGTTGCTAAAAAGCGCTGACTTGCTGACCGGTCCCGCAGAAAAGCGCGCCGGAAAATTGATCATACTGGGTATCATTGCCGCGCTCACTATCCTCAGCCGCCTGGACACGCTTTTCGTGGTCGCCATGGTGGGGTTTTTTGTGGTTTTTAAGATCACCAGGATGAACCGCCTGATGGTATTTGACCTGGCGGCGGTGTTCATCGCTTCCGTTCTAGCCTGGGTCATACGTTTTAGTACAACACCATTAGTACTGAACAACTACTCTCTCTACCCGCAAATGGTTGTATCACTGATACTCACTCCCGCGGCTGGTTTCTTTGCGGGATTATATAATCCAAAGGTCAAATATTCGAAGGTTCAGCTCTTCTTGCGCCTGGCAGGCGCAGCGGCCGGCCTTGCCGCCGCCTTGTACCTGGTACTATTACTGTTGCAAAAAGTGGGTATGAACCTGCTGGTCTCCCGTTCTTTAATCCTTCTCTCCGTCTCTCTCGCTTTTATTTTGTTCCGATTGGTGCGTCTTTTTTACCGACCTTCCAGCCAGGTGCTCAGTGTGTCTGCCTGGCAGCAAGTAAAAAATTGGATCCGGCAAGGACTGCCCCATCACCTCCGTGACGGAGTGCTCTTCTCCTTCCCCATTGTGCTGCTGGTCTGCGGTTACATGTTAACCAATAAGCTGGAATTTGGTACCTTTATACCGGTGAGTGGCCAGGTCAAGACCTGGTGGGGAACGCTGGAAAACACCGTCTACCGTCAGAACACGACCCTGGTCGGATTGATGGGTTTGGCGCCAGGCAGAGGGAAAAGCCCATGGTCGCTGCTCACCTCGATCGTTGCGGATATTTCAATTTTCATTAGGAACCTGTTCGTAAAAGATACGGAAGACCTGCCGGTCATCCTGTTTCTTGTTTTCCTTTTTATGCTGTTCATTTTGCTGATCTTTTTGCTTTCCCGCAAGGATGGTCTGCTGGCCAGACGCTCCTTCGCCCTTCTGATTCCCGCGTTGGCGGGCGGCTGTCTTTTGCACATTGCTTATTATGCCGCGCGCAATTACGGGCATACGCGCAGCTGGTACTGGGTGCCTGAGACGATGCTCCTCGTGCTGTTGGGAGCCGTGGTGAGTTCCAGGATGTTTGAAAAAATCCGGCAGTGGACACGAACACCCGTGGTTGAAAACCTGCTGCTGCTGGTTATGGTTGGCTTTGTCATTTTCTTGCACGCACGATATATCGCCAGGCTCTGCCCGCCTTCCGTTTCTCCAGAGCACCAGGCAGACTATCTGGCAGAAACCCGTGAATTGGAATCCTATACCCGCGAAAACTCCTTGATTGGTATGACAGGTGGTGGAGCAACCGCGTATTTCATTCAACATCGCACTATCATCAACCTGGATGGTTTGATTAACAGTGCCGAATACTTCAGCACATTAAAAACCGGAACCACCAACCGCTTTCTAAATAACCTGCACCTGGATTATGTTTTCGGTAATTCGTACATGCTGCTCGAAACAGATCCTTACCAGCGAATTTTTACCGGGCGTATAAGGGAAATCGGCAACATTCATGGCGGGTCACACTTCACGCTATATGATTACATCGGCGACCAGTGATGTCGCCGCGTTGTGAATATGTTTTGAAGGTTATAATAACCATTATCCTATTTAATTGAAAGAAAACCCTTATGCCAGTCCTCTTATTATCTGCCCCTTATATGCTTCCTTTCGTCAATCGCTTTAAACCGGTTTTTGATCATTACCAGCTGGAACTGCTCCTGGCCCAGGTGAATGAGCGCCTCGGCGAAGAAGCCCTGCTGTCTCTCGCCGGTCAGTTTGACGGAATCATTTGTGGAGATGACCGTTTTACTCCACGGGTGCTGGAAGCCTGTTCACCCCGGTTAAAGGTAATTTCCAAATGGGGTACCGGTACTGATTCGATTGACCGAGCCGCCTGCGAGCGCCTGGGTATCCAGCTAAAGAACACGCCAAACGCGTTCACAATTCCTGTAGCAGACAGCGTGTTGGGGTACATCCTGGCTTTCGCCCGCCGCCAACCCTGGATGGACCGGGCGATGAAAAGCGGGAAATGGCAAAAGATATCTGGGCGCGCTTTATCAGAAACGACCCTGGGGGTGGTTGGCGTGGGAAATATTGGCAAGGCGGTCCTCAAACGCGCCAGCGCTTTCGGGATGCGCCTGCTGGGAAACGACATCATCCCCATCCCCGCTGACTTTCTGCAAGAATATCATGTTGAGAGTGTATCCCTGCCTGAACTGGTCTCTCAAGCTGATTTTATCAGTTTGAACTGCGACCTTAATCCCACCTCGCGTCACCTCATCCACAAGGATATTATCAGGCTGATGAAGCCTGACGCCGTTCTGATCAACACCGCCAGGGGACCGGTCGTTAACGAAAAAGACCTGATTGAAGCCCTGCAGCAAAAAAGAATTGCTGGCGCCGGACTGGATGTGTTTGAAGAAGAACCCCTTCCCGCCGATTCCGCGTTGCTACATATGGAGAACGTCCTGCTGGCCCCGCATAATTCTAATTCCAGCCCCAGAGCCTGGGAAAACGTCCACTGGAACAGTATTCGAAATTTACTCATCGGTCTTGCCATCAACACAGAAGACCTGGACGAGTGGAAATCGAAAGTATAAAAGGTGTACCAGAAATGAAAGAAAACAAGCGTGTTGTGCTGATCACTGGCAGCGCCGGCGGCATCGGTAAAGCCTGTGTGGAGTTGTTCGCCGCGAACGGCTGGCAGGTTGTTGGCATAGATGTCAATGCTTTTGGCCCGGGGTTTCCTGCAGACGGTTTATACATTCAAGCAGATATCTCTCAACCAGATGAGTTCCCCGTCCTTTTCGAGAAGGTCAAGGCTTTCTCCGCCAGGTTGCACGCCCTTGTGAATAACGCCGCTGTCCAAGTATCAAAGCCGTTAATTGAAACAACCGTCGAAGAATGGGACAAGGTGATTGCCACTAATTTGCGCCCGGTCTTCCTTTCAGCGCGTGAATTTCACCCGCTCTTAATCAACGCGGGCAGCAGCGCCATTGTCAATATGTCATCCGTGCACGCCATTCAAACCTCTGCCAGTATCTCGGCTTATGCTGCCAGCAAAGGAGGGATGCTGGCGCTGACGCGGGCGATGGCCATCGAATTCGCCAAAGACAATATCCGTGTCAACGCCGTGCTGCCTGGGGCGGTGGATACCCCCATGCTACGCAGTGGCCTTGATCGCGGTCATGTGACGGGACCTTCTCTTAACGAACGCCTTGACAACCTTGCTCGCAAGACCGTCAATGGGCGGATTGGTCAGCCAGCCGAGATTGCCCGGGCGGTTTATTTTTTGGCCGATGGAACCCAATCCTCGTTCATGACGGGTCAAGCACTGGTGGTAGATGGCGGTGCCACTGCCCGTTTGAGCACGGAGTAAAAACCCTTGCGCGCAAAAATCAAACAACTCATCCCCGTTCCCCTGGTCGACCTATTCCGCTCAGCCCGTGACAACCTTTCGCTGGCATTCGCGTACCCTAACGCCAGGCTTCACCCCTGGCGCGTTGATTCGATCCAAAAACTGGAAGCCTTGCGGGATAGTCACAGAGGAGAGCGCTGCGTCATCATCGGCAATGGACCGAGTTTGAAGCAGACTGACCTGCAGAAACTACGCGGCACCTTTTCTATTGGGATGAACCGTTTTTATATGGCTTTCAACGACCTGGGTTTCACCACCTCCATCCTGCTCACGGTCAATAACCTGGTCATCGAACAATGCGCTGATGAGCTGCGCGGGCTGCCAATTCCCATTTTCGTATCATGGCGTGGGCGGCGCTATATCCACCCCGCGCCTAACCTGCATTACCTGTACACCTCTTACATCAAGCCTTCTTTCAACGGCGATGCCACCGGGCGGTTGTGGGAAGGCGCAACGGTGACCTTTGTAGCCATGCAGTTGGCCTATTTCATGGGCTTCAAGCAGGTGATTCTCATTGGCGTAGACCATAATTTCACCAGCACAGGCAAGCCCAATACAACCGTGGTATCCACAGGCGCTGATCCCAATCACTTTCACCCTGGCTATTTCGGTAAAGGGTTTCGCTGGCAGTTGCCTGACCTTGAGACATCAGAAATCGCCTACCGCATGGCAAAAAGCGCTTACGAGAAGAATGGACGAGAGATACTCGATGCAACCATCGGCGGCAAGCTCACCGTATTCCCCAAGGTCAACTTCGATACGATCTGGTAATGAAAAGCGCTCCCCCTGTCACCATTGTCACGCCATCCTATAACCAGGCGCCTTTCCTTGAGCAGACGATCCTTTCAGTGCTCGAGCAGGATTATCCCAACCTCGAATATTTTGTCGTGGACGGCGCTTCGACTGACGCCAGCCTTGAAATCATTCAAAAATACGCCCATCGTATTACCTGGTGGGTTTCAGAGAAAGACAATGGTCAGGCTGACGCGATTAATAAAGGCTTGCGCCGCGCCAGCGGCGATGTCATCGCCTGGATAAATTCAGATGACTATTACCTGCCGGGCGCCATTCAAATGGCGGTACAGGCGCTGCAAGAGAACCCTTCTGCCTCTTTCGTTTACGGGGATGTTCAGGTAGTGAACGAGAAGGACGAGTTAATCAATATTCTAAGGTACGGCAACTGGGGTTTAAAAGAGCTGATGTCTTTCCACATTATCGGTCAACCGGCCGTGTTTATACGCCGGGCAGCCCTGCAAAAAGCAGGTTACCTTGATCTCAGTTATCAATTCCTGTTAGACCATCAACTTTGGCTGCGCCTGGCATTGCACGGCGGTATGACCCACGTTCCACAGTTGTGGGCAGGGGCGCATTACCACGCCGGTAGCAAGAATATGGCGCAAGCCGCCCTTTTTGGTAACGAAGCGCAGCGCATTGTGCAATGGATGGAAGCGACACCGGAATTTGCCCGTTTATACGCGCAAAACTCGCGCAGGATTTGTGCTGGCGCGGAAAGGTTGAACGCTTTTTACCTGTTTGACGCTCAAGATTACCGCGCCTCTTTAGACGCTTACCTGCGTAGTTTGGCGCTACATCCAGCCGCTGCCGCTCAAGATTGGTACCGCATCCTCTTCGCCGCCCTTTCTCCGCTCGGATTGGATCAACTAAAAAAAGCCCACCTGGCGCGCCGCAAGAAGAGGTTAAAATCCTTCCGTCCACCTTTAACGAGGAAATAATGTCAGACTCTGCCCCCACCTCCACCGCCCTCTTTTTTAAGCCGTCCAAAGCCGCTGTTCTCATTCTCTTGCTCATATTTCTGCTTGCCGGACTGGGCGTCCGCCTGATCGACCTGGATGACCTTCCATTGGATTTTGCCGCCACCCGTCAGTTGCATTCATTCATCATGGCTCGCGGTTTGTTCTATGAGCTGGATACTCCCATTACCAGAGCAATTCCAGAAGATATCAGACAGTTCGCCATCACCACCGGAAGAAGCGAACCCCTGATCGAACCTCCGGTGATGGAATACCTATCGGCATATATCTATGCTGTCATCGGTAAAGAAAGTATGCTGGTACCGCGTTTGCTGTCAATCGCCTTCTGGATCGTGGGGGGCATTCCTTTATTCCTGCTGATGCGAAAAATCACCACTCTCAACGGTGCTTTCATTTCCCTGGCGCTGTACCTTTTCAACCCTTTCGCCATTGTCGCCAGCCGCAGTTTTCAGCCGGATCCTTTAATGATCATGCTGATCCTGTGGGCTTTGTACTTCCAGTTCAAATGGATGGAAGACGATAAGGTCGCAAGCGCGATTTTTGCCGGCATCTTCACCGGGTTGGCTGTACTCATTAAGACCCCCGCGGTTTTTTTCGTCGGCATTCCGATGATCGGTGTGGTGCTGCTAAAAGGGCTGAAAAAATCATTACGCGATTGGCGTGTTTACCTGGTGGCAGCCATCTCCCTGCTGCCGGCGGTGATTTATACCGCGCTCAGCGCCACAGTTGGCGGTAACGCCGGCGCCATCTTCGGCGCGCGCTGGGTGCCGGCTTTATTTTCTGATCCAAAATGGTACCTGAACTGGCTTATGCTCGCCCGATTGGTGGTGGGCTTCTTCCCCATTGTCATCTCGCTGCTCGGGTTCTTTCTGATCCAGGATAAAAAATACCAGGCGTTGTATTTTTGCATGTGGTTGGGTTATCTACTCTACGGCTTCATGTTCGCTTACCACATCTATACACATAATTACTACCACCTCCCACTCATCCCCGTTGTCGCGATGGGTTTTGGCGTGATCGGTGGTGAACTTTTCTCTCGCCTTGAAAGCAAAAACCTGAGCAGGTTCTTCAGGCTACTGGTCTTGCTGCTCTTCCTCTTCGCAATTGGTTTAAATGTGATGAAAGCACGCGGTGAAATGCTTGGCAAGAGTTACAGGCACGAAGCCAAATATTGGAAAGAACTTGGAGAAAAGATCGGGCAAAACGCAGATACCATAGCGCTCACGCATGATTACGGTTACCGCATTAATTACTGGGGATTTGTTCAGCCAACCCTCTGGCCTACTCAGGGCGATATGACCGTTAAAAAACTCATTGGCTCCACAGACCCTGAATTTGAGGCTTTGTTCAAAATGCGCACTGAAGGCAAGGATTATTTTCTGGTCACTCTGTTGGGTGATTTTGAGTCTCAGGCAGATCTGCACCAATACCTCTTTGAGAACTACCCCTACGAACAGGGCGATGGGTATTATCTCTTTGACTTAAAACATCCATTGGGAAATTAGGCTTGATGATGAACAGGCAGCCATTGGTTTCCATCGTGACGCCTTCTTTCAACCAGTCTCCATATCTGGAGGAGACAATCCGCTCGGTTCTCGGGCAGACCTATGAACGCATTGAGTATATCCTCATCGATGGCGGATCCACAGACGACAGCCAGGAAATTATCCGCCGGTACGCGGATAGGATCGCCTACTGGGTATCGGAGAAAGACAAAGGGCAGACCGATGCCCTCAATAAGGGATTCAAGGTAGCCCATGGAGATATTTTCGCCTGGATTAATTCAGATGACCTTTACCATCCCCATGCAGTGGAGGAAGCGGTCGCTTACCTGGTGGACCATCCGCAGGTGGGCGTGGTCTATGGAGATCTGGATTTTGTGGACGAAAACAGCCAGGTCATCGGTCGCTTTCCAGCGGCGCAAACGGACCTCAAACGCCTGCGCCGCGGTTACGTTCACATCCCCCAGCCGGCGACCTTCTTCAGAGCCGAGTTGTGGCGTCAGGTGGCGCCCCTGGATGACCGTTTTTACTTCGCGATGGACTACGATCTCTGGGTGCGGCTCGCGCGCCTGACAGAATTCAAGTATCTACCTGGTAAACGATGGGCGAGTTTCCGCCTGCACTCTGACGCCAAGACCATCAGAGCAGACGAGCGCTGCTGGCCGGAAATGCTGCGCGTGCACTACCGGGATGGCGGCAGTTTCTTTTCGCCTATTGTGCTGAAATACTTGTTAAGAAAACTCGCCGCTCCTTTGATTAGATGGAGACGGCGGCGTATGTTTAAACGCTGACAGGCGCCAAGAAAGGCCTTGGTCACCTGTCATCTTGCGAAATGATTAAATGACCTGCAGCTTTTTGGCCACTTTTTTGAAGGCAGCCAGGCCAAAGTCAAGGTCTTCCCGGCTATGCGCTGCCGAAATCATCACCCGGATGCGCGCTTTCCCCTGGGGAACGGTGGGAAAGCCCAGCGCCATGGCAAACACCTTCTCAGTAAAGAGCTCACGGCTGAACTGCTGCGCCAGCGGTGCTTCGCCCAGCATCACCGGCGTGATTGGTGTGACGCTCTGCCCGGTATCCAGACCAATGCTCTTTAATTGCTTCTTGAAATAGCGCGCGTTATCCCATAAGCGGTCCACCATCTCGGTGGAATTTTCTAAAAGATCAACCGCAGCGATACAGGCGGCAACATCCGCGGGCGGAGTGGCTGAAGAAAACAAGAAAGGTCTCCCGCGTTGGCGCACCCACTCGATAATACGCGCGTTGCCAGCCACAATGCCGCCAACCACGCCGAAAGCCTTTGAAAGCGTGCCCACCTCCACATCCACCTTGCCATGCAGGCCAAAGTGATCAACGATGCCGCGCCCACCCCTGCCGATAACACCTTCGCCATGCGCGTCGTCAACCATCAGCATGATGTCGTGCCGGCTGGTCACCTCATAAATTTTATCCAGCGGGGCCAGATCACCATCCATACTGAAAACACCATCCGTGATCACCAACGCGCGGCGATATTTTCCTTCGTTTTCCTTGATAACCCTCTCCAGATCGGCCACATCTGTGTGGGCATATTTCGCGATAGGCGCGCCTGAAAGCCGGCAGCCATCGATGATGCTGGCGTGATTCAACTCATCTGAAATAATCAGGTCGTCTTTGCCCACCAGCACTGGGATAACCGCTGTATTGGCAGCAAACCCTGATTGCAGCACCACGACGGCTTCAACACCTTTGAAACGCGCCAGTCGTTGCTCAAGTTCGGTGTGCAGCTGCATCGTGCCGGCAATGGAGCGCACCGCGCCAGGTCCTACGCCAAATTTCTTCAACGCTTCCTGGGCGGCTTTTACCATTATCGGGTGGTTTGCCAAACCAAGATAATTATTGGAGCAAAAATTCAGCACTTCTTTTCCATCAACCACCAGCCAGGCACCCTGCGGCGAACCCAGAGTTCGGATGTGATTGTACAGCCCAGCCGCCTTTAGCGTGTCAATTTCCTCCTGGACCCAATCCAGTCTTTTGCTCATTTTCACCTCTTTTTGCGTTTGCTATGCTTCACCAGTGATTAGATTATACATCTCCGGCAATTTCCGCCAGTATTCCCAGTTCGTTAAGCAGCCTGAGGATGCCGTCAACCTGCTTTTCGTTAATGACCACGCAGAGCGGGTCCAGCGTTTCCAGCGCGAACCTGCCGGTCGCCTGCTTGAGAAACGCAGCCCTCGCATCCTCTCGCGTGAAGCGTAGCAACAGCACCCTCTCAATGACCGCCTCCTGCCCATGCTGACTCCAGCGCTCCTCCAGCACGCGCAGATTTTCTGGTATGGCAGCCGCTTTTTCTCTCTCCAGCAACCGGATCAATTGGCCAAGGCGTAATCCCTGTTCTTCAGCCTTTTTTAAAGTATCTGTTTTTAATGCATACAGGCTTTCTTTGGGGAACACATGCACCAGCTCACAGAACCTGGCTACCTGGTAGCGCGGCAGGCGCGGAGCGAAGTATGGAATGCTAAAGAGCAGCCGGTCCCGAATCTTCATCACACGGTTTTCTTCATCACTGCTGCTCAGTTCCGCGCCGTCAAGTAGCGGTTTCATCTTTTCATTGAGTTGAAAAGCGGTGATTTTTCCGTTTTCCCCGGCTCTGGCCAGGTTAACTATTCCCAGCCAGTGCAGCGGGGCGCCAAGCAAATAGGTTAACAGCGCGCCTTCCACCTTTTCCCAATTCTCAAAGCCGCTTAGATAAGTGGAAGATTTCGTCTCGCGGATATACCAGGACTCATAATCTCCCCCCTGGCGTTGGAAATCAGGGTTGGTTTCTTTAATGGTCGCCAGCAGCGAAGATAGGCTCCACCAGGTGCCGCTCTCCAGGCCAGCGAGAATCTCAGTCAATAACCTGCGTGGGGGGATTGGATCGTTCTTCCACGTCCCCTCGAACTCCAAACCAGGGAGCAGGCGAAGCTCATTGATTTCATTTGATTTAAGCCATACCTGGTAGAGATGGGTGAGCACCTGGCCGCGTGTGGCATTGAAGAATTCTTTCAACGCTTCAGGAACGGGTTGCAGTGTATCATCAACCAGCCCTACCTCCCGCAGCCATGGATAGAGAAAATCCCGGGGTATATCCCAGGCGTTCCAAATTTCTGCCGGGATTTCCCTCCGCATGCGCAGCGCTGCCAAAATATCTGTCACGCGATCTGGCAGCAGTGCTTCAGCCCTGGCAATCCATTTCGGTTTTTGATTCACTGAAGGACGGATGTGCAGCTTGGGGGCTGGCTTCCCTGTGTTTTTTGCTACTTCCAGCAGTTCATCAGGGATATAGAAAAAATCCTTGGGTTCCGCTTCGGTTCTCAGAAAGGCTCTTCCCGCCAGGCCGGCGTACCACAGCGTTTCAGCGGCACTCACAGGGTGCAGGTCTGGTTCTTCGCGTTCGCGGCTGGCGCGACCATAATCACGGATCTGCCCATAAATTCTGGAGAACTCCGCCCAGTGGATTTTTCCACCTTTTTGCACCAGGTGATTCCAGGCTTTGGCAGCGCCATCATCCAGACCTTCCAGCACTTTCTCAAACAAGCTGGTATCCAGCATTTTCTCCAGAAGGTCCTGGCGAGCGCTTTCTACCTCCCGCTGGCTGATCTGTACATCCCAACGCCTGGCAATACGGGTTAAAAAATCCAGGTCATAATTCGCTAAGGTTGATCTCAGTCCAGGCATGCGAAGTTCTATCCCTGGTGATTATACCTAATTTGACTTTTTCAACCCAGTTAACAAATCTGAATGGTTAATTGACGCTATTCCCCCTTCTATGTATAATTCCTTAGCTCCCTTAAGGTTCGAACTTAGGATGGTGGATGGCGTTAAAAGGTAATCTGAAGGATTTCTCATTTATACAGTTGTTGAACCTGGTCAACCTGGCGAATAAATCCGGGGCTTTGTATGTTGAAAGACCGGGAGAATCTGCCCGGGTGCTTTTCCACAACGGCAAGCTGGAGTACTTCGAATCCAGTAATGAGAAACCTGAATTATTGCGTTCCCTCAAGGATCAAAAACTGATCACCGCTTACCAACACACCCTGTTGAAAGAAAGGCTTGAAGGTTTCTCTGACCGTGAGGCAGGCATCTACCTGGTTAACGCAGGGTACGCCACTCTGGACCAGGTAACGACGGCGCTGGAAGAAGATTACGCCAAGAAGTTCCGCGCTCTTTTCGATTGGAATGAGGGTCTCTTCAGGTTCGAAGCCGGAGAATTACTGCCCGAAAACAAAATTCCTGTACACCTCAACCTTGAGAACCTCATTGTGGAAGGAGCACGGGAGTTACAGGAAATCGAAGAATTAAAGGCTGAGATTCCGAGCCTGGATATGGCAATCAAATTCACTGATCGCCCCGGAACTGACATTCGGAATATTTGCTTTTCGCCAACTGAATGGCAGGTGATTTCTTACGTCAATCCTCGCAATACCATCCAGCAGATCGCAACCGCCACTAAATTAGACGAAATTGAAATTCGCCGGGTTGTTTTTACCCTTCTTCAAGCCGGTCTGGTGGAGATCATTCGCCCTGGTGGCGTACCCCTGGCAATTCCGGGAAAGAATCTTCCCGTCAGAAACCCGGAAGAAAACCGTTCTTTGGTCAAACGCCTGATCGATCGTATTCGCTCTATTTAAAAACACAGGAACTTTTACGAGATGCAAACTCAGACCGTCAAAATTGTCGTCACAGGACCCTTCAACGCTGGAAAAACCGAATTTATCCGGTCTGTGAGTGAGATCGATGTGGTTTCAACAGAAAAACGAATCAGCGCGACGGCCGAAAAAATTAAAGAATCTACCACCGTAGCGATGGATTTCGGCAGGATCACGGTAGATAACGACCTGGTGCTTTTCCTTTTCGGCACTCCCGGTCAGAAGCGGTTCGATTTCATGTGGGAAATTCTTTCAGAAGGAATGCTGGGTTTCATCGTGATGGTAGACAGCACCAGACCAGAGACATTTCGTGAAGCACGCAGTATACTGGAGACATTCAAGGCGTACGCCCCCACCCCTTACCTGGTAACGGCCAATAAACAAGACCTGTACGACGCCTGGGATACTGAGGATATGCGTCTCGCCTTAAGGCTCGATCCTTCTGTCAAGATCCTCCCCTGCGAGGCAACGAAAAAAAGCTCGGTGAAACGTGTATTACTCGAACTGCTTTACGGCATCCTGAAAGAAATGGATGATCATGAAGCCAGACAGAACAACCAGGAAGACGAAATTTCTTGAAATGAGTCAAACGATGCTGGAATATAAGAACGTGGGATTGGTAGAGGTGCTCGGTGCAGAAGCGATTGCTGATTTCGCCAAGGCGATGGAGGCACAACCCTGTGACCCGATTGTACACGGAATACTGGTAAGAGCAGGCCGGGCGGGTTTTCATTACTGGTTGACGCAAGAGGGAGATACGTTGGAAAAAGCCGATGCCAGTTTTCGGCTTGCGCCGATCAAGAGAAAAATTAATCTTGGCTTGCAGCATTTTTGCGCCATTCTTTCAACCGATACAAAATATGCGCTTGAATTCAAAGACTCTGCAAACAAATGGGAGCTTGCCCTGACAGCCGTTGAGCCAGCAGGTTTGTTTTCTCTGGAGAGCAGTTACCTTTCCGGCTTTTTACAGGAGTTTGCCAGCTGGGCGGGGATGGGCAGACTTTACCAGGTGCATAAAAAAGTTGGCGATTCCCCTCATGCTCAACACAGCATCATCATTGAAAAAGAGCCTGTTGAGTAACGATCGGCAAGAACGGTTTTTCATTTTGATTTATCAAAAAGGCTCACGAAACCCCCATGACAGAAGATGTATTTATATGCGTAGATGTAGAAACAGCCGGTCCAGTTCCCGGGAAGTATACCATGCTCTCGATCGGGGCTTGCCTGGTCTTTGATACAACCGCGACGTTTTATATAGAGCTCAAACCAGATAAACTCGAAGTCGACCCGGAGGCGCTCGCCATCAGCGGGTTGGATATGAACGCGCTCCAGCAAAACGGCGTAGAACCAGCGGAAGCCATGCGCGCTTTCGCGGATTGGGTCAAGGTCGTTGCTCCTGTTCCTGCCAAACCGCTCTTTGTGGCTTTTAACGCGCCATTCGACTGGATGTTCGTGAACGATTACTTCCATCGCTACCTGGGTCGCAACCCTTTCGGTCACAGCGCGCTGGATATCAAAGCCTATTTCATGGGGCAAATGGGGGTCAACTGGGCAGATACCACAATGCGTCGAATCTCCTCGTTCTTTCTTGAAGAACACCGCCTTTCTCACAACGCGCTTAGAGACGCCCAGGACCAGGCTGAGATTTTTCGCAGGATACTTGAGGCAAACCCCAGGTTCAATCTAGCGGAATGATGGTTTAGAAACGCCATCTATTGTGTATACTGTTGGTGTAGTTAACCATCTTTTGTGTCGGATTTGGAGGAACCATGGCAAAAACGAATGACTCCCATAAGGCGGACCTGAACCGCATCATTGAATCGGCGAAAAGAATGGGTGTTGAGATCAAAGAAGATGAAGCCCTGCAGTGGCTGACAAACATGGCCGCTTATAAAGAAAGTGGGCAAATTTCCCTTGACACCCGCAGCGGAGTATTTGGTCACAACATCACCATGCTGGATTTCAACGACAAGGAACTGGAATACTTCCGCCGCATTGGTAAGATTGTAGAGTTCGAAGATATTCCAGGCAAGGTTGAAACCGCGCTGGCGCTTTCGGGCTCATCGGCTCAATCCAAGATTCAGACCTATCCTGGTGATTGTGATTACTTTGAACGCATCAACATTATCGCCCCCACGCGTGATGAAGCCTGCAACATCCTGGCGGAGATCATGCGGAAAAAGGCGCTTGATTACCTGCAAGGACCCAATTACCAGTTGATCGAGGTCAAGTTCGGCGAGTACCCACAGGATATTGTCCTCGGTACCCGCGAAGTAAAAGCCGGTTCTCCCATTTCCTGGGATCCCGCGCAGATCCGGGAGGGCCGAATTACGGGCTTCAAGAAAGACGGCACCCCCGTAACGGTCGCCTGGGATGATGTGAAGAACAACCCGGGCTGGTGCAAGTTAGATTGGGTGGTAGCAGATCCCATCCGCAAACAGCTGGCCAACGCCAGTAATATGCTGGATGTTACCTGGGAGGCTCCAGGTGGAGACCTAACCCCGTTGGATGGCTACCTTGACCCCTATTTCCAGGAAGTTTATCTCGAGGCGTCTTCTGTGCCCATTTTTTCAAAACTGTCGCAGCATGTTTCAGCGAACGCGCTGGAAGAATATGTGAACGCCTTAGAGCGCGAGGTTTATAAATACCTTACCAAAGACGTGAACTATGGCAAGGTGGCCAAGCGCATGTACAATATTTTCCGCCTCACAGGAAAGTACGAAGAAGCTGCCTTTTTACGCGAGCTTTTTGACGAACCTTCCACTGTTCTGTACCAGATATGGTCATTAATCCGCACCATCGACGATGCATATATCCCGGGCTCATCAATCACCAACGAACAAATGGTGGAATCCACCGACCGCCTGATCTTGGAAGTGATTCGCGCGCTTGAAGGAGACGAGGAAACCGAGATTGTCAAACATCTCCTCAACCTGCGCACGGCCCTGGCAAACCCTGACGCCCGCGATATGCTCACCGCAGAAGCCGAAGCCGCCCGGGCAAGAGTAATCAACATCGTGAATAACTTCTTCTACGAAAAACTGGTTGCCTATCCAACGATTAAAGAGTACATGGACGAAGTGCAAACCAGAAGTCATTGAAACGGCTTTGCCTACCTCATGGTCACAGAGGGTTTTCACCTGAAGGATGGAAACCCTCTTTCTCGCGGCAAGTGGCATCCAGTAATTGCGGAGATTCTTTTCTCAAACCCGGGTAACGCATGGATGGTAGAATAAGCGTATGACGATCGTTACGCAGTCCGGCTCCCAATTCTTCACAAAGAGGTTTGCTTGAACAATAGTCATCAGAGTATTTCAGAAGGTGTTGCAGTAGAACTGTACCTGGACGCGGCGGCAGAGGAGCAGGTGCTGAAATTCCGTGAGCTCATTTACCGTGAAGGGGTACAACCAGTACAGGGGCTGATGGATGACAAACCTCATATCAGTCTGGCGGTATTTCCCATCACAGACCCTGCCGCGGTGATCGATCTGACCAGGGAATTTGCCCTGACAGTCCCCCGTTTCAGCTTCAGGCTCGGTGCGGTCGGTACATTCCCTACTCAAGACAACGTCCTCTTCCTCTCCCCCGTACCCAGCGTACCTTTGCTGCAGGTGCACGCAGCCTTCCTTACCCGGGTCAAAGATGCCGGTATCAATTGTTCGCCGTATTACTTCCCAGGTGTTTGGGTGCCTCACCTGACGCTTGAGTTTGAAATATCGAATGATGAGCTGTGCCGTTCGATGAAAGTATTTAAGGAATCGTTTACCCCAATTGATGGAGAATTCACCCAACTGGGTGTTGTTCAATTCAGACCCATTCAATACCTTGACCAGTTTGATCTACAGAAAGGAAATTAATGTCAGAAGGTGTACCACCCCCATCAGAAGAGCAAATTCGCGATGCCGTCAACCGCAGGAAAACCAAAGCCGAGGAATACCTGCAGGACCCAGATAAAACACGCCGCCTGCTTGAAGAGGCTGTGCATAAAGCCAATGATCATGAAGGAAAACCGGGGCAGAAACTAGATTTCTGGCTGCAGTTAAAAGCATTTTTCAGGTTGTTGCGAGCCTATACAAATCGTGAATACACGGTCGTTCCTTGGGGATCGATTGTGATGGTCACAATCGCCATTCTCTATTTTGTCTCGCCGATTGATCTTATTCCAGATTGGCTGCCATTGGCCGGCTTTGTGGATGACGCTGCTGTCATTTTATTCGTCATCCGCCAGCTCAAACAGGATATTGACGGTTTTCTCGCCTGGGAGAACGCGCAAAAAAACCCCGGCGGACAAATCATTGATCTTTAATTTCATGCACGCTCCATTTTGATCGGAAAATTCGATATAATGGAATGCAAACTAATGTATAGGAGGAGTAAATGAGTAAAAAGTGGGTAACGGTTCTATTAGTGGTATTTGTGTTGATGTTTGCTCTTTCAGCATGCGGCTCCCTCAAAGATGTTTCAAAATTGGGAGATAAGTTCATGTCAGCCCTTAAGACCCAGGACAACGAGACCTCTTACGCCATGCTTTCACCCGATATCCAGTATGAAGTGGGTTATGAGGCTGGCTGGGCTGAATGGACCTCCATCCGCGCTTTTAATGATTGGAAGTTCACCAGTAAGTCCGTTGAGAATAACCTGGCAACGCTGGAAGGCACCGCGCACCTGGATGGTGAAGAGTACCTGGTGACCTTGGCTTTCACCCGTAATGGTGACGCTTGGGAGATAACGACAATCATATTTGAACTTCCGTAGCCCAAAAAGTGGAGACTGCCCGTCTCCACTTTTTTTTACAGGAACGTTCTCATCACTCTCTGTCACACTTTATAAAACAGGATGGATTGCGGGTCTCCATCCTGTTTCGTCATCACCAGCCAAAAAGAGAAACGGCCCAGTCATTCTGCAGAGCTGTATGTGACCACTCGTCAACTTGCGCCGCCCTACCCAGCATGATACACTTTTACCTATGAAGATCAACCTGCTCGCCTTCTCTGCTGATCGGCAGCTGCTGACCAGCCTGGAAGTCATCACTTTCAATGGGATCACGCTTACCACCACCCCGGCGGGTACAAGCAGCGAATTGCGCGCCCTTACCCAGCAGCAGCGCTTTGACGCCGCCTTGATCGACGCGGCCGACGGTCATCTGCCTGTGGTGCAAACAATTCTCAACCTCACCGCTCAGCAGCCTGGGATTAAAATTTTGCTGCTGGTTGCTGATGAGCAGAACGAAACCCTGCCGCCTGAAGATATCGCTTATGATAGATTGCTGTCTCGACCCCTCAGCCCTGAGCAACTCATCTGTTCACTGAAAGAATTGTTCCTGCAACCTGAAGAAACCTGCGCGGAAACAGGCGCAGCGATAAGTGAAACCCCAGCAGCACAAGCAGAGCAGGAACCCAGCCTGATTGAGATCATCGACGCTGCAGAAAATGAAAACCGATTGACGGGCGAACAAGGCGGTGCGCTGGCCAGCCACACGGTGAAGAGCGCCGGTGATGCGGATCCCAATTTGATTGTAAAAGAGTTGCGCCTGAGCTACTGCTGCGTGCTGCTGCCGTGGAGTCCTCATCAATACCTGACGGGCGAACTCTCCGATCACGCTGCTGACTTCCTTCCCCGCCTGCACCACAACCTGGGCTGGCGTATGACCGGCATCTCCATCCGCCCGCAATATCTGCAATGGGTCATTTCGTTGCCGGTTGAAACCTGCCCCGTCACGGCCATCCAGGAGATCCGCCAGCGAACTTCTGCAAATTTTTTCAAAACGTTTCCCGACCTGCCCTCCAGTGGGGAGAACAGGGACTTCTGGGCTCCAGGCTACCTGATGTTGAGCGGCGTGCAAACCGTACCTTTCGCCATTATTCACGAATTCGTTAAACGCGCGCGGCCAGCTGACGGCTGAACAGCAGAAAAGGATCATTTATGCCTCCAATCCTCTATTTAATCGATGGTCACGCCCTGGCCTACCGGGCGTATTACGCTATCACCGCCGGAATGAGCGACCGTATGCAAACCAAAACAGGCGAACCCACCGCCGGTATTTTTGGTTTTGCCAATGTGTTGATGCGCTTGCTGGAGCAGGAAAAACCAGAGTACCTGGCAGTTGCCTTTGATACCGGCAAAACTTTCCGCAACGAGCTCTTCCCTGATTACAAAGCCACGCGGGCAAAAATGCCTGATGACCTGAGACCTCAAATTGAACGCATCCGCCAGATGATTGATGCCTTTCACCTGCCAAGGCTTGAAAAAGAAGGGGTGGAAGCAGACGATGTACTGGGCTCCATCGCCACTCAAGCCGTTGAGCAGGGTCTGGGTGTCAAAATCATCACCGGTGACCGCGACCTGCTGCAGCTGGTGAACGACCGCATCATCGTCAACCTGCCGGGGTCGCGGCTTGCCGATGCAAAAAATTATTCTGCCGCTGATGTGAAGGAGTACCTGGGAGTTGAGCCTGAACAGGTGGTGGACTATAAAGCGCTGGTGGGCGACACCTCTGATAACATCCCCGGTGTGCCCGGTATTGGCCCCAAAACGGCCGTTACCCTGCTGCAGACCTACCACACGCTCGATGCCCTTTATCAGCATCTGGATGAAATTCCCGGCAAAACGGGGGAAAAATTACGCGTCGGTAAAGAATCCGCCTATTTGAGCCAGGAGCTCGCTCGCATTAAAAAAGATGTGGGGGTAAGGCTGGTGCTTGAAGACGCCCGTACTGACCACCTGGACATCGCATCGGTGGAAAACCTTTTTCGTGAACTGGAGTTCCGTACGCTCATCCCGCGCCTGCGATTGATCGCGGCTCCGCTGAAAAAACAAGAAACCCCGCAGCTTTCACTTTTTGGCGAAGAGATGAAGGAGATTATTGTGCCAGAGTCCTCTTATATGATTGAGGTGAAACTGATCGACACCGCGCAAAAACTGGCCTCGCTCAAACAAGCACTGGATGCCAGCTCCCTCATCGCCTTTGATACCGAAACCACCGCGCTGGATCCCCTGCAGGCGGAGCTCGTGGGCCTTTCTCTCGCGGTAAAAGAGGGCGAAGGTTATTACATTCCGCTCGGTCATAAGGGCGAACAACCTCAACTAAAGGTCAGTGAAGTGATCGAAGCGCTCACACCGGCGCTCACAAACCCCAGCATCGAAAAAGCCGGTCACAATATCAAGTACGACGCGCTCGTCCTCGCCAGGTACGGCTTGCGGGTATCTCCTCTCTCTTTTGATACGATGATCGCGGAATGGCTCACCAATCCTGCGAGCCGCGACCTTGGGCTGAAAGATTTGGCAGGTACATTGCTGGGTATCCGCATGACGCGCATCGAAGAATTGATTGGCAGGGGTAAAAACCAGCTCACAATGGATGAGGTGCCCATTGCAGCGGCAGCCCCCTACGCAGCCGCAGACGCCGAGGTCACCTTGCGTTTAATCCCTTTGCTCAAAGAAAAAATGCAAAAAACGAACAGCACGGGCATCTTTAATACCATTGAGATGCCCCTGGTACCGGTTTTGCTCAAAATGGAACAGGAAGGGATCTCGCTGGACATTGATTTCTTCAAACGCTTTAGCGCAGAAATCGGCGAGCGCCTGCGCCTGATCGAAGACGAAGTTCATCAGGCAGTCGGTCACGCTTTCAACCTCAATTCTACCCAGCAGCTTTCAAAGGTGCTCTTCGAGGATCTCAAACTTGAGCCTCCTGACCGAAATAAAAGAACCTCCAGCGGGCATTTCTCCACCTCGGCGGCGGTGCTGGATGAACTCAAAGGGCAGCACGTGGTGGTGGATCTGCTGCTGGAATACCGAGAACTCTCCAAACTCAAATCCACTTACCTGGATGCCCTGCCCCAGCAAATAAACCCTCGTGACAATCGTGTGCACACCAGCTTCAACCAGACCGGTTCGGTCACCGGGCGCCTGGCGTCATCTGACCCCAACCTGCAGAATATTCCCACGCGTACTGAAACAGGCAGGCAGGTGCGGTTGGGCTTCATCGCCGCGCCCGGGCACAGGTTACTCTCAGTGGACTACTCGCAAATTGAATTGCGGATCGTGGCGCACATGTCAGGCGATGAAGCCATGCTCAAGGCGTTCCGTGACGGGCAGGATATTCACGCTACCACTGCCGCTGCCATCTATGACCTGCCGCTTGAGCAGGTGACCAAAGAACAACGCCGGCATGCCAAGGCCATCAACTTTGGGTTAATTTATGGGATGAGCGCCTTTGGGCTCAGCCGCTCCACTGACCTGACCCTTGGAGAAGCAGAAAACTTCGTCAGGGATTATTTTGAGCACTTCCCCGGGGTCAAGAAATACCTTGATCAGATTCGCGTGCTGGCCGCGCGGCAGGGCTATGTGGAGACCATGCTGGGCAGGCGGCGTTACTTTCCTAACCTGGCCAACCCGCTGAACCAGATGATGCGCAACCGGGAAGAGCGTGAAGCCATCAACGCGCCCATCCAGGGAACCGCGGCTGATATCATGAAAATCGCGATGATCCGCGTACAGCGGGCGCTGGAAGAAAGCGCGTCCCGCGCCAGAATGATCCTGCAGGTGCATGATGAACTGGTACTGGAGGTTCCGGAGAACGAAATTGCGCTCACCAGCCAACTTGTCCGCGGGATTATGGAAGCAGCTTACAAACTTGATATCCCTCTTCTTACAGAAGCCAGAAGTGGTGTAAACTGGGGAAGTATGCAGGTGATTGCATCTGAATAGCAGGCTCGGGAGCAGCCGATGAACGTGACAGATCAGGCTTTGCAGGCAAAACTGAATAACGGACACGCGGCTTTATGGGAGCACGATTGGGATAACGCGGTTAGAGTCTACACTGAAGTACTGCTCAGTGCCCCTGAAAACCCAATCGCCAAAGCCAGTCTCGGTCTGGCGAAGTTTCACCAGAAGAAGTATATTGAGGCGTTGCAGTTATTTCAACAGCTTGCCGCACAATATCCTGAAGACCCCATGCCAATGGAACGCATTGCCCGTATTTACGAGCGCGAGGGGCTGCTGGCTGAAGCGTCTACCAGTTTTTTCCGCGCTGCTGAACTACACTTAAAAGCCAAAGATGTTGAAAGGTCTATCGCTGATTTTCAGGCCGTCATTCGCATCGAGCCAAATAACCAGATCGCGCGCGCCCGCCTGGCGTTGATTTATGAGAGACTGGGCAGAAAGAACGAGGCCGCGGCTGAGTTCCTTGACCTGGCGGCAGTGATACAGCAGCATGGCAATATCGACAAAGCCCGGCTGATGCTTGAATACGCGTTAAAGTTAAAACCCGACGCCGTTGAAGTTCACAACGCGATGGCAAGTCTTAAGAAGAACGAGCCTTTGCGCCTGCGCGATCGAAGCGGAGAACCGACTGGCGCTGCGCGTATGGCACAGGTGAGGGAGATAGAAACAGCGGTTCAGGAACCCGAAGAGCTGACCGGCAATGACCCGATGACTGAAGCGCGGGTGATGGCGTTGAAAGAAATGGCTGGTTTTCTGTTTGAAGACCAGGAAACCAACCGTCCGGCCGCCAACCCCCGTGATCTTCAAAACTTCGTTCCAGCCAGCAGCGCGAGCGAAAAGGCAGAAGCAGCCAGCCACAAGCGGGTTCTCTACCACATCAGTGAATGCATCGACTTACAAACAAAAGGAGAAAACCTTGAAGCCGCGGCTGAACTGGAGCGGGCGATCAACATCAATCTGGACCTCTCTGCCGCGCATTACCTGCTGGGATATTTGCTCCGTGAATCTGACCCTGGTAAATCATATCCGCACCTGCAAAAATCAGTGATGGACCCGGCCTACGCGCTCGCTTCAAACCTGATCATGGGAGAGATCCATTTTGAAGCCGCGCAGTTAAAAGAAGCTTCCTCCAACTTCCTGCATGCCCTGATGCTGGCAGATGCTGAAACCGTGCCACCCGAGGAGGCTGGCGACCTGTTGCAGCTCTACGACCCAATCTTTGAATCGCTGGCTTTTATCACGCATGAGAGGGACCTGAGGAACCTTTGCGCGGTCATTCGTGAACAATTGAGCCGACCTGATTGGCGCGATTACCTCAAAGCCGCCCGCGAGCAGCTCCCGCCCGCCCCTGAGGGCAGCCCGCCGCTGCCGCTGGCTGAAATGTTGATGGACTCCACCAGCAGTCAGGTGGTGGAATCCCTGGCTGAAGTGCGCCAACTGGCGATGCAGGGGAAGAACCGTTCCGCGATGGAAGAAGCCTTCAGAGCCCTTTCTTACGCGCCCTCTTACCTGCCCCTCCACATTCAAATCGGCGAAATTCTGGTAAACGAAGGGCGTATTCAGGAGGCGGTTGAAAAGTTCATTCAGGTGGCGCGTCTCTACACCGTCCGTGGAGACGCCGCGCAGGCTATCCGCCTGCTTACCCGGGTGACCAGACTGGTACCCATGGACATTTCAGTTCGGCGCAACCTGATCGACCTGCTGCGCTCCAATGGGCGCAACGCTGAATTGATCGAGCAGTATATGGACCTGGCGAATGTGCAATATCTTCTGGCTGACCTTGAACAATCGCGCAACGCCTACCATTCCGCCCTCATGCTTGCCCGCCAGTCGCGGTCTACCCGGGAGCAATCGATAAAGATCTTGAACCGCCTGGCGGATATCGAAATGCAGAGCCTGAATTATAAAGAAGCGGTGAAAGCCTTTGAACAGCTGCGCAGCCTCTCGCCGCTGGATAGATCCACACGCGTCGCCCTCGTTGATCTGTATCAACGCCTGGAGATGGAATCCGCGGCGCTCAACGAAGTAGACGCCTACATAAAGTTGCTGGAAGACGAGAATCGCCTGGGCGATGCCGAAAACTTCCTGGATGCTATACTGAGTGAAAAACCAGATTCCGATGGTCTTCAACGTTGTATGGTGTCCTATTACACCTCACATAAAAAAACCAGCACTGCGATCGAAAAACTGGATAAGCTGGCGGAGAAATTACTGGTTGAGAATAACGTAAAAGGATCGCTTGCGGTTGTTGAGAAGATCATCTCGCTCAACCCGCCCAATCAAACAGAATATGAAAGGCTGCGCGCGGAACTTCTCAAGCGCTAAACGAAAGACCAGAGGATTGGTCACCCTTCATCAGATGGATGAAGGGTTTTTAATATCCTTTTTACCACCAGATTCTGAACCAGGAGCGCCCGCTGCCGTGCTGCCCTCTGAAAGTGATATCAGCGAGCACCTTGACGACCGATTTTACGGGGATTTGCGGGGTGGTGAACGTAAACTGGCTGATGCCGTGCTCATTCGTTTCGGGCAGGCGGTAGAACTCGCGTGTGTCAGGCATAAAACTCAGCGTCACGCCCACCTGCGCACCCTCAATCGGCCGCGCGTATTGATCTTGAACGACCACAAATACGCTCTGTGATTCCTCTACCCCGATCAATGATTTTTGGGTAAACACCCGCACCCGCGGGGTCATCAAGCTGCCACTCAGGTTGGGAGGAGGGTTGGATTTAAGCAACTCAGGGTCAGCCACCACTCGATCAAAATAAAGCTTGCCCAGGTCAGTCAAAACCACACGTTCGCCCGCGGCACGGTCTGGCCACCATTCCATTCTCGCGCGCGTAAAATACTGCACGTAACGCCCATCCTCCACCTCCACGTTTGAAAGCGGCATGCCAAAGTGGGTTTCGCCAGCATGGGCTTCGTAATATTGTAAAAACGCGTAACATACCGTAAAACCTGTCTGATACGCCTTACAGGCAGGTCCTTCGCGGGGGATATTGGCCAGCGGGTTGCCAGCTTCGTGCAGCAGTTCACCCAAAGGCGCGACCCTCACCACAGGCCCTGAAGGGGTTTCCACCAGGTCAAAGCGCGCCTTTTCAAAATACTGCACGCGTGATTTGCTAATGGGGTCGGTGAAATCATCAGTGATAGGGTAACCAAAATACAGCAGCGGGTCTGACACACTATTGTAAGTGCGCAGAAATTCTCCCCAGATCCAGTGACCTGTTTCAGGAACATAAACCGAATCTGATTCCTGCGCCCGTACCGCCCCTGAAGACGCCGCCCCCAGCAGCGCAGACACGATCACGATCACCAGCAAGCGGATAAGTTTTCGCATTTATTGCATTATACAAAAACCGATGACTATTCGCAATCAGAACGGGTTTTTCCGCGCGCCAACCGCTGCCCCCGCGCTTGCACATCTTCTGCGGAGGGATGCATAAAACCATGCGGGTTGGTTTTTTTCAGCCTGGCGATGAACGAAAACGCCAGAAAGCCGGCAAAACCCACCAGCCCGGCGGCATACCACATCGCCCGCGAGGAGAACACGTCGCTGACATACCCTGCCAGCAGCGGCCCCAGACCGGTACCGATACCCCAGGTGAGCGCGTACAGGCTCATATAACGCGCGCGCATATCTTCCGGCGCCAGGCTGGCGGTGAAGGTGGTGGTGGTGGGCACAAGGATCATCTCCCCAATAGTGGCAGCCACCATGCACAACCAGAACCACCAAAAACCACTGCCAAAGGCAACACAAAAGATGGCAATGGCGTAAATCAGAGCGCCTGTCGTCATGGCTGTTTCAGCACGGAAACGATTGACCTGCCGCGTTACCACCAACTGAAAAAGCACGACCATCAAGGCGTTGGTCATCGGAATGAACCCGAACATTTTTTCAGAGACCCCGAAATTTTGCTTGGCGTACACCGCCAACAGCAGCCACAGGATCGAGGTACTGATACGATTCAAGGTGTATGCCCCCATCATTACCATAAACACCCTGTCTTTAAAGATCCTCAGGTACCCCCCGCTGGTTGGTGCTGTCACCACCACGGGTTTGCCTGACGCTGGCTTTGTCTCAATGATGAGCAGCGTGACAAAAACCGCGATCAGCCCAAACCCCACCCCAATCACGCCGAACGTTATCCCATAGGAGATGGACGCCAGGTAGCCGCCGATCGCGGGCCCAAGGACAACGCCGAAATTATTGCCCATGCGCAGCACGGAATAAGCGTCCAGCCGGTTGGCTTCAGGGATGAGATCGGCGACCATGGCGTCAGAAGCCAGGCGGTACAAAGGGGTGCTGGCGCCCGTGACCACCAGCAGCAGCGCGAAAACCGGCAGTGTGCCAGCCGCACGGAAGAGAAACCAGCCCAGCGCGGAAAAAATCAGCGAGAAGACCATCACCCCTTTACGCCCGAACCTGTCTGCAATGGCGCCGCCCATGAAGGTGGTCACCATGCCGACCGCGGCGTTGAGAGTCATCAACCAGGCCACGCTGGACAGCGGCTCACCCAGTCGTTGGCTGATGTACAGCATCAAGTACGGCCATATCAGGCTGTGAAACAGCCACGCCAGCAGCATTATCAAAGACACCAGCCAAAACTGGCGCGGGTATTTCTTCAAGATAGTGCTAAACCTGGAAATCACGCGCATAATTCTAACACGCACTTCTCCAATCCAGGGGAGCCCTCCATTGACAGAGCCCTTCTTTTCCAGTAAATTGAATCCGTTTAAACGATCTCGTTCAAGGAGCAAAAAATGCTGGAAGATTTTAAGAAATTTATAATGCGCGGCAACGTGATGGACCTGGCAATTGGCGTGATTATTGGCGGGGCATTTAGCAAGATTATCTCTTCGCTGGTAGACGACATCCTCATGCCGCCGATTGGTTTACTGCTGGGTAAGGTGGATTTTTCCAACCTGTTCGCCAGTTTAACCAGCGCCAGGTACGCCACCCTGGCGGAGGCGCAGGCCGCCGGCGCACCGACACTGAACTATGGCGTCTTCATTAACAATGTTGTTGATTTCTTGCTGATCTCCCTGGCTATTTTCTTGCTGATACGCGCAATCAACCGGTTGACGAAAAAACAGGCGGAAGCTGCCCCCGTGACACGCGCCTGTCCGCGCTGCCTCAGCCAGATCCCCCTTAAAGCCAGTCGCTGCCCCGCCTGTACCTCCGAAGTGACGCCGCAATAATGCAGGCGCTGGCGAAGGTTATGTAAACTCCGCGCGCCGGTCATTCACCTGCTGCCCAGAAAGGGCGTCTCACTGCAGCGCGCTGCTTCACTTTCTGGCAGGTTTGCGCCCGGTCGCAATCAAAGCATTCTGTCAGGAGCGTGCTTTGCGGGCGGGGGTTTTAATCACCCCGACTCGATAGGAAGGCGCGAGTATTTCAATGATCGAGCACAGCCGCGTATCCAGCATGCGGCTGCGGATGCGCGCGTCTAAATCCTCCAGCGTGGTGGACATGGTGATGACTGTGGGATATTTGGCGTTGTACCTTTCATTAAATATCTGGTACAGTTTTTCTCGTGCCCAGGGGGTGGCGCTCTGCGTGCCCAAGTCGTCCAATATTAAAATCGGCGCAGAACGCACCCGGCTGAACAGGTCATCATACGAGGTGCCGCTTGTTGGATTAAAAGTAGCCCGCAGGTGGTCAAGCAGGTCGGGCACCACCACAAACACAGGGGCGTCGCCCATGCCTTTGCGGTAATTGCCAATCGCCGCCGCCAGGTGTGTTTTGCCGCAGCCGTAGGTGCCGGTGAGCACCAGCCAACCGCGCGGATTTTCTGCGAACTCCTGCGCCGCCCTGAATACTTTCTCCAGGTTCAACTGCACTTCAGGGGCAAGTTGCTCGGGCTCGCGCAGGCTGAAGTTGCCGAACGAGCGGTCGGAAAGCAAGTGCAGTTGATAGAGCAGCGGGTCTCGCCTTTCCTTGACGGGCGAGCGGTAATCTGGCGCGTTGATATGCACGGTCGTCACCAGGTCAGGGTCCTGCAAGCGCGAGCGGATGCGGTCATCCAGGTCTTCCAGGTCAAGGTTGGTGGTGATGACCGTGGGCAGCTTGCGCGTGTAGCGGTAATCGATAATTTGAAATAATTTCTCTGCCGCCCACTGGGTGGCGTTGTGCGCGCCCAGGTCATCCAGCACCAATAAAGGCACGTTGCGGATCTCCTCAAAGCGCTGTTCAAAGGTGGCGTCGGTGGCATCATACGAGTACCGCAGCCAGTCCAGCAGATCCGGCACGGTGAGGAAGATGGTGGTCATGCCAAATTCCACGCAGGTGTTGGCCACGGCTGCCGCCAGGTGCGTTTTACCGCAGCCGTAAGACCCCATCAACAGCAGCCAGCCGCGCGGTGCGGCGGCGAACTGCTGCGACTGGCTGAGCGCGTATTGCAGCGAGCGGATTTGCTCATCAGCCAGGCCCAGCCTGCCCTGAACGGAATAAGAGGAGAAAGACATGTTCTTGAAAGCCGCCAGGTTGCTCAACTCGTACAACCTGTTGCGGGCAGCCTCGATCATTTTATTCTGCTGGCACACGCATGGCACCAGCTTGCCGAATTCCGGGTGTTCCAGCGGCAGGTCGCGATGCAAAAAGCCCACGCCACCGCAAATTGGGCAAACCTCTGAGAGGGTGGAGGGTTCATCAGGTGATGATGAAGTCGGCATACTTCCCTTCGCTATCCCGTTTGCGCTTTTCTTCAGCGGATTTTCGATCGGTTCCATCGCGCCCTTTCTCTTTCCATGATCTTAATATCGCTTCAATATACTGCCAGTTACGCACATTCCTGGTGACCGCAATGCGGATCGCGTCTTCGATCCACTCCGCGGAATAAGTGGCTTCAGCATCTTGCAGCGTTTCGGAGAGTATCGGCGTCAGCGGTCCGATATTCTGCTCGTACAGGCTGAATATATTTGGGCGTTCCCTTTGCAGCCGCAATGGCAGTGACTGCGCTGTTTCAGGGTCCCAGGTGCCGTTTTTCAGCCCTACCAGGGCGGCTTTTCCTTGCTCGCCGTTGAGAAAGAAAAAGCGTTTATCTTTAAAGCGTGCTTCCAGCAGTGTGCCGCGGTCGCAGGCGCGCCGCAGCGCTTCTTCCAGTCGGGTTGTTTGTTCATCCGTTGTCGTACCGAAAGAAGCCATCAACAGGTTATCTTGCAAAATATCCATCAAACCCAGGTAGCGTGGTTCCTTTATCTGTCCGGATAGATACCAGAAGGCGTAGAGAGTAATGCGCATCTCGTCCAGGTTATCGATCACCGTCAGCAGGTGGGTGAAAAAGGTGGCGGGCAGCGGGATCGATCCGTTCCTGCCAGCAGTGAATCCGTCAAATTCAGGCATGATGGTTTTTTTACCTTTTTTCCGGCGCTGGTTCACTCTCAGCAGGGGCGGCGTTTACAAATTTCGCCAGCTTTTCCAGGAAAACCACTCCTATCCCGGGGCTGGTTGGACCGTTCCTGTGCTTTGCAACGATAAGATTCGTGGTTTTGTCGCTTTCTTTTGATTTGTGAATGAAAATAACAATATCCGAATCCTGTTCCAGGCTGCCCGACTCGCGCAGGTCAGAGAGCACAGGCTTCTTCTCTTCGCGGCTTTCAACCGCGCGCGAAAGCTGCGCAGCCGCCAATACCGGCACCTGCAATTCGCGCGCCAGCGCCTTGAGGCTGCGCGAAATATACGAGACCTCCTGCACCCGGTTTTCGTTACGCGAGTCGCTGCTCATCAACTGCAGGTAATCCACCAAGACCAGGTCCAGTTTGTGTTCGTTATCCAGTCGGCGGCATTTGGTGCGCATGGCCAGCGGGGTAATGGCGGGTGTATCATCCAGCCAGATGTTGGTAGCCGACAGCACATCGATCGCCTTGGTGAACACATCCCACTCATGGTCTTGCAGTTTGCCGGTGCGCAGGCGCAGGGTATCAATGCCGGTTTCCTGGGCGATCAAGCGCTGTACCAGCTGCTGGTTGGACATTTCCAGCGAAAACATGGCCACGTTCTTTTTATACTTCTGGGCAGCCGTTTTGGCGACCGAGAGCAGAAAGCCTGTTTTACCAGTGCCCGGGCGACCTGCGACGATCAGCAAATCTGATTTCTGCATCCCTCCCAGCAACTTATCCAGGTCATACAGACCGGTCGGCACGCCGGATAGCTCTTCATCCCTTTTGGATTGCTCATCTACATAGTCATAGTACTCGCTCACCACCTCATTCACGGGTTTGAGGTCATGGCGCACGCGTGACGCGCCAAGGCTGAACACAGACTTCTCCACCTCATCCAGGATGGTGCGGATGTCCTTCTCCTGGTCGTACGCCAACCTGGCCATTTCATTGGCGGCGGTCAGCATGCGGCGCCGAATGGCGGCTTGCTCAACAAACTGCGCGTACGCCGCGCCATGCAGCGACGAGGGCGTCTGGTTCACCAAGCCCAGCAGGTAAGCCTGTCCTCCAATTTCACCCAGTTGACCCTGTTCCTGCAGGTCTTCGCTCACAGTCAGGATGTCGATGGGAACGCGCCTTTCGTGAAGCCGGATGTACGACCTCCAAATCCACTGGTTGCGGATGATATAAAAGTCGTCAGGCTTGATGACTTCGGAGATCTCATAATAAGATTCGGGGTTGATCAACACGGATCCCAGCACAGCCTCTTCGGCTTCACGGCTGTACGGCTGTGACTGGATAACGGTGGCGGCATCATCGAAATCGCTCATGGTTTTCCTTCTTCAACTTTTTTAAGAGCGTGGCTTGTCATCTTGGTTCCCCTGGTTGCCCTCACCCGCCGCGCTGTCATCCTCCTGCGTACCGCTGTCACCAGCCACATCGTCAAGGTTCACATTTTGCAGAAATTCTTCAAACAAAGAAAGGCGTTTGCTCGTTTCTTCGCTTTCCATATCGCTTTCTGCTTCTGGTGTGGGTTCGTCCTCAACATCCAGCACTTCAGCCTGAATATCCACCTCGGGGGTGAGACCAGCTTCACGCAAGATCTCGCTGTTCACCAGGATGGGTACGTGCGCCCTCACCGCCAGCGCGATCGAGTCAGAAGGTCGGGCATCCACATCGTACAGTTTTCCATCCAGTTCAAGCACCAGGTTGCCGTAAAACACATCCTTCTTCAGAGAAACAACTTCCACCCTGATCAAGCGCGCGCCAAGTTTGGTGAGCGACTGCAGCAACAGGTCGTGGGTTTGGGGGCGGGCGACTTCGATCTCCTGTAATGAGATAGTGATGGCCTCGGCTTCGTAAGGACCGATCCATATCGGCAGATAACGCTCGCGGCCCGATTCGCGCAGCATCACTATGCGTTGCTGGTTGGTCAGGCTCACCCTCACGCTATCGATGACTACCTCCACCATACGGGTCACAAACAACCTCCAAAGGTACTGCTGGTTTCGCTGATTAATATTCTAACACGTCGGTAAAGCGCGCGCAACTTGAAGGGAGATGAAGGACGGTTTCTTAAGGAAAGCCTTTCAAAGAACTTGCTTTTTTAAGGATGGGGTATAATACTCTTACTTTGCCAGGCGGGTGCAGAAATGAGTTCAGCGCTTGAGGGTAACTTGTAGAAAGGCAGCCCGCCGATCTTTCGCACCCGACAAGTAAATATCACCTGCTGTATTGCCATTCATCATTTGTCGACTATTGAAACACAAGGCTTTATCGAATTGTCGAAACCACGCATTCTACTGATCGAAGGTAAACGCACCGACCACCCTTCCTTTGCCGCCGGGTTGACCAAAAAAGGCTATCTGGTGGAAAGCGTTCCCAGCGGCGCGGCTGCGCTGGCGCAGCTGGACCTGGCGGTGCCGAACCTGATCGTGGTGGACGCTTCATCCATGCGCACCAACGGAAAACGAATCGTTCAGGCGCTGCGCCAGAAACAGCCCGGGCTGGCGCTCATCCTGGTGATTGACAGCAACAGCGACCCCAACGACCACTACGACGCCGATGTCATCCTGGTGCTGCCCTTTACCATGCAAAAGCTCATCAACCGCATCCGCCACCTGCTGCCCGGGCAAAACAACTACGACCTGGTGGCTGGTCCCATTTCGCTGGATGTGGCAGAGAAGCGCGTCACCATTGGCGACAGGCAGGCGCGGCTTACGCCGCGGCTGACCATTCTGCTTAAAATTCTCATGCAGCACGCCGGCGAAGTGGTGGAACGCAAAGCGCTCTTCAGCCAGGCGTGGGAGACCGACTACACCGTCGACACGCGCTCTCTGGATGTGCACATGAGCTGGCTGCGCCAGGCCATCGAGGAGAACCCGCGCCGTCCCAAATTAATCCTTACCTTACGCGGAGTCGGGTACAGGCTGGCGGTGGAGCCGATAACGAAACCTCGCCAACGCAAGTAATCTTCCAAAAAATCCCAGCTTTTTAAGTAAGCGTTCTTGCTCCAAATACCGGGTAATACGTAAGAACTTAAAATCAGTAACTACCGATAATCACGATAGTTATTGTGGTATTGGAATCTTATTTCATCAAATCGATTGACAATCCTGGTTGTGAATAGAAGTTCGAGCCAGAAACATCAAAAATGACCTTACCACTCCCGGTGGTAATTATCCGGTAGCCAAACAATTGGGTTTCATAGGTTGTGGTTGTACCAGACCCTGCCACATCAATTGTTCCATATGGCACATAAATCGTTCCTGAGAAAGTTGAACCGCTGATCCCTACTAAATTCATTTCTTGCGTAGATTTCTGATTGGGGTTACTGGGGGGTTCGTCCATATAAATCAACAGCCCGCATACACCTGGCGGAACACCAGTCGGCGTACTACCGCCACTACAATTTGGCGCTGACATGAGTAATTGGACGTTGGACCCAACATTAAAATTTCCATCTTTAATATAGAGTGTAACTCCCTGTGCGGTCACTCGCGCGCCAGCATTCGCATCAAAAGCGTTCAAACTTGTGCTGTTAATACAGTAAAGACCAGGCGAAAAAATTAATGGGGTGTTGCCTGGCGCTTGGATGAATGTATAGTTGCCGGGAGAAATTGTTCCCCCTTTGGTGCTACTTCCACGATTAAGCAGTCCTGAACAATCTGGTGGTGGAATATTAATCGATACAGGTTGGGTCGCTCTTTGAGGAGCTGGGGTTGAATTGCTGGAATAATCAGTAACAATATATGAAATCGTTCCCCCGCCATACACCGTAACTGGTCCATTTCCATACAAACATGAGTTTGAAAAAACGCTGCCCCCAATCACATCAATGGGTTTTGACGCAGGGTCGAACCCTCCTTGAACACCACAATTTGGTGATAGTGATACTATCCCCATACCACCACCCGTAGATCCACTTAAAGAGACTCTTGATGTCGCCTCCACTGTGGTTCTTAATGGCTGGTTGGTAATAACCTGTCCAAATCGTTGTTCTGATATTGTTGACACAATCGCTTTGATCTTGAGATAAGTCTTACCAGCTTCAGTTCCACATTCAACATCCACGCCATTATTTGTAGAAAGATCAAAGGGTAATAAATCCACACCATCGTCTTGGGCTGAAAGGCGAGCCGCGTTCACCGCGGCTGTCGCGGCTTGTGAAGTCAACGTTGAGCCACAAGTGAACTGACTTAAGTTTCCGGCTTTCAAGACCTGAGAGGCTGCCCCAGCTCCAGCTAATACAGCTGAATCAGCAGTACTTTGATCTGCCCGCCGGGAATTGTAGACCAGGCTGCCGTCAATTGCAAGCGCTGTAATACCCAAGATGGCTATCATTGCCAACGCAATAATCACCAAAACCTGTCCTTTTTCTGTTTTCCTATTCATTATTCACCTCTTTCAATTTCTGTTTTCCCCTCTAAGGGCGAAGTACAATTCCATTAGCTGTCGCGCGTAATGAAACGGTCTGCCCGGTAAGCGCTCCTAGAAAGGGCATGGTAATGGGAAATGGCTGCGTCACTGTAATCTCAATTTTATCTCCAGCCTTAGGGGGTGTCCCTACTCCACACGCGCGATTATTGATTAGTATTGAAACTGCAACTGATCCATCCTTGGGCAGATCCGAAGAACTATTCCGTACACGATTATTAATATTATTGCACTCGGTGGGGAAACCTGATGCATAAATAATCCCCTCCTCTGCTGCATCTTGCAGCGCGAATTGCACAAATATCATGCGCCCAATATCAAAAATTCCAGACAGCAGCATCAACAAGATTAATATGCCAATCGCTAACTCAACCAAACTCTGACCTTGCTCCGAATTGATAACGCGATTTTTATAACGAAATATTCTCACGACCCTCCCACCTTTTTTATTAAAACTAGTTTTTCAATCACATCTTTCCTAAGAAGAAATCCAAATCATGTATAACGTTTTAGACATCCAGACCGATCACCAAACTGCGTGCGCTGGTTGATTCGATTTGAATTGTATTAAAATTTAAAAGAGGACCAACAAAAGGTACAAAGGTAGCCCTGACGGTAACAACAACCCGATCGCCCAACGCCAGTTTTTTACCGCTGGATACCAAGGCTTCACAAGAGATGGGGGGTGTGGATGGTCCTTTGTCGTAACTGATTTCTACGGCATTCACCGCGCTCAAATCCACAAAGGCACTCACCCGTTTTGCTCTATCGCGAATTCCTGCGCAATCCCGGTATCGTTCAACACCACTCGGGTTCGTACCGCTTGCCCCCGCATAGCGAACGGCATCACGGCTGGCATTGCGTACGGCGCTTAACATAAAAACCGCCCGACCGACTTCGAACAAGCCATATAACAGCATTAAAAAAAGGGGGGCAATCAGGGCAAATTCAACAAGCCCCTGAGCTGGTTTCGCTATTCTTCTATCCTTGCTACGTAGCCATAGAAGCATAAAATTCATTCAGATGATCGCCATTTCTGAATCACAAATATTCCTTTTAAATCATATCCGCAGGATTATTATACAACCATGCATAAGAAAGGAATATTTTATTGCATATTTGTAAAGTAGGGCGTTAACGGAGGAGCAGCCCCAAAAGGCACGCCAGCAGCGCGGCGCTGAGGGTACAGGCCAGGTTTACCACATCATTATTCAGCCAGCCCCACCCCCTGACGCGGCGGGTTGGCTTCCCACAACTGTGCAGCGGGTGTTTTTCGGTCTCTTTTTCGCACGCCGGGCACCAGTAAATCACCTGAAGGGTCGCGCCTAACAGGCTGTCCACCAGGCTGCCAAACACGCCAGCGAGCAAGATGACCAGCCCCCACACCAGTTTTTCCCGAAAACTTGTGTTGACCACAGGCCAACACGCCGCCGCCATCAACGCAACGAGCAGCGCGCCGCCCGTGGCAGCCAGCGTGCCCGCCAGGCTCACGGCGCCTGACGTGCCCGGAGGTACCCGCTTCCAGTCGGTCAGCCTGCGCGGCCAGGAGCGATTGAGCACCCCCAGTTCAGTCGCCCAGGTATCCGCATTGGCTGCCGCGAACGCCGCAGCGAACGCCAGCCATGGTAAAACCGATCCAGGCATGACCAGGGAGAGCAGCGCCGCCAGCCCCGCAACCCCGCCGTTTGCCCCTACCTGCCAGGCGTCGCGGCGTCCGCCCTTGACCGCCTGTTCCTCCACCTTCTGTTTCTTCACCCTGAACAGGTGAGACAGCCCGCTGGAGGTGATGAAGAAAGTGAGCAGCACCACCGCCCAGCAGAACCCGCCAATGCCGAACACGACCGCGCCCAGCAAAAAAGCCGCCAGCGCCCCGCTGCGGTCCAGCGAGCGCGCGCGGTAAGCGGCGTACACCACCAGCGCAGCCAGCAGCACGCCAAAAATCAATTGAATCGGGGATAAAGGAACCCCCATGCTACACCCGTACCATGGTGGTCAGCAACACCGCGATCAACAGCAGCAGCGGGGAGAAGATGCCAGCCGCCCAGATGAGGTAACTGATGGCTCTGGTTTCTGCGCGGCGGTACAAAAAAAGACCGGCTATAAAGTCCAACAGAACAAAGAACAGGGCGATCACCGGCAGCATCAACAGGCGGTTGGATGCAACCGGGGGCATCGGCAGGGTGTTGAAGTCATAGCCGATGGATACCACCTCGCGGGACGGGATGAGAAGACCGGTTGCCACCAGCAGCAACAGCGTGAGGACAGCGCTCAGCACCATCAGCACTTTTGCCAGCGGATCTTTGAAGACCTGGTTCATGTACGCGGCTGGAATGGTGGTGTGCGCTGGCAGGGGCGAAAGGCTTCCCATTTCAATCACCCGCTGAAAGCGGCGGGAGAAATCCTCAGGGTCAGCGGGAGAAAGAATCAATGTCTTTTCCAGCGCCGCAACGATCACCAAATGCCTCGCGCTGCTGGCGATAAATTCCACCTCCCCCAGCTCTTCGTGGTGAGATGTGCCCAGTATGGCGCCGGGCAGCGCGAACCTTGGCAGAGTCAGCGGTTTTACCAGGTCAGATGCCGGGCGCACCCATAACACATCGGTTACCGGCAGGTCTTCTGAGCGCAGCCCCCAGCGCACCTGTAACCCATCGCGCTCAAGGCTGTAATCCGCTTTTAACAGGGCGTAACCGCGGTAAGCCGCCAGCGGCAGCAGCATACCCAGTAAAATAACTCCCAGCAGGTAAAAGACCAGCCTCCAGCTCGGCGGTTGTGAAAATGCCAGCACGAGGAGAAACGCTATGCCCCCCAGCAGAAGCAGCGATAGGAACGCGTGCAGCAAAATACCGGCTTTCTTGGGCGGGTAAAACGCCTGGCGCTGGCTCATTCCACCTCCAACCTTATTTTGTAACGCACTGCGCCAATACCCGGCAAACCAGGTCAACCTGTTCTTCTGTCATCTTACCTGAGAAAGGCAGCGCCAGCCCGCGCCTTCCAAGGTCTTCCGTCACGGGGTAATCTCCCAACTGGTAGGCGAACTTATCCACCATGTAAGGCTGCAGGTGGATGGGGAGAAAGTAAGGGCGGACCGGTATACCCCTGAGCTGCAGTTTCTCGGCAAGGGCATCACGGTCAAGCCCGGGGGCCACGCGGATGACGTAGACGAACCAGGATACGCGTGTGGTCTCAGGCGCGATTAAGGGTATCTGCACGCCATCGATGTTCGCCAGGCGGCTGGCATACCAATCGGCCACCTGCTGGCGTTTGTTCAGCAATTCTTCAATGCGGCGCAGCTGCGCCAGCCCCAGCGCGGCGCTCATCTCATCCATGCGGTAGTTGTAACCCAGGTAGGTATGCTGCAGCCAGGTATCACCGGGCGCGCGCCCCTGGTTGCGCAGCGCGCGCATGTACCTGGCCGCGTCGGCATCATCCGTAACGATGATACCGCCCTCCCCGGTGGTCATTTGTTTGTTCGGGTAAAAAGCGAAAACACCGTAATCTCCCATCAATCCCAAGCGCCTGGATTTATACTCCGCGCCCAGTGATTCACAGGAATCCTCGATGTGCTTCAGATGAAATTCTTCCGCCAGCGGCTGAAGCAGGTCATAATCCGCGGGTTGTCCAAACACATCCACCGGCAGCAGCGCTTTAAGCCTGGCAGTGTCGCCTGCTCCTTTGCGCGGCAACCAGCGCCGCGCCGCGGCACCGCCCTTTCGCAGGTCTTCCAGCGCCTGCGCAGCCAGCAGCGGGTCAATGTTGCCGGTCTTGGGGTCCACATCCACATAAACAGGAATGCCGCCTTCAAAAAGGATGGCGTTGGTCGAAGCAACGAATGAAAAAGGTGTGGTGAGCACCAGGTCTCCGGGCTGAATACCTGCGGCGCGCACGCACAGGTGCAACCCGGCGGTGCCCGAACTGACGCCAATCGCCTCCTTCGCACCGACAAATTCAGCCAGGGCGGCTTCAAAATCGTCGATGCGCGGACCCATGCTCAGATGGGGCGTGCGCAACACTTCCATAACCGCCTCCCGTTCCGCATCGCTGAGGTCGGGTAAGGACATGGGTACAACAGGTTCAACATTTTTCATGGTGTGAATGATCCTCTCTTCGCGGCGCGTTTGTGCGGGTTCAAAGTGGTTCCTCCAGCGCGTTCACGAGTCGTTGCACTTCAACGACAAGGTTCTCCATTGGCACGACAACCGTTTCACCGCCGCGGCGGGGCTTTATTTCCAGTCCACCGGCTCTGAACGAACGTTCACTTACTGTGATCCGCAGCGGCAGCCCGATCAGGTCCGCGTCGTTGAATTTCACTCCCGCTGATTCCTCGCGGTCGTCCACCAGCGGCTCGAGCCCCGCGTCGCGCAGCGCGTTCTCAACACGCGCTGCCAACGCTTCGCTGTCCATTTCTTTTCCCTTGAGCACCACCACGTGCACCGGGAAAGGCGCCAGGCTGACCGGCCAGGTCAGCCCGCGCTCGTCGTGATGTTCCTCGGCAACACAGGCGATGAGCCTGCCCAGGCCAATGCCATACGAACCCATGATCACCGGCTGGCTCTGTCCATTTTTATCTAAATAAGTGCATCCCAGCGCGTCTGAATAACGCGCGCCTAACTTGAAGATGTTACCCACCTCCACCCCGCGCGAGAGCCGCAGCGCCGCTCCGCATTCGGGGCAGGCATCGCCCTCGCGCGCGGCGCTGATATCCGCGATCATACTCGCCTGGTAGTCGCGCCCATGGTTGACGTTGCGCAGGTGGTATCCCTCTTCATTGGCTCCGGCCACCAGGTTGGCTGATTTCGCCGCCAGCTCATCCACTAAAACCGTCACGCCCTTCAGCCCAAGTGGAGAGGCGTAACCTGGAACCGCGCCAATCGAACGGATTTCGTCTTCAGTCGCCGGGCGTAAATCGCTGGCTTTCACCAGGTTGGCCACTTTGGTCTCATTTACTTCCATGTCGCCGCGCACCACGGTGAAGATAAACGCCCATTTCTGTTCTCCGCCGTCCTCTTCCACCAGTCCCATGTAGAACACGGCCTTGGCGGTGCGCGCGGGTGGGATATTCAAAAACGCCGTCAAATCATCTATTGAGGAAACGCGCGGCGTGGCAACCTTTTCCAGGGGCAGAAAGGCTTCTTTGGCGGGCTCCATTTTCCGCGTGGTGGCTGCCTGGCGGTTCGCCGAGTAACCGCAAGCATCGCAAAACAGCAGGCTGTCTTCACCACCAGGCGTGAGGTACATGTACTCGTGAGCCTCCTCCCCGCCCATCATGCCGCTATCAGAGCGCACCGCCACCACCGGCAAGCCGCAGCGCCTGAAGATGCGAAAATACGCTTCGTAATGTTGCTTGTAGCGGGTATCCAGCCCCTGCCAATCCGCGTCGAGGCTGTATGAATCCAGCATGAGAAATTCGCGCACGCGGATAAGCCCGGCGCGCGGACGCGGGTCATCTCGCCACTTGGTTTGAAGGTGATAAATGATCGCGGGGAGCTGGCGGTAAGAGTGGACAACCCCCCGTACCAGGTCGGATACTGCCTCTTCATGGGTCATCGCCAGCACCATTTCGTGACCAGAGCGGTCTGTAAAGCGCCCCATCTCGCTGCCAATTTGATAATAGCGCCTGGATTCTTTCCAGATATCAGCCGGCTGCACGACGGGCATTAACAGTTCCTGCCCGCCAATAGCCTCCATTTCCTCGCGCAGTATGCGCTTGACTCTTTCGAGCACCCGGTACGCCAGAGGCATATAGGTGAAAATGCCACTCCCCAGCTGACGGATAAAACCGGCTCTCACCAGCAGTTGATGGCTGGCGAACTCGGCGTCTGCGGGGTTTTCCCTCAGGGTCTGGCTGAAAAGGTTGGAGAGGCGCATACGTCGTTCCAGGTAATTAAAAAGGCTCAAATGACCATTAACCAGGCAGCCACGGCGCGGTACAAGGCCGGGGCGGCCACATGGTAGCTCTTGCGCATGATCCAACCCAATAGCAGCGCCTGCGCCAGCGTGATGAGCACCTCAGGCCAGGCAGTGGGGAAATGGCTGAGCCAGGCCCTGCCGGGAAGCTGCCACAGGAGGTAGAGAAAGGCAGTCGCCAGCCAGCCCCAGGTGGTCCCGAGGTAAGACATCAGGCGCAACTGGATGTACCCACGAAAGATGCTCTCTTCCGCCAGGCTCAGTATGAGCAGCACCAGCAAAAGGCTGCCCTTTTCTTCGGTGAACCCCTTGAGCAAAGGGGTGAACTTGCCACGCAGGAAGATGGTCAGCACCGCCAGGAGCAACCCCAGCATCAGGCTGGCGCGGGTGTTTTCTTTGCTCCACCCGGTGCTCTTGAGAGGTTGACCGCGCGCAAGGAGGAGAATGATAGCCGGCAGCAACGCGATGACGGCGATGAGCATACGCAACGCGACATCACCGCCCACGAAGGCTCCCGCGGCTGTTTTAAGGAAGCCAAGCAGATTATTATCATAAACTTGAAAGGCAAAGAAGAAGATAAGCGCGAAAAGAGTCAGCGCAAAGGCCGCTTCCCTCCTGGAAAAGCGGAACTCGATACGCCTGATTTTTCGCAAAAGCGGGCTGGTCCCGGCGATCATCACTACCGCGATCACGCCCAGCCACTCGCTCAGGTAACCCAGCCAGAACTTCACGTCCATTGAGTTCAATCTCCCGCCACCTGTCTGCCCCTGGCAGGTCTTTTCGGAGTATCCATTCTCTTCTCATCCGCTGGCGCGTCCAGATCCTTCACCGCGTCTGAGGGTTCCTCCAGGTGCAGATCCACTTTCTCTTCCATGCGCACCTGACCGCGCAGAAAAGCGCCTTCTTCAGTTGCGAAAGCGATGGTCACCACGTCTCCCCATACCCTGCCAGTGGAGCGGATCTCGAGCTTCTCAGCGGTGACATTGCCACGCAGCGCGCCAGCCACAATTACGCTGTTCGCGCGCAGGTTCTGGCAGGTCACGCGACCGGTCTCGCCCACCACCACCAGACCCTGAATGCGAATCTCGCCCTCAAAAGTTCCCTCAATGCGGATACCCCCCCTGCCGCCAAGGTTGCCAGCCCAATTGATGCCCGGTCCGAGCACTGAATTAACACGTTCGATCGGCGCCGTTTGTTCCTGCGTAGCAGGAGTTGGTTTTTTAAACATCCAGTTCCTCCACAGGCGGATTCACCTGTTATAACAGGGGAAAGAGTCGTTCACGGAAAACTACATTGAGCGCTCTCATTTTACCATTCTCAAGCCGTAATCAAGAAAGCGCATGCCCTCTTCAATCCGCCGGCCAGGTCGCGCCGGCGCGCACGATGCCGTTCTCCGGCACATCTGCTTTCACCACCGCGCTGTTGCCCACGCGCGCGCCCGCGCCAATGGTGACCCCCAGGTTGATGGTGGCGCCCATGCCGATAAGCGCGCGGTCTCCCAGCGTCACCGCCCCCGCCAGCATAGCCCCCGGGGAAACATTGACGGTTTTACCCAAGCGGCAATCATGCGAGATGACCGCGGCTGTATTAATGATGCTGCCAAACCCAACCTCCACCTCGCTGCCCACATAAGCGTTGAAAAACACCTGGCAGCCTTCAGCGATGCGGGCGTTGGGTTCAACAAATGCGCGCGGATGCACTACGGTAAGGCACTCGAAACCAGCCGCCGCCAGTTTTTCATACACCGCCAGCCGCGGCACAATGCTGCCAATCCCACCCACCGCGTTCACCGCCTTCTCCAGCCCCTGGCGTCGCAGCCCAAGAAGCAGTTCTGCTCCTCCCAATACCTCAATGCCCAGGATGCGTGTACCCGCGGCGATGCCGTCATCCAGAATGCCGTGGATGCGGTACTGCCCCAACAAGCGGATGAGATCGATGAGCGATTTCGCGTGCCCACCGCCGCCATAAATGATCAACGCGGACGGGTCCACATCCTCGACCGGGATGGGCCGCATTTTTCTGACCATTTCTTCAGTAACCAGCACGCCCCGGGGTAAATCTTCCAGGTCAACCTGGTTGGTTTTCGCCAGGGCGAGGGCAGGTTGGGTGATGCGCAATCCCTGAGGTAACTCCTCCTGTCGCGGCAGCCTGTCTGCGGCAGGTTTGGCGGTTTCATGAGGGAGCGGCTGCCCGATTGAATCAGCCAGGTAACATAACCGTTCACCTGAACGCAGTGTATCTCCAGCCTTGAAGCGCAGGTCCAGGATAAAACCATCCCGTTCCGCGGTCAGCTCGTATGTTGATTTGGTCGTTTCAAAGCTGGCCAGCACCTGACCCGCGGTCACCTTGTCGCCCTCGCGCACCCGCAGTTCTGCCAGCAGCGCTTCAGGCTCATTGGGGTTGATCAAAGGCACCAGTATTTGCAGGGGTTCACTCATTTCGACCCACCACCTTTCTTACAGCCTGAACAATATCTTCTACATCAGGCAGGATCTCGTTTTCTAAGGAAGGCGCGGCGGCCACTGGCAGGTCGCGCGCGGCAACGCGCACGGCCGCTCGCAATCTTCCGCCGACCTCTTCCAGTGCCCGCGCCATAACCTCTGCCCCCCAACCGCCGGTCAGGTTTCCCTCTTCCACGGTCACCAGGCGCCCGGTGCGTTTTATCGAATCCGCCAGCGTGGTAATATCAAAAGGAGCCAGGCGGGTAGGAATGACCAGTTCCACAAAGATCTCATCCTCGTAAGCCAGTTTCAGCATCGCCTGGCGGGCCAGCTCTGCCATGTACCCATAAGCCGCCAGGCTCGCCCGCGCCGCGGGCGCGCCGCTCACCTTCACCAGGTAGATGGGGGTTTTCATTAACGTGTTCTTCACGGGTTGTTCAACCAACCAGTGCAGTTCAGGGAGGTCTTGCGGCTGGTAGACAGGCAGCAGGTACTGCAGCTTGTTTTCGATAAACAGCACAGGTTCCTCAGTATGCAAGATAACTTCCTCCAGCAGTTCACCCGGTTGCTGAGTACCGCCTTTACCGGTCAGGTTCAGCGGCGCAATCAGCGTTAATCCCGGTATGCCGATGAAAAGTTTTTCCAAGGTTTGTGAATGCGTCGGCCCGTAGCCGCGCCCCCCCCCCATAGGGGCGCGGATGACCATCGGTAAACAGACTGAATGATCATACATCCAGTTAAATTTGCTGATGTGGTTGATAAGTTGGTCCGCGGTGAGCGTGATGAAATCTCCGAACATGATCTCCAGCACCGGGCGCAACCCGCGCAGCGCCATACCCGCGCTCACGCCCGCCAGCCCAGCCTCGGAGATGGGTGCCGCAAGCACTCGCTCAGGGAAAGCGCTGGAGCAGCCCTTCGTCACTTTAAACGCCCCGCCGTATGGGTCGAGGATATCTTCACCCAGCAGGTACACATGTTCATCTTTTTGCAGGGCGCGCAGCAACCCGGCGTTCAACGAGGAAAGCACGGTAGTGTTCATCCGCCCTCCTCGAGCCGCGCCGGCGGGTCAGCCAGCGCCCGCGTAAAAGCCCCGTTCACCTCTTCATCGGTTTCCCCCTGAATCCGCTCCAGTTCATCTTTTGCCAATCTTGACCCGCTGATGAGCAGCGGGTCGCGGCTCGAGCGCAGCGCCTGTATTTCTGCTTCTGCGCGGGTGTCATCTCCTTTGGAATGCGGGCCAAAACGAGCGGTATTCAGCACCAGGGCGTATGGTCGCCCTTCACGCCTGACCAACCTGGTCATCTGCATCGCATTCAGGTGGATTTCCATCACATCGCAACTGTCTAACTCGGTTACCGGTATGTCGAAAGCCTGTAGCCGCCCGGCGATATTTCCCGCCATCGCCAGCGTAGTGGGCGTGGTTTGCGCGATGTGGTTATTTTCCACCACGATCAATAACGGCACTTTCCATAAAGAGGCCATATTGCACGCCTCGTAGAGAACGCCCTCTCCGAAAGTGCCATCACCAATGAACACGGTCACGATTGCCCCGCTTTTCTTTTCTTTTTCGGCCAACGCCATGCCGGCTGCAATGGGCATGATGCCCCCCTGCACGCCATTGGAATAGAGATTGCGCCAGTGAATGTGTTGCGACCCTCCCCTGCCGCCGCAAACGCCCGTCTGACGTCCCATCATTTCCGCAAATAACGCCCGCGTGTCTCCGCCATAGGCGATAAAGTGCCCGTGACAGCGGTGATTTGTGACGATGATATCCTGCGGGTCCAGCGCGGCAATCACTCCCGCAGCGTTGGCTTCCTGTCCGATGGAGGTGTGCGTGGTGCCAGCGAACACACCGCGCTTAAATTCCTCGAGTACCGTTTCCTCAAAACGGCGAATCCTGTACATGGTGCGGTATAGCGTGATTTCGTCCATCAAGTCCCCGCTCGGCAGGAACAGGTGAAGCGCCAGGGCATTGAACGCCAGGGTTCAGGCGCTGATTGAATGCCCACCCGCGGCGAAGTGCGAATTTGTGCCTGCTCTATGATATATCCTTCTTCAATGAAAAGCGGACTGTTTGCATCCGTCAGGTCGGTCCCATTCAAGCCACCGTCAACCCCCAGCGCTTTGGTTAGTTTCGCCGGGCCATTGCACCAGTTGGCGGGTTCAACCCCCGCCCTTCTCGCGGCAATCCATTCCAATCCCTCTTCCGGCAAAATGGCGCGAATTAAAACCGCCGCAGGATACCCTTCTTCACCGCACACGGTATTCAGACACCAGTGCATACCATAGGTAAAGTAGACATACGCTCTACCCGGCAGCCCATACATTACCTCGTTGCGCCGGGTTTTACCTGAGTGCGCGTGGCAGGCAAGGTCATCCTCTCCGCGGTAGGCTTCTGTTTCGCAGATGATCCCCGAGACGCGCCGCCCGTCCACCTGGCGGACCAGGCGCTTTCCCAGCAGCGCGCGCGCCACGCCAGTCACTTCACCCAGGTAAAAGGATTGCGGCAAGCAATTCATATCAAGTATTATACCCAAACAGCACCTTCCCGCTTTAATCAAACGCCACCCGCCCGGGTGGTGTTTGAAAAATCACTTGTCTGCTTGCATTGATCATTCGTATTGTGTTTTATCTGTGGCGGTGTCATGCGCCAGCGTGCGTTTTAATCCTTCCAGCAGCTCCACCTCAGGCTCGTACGCCAGTAATTCACGCGCCAGGCTAATATCAGCGCGTAAACGGCTTATGCCGCCCTCGTTGCGCGGGTTATATACCACTTCAGGGTTCCCGCCGGTTACTTCAATCGCCATTCTGGCCAGGTCTCTTACAGAAGTTTCAGTACCACTGCCAACATTGATCGTGAGCTTGTTCACATCGGGGGCGTTCGCCGCGGCCAGCATGGCGTTTACCACGTCATCCACGTAAACGTAATCTCTCGTCTGGTTGCCGTCACCATGGATCACAATGGTGCCGTTCTCCCACGCCTGGTGTAAGAAGCCGGGTATCACCGGGGTGTGCACCGGCGGAATGCGCTGACCAGGCCCATATGCATTGAAAACCCGCAAGCATACCGTTTCAATCCCCCACAGGGAACCGATCGTTTTTACATAGTATTCCGCTGCCAGCTTTGAAACCGCGTATGGCACGCGCGGGTTGACAATGACGGTCTCTTTTACCGGCTGCACCGGTTGGTTGCCATAAACAGTGCCGGAAGAAATGAACACCACGCGCCTGACGCCGACATCACGCATGGCTTCCATCAAAGTCACCGTACCGCCTACATTAACGTTGTTATATTCACGTGGATACAGCACCGACTCCTGCACGCTCACCTTGGCTGCCAGGTGATAGACACAATCCACTTCTTGCAGGAGCGACCACAAAGTTGGTCGGTCATTGACATCACCGCGTACAAACTGCACCGTTGGTGAAAGATTTTTTTGATCACCCGCGGAAAGGTCATCCACCCCGATGACCACATCGCCTGCAGCCGTGAGGCGGTTGGCAAGCGCTGAACCCAGGAACCCGGCCGCGCCGGTTATGAGATATCGCATCCAGCCTTTTTCCTTATTTAAGTGCCTGCATTATAGCATAGCCGGATTTATGCCCCAGTGGATTTTTTTCGACGTAAGGCTGTTTTTTCTTCCTCCGTCAGAAAAGCGGTGAGAAGAGCGTTTTCCTGTGCCTGGCGAATCATCGCCGGGCTTAATCCTGCCTTCGGCGCCGCCACTTCATATTCATAGCGCAGGTTGATGGCGCTGATGCCGGGGTCATCTGAGTTGATAGAGGCGAGAATTTTCTTTTCCATAAAAAGCCGCATGGGATGCGCTGCGTAATCCGAGACCACACTGGTTTGCACATTGCTGGTGAGGTTGCATTCGACGCCGATGCCTTTCTCACGCAGAAAATCGAGCAACGCGGGGTCTTCTGGCGCGCGTACCGCGTGACCGATACGCTCCGCCCCGAGCTCGCGCACCGCCTGCCAGATCGATTCCGGCCCGGCGGATTCTCCGGCGTGCACAGTGATATGCCAGCCAGCGTCTCGTGCCTTACGGAAATGGTCGCGGAACAATTCGCCGGGAAAGCCCTCTTCATCACCAGCCAGGTCCAACCCGGCAAACTCATGAGCATACCTGAGTTCCGCCTCCAATTCTTTCATGGCAATCTGCGGTCCGTATTGCCGTGAAAGGATTCCCAACTGGTTGACACGAATGGGGTGTTCCTGTTCTGCCGCGCGTATACCCTCCGTGACGGCTTCCACCACGCCCTCAGGCTGCAAGCCGTGGGCTTCTGCCATGAACCAGGGGCTGTAACGCAGTTCGATGTAATCAATCCCTTCTCTGCAGGCGTCTTCCACGTTCTCATAGGCGATGCGCCGGCAGGAGTCGTAATCCACCATCACGCCGGTCATCCATTTGAACTTTTCAATAAACGCCATCACCCCTGGTTGCGGTGTGGTAACCTGTACAAACGGGCGCAGAGTATCAAGCGTTTTGCCAGGTAATGGCAGGTTGTGTTTTAACCCCAGCTCAAGGATGGTTTCCAAACGGATGCTGCCATCCAGGTGGCGGTGCAGTTCGACCAAAGGAATATCTTGTGAAATCACGGTTCATCCTCCTGTTGTTCGTGAATAGTGTGTAGTTTTAAGCCAAGCTCCTGCGAATATTGAAGAATCTCTTTCAATTCCTCATCTGCCGGGTATGAAAAGTAGAGGGTTCCCTCCTCCACCTGTCCTGAGAGGTCAATGCCGCCCCAGAAAACCTGCGTTTCAGCAGGCAGGCGGCTGAGCAGCTTTTTCAGCTCTTCCAGGCTGGCAACGGAAATTTTCAGATAGTCGCCCTCCCAAATATTCTCAGCCGCCGTAATCTCAGCGAAAGACTTGGTGCGATTGGTGCCGGTGGTAAGCGTGTATACGCGTGTTTTGCCCTGTTGCCAGGAATACAGTTCGTACCCTTTCAGTGACGCGGGTAACTGCTCTGGGATCGTGGACCAATCCGTTTTGGGGAATACCCCAGTCTCTTGGTTCAGCCTTGATTGTTCTCCGCCGTTGCAGGCTGTGAGCACCCACAAGCACAGGCTGAGGATTATCGCCACTTTACTCGCTTTCATCGCTTCCCTCATCAAGCTGCCGGACCATCGCGCACCTCGATCTCTTTCGACATCAGCACGATCTCCGGTCTGCGTACCCAACCATCTGCCTGCCAGAATTTTAAACCGCTATGATTAGTAGTATAGACCATAATGTGGCACTTATGAATATCTCTCTTGTGTAAAGCCGTGAAGACGGTGCGCACCAAAGCGCTGCCCAGCCCCCTCCGACGGTACTGAGGTAGAACCGCCAGGTGATAGAGGTAACCTCGCCTGCCATCGCAGCCACACAGGCAGGTACCCACCAGTTGACCATCCTCTTCTGCGATATACGACAACCCGGCGTTTTGCTGGATAAAACGGGCGAGCGCGCCTGGTTCATCTGCGCTGCTCAACCCCATGCCTTCTATTTGCTTCCATAAGGCAAGCGCCGCCTGAATATGGAGAACGGACATTTCATTGATCTGTATGGTCATTTGATTGCTCGTCTAAAAGAATAGACTGGTCTTGCGGGAAAGTTTTGGCGTGCTTCTTTTCTGCGGGCGGGAACGGACCCCACTGCACGCGTGCTTCCTCGTACTGCGTTCGCGGCTCCTTTGTTTCTGCCGGGTAGCCAATGTAAATGAGGTTCAAGGGGGTCACGCCTTTCGGCAGGTTGAGGATATGGCTCACCTGTCGGCTAAAAATGGTCACGGGGTGCACGCCCACCCAGATAGACCCCAAACCAAGCGCGGTGGCTGCCAGCAGGATGTTTTGGGTGGCGGCGCTGCAATCTTGCACCCAAAACTTGTCGCCCACTTTCCCTTTTTGCATGCGGCTGCTGCCCAGCACGCAGATGGCTGCGGGGGCGTTCATTTTCGCGAACATTAACGCCCGACGGAATTTATCCATAACTGACTTCTCTGTAATCACCACAAACTCCCAGGGCTGCGCGTTCATTGCGCTTGGGGCAGCCATAGCCGCTTCCAGCAGCTGGATGATCTTTTCCTTTTCCACCGGCTGGTCGGTGAATTTTCGAATGCTGCGTCTTTTCATGATCACGGTAAGTGTATCTTCCAAAGTATTACTCCTTTTTTACCTCGCGGTTTGGCTCGCCAGCGGCCAAGTGAACATGCAGCTGCAGGATCGATTGGGATTCGCCGTCATTAATGATCAGGCGGAACCGACTTTTTTCCTATCCTTCAGCCCGAAGTGTTTGCTGGGATAAGCGCATAAATTCGGTGTAAAACATCGGGGAATCCACGGGAAAGGATAATCCATCATTGTCCGATTTTCGGGCACGAGGAGGGTGTGCATAGGTAGTCGGGTTTTGCGCGCCTGACCGCCATCCAGTGTTCCATCCCTTCAAGCCTTCCGCCGGGCATCAGGGTGAGGGTGTGTGTATAACCCCATCCAATCCTTTTCATGAAAATGCAGCTATAAGCAAGTTCTCGCATCATCTCACTCATCGCCCTCCAGTTCCATTGGGACCAGCTCAGAGCCAATCTTATTATAAGAGTTTTTTGTTGGCAGCCGGGAGATCATTTTGCCCCCCCCTTTCTTTTACGGGTAGCCAATCATTAGCGGTTTTTTTAGCGCGCTGGATTTTGCGCAAGGGCAGTCAGTTAGGAATTGCGCAATATCAGGATACTCTTAAAATAATCTGCAGATGCTAGAGCATAAGCTATCACAGACCTTTTCTTCTTTGCAGCACCCCAACTTCCGTTTATGGTTCGGTGGTCAAATCGTTTCGCTCATCGGTACATGGATGCAAGCCACCGCCCAGGGATACCTGGTATACGAACTGACCGCGTCTCCCATGATGTTGGGTATTGTCGGCTTCGCCAACGGCATACCGGTGTGGTTGTTCTCGCTTTTCGCCGGCACCGTCGCTGACCATATTTCACGGCGAAAAATGCTGCTCATCACCCAGGGTTCAATGATGGTTCTGGCTTTCATCCTGGCGGTGCTCACCTTCAGCGGCACCGTGCGCGCCTGGCACATCATCCTCCTCGCGCTCCTGTTGGGGACGGCCAATGCCTTCGACGCTCCCGGTCGCCAATCATTTGTGGTGGACCTGGTGCCCAAACAGGAACTCACCAACGCCATCGCTCTCAATAGCTCGGTGTTTAATCTGGGCACCATCATCGGTCCGGCGGCTGCCGGTTTGGTTTACGCCTGGCTGGGTCCTGGATGGTGCTTCACCATCAATGGGCTTTCATTTATCGCGGTGCTGTTGGCGTTGGCGTTGATGAAAATCGCTGCCAAACCCCCTTTACGCCCTGCGCAGGGATCACTGGCTCATACACTCACCGAAGGAGTGCGCTACTCGTTTAAAGACGCGAACATCCGCGTTCTGCTGGTTATGCTCACCGCTAGCGCGGTCTTTGGCTTTGGATTGCTGGCACTCATGCCCGCCTGGGCGACAGGGGTGCTGGGCGGAGATGTGCGCACCAATGGTCTGCTGCTTTCAGCGCGCGGTTTGGGTTCGCTGAGCGCAGCGCTGATGATCGCCTATCTGGGCGCGCGCATCATCCGTGGCAGGTTATGGAGCATCGGCAGCCTGGTGATGCCTGTTTCGCTATTGCTGTTCGCCCTCTTTCGTCTGCTGCCGGTCTCCTTGCTGATGCTGGTATTGATGGGTTGGAGCCTGATGACCGTGGTCAACCTCACGAACGCGCTCATCCAAACCCACGTCCCCGACGAGCTGCGCGGCAGGGTGATGAGTGTGTACATTCTGCTGTTTCAGGGTGGCTTCCCCATCGGTTCATTGGTCGCTGGTTGGCTGGCAGGGCTGACCAGCGAAGCCCTCGCCGTTTTTGTGTTCGCCAGCGTATTACTGGCTGTGTCCATCGCCATCCAACTGCGCCAACCCTCCATACGGCAGTACAACTGATGCATTGATGACCGGCGTTCGTGCACATCGCTTATAATGTTCACTGGTTGGTTTCATCCTGTTTTTCAAGAAAGTTAATAAAACCTCGAGATGCGCATTGAACCTGAAACTTCCATCAGCCACGACCATACCTCCACGGAAGGAGGTGTTCAGCCCAGGCGGAAAAGAATCAAGAACAGGGGGAGGCTTGTCGTCAATCTTTTCGCCGCGGTCGTTTTCCTGATCCTGCTGGCGGGTTACCTGGCAGGTTGGTTGGGAGAATACCCGGCGCGAAACGCTCAGCTGATCACCGGCAGAATTGCCTTCCTTTTCCTGCTGGCTTCGCTGAGTATCACTCCCCTGCGCACGCTTACCGGGAACATCCATATTGGGCCGCTGCGACAGGCTTTTGGCTTGAACGCCTTCTATTTCGCGATGGTTCACGTATTAATCCTGATTTTCCTGAATTACCGAATGGATTTTTATGCTTTGGTCAAAGGTTTTTCCAATCATCCATACTTTTGGCCAGGAGCGGTCGCTTTTCTAATCCTCAGCGTATTGGCTGTGACCTCGCTCAACAAGATGAAGAGAGCCCTCCGTGGTTCATGGAAGAAAATTCACACGATGGTGTACCCGGCAGGGGTGCTGGTGCTGGTGCATTACTCATGGATAGCCAACGGGAAATTCATTCCCGCTGCAGAGGTGAAAACCTTACCGCTGCTAACGGCTGCCTACCTGGCGGCGCTGTTCACCTTAAGGTTAAGGCCAGTGAAAAAGGCTGTGTTGCGCTGGCGGAAAAAAGCAAAACCCCGCACAGGTTGAGCGTGGCTGGTGTTGTTTGACAGTGTTTCTTTTTAGGATATAATAACCCCCGAAGAACGGTCCACTAGCTCAATTGGCAGAGCAACTGACTCTTAATCAGTGGGTTCGGGGTTCAAGTCCCCGGTGGATCACTAAATGTGGGGGTAATTGAGTTGAACAACCACCAAAATATCGGTTTATACCCGTTGGTATGACCTTTCGGGACTGCGCTGCGTTGGTATTCTCCGGCTTGCAGGTACTTGGGTCTTTCCGCCTGCATGACACTGCTGGACTGCACCCGCACCATCTCCCGAACAGCCTCTAATCCGTTGCGCAATATCTCTTCAATCGTCCCTGCAGACAGGTTGCACTCATTTTGATGAGTCATTTCCCAGTCTCTCTTGGAAAATTGTGGGTTGGTGTAACATTTTTTCTGTAAATTGCTGAACCTTAACAAAAGCGGTGAGTCAGAAGTATCCTTAAGGTGACTAAACCATACAAGGAGAACAAAATGACTCACCAAAATGATTATCCCTTCATAGACGAAATAGTAAGAAAAAGATTGTATGCAATCCCAGAGCTGATGCGAGTGCTGATCAACAATGCCATTCGGAAAATATACTTGTGCTGGCAGGTCATTCGGTTGTTAAAGAACGATGGGGATTTCCGACGCGAATATCCAAAAAGGTGCGTAATCAGTGAATGGTCAAAGAGCGTTTGAGTGGGTATAATCGTTAATATTGAGGAGGATATATGACAGAAGAAAATAATTCGTCAGTAGATACTTCACTGGAGGCGCCAAAGCCCAAAAAAGCGCTCAGTTTTTTCTCGATTCTGAGTTTTATCGCGGGTATTGGTACATACGTATGGTTTTTTGGGATGGTCTCTTCCAAACCCATACTGACTTTTCTCCTGACCCCGTTTTTCGCGCTCATCGCTGTGATCACTGGGCATAAAGGGCGTCACGATATTCGCAAGAGTCTTATGGATATGAAGGGGAAAACTCTCGCCAATATCGGCTTATTGCTCGGGTACGTGATCATCCTGACGGGGATCTTCATTATCGTGCTGGCCGTAATGGGAGTGGTCACCATTGCCGGCCTGCTCGGTTCCTGACCAGGCAAAGAACCATCACCCTGTAACAATTAGAAGGAGTGCCTTACCATGACTCTACCACCCAGACTTGAAATACCGCCAGCGGCGGTAACTCCGCCATCCATAAACCCAAAAGACAGCCCGCTCGCGCTTACCAGTCTGATCACTGGCATCCTCGGATGGACAATCCTTCCGCTGCTGGGTTCCATCGCGGCCATCATTACCGGTCACCTTGGAAAAAAAGAAATCAAAGAAAGCCACGGCGCGCTGACCGGCGACGGGATGGCGACCACCGGCTTGATCCTGGGCTACATTCAAATCGGTTTTATTATTCTGAGCCTGATCGCGGTTATCATTCTGCTGCTGGTTCTTCCCAAGAACAACTGGGGGTTGTCTCTCTGATCCACCTTTCACAGGTGAAGAGCGATTCACGTTGCATCGCACCTGCAACCTTGAACCCGAAGCTTCGTATATTTAACAGGTGAAAAGAATTTAACAGGAGAATAATATGACAACGCCCCCTTCCAATTATGAACAAGGAGTTCCGGTCTTTCCGGTAGTCAAACGTGAAAGCAGCCTGGCCATCATCAGCCTGGTGGCCGGCATCATCGGGTGGACGATCATCCCCTTTATTGGCTCGGTTGTCGCCGTGATCACAGGTCACCTCGCCAAGAAAGAGATCCGTGAGAGCGGAAACACGATGAGTGGAGACGGCATGGCCCTTGCTGGCCTGATACTGGGCTACACAATGATCGGTATCTCGCTGCTTGCCATACTCGTCGTTGTGCTCGCCTTTTTACTGATCGCCAGGTCAGAACTTGGCATGTAAAAAATCACCGCCTGACCAAACACAGCCTTCGAGCCTACTTTAACCTCCCGGTGTTGATCACCCGGGAGGTTGATTTTTCCCGGGCGATCATCCACTCAGAGCGGGAACGGAGAAAAATGCATGGAACGACGCCTGTGAAAAAGGATTATGGTAAACTTATCGCGCTATCTGAAAACCCTCTTAAGGAACTGCTTTATGCCCGCAATTTACCCATTTACTGCAATCGTTGGACAGGAAAGAATGCGCCGCGCGCTTGTGTTAAACGCAGTGGACCCACGAATTGGCGGAGTGCTTATCCGTGGTGAAAGGGGTACGGCAAAATCAACCGCTGCCCGCGCGCTGGCCGCATTGCTGCCCAGTGTCAAAGTAGTTGCGGAGTGCCGTTTTGGCTGCGACCCCGAAAAACCCACCACCTGGTGCACCGAATGCCGCGAACGCGCTGAAAGAAGTGAAAAACTCGAAGCCATCACCCGCCACACGCCGTTTGTCAACTTGCCGGTTTCAGCCACTGAAGACCGGGTGGTTGGCACACTGGATATTGAAAAAGCCATCCAAAAAGGTGTGCGCAGTTTTGAACCAGGTGTGCTCGCCGCGGCCAACCGTGGGCTGCTCTACATTGATGAGGTGAACCTGCTTGACGACCATGTGGTGGATGTGCTCTTAGACGCGGCCGCCATGGGTGTGAATATCGTGGAACGCGAAGGGATTTCCTTCACTCACCCGGCGCGATTTATCCTGGTGGGAACCATGAACCCTGAAGAAGGTGATTTGCGACCTCAACTGCTTGACCGCTTCGCGCTATCTGTCGAGATTCGCGGCATACGAGATGCGCGCGAACGGGTTCAGATCATGGAACGAAACATCGCCTTCGAAGAAGATCCCAAACTCTTTTACGATTCATGGGAAGAAAAAGAGCAAGAGCTGTCGCACCAGATCGAGAATGCACGCAAGTTGGTCGATGAAGTAACCTACACCCGCCAGAACCTGCTTTCCATCGCAGCGCTAACCGCCTCTCTTAATGTGGATGGTCACCGTTCCGACCTGGTCATCCTTAAAACATCACGGGCACAGGCGGCATTCGACGGCCGCCGGCAGATCAACGACCGCGACATCGCTCTCGCCGCTGAACTGGCACTCCCTCATCGCCTGAAGAGCGGGCCCTTCCAACGCGAAGAGATGGGCATGGAAGAACTGCAGGAACGCATTGAGCAACTGCAGGGCGGTACTTCCGGCGAGAATGAAGAAGAAACAATTTCCGAATTGGGTGGCGAGGAGACAGGCAGCCCAAAAAAAGCCTGACGCCGGAAGAGACCGGCGGACCCTCCCCGCAACAGGGGCAACCAGAACCGAGCCTGCAGAACCCGTTTAACAAGAACGATCCTTTTTGGTGGGCCGCCGGTAAGAAGATGCCAAATGGCGAGGAATTTAATCCTCGCAAGCTTGACACCCCGCTGGATAAAATCATGCGCACATCCGCCGGCAGGCGCTCCGTAACCCGCACTGAGCGCAAGCGCGGGCGTTATGTGCAATCGCGCCCAGCGCAGGGAAAAACGGATGATCTGGCATTTGACGCTACTGTGCGCGCAGCAGCACCGTTCCAGAAAGAACGCGCTGAAATAAAAGAACGCCACCGCGTGGCCTTTGCCGTGAAACCGGCAGATTACATGAAAAAAGTGCGTGTCCGCAAAGCAGCCAATCTCATCCTTTTTCTGGTTGATGCTTCATGGTCAATGGCGGTGGCTGAGCGCATGGCTGCCACCAAAGGCGCTATACTGTCACTACTGACAGACGCTTACCAGCGGCGCGACCGCGTGGGCTTGATCGTTTTTCAAAAGAACCTCGCCACGCAGGTGCTTTCTCCCACCAACTCGGTGATGCTGGCAGAGGCCGCGCTCAAGGACATTCCGGTTGGCGGCAAGACTCCTCTCAGCGCGGGGTTAATGATGGCTTACGAAGTGCTGCGCAAGGAAAAAATCCTGCATCCAGAGGTGATGCCTCTGCTTATCGTGCTTACAGATGGCGCCGGCAATGTTTCCATCGGTTTCAGTTCACCGCAAGAAGAGGCGTATCATATCGCTGACCAGATTGCCAAAGAAAACATTCATAGTGTGGTGGTCAATATGGAACACGCCGCTTTCGACCAGGGGTTAGCGCAATCACTGGCAGACCACCTTAAAGCACCCTGCTATACCATTACTGACCTTAAAGCGGAAAGCCTTTACGTCACCGTCCAGCAGGAAATCCGTCAGGTGAACGCGAGTAGTAATATCGAACTAAAGAAATGACTGCTTCAACACTGTAAAAACGCTTGCCCGGTTGTAAGGCACGTGATAATATGAGGGGCAGGAACCCCTTATGATACAGGACCCGGTAAAACGCACACGCGTTAAATCAACACTGCTCATCGTTATCGCTGCCACCATCCCCTGTTATTTGTTGGGAATGATCGTTCTGTGGGTAAGCGATGGGGTGCGCAACCGCCCCACAGCCACTCCAACAGTCACCGAGGAGATGACCATCACCCAGTCCTCCTCAACTGAGGAGTTGCCCACGCTGCCAGTCCCCTCGGCGCAATTTCCAACCGCTACCTACACACTCACGCCTTCCATTACCCCCACGCTCACGGTCACTCGTACCTATGTGATACCATCATCCACTCCCAGCCTGACCCCTTCAATGACTGAAACGATGACCCCTTCAGAAACACTAACTACCGCACCAACACCCTCTGAAACCTCCAGTGGCCCATAATCCTCAATACCCTTTCATTAAAAAGGTAGAGTGTGAATGAATCAGATTGAATCTTTTTTACATCAATTACTCAGCGCTCCTGGCGTGGCGGGTTTTGAAGGCCCGGTATGCGAAATCATCCGCAAACGGTGGGAACCCTTAACCGACGAGATCCACATCAGCCGCGTGGGGTCTCTTCACGCTTTGCGCCGGTCTTCAATCCCAGGCAAGCGTCCGAGCCTGATGGTCGCCGCTCACATGGACGCGATCGGGCTCATGGTGAAAGACATTCGAGATGGTTTAATCTGGATCACCAGTATGGGAGGTGTTGACCCGCGTATACTGCCCGGTCAACTGGTAACCATTCATGGAGCCAGGGAATACACCGGCGTGGTGCAAATGCTACCTGACCGCCTGGTGAAGCACCAGCCAGCGGGGAGCGCCCCCGGGTATTCTCAATTGTTTGTGGACACAGGCTTGAGCGCAAACGAGATCCAGGCGAACATCCACATCGGTGATGTGATTTCGTTTGCCAGCGCCCCAACCACACTGGGCGACAAATACCTTAGCGGTCACAGCCTGGATAACCGCGCATCTGTTGCCGCTTTGACTGTATGCCTGGAAGAGATCAAAGACTACCGGCTTCAGTGGGACCTGTGGGCGGTGGCGACCGTGCAGGAGGAGGTGCGAACTGTAGGCGCGCACACCTCGACGTTCGAGCTCAAACCCGATGTTGGTATCGCTGTTGATGTGACCTTTGCCCAGGAACCGGGGTTATCAACTTACGAAACTTTCCCGCTCGGTAAGGGGGTAACCATCGGCTCAGGCGGCAATATCCACCCAGCGTTGCACCGGGAATTGAAAGACCGGGCAGAAGAAATCGATTTGCCTTACAGTATTGAAACGATGCCGAAAGGCTCAGGCACCGATGCCATGGCGATGCAGATCAGTTCCGCTGGAGTACCCACCCTGGTGATTGGAATCCCCCTCCGTTACATGCACACTCCGTACGAAATGGTCGCCCTCAAAGACATTCATCGCGCCGGGCGTTTGCTCGCCCGTTTTATTACAACTCTCACCTCGGGCAGCCTGGAGTCACTCTTCAAAGGAGGTGCGGCGTGAATGAGAACAGGGTTAAAATTTCTCGCCCCCAGTTGAAACTGCTCGAAAAGTTGAGCAACGCTGTTGGTGTGTCAGGAAACGAAGATGAGGTTCGTCAAATAGTGATCGAAGAAATCCGTCCATTGGTCGACGAATGCCAAGTTGATCGCATGGGCAACCTGCTGGCCATAAAACACGCCAAAACAGCAGGTGCTGCTCGGGTCATGTTCGCCGCGCATATGGACGAAGTCGGTTTTATGCTGGTGCAGGCAGACACTGAAGGGTGCTACGGCTTCGAAGCGGTCGGCGGGATCGATGAACGGCAGCTGCTGGCAAAACCTGTGCTGGTCGGTAAAGACCATCTGCCCGGGGTGATCGGCAGTAAACCAGTTCACCTCACCAGCCCTGCTGAGCGCGCTAAAGTCACCCCGCTGGGTCAACTGCGAATTGATCTCAGCCCAGGCTGCGCTGGCAAAGCAAGTGTCGGTGATTACGCTACTTTCGCCACGCGCTTCTGGCGCAGTGGCGACAGCCTCTTTGGCAAAGCGCTGGATGACCGCCTGGGCGTAGCAACCTTGATTGAACTCGCCAGGCTGAACCCCGGAACAGCGGAAGTTTTATTCGCCTTCACCGTGCAAGAGGAACTGGGGTTACGTGGAGCGCGTGTTGCCGCTTACGACTTTGAGCCCGATATGGCGTTTGTGGTCGATTCAACCCCGGCCTTCGACCTGCCGTTAGATGAAAGCGAAGATGAGAACGTGCTGTATAACTGCCGGCTTGGTGCTGGCCCGGCCATCTACCTGGCAGACGCGGGCACTATTTCAGACCCGCGCCTTATCCAGTTCCTGACGCGCATTGCCGAAGACTGTGGAATCCCTTACCAGTTCCGGCAACCTGGAGGCGGAGGTACCGATGCAGGCGCCATTCACATAACCCGAGGTGGCGTGCCAAGCGTTTCAGTTTCAGTTCCGGGAAGATACGCTCATTCTCCGATCCTGCACGCCAGATTGAGCGATTGGAAAAACACCCTGGCGTTGCTTTACCAGGCGCTCGAAAAAGCCGATCGCAGTATTCTCAATGCCGACCGATAAACCCAACGCACAAGAGGAACACTTATGAAAGAGTTGATCAAGCAACTTACACAGATACCCGGACCGTCTGGCTATGAATCCGCCATCCGCGAGACCATTCGAGAAATCATCAAACCGTACGTGCGAGAAACGCGCGTAGACGCCATGGGCAACCTCATCGCCCAGGTGGGCACAAAGGCGCCAGGCGGTATGCGGGTGATGGTCGCCGCGCATATGGATGAAATTGGCCTCATCGTCAGCCACATTGAAAAGAAGGGGCTGGTGAGGTTCAGCAACCTCGGCGGCGTCTTGCCCCGCTACCTCGCCGGTGGGCGTGTGGTATTCCTTAATGGCACGCGTGGCGTGATCAACTCAGATCGACATGATGAGGTTTCGAAAATCCAACCCATCAGCCAGTTCTTTATTGACGTCGGCGCCAGCAGTGAAAAGGATTGCCCGGTCAAAATCGGCGACCTGGCCGTTTTTGACCGCGAATTTCTGGACCTGGGCAAACGGGTCAGTTCCAAAGCGCTGGACGACCGCTGTGGCTGCGCCTTGATGATCGAAACCATCCAGAGGGTAAAACAATCACCGCACGAGCTGCTCTTCGTTTTTTGCACCCAGGAAGAAGTGGGCTCGCGTGGAGCGACCACAGCCGCTTATCAGCTGGATGCCGATTTAGGCATTGCGCTGGATGTCACCCCTGTAGGCGATATTCTGGGGGTGAAGATGCAGGTGAACCTTGGGGAAGGACCCGCCATCAAGGTGCGAGATGTTGGGCATATCGCTGACCCGGCCGTGGTGAACTGGATGGTCAGGACCGCCAGGGAACTGAAGGTTCCTCACCAGCTTGAAGTGCTGGATGTCGGCTCTACGGATGCCCGCGCGATGCAAATTTCAAGAGGGGGGATGCCATCAGGCGCGCTTTCAATCCCCTGCCGCTACGTGCATTCACCTTCCGAAATGATCGACATGGATGATTATGCGCACGCGCTCACCCTGCTGACAGGGTTATTGAGCCGGGAGATCAAGCTGGAGAAAAAATGAAAAGACTCCTCGCCAGGTCAGCCACCCTGTTGTTTGCCCTGGTTTTTTTTATTACAGCCACGGGCTGCCAACAACTACTGAATGAGATACCGTTCCCGCGGCGCACAGCGCTGGCGACCCAGCCGGAAGCGTCCCCTCAGGCGACTTTGACTCACGATATGCAAAAAACAGAGCTGCCTGCGGTAGTGGAAGATAAGTTGGATAAAATCATCTTCTGGCTGCCCCCTGCTTTCGACCCTGAAAACGGCTCGTCCGCGGGGCGGCGCATCCAGGAACGGCTTCAGGCCTTTCGCTATGACCATCCCGAGGTCACCATTGAGGTCCGGGTTAAAGCGCTTAGCGGGCCGGGCAGCCTGCTGGATTCTCTCAGCGCCGCCACGCTGGCAGCCCCGGCAGTCGTACCGGGCTTGCTCATCCTCCCGCATGCTGACCTGGCCATTGCGGTCAGTCAGGGATTGATCGTGCCAGTTGAAGCCGAACAGAACCAGGCAAACCAGGCAGATCATTTTGCCTTCGCTGAAGACCTGGTTCGTGTGAATGGGCTGGACTATGGCCTGCCTTTTGCGGCGGATGTTTTCTGCCTGGCGTACAAAAACCAGCAGGTGGCCTACCCACCCGTTTATTGGCAGGAGGTGATCCAGTTAGGCAAGATACTGGCCTTCCCGGCTGGCGAAGCCCAGGGGTTGACCACCCAGCTCCTGTATCTGGAAAAAGGCGGAACCTTCACACAGAACGAGACGCAAATCACAGTAGATGAAGTGCCGCTGCAGCAAACCTTGATGTTTCTGGCTGAAGGGGCAAATGCAGATGTGTTTCCATACTGGCTGACGAACAGCAACCGTTTTGAGGATTCGTGGCAAGCCATACTGGATGCGCAAGCGACCTACGCGGTCGTACGGGCTTCGCAATACCTTTCAGCCCGGCCGGAAAACATCGCCATCACTTCCGTCCCGTCTTTCTCTGAAAAACGCCTGTCGCTCGCTGACGGGTGGGTCATCGCCTTCCCGGCTTCCTCGCCTGAGCACTTCGAGCTTTACCGTCAGCTTGCGGCTTACCTGGTGGAACCCCGGTTCCAGGCTGAATGGACAGAAAGCGCGGGCCTGTTGCCGGTGAGTCGGACGGCGTTGAGTTTATGGAAGAACAACGAAGTATCAGGTATACTTCTTGAGTTGGCCGAAAGCGCGCGTGTAGTTCCGCCTGCCCACATCATTTCCAGGGTTGGCCCGCTATTCGCCCAGGCCACTAGCGAGATGATACGGCAGCAAACCACTTATATCGAATCAGCCAATAAGATCATCAAATCACTGGCTGAGGTACCACTGGAATGAGAACGTGAGAAGTATGTTGCGCAAGCAGTGGCAAAAATTATTCAAAGAACCTGGTGTCGCGGGCAGGCTGTTGTTGTTGCTGTTTGTGCTGGCGCTGCTGGCCGGCGCGATGCTCTTAAGCGGGCCAAAGCCGGGGGATGAATTCGACCCGCTGGCCACGCCTACGCCCGTGACTTTAACCCTCAATGCCACTGTGGCCGCCACCGAACGCCCTCTTTCATCAGAGTATGGCTTGACCGACGGGGTGATCCTTGCGGTGATCACCATCCTGCTTGTTGTCGGTATCGGCACATTGTTGTATACACGCAACAGTAAAAGGGTTCGCTGAGTTTCTTCTTCGCTCAATCCCCCAACAGCACTTCTATATACTTTTCAGCGATTTTTTCAATATCAAAGTTCGCTTCCACCCGTAACCTGGCGCCGCGGCTCAACTCATCCCTGCCCTGCAACGCCTGCCAGGCAGCGTCTGTCAATGCGGAAATATCCGGCGGGTCAAGCTTCCACACATCACCTCCATACGCCGCCAAACGACCGGCCTCTTCGCTGACGAGCTCAGGAAGCGCGCCGGTAGCATAAGCGACCACAGGCAAACCGCAAGCCATCGCTTCGATCACCGAGTTGGGGCAACTGGCGTTGATATCTCCTGAAAACAACAGGTGCGCTGAACGGTCGATCTCCGGTATCTTTGCGCGCTCAACCACCCCCAACCAGCTGATTGGCGCGGTAATCGAGGTGATTTGTTGTTTTAAGTTCGTCGGCACATCTCCCACCACAACCAATTCACAATCACGGTCAGCCACGCAGCGCAAACCTTCCAGCAGGCGCGCCGCGGTGAGCAATCCCTGGTCGTAACCACCACCATGGTGACCCTCTACCATCAGCAAGCGATAACGGTCGTGTGGAAGGTTGGCCGGATGGGGCGAGAAGTAACCCAGGTCTACACCATTGTGAATAACAAACTGAGGTTTATCCAGTACGCTGTTTTCCCGTTCCCACCATGAGCGTGAAAAGGCGCTCTGATAAATAACGCGGTCAGCGCTTTTACGCAATCTGCGCAGTTTCAAGTTACCATATTCGGCTTTTACGAAATGCCGCACGCCGGTAAACCGGCGGCGATGGATCCAGTTCATGCCGTTCAGGCGCTGCACCACACGTACCCCGGCGCGCTGAGCGAGGGTTAATGCGCCTGTGTTTTGTGCCGCGCCAAAGACCAGGATAGCGGCAACGCCTGTTTCAAGCGGGTCATGGCACACCGTGATACCGCGCCGCTGCATGGCGTCGACCAAGCCTATCTGAAAAGACGCCGGTCCGCCCAACCCCAGTTTGCGCGGTAGTATGCAAATTTTACATGGCTGAAACAGGTTCACACTTTCCCCTTTTTTAACCTAAGCGGGTCGTTTCGGTTGGTTGAGGAGCGCTTCCACAATCCTGCCCGCCGCCTTCCCATCACCAAAAAGGCTGGTCGTACGCGCCATTTCCGTGTATGCGTCGGGGTTATCCAGCAGCCGCGCAGCTTCACGCACAATACGATCCTTGTTTGAACCCACCAGCCTGAGCACGCCTGCTTCAACACCCTCAGGGCGTTCTGTCACTTCGCGCAGAACCAGTGTGGGTTTACCCAAGCCTGCCGCTTCCTCCTGGATGCCGCCGGAATCAGTAAGGACAATGTACGCGTTCTTAATCAAATGGATGAGAGAAATGTAATCTACCGGCTTGATAAGGCTAACTTTTGGAATCCCCGCCAGCAGCCGATACACCGGTTCCTGGATATTCGGGTTGAGATGCACCGGGTACACAATGTGCAGCTCATTGCCGTATCGATGGCTGAGGGTCTTTAGCGCCTCGCAAATATGCTCGATCGGGCTGCCGAAGTTTTCACGGCGGTGCGCCGTGACCAGCGCCAGCCTTCTACCGCCGGGGCGTACGCCCCACTCATCCAGCCATTCGCGTACCTGCGCCGGCGGGTCAGTGCGGATAATCTGCTGCAAGGCATCAATGACCGTGTTGCCGGTCACTCTGATGTGTGCCTCCGGTACCCCTTCGTGCAGCAGGTTAAGGCGGCTGCGTTCGGTGGGGGCAAAATGTAAATCAGCCAGCACCGTGGTAAGGTGGCGGTTGATCTCCTCAGGAAACGGCTGGCGTTTATCACCGGTGCGCAGACCGGCCTCCACATGCCCCACCCGGATGCCGCGGTAAAAAGCCGCCAGCGCGGCTGCCATCACCGTGGTCGTGTCTCCCTGCACCAGCACCCAATCGGGGCGCTCCTTTTCCAGTACCGGGTCCAGTCGGGTAAGGATGCCAGAGGTGAGTTCAACCAGTGATTGGTCGGGGCGCATCAGGTCCAGGTCATGGTCTGGTTGGATATGAAACAAGGCCAGCACCTGGTCGAGCATTTCGCGGTGCTGCGCGGTAACACACACACGAGATTCAACGCCGCGCTGGCTCTTGAGCGCCTGCACCACCGGCGCCATCTTCACCGCCTCGGGGCGAGTGCCAAAAATGGAGAGTACGCGCAACGGGGTCATCATTACAAAGGTTTCCCGTTGCCCAGTTTTTTCAATGTAAACCCGGCGTCCTGCCAGGGTTGGCTGGGCCAGGCATTAACTGCGTCCAGAACCAGGCGCGCGCTGGTTTTTTGCGCCACCACCTCAGGGTCCAGGGCTTTGAACTGGCTGTGACCAACCAGCAGCAACAATACATCAGCGTCCTGAATGGCTTCCTCCAGGCTGGCTGCCATCTTCACATTGGGAGCCTTGAAGTCTGGTTTGTATGGTTCCCAGGCTGTCACTGTAGCGCCTGCCAATACCAGCTCGCGCACCACTTCCAGCGAGGGGGTTTCCCGCAGGTCATCCACGTCCGGTTTATAAGCCAAACCGAGCACTGCCACGCGTTTTCCTTGCGGGCTCGGTAATATTGTTTTAAGTGATTGGAGCACAAACTCCGGTTGAGTATCGTTCACCTCGCGCGCCGCGCGAATCAGATGGGTGATATCCGGTGCGGATTCCACCAGGAACCATGGGTCGACGCTGATACAGTGACCGCCCACACCAGGACCGGGGTTGAGGATGCGCACGCGCGGGTGGCGGTTGGCAATACGGATGGCTTCCCAAACATCTACGCCCAAACGCTCCGCCAGGCGTGAAAACTCATTGGCAACGGCAATGTTCACATCACGGAATGTGTTTTCCATCAACTTGACCATCTCAGAAGTCGCCGCGTCTGTGAGGACAACTTCGCCACGAACAAACTTGAGATACAGGTCTTTACCAGCCTGCGCTGAAGCCGGGTTGATGCCGCCGATGACGCGGGCGTTCTCCACCAGTTCTTTCATAATCTGACCCGGTAAGACCCGTTCAGGCGAATAAGCCAGTAAAAAATCTTCCCCTGCATTCAACCCGGATTGCTCCAGAATGGGTCTTAACACATTCTGTGTGGTCAGCGGCGGTGAGGTGGATTCCAGCACCACCAGGTTTCCACGGCGCAGCACCGGCACCAGCGATTCGGTAGCAGCGCGAACGTGGCTGAGGTCTGCTTTCTTATCACCATAAAATGGAGTGGGCACGGCGATGATGAAGGCGTCAGCCTCAACAGGAGCTGAAGCAATGGCCAGCGTGCCATCGCGTAACACCGTTGTAACCACTTCCGTCAACCCGGGTTCATGGATGTGCACTTTGCCCTGTTGTAAGCTCTCCACCACGCGCGGGTTGGCGTCCACGCCGGTAACCCTGACGCCATTTTGGGCGAACATGCTGGCGGTCGGCAGACCGATGTAACCCAGGCCAATGACACAGATGTGATTGATCTCCATTGAAATTTCCTTAAAAACCCGTTATGCCAGTGATTATGCCACATCTCCAACCGCTTGTGGGAGAGAGAATTGGGCGCGCTTGACCCTGCAATCGAGCGGGCATACGTGCTCATCCTCCGCTGAGGATGGCTGCTTTATCAAACCTCAAAGCCCCCGCATCCGGCGGGGGCTTTGGGTTTCGCAAGCGTCAGTAGATTTCGGCTTCTTCAAACTGGCTGTTGTACAGCGAAGCGTAAAAACCATTTCTGGCGAGCAGTTCCTGGTGGGTGCCCTGCTCCACAATATCACCGTTGTTCATCACCAAAATCCGGTCGGCGTTGCGGATGGTGGATAGGCGGTGGGCGATGATGAAAGAGGTGCGACCGCGCATGAGATTGTCCATGGCTTTCTGGATAAGCACCTCGGTGCGCGTGTCTACAGATGAGGTAGCCTCATCAAGGATGAGGATGCTCGGTCGAGAGAGCACAGCGCGGGCGATGGTCAGCAGTTGTTTCTGCCCCTGAGAAATATTGGTGGTCTCTTCATCCAGCACCATGTTGTACCCTTCTGGCAGGGTGCGTATGAAGTGGTCCACATTGGCCGTGCGGGCAGCCTGGTACACCTCTTCATCCGTGGCATCCAGTTGACCATAGCGAATGTTCTCCATGATGGATGCGTTATACAGCCAGGCATCCTGCAGCACCATGCCGAACAGGTCGCGCAGCCCCTCTCGGCTGAACTCGCGGATGTCATGCCCGTCCACCAGTATCGCGCCCCCCTGGATATCATAGTAACGCATTAGCAGTTTCACCATGGTGGTCTTGCCAGCGCCGGTAGGACCGACGATCGCAATCTTCTGACCGGGCATTATCTCCGCAGAGAAGTTGTGAATGATGGTCTTTTCAGGGACATACCCAAAGCGCACGTCGCGAAATTCGACATGCCCCCGCACTGCAGGCAGTTGCACTGGCGTGTCAGTGTCAGGTATTTCTTCGGCTTCAGACAGAAACTCGAACACGCGTTCGGAAGCCGCCGCGGTTTGCTGCAGCACAGTGGAGATATTGGCAATTTGGGTAAGCGGCTGGGTAAAATTGCGCACGTACTGGATGAAAGCCTGGATATCACCGACAGTAATCACTCCGCGGAAGGCGAGCACGCCGCCAAGCACCGCCACCCCTACATACCCGAGATTACCGACAAAGTTCATAATCGGCATCATCAAACCCGAGGCAAACTGTGATTTCCAGGCGGAGTGATAGAGAGTGCTGTTCAGGCGGTTGAATTCCTCCAGGCTGCGCTTTTCACCATTAAAGGCTTTCACCACAATGTGCCCGCCGTACATTTCTTCCACGTGCCCGTTTACATGCCCCAGATAGTCTTGCTGTTGTTTGTAGTATTTCTGCGAATACTTCACCAGCACGCGGATGAAAACGGCTGAGGTAGGCAGAATGACCAGTACCACCAGCGTCATCATCCAGCTGATGGAGATCATCATCACCAGCACGCCTGCCAGGGTAATCACCGAGGTGATGATTTGGGTCAGGCTTTGGTTCATGGTTTGGCTGATGGTATCCACATCGTTGGTAACGCGTGAAAGCACCTCGCCCTGGCTGGTGGAATCAAAATACCGCAGTGGCAGACGGTTGATCTTCTCGGAGATTTCTCGGCGGAAGTTGTAAGTTAGCTTCATCGAGACCGCAGTCATGATCCATCCCTGCATAAAGCCAAAACCTGCAGCCGCGATATAAAGCCCCGCCAACAAAAGCAGGATGTTGCCGATTCCCACAAAATCAATCCCGCTGCCTGTACCGGCGATCGTGCTCACCACGCCTTCAAAGACCTTGGTGGTTGCCCTGCCGAGGATCTTTGGTCCAACGATATTGAACACCGTGGAGGCGACCGCCAGAAGCAGCACAACGAGGAAGTGGAATTTATAGGGGCCGAGGTAGCGCACCAGCTTTTTCATCGTGCCTTTAAAATCGCGCGCCTTTTCACCGCCGCGCAACATGCCGGGGGGGCCGCCGCCTGGGCCGTGAGTGCGTAAGGGCATGGTTTGCCTGGAGGGAGTGTTCGCCTGGCTCATCGCAGCAACTCCTCTCCGCTGAGCTGAGAAGCCACCATTTCGCGGTAAGTCTCGCAGCTCTGCATCAATTGATCATGCGTACCCTTGCCAACAATCTCGCCATCATCCAGCACCACGATCTGCTCGGCGTGCTTGATCGTGGAAACGCGCTGCGTCACAATCAGCATGGTGCTTCTGTTGGTTTCATTCGCCAGCGCGCGACGCAGCCGGGCATCTGTTTTATAGTCCAGGGCAGATAGGGCGTCGTCAAATATATAGATGGGCGGGTGCTTGAGCAACGCGCGGGCGATCGCCAGCCGCTGCTTCTGCCCGCCTGAAACGTTCGTGCCGCCCTGCGCGATGGGGGCATCCATACCGCCTTCCATCTCAGCGATGAAATCAGCCGCCTGGGCGGTCTGCGCGGCTTGCGCCAATTCTTCTGCTGTGGCGTTCTCATTGCCATAACGCAGGTTGCTGGCAACCGTGCCCGTAAAAAGCACACCGTGCTGCGGGATGTAACCAATGCGCTGCCGCAGGTCTGCTTGCGCGACCTCGCGTACATCCACGCCGTCTACGTAGATCTCGCCTTCGCTCACGTCAAAGAAGCGCGGGATGAGGTTGACCAGGGTGGATTTACCAGAACCGGTACCGCCGAGAATGGCGGTGGTCTCTCCAGGCCTGGCGGTAAAGCTGATGTTGCACAAGACGTTCTCTTCTGCATTGGGGTAGCGGAATGAAACATTACGAAACTCGACCAGACCGCGCGAATTGCTGTCAAAGGGTTTGGGCTGAGGGGGGTTTTTAATAGCAGGTTCAACGCGCAGCACCTCGTCAATGCGACGTCCTGAAACAGCGGCGCGGGGGAGGAAGATGAACATCATGGAAATCATCAAGAAAGAAAAGACCACCTGCATAGCATATTGCAAGAAGGCCATCATATCGCCAACCTGCAAGGCTGATGCTGCCACCTGGTGGCTGCCCACCCAGATGATGAGCAGTGATAGCCCGCTCATGATGAGAGTCATCAGCGGGAAGAGCGTCACCATCACGCGTCCGACGAAGAGCGAATTTTCCGTCAGGTCTATATTGGCTTTATCAAAGCGTTTGAGTTCGAATTCCTGTGAATTAAAGGCGCGGATGACCATGATGCCAGAAAGGTTCTCACGCGTCACCAGATTCAGGCGGTCTATCAGCGTTTGGATACGTTGAAAACGCGGCAATGAAACAGAAAAAATGGTAATGACCATCACCAGCAGCGTTCCCACTCCCAGCGCGATGATCCAGGTCATCGAAGGGCTCTTTTCAACCGCGCGGATGATGGCGCCCACCGCCATCATAGGGGCGAAGAAGAGCATGCGCATGCCCAAAGTGGTGACCATTTGCATCTGGGTCACATCATTGGTGGAGCGCGTAATAAGCGAAGCGGTGGAAAAGCTCTCGAACTCAGCCTTGGAAAAACTCGCGACCTTGCTAAAGATGTCGCTGCGCAGGTCGCGCGCAAACCCAGCCCCGGTGCGCGCCGAAAGCAGGCTGATGATGATGACCGCCAGCGCCACCATCAGCGTGAGCAGCAGCATCTTTCCCCCAATACGCAGGATGTAAGCCGTCTGCAGCTTTTGCGCGTCAGCGCCAAGCGCGATGTACTCGGTTTTTACCGCGGCGGCGGCCGCCTGGGTGATCATGCTACTGTCGAGCGCGTCAAACCGACCCCTGACAATTGAAACCATCTGCTGCAGCCGCTCTGGGGGCAGTTGATGTAGCAGGGCGAACACATCTGCGCCTGCGGGCAGGCGGCTGAGGTCCATACCGCTTTGTTGGCTGAGGGCGGCGGCCTTTGCCGGGTCGCTGGCTGCCTGTTCCAGCATGGATACTGCCAGCAGCGCGCGTCCGCTGAGCGGGTTCAGCGTTTCGATCTGCTCAGGCGTCAGGTCAACACGGGCGAGCGTTTCTCCGCTGACGGCAGCGGGAAAGCGCCGGATAAGCCGGTCATACGCAGGCGAGGAGGGCTCAAGCGGGGTGTAAGCAGCGCGCACAGCCGCCTGTTCATCAGGGGTGAGGAACAGCAGCATACGCTCAAGCTGGCTGGAGCGCAGCACCTCCGGCACAGCGTTTTCGATTCCGCCCTGCTGGATACCGATATTGACAATCTTGGACATGTAATTGGGCAGCGACAGCTCAGCCATGGCCTGCCCAAACAGCAGTAGGATGACCACCAGCACGGAAAGGGTGTAAGGTTTAAGGTAACGAAAGATGCGCAACATACAGGTACAGGTTCCTTTTCGATTGATTCAATCTTCCACAGAAGGTCGGCAGCAAGCGTGCGGCTGCAGGGAGGTGCGTAGTTTATTCAGCAACTCCAGCAGCTGGCGGCGTTCGCCCGCGTCAAGGCCGGCGGCGGCTCGGTTCAAAAAAGCGAAGCGCGCTGGCGCGGTGGAACGAACCAGCTCGCGCCCTGCCGGGCTGATGCGCACCAGCGCGGCGCGGCGATCCGCGGGGTCGGGCGCGCGTTCAATGAGCCCGCTTTCCTCCAGCCCTTTGAGAAGGGAGGTGATAGTGTTTTTCTTCACATCCTGGAAATGGCTGAGACGGGTGGGGTTCACCCCCGCCGTATTGCCGCACTCTTCTTCCATCAGCAGGCGCAGCAGGATGCCCAGCCGCGCGCCGGAAAGCTCTCCGAACTCCGCTGAACGGCTGACCGCCAGGTCATACAGGCGGTTGAGCACGCGGATGCCGCGGGCAATTTCCATCCCCTGGATATCCTCACCGGCGGCCATCTCTTCCAGCAGCCTGCGCATGCGTTGTGGTTTACCTTGAGATTCCGTCAATTCTTCCCTCTTTCAATTAATTAGTTCGGTGGCGAACTATACACCTTTTAGGGCATTTTGTCCAGATATCCGTATAAGAAACCCTGAAAAACACCGCTCATTCTGCCAGAAATAGGCGCCGACACCTGTGCAGACGCTCCCCTGCCTTATTAATGTCGACGCCGGCGCATGGTTGGCGTGGGGCGTGTGGTAGTCAGGAGCGCCTTGCGGCGGCGCAGACGTTTGATATAGACTGGTCGGCTATATACATTATTTATAGTCTTTCACTCTATATTTTGACTGTATAGCCTTTTCGCCTATAATCTGTTATAATGAGCATCAGAAACACAACCGCAGGTCCATCCGATGAACACAAACGTCTCACTGGAACACGCCGTATTAACCGGAGATATCGTTAACTCCTCCAATCTTTTGCCGCGCGATCGGCAGAAACTGTTCGAAACCTTCCCCCGGTTGTCTGCCATGCTGCGCGAGCGCTACCCACAGGCTGTGCGTCACGACATCAGCAATTTTCGCGGCGACAGCTGGCAATTGATCATCGCCCGCCCTGAGAAATCGCTCGAAATCAGTTTGTACATCCGCACTTACCTCCGTTTCGCGGTCAGCGAAAGGAAGCTCGACTCGCGCATCGCCATCGGTATCGGTGAGGTGGAGTTCATCCCCGAGAATAACGTCTCCGCCGGCTACGGTTCGGCGTACACAGCATCTGGTCACCTGTTGGAAACGCTTTCGGGCAGCCAGCGAATGGCGCTGGGGTTCGCGGCGCCGGAAGACAGCCTGGCACACAATGCCGCGGTCATCCTGGTGGAACTGGTGGACACCCTGGTGACCTCGTGGAGAGCCAGCCAATGCCAGGCGGTTTATTGGGCGCTGCAAGGGCTGACGCAAACCCAGATCGCCCAGCGCTGGCACCCGGCGCCCATCCGTCAGCCGTCTGTTTCCAACAATATCAGCCGTTCCGCCTGGCCAACCATCAAAAGAAGCCTGATCTTCTATGAAGACGCCATTACCCGTGTATGAAACAGCGACTTGGTAAGCTCATCTCTCGGAGGTAACTTTGATCCACCTGACACTGCTGACGCTTTTACTCCCTATGGCGACCATGCCCGCTCCGGCGCTCTCCGCCCTGCAGGTGGTCATTGTTTTGGCAGGCGCGTTGCTGCTCACGCTGCTGGGCGGTTGGCTCATCGGCTGGTTCCTGCAACCTTTTCAAGCGCAGCTCAATAAAAAGTTCCGTCCCAACAGCCTGCGCCCGGTATCAGGGTTGAAAGAAGGCGGCAGGTATATCGGCTACCTGGAGCGGCTGTTGATCTTCGTCTTCATTCTCAGCGGGCAGTTCGCCGGGGTGGGTTTTCTTATCACCGCCAAATCCATCTTGCGCTTCGGTGAACTGAAAGACAGTGAGAACCGTAAGCAAGCGGAGTACATCATCATAGGCACCTTCGCCAGCTTTTTATACGCCATCCTCATCAGCCTGCTGGCGCGCTGGCTGCTGGCTTCTTTCACCTCCTGAACCCCGCGCAAGCAATAACGCGGCGGCGAACGCGCTGCCTCATCGGAATCAGCTGAATTCCCTTCCCGGCGCGTCAACGACTGGTTTTTGCCTTGCGTAAAAGGAGTGTAAAACAGAAAAGAACCTGCGCCTGAAGCGGCGCACTCCATTCATTTTCCCCAAAAACTTGCCATTCTGGCAAGTTTTTGCTTAAAAATTTTCCCCTGGGGCAAGTTGACAAAGTGCGCCGGGCGTGGGATGATAGGGCTAACGAAATAGAACATTATTTCTATATGGAGGAGTATGACTCAGAAAAAGACCGCAACCACACCCACGCGCGGAGCGCAAACCACCCGCGACCTGACCACCCCTGAAGGGCTGGACCGCGAGATTGACATCTTGCGCGAGCTCATCCACAAGGCTGCTGCCAAACAAAGCGATGATCTGTCGTTGGAGGAGCAGCTCGAGCTGCTCGACACGGTCGGCAAGACCGCTCCCGCGCTGGCGCGCCTGTTGAAAGCCCGCCGCGACCTCAACAACCTGGACCTCGACCCCGCCGCCCTGCTGCGGCAGGCATTGCTGGAGTTGGAGGAGGAGTGGCCGGAGTTAAAGAAGTTTGGGCAAAAGTTCAAGAACAGGTGAAAAGCGGGGCGTGATGTGCCTGAAGCGCCAAATTTTCGCCATTCAACTGAGGACTGCGTGCAAAACTTCATCCCGCACTACAAATGGCTTCTAAGAGAACCCGAACGCTTCACCCAGATGGCTTCGGGGATCACGCTGCGCAGATACCAGCGCGGCGTGCTCAGCGCCATCTTTGATTCAGTGCTCAACGAACGCGGCCTCAGCTTGGTGGTCATTTTTCCGCGCCAGAGCGGCAAGAACGAACTGCAGGCGCAGCTCGAGACCTACCTGCTGACCCTGTTTTCCAACTTCCCGGTGGAGATGGTGAAAGTCTCGCCCACGCTGAAACCTCAGGCACTTACTGCCATGCGCCGCCTCGAACGTACGGTAAAAAAGAACAAGCTCACCCAGCGCATTTGGGTTAAAGAATCCGGTTCCACTTACCGTATCGGCGAAGCGCGCATCACCTTCCTTTCTGCCGCGCCTGAGAGCAACATCGTCGGCGCCACTGCCAGCGCATTGTTGGAGGTGGATGAAGCGCAAGACGTGCTGTGCGTTAAATATGAAAAAGATGTGGCGCCGATGAGCGCCTCCACCAACGCCACGCGCGTTTTTTGGGGCACCGCCTGGACCAGCCGCACGCTGCTGGCGCAGCAGCTACGCCGCGCCCGAGAGGCTGAAAAGCGTGATGGTCTACGGCGCGTTTTCCGGCTCACCGCGGATGATGTGGCTGCCGAGGTCGCTGCCTACCGCCACCACGTGGAAGAAACGGTGGAACGCCTGGGCAGGGCTCATCCCGCTGTGCGCACACAGTACTACTCCGAAGAGGTAGACGGCGAAGGCGGTATGTTCCCACCTGACCGCCTGGCGCGTATGCGTTCTGCTGAAAGCGCCGAAGCCGAACCCCTGCCCGGCAGCCATTACGCGCTGCTGCTGGATGTGGCGGGAGAAGACGCAGTCGCCCGCGCCAGCGATGGCGCCCCTGCCTCATCCAACCTGAGCCGCGACAGTAACGCGCTCACCATCGTGCGCGTTGAACCCGCCACAGAAGGCGTTCCGCTGCCGTGTTACATCCCGGTGCTGCGCCAGCAGTGGACGGGAGTGAATCACACCCGCCTGCACAGCGAGGTGCGCGCGCTGGCGTTGAGCTGGCAGGCGCGGGTTGTGGTGGTAGACGCCACTGGCATCGGCGCCGGGTTGAGTTCTTTCCTCGAACGCTCACTGCCGGGGCGCGTGCTGCCTTTCACCTTCAACGCCGCCTCCAAATCCAAACTCGGCTGGGATTACCTCGGCGTGGTGGATTCAGGGCGCTGGCGTGAGCCACAGCTGGACGGTGAACGTCAGCCAGAGCAGGCACGCTGGCAGGCGCAATTCTTCGCCCAGCTTGCAGCCAGTCAATTCCAGGTGGGCAGCGGCCCGGACCAGCGCCTGCGCTGGGGCGTACCAGACGGAACGCGTGACACCGCCAGCGGCGAGCCAGTTCATGATGATTGGGTGCTCTCCGCGGCGTTGTGCGCCTGCCTGGAAGACCTGGACTGGTCACCTACCTCGCCCTCCTTCATCATCCCCGGCAGCGACCCGCTGACTGGGATGGAGGGGAAATTTTAACAATCGTCAGTTGAGATCAATGACCCGGGCGCCATTTGAGCGCTGGGCGCTTATCAGGCTTCCGGCCTTGGCTCTCATTCACGAAAGGACTTACTTATGTTATTTGGTATTGACGTCAGCCACCACCAGGATTGGATCGACTGGCAAAAAGTGAGAAGCAGCGGCGTGCGCTTCGCCATCATCAAAGCCAGTGAAGGCGAGGGCTACATCGACCCGATGTTCGAGCAGAACATGCGCGGCGCCGCCGCCGCCGAGATCGTCACCGGTAGTTACCATTTCTTTTTGCCGCGTTATGACCCGCTGGCGCAGGCGCGGCATTACCTGCGCACGCTTCAGGAACTGGCGGGAGGCCAGGCAACCCTGCCGCCCTGCGTGGACATCGAAACCCCAGGATTGGGCAAAAGCGGTTTCAACCAGGCGCTCAAAGTATTTACAGAGGAGGTTTTCAGGCTCAGCGGTCGTACCGCCATGCTGTATGTCTCCCCGGGCTTCTGGAAGAGCTCTCTGCCGGTGCCGGTGCTTTCAAATTACCAGTTACTGCGTTCAGGGGTTGACTGGGCGGCAGAGCACCCGTTGTGGGTGGCGCATTACACCAGCGGCTGGCCTTGCCAGGTGTATCCCTGGGCTGGCTGGGCGTTCTGGCAGTACACCAGCGCCGGGCAGATCGCGGGTATCAGCACGCGTGTTGACCTGAACCTGTTCAGCGGTACGGCAGCGGACCTTTCCGCGCTGGTGGAATCATGAGCAGCGGCTTAATCGAGCGCCTCTTCCGGCGCAGCATCAACGAACGTGTGCGCGCCGCCCTCAGCGCATTCCCTGAAACAGACGCCACCTTCGCCATTGGCAGCCGGCTGGGCGAGAACCCGGGTGAGCGTTACGCGCCAGACCGCGAGGAACTGCTGCGCCAGGCGCTGGAAGCCTGGCGGGTAAATCCCCTGGCGCGGCGCATCGTGGGGCTCACCTCGCAGTACGTGGTGGGCGGCGGCATCAGTTTTTCTTGCGCGCACGAGCCTACCAGCGCTTTCCTGCACACCTTCTGGCAGCACCCGCTCAACCGCATGCCGGTGCGGGTATATGAATGGTGCGACGAACTGACGCGCAGCGGCAACCTCTTTTTACTGCTCTCCACTGACGCGTCAGGCATGAGCTACCTGCGGGCTGTGCCCGCGCTGCGTGTGCGCGCCATCCACGCACGCGCAAACGATATCGACCAGGAGACCGCCTACGAAATGCAGCCGCTGTTCGCAGAGGGGCAGGAAGGGGCGCGCTGGCCGGCATACGACGCCCTCCACGACCAACCGCGCGAGGATGGTCGTTTTGAAACAGTGATGCTGCATTTCGCCATCAACCGCGCGGTCGGCGCCCAGTGGGGAGAATCTGACCTGGCACCGTTGCTGCGCTGGCTCAGCCGCTACGCCGCCTGGCTGGAGGACCGCGCCCGGCTCAACCATTTCCGCAACGCCTTTCTGTACATTGTGCGCGCGCGTTTTACCAGTGAGGTCGAACGCCGCGCGCGCCAGTCGGCGCTTAACGCCGCGCCGCCTTCGCCGGGTTCCATACTGGTGACTGACGAGAACGAGCATTGGGACACGCTGCACCCACGGTTGGAGTCTGAAGAATCCGGCCAGGATGGACTGTCGTTAAAAAAGATGCTGGCAGCCGGCGCGGGCGTTCCGCTGCACTTTTTGGCAGAACCAGAAAGCACCACGCGCACCACCGCTGAAGCCGCCGGCGGACCCACTTACCGCCATTTTGAGCAACGTCAGCGTTATTTCCTCTGGCTGCTGGGAGATGTGCTGCGCGTGGTTGTGAACAGGCGTTCAGTGGTCGACCGGCGCGTTTCTCGCCGCGCTGAAATACAGTTGAACGGTGCGGATATTTCCGCCCGCGACAACCTGTCGCTGGCGATGGCAGCCGGCAATATTATGCCGGCGCTCAGCAGCCTGCGTGAACGTGGCTTGCTGGACGACGCCGAATTGCTGCGCCTTTTCTACCGTTTTTGCGGCGAAACCGTGGATGTGGATGAAATGCTGGCACGGGGAAGGCAGGCAGCGCCAGCAAAGGGTTTCAATTGGGCAATTGCTCAAACGCAGCCCGTCAAAATTGACCCCGCCATCGGGGAAGAAAAAGGAGGAAGAGATGACTGACGCCAGGCAGAGCGTTGCAGAGCAGCAGCACGCGCATTTTGCCACTGAGCTGCGCGCTGTGGCAGAAGACAGCCTTGAAATCATCGCCATCAGCGCTGGCAACGGCAACGGTTGGCAGTTTACCGCGGATGTGCTGCGTGATTCGCTGCCCCTGTGGGAAGGCGCGGAATGTTTTATCGACCACGATTGGAAAGAGCGCTCGCTGCGCGACCTGGCCGGTGTATGCCGTGACCCGCGTTGGTGCGACACGCGCTCTGGGGTGCTGCTCAACCTGCGCCCGGTTGGGCCTGGCGCCGCGTTGCTGAAAGAAACGGCAGCCGCCATGTACGCGGGCGAGCAACCCTCTCCGCGCGTGGGGTTCTCCGCTGACCTGCTGTTCAGCGCTGCCGGCAGGCAGGTGATACGCATTGAAAAGGTGCTCTCAGTGGACCTGGTGATGCACCCGGCACGCGGCGGTGAGTTTTTACCCGTAAACGATCAACCCGGCTTGAACCGGGAACAGCAACTATTCCAAACCAAGGAGAAGCACATGGAAGAGTCAAATCATAATCCGGCAACCGGTGTGGACGCGCCCGGCGCGAGCTCTCACCAGGAAACACAGCGGCAACTATGCGCCAGCCTGCTGGAAATTTCGCTTTCCGCGGCCCGCCTGCCGGCTGCCGCTGAAAACAGCCTGCGGTCGCGCTTCAGCGGCAGCATTTTTGAAGCCGCCGCGCTGCAACAGGCCATCAGTGATACACGCGCGCTTATCAGCGACCTCACCGCAGGCAGCGTTATCCAGGGCGCGGGGCAGGTGAGCGTTATCGCCAACCCTGAAGACCAGGTGAACGCGGCGCTGCATGACCTTTTAGGGGCTGCGCGCCCGCGTGAGCTGGAGGGACTGCAGCCGGCGCGATTGAGCGGCATCCGCGAGCTCTACACGCTGATGACTGGCGATATGGGTTTCACTGGCGGTTATCACCGTGAACACGCCCAATTCGCCGCAACATCGAACCTGCCCGGGCTGCTTAAAAATGCCATGAACAAACTGATCTTCGATCAATGGCAGGAGCTGGGACGCTCCGGTTACCGCTGGTGGGAACCCTTGGTGCAGGTGGAACATTTTAACAACCTGCAGGAGATAACCGGCGTGCTGGTAGGAGAGGTCACCGTGCTGCCCTCTGTTTCAGAAGGCGCGGCGTACACCGAGCTGGCGGTAAAAGACAGCGCTGAAACCGGTTCATGGGGCAAATACGGCGGTTATGTGGGTTTGACGCTGGAGATGTTCGAGCGCGACGAGACGCACAAATTACGCCAGTATCCGCGCAAACTGGCTTCAGCCGCGCTGCGCCGCATCTCCGCCCTCGTCGGCGCCATCTTCACCAGCAACAACGGGGTCGGCCCGGTGATGTCAGACACTTACAACGTGTTCGAAAGCGCGCATCACGCCAACCTGGGTACCAGCGCCCTGTCTTCCGCCTCGTGGGAGGCGGCGGGAAAGGCCATCTACAACCAGCAGATGGCAGTGGCCAGCGGCGGCAGCGCGCCAAAGCTGGCGCTCGACGCCCGTTATTTACTGGTACCGCGCGACCTGCGCCTGACCGGCATGAACATCCTCTACCCTTCTTTCGCGCATGAAAGCAATATTTTTGCAGAGAACATGCAAAAGGGGCAGATGGGAGATGTGATCACCTGCCCTGAGTTCAGCGATGCCAACGACTGGGCGGCTCTCGCCGACCCGCGCCTGGCGCCAGGCATCATCCTGGGTGAGCGCTTCGGGGTGCTGCCTGAAATCATCATCGCCGACAGCGGAGCCAACGGGGCTCTCTTTACCAACGATGAGATCCGCATGAAAGTGCGTCACTGGGTGAGCGTGTTTGTGGCAGATTATCGCCCATTGTATAAAGCCAACGTGGCCTGATGCTTTTAATCGCAGGGGTGTGCTGTTGGCATCAGCCAATCATCAGTAAAAGCGCAGTACGCCCCTGCGCGAACGAAAACGGGAGAATAAAATGACTTTCCTTGAACAACTGAAAATGATGCTGCGCTCACGCAAGTTTTGGGCGCTAATGGCAGCAATCATCGCCACGCTGGCAGCCTACCTTACGCAGCAGATCGACGTGTGGCAGGCACTGCAGGCGCTGGTGGCGGCGCTGGCCGTCTACTCAACCGGTGTGGCTATCGAGGACAGCGGTAATGCCAGCCGACAGCCCTGAGCTCAAACTGGCGCAGCACCTGGCAGCGCCTTATCACAGACCCGGGCAGGGCAGTCGCCCGCTCTCCTGGCGCAGCCTGCCTGATGGCGGCATGGTGATCATCAGCGCTGACGGGCGCAAACTGTGGTTCACTCTGGAGGAAGCCAACAGCGCCCGTGAAGCGCTGGGGATGAAGCCCGCGCACCCTCCAGGTTTGCCGCCCGTGAAACCAACAAAAAGCCGCGCTTCCGCCATCAGTTCCCGCCCTCCAGCCGGCACCCGCGAGGGCAAGTCAGAAATGATCGTGCTGCCGCCCGACCTGAAGCACCTTGAGGAAAAAATCCATGACAAAGTTCGACGACATTAAAACCCGCCTGCGGGCGCTGTTGGAAGATAACAGCGAACAGCGCTTCAGCGATGACCTGCTCGCCGCGGCAACGCGCCAGACGCTGGAAGAACTGGAACAACGACTCCCGCGCCTGGTCAGCAGCCCCTTCACGGTCACTTCCAGCGGCAGGCAGCAACCCATCCTCTCTATCAGCGATTGCCGCTACATCCTCAGCGTGAGCGCGCACGGGGAGGGCGAAACCACCCGCGAGTTGCAACCAGAGACTCGTTTTACCTACCTGCTTCTCAACGGCACGCCAACACTGCACTTCCTCGGGCAATACATCCCCGCCGCGGGTGAGGGGTTAACCATCCACTACGCCGCGGGTTACACGATCGAGGGTTTGGACGGCTCCCCCAGCACCAGCCTGCCGCCTGCCCTGGATGGTGTGCTGGTGGATGGCGCAGCAGCCCAGGTTTGCCTGCTGCGCGCCGGCAGCCTTTTAGGGCGATACGGCAGCGACCCGCGCGAATCAGCCCGGCTGATGAGCATCAGCCACCTGTGGCGGGCAACCTTTGAACGAGCGCTAAACGGATTAAAAGTGATGCAGGAGTTCGGTTTTCCGCTGGGCTATCCGCTTGACCGGTGGGACAAGGCGGGTAGATGAGCACCTACACCCTGGGCCAAAATTGTCACGTCATCCTATCCCACGCGGAGATCGACTCCGGCGCTCCATACGGGTTCGTATCACCCAAAGACGGAACGGTAAGGGAATGCGGTGCACAGTTCATCCGCCAGGTGGAGAGCGAGTCAACCACGTATGCTGACATTGTTACCGGCACGCGCTTGTGGATCAACTTTGATATCATCTGCGCTGATGATCTCCTCGAACCAAACGGAGCCGAGCACACGCCCACCCGCCTGCAAGACTACGCCAAGCTGCTGGACTTTCTCAGCAAGCCTTCAGGTATCCAATGCACCACGCCAGTCGGAACGTTCACCAACCTCGGCGCGCTTGGCTTCAGCGCGGATGAACGCCACCTGCCCAAGCATTCCATCATCCGCGTTCAGCTCAATAACGTAGGTTTTTATTTCCCCCCCGCAGACCCCGAGAAGATCGCCGCATCTGTTTGGGATGGTCCTCTTACTTGGGAGACTTCCTACTGGGTCTGAAATTTTTCAAATGGAGGTAAGCCAATGCCTTATCCTAACAGTTCAGATGTGGCCAGCGGGCAACCCACCGCTGCAGCCCACTACAACAATCTGCGCAAAGACGCTGTGTATCTCGGCAATGTGAGCGCGGATAGCGTAAACCTCGCCACCTTCCTGCAGTCTTTCGTATTGAATATGAACATTGAATACCTGGCGGTTGCCCGCCTGCGCGTGCCTTTTGATTCACAAAAGCCCGCGTCCGTGATGATTTCTGGCTGTATGTTGGTTCAGACCACCAATATTGATCTTCCCGCCGCCCAATTCTCGGGGGGAGCAGCAGTCTGGTATATATTCGCCAACCGCACCCCGGGGGTTACCTCCTTCACACTGACAGTTAATACCTCGCCCGTGCCCGGTGCGGACCAGAAGTTGATCGGCGAGTGTTACTGGAATGGCACAGCGATCGCCCCGCTCTCCATTCGCTCTTATTCAAACGGCGGGGATACAAGGCTCCCTGCCTATGATAGCGGCTGGTTCGCTTGTTCATACAATAATACATACGCCAAAGCGCACGGCCTGGGTCAGTTCCCCCGCGAGTGCATCGCTTTTTATAGCGCCACGAATGACAATTCAACTTACCGGTGTGGGCCTATATCAGCCTCGAACGGGACGAACGTGATCGACATCGTCTATTGGGACGCCACCAATGTATATATCAAGAACTTTAACCACGCTTCAGCCGGTGCGATCGCCTGCTCCGCGGGGAACGCGGGTTCAGGTTATTACCGCATATTCGCCTGGGTTTAATGAGAGGTCATGAATGCCATACGTGTTGAAGGATAAAGAAGGCCATCTGCTCACATACGGGGAAACATCATTCCCTTACAACGCGGAGAAGGGAGAAACCCTCGCCTTCGTTGAACAATCAATGGCGGAGTATTCGCGCCGCCTGGTGCTGTCGCACAACGGCAGCGCTTGCTTTACGGTCGAAGCCCATCAAGGCGACCCCGCGGTCGTCATTGATGTAAGCACCACGCTTGACCTGCCAAGTGTGGAACTTGAGGTCAATGGGCAATTGCAGACAATCCCCCTGGTAGGCGGCAAAGGCAAATTGGTATTATCAACCGCCAAGCCAAGTGTCTTCATTATCAAACCCGCAGACCGCAAAACCTTTTGCACCGCGGGCTCCAGTGTAATTGTTTTAGAAGTGTTAACCAGGTGACCGGTTATTGAAGGATGACCAGCCACCTCGCCGGATTGGGAAGACCGCTCGCCTGCCAGCCAGGCAAGGTGGTCATCGCCAGGGTAAGAAGAAATCGCCAGAAGCAGATACCCGCGCCTTGCTGGAATATATCGTGCCCAGGTTAGAGGTTCTTGAAACAACATTCTTCAGGCGGTGAAATGGGGCTGCCCAACGACTTTTCAGGTACAATTGTGTGGTGATGGAAACCTGCGCGCCCATAAAGACCAACGATGCCGCTTAAGATAATGGTTCCGCTTGAACGTGTGCAACAGGCGCTTAACAGCAGCCTGGTGCTGGCGTTCCCGAAGCGCTGTTCCCGCTGCGGCGCTGTTCCCGCTGAAGATTACGAAACTCACAGCCTGAGGTTGCGCATCGGGCGCAAACGCCCGGGATTATATCGACAGACCTACAAGGAGGATCGACCATACCGCCTGAAAATACGGGTCTGTCAAACTTGCTACCGCGCCGACTTCGCCACCAGTGTAGAAGAAATGGAAAAAGATGATACCAGCGCAGGCCGGCTGGCGCGAATTTACAGCCGCCTTTACACCGTTGGCGGCGTGGTCGCCTGCGCCGGTATGTTGTTGATGACCCGGTTCATCCCCGCTGATTCAGCGCTTGGCGGGGTAAAAGCCTATTGGCCATACATCGTTGGTTTAGGCGGCGCGATCATCCTCGCCGTTTGGCTGCACCAGCGATACCGCACGCGTAAATTGATCGAGGAGCTGGAATCGGCTGGCGTCTCTTTGGATGCGCGCCCGCGGGCGAAAATTTACACGCCTGTGCCGGAAGATAAAAGCGATCCATCAGCGATTGTGCTGGAAATCAACCTTCACGATGATGACTGGGCGGCGGAGTGCGCTGCCTATTACCATTTTCAAACAGCAGAATACACACCCGGAGTTTTTCAAGGAGAATAAATATGAGAGCAAGCTTAGGCGATGAAAGCGCGCGCGTCTGGCAAGAACCCAACAGCGAATCCATTTCTTTGACTTCTATCCACAAGGGCGAAGAATTTGAAATAGGCAAGGTGATCCGCAAAAAGAAAGAGGTTTGGGTCACCATCACCCTCGATAACGGTGTTACCGGCTTCATCTCGGGCGACACGCACATCTTCGCCATTCAGCAAGTGGAAGCCGTCGGTAATGACCTGGAGCTGTATCAGCAGCCTGATAGCTCTTCACCGGTGCTCGCGACCATCGCCAAAAAGACCCTGTTCACCGTGCGCGGAGTGGAAACCGTGAATGAAGAGAGTTGGTATCGCGCGGAGACGGAAGAGGGCGTGCAAGGGTACATCAAGTCAGGCGCCAGGCTGCGCGCCAAACCGCAGGTGACCAAAGAAAGCGCGCGCAAGATGATGATCACCGGCGCGTTGTTCGCTGTGGGCGGCGCTGTGCTGTATTTTCTTTTCCCCAGCAACCCCGAAGCAGCCGGGGGTAATACCAGCTTTATTTCATTGGGCCTGATCCTGCTGGGGCTGTTCCAGGTGTTCCAGGGTTTCGCCCAATACCGGCAGCAGAGCAAAAAGGATTAAGCGGGAAATTCGCCACCAGGAGCGGGCTTGTAGCCCGCTCTATTTTTTCTTCATAAGCCATTGAAGGTCAACCGGCTGTTCTTTGGCTTTCCTGCCCTGTAAGAACAGGATGGGAGCGGCACGCACGCAACAGGGTAGAGCGCAGAAGGGTTCGATTGCCATACCCCGCAAGGGCACCCCAACCAATTATTAAAATAAAGAGTGAGCGCGGAGGGGATCGAACCCTCAACCAACGGCTTAAAAGGCCGCTGCTCTGCCATTGAGCTACGCGCCCAACCTCAAACGCAAAGATTTTATCACGCCCGTTGACAATGGTCAATCATTTTTTCCGCGCTTTTCGCACCAGGCTTTCCAGGCCGCCCAGGCGCGCGTAAAAAAAGGCCGGTCGCCCGGCCTTTTAGGTTTTTTGTTGAGGGTTAGCCCTGCTTCATATAGTCTTCCATCGCCGCGAGCAAAGCCTCGATATCCGTCATACTGGTTTCGCCCATGGTGGCCACGCGGTAGGTCAGGTCTTTGATCTTGCCGTACCCGTTGGCAATGCGCATGCCCCTGGTTTGGAGGAACTTGTTGAGCGCGCTGATATCCCAATTCAGGCTATTTTTGATGGTCACCACGGTCTTGGAGCGGTACTGGGGTTTTGCCAGCGGCTCCATGCCATGCCCACTCGCCCATTCCTGCACCCTCCTGGCCATGGCCGCGTGGCGGGCGAAGCGGGCGTCAAGCCCCTCCGCCAGGATACGGTCGAGCTGGCGGTCCAGGGCAAAGATAAGCGCCATCGCCGGGGTCATGGGGGTGGAGTCTTTGACGCGGTGTTTTTCCATCAACAGCAGGTCAAAATACCAGCCACGGTTGCTCACATTTTCTGCTTTTGCCAGCGCGCGGTCTGTGGCGGCTGCCAGCGCCAGCCCGGGCGGGAGAGCCAGGCATTTCTGCGAACTGGTCAGCAAAAAATCCACGCCCAGTTTGTCCATCTCAATTTTCACACCGCCCAGCGAAGAGACCGCGTCCACCAAAATGAGCGTATCGGGGCTGATCTCTTTCACCACCGCGCACAGGTCTGCCAGTGGGTTCTCAACCCCCGTGGAAGTTTCATTATGCACAATGGTGACGGCTTCGTAATGCTTCTTTTTTAAGGCGTCACGCAGCAGTTCAGGAGTGATGGCCTCGCCATATTCAACTTCCAGTTTATCGGCGGTTTTCCCGTTGGCTAAGGCCACATCGTACCAGCGCTGCGCGAATGCACCGTTAATACAAGAGAGCACGTCATTTTGCACAAAATTACGGATACCCGCTTCTTGCATACCTGAACCCGATGATGCCGCCTGGTATACGCGGAACTGGGTATAGAATAACTGCCTGGCTTTTTCTTCTGTCCCACGAAAAATTGCTTCAAAATCTTTGCTGCGGTGTGGAAGCATCGGTTTGGTTTGGGCTTCCAGCACCTCCGGCGCCACATCAACTGGTCCTGGTACGAACATACGGGTCATACGCTTCTCCTTATTAAGTTGGTTTATTGGATCCGGAAGTTGCCCTTCCGGGTAGTTCTCTTAACGCAGAAAGAAAGACAGCACCACCAAAACCACAAAAAAGGACCCGGCCAGAATGCCAATGCGCTTGAGGTCTTTCTTGACATACGAGTAATCGGGGTTGAATTCTGCGCTTGGCGTCCGCGATACTGCAGCCTTAGGGGTGGCTGTTTCCGTTTTTGCCACCACCGCGGTGGGTGCGTTTGTTGAGCGTTTTTTAACCTTTTTTGCCATTTTATTCTCCTGTTACGTAAATGAATCCTCCCCGCAGCAAGCTGCGGGGTATCGTCTTTAGATTTTTTCCTTGCTAAAACAATTTAAGCTGTTCGTCATAATGCAAATGCTTGTAGTCCTTTTCAATTCCTTGCTCTTGTACATAC